>BNJT01001136.1_pt1 | contig 454742 bp, 585 predicted proteins | sample 8540491 | NCBI WGS metagenome assembly BNJT01 (sample SAMD00202455, study PRJDB9452) | human saliva metagenome | host: Homo sapiens
AATAATTCTGAATATTATAAGAACAACTCCCATCTGCAGCAATGCGGGTGGGAGTTTTGTTTCTCCTTTTCTCAAGGTTGGTTAATGAAACTCTAAGGTAGGGTTTCTTATTGCATTTTACATTTCATTTTTTCCTCATGTTTATCGTTCCTTTGGCAATACTTCCTAAACAAACCTAAAAAAAGTAGTTATTTTTCAATATTTTTGCATAATTAACCTCATCAAAAACATTGATTCTGAAGAATTCTGATTAAATTTTGCAGTTAAATTCAATTATTAGTATCTGATGCGTAATAAGATATATTCATTCATAGCTTTATTGACAGCTACCCTCGCAATGACTTCTTGCCTTAAAGACAACGAAGAGAAAAAAATAGTACAACCTACAAAGACACGGCTATACTGAACTTTTCCTTAGGAGAAATGACACAAGTACGTGACACAGTTTTTGAATAACGGGAAGGACAGTACTTTCACGACTAAATTCAATGCGTCGAAGGTTAAATTCTATATAGATCAAACACAAGGTTTAATCTATAATACCGATTCATTGCCACATGGAGCCAAACCTTCAAGCGCATTAGCAAATATCGTTACGAAAAAAATCAAGGAATAGTTGTTATAAAGTCTACAAAAGACGAAACCTTCTCATTCTATAATAAAAAAATGATTCTAGTAGATTTTAGTACACCTCGCATCTTCCGTGTCTATTCAAGCAAGGGAAGTGAGTACAGAGACTATAAAGTTACGGTGAACGTTCATAAACAGAAAGGCAACGTCTTCGGATGGCAGTCACTGCAGGAGAATAGCAACTTTGCTGCGTTTACAGCAATGAAGGCTGTTAGTACAGGTAGCAAAGTGTTTGTCTTTGGTACGGACGGCAGTCAGACTGTTGGATATGTTACGAATAAGGATAATGGCAACAACTGGACAATACTTAACAAAAACCTTTACAACTGATGCTTATAAAAGTGTAGCTGTACAGGGTACTAATCTCTTCGTCATCGACAATGGCGTTGTATATAGTTCTAACGATGGTAGCAGCTGGACAACAGTTGCAACAAATAGTAGCTTGAAGCAGTTGGTGGCAGCATCACCCGCAGAATTATTTGCTCTTTCTAATACGGGTATGCTGATGGCGCCAAAAGATAATGGTGTTACATGGACTGAAGAGACCTTAGACAATGACAAGACACTCCTCCCTGCAAATAACATCAACTCATCACTCACAGCCATTGAAACAGATTTACATCGTGTTCAGCTCGTTGGAACATTAGCAGATGGCAAGAAGAATGTCTCTTGGACAAAACTTTCTTACCGCAAGAATGAACCTTGGAGCTATGTTGAAAACAATGCGGATAACATCCAACTATCTCTCTACAAGAATCTTTCGGTTGTAAGCTATGACAAGGCAACACTTGCTTTTATGTATCGACAATAGTAATCAACTTGCCCCTATGTTGATTTCGCGTGATGGTGGTATTACTTGGAAGAATGATAAAAGTTTCACCTATCCGACAAACATAGAGTTGTCACAAACATTTACCGCCACTGTTGATAGTGATGAATATCTATGGATTATCAGTGGCGCAAACGTTTGGCGTGGAAGACTCAACAGAGTCGGATGGGACGTGAACCTCAGTCGCATTCAAAAATAAAACCTTACAATAAGGAATAATTATGAATCGTTTCATCATCAGCCTACTACTCCTAATTACTTCTACACCTTTTTGGGCCCCAGTCAGACCCAGAATACAAGATGGAGTTTGGTGCAGGAGTCGGTATGATGGGTTACTTAGGCGATTTCAACAGAATCATTCATAAAAAATCTACAACCAATGGGAACGGTGCTGGCAAGATACAATCTAAACCCATACATGGGGTTGAAAATGAACTTCTCATTTGGAAAAATGAAAGGTTCGTCAGCCGATGTAAAGACTTACTATCCACGCCTTGCCTCTAATCCCTATAAATTTGACAATTCACTGGTTGATATAGGCCTTGCATACGAACATAACTTCTTGCCTTATGGAACTGGACAAGATTATCGTGGCGCACAACGCTTATCACCATACGCAACAATAGGACTGGGAGTCACGTACGTTAATATTAAAAACCACCAACCACAAGTCAGTGCTTACAGCAAATCTACCAATTGGTTTTGGGTGTGAAGTATAAGATGAACGAACGTATGAATATAGGATTAGAATGGGCTTTACACTTTCCATTCAGTGATGAGTTAGATGGACAAAAAGACCCCTACGATATTAAGAGTAGTGGACTCTTTAAGAATACAGACTGCTACACAAGCATGCAGTTGACATTCTCTTATAGTTTTATGACAAAATGCAAAACTTGCCATAATGAAGACGAGTAAGAGAAAAAGCTCCAACCTTATTATATAAGGTAACATTCAAAAATATGCAGACGTATGTGTTGCAAAGAATAAAACAAAGTTTATCTCTTCAAAAGATATGGTAGAAGAATTAGATATGACACGAATACCCCAGCACGTTGCCATCACAATGGATGGCAACGGACGTTGGGCAACAGAACGGAACAAGCCACGTTCCTACGGCCATCAAGCAGGAGTGGATACCGTTCGTCGCATTACTTCAGAGTGTGTACGATTGGGTGTGAAGTATCTCACACTTTACACCTTCTCAACAGAGAACTGGAATCGTCCTACTGATGAGATAGCGGCATTGATGGGGCTTGTACTTACATCTTTGGAAGACGAAATCTTCATGAAGAATAATGTGCGTTTCCGTGTTATTGGTGATATGGCACGTCTACCAGAAGAAGTACAAAAAGAAATTGCGTGAAACCGAAGAGCATACTGCAAAAAAACTCAGCTATGACAATGGTTGTTGCACTTAGTTATAGTGCTCGTTGGGAGATAGCAAAAGCAATGAGGGAAATTGTCATAGAACATCAAGCCAATAGTTCAGAACCAATATATCCTGAATTGATTACAGAAGAAATGATTAGCAAGCATTTGGAAACAAACTTTATGCCTGACCCAGACCTCTTAATCAGAACAGGTGGAGAACTTAGAATCTCTAATTACCTCTTATGGCAAATAGCATATTCTGAACTCTATTTCTGCGATACTTATTGGCCTGACTTTAATGAGCAAGACTTACAGAAAGCCATTGCAAGTTTCAAAATAGACAGCGTCGCTTTTGGAAAGACAGAGAAACAAATAGAAGAAAACGAAAACAATTAAGTTACTCGATAGATGACTAAAATAAATAAATTCCTGATGCTCCTTGCACTCTCTGGAGTTTCGCCTCACAATGAGTGCACAGCATAAGATTATAAATCCAGACATCACATATTCTGGTTCTCCTACCACCCTACAAATTGGCAGGCTTAACCGTTACTGGTATTGATGGCTATGAGGATTATGTACTTACAGGTATCTCTGGCCTAAGTGTTGGACAGGAATTGGAAGTACCAGGTACGGCTATCACTGATGCAGTGAAACGTTACTGGAAGCACGGTCTCTTTTCAGATGTTTCCATCTCTGCCGACTCTATTGTTGGTGATAATATCTATCTGAAAATACATCTCGAGCCACGTCCTCGTATATCTACCATTAACTATAATGGTTTGAAGAAGACAGAACGTGAGGATATGGACAAGAAGCTCGGACTCTTGAAAGGCGGACAAATTACGCCTAACATGATTGATCGTGCAAAAATACTTGCAAAAGAAATACTTTGAAGATAAAGGTTATAAGAACGCTGAAGTCTTTATTCGTCAACGCGACGACATTACTGCCAAAAATCAGGTTATCCTTGATATTGATGTAGATAAGAAAGAGAAATTGAAAGTTCGTTCTATCACTATTGAGGGTAGCAATCAATTAGGCGAAAAAGAAGATTAAGGGTTCCCTTTTTAGCAAGGGGAGCCTTTGCAAAGATACACGAGGCAGGCAAACTATCAAACATCTTTTAAGTCTAAAAAAATTCACACCAGAGCGTTGGGCAGAGGATAAGAAGAACCTTATCACAAAGTACAACGAACATGGGTATCGTGATGCTGTCATCTTAGAGGATAGTGTTTGGAATGTCGATTCAAAAACATGTCGGCATCTATGTAAAGGTGAATGAAGGTAAGAAGTATTATATCCGTAATATAAAATGGGTGGGTAATACCGTTTACACCACAGACTATCTATCTCGATTACTTGAAATGAAGAAAGGCGATGTCTATAATCAAACTTTCTTGAATAAACGACTTTCACAAGACGAGGACGCTGTGGGCAATGCTTATTGGAACAATGGCTACCTTTTTACAACCTTCAACCAACAGAGGTGAATATAGTCGGTGACTCTATCGACCTTGAGATGCGTATCACAGAAGGACAGCAGGCACATATCAATCGTGTGAAGATTAATGGCAATGACCGTCTTTACGAGAATGTTGTGCGTCGTGAATTGCGTACAAAAGCCAGGCGATCTCTTCTCTAAGGAAGCTCTACAACGTTCTGCACGCGAGTTGGCATCAATGGGACACTTCGACCCAGAAGCTATCAATCCTGTACCAGAACCAAACTATGAAGATGGAACAGTTGATATCAACTACAACCTTAAACAAAAGTCTAACGACCAGGTGGAGCTTTCACTCGGTTGGGGTCAGACGGGTGTTATTGGACGTGTTGGTGTGAAGCTGACAAACTTCTCAATGGCAAACCTCTTCAATAAGAATCGTGAACATCGTGGTATTATGCCTATCGGTGATGGTGAGACTCTTTCTCTGGGTGCTCAAACCAATGGTACTTACTACCAGTCTTACAATGCACAATATTCTACAAACTGGTTAGGTGGCAAACGCCCTATCCAGTTTAACGTGGGTATGTCTTATTCAAAACAAACAGACGTATCAAGCAACTATTATAATAGTGCTTATCTGAATAATTATAACAATTATCGTTATGGCTATGGTAACTACAATTACAATAGCTACGAGAATTTCTATGACCCGAATAAATATGTGCAGCTGTTGAGCGTATATGCTGGTTGGGGAAAGCGTCTAAAACTGGCCTGATGACTACTTTACATTGTCACTCCAGCTGCAATACCAGCGTTATATGCTTCGCAATTGGCGTTACTTTATCATGTCGAATGGTTCAGCAAATAACTTGAACGTCAATATTTCATTAAATCGCACATCAACAGACAACCAACTCTTCCCTCGTCGTGGCTCAGAATTTACCACATCATTGACAATTACTCCACCTTGGTCAATGTGGGATGGAAAAGATTATGCAAACCTTGCAAACGATCGCAACTCTCCTACCTTCTCACAAGAACAACAGGAGAAATATCGTTGGGTTGAATACCACAAGTGGAAGTTTAAGGCTCGTACCTTTACAGCACTTACAAATGGTCAGAAGTGTTTTGTCTTGATGACTGCATAGAACTTGGATTATTAGGCAGTTATAATAAGAACAAGAAGAGTCCGTTTGAAACCTACTATATGGGTGGTGATGGTATGAGCGGATACTCTACCGGTTACGCTGAAGAAACAATTGGTCTTCGTGGTTATGAGAATGGTTCGCTTACTCCATACGGTGCTGAAGGTTATGCTTATAGTCGCATGTCAATGGAACTTCGCTATCCATTCCTTTTGGGTAATACAACCATTTATGGTCTTGGTTTTATTGAAGCAGGTAATGCCTGGACTGATACAAGCAAGTTCAATCCATTTGACATGAAACGCTCTGCTGGTCTTGGTGTTCGTATCTTCCTTCCAATGGTGGGTATGATGGGTATCGACTGGGCTTACGGCTTTGATAAGGTATATGGTACAAATGGTGGCAGCCAATTCCACTTTATACTTGGACAGGAGTTTTAAGCGCAAGTGGACAAGTTAAACAAGTTGACGAGTTGACGAGTTGTTTGTATCAATAAACCGAGTGACTATCGGTAAGTAGAATTAGATGTTATAAAATTTGAATTAATTAAGGATGAAGAAGAATATTTTTAAGAGTGTATTGCGATACGTTTTACCTCTTTACCTTTTTACTCTTTTACCTTTAACAGCTTCTGCACAGAAGTTTGCACTGATTGACATGGAGTATATCCTCAAGAATGTGCCAGCTTATGAGCGTGCAAATGAGCAGTTAAATCAAGTAAGTAAGAAGTGGCAAGCTGAGGTTGAAGTACTCAACACAGAGGCATCTACCATGTACAAGAATTATCAGAATGAGGTAGTCTTCCTTTCTCAGGAACAAAAGAAGAAGAAGCAAGAAGCTATCATGGCAAAAGAAAAGCAGGCATCTGACCTCAAACGAAAATACTTCGGTCCAGAGGGCGAACTCTTCAAGAAGCGTACCAGTCTGATTACTCCTATACAGGACGAGATTTATAATGCTGTTAAAGACATCTCTGACCAACGTGGTTATAGTCTGGTAATTGACAGATCAAGCAATGCTTCGGGTATTATTTATGGTTCGCCAAAGGTAGATATCAGCAATGAGGTGTTGCAAAAACTTGGTTATTCTTATTAGAAAAGCTTAAAGATAGAGTAATTGAGACAATTAGAAAAACAATAAACAATTAAACAATAAAAAAAGAAATGAAAAAAAGTTATTTTTGATGTTAATGCTCTGTGCACCAATGACATTGTTCGCACAGAAGTTTGAGTCACCTTGACTCACAAGCACTCCTCCAGTCGCTTCCTGAGGCAACAGCTATTCAGAGTAAGTTAGAAGCAAAAAGGTAAAGAGTATCAGAAGCAGCTCGAAGACATGCAGGCTGAATTGCAGCGTCAGGCTGAGGCATACGACAAAGCTAAGAGTACAATGAACGCTACAAAGCAGGCTGAAACAGAGAAGAACTTGCAGGACATGTACAGCAAAAATTCAGCAGACCGCTCAAGACAACCAGAAGGCTTTTCAATGAGGAGCAGCAGAAGCAGCTCGGCCCAGTTCTTGAAAAAGGTTCGTAATGCTATCGCAGCTGTCGCAAAAGACTGGCAACTACGTTTACATCATGGAAAAAGGCTGCAGGTCAGCCATTGTATATCAACGAGGCACTCAGCAAGGATATTACTGCAGAGGTAAAGGCTCAGTTGGCTAAGATGAAGTAAAACATTACGGGTGCCTTTTGCCCCGTGGTTTATTCTCCTTAAAACACTGTCTTAAAGGAGAAAAAGGGTGAGGTCACCGCATGAATATCCGTTCTTGCGATGATCTCATTTTTGTTTACATACATTGTTTACATACATTGTTGAGATAATAAAAGACATAATGAAAAAAACTATTCTTTTCCTTCGTTTTTCATGCTATTGCCTCTATTGGCAGCAGCACAACAGAACGTTCCTGCATTTAGGTTTGCTTACTAGCTACGACAAAGTGTTTCATACAATGGCTGACTATGTCACAGCAACCCGTACTTATAACGAACTAAAAAGCAAAGTATGATGCAGAAACAAAACGTTCAGTAGAAGATTTCAATAACCGATACGAAGACTTCCTTGAAGTACAACGTAAGTTGGAACCTTCTATCCTCCGTAAGCGTCAGGCTGAATTAGAAGAAATGATAGAGCGCAACATTACCTTCCGCAAGGAATCAGAGCGTCTATTGAAGAAGGCTGAAGGAGAAATCTACGCACCTGTTCATGATAAGCTGAACAATATTGTTCGTGAGATGGGCAAAAGAAAAAGGCTATGCCTTCATACTTAATACAGATAATAACGGACTTCCATTTGCTAATACTACAATGGGAGAAGACGTTACAGAGGCTTTGATAGCTGCCTTGAAATAAAAGATTTTACCCGCAGAAAAGGCTTTGCCTGAATGGTGCGAATGCTCAGCACAAAGCGTGCTGGGCGTCCGCACAGGATGTGCGGAGCGTCTGCACCACTCTATATGTGGTGCTATCGGACAGCAATTAATTATACTTAAAAAGACTAATGACAAAGTATTCTAAACAGCCGGGACCTATCGGTATTTTCGACTCTGGTTATGGTGGACTAACCATTTTGCATGGTATTCACCAGCTACTCCCAGAGTACGACTATCTTTACTTGGGTGATAACGCACGTGCTCCATACGGTTCACGCTCCTTCGACGTGGTCTATCAGTTCACACGTCAGGCTGTGATGAAACTCTTTGAATTGGGTTGCCAGTTGGTAATACTGGGTTGTAACACTGCTTCAGCTAAAGCACTACGCACAATTCAGCAGAACGATCTACCTAATCTCGACCCAGATAGAAGAGTGTTGGGTGTCATTCGTCCTACGGCAGAGGTAATCGGAAAGCTTACTCACTCGCGTCACGTGGGTGTGTTAGCTACGGAAGGAACCATCAAGAGTAATAGTTATAACCTCGAAATACAAAAGCTGTGGGAGGATGTAAAGGTTACGGGCGTTCCTTGTCCGCTTTGGGTACCTATCATTGAGAACAATGAGGCAGACAGCCCCGGTGCTGATTACTTCGTGAAAAACGTCTTGACCATATCATGCGACAAGACCCAGAGATTGACACCCTCATCCTTGGCTGTACGCATTATCCTATTCTCATGCCGAAGATTTTGAAGCATGTACAACGAGGGGTGCGCATTGTGCCACAGGGAGAGTATGTTGCAGAGAGTCTGCAAGACTATTTTCGTCGCCATCCTGACATGGATGCACGTTGTACGAAGAATGCACAGTAAAGTATTATACTACTGAAAATCCTAATAAGTTCCAAGAAGCGGCTCGTATCTTCCTACATGAACAAATTAATGTTGAGCATGTAGACTTAGAATGAACCAGAATGGGCAATAAAACAGACTTTCAAGTCGTTAGGTAAGAACTAAAAAGTGAATAATGAAAAAGTTATCTATATTATTTTTCTCAGCCATTATGATGATGGCAGCCTGCTCTGATGATGATACTTTCACAACATCACGGAGCAATCTACTATCTTTCTCTACTGACACCCCTACGACTTGACACCACATTCTCTAACGTACCGACTCCTACTAAGATTTTCTGGGTGTATAATAAGTCGGGCGATGGACTACGATTGACCAATGTTCGTCTGGCGCAAGGTAATCAGACTGGTTTCCGTGTGAATGTAGATGGTGTTGAACTCTCAGCTGCCAATGGCTATCAAGTTGGTGACTTAGAAGTGCGCAACAAGGATAGTATTCAGGTGTTTGTCGAAATGACGTCACCTTTTTAATAACGCAACTATACCGCAAGAGGTGGTTGATAATCTTTTGTTTACACTCGAAAGCGGTGTACAACAGAAAGTAAACCTGCGTGTTTATAGCTGGGATGCAGAGCTGATAAAAGGAAAGAAGATTACCACCAATACAACTTTGAGTAGTACGAAACCAATAGTTTTACAAGATACATTGAAAGTGGAAGCAGGTGCGACACTAACAATACCATCCGGAACAACCATTTACTTCTCTCAGAAATCAGCACTCGATGTTTATGGAACACTGCATTGTGATGGTACAGCTGACAAGCCTGTGACGCTACGTGGCGACCGATTAGACAAGATGTTTAAGTATCTTCCTTACGACAGGGTTAGTGGTCAGTGGCAGGGGTGCGCTTTCATAAGGACAGTTACGATAATATTCTTACGCATACGGATATCCATTCGACCTATAACGGTATTCTCTGCGATACGGCAACAGCAGCTCGTACGAAGCTGACACTCGCTAATTCTACCGTACATAACTGTCAGGGCTACGGCCTACAAGCTATCAACTGCAAGATAGTGGCTTATAATACTCAGTTCTCAAATACGCTGATGGATTGCGCATCCTTTGTTGGTGGCGAAGTAACACTGACGCATTGCACCTTTGCACAATTCTATCCTTTTGATAGTAATCGTGGTGCAGCTTTGAGATTTGGTAATCATATCAACAACAAGGATTATCCACTTCAGACTTTCCATGTTGTCAACTCGCTTGTCACTGGTTATGCTGATGATATGCTTATGAGCAGCAATAAGGATAGCATAACAGCCAACTATCAGTTCTATAATTGTATTCTTCGTACGCCAAAGCCTAATGATACAACCCTTTTTAGCACGTTTTACAGATGTTATTTGGGAGAATAACAAGGACTATCCTGACGCAGGTTCAAAGCAGTTTTTTTATTAATAGATGGCGACAAACAGAAATATGATTTCCGTCTAAAAAAAGCAGAGAAAAACTGAGAAATACCCTGCAATCAATGCGGCACTTATCCTTAACGATTCCCGTTTTACGACAGATCGTGATGGCAAGCAACGTGATAGCAAGCCAGATATTGGCTGCTATGAGCTAATTACTAATTAAAGATATTGGACTAATTAGCCTAATAAGCCTAATGGGGCTAATTAGCTTAATACCCCCACCAATAATAATAAATATCAACAATGAAAAACAATAGACATAAGCATCAAAATTGGTTTTTGCCAGGTAGAGGAACTCTCAACGGCTGACCAACACCTCATAACAAAGGGCTATCGAGGCTACTGGTAATAGTTACTCTCCTTACAGTTCCTTCCGTGTTGGAGCAGCATTGATGCTTGCTGATGGTACAGAAGTTATCGGAGCAAATCAAGAGAATGCAGCTTTCCCATCAGGCTTATGTGCTGAACGCTCCGCTATTTTTGCTGCTCAGTCTGTCTTTCCAGACCAAGCAGTGACCACACTTGCTATTGCTGCGGCTAATGAATATGGTTTAATGCGTGACCCAATAGTACCTTGTGGAGCCTGTCGACAAGTTGTTTTAGAAATAGAAGAACGCTATAAGCAACCTATTCGTATCCTTCTTTATGGAACAAATGGTGTATATGTCATCAATAGTATAAAAAGAACTCTTGCCTTTACAATTCATAGGAGAGTCAATGAAGTAATTTTCATTCTACAAAAAAATAATAAATATGGAATATTTACCAAAAAGAACCCGCAATATTAGTAAGCAGCGTAAATATGCTGCTACGCGACGAAGAGTTCGACACTTTGGAAGCTCTTTGTTATAACTTCGATGAAGATATAGAACAACTTAAGACCCTACTTGCATGATGCTGGTTATGTATACTGCGAAGAACAACGTCAGTTTCGCCCCATTGGATTTGATGACAAGAGCATCTAAACAATTCTTTTTATTGGTTTAGCATGCTTTATTGAACTAATTATTTCAATCAGAAATCCTAATTAGCATAGCTATAAAAAAAGTCTGTACAACAGTAGTACGGATAATAATTATTTTTGTACTTTTGTATCATTAAGAAACAAACAACGGATTATGCAAAACTTAGTTATATACAACACACTGCATCGCAAGAAAGAACTCTTCCAACCGATTGCAGCACCTAACGTAGGCATGTATGTCTGTGGACCAACTGTTTATGGCGACCCACATCTCGGACATGCACGTCCTGCCATCACCTTTGACATTCTCTTCCGATATCTCAAACACATAGGATATAAGGTTCGATATGTTCGTAATATCACAGATGTCGGTCACTTAGAGCACGATGCTGACGAAGGTGATGACAAAATCGAGAAAAAGGCACGTCTTGAACAATTAGAACCAATGGAGATTGCACAGCACTATACCAACCGCTATCATGATGCTATGCGTTCGCTCAACGTTCTACCACCAAGCATCGAACCTCATGCTACGGGCCATATCATTGAACAGGAAGAAGTTGTTAAACAAATTCTTGCCAACGGCTATGCCTACGAAAGCAACGGAAGTATCTACTTTGATGTTGAGAAATACGACAAGGACCATCACTATGGCACTCTTTCTGGTCGTAACATCACCGATATGATTAACAATTCACGTGAGTTAGCAGGTGTTGGAGAGAAACGTAATCAGGTAGACTTTGCTCTTTTGGAAACGTGCAATGCCAGAGCATATCATGCGTTGGCCATCTCCATGGAGTGATGGTTTCCCAGGCTGGCATTGTGAGTGTACAGCTATGGGACGCAAATATTTGGGCGACCACTTCGATATTCACGGTGGTGGTATGGATCTTTATCTTCCCTCACCATGAGTGTGAAATTGCACAAGCCGTAGCGTCACAGGGTGACGAAATGGTGAAGTATTGGATGCACAATAACATGATTACCATCAACGGACAGAAGATGGGCAAATCGCTTGGCAACTTCATTACGCTCGAACAATTCTTCACTGGCGAGCATGACACCCTCACACAGGCCTACTCTCCAATGACCATCCGTTTCTTCATCCTCTCTGCCCACTATCGTGGAACAGTCGACTTCTCTAACGAGGCTCTACAAGCTGCCGAAAAGGGTTACGAGCGTCTTATGAATGGTATTGAGGACTTAGAGCGCATTCAGACTGCTACCGCATCTGATGAGAACACAAAGAAAATCGTTACTGGCTTCCGACAGAAGTGCTATGATGCAATGAACGACGACCTGATGACCCCTGCGGTCATCTCTACTCTTTGAGGCTTGCCACTTAGTGAACATCCTCATCGATCGTAAAGCACAGATTTCAGCAGACGATCTCAAGGAACTCAGCGAGGTGATGCAACTCTTTGCCTTTGACATCCTCGGTCTTCAAAGTGAGCGTGGTGCTAATAACGATGCTCGTGAAGAGGCATACGGCAAAGTTGTTGATATGGTTCTCGACTTACGCTCAAAAGCAAAAAGCAGAAAAGAACTGGGCTGTCAGCGACCAGATACGTGATGCCCTCTCCGAAGCTGGATTCCAAGTAAAGGACACTAAGGATGGTGTTACATGGAAGTTGGATAGATAAGAAAATAAACTTCTTACATTTGTTATTGTTATAGTAATTGATAATTTTATAGTAAAATTTCTGTTAAACATCATTCATTTACTACAAGAAGTAAACAAAAAAAGGAAGACAATGATATTATTAAGTTTCGACACAGAAGAATTTGATGTGCCACGTGAACACGGGGTAGACTTTTTCGATTGAAGAGGGTATGAAAGTATCTATCGAGGGTACAAATCGTATCCTCGACATACTGAAAAGCAAACAACGTCTGTGCTACCTTCTTCTGTACTGGCAACTTTGCAGAACTGGCACCAGAGGTCATGAAACGCATCAAGGACGAAGGACATGAAATAGCTTGTCATGGTGTTGACCACTGGCAGCCTAAACCTGAAGATGTATTCCATTCTAAGGAAATCATCGAACGTGTAACAGGTGTGAAGGTTGCTGGTTATCGTCAGCCACGTATGTTCCCCGTATCGGATGAGGATATAGAGAAGGCTGGCTATCTTTATAACTCCTCTTTGAACCCTGCTTTCATACCGGGTCGATACATGCACCTCACTACTCCACGCACTTGGTTTATGCAAGGGAAGGTCATGCAGATACCTGCCAGTGTTAGTCCTCACCTACGTATTCCACTCTTCTGGCTGTCTATGCACAACTTCCCAGAGTGGTTTTATCTTCGTTTAGTACGACAGGTATTGCACCACGATGGCTACTTCGTGACTTATTTCCACCCATGGGAGTTCTATGACCTCAAGTCACATCCAGAGTTCAAGATGCCTTTTTATTATCAAGAACCATAGTGGACACGAATTAGAACAGCGACTCGACCGCTTTATCAAAGCAATGAAGGCAGACAAGCAGGAGTTTATTACCTACGTTGACTTTGTCAACCGACAGAAGAAATAAGTTCCTCTTCTATTGGCTATTATCCCTTTGATATATCCATTATTAATTCCAAAAGCCTACTCCTATACAACCTTCGTATATTAAAAGATAGCAGCTACTTATATTGTACACCTGCTATATAAAAATGAAATTAGTCAGCTTGTAATGACATGTCTTCTTTATTCAGACCCATGTCAGCTACAATATAGACAGGACGACGTTTAATTTCATTAAAGACTTTACCTAGGTACACACCAATGATACCAAGAGATAATAATTGAACACCGCCTAAGAACAGCACAACTGTCATGAGTGTTGGATAACCTTGCACTGGATCACCATATATCCAAGTATGTATAAGCGTGTAAATCATAAAGAAAAAGGCTATCATAGAGAAAAGCATACCCAGATACATTGACCACTTAAGGGGTGAAACTGTAAAAGAAGTGACTCCTTCTACAGCAAGGGATATCAATGACCTGATGCTCATATGGCTCTCTCCAACCACACGATTTTGCGTAATAAACTCTACGCTGGCTTTCTTAAAACCTATCCAAGCATACATCCCTTTGGTGTAACGCTCGGTTTCACGCAACTTCCGAAGTTCATTTATACACTTACGATCTCAACAAACGGAAGTCGCCAACATTCTCTAATATATCATACCGAGCCGATTTCTGTAAGAGTTTATAATACAAAGGACTAAAAAATTTCCTCACCCAAGATTCCTTTCCTCTTGTAAGTCGCTTACCATACACATCATCATAGCCTTCTTCCCACTTCTCCAACATCTTAGGAATGACATGAGGTGGGTGCTGTAGATCCGCATCCATAATAACCATACAGTCGCCAGAGACATTATCAAAGCCGGCAAGCATAGCATTTTCCTTACCAAAATTACGTGATAGATCGATATAACAGATACGGTTATCTTCTGCACGTAACGTCTTAATAATACGCAAAGTATCATCTTTGCTTCCATCATTGACCATAAGGACTTCCCACAAATATTGATTATGAGAGTCCATTAAATCCTTTAGTGCTTGATAAAGCGAAGGAAGGCTTTCAGCCTCATTATAGCATGGTATAAGTAAACTAACTTTTTTCATCTTCTCTAAATGTAAAAAAACTTCTGCCCTAAGAAATTAATGATAACAAATAATCCTGTACCCAACAGCATTGCAATATTCTCTAACATAGATTTATTAAATGACAATGACAACCATGTCAAAGCACATTTCACCAAAGGGAGAGCCAAGCCAAAAGGCTATAAAAATAACAGATAGCAATATTAATTATAAAACGGATGAGAGACTTTTAATGTTCCTCCTTTATATTGAAAAAGTAAATCTTTTATTAAGCATATAACTTACAATACTTGCTAAACAATAGTCAAGCGCAGACGATAACCAATATCCCAAATGGAAAAAAATTATAGCACACGAGCATAATAGTTGTACCTATGCACGTATTAATCACACCAACCAGAAGGAACTTTAGGAAGGGTTTACTAAGCTGCTTAAAAACTTACAAGAGATTTCAACACTATATTCTGTCTTTCTATTATTTAAAAAGTAAGTGCAAATTTTACGATAAGTTTCTGTAAAGTTTACCACCAGAGGTAAAAAAATCTTAGTATATACTTAAAAAGTTATCAAGTAAAAGAAAAATATTCCTTTATATTTAAGGAATATCCTGCAAAGGAATAGTGAAGGTTACCCTATAATTACGGACTTACAACTTACTTTACTTTTTAAAGGAAAACCGTCAAAAATAATGTTGCTGGCTTCGTTGGTAGCCACATACTCAACTATCTTTTTAGAAATAGGATTGCTCCATCTCTTCCTTTGGTTAGGGTATCAGCAAATGGCTGTCGCCTATCCTTGTGATGGTGATAGTTGTTCCTATCAACTTCGTTTTTACTACGTCTTGTGTTTGTAAAAGGGAAAAGAGGGTGATGGGTGTTAGGTGATGGGTGTTAAGTGTTGATGGTTGGCAGGATTGGGTGATAGGTGTTAAATGGTGGGTGATAATGGTTGGTAGGATTGGGTGATAGGTATTGAATGGTGGGTGTTAATGGTTGGCAGGATTGGATGATAGGTGTTGAATAGTGGGTGTTGATGATTTGTGAGATTCTGTATTAGCCGTTCGCACCATTGGTGTTAGGGCGTCCCGCACACATGGTGCGGAGCGTTCGCACGATTGGTGCTAAGCAGTAACACAGCAATAGAAAAGGGAAGAAAAAAACTCATCCCCAAACTCTTTATGATAAGAAAAGGGCTTGGGGATGATGCTTTTATACCTTTTTATAGACCTCAAGGACTTGTGAGGCTACATCTTGATTTTTCGAATCGTTTTTACGTAGCGTTGGCTCTTGCTGACCATTTCCTTACGATGCTCTATCGCAGAAAGGATTGCAGCGGCATTGCCGTCGACATCGTCTGGACCTACATAAAGGCAATCAGGACCACCCGCTTCTTCCAAACAACTACCCGTAGCAGCCACGACTGGGAGTCCGCTTTGTATGGCTTCGATGATTGGAATACCAAAGCCTTCATAGCGGGAAGGATAGATAAAAGCCTCAGCTTGATTATAAATAGCTGCGAGAAGGTCATTAGGAACGCCCTGTAAGAAGTGTATGCGGTCGCCAATCCCTAAGCGTTTGATTTCTGCATCGAGCTTTTTCTGATACTTGGTCTGCCGTCCTACGATGACAAGATGTAAGTCGGAAGGTAGCTTTGCCATTGTACGAATACCCAAAAGAATGTTCTTTTCGCACTTCTACCGTTCCTACATTTTAATATATAACGTTGTGGGAGTTGATACTTACGGCGGGCTTCTTCTATCAGTGAAGGACTTACCGACTGGTTGAAGTGGGTGCTACAACTCTGGTAGACGAGGTCTATCTTGTCCTCAGGAAAGTCACCATAATGTAGGATGTCACGCTTCGTACATTCACTGATAGCAATGATGCGCGTAGCTTCCTGCAATGTCTGATAGAACTTCCGCTTATAGAAGAAAACGTCAATAGGGGGGTAGAACTCAGGATGACGTAGGAAGATAAGGTCATGAATAGTAACAACACCGGGGATTCCTGCTGCTGACAAGCCTGAAGGGAGTTCACCCGAAAGACCATGATAAAGTTCTACTCCATCCGCTTTTAGGTCCTTTACTACCCCTTTCACACGCCACCAGTCACGCTGTAGACGGAAACGAAGGTGATCAGGATAGCAGAATTGCACATTATTTCGTAGCTCAACTTGATTGCGAAGGTCATCACGTCCTGCATCAGGAGCATAGAGTCGTAAGTTTGTGTCAGGCATCAACGGAGCAAGGTCGTTAATGAGCGTACGCCCATAGCTACCCAATCCAGTTCCGTTTCTTACGATACGCTTAGCATCATAACCGATTATCTTCTTATTCATACGCTTCTACCTTTTCGATTGGGGCATAATCCTTTGTGCATAACTCATAACTCAGCCACAACCAAAGAATACTGATTGGCAACGCACGGAGAGCGTATGGCTGAATATAATCATGACGTATCCACTTTGGAATAAGGTCACTGTTGCCCATACCCGATAATAAAAAGACAAAAACCATCAGAGCTACAGCCCATCTCCCACGCTTCCATGGCACAATAGTATACCATATACAAGCACCTATTAATGCTATGATGTATCCGCTTGACTCACTACCAGTACTGAATAAAATGACAAACATAAGAACAGAAGCAAGTATTGTTTCACGGAAAGCAAGGTACTTATACTGCGAGAAACGCAGGTAAGGAATAGCAAAGAGTAACATCCCTGGTAGGATGAGCCATGGATCAGAATACTCCATGCAACCTGTCGTACGACGAACCAATCCCAATAAAGAAATATTCTGTGCAATGGAATGAATGTTTTCAGTATTCTTCGCAACAAGACTGCCGAACCATTCATGATATTGGCCAACAATGTAATCAGGAGAACTAATAGCCATCGGAGCAAGGAAAAGAATAATTGACCAGACGACAAGCCATACAATTAATCGCACTTTATGGCGTGAGAAAAAGGAAGAACGCAAGTCCAACGATACCGTATAGTTTTATCAAAAGTACCCAATATGATAAAGAATGCTGCCCAGCCTTCATGCTCCTTTTCAATAAGGAAAAATGACGACAGAATAATAGCCGCAATAGCAATATTAAACTGCTGCATGAATAGTGCCGTTAGAAGTGCTAAACTGCAGAACCAATAGAGAAATATCTGCTGCTTCCTTAAACCTGACCAGTAAACAGCAGCAAACAACCAGCCCGATAAGAACATGAGCCACAGAAGCATACCAATCCACTCGGGAAGAATGGCAAAAGGTGCTATGACCAAAGAGAATAGAGGACCATAATGGTTCATATCCCAATATTCCATAGGATAAGGTGCATAGAGCGAAGTACCATTTATTGTGTGCCAATAAACACCTCTAAAAATAAGATAGTTATTATAACTGCGATGAAATTTCAACATACCAACCAACGACAAAATAGCCCATATACCAAGCAGTACACGGCGGTCGGAAAGTAATGGATGACTAAAAAGACGTTTGACTTTTTTCACTCATATTGTCTATTTTTATTAAGTGCATTAATATCCATTTCGTTAATGGTAGTACAAAAAGTAGCAATAAAAGTATGATATACGTTGGACTTTTTCATTATTATTTAAGATGAAGCTAAAGTTACTAATTTTTGACCACATTTATTTTTTTATCATTTTTATATCATGACATTAGCACAGATAAAAAAATAATTTGTATATTTTGCGGATATGAATGGTACACAAACATATTTCTAGTCATTAATACTTACAATGCAGAAAAGCATCTAAAAGACGTACTCGAAGCAGTAAAGGACTTCGATGAGATTGTCATTTGCGACATGGAAAGTACTGACCGGACACTTGACATAGCTCGTTCCTACAACTGTAAGATTGTTACCTTTCCCAAAGGTAACCTGCGCATTGTTGAGCCGGCACGCCAGTTTGCCATAGACAAAGCGAGTTCACCATGGGTACTGGTAGTTGATGCTGACGAGATTGTTACCCCCGAACTACGCAGATACCTCTATGATACCATTCAGAAAGATGACTGTCCTGATGCTATTGCTATCCCACGGAAAAACTACTTCATGGGAAGAATGATGCACAGCAGCTATCCCGACTATATACTCCGCTTTCTACGACGCGATAAATGTAGCTGGGCTCCTGTCATTCATGCTGCCCCAAAGGTAGATGGAAATATCCTGAAAGTTCCTGCATCGCGCATGGAATTGGCTTTCGAACATCTTGCCAACGACAGTGTTGCCGACATTATCAGAAAGAACAACACTTATTCTGACTACGAAGTCCCACGCCGTCAAAAGAAAAACTATGGCTGTATGGCTCTTATCTATCGTCCTGCTTTCCGCTTCTTCAAGTCTTATTTCATCAAACGAGGCTGCTTAGATGGCATCCCAGGACTGATTCATGCTGTCTTAGATGCAGTATACCAATTTGCTATCGTTGCCAAACTCTTAGAAGAAAAAGCAAAAGGAACAAGTAATATTCTAATGATTGAATGACAAATAAGTCATGAAAACAAATCGACTTTCTTTCTACTGCGATGGAAAGAGAATACAGCTGTCCCTCCTACTATATGCTTGAACAGTTTTAAGCTCTTACAAAGCAATGTATAACGCACATAGTACTTAAAAACCCTAACATTTTATATGGAGAAGGAAGTTCTATGGTTCGAATTTCGGCTGATACATTCTCCAAAAATTTTTTTGTTTAAAGTCATTATCATAGGGAGAGCGCACAATATCTTTTAGTCCCTTCACTAACGAGTAAATATAAACAGCATTAAATTGAGAGATATTATCTTGCAAAAAAAGAGGATTCTTTAACCAACTCATAACGAGTTATAGTAGCACCTATATAGTCTGTCAAGTTCTGTTTCATGTTACTGTGAAGACAACCATAGGCATATTGCCTATAATGATAGAGTGGTGTATGCAACAGAACAACTCTATTTGCATGGAACATCCAGGCAAACAAAGTAGCATAATCTTCAAATGCGCGATAAGGAGCAAAACCGTTCTTGAGCAATATCTCTTCGAATAAGCATTGACCACAAATAACTTGTTATCTTGTCCTGAAATGTCAAAAATAAAGCATCTTTTCTATTTAAGACAATTACATCACCATCATCCTTACTTCGCATAATGGTCTTTTGAGGATACTCTACATAGAAATCAGACACTACAATATCAGCCTCCTGCTCCTTTGCTGTCTTGTATAATCGTTCTAACCAGCATGGCTCCACCCAGTCATCACTATCAGCAAATGCTAAATACTCACCCGTAGCCATATCCATAGCTTGATTACGTGCTGATGCGACACCTCCATTGGCTTTATGGAAGACACGTATTCTTTTTATCTTTACGAGCATAGCAATCGCAGATTTCGCTGAACCATCCGTACTACCATCGTCTATCAGCAGCAATTCCCAGTCATGATATGTCTGATTAATAATGGAATTAATCAGAATTTCTAAATATTTCTCAGCTTGGTAAATAGGAGTTATTATACTTATCATATCGTAGTCTAATCTTATCGTTGAACATTAAGGGTACTTTTTATTTATCATTTGAAAAGGTATGGATAGTAGCCTCCAACAGCCTTTAAAGCCTCTGTACGATAGAGGAAATCACCAATAAACGTGTTGCGACGGCCATAGATACAAGCCCACATGAAAGCATAGACCGACTCGTATTCTGTTGCTTCTCGCTGCAATTCGATAGTCTTTCCATGCTCATCAATGAAGGCAACACGCGTGTGATAAAGGTCAAGACCCGGATATTTCTTCATTAAGTCAATGTAATCAGACAGACAATTGGGCATAAGTTTATCATCATCTCCCATATTGATAACATACTCTCCACACACATATTGTAGGCAATCATTCCAATTTTGTACCAGTCCCTTAGCTCCAAAGCCTTGCTTACGCTCATAATATCTTATCCTATCATCCTTGAATTGCTCCACTATCTGTTTTATATTATAAGGTGAGGCATCGTTGACTAAGATAAGTTCGAAGTCTTGATAGGTTTGGGAAAGAATGCTTTCTATACATTCTTTTAAGAATATTTCTTTATAACAAGGGACTATAATGCTGAACTTAGGCATATCTTAACAGGGAATATCAATATTCGTATTTAATGTAAAACCCTTTGTGAAATAAACCAATCGAAGTAGGTTGCGGGCTGCCGTAAGTCGCTCAGCCTTCTTTTTATAGCTTGGTATAGCTTCTATCTGGTCAACGTTTGCACTATAATAAGTACTGTCCGAAACGGACGTATCTAAGAGGTTCTTACCCATCTTGAAATACTTTGTGTCACGGAACGCAAAAGGAGCGAGCGTTGCTAAAATATCGTCATGGCTTCCCCATCGATTAGTTAGTTTGTTATAAGCCTTCTTGCGTAGGTAAGATGGCAGATATATGTAGAGTGGAACAGAATGTTCATACCGCTTATCGATTACATCATAATTAAGAATAACACGCACATTATGGTCACCCGTGATGACAAGTATCGTATTCTTTGCTGCTGCTGAGACCTTAAAGCGATTGAGGAAATCATTCAGAGCCTTGTTATAATAACGGAACCCTGTGAGATACTTATCCAAAACCTTACGATTATGCTCTGCAAAACACTTCTTACTATAGAATGTATCGGGCAAAGGAGGAAGTTTTTAAGTCATCAGGATACTCGAAAAGGAGGATGATTGGTCGTCGTCATCACGGTTATCATCTTTCGCTTCGCTGACGGTTTCTTTAACTTATCTAACAACGCTTGGAAGAGATATTCATCGTAAACACCAATACTATTGTAAGTCGCATGAGGGTAGTCCTTTAATATGAAGAACTTATCGTAGACAGCATCAAACTGCTGATGAGGCAATGCCTCTGCACAGTTCTCCCATGCAGCATCCATTCCAGACATAAACATCGTTGTGTAATTACTGTCCTTAAAAGGTAAAGCAATAGACGTAGGAAGTGTGTTAAAAACGATAAGATGAAGTAAAAGAAATGTGGAAATGGTGTAGCAACAAAGAGGTTTTTCGAGCGAATTTATCGTACCATTCTGAACCGATTGGAAATTACGGAAGAGTAAATCTTTTTTGAAATGACGCTCCAAACCAAAGTACATTTCAGCATCCTTCTGTTGAAGATTGAACAGATAATTACTCCAACTCTCGCTATAAATAATTACCACATTAGGCTGTGGTTGCTTCAAACTGTCTCTAACCTCTGCAAATAATGCACGCTGTAAGGCTGCAAGTGTATCATTATTTACAATCTTAACCTTACCATCAGTATAAGTATCTAATGCTTCCTGCAGACTGTCAAACTTATACTGCGATAACAATTCGTCCGTACTCTCCACTTTGAAGGCTTTGATTTTTCTCCTTGCAAGCCTTCTTGAGCATATATGCAGCATTCGGAACAAGGTCGTTAAGACTCTTCTGAACCGACACAAAAAGTATCCTCTATCTGCAAAGGAAAACTGCCATACCGAGCCTCGCATTCCTATGACTAAAAAGGCTATGTACAGCAAAAATTATAGTGGAAATCTTAATAAGCTGACTATAAGAAGTCTTCTGTTTGCTTGATGAACAATTCGATTGACAAGAGAACAACTTGTCTGTTTCGATACGTCGAATGACAAAAAGGACTAATAATACCAGAAGAAGGAAGGCTAAACCTTCATAAACACAATGATATTCTTCCCATATAGCCTGTATTAAACTCATTGGTCCTTCATTGAAAAAAAGTCGAAGAAAGTAAGGTTGATATGACTATTGAAATTAGAATAAAAGCCCAAATCAATCCCGCTAAGTGCCAATAAAAGAATGTTGACAATAGAATAATAAACCTTACGGAAACGGCTCAACACATGGTCAGTCCAAGGCTTACGCAAAGCTGCAAAGACAAAAGTTAGGACCGTTGGCAGCAACAAAACGTAACATACAACCTGCATATCAAAACGCAGGACATTGAAAAATAGACGTGGAAGAACTGCCAAATTACTGCTGATAATATTTATCGGAACGAACGCAATAGCAAAGCAAAGGCGCACGAAAAGCAGAATTACAAGGATTACAGCAGAATGTTTGATTAAGTACTTTAAGTTCTGATACATTATTTATTTTTTTCTTATTTACGTTTTAAGATAGTATGAAAGAAGTATTTACAAAGCATTTACATTGCTTGACTTCAACGTTACCTCTACTCACAAAGTATGCAAGAAGCATTTCGATTGTACAGCATATCCCAAATTATTTTCATGAAGATATATGTTATTTACAGCTTCAAAGACTATATGATATTGCGGAAAAAGATTATCAAAATAGTCAAAAACTTTCTTCCTGCAATGGCTTATCAATATCCTTAATCCAATATAATGGAGTATTATGATACATTGATGCAACCAATGTAAAAGGTACTCGGCGGTCCGATTAGATAATCACAATGAGAAAGAAGACAAAGATCCTCCCCTGGATTTCCTTGTGGGAAGACAACATTCTCTTGTCCAAAAACCTCTATATAAGCCTGCTTATTGAGTTTTTGGATCATTACCACAAATATATATTACTACACTTTTGTTAGGATGAAGGAGAATAAACTGGCGGATAATATTAATCATCTGCTCATCGTCATAGAGAAATCTACCTTCATTCCATGTGGCATAATCTCCACGGCGGATATGTACACCTAAGCTAATAAATCCATCTTTATTCGACTTTTTCCAAAAATCGAAAGCGTTTTTCTCTTCTATATGTGCTTTTAAAGGCAAATAACGATAATATTTCTGATTTATACTGTAAGAAAAGGTCATACCAGCGAGCAAACCATCCCTCAGCAACAAGACATCCATGAATCATTGCCTTTTTCTTTTTTCGGTAAGGTTCACCTCCGGAGTATCGAAATCAATGATGGGTATCAATCCTAACTTAGCAGAATACTTTGCCAAGAAATAAACATTATGCCAACGAGTACTGCAGATATGAAAGTATTGATACTTATAAGCAAAACGCATTGATATCGTCTTTCGATTATTCGCCCCTTGCCCAAGCATACAGATGTCCATATTGCAGGATGTTATTACACATCTGTCCTTTATCTCTTACAAAAAAATCATTGCTTATCTTTTTCTTATAATCTCTTCCAATGGCTCCAAACTTACCCTTCCAGTCTTAGCGTTATAACGTAAATTAAACTCTTCACGTGTACGTTTCCATCGTTTATGACTCCAAAGATAAAGTTCAGGCTGTCGATGGATTGTTTGTTGCAGCAACTTAAAGTATTCATCAGTTATTTTTCCAATCCTTATACATTGCTGACTCGGTAGTTATCAGCTTGAATTCACACTGATAATGTCCTCTGCTCACACGTGAAACATCACCATAGAAAACGGCTTGTCCTGTCTTTTTTATGATACGTTCACTACCAGTCAAGACGGGCGTATCATGATTTAGGAAGTCTACCCAATGGTGAATATTATTCCAGAAAGGGGCTTGATCAGAGATATACCCAATAACAATCGGTTGTTTCTTCTGACGGTAGGATATAACTTGCCTTAATGTTTCAGCCATCGGAATACAGAGTGATTGATGCTTTTCACGTACGTACCTGAAGAGTTTATCAAATCGATCGTTCTCTAACGGATGATAAACCTGACAGCATTGTCCTTTCTCTGAAACCCATAAGGGTAGTGATGTTATTAATTCCCAATTACCATAATGCCCTAAATAAATAGCACATGACACTCCCTTATCCAGCAATTCGTTTATTTGTTCTATACCCGTAAAAACCATCCTTTTGCGAAGTTCACGTTCGCTCATATTAAGGAGTTTGATTGTTTCTACAAGATAATCACAAAAATAATGATAGAAACCACGCTCTATACGATGCAATTCAGCCTCATCTTTATCTGGGAAACTCTCCTTAAGATTCTTCCGTATAACATTACGACGATAGCCTATCAGCTTTCCAACCAAAAAGATAAAGACAGTCAGAAAAACATAAAGTAGGCTCATTGGCAACAAAGACATCGCATACCAAAAAGGTATATGAAAGCGCGTAAGCAATATTAGAAAGTCCTTTTTTTCATTCTACAAGAAGTCTCTATCTTCAATGAAATTATTTATATCTCCTGCATATCATGCAACCTCTTATAATATCCTTCTATGTTCATCAACTCATCATGCGTACCTCTTTCAACGATTTCGCCTTCATGTAACACACATATTTCATCGCTATTCTTAATAGTAGATAAGCGGTGTGCCACGGCAATGGTCGTACGAGTCTTCATGAGTTTGTAGAGAGCATCTTGTACAAGGCGTTCACTCTCTGTATCGAGTGCTGAGGTTGCTTCGTCAGGATAAGGATTGGAGGGTTTTTAAGAATAGCACGAGCACTGCTGATACGCTGACGCTGGCCACCAGAGAGGCGTCCGCCACGATCACCGATATTGGTATCATATCCATTCTCACTACCGAGGATAAACTCATGAGCATTAGCAATCTTCGCAGCTTCGACTATCGCCTCGTCTGTGGCATTGACTCCAAAAGAAATGTTGTTCTTGAAGCTATCATTAAAGAGGATTGCTTCTTGATTAACATTACCTATGAGCTGACGAAGGTCGTGTACTCCCAAATCCTTAATATTAATTCCATCAATGAGTATTTCTCCTCCTGCACATCATAGTAACGAGGGATAAGATCGAGCAATGTTGACTTTCCGCTACCACTCTGTCCAACCAAGGCAACTGTTTTACCCTTTGGAATCACGAGGTTAATATCCTTCAATACCCAATGTAGTTTCGTATTACCTTTATCATCCTTACCATCAGCATAGGCAAAGCTGACGTGACGGAACTCTATCTCGTGTTCAAAACTATCAATATGTATAGGCTTCTCCTTTTCTTGTATCTTTACTTCTGCTCTAAGTATCTTATCAATACGCTCCATTGAGGCAAGCCCTTTAGGAATATTATAGCCTGCACGAGAAAATTCTTTCAGTGGATTGAGAATGCTGTAGAGGATAACAAGATAATAGATGAAAGTTGGTCCGCTGATAATAGGAGATTCGCCCAAGACGAGTGTACCACCAAACCAAAAGAACAACTACTATCATTACCGTACCAAGAAACTCGCTCATAGGGTGAGCCGACTGCTGACGAATATTCACTCGCATGATATCATTACGATATTCTGAGTTAATCTTGTCAAAACGCTCATTCATCAATCTTTCAGCACAGAAAGCTTTTGATAATTCTTAATCCACCTAAGGTTTCTTCTACCTGACTCATCGTATCACTCCAGAGCTTCTGTGCGGTCATACTACTTTGCTTCAACTTTCTACCAACAAAGCCCATAAACCACCCAAAAATGGGTACGAAGATAAGCGTGAAGAGTGTCAGCTCCCAAGAAATAATAAGTAGAGTGGTAAAGTAGATAACAACAAGAACAGGGTTCTTGAAGAGCATGTCAATTGACGACATAATAGAACTATCGACCTCTTGCACATCGCCACTCATTCGGGCGATGAGGTCACCCTTTCTTTCCTCACTGAAGAAGCCCAACGATAAAGATGTTATCTTCTCATAAAGTTGGTTACGTATGTCACGTACAACACCTGTTCGGATAGGAATGATAGATGCAGAGGATAGGAAGTAAGCCCCAGTCTTCAAGAAAGTCATGAAGGCAAGAAGCAAACCGATAACCAATAGGACCGTTGTTGGACCCCAATTGGTGATATATATCTGTGTGTAATAGTCCGCATTGTTCGATAACACGTCCTTAAAAAGAACCTTCACTCCATGACATTACGCGCACTGCTCCCGTTCCAGCATCCACCTTAAAAAGAATCTGCAAGAGAGGTATTAGCGTTGCAAAGGAGAATATATTAAGAATGGCCGACAATATATTAAAAATAATTGACAGCACAAGATACTTTTTTTATATGGTGGGACGAACCTGCGTAAAACTTGTATAAATTCCTTCATAGGTATATTATCTACTTATCCAATTTTCTATTTCTATATCTGGAATCCTGCTTAAATGTTTCACATTATCCGTAACGAGTACACAGTTATGTGCTACTGCAGTTGATCCTATCAGTAAGTCAAAGTTATCTATCAATAAACCTTGCCTACGTAATATAGCCTTATTTTTACCAAACAATGATAGAGCATTAAATACTGGAACTATCTCAAATAATCTCTCCAAAGTATTAATTTCTCTGAAATGCTTCTATAGGTTAGCATTATAAGCCCCATAATAAAGCTCTGCTATCGTAATCTCAGAAAGCACACAATGCTCTATTCCTATCTCTTCTATTTTATCTGAGATATGATAACGACCATGCAATAATTCAATGCAGATATTGGTATCCAACAAATACTTATTTCTCATCAAACATCATAATCTTATTCATATCATCGGACTGGCGCCCTCCTGTATACTCAACTTCATAGTATCAATATCAACATCAGACCATGAACCAGCAAGACTACCGAGCAAACCAAGTTTCTCTTTATGCTCCAGCTTTGCTTCCTCTTCTTTTGCTTCATGAATAAGTCGCTCACCCAGCCAACGTTTGACCCTCGGAGAGAGTGACATTGAGTTGACGAAGTTCAGGAAACTTCCAATATTGATAACTGCATCCATACTACTTCTTATTTAAATTCCTATGTGCAAATATAAGTATAAATAGTAAAACCGCAAAATTGTTTTTGCGGTTTTATCTTTTATATAAACTATATTTACACTTCTTCTCAAAGAGTGTAGCACTGGTTGAGCCTGTAATGCGTACGCGGACCGTCTCACCAATATGATGATTTCCACGTGGCATAACCACAGCCTTGTTCTGTGGAGTACGTCCCATCAGCTGTTCACGGCTTCGTTTTCCAAAGCGTTCAATGAGGATATCAAACTCCTTGCCCTCGTCTTTCTTGTTCTGTTCTGCCGAGATTTCTGTCTGTAAGCGAATCAACTCATTCAAACGACGTATCTTCTCTTCCTCAGATACATTATCAGGGAGGTGCTTTGCTGCGTATGTACCTGGTCGTTCAGAGTACTTGAACATAAAGGCTGAATCGAAACCTACCTCTCGCATCAATGAAAGCGTTTGCTGGAAGTCTTCTTCTGACTCATTGTGATAACCAATAAAAATGTCAGTTGTAAGTCCACAATCAGGAACAAGACGACGAATAGCAGCTACTTTCTCAAGGTAGTCCTCACGTGTATATTTACGATTCATCACCTTCAGCACACTATTACTACCGCTCTGTGCAGGGAAGTGGATATGATTACAGAGGTTAGGCTCTGTTGCTACTGCCTCGATAATATCCTCTGTCATATCTTCCGGGTTTGAAGTCGTGAAGCGCACACGCATATCTGGTACGCTCTGCGCCACCTTATGTAACAATTCTGCAAAGGAAACACCATTCTCTGGACGCTTACCATTAGGCAACAAGCCGTATGAATTGACGTTCTGACCTAAGAGTGTAACCTCCTTAAAACCCTTATCGTGCAAATCTTTAACCTCTTTCAAGATACTCTCTACATCACGAGAACGTTCACGGCCACGTGTGAAAGGTACGATACAATAATGACAGAAGTTATTGCAACCACGCATGATACTTACGAAGCCCGACACTCTATTACCACCGATGCGCTGTGGGATAACATCACGATAGGTCTCAGTAGTAGAAAGTTCGATATCCATTGCGTTCGTTCCATTCTCACATTGCGCAATCATATCAGGCAAGTTGAGGTAGGAGTCTGGTCCACACACAAGGTTGGCGTGGTGATTTTGAATTAAGTCGTCTCTTACTCGCTCTGCCATACATCCCAACACACCCAAGATAAGGTCACGACCTTTCTTCTTTTCTGCGTGCAATGCTTCCAAACGATTGTATATCTTGTTCTCTGCGTTCTCACGTACAGAACAGGTGTTGAGGAAGATTGCATCTGCTTCTTCCTCAGTTTCACATACATCATAGCCTGCCATTTTCATGACAGAAGCCACAACCTCTGAGTCTGCCACATTCATCTGACAGCCGTATGTCTCTATGTATAGTTTCTTCATTCTATTGTTATCTTGAAAAAAATAGCATGCAAAGATACTAATTTTTATCGCATAAAACCGAAGAACGTTCTGACTATTTGACTCTTAGAAGGAATAGATACGTTTTTCATGCTAAAAAAGACGACTCAACAACCAACAACAACACTCAACACTCAACAACCAACAACCAACAACCAACAACCAACACTCAACAACCAACAACCAACACTCAACAACCAACAACCAACAACCAACAACCAACAACCAACAACCAACACCCAACAACCAACACCCAACACCCAACACCCTTAGCAATCATTAGAACCGAAACAAAATGTATTTCTATATCAAGCAGATTGAACTATCTTTGCAACTTTCTACTTTTCATTTTATCAACATAGGAGAGTTCAGCACACATGGTGCGGACGCTTAGCACACATGGTGCGGATGGTTAACTCCATGCCTACTGATGGTAAAAAGAGATAGCAATATATTGCCATGACACAAGTAATTTACAAAACTTACAAACTTGTTTACACCCTTTATCGGATATTTTCCTTACCTTTGCAGAATAAACAAAGGATAGCGACTTAGCAATTAACATATAGGGATAAGTCTACGAAAAAGTATTATCCTAATTGCTGTTGAATGCTGAGCAATGAATAAGAATAATGAACAATAATACAAACGACTTTGAAATAATGGCACCTATAGGCTCACGAGAGTCGCTCGCAGCTGCCATCAATGCCGGAGCTAACTCAGTTTACTTTGGTATCGGAAAGCTGAATATGCGTTCGCACTCTGCCAACCACTTCACCATTGACGATCTCAAAGGAGATTGCCGAGACGTGTAACGAAAAGGGTATACAAACCTATCTGACCGTAAACACCGTTATCTATGGCGAGGATATTGAAACAATGTACGAGATTATCGATGCTGCTAAGGCTGCAAATATCACCGCTGTCATCGCCAGTGACGTTGCCGTAATGGTGTATTGCCGTCAGGTGGGGGTTGAGGTTCACCTCTCAACACAGCTGAACATCTCTAATATTGATGCCCTAAAGTTCTACGCTCAGTTTGCTGATGTTGCTGTATTGGCACGCGAGCTGAATATGGACCAAGTAAAGGAGATACACGAGCAGATTATCAAACAGAACATCTGTGGACCAAAGGGACAGCCTGTTCGTATCGAGATGTTCTGCCATGGTGCGTTCTGTATGGCAATTTCGGGCAAATGTTATATGAGTCTTCACGACTCTAACCGCTCTGCTAATCGTGGTGCTTGCACCCAGATATGCCGCCGTAGCTATACCGTTACAGACAACGAGACGGGCAACCAACTGGAAATTGACAATAAATACGTTATGAGTCCTAAGGACTTAAAGAGCGTTCGCTTCATTGATAAGATGATGGATGCTGGTGTACGTGTGTTTAAGATTGAGGGTCGTGCGCGTGGACCAGAGTATGTTCACACAGTTGTGAGCTGCTACAAGGAGGCTATCGAGAGCGTACTCGATGGTACCTTCACCGAAGAAAAGAAAGACAAGTGGGACAAACGTCTCTCAACAGTCTTCAATCGTGGCTTCTGGGATGGCTACTATCAAGGGCAGAAGATGGGCGAATGGACCAAAAGATTATGGCAATAAAGCTACGGAGAAAAAAGTACTCATTGGTAAGGTAATCAAGTATTTCTCACGCCTTGGTGTAGCTGAGGTTGCCGTAGAAGCTAATACTTTCGTAAAGGGCGAAAAACTTCTTATCACTGGTAACAGCACTGGAGCTATGTTCCTCAATGCTGAAGAAATCCGTTACGACCTCAATCCTGTTGATAAAGCAGAACAAGGTTGGCGCGTTTCTATCCCTGTACCGGACAAGGTGCGCCCGAATGATAAACTGTTTAAGTTAGTAACAAAAGTGATTTTTAAGTGGACGAGTGGACAGGTAGACGGGTAGACAAGTAGACGAGTTACTTGCTTATAAAACTCTACTCACAGAAGTTTTTCATAATTCTGAATAGAACAAAACATTTATACAATGACAATAAACGAAGCACAAGATGCAGTAATTGGTGAGTTTGAAGACTTCACTGATTGGATGGATAAATACCAAATGCTCATTGACTTGGGTAACGAATTGGAACCATTAGAAGAGCAGTATAAAAACGAGCAGAATCTCATTGATGGTTGTCAGAGCCGTGTATGGCTGCAGTGTGACAATGTAGAGGGTAAACTTATCTTCACTGCTGACTCTGATGCACTCATCACAAAGGGTATCATTGCCCTTCTGATACGTGTGTTAAGCAATCATACTCCACAAGAGATTATCGATGCCGACCTGTATTTCATTGAGCAGATAGGTCTCCGCCAGCATCTCTCACCTACACGTAGCAACGGCTTGCTGTCTATGGTGACGAAGATTAAGGCGTATGCAGTAGGGTTTAGTTTGCAATAAAAAAAAGCCTCCCCCAACCCCTCCGAAAGGAGGGGAGTGCAGATAACAAAAACCATACATAAGCTGACATACTATTTTATAAAGAGCATCAAGAACTATCCATAACATAGGGGTATCTCGAGTATTCACGCCCCTCCCTATGGGGAGGGGAAGGGGAGGGCTGGTAGTATATGGACGGGCTTTATTATTTTTATGAGAAAAACTACGCACAATCGAAATGAATAGGCTTTCCCTTGAAGAGTTCAAGGAAGCTGATAAACTACCACTCATCGTTGTATTAGACGATGTGCGGTCGTTACATAATGTGGGAAGTGTCTTCCGTTCGGCTGATGCTTTCCGCGTGGAAGCTGTCTATCTATGCGGTATTACCGCCACACCTCCTAACGCAGAGATTCATAAGACCGCACTCGGTGGCGAAGACTCAGTTGACTGGCGTTACTTTGAACGTACAGAGGATGCCATCGAAGAACTCCATCGTCAAGGCGTATTCGTGTATAGCGTAGAACAAGTGGAAGGCTCAACAAAGCTACAAGACCTCAATACCCAACACCCCATCAACACCCAACACCCAACACCCAACACCCAACACCCAACACCCAACTACGCCATCGTTCTGGGCAACGAGGTGAAAGGTGTGAAGCAAAGTGTCGTGGATATGAGCGACGGCTGTCTTGAAATTCCACAGTTCGGTACCAAACACTCATTGAATGTTAGTGTAACAACCGGTATTGTCATTTGGGAGTTTGCTCGTCAGCTACTTATAAAGTAGGTTTCAAACAACTGACGACATAAGATATTGGGGGCAAATATGCCCCCTTTTTAATTTCAAATAACATGAAAACAGCCTGCACAAGTGGGAATAAAAGCAGTAGTAGAGTTCACCTTCTGCGAATTATTTTCATGAAGAAAAACAAATTATTTTTCATGAAAATAAATTATAAGCCTTGCAATGTTTGACCGCTTATCATTGTGGATAGGGTTTGTTAATACGCATATTTCCACTACAATTCATGGTGTATAAATCCTTAAAATCATATTTTTTACAAGTAATCTTCTTGCTTTTTTAAAATATTACATACCTTTGTGAAATCGAAATCAATATAGAAGGATGGTATCATATTAAAAGCTATGATATCTAAAAAACGACTTAACTTAAAAACTAAAAATGAATGGATTATGAAGAAGGTATTATTGTATCTACTTGCTTTTACCAGTAGTTATGTTGCTATTGGCAAGCTGTCATTCTGAAGAAGATGACTTTATTGATAAGCCAAATCCTAAGAGTTTGATTATTAAAGGGGTTGCTAAAACGCCAGACGGACAGCCAATTCCTAACATAGAATTGAAGTTGGACTACACGATTATGTCTGCTCTTTATTCTACTAAGGTTTATCATAAGACCAAAGCAACGACGGATAAGGATGGTAACTACATAATGTTTTTCAACTTAAACGACAAAGAATTAAAGCCTTTAACCACTTATTCACCTGAAGAAGGCTTCGTATACAATCTACAGATGACGTTGGATTTGAGTAAGTTGGATGACAAAGTGTATCTATTACCTACTGATATCACAGCAGTACGTCCGTTGAGTGAGAAGAAGCTCTTCTATGATGATTATATAGTGCCAGGTCGTTTACAGCAAGGACAGGTGTATGAACAGAATATATTCATCCCTCGCAAGCAGCTTGCGAAGGTAAGGATAGAAACGAATGGAACTATTAACGAAAAGGATAGCTTTGCCATTTGTAATAAAGTCAGGTATGGTATAGAGAGCCAAATACCGAATGGGTTTAATGTAGAAAGAGGTTATCTAATGTTTTACCAACCCATAAAACTGAAGAATACACATAGTCAGACGGTGCAGATCTCATGTGCTGCTGAGGAGAACAGTAAGCTTAGCTTGTATCGTCTACCATATGGAGAGTTTAATTATGAGGAGTATTCTTCGGAGGTTGAGGTCCCTGTGATGCAGACAGGAGGTGAGCTGATACTTAGGATGCATTAGGCTTATTCTGTGGCTGTTAAGGCTTAGTAGGACTGCTCTCGTGGGTATAGAAACAAAAAAATGAGGGTGTGTCAAAATTGATACATCCTCTTTTTATTCTTCCTTTACTTTGTCTACCACATAATTCGTTATTTACTGCAGCTATGCTGCTAATTTCATATAAAATGATTTATTGGGTTTTTAAATAATCTATATAAACTTGTATAAAGCATCTGAAGGTGACTAAAAAGTAGCTCCATAACGGCTTTTTAGTTCCTTGAGATTGGTTTTTCTACACATTTTCCCTATGTTAAAGGCAATAGCAAAGAAGGCAAAGTCCATATTGACCTTGTCTTTCCCAAAATGCCTAAACCTCTTGTAGGCTTTATTATATTTTGTTTGTCCAAAAACAGCTTCAGGTTCTATGCACCTTCGTCCTCGATGCTTGAAGCCTTCTTCCGAGGTCAGTAGTTCCCGTGCCTTTTTGTTTATAGTGCTAGTAGTTGGTGGTTTACTTCTATAATTCTGTTCCTCTTGCCTTAAAACATGAGCCTCTCAAAGGGACAACCATCACAGCGTTCTGCCTGATAACGTACGCTGTAAGTAACTGAATCCATTAGAGGTTAGGGAACGCTTCATACCTATACGCTTCATATGCTGTCCCATAGGGCAGACGTAGAAATCCTGTTCCTTATTATAATAAAGACTTGCGGGACTGAATGGGTTAGGTGTGTAGCGTGGACGCTGCTCTTTATGGAAGTAGTTATACTTCACATAGGCTTCCATATTATGTACGTCCATGAACAGATAGTTCTCCTCGGAGTCATACCCCGAATCGGCTACGACTGTCTTGGTATAACGATGATAGCGTGATTTGAAAGACTCCAAGAAAGAAGGTAGTGTGAGTGTATCGGTACGATTGGCATAGAGTGCAAAGTCGGTGATGAACTGGTTCTCCGTTGCTATCTGCAGATTATATCCAGGCTTAGTCTGTCCGTTCCGCATAGCGTCCTCCTTCATGTGCATAAACGTGGCATCAGGGTCGGTCTTGCTGTAGGAGTTTCTCTCTCCCATAATCTCAAGGTGTTGGTCATACTCCTGGAGTTTATTACGTTTCTTCTCAAGTTCTTTAAGCTGTTTTTTCTTGGTTTTAACAGCCTGCTTCTCTTCTTTCGTCTTAGGCTCAGGGGCTGATTCCAAAGACTTATTCAATTCCTCGGATATCTCATTGAGCAGAGCTGCAGTAAACTCGACACCTTCTGTTTTTAGCGGCATTGTCCTGCGCTATGACATCATCAACCTGGAAAGCAAAAGTGTGCGTATTTGTTCCTGCAACTTGGCGCGGTTCTTTTTCCACGGTTCTCTTCCAAACGAAGGTATACTTGTTGGCTTTCGATTCTATCTTTTGTGCCGTCAATATATTCAACGTCAAGACTTATCAAACCTTTGGCTGCAAGTATTAATACGACTTGTGTGAAGATATTGTTGATTTCCTTTTTCACACGATTACGAAAAACGATTGATGGTAATAAAAATCAGGCTGCTCATATCCTGCCAGATAGATGAAATGAATGTCACGCTTGAGAAGCGACTCTATACGACGGCAGGAATAGATATTATTCATATAGGCGTAAAGAAGCACCTTGAGCATCATTTGTGGATGATAAGGCTTGCGACCACTGGGCTTATAAAGTTTGTAGACATTATCCAACATAAGATTATCCACCAAGGCGTCTAAAAAGACGAACAGGGTCATCTTCTGCGATATCCTTATCGATTCTTTGAGGAAAAAGAATCATTTTTCTTGTGTATGTAAGAACGAAAGTGTACCTTTGTCATAATGAGATTTTTTGTATGCCTAAAGGTACAAAAACTTTAGGAAATAGCAAAGCCCTGGCTTGAGAAAGTTGGGGCTTTGTGCGTAAAAAAGAGGATGTGTACATTTTGACACACCCTCATCACCTTGTATTGTATTTGTATTAAATAGCTCGAAGCACCACGGCAATGGTCTTCATGCGCACATAATTCTCACTCAAGAACATAAAGCCACCATAGCGATTGGCTGTTCCCCAGCTATTTTTGCAGAGGAAGAAGCGACGGCCGTGCTGGTCGTGGGCCAATCCAACGATTTCCATAACGTGATCATCCGTCGTACGATATGCCTCAAAAGAAGCCTGTCGACGCTCGGCTGTCACCTTTTTCTTTTCGTTTTTCAATACGGCATAACCTTCTCCAAATAAGAAGCCGGACTCTGAGATGTCGCCTTCCCAGCACACAGGATGTCCTGAACGCAAACTCTGTACAATACGATTCATCATCGTGTCGAGTGGAACATTGAGGAAAGTACTATGAAAGTAGTTGTCAGGTACTTCCATGGGGAAGCATTGTCCGTAAGGATGGTGTAAAAAACTGGTTAATGCCACATACTCATCATCGGTACATACGCTATGGGTAAACTCTAAAAGGTAAGTATTTTGCACCAAACATAAAGACCTGCTTAGGTAGCGAACCGATATACTTATCCAAGAGTTTCTCAGTATTACGACCATAATCCAACTTACGACAAAGAACATTGTAATCCATATCTGGATTACGATGATAAAGCATCATAATGCTGCAAACCGTATGTTTGTATAAGGTCGAGTGTCATCGGACACATACCTCTCATTGTGATAGCAGGAGTCCTTCTTGCGACTTTGTTAGGAAGTAAACGTCGCCTATTTGCCTGTTCACTGAGATACATACGCGCAACATAGTCAGGACTTAGGTTCACAGAATCGCCTCGCATAATATGTTCAGTTTCAATGGTTGCGAGCATTCCATATATCCAACAGAACGAACTTGTACCCTGATCCTTAACAGGGGTAGTTGGAAGTTGCAATTCTATTGTGAATTTCTCAATAGGAATATGCTTACTTCCTCGCTTTTTGTCCACAACTTATAAACACTAAAAGGATAAAAAAATAAAAAGATACTTTTCTTCATTCTTCAATTCAAAAATGGATATTTCATTATTTTTAATACTCCACCATTTTTGTCCAAGCCTCAGCCACTTCCTTGTCCAATGGTGGGACAACAGAAGGGATAGAGAAGGTCCAAACGCTGTTCTTCTCTTTCTTAATACGTTTGAGTTCGCTCTCTGTTATAGTCATACGGTCCGACACATAGAACTCGCTCCACACATCAATTCGTTCGTCATCGTCCTCTCCACGGTAGTGAGCAAAAAAAGTTTGATGCTTCTGGGAAGCAAGGAGAAGATTGTTAGAGAGGTAACTCTCACTCTCTTCAAACTGCGTCATACGAGCAACAATACCATACATTCGTAGCTGGCTCATATCTATCTCATGGTTTGGTTGTCCAATAAGCTCGTCCAATTCGATGGTTGTTACAAGGTCAGGCTGACCATTGATCGTTCGTTTCTCTTTACTTATCTTACCGCATTTATCAGCCCATCGGTATACATCACCATTGTTACGAGTGGAATATTCCTCACTATCAATACTCTCCAAAAGTGTTATATGTTCCAGATTGGGTAATGCCATCCGTACAAAGGTATCATCTCCATTACTTTTCGGAGCTTTACGACGACGCTCACCAAGAAACTTCCGTTCTACAAAGGGTAATTCCTTCTTCTCCTTAGAAGCCTCAACGGTTGTAGCAGACTGTGGTATATAAAATTCCATCAAACCATCAACAAAAAAAGTAAGCATAGAGTTTGTTGACTGGTAGACACGATAATAACCTTTCAGTCGAGTGTATTGTTGCTCCTGAGCATGCATAGGTTGCATGATGAAAAGTAGAAAAAGAATGATAATGTTCTTGAACATTTCGTTTAATATTAGCATGTTTATTAAATCCCAATAGGTCAATCATTCAACTACTATATTCTTCATTCTTACTTTTTGTGTTGTCACCTAACCTCTCTCACCTACTTATTGGCCTCTTGTCTGTCTTAATAACTTGACGTAGCCCATTTAAGCAGTCCTCCAAAGAAAGTATAAAACAAGAAAATCGTACCGAACAATATGCTCAGTACGATTTCTTCACTATAACTCCACAAGTTTCATAACACTTCCTTATCTGAATAGAATATCTTATGTTGAACCATAATCCTACTTTCTTCTTCGACTTTTACTTCCACGCTTGCTACTCTTTCGGTTATTCCTCCTGCTTACAGCATACTCTGCTGCTGCTTGTTTTTGTCTTTAATGGACGACCATCATCAAGTGCGAAGTCGAGCTGTCGACGCTCTAAATCGGCCTTAGCCACCTGAATGCGGATAGGATCACCAAGCTGGTAGACATGGTGACGACGACGACCAACAAGACAATAGTTCTTCTCATCAAAATCGTAATAGTCATCATCGAGGTCGCGCATTGGTATCATACCCTCGCAATGGTTCTCATCTATCTCTGCATAAATACCAAAACTCTGTATACCAGAGATGTGTGCATCATAGCATTCACCGATATGCTCGCTCATGAACTCAACCATCTTGTACTTGATAGAGTCGCGTTCAGCATTCTGTGCAACGAGTTCCATGTCTGAACAATGCTCACAAAGCTCCTCGTAATGGTCCTTATTAGCCGAGCGACCACCGTTCTGATAGCGTGTTATCAAGCGGTGAACCATCGTCTCAGGATATCGACGAATAGGCGAAGTGAAGTGGGTGTAATAATCAAAAGCAAGTCCGAAGTGACCGATGTTATGCGTAGTATACTTCGCTTTCATCATCGAACGGAGTGCAATTGTCTGTATCACCTTCTCCTCACGAGTACCCTGTACATCGTCCATCAGCTTATTCAGCGCACGAGCAGTGGCACCCTTCGTGCTTGCAGACTTGAGTTTATAACCGAACTTAGCTGTAAACTCACGCAAGTTCTCGAACTTCTGTGGGTCGGGATTATCATGAACACGATAAGGAAGGGTCTTTGCTTTCTTGCCTTTCTTTACTATGCCGATGCTTTCAGCTACTGTCTTATTAGCCAAAAGCATAAACTCTTCAATCAACTTGTTGGCATCCTTTGAACGCTTAAAGTAACAACGGACGGGCTTCCCCTTCTCATCAATATCGAAGTGGAGTTCTTCTGAATCGAACTTCACACTTCCTGCCTTCATACGACGACCACGAATCAACTTTGCAAGACGGTCGAGTGTAATGATTTGTTCGGCATTCTCGCCCTTATATCCAGCCTTTCCTGGGTCTGGAGCAGGCTCGCCCGTACCATCAACAACACCATTGGTTTCCAGTATCTGCTGTGCCTCTTCGTAAGCATAACGGCGATTTGACTTGATAACTGTGTGCACAATGCGGTAAGCCTTTACGTTTTGCTTCATCGTCAAGGTTGAATATACAACTAAAAAGCAAGCTTCTCTTCATCTGGACGGAGCGAACAAATAAAGTTACAAAGGCGCTCTGGAAGCATTGGGATAGTGCGGTCTACGAGATAAACCGACGTTGCACGCTGTTGTGCTTCACGGTCGATAATATCGCCTTCTTTCACATAATGCGACACATCCGCAATATGTACGCCCACTTCCCACAGTCCACTCTCTAACCTTCGGATAGAAAGTGCATCGTCAAAGTCCTTTGCATCGCGTGGATCTATCGTACAAGTCCATACGTCACGGAAGTCTTCACGCTCCGCATAGTCCTGCGCTGTAATCTCAGCACTTATCTTCTCGGCAGCGTCCTCGACACGTTTAGGATACTTATAAGGCAAGCCATACTGTGCAAGGATGGTATTCATCTCCACATCATTGTCACCAGCTTCACCCAAGACGTCCACCACTTCGCCCACAAGGTTCTTATGGTCGGCATCAGGCCACTTCGTTATCTTCACCAAAGCACGGTCGTCCGTCTTTCCTCCCTTGAGTTTCTTCTTAGGGATAAGTATATCGTGTGTATAGAGATTCTCCTGTGTTACAAGGAAGGCAATGTCCTTCTCAACCCGCAACCTTCCAACGAAGGTGTCTTTCTTCCGTTGCAGTATCGCGATGACCATTGCCTCTTTTATATGATTCTGACGGCGTGCCATGAACTGAACTCTCACTTGGTCGCCATTCAAAGCCGCCATAGAATTACGCTCAGAGACAAAGACTGGTGTACCACCATCCTCTGGCAGGAATGTATTCTTACCATTCGCCTTACGGATAAAGGTACCTTCCTGCACCTGTCCTTTGGTATTCAACGTGTAAGCACTCTCTCCAACCTTTGACAGGGAAGTCGTCCCACGCCAATTCCTCCATCACATCTATTGCCAACATTTTTGGCTGGATGGGTGGTAAGTTTAAGTGCATGAAATATCTGTTTGAAGCTAAATGTCTCCTCAGGTTGCGTCTGGAAGAAACTTACAAGTTTCTCTGCAAGCTGCTTCTTGATCAATCGCTTGCTGCCTTTCTTTTCTTTCCTCATAGTGGGATCGTAGTTTGAAGCTCAAGTAAAGGTTATCCTAAGTCGTCCAAAAGACCATCGAACACCTTTGTCTGAAAGCTTCGGATAAGTTATCCGATATAGCCGTAACACACATCCGATAGGTTAGGGACAAAAACGATTTGATACTTAGTTGCAATGCAGTTCATTACATACAAAACATCTAAAAAAACCATTATTTGAGATTTATTATTTTTCTACAAAGTAACAAAAAGTTTGTATCTTTTGCAAACGTTTGCAACGAAATTTTTTAATGAAAAAGATACTTATAACAGGCGCATCGGGCTTCATTGGCTCCTTTATCGTGGAGGAAGCACTGCGCAGGGGTATGGAAACTTGGGCGGTAGTACGCCGTACTTCCTCACGAGAATACCTCCAGGATGAACGGATTCATTTCATAGAATTAGACTTCTCATCTGTCGATAAACTAAAAGAACAGCTCTCTGGACATCAGTTTGACTATGTTGTTCATGCTGCTGGTGTGACAAAGTGCTTGAACAAAGAGGATTTCTTCCGTGTCAATCGGGATGGTACGCGCAACCTTGTAGAGGCTCTTCAAGCGCTTAATCAGCCTTTGGAGCGTTTCGTTTTTCCTATCAAGTCTTAGTATCTTTGGTGCTATCAGAGAGCAACAACCTTATAAAGAGATAGAGCCAACAGACACTCCGCAGCCTAACACGGCGTATGGTAAGAGTAAGTTGGAGGCTGAACAGCTATTGCCTTCGTCCTTCCCTTATATCATCTTGCGCCCAACTGGCGTTTATGGACCACGTGAGAAGGATTACTTCCTAATGGCAAAAAGCATCAAGGGGCATAGCGACTTCGCTGTTGGCTATAAGCAGCAGGATATCACCTTCGTATATGTTAAGGGATGTTGTACAAGCTACCTTCCTTGCACTTGAGCACGGAAAGATAGGTAGTGCCTACTTCCTAAGTGATGGAAAGGTCTACCAGAGTACTCACTTTAGCGACCTCATCCACGAGGAGTTAGGTCGTCCTTGGTGGATTCGCATCACCGCTCCGATATGGATATTACGTGTTGTCACGTTCTTTGGCGACCTTATTGGACATGCGACAGGGTAAGATTTCGGCTTTAAACAACGACAAATATCGGATTCTGAAGCAGCGTAACTGGCGTTGTAACATCCGTCCTGCGATTGAAGAATTAGGCTATAAGCCTGAATATGACCTCAAACGAGGCGTGAAAGAGACAATTGAATGGTATAAAAAGAAGGCTGGCTATAATTTAGCTAATTATTATTAGCCTTATTAGCCCAATTAGGCTAATAAGGCTAATAGGCCTAATAAGCCCAATAATAACAAACAATGAAACAATTCATCATAGACTTATTTAAATTAGAAAAGAAGCCCGTAAAGGGACTTATGGCATACGAATGGGTAGTAATGGCTTATCTATTGCTGACACTCATCGTTATCTTCTTTATGTACACCTCTATAGACAACCCACAAGCTATGATCTTCGGGCGAATTCGTATCATAGCATCTGACAGCTGCAATGTGGCTTGTCTATCGCATAGCACCTTGCAGATTAACCCGCTTCGCACGTGTTGGCGTACAATTAGGGACTGCTTGCTTGGTGGTATCCTGACACCTTCGAAATCAATAGACACCTGCCCAACCTCGACCATCTCTTTGCACAATGGGAACAGAACTTCTTTGGTTGTCAGCCAGCCCTACTCTTCTCAAAGGCCTTACCAGCACATCTATTCAGCGAATTGTTCGATATGGGTTATGCAGCCTATTATCCGATGATTGCCGCAACAGCTGTTTATTACTTCGGATGGTGCTACAAAGAGTTCAATAGGGCAACTTTTATCATTCTCTCTTCGTTCTTTATTTATTACGTCATCTTCATATTCGTGCCTGTAACGGGTCCTACCTTCTACTACAAGGCGATAGGTCTGCAGAACGTGACAGCAGGTATCTTCCCAAATGTTTACAACTACTTCAACCATCATCAAGATTGTTTACCAAGTCCTGGATATACCGATGGTATATTCTATCACCTTGTTGAGAATGCAAAGGCAACTGGCGAACGACCTACCGCAGCCTTCCCAAGCTCGCACGTTAGTATAAGTACCATTTGTATGTTACTTATTTGGCACACGCGTAACTATAAACTCTTGACAATTTTAACACCCTTCTATCTCCTACTTTGCTGTGCAACAGTTTATATTCAGGCACATTACCTCATTGATGCCATCGCTGGCTTTTGTCACAGCAGTCATTCTCTTCCCTATCCTCCCTACGCGTATCACGTAAGAGAATAACCGAGTAATGCGACACTATGATAAAGAAATAAGACGAAAATAAAAGTCAATTAAAGGAGTCAAGTCAATAGTTTCTTCGTATAAAAAACATGTAATACGATAAAAACTATTAACTTGACTCCTTTTACTTTTTACTTCTCTAATCATTAAAATATCATTTTCCGTTGGAACCACTTGGCAAACACGGGGTCAGTAATAGCCAGCTCTGCTCCACGTTTCTCTATCAAGTCGCGCTCAAGTAGTGCTTTCTGTAATCGGGTGATATTCGAGTAACTACCCAACTGATATTGTTCGCGTATCTTAGCAAGTCCAAAATCCTTCGTTACACCAGACGATAAGGCACGCAGAAAGTTAAGTTGATACTCCGAGAGGGTTCAACCATCTGCATAAAAGAGTACCTCATTCGTTGCTAAAAGGTCGTCTGTTGCCTGCTTAATATCGGTTTCATCTACAATGTCTCCTTCTTCCTTCTGTGTATAAACGAGCCAAGATAACTGCTGAACGTATGCTGAATAGTTGTCGGTAAAGCTGCATATTTCCTCCGCAAGGGCTGGACTGATAATCCTCTTACCATCTGCAAAATGGCTGACAATATACTCCACCCACTCAGCCGTTGAAATCTTGTCCAGCACTATCAAGTCACCAAACTGATAGAAAGGCATACTGCGGTGTAGGAAGATGCTACTCATCAAGTGATGCTTACTACCGAAAAGACAGTAAGAAACGTGCTTCTGATGTTGCCATACACTCCTTAATCGTGCCTGTACATGCTTACTATCAGTCATCTCACCTATCTGTTGGAACTCATCTATGCAGACAACTATACGCTTTCCTCTCTTTATGGCAATCTTTTCAGCCATCTCAAGCACTTCTTCTGGTGTATGTGTCGTCGGAGTTATACCCAAAGAAATGGCAAAAATCACTATTCGGTTCGGGACTGAATGATATCTTTGGCGTAAGTCTATACAAGAATTCCTTTGCTTCCTCGAGCCACATACTCTGCTTTGATGCCGTCTGCTTAAGTACTTCTGACGTCAAACGGTTGTAAAAAGTCATATTCACTCTTACAACCAAAGATGTCTAAATAAATCGTAATAATATCTTCTGACTTCAGCTTTTTTCACACACGCATCACCAAGGAGGTCTTTCCCAGTCGACGAGGAGACATCAGAATGGTATTGATACCACCTCTGAAATTATTCATCAATCGCTTTGTTTCCAATTCTCTACCGATGAAGTTATAATCGGAAACAGCTACTCCATAAACGAATTTTTTTGCACATAACGATTACTGTTTTAGCTTGTCTTACGACTGCAAATATAATAATAAAATAACAATCACACAAGTTTGTATCACACAAGTTTGTGTGATACAAACTGTATGACTATTAAAACGCTTACTAACAAATAATTACAAGATATAAGAAAAGGAAGAAGCGATATCAAAAACACCTTGATACCGCTTCCTTTTTTATGCTTTTTATACGTAGAATAAACATCTGGTAAACCTATATTCTACGTATATTCATCGTAAAGAGTGTCTACATTCCACTGCCAGCACCCATTCCAACACCATTCATTTGCTGATCGTCCTTCTTCTCTTGGAAGTCATTTGAGATATTACTCTTGTGTGTCTGGAACCGCTTCTTGGTATTTCCAAAATTCCAAGTAATGGTCAATGATATTTGCTGTGCTGGAATCGTGATATTCATGTGGTTCTCAAAGTCAACTCCATGGCTGTATTGCTCAATGTACATCTTTCCTGTCAAAGGTACAGAGTACATCAAACTGAGGTTGAGTTTGTCCTTGATAAAACTCTTTGAAAGAGTTGATGTGAACATATTGAAGCCACCATTATAACCCTGCAACAAATATTTCTTTGTCAGTCCACCCATATACATACTCAATTTATCTTCCATGGGAAGGTTTGCTGTACACCAAGAATGCACTTGCTTGCCATCCGTAATTATATTCACCCAACTGTTCAGAACGAATATCTCCATAGTCAAAACCGCCATTGAGCATGATGCGTGTCTTAGGGGTGACAGCATAATTCATAAAGGTGCTAAAATTGGTCCAACGACTACGTACGATATTGCCATAAGTTGTGTTCAGCACTGTTCCATTCATGAATGAATACTGCTCAATCTGGTTATTAGCAAAGGCTTCACCAAGCGTCATATTCATCATAAACTTCGGTGTGAAGTAATTGAATACCAAGCTTACATTATGGCTCTTCTCAACTGATAGGTTTGGATTACCATAACTCAAGACCGTTGGGTTAGAACGATCTATATACGGGTTGAGGTAACTAACACCCGGGCGGCTGATACGCATGTTATAATTCAAGCCTAAATTGACACCACCAGAGATGTTATAGCTAAAAGCTGGCAGAGGGGACAAGACTTCCATAATTCTTCTTAAAGTCAGCACCAGAACCAACGATAAAGTTCACTTTCTCCCACGTATGTTCATAACGCAGACCTGCTTTTGCACCAAACTTACCCATTGTCGCATTGTACTCAGCATACTCTGCTAAGATACTCTGCGTGTTCTTATAGTTCACACTGTTGGCTGCATTATAGACTTCTGTCCCACCTGTGATATTATAGAATTTAGAGTCGGATGAATTAAGATGAGAGATAAACTTCAAACCAGCACTCAACGTTTGTTTTTTTCCTAATGGAGTAGTAAAGTCAACCTGCATAGTATGCTCCGTTCCACGCATCTTTGCAGCCGAATAAAGGTCGGATAAAGGAATCGTCACAACTGCCGGTAGTGCATCATAAATGCGTCGATTATTGTTTTTCTGCAGGTGAGATTGTAAAGAGATAACTCAACGTCAGGCTGCTTGTACGTGCCTTATTGAAGAAGCGTTGATAATCTACACTTCCATTGAACGACATATTTTTTTATTCTCCATCATCATATCGTTGCCGTATGTGAAACCACTTCCATAGGCTCCACCTGAGAAGGTTGTCGTAGGATGACCATCATTCTTCATTGTGTGAGAGGTCAAACCAAAGGTAGCACCGATATTACTCATAGAATCGAGTTCATAGCCCTAAGCTGATGTTGGCCATCGTAAAATTGATATTTGTATTGCCCTTTTGCCAATAAGACATAGTAGACCCATCAGATGAAGTACGGCGTATCTCGGTTTCTGTTCCGTTTGTCTTGAATTTCGTTCCCATGACATTGGCACTGTAGGTAAGCTTTCCTTGCTGTCCACTAAAGAAGGTTGTGGTGCGAGAACCATTGTTGCTTAAGGTAAGAGCTACACTACCATTATATCCATTCATCTTTGCCGTACCCCTGCTATCAGCACTGTTCATGATGATATTCAGTACACCACCAACTCCTTCTGCATCATATTTTTGCACCGGGGTTCGTTATCACTGACTCGATTTCACAACCGAAGCAGGCATAGCTTTGAATATCTGTGAAGGATTAGAAGAAAACATCACGTTAGGTTTACCATCTACATAAACCTTGAAAGAACCTTGTCCGTTAACGGTGATATTGTCCCTGTCCGTCCACTGTTACCATCGGAACCTTACGCAACATATCAAGTACGGTGTTCGTCTTGACATCGTTGTCGCTCTGAACATCGTAGGTCATCTTGTCGGTTTCCATCTTTACAAGCGGTTTCTGTGCCACTACTTCCACACCCTTCAACTGCTTTGTATCGTCTTGTACAAGGAGGTTTCCAAGCTCAATAGTACCGCCCGTTGCCGTAAGTTGTACCTTACGCAGAATTTCCTTACGTCCCATCGAAGTGAAGGAGATAAAATAGTTACCCTGTCCTGTTATCTTTTGAGAAAAACCTTCCATCCTGCCCCGTTATCGACATAGCCACTGGTTTGTCAGTTTTCTTTCCTTTGTAGACTCTGATAGTGGCGTATGGTTCACCCTCGTGGGTAAGAGAGTCGAGCAATACACCCGATATCATTGATGTCTGGCCATGTGCGGTTAAGGCAAAAGACATCAGCCCTAACGTAAAGATTAAACAATTAACTTTCATATTTTTCAATGCTTTTTACAGCACAAAGATAATATAAATATGAAGATGTAACAAGTGTTTTTGGTATTTTTTTGAGAGTAAAACAAGCGTTTACAGAAGATAGTGAGCGTAATTATCTATTACCACTTACCATCGACTGCAAACGCCTGTCTTTTATTCTTCTATTCCGCTGTTTCTTTATCTTCAAATGCTTCTGCCTCAGCAGCAGCAATGATAGCTTCGCGGTCAATAGGCTTTGAGTGAGAGATGTCCGAAAGGTCAAAATCTCCATTGTTAGCCTTTGTTACTTCATTTACAGAGAGATCTGTTTTTCTCCTCATTCTTATCATCAGCAGCCAATGACTTATCGTCATAGACTTCTGTTTGGAAAGTGTTTTTCGTGCTTTTCAATCTCTGATTCAGAACTTTCCATGAGCTTCGTATCATGTGATGTTTCAGGAATATTAAATCCTAACTCCTCATCATTTTTTTATACGAATTTGCTTAGAAGCAAAAATCTCATCTATAAACTGAGGTTCACGACGCAATCGCTGTAACGTAAGTTTAGATGCCTCTTGCTGACTTTCCTTCTTTGAATAACCATGTCCCTCACCACATGGAATATCCTCCATAAAAACTTGGTAATGGAAGACAGGACTACCCTGCTTGTCCTTTTTGATTCTCAATCAGTTTGAAGTCCATCTTTACTTTGTACTTCTGACTCCATTCGATGAGCTTCGACTTGAAATTAACTTCTTTATAAGCTACTTTATCAAGGTTGATTAGTTTTCCAAGAACCTGTTGCTTAATAAATTTCTTAGAAGCGTTGTAGCCATGATCAAGATAGAGTGCCCCAACAAGTGCCTCAAAAGCATTACCACCAAGATAACTGTTATGAGAATACGTATGTCCGTTAGAGAGTATCAACTGATTAATTCCCATCTCCTTAGCCAGACGATTTAGCGTATCGCGTTGTACTAATTTTGAACGAGTATTAGTCAAGAAACCCTCACGCTTACCAGGGAAATGTGTATAAACGATGTCAGCTACAATAGCGTCAAGGATAGCATCACCAAGAAACTCAAGTCGTTCATTGTTTACTGGCTTACCCTTTGCATTTCGACGCGCTACACTCTTATGCAAGAGTGCTGTCTTATAAAAAGTGATATCGTGGGGAAGAATGCCAATGATTTGGTACAAAGACAAATAAAGCTCCTTATCCTTACGGAAAGGGAGCTTTATTCTATCAATTATATTATTCAGCATACTTCTTGAATACAACACAAGCATTGTGACCACCAAAACCGAAGGTATTGCTGAGTGCAGCACGTACCTCACGCTTCTGCGCCTTATTGAACGTAAAGTTCAGGTTGTAATCCAACTCTGGATCCTTGTCATCATCCTCATGATTGATTGTTGGAGGAACGATGTCTTCCTTCACTGACATTACACAAGCCAAAGCTTCTACAGCACCAGCTGCACCAAGAAGGTGACCTGTCATACTCTTTGTAGAAGAAATGTTCAACTTGTAAGCAGCCTCACCAAACAAAGCCTTGATAGCCTTTGCCTCTGAGATGTCACCAACAGGAGTTGATGTACCATGAACGTTGATATAGTCAATATCCTCTGGCTTCAAACCTGCATCTTCAAGTGCTGCCTTCATAACGAGCTTAGCACCGAGACCCTCTGGATGAGAAGCGGTAATATGATGAGCGTCAGCTGACTCGCCTTCACCAACCATCTCTGCATAAATCTTAGCACCACGAGCCTTTGCATGCTCAAGTTCTTCAAGGATAAGACAACCAGCACCCTCACCCATTACGAAGCCATCGCGGCTTGCTGAGAATGGACGTGAAGCACACTCTGGGTCATCATTGCGTGTAGAAAGGGCATGCATTGCATTAAAACCACCTACACCACAAGCACAAATAGCAGCCTCAGCACCACCACTAACGATAATATCAGCCTTACCAAGACGAATCTGGTTGAATGCTGAAGCCAAAGCGTTAGTTGAAGAAGCACAAGCAGATGTTGTTGTATAGTTAGGACCGTGGAATCCATACAGCATACTAATCTGACCAGAAGCGATATCTGCAATCATCTTAGGAATGAAGAAAGGATTGAACTTAGGACCATTCTCTGAATGCTGTGCGTAATAACCCACTTCATCCTCAAATGTCTTAATACCACCAATACCTACACCATAAATAACACCAACACGGTTCTTATCTACCTTCTCCAAATCAAAGTTAGCATCCTTAACACCCTGGATAGCACTAATAATAGCCAATTGAGTGTAACGGTCGAGCTTACGAGCTTCCTTACGATCAATGTAATCATTGATATTAAGGTCTTTTACCTCACAAGCAAACTTTGTCTTGAACTGGGTTGTATCGAAATGTGTAATAGGAGCAGCACCACTCTTACCTGCCAGCATGTTCTGCCAGGTCTCCTCTGGATTGTTACCCAATGGAGTAACGGCGCCAAGACCTGTTACAACTACTCTTTTTAATTCCATGCGTGAATTATAAATTAAAAAAAGTAAAGTAAAAAAAGCCAAGCAAAGACATAACGCTCTGCTTGGTTCTTTTTATCATGAGCAAACCTTACTTAGCGTTCTCCTCAATGTAAGAGATAGCATCGCCTACTGTAGAGATTTTTCTCTGCCTTATCGTCTGGAATAGAAATACCGAATTCCTTCTCGAACTCCATAATGAGCTCTACTGTATCCAAAGAGTCAGCACCAAGGTCGTTTGTGAAACTTGCCTCTGCCTTTACCTCAGCCTCTTCAACGCCGAGCTTCTCTACGATAATAGCCTTTACTTTTGATTCAATTTCTGACATAATTATAAGTTTTTAAAATGTTTAATATTGATTTCCAAATTCAAAAATGCGGTTGCAAAGGAACTGCTTTTTCCATGTATGCAAGTTTTTTTATTAAAAAAAGCACTATCTATTGCACAAACCATATATCTTTGTGCAGCTTTTTTACCTTTTTATCATTTATTACACGATAAATCAAACAATTATATAAGATTACTCAAAACTTTATTTATGTATCTGATATCTTATGAATTTATTTTTATAAAGTGCTAAACCTTAATTATTATAGCGGCTAAAACAAATATTTCTCATTTACTGATATATCGGATGTTAATATACAAACAATTGTAACCTTCCTAATAACCTTTTTTCACATTAAGATAAAAAGCCTTCTTTATAAGATTGTATACCATACGTGCTAAGCATCCGCACAAGATGTGCGGAACCCTCATACGTTAATAAAAAAAGGGAAGAAAGGATACTTGTAAACCATCCTTAACATAAAATAAATTGGTAGATTGATAAGATAAACCAATGCTGTAAAAGTAAACTTTACTATTCCAAATGATTTTACTCCTATTTTCTACCTAATACATACGATGAATGTTTGAACGTTGAACAATGAAAAAAACAAGAGTTTTTTATTTTTGTATTTTGAGGAAATTGATATATATTTGCAAAATAAACAGAAACAGAAAAAAATAAAAACCGAATGTCATTTACAAAACATTGTAACGAGATTTTTTTAATCAGGCTATCCGTGATTATCATATTACGGACAACGTAGATACACAAATTAATAACCCTTACGACAGAGATTCTAGTGAAAACCGTCTCTATCTGAAATGCTGGATTGACACCGTACAGTGGCACTTCGAGGATCTTATCCGTGATCCACATATCAACCCAGAAGAAGGAATGAGTCTTAAACATCGTATTGACCGCTCTAATCAAGATCGTACAGACCTTGTTGAGCAGATAGACTCTTATTTCCGTCAGCTATACTCTGATGTGACACCACTCCCTGGAGCGACTATCAATACCGAGAGTCCATCATGGGCAGTTGACCGTTTGTCTATTCTTGCATTGAAGATTTATCACATGGCTGAACAGACAGAACGTACGGATGCATCAGCTGAACACATTGAGAAATGTAAGTCAAAACTGAATATTCTACTCGAACAGCAGAAAGATCTCAGTCTTGCCATCGACCAATTACTTGATGACATTCAGCAAGGTCGTAAGTACATGAAGGTTTACCGTCAGATGAAAATGTATAACGATCCTGCAACTAATCCGATTCTTTACAACAAGAAATAAAACACTATCCCTCCTTCTCAATAAAAAGAAAGGAGGGATAGTATCCTAATTGAAATAAATAACAAAAACGTTATTAGTTATTGAATAACCATCAGCTATTATTTATCCTAAATAATAATGTGAGTTTTTGCGAATATACCTTCCTGAATTACTTCCCTATTAGGCTATGAAAACCCCACATATTCTAATTATTCGATTTTTCAGCAATGGGTGATATTGCTATGACTGTTCCTATCGTTTACTCGCTTGCTAAGCAGTATCCGGATGTGAGAATTAGTGTGCTTTCTCGTCCATTTGCCAAACCATTCTTTGATGATTTGGCTCCGAATGTCGAGTTTATGGCTGCCGACCTGAAAGAGGAATATAAAAGGGTTTCACAGGACTTAACACACTTTATCGTCGCCTAATAGCAAAACAATTCACAGCTATAGCCGATTTCCATAACGTACTCCGCACACGTTTTTCTACGCTTACGCTTTCTCCTTAGTGGATATCCTGTGGCACATATCGACAAACATAAACAAGGAAAAACGCTTATGTCAAAAAGAAAATAAAGTCCTTAAACAGCAACCTACTTCCTTCCAAAACTATGCCGATGTACTCGAAAAATAGGTTATCCTATCAAACCCGAATTTACAAGTATCTTCCCAACTGAAGGAGGCAACCTGCAAAGTCTTCCTAATATAATAGGGTGTAAAACAACCCTAAAGGAACGTTGGATAGGTATAGCTCCCTTTGCAGCTCATGCAGGAAAGATGTATCCACAAGAAAGAATGGAACAAGTGGTACGAAAACTGAGCGAAAAAAACACCCTTCTTGGCGTATCTTCCTCTTCGGTGGTGGCAAACATGAGATAGAAGTGTTGAACCAATGGGCAGCACAGTATCCGCAATGTCCTGCGTTGCCAATGTACTGAAAGGACTCGAAAAAGAACTTATTCTCATGAGTCATCTCGACACAATGGTTTCAATGGATAGTGCTAATATGCATCTTGCTTCACTTACTGGCACACGCGTTGTAAGCGTATGGGGCGCAACCCATCCTTATTGTGGCTTTTTGGGTTGGCAACAGAAAGAAGAAGATGCCGTACAAATCAATACGCTTTCCTGCCGTCCTTGTTCAGTCTTTGGTAATAAACCTTGCCATCGTGGCGACTTTGCATGCATGAATAATATTCTTCCTGAAGAGATTATTCAGCGCATTGAAGAGGGATTGTTATAAAGAAAAGCAAACAGAAATTGCTTTTATTAAATTTTATAATAAAAACAATTTTTCTGACACAACAAATACCATAAAGAAATAGAATAAAAAGTACATTTTATCCTATAATTACACATCAATATTCATCTAATCATTGATTTTTTGAGAAATTGTATACATGATGATAATTCATTGTAAATCAACAATCAAAAAAATAAAGAAATAATGACAAGATAATGAAATAAAACCTATAAGAAGTGATGAAAGTCTTTATTCTTAATTTAATAGAACCTTGAACAGCATTTTACAAACTAAAAAAAGTATTCCTTTTGAACTGAAAAATAGAGATTTATAATACCTAAAATTATATATTTTTTTGAACAAAAATAAGCTATCTATATTTTTTCAAAAATCTGATAATAATTAAAAAGTAGGTAACTTCTAAAAAAATATTCCATTTTGGATAACAATCATATCACTTTTTCTTAACTTTGTCCATAATAAAACCTGATAAAAGGCATAAGTTACTAATAATATGTTGTTTATACATAAATAAGTAAATCTCAATAGAGAATGAATAAAGAATAAAAAAGAAAACTATACATAACAAGTTATGAATATAACAAAACGCAATGGAGAAATAGAAGTCTATAATAACGAAAAGATTTCAATAGCCATTAAAAAGAGTTTTATCAGCACCGGGAAGGATGTCTCTGACAGTGAGATAGCCGGAATGGTCAGTGAAGTAGAGCAGTTCATTACCGAAAATCCTGAATTGCGCACTGTGGAGGATATCCAGAACCATGTGGAGAAGTGCCTTATGGCACATGGCTATTACGATGAAGCGAAGAATTATATTCTCTTCCGCTATCAACGTAATGAGCAACGTCAGGCTATCAACTACATTGCGTGGTCGGTTGACGATCGTCAATTGGCTGATGTGCTACATGGTGTAGCCCGTCAATACCGCGAACGCTCTTATAGTATGGTAACACTTCAAGAGAAATTCGCAAACTTCAGTAAGCCCGGTATGTCACAAAAGGACTCTATTGAAGCTCTTATCAAGGCTGCTATAAATTGACAACACCTGAGGCTCCAGCATGGGAGATGATTTCAGCACGTATTCTTTCATATAGTTCTGAAAAGAAAATCACTCGTTTGGAGGAAGAAATGGGACTCAAAACATTCTATCGTAAGGTTAAATACATGACTGAAGAAGGACTTTACGGTGATTACATTCTACAAAATTATAGCGAAGAAGAAATTAATGAAGCTGCTACCTTTATTGATTCTGAACGCAATAAGCTCCTTAATTATTCAGGTCTTGACCTACTTCTAAAACGTTATGTTATAAAGAATTACTCTGGTAAAGTAATAGAGCGTGTGCAGGAAATGTTCCTTGGTATTGCGCTTCATCTTGCTATGCCAGAGCAGAAAGAAAGTCGTCTTACATGGGTACGTCGTATCTACGACTTGCTAAGTAAGCTCAAGTAACAATGGCAACCCTCTACCCTTTCTAATTCACGCAAGCCAAGTCATCAGCTTTCAAGTTGCTTTTATTGACACCGTTCCAGATAGCTTGGATGGTATCTATCGTAGTTTGGATAACTTTTTCACAGGTGAGCAAGTTTGGTGGTGGTATGGGTATGTACTTCGGTAAGGTACGTGCTACGGGTGGTAATATTCGTGGTTTCAAGGGGTAGCTGGTGGTGTTATTCGCTGGATGAAACTTGTTAATGACACTGCCGTTGCTGTTGATCGAGTTAGGAATGCGCCAAGGTGCTGTTGCTGTTTACTTAGATGTATGGCACAAAGATTTGCCAGAATTCTTGCAACTTCGTACCAACAATGGTGATGATCGTATGAAAGCACACGATATTTTTCCCAGCTATCTGTTATCCTGACCTATTCTGGAAGATGGCAGAGGAAGACATGAATCAGAACTGGTCACTCTTCTGTCCGAACGAAATTATGCGTATCAAGGGTTATTGTCTTGAAGATTGTTACGGCGAAGAGTGGGAACATAAAGTATCTTGATTGTGTCAACGATCAGCGTCTTTCACGTCGTGTTATTAGCATAAAAGATATTGTTCGACTTGTTCTTCGTTCTGCTGTTGAGACTGGAACACCATTTACATTCAATCGTGACACAGTGAACAGAGCTAATCCTAACGGACATAAAGGTATTATTTACTGCTCTAATCTCTGTACGGAAATTGCCCAGAACATGGCACCGATAGAAACTATATCAAAGGAAGTTGAAACAAAAGATGGTGATACGATTGTCGTTACAACTACTCGTCCGGGTGAGTTTGTTGTATGTAACTTGGCAAGTCTTTCACTTGGTAGACTTCCATTGGAGGACGAAGAGAAGATGAAAGAGAAGGTAGCAACAGTTGTTCGAGCACTTGACAACGTTATCAACCTCAACTTTTATCCTGTTCCTTATGCACAGCTTACCAACCAGCGTTATCGTTCAATTGGTTTAGGGAATTAGTGGTTATCACCATGCTCTTGCTAAACGTCGTATCAAATGGGAGAGTGAAGAGCATCTCGAGTTTATGGATAAGGTGTTCGAAACTATCAACCGAGCAGCTATTCTTGCCAGCTCAAACCTTGCTAAGGAGAAGGGAAGCTATCAATTCTTTGAGGGAAGTGACTGGCAAACAGGAGCCTACTTTGATAAGCGTGGTTATGATAGTACTGAATGGCAGGATGTTCGTAAGACAGTTGCATTACAGGGTATGCGCAATGCTTATCTTCTTGCAGTCGCTCCAACCAGCAGTACAAGTATCATTGCAGGTACGACAGCCGGCTTAGACCCAATTATGAAGCGTTTCTTCTTAGAAGAGAAGAAGGAAGTATGCTACCACGTGTTGCACCTGAACTTTCAGATGGGACCTACTGGATGTATAAGAGTGCTTATCTTATCAACCAAAAGTGGAGTGTTCTTGCTTCTGGTGTACGTCAGCGACATATCGATCAGGCACAGAGTATGAACCTATATATCACCAATGACTTCTCAATGCGCCAGATACTCGATCTCTATTTACTTGCATGGGAAAAAGGTGTTAAGACAATCTATTATGTACGTAGTAAGTCATTAGAGGTTGAAGAGTGCGAGAGTTGTTCATCATAAAACAAAGAATTTAGCAATAGCTAAATGAAAAAGAAAGTTATAGGAATAAAAATATCAAAAAGATAAAGAAGAACATATAAATTATGGAGAATCAATTAAAACGTAATACCTTATTCAATCCTTCAGGTGATATAGACCTACACCTAAGACGAATGATTGGTGGTAACACTACTAACTTGAATGACTTCAATAATATGAAGTATTCATGGGTGAGTGACTGGTACAGACAGGCAATGAACAACTTCTGGATTCCAGAAGAAATCAATCTCTCACAGGACTTTAAGGATTATCCACGTCTTGAAAAAGCTGAACGTGTAGCCTACGACAAGATTCTTAGTTTTCTTGTCTTCCTTGATTCACTTCAAAGCAATAACCTCCCTACCCTCAGCGAATACATCACTGCTAACGAGGTAAATCTCTGTCTACACATTCAGGCTTTCCAAGAGTGTATTCATAGTCAGAGTTACAGCTACATGCTCGACACAATTTGTAGTCCTGAAGAGCGTAACGACATTCTTTATCAATGGAAGACTGATGAGCATCTATTAAATCGTAATAAGTTCATCGGTGACTGCTATAATGAATTCCATGATAAAAGAGATAAGTTCAGCCTGATGAAAACGCTCATTGCTAACTTTATCCTTGAAGGTATTTACTTCTACAGCGGTTTCATGTTCTTCTATAATCTCAGCCGAAATGGTAAGATGTCGGGTTCTGCACAGGAGATTCGCTATATCAACCGAGATGAGAATACTCACTTATGGCTCTTCCGTAGTATAATTCTTGAACTCAAAAAAAGAAGAACCTGATATGTTTACTCCTGAGAAGATAAAGGTTTATGAGGATATGATGCGTGAGGGTGTACGTCAGGAAATAGCATGGGGACAGTATGTTATCGGTAATGATGTGCAGGGTCTTAACGCTCAGATGGTATCTGATTATATCCGTTATTTGGGCAATCTTCGCTGGTCTGGACTCGGCTTCGGCTTCCTCTATGACGACAACCAGAAGGAACCTGAGAATATGAAGTGGGTAGGTCAGTATTCAAATGCTAATATGGTGAAGACCGACTTCTTTGAAGCTAAGAGTACAGCATACGCTAAGAGTACAGCATTGATTGACGACTTGTAAAGCGTAATTCAGCATTCACAATTCATAATTAATATTACTTAATTTGGCTATTATAAAAGGGGAAATCCTAAACTTTATAATACCAATGAATAGTGATTTTTAATTGTGAATTTCTTTTTTCTATCAATACCTTCTATAAACATGAAAGACATTAACTTTATCTTATTTACTCATGGTAAAGTAACTTATCTATAACAGTAAATTACTTCTTTTTCAACACTAAACAACTATGTAACTAATGCTTAGCACCATTGGTGCGGAGCATCAGCACAATATGTGCGGAACATCAATACAACACTAATAACTGTTGATAACTCTGTGGAAAAAAATCAGTTAATAACTCTTTTTATAACCCACTTGTTATCCACACCATCATAAGAGAAAACACTTATATGTGGATATCCACAGGGTTATTAATATGGTTTTATAGAAGTTTTTACACAACTTTCCTATCAAAAAGTTATAAACTTATTATCTTTGTAACAATTGTGGATAATGTTGATAACTCAGTTTAATTACTGATAATCAAACAGAAAAAAATATAATAACTTGTTGATAAGAATATCTCTAAGTTTAATAACCATTCTACCAAGAAAACAGAAAAAAAGTTCTGCACTAATCCACAGCCTATCATACATAAACATTCTTTTTCTTTAAGAAGAAATAAATAATAATATTAAAATTGAATGGATAAAATCGAGAATATGAAAAAAAGTTGAAGATTTATATCGTTTGTCTTTTTTACGATGATGAGTGTTATGATGAATGCCCAGTGTACATATCATAACACAGCTTTCGGCAGCGGAGAGTATCTTACGTATAACCTTTATTACAATTGGAAGTTTATATGGGTGAAAAACAGGTACGGCTTCATGGTATACTGTTTCTTCTAATTATAAAGGAATTCCAGCTTATCGCGCTTCACTGACAACACGTGGTAATGGAAAAACTTGATAATTATTTCGTTTTTGCGTGATACCTTACTTGCTTATAACTCAAAGCAAATGGAACCACTCTACTTCCGTAAAGGGGAGCAAGAGAGGGCAAACGCTATACAGTAGACGAGATATTCTATACTTATCCAAATGGTAAAAGTAAATTATTACAACATAGAATAAATAATGAAGGAAAACATCAATGGACTGAGTCCATGCATGATGAATGTTCTTTTGATATGATGAGTATTTTTATGCGTGCAAGAAGTTTTAATCCAGAGAACTGGAAGAAAGGGAGTGGTAAAAATTCCCTATTGTAGATGGAAATAGCCGTCATTCTGCACGTATAGTATATGGTGGTAAAAGAGGATATAAAAAGCCGACAATAATAAAAAGTATCGTTGTCTTCGTCTTACCTATTACGAATATGATGATGAGAAATGGCGTGAAATAGCCAATTTCTATGTTACTGATGATAATAATCATGTTCCAATTCGTCTTGATATGCATTTGAAATTTGGTGCAGCTAAGGCTTTTCTCGTCTCAATGAAGGGTGTTAAAAAGTCCTATCGCAGCAGAAATAAAATAAGTATTCTACCTATTTATAGATAGCACATTAATTCTTTCAGGGTATAGAATAAATATTTTCCTTGATACTGATAGGGGTATGACATAACATCTTCTTCATACCCCTATAATCTTATGAAAGAGTTGAGATAGAGTTTATTTGTATGCAACCTTATTTCCACTTCTTCTCGCTTATATCGAATTAATTATGTAATTTTGCAGAAAATAAGTTGCACATGGTAATGAGTAAGAAAACTCCCTTTACACTTGTTTTATATAAAAGAAATAAACGTTTATTTTTAAGATATGGCATTAAAATGTGGTATTGTAGGGACTGCCAAACGTAGGTAAGTCTACACTTTTCAACTGCTTGAGCAGTGCTAAAAGCACAAGCAGCTAATTTCCCTTTCTGTACAATCGAACCGAACCTTGGCGTTATTACCGTCCCAGACGAGCGTTTGAATAAGCTCGCTGAGATTGTTCATCCGGGACGAGATCGTACCTGCTACCTGTGAGATTGTCGACATCGCAGGACTTGTTAAGGGTGCTTCTAAGGGTGAAGGATTGGGCAATAAGTTCCTTGGTAATATTCGTGAGTGTGATGCTATCATTCATGTAATCCGCTGTTTCGAGGACGATAACGTGGTACGTGAGGGTGGTATGGCAGTCAATCCTGTAGAGGATAAGGAGATTATCGATACAGAGTTACAGCTCAAAGACCTTGAAACTATCGAGGCACAGCTTGCTAAACAGCAGAAAGTTGCTGCTGCAGGCAATAAAGATGCTAAGGTAATGGTATCTGTCTTGGAGGCTTATAAGGAAGTGTTAGAGCAGGGTAAGAATGCTCGTAGCGTTGAGTTTTGAAAGCAAGGAAGAACAGCAAGCAGCGCACGACCTTTTCCTTTTGACAACAAAACCTGTACTTTATGTTTGCAATGTTGATGAAACAAGTGCTAAGACAGGTAATGAATACAGTCAGATGATTGAGAAGATTGCAGCTGAGGAAGGTGCTGAAGCAATGATTATCGCTGCTAAGACAGAGGAAGATATTGCTTCTTTGGAGAGCTATGAGGATAAGAAGATGTTCCTCGATGAGTTGGGCTTGGAAGAGAGCGGTGTGAGCCGACTTATTAATAAGGCATATCATCTTCTTAACCTGCAGACCTTCATTACTGCTGGTGAGATGGAAGTAAAGGCATGGACCTTCCATAAAGGTTGGAAAGCTCCGCAGTGTGCGGGTGTTATCCATACTGACTTTGAGAAGGGTTTCATTCGTGCAGAGGTCATCAAGTACGACGATTACATTAAATATGGTTCTGAGGCAGCTATTCGTGAGGCTGGCAAACTCGGCATAGAAGGTAAGGAATATGTTGTACAAGACGGTGACATCATGCACTTTAGATTTAATGTATAAGTCTATCCTCCTACCCCTCTCTGATTAGAGAGGGGACGATTAATTCTGTTATTTTTAACTTTTTATATCGTAACTATGAATAATCTACTTTATGTTGTATGGCAACCCTCTGAAATAATATTTCAGCTTGGTTCTTTACCTATTCGCTGGTATGGAATGTGCTGGTTGGTAGGTCTTGCTTTGGGCTATCTTATGATGCAGTGGCTTTTCAAGCGTCATAAATATCCTGCAGAGAAGTTTGAACCACTTTTTTTCTTTATGTCTTCTTTGGTGTACTGATAGGTGCTCGCTTGGGTCATTGTCTTTTCTACGAACCAGACGAGTTTCTCACTTCATGGAAAGGAATCTTATCAATCATTGTTCCTATCCGTGAAATGGCAGATGGTTCATGGAAATTTGTGGGTTATCAAGGACTTGCATCACATGGAGGAGTGTTAGGTTTGCTCATTTCTCTCTTCCTTTATATTCGTAATATGAAGATGAATACATGGGTTGTACTCGACTTCTTCGGTATCGTTTCAGGTATTACAGCTTGCTTTTATTCGCATTGGAAACTTGATGAATTCTGAGATTATCGGTAAGGTAACAGACGTTCCTTGGGCCTTCATCTTCTCTAATGTGGATAATAATCCACGTCATCCCGGACAATTATATGAGGCAATTGCTTATCTGATAATATTTGTTCTGATTTATTTCATATACAGAAAGTATCCAAGAAAAGTGGGTACAGGACTCTATTTCGGACTTTGTCTTGCACTCATATTTACCTTCCGTTTCTTTATTGAATATGCAAAGGAAATACAGGTAACCTTTGAAGCTGGTCTACCAATCGATATGGGACAGATTCTAAGTATTCCTCTTATTGGTCCTCGGTGTATGGTCGATATTGCGTTCAAGAGGTAAGGAAGGAAAACTTCCATAATAAAGTTATAATAAAGAATTACGAAAATAGCACGAATAATCCATATCAAAGGATATTCGTGCTATTCGTTGTATATATAGTAGTTAAGGTTTAGTTAATTCATTAAACTTATAGATTTGGGTTAAGCGTTATTCGTAGTATCGATATAACATTTATGAAAATAATCTAACTCTTACTTTTTTTATTGACAGAACTTATATTAATAGTACTTTCTTATTTTTTTCTGTGGTAAGAAATCAAAAACAAAATGAAAAGTAAAGGGAATATTTGGGCTTTCATCCTTATTTTTTGTAATTTTTGTAAATCTAAGGATAAAATAGGAAATAGACTTAATAAGGAATAAAAGATATGGCAAAAAGACGATAAAGGGACTTACCCCGATGATGAAACAGTTCTTCTCAATGAAGGCGCAACATCCCGGAGCATTGATGCTATTCAGGTGTGGCGACTTCTATGAGACGTATGGTGAGGATGCTGTGGAGTCGGCAAGAATACTCGGTATTACCCTTACACGTCGTAATAATGGTGGTAATGGTGACTCGATAGAAATGGCTGGTTTCCCGCATCATGCCCTCGATACCTATCTACCTAAGCTCATTCGTGCTGGGAAGCGTGTGGCTATTTGCGACCAGTTGGAGGACCCAAAGAAAAAAAGCGTGAGGCTATTAAAGGTAAGAAGGGTCTGTCGGCAATGGACAAGATGGTGAAGCGTGGTATTACAGAACTTGTCACACGGGTGTTGCCATGAGCGACAACGTGTTGAACTATAAGGAAAATAACTTCCTTGCATCAGTACATTTTGGTAAAGGTGCTTGTGGTGTCAGTTTCTTGGATATATCTACTGGTGAGTTCTTGACTGGTGAAGGTACCTTTGACTACGTCGAAAAGTTATTGGGAAACTTCCAACCAAAGGAGGTTCTCTTTGACCGTGCGAGAAAACAAGACTTTGAACGCTACTTCGGTACACGCCTTTGTACGTTTGAGATGGACGATTGGGTGTTTACTGATCAGACGGCACGTCAGAAGCTACTAAAACACTTCGGTACTAAGAATCTAAAGGGTTTTGGTGTTGACCATCTGTATAATGGTGTTATTGCAGCAGGTGTTATCCTTCAGTATCTGGAGATAACACAGCATACACAAATCAATCATATCACTTCTCTGGCACGTATTGAAGAAGATAAATATGTGCGTATGGACCGCTTTACCATCCGTTCTCTGGAGCTGATTGCATCAATGAACGAGGGAGGTTCTTCGCTTTTTGAATGTCATCGATAATACGGTTACGCCAATGGGTGGACGTATGTTACGCCGATGGATGGTTTTTCCATTGAAGGATGTGAAACCTATTAATGAGCGTCTGGACGTGGTTGATTATTTCTTCCGTGAGCCTGATTTTCGTGAGTGTATCAATGAGCAGTTTCATCGTATTGGCGACTTGGAGCGCATTATTTCAAAGGTTGCAGTCGGTCGTGTGTCACCTCGTGAGGTAGTGCAGTTGAAGAATGCCCTTATGGCTATCCAACCTATTAAGACGGCTTGCCTTTATGCAACGAGTGATACGCTGAAGAGGATTGGTGAACAGCTAAACCTCTGTGAGTCTTTGCGTGACAGGATAGAGAAAGAGATACAGCCCTGATCCTCCACAGTTAGTCAACAAAGGTGACGTGATAGCCTTTAGGTTTTAATAAGGAACTCGACGATTTGCGTTCTATCCGTGACAATGGAAAACAATATCTGTTGGAAATTCAGGAGAAAGAAATTGAGCAGACGGGTATTAGCTCATTGAAGATAGGATTTAATAATGTCTTCGGCTATTACTTAGAGGTGCGCAATACGTTCAAAGATAAGGTGCCTGAGAATTGGATTCGTAAGCAGACGCTGGCGCAGGCAGAGCGTTATATTACACCTGAACTTAAAGAATACGAAGAGAAGATACTCGGTGCTGACGAAAAGATATTAGCTTTGGAAAATCAGCTTTATATGGAGCTGGTACAGGATATGCAGGAGTTTATTCCACAGATACAAATCAATGCTAACCTTATTGCCCATCTTGACTGCCTGCTTTCGTTTATGAAGGTGTCACAATTGCAACGTTATGTGCGTCCAGTGGTAGACGATTCAGAGGTATTAGATATTAAGCAGGGTCGCCATCCAGTGATTGAGTACACAGCTACCGATAGGCGAACAATACGTACCTAATGATGTGTTGCTCGATACGGAACGCCAACAGATAATGATGATTACGGGACCAAATATGGCGGGTAAGTCTGCCCTACTCCGCCAAACGGCTCTCATCGTACTACTGGCACAGATAGGATGCTTTGTTCCTGCTGAACAGGCACGCGTGGGAATGGTGGATAAGATTTTCACACGTGTGGGTGCTTCGGATAACATTTCATTGGGAGAATCAACCTTTATGGTTGAGATGACGGAGGCTTCTAACATCCTTAATAACGTCACTCCACGCTCTCTGGTACTCTTTGATGAGCTGGGTCGTGGTACAAGTACCTACGATGGTATTAGCATTGCATGGGCAATTGTAGAGTATCTGCACGAACATTCACGTGCACAGGCTCGTACTCTCTTTGCTACGCATTACCATGAATTGAACGAAATGGAGAAGAATTTCCCACGTATCAAGAATTTCAATGTTTCTGTTAAGCAAGTAGATGGAAAGATAATCTTTGTCCGTAAGTTAGAGAAAGGTGGTAGTGAGCATTCTTTTGGTATTCATGTAGCGGAGATATCGGGTATGCCTCGTTCTATTGTTAAGCGTGCAAACGTTATTCTTAAGGAACTTGAAGCAGATAATGCGCAAGTGGGTAATGTTGGTAAGGCTGCCGTTGAGCGTATTGATCAGGGGTAGAGAAGGTATGCAACTCTCCTTCTTCCAGCTGGATGACCCTGTTCTAACACAAATTCGTGATGAAATCCTCGGTATTGATGTTAATAACCTTACACCTGTTGAAGCCCTCAATAAGTTGAATGATATTAAGAAGATATTGAAAGGGTAAGACTTTATTAATCTTTCAAATATTTGATGTAATGAACATTTGTTAGGCTAAAAAAAGTTCCAAATGTTCGTAAGGAATAAATGGTAGGCTGGTTATTTCCAGCCTACTTTGTTTTTTTATGGATTCAGTCATTTTTTAACAGCTTTGTTTAACTATCTTTTTTTGTAAAAATCTGCACATAACCAATTAAGCATTGGTTATATGCAGATTGTAGTGATAAAAATAAGTATTAAAGGATTGTTTCAGTCCTTTTTTTGTCAATACATATTTTTTTATTAACAGGAGATAGTATCCTTATTAGAAAACAAATTGTACACGTGCTTGTACAGCGTGCATGTTCTTATCGTATGGATACATATCCTTATTTAAGTGATGGTAGGTATAATCGAGCATTACCTGCGCAAACTTGTTAAAGCTATAATTCAAGCCAAGAGTGTAAGAATAGATGTTACCACCACCAACACTTGTTGCACCAGTACCAGGCCAATCCTGCATGTAACCAGCAGCATAGTAATGACCACGACCAGCATTGAAGTATTCGCCCTCAGTAAGGTCGTTCAAGCCTGTATAGTTGAAACGAGCTACTACTTCAAGTGATTTACCATCAAGTCCGCCAAGAAGACCTTCTTTACTATTATACTTGTATGGATTACCAAAAATCTTATAGCCAGCCTCTACGTAACCACCATGGAAGTTGTTAGAACGCAGTTTGTTAGCATTAAGCCATAAATCGTAATCACCCCAACCATCAATATTGTCCTGTGCATCAGTAAAGAGTGATAGGCTATTACGCTTCTTGGTTACGTGCTTGTATAGGTATTCACCACGTACAAAGACTTTATCATTGTGATAAAGAGCTTCTGCACCGAAATCTATAACATTGTTAGCCCAAGGTAACTCGGCAGAAACAAATTGTTCGTCGTTATCAACGTAGGTTTCTAAGCTCTGACCAAGCTTCAATGTCTTCTTCAAAACATTCTTTTGTAACCTCACCGCCTCCTAAGTGTGCAAATCGAGCATTTACACCAACGTGTAATGTTTGGTTCTCATCTGCAATAGGACGATACAAGTAACGACCAGCAACTGTTACACCATTGTAACCTGCTTCAATCTTATTATACTGGTTTTCTGTAAAGACACCTTGGTAAGCCATAAATCTCTTACTATTGTAACGATAGCTTATACCTAACTCACGACCTTCACCCAGAGCATTTTGTAGAACCTGGACGTGAGATGAAGTGAGTAGCTTCCCTAATGAGGTGTTACGTGCCATAGAACCAGCAGGATCATTATAGTAACCAACTTTTTACAGAGTGAGTATCACCAGAGTTAGCTCTTTGTTATACTCTAAAAAGATATTCTTCTGGCTAAACTTACCGCTACCGAAACCAAAGTCAGCATAGAAGTACCAATCTTGATATTTTAATGAAGTACGAATACGTGAATCAGTGATAGAACCACCTGACTATAGAGGCGTAAAATCAGAATGATAATACGCACCATCTGCCATAAAGCGAGCACCTACTGTAAAATGTAAATCCTGTTCATCCTTATCAATCGTAAGGTTTGGTTTTGGTATCAAAGTCTTGCGCATTAGCAGTAAAGGCCAATAATGCTGCAATAGATGTTAAAAATATTTTTTTCATACTTGAATATATCTATCTATTTTTTTAATAATAATAATTACTTGGTATAACCTAAACGATCGAGTGTAGCAGCTGCATCAGGTACTTCTGAAGGAGCCTGTGAGTTATCGTATGTTTTTACCAGAATGGAAAGGATTAGGTAGTTTTGCATTACAACGGAAACCACTTTCAATCATAAACTTCAAAGAGAGTTCAGAACGATTGGTAAAGAAACCATCCATATAGATAGGTTGATCGGATGATTTGCTGAATTTTTGTGTATTTTTGTTTCTGGAACAGTTATACGCAATAAGTCATCAAATTCTGTTTCAATACCATAGTTATATGTACCAAGATACTTTTGCCATCTGTGCATGTGAGTCGAAAGAATATGGATGGTTCATCATACCACTCTTGCGAATCATATAAGCTTGCCAAGGAGCATTCATTTCTGGGTAGTTGTTAGGTGCACCAGAGATTGCAGGACCGATAATGTGTGCGCCATTGTCTTGTGCCCACTTAATAAATGCAGCATAACCTGTAGGGGTATCGTAGGCAATATCGGTTGCGTAAGCTGGTTTGCTAATCCATAAGAGATAACACATTGGTATTTTTACCTTTAAATACTTTATTAGCACGAATTAATGCGTCAAATGAGAATGTTTGAAGGATTACCTTACCATTGGTGTTACCAACATTTACCTTACCATTCTTATAGAATTCAGTTTCGGTAGCAGGCTCGGTAATGATGTTCCAATGTTGTTCTGCAAGAACATCATAAACACGCTTCTCCATATTGCTTGGGTTAATCCAGCTCTCCTTAAACTCAATGTAAATACCAGGACGGTTACCTGTGTCTTGTGGGTCTTTTACATAAGCGTCAGCAAAATCGTACTCCAAGAAGTCCATATATTTGGCATTGTATTCACCCTTAGCCTTGATAGCATCGTAAATCTGCTTTAGAGTTTTACCTTTATATTCTTCTTTTATCTTGTAAGTAAGAACACGCTCGTTGTTTTTATCACGCTTTAGCATCATACCCTTAGCATAAGCGATTTGGTCTTGAAGAGCAGATACATACTGGTGCTGATTCTTGAAAGAAGCACGTGCTTGCTCTAAACTTGTCTCATTAAACCATGAACCTGCATCAAGCTTTAAAAGCTCAGCATAGTAATAAGACATTGTATAATAAGGACGGAAAGAAGCAACGTCACGTTTATACTGTTCAACAGCATCCTCATGTGTAAAGCCTAAACTCTCATAGAATTGAATACGAGTATCAGGTACTTTCTCACTATATACGTTCTCGATGTTTGTAGTACGTTTTAGGTTCTCATCGTGATTGGCAAGTACAATACCATCTTTGGTACATTGCATGTCCGACTCGAGGTAGTCTACACCCATCTCACGTGCCCAACGCCATGCACTCTCTGTCTCTTCTGGTGTCCAGAATGTTGAACCACGATGAGCAACAACAGCATACATAGGCACGTAGTCACGTACTTTTGCAAGATCATCGTTTAATACTTGAACATCAATGCGTTTAGCATCTAACTTCTGATTTGTGAACTGCTGTTCTTCTGAACATGATGTAAATACTGTTAGAGCTGTAAGCCCTAAGAGTAAACCTGTCTTTAGTTCTTTTTTTAGTCATAAAATAAAGAGTAATTATATTATTTATTTGATTGTTTTGTAAGATATTGCTCTTCACGATAGGTTAGTCCCATGAAGATAATTGATAAACCACATGCAATGAGTAATAAGATGAAGGTAATATCCCATCCCCATGCATCAGCTACGTAACCTATTACGATATTAGCAAGTAAGGCTGTACCAAGAACATAACCCATAAATCCTGTTAGTCCTGCCGCTGTACCTGCTACATTCTTTTGGAGCTAAGTCTAAGGCTTGTACACCAATCAACATTACTGGACCATAAATGAAGAAGCCAATAGCAATTAAGCAGGCTATTACGATATTTACATTGTCAAGGAATTGCCAATAGAAAACGATAGCAACAGCAACCAGTGCCATAAAGATTATGGTTGGTAGTGCACGACGACCTTTAAAGACTTTATCCGACAACCAACCGCAGATAATTGTACCAGGAATAGCTGCCATTTCATAAGCAAAGTATGCCCAACCAGCACTCTTGATGTCAATTCCTCTTTCGGTGAGAATTGTAGGTGCCCAGTCTAAACAGCCGTAACGAACCATATAGACAAAGGCATTAGCAAAAGCAATATACCACAGGAATTTATTGGTAAGGACTGTTCGGAATATTTCTTTGGTAGAAAGTACTTCTTCGGCTTTTGCATTATAACTCTTTGCTGCATCGCCAGACCATTCTTCAATAGATTGAAGTGCACATGATTGTGGTGTGTCGCGAATTAAGCAGTAAGCCAAAAATAGCAATTATACCTGCTACTGCTGCTGGAAAGGCATAAGTACCAATGAGGAAATAGCGTGATGTATCAGAACCATAGAATAATGAACCGAACCACATAGCACCATATACAGCCATAGGTCCTACTAAGGCTCCACCTACGTTGTGAGCACAGTTCCAGAATGACATCCAAGTACCACGTTCTTTAATAGAGAACCAGTGCGTCATAACACGACCACATGGAGGCCATCCCATACCATTAAACCATCCTACAAGGAAGTTTAGTGCTGCCATTAAGGCTATTGCTAATGTTTTATGTTCTGCACCCAACCATTGTACTGGTACAATCATAAACAGCATTGAAATAGCAGATAAAAACAAACCTAATGGTAGGAATGTTCGAGCATTACTTCTGTCGGAGATGCTCGCCATAATAAACTTCGAGAAGCCATAAGCAATTGCATTCATCGAAAGCACAATACCTAACTCGTCTTTGTCGAAACCAAATGGTGCCAACATTGGTATTGCCATAGAGAAGTTCTTACGAACAACATAAAAAGCCAGCATATCCTATGAATATACCAATAAAAACTTGCCATCGTAGTGAACGATAACGTGCATCGGCTTCTGTTCCCTGTTTGTGCCTCCTTATAAGCAGGAGGATTTAGAAAATTCCACATAACTTAAAATATTTGTTTTTGTTATTTATTTAGATGTCGGAATATAGATTTTTAATTTTTTTAGGTTGCCAATAATATCTTATTCGTAGATTAATTATGTACGCCCTATTAGGTGTATTTGTTTTTATATAGTATAATTATATGGCAAAAGATAAACATTAATTCCATTATTACAAAGGAAAAATGTATTTTTTTATAAAAAAATTACCTAACGAAGTTCTTTTTCTTTTTCTTATATTAATATGCATTGAGGTTTAATACTTTGAAATGAAAGTGTTACCTATGTTATATTTACAAAAAAGATAGATTTTGTTATTAAATAAAGTTTAGTCCAATAAATGGCTTTATTTATTAAGTTCTATCGTTTTTTTCAACATCCAAGGCATCGGCAAGTATAGTAATAGGATTCAGTACTTTATATCCTGATGACATTTCTATTTGCCATTTACACGTTTCACAATCGGTAGAAACATAATCGGGGTTTAATTCTTTTAATTTGTTCAAAAAGATCATGTCCAATTGCTTGAGAGTTAGCATAGTTCTCTTTCTTGAAACCGTATGTTCCAGCTATACCACAGCATTGTGAGCTAAGCATAATCAGGTCTAACCCAGGAATCATGCGTAGGAGTTCCGTACTATAAATAATCCATCCCATTCGTTCCATGTGACAAGCAGAATGATAGGCAGCTTTCATCTTGAAGTCGTTTCGGAACGCTAATTTTATCTTTCCTTCTTCAATAAGTTGATATAAGAAACGAGTGGCCAAGGTAATGCCTTCGCGTATATCATCATTATCAATATGCAGGAGATGTTTATATTCGTCGCGCATGGTGAATGTACAAGTAGAACTGGTTGTCAGAACCATACGTTTATCCTCTTTGTAGGATTTGCGTATGCTTTTCATATTAACTTCTCCTTGTCTTCTTGCTTGTTTTGGTTGTCCGTTCGCAATGAGTGCAACACCACAACACTTTTCTTTTTCTAATAGGTGTACACCATATCCACAAGCGTTCATTATCTTAACAAGGTCTTTTTCCTAATTGAGGGAAGTTGTAATTGACATAACATCCATGGAAGTAGCTGACATGTTTTTTTGTAAGAATTCTGTTTGCTTGCTGCATTTTTCTTAAACCATGTTTCAAATTTCTGAGTTGTATATGACGGGAACTCACGATGCTTATCCACTCCCAATACAGTGTGAAGAATAGCCTTTGTTGGTTTCAGACCTAAGGAGAAGTTGACAATAGGAGCAACCATATTCGACATTGTACCAACGAAGTCGGTGTTAGCCAACATCATGTCACGTAGTTTTTGGACGTTTCGTACTATACTTAATACGTGAACTTTGGATAATGTCAGCGATACGAACGCCATGTGGACAAGCTACTTCACATCGTTTACAATTGAGACACATTTTTAGAGTTTCTTCAAAATACTTCTCATGTTTCAAACGATAACGCTCCACGTCTGGACCAGAATGTTTTGGTCCAGGGTATTTTTAGTTCAACAGCAGATACAGGGCAATATGCTGTGCAAATAGAACATTTCAAACACTGTTCTAAGTTATTTTTCACTTATATTTTTAATTGAATACCTTCCATTTCGATTAGCTTATTACTTTAAGATTTCCTTTGCTACCTGCAAGGCTGTTAATAATGACACACCCGTATTGTCAGCTTGTTTGATGTGGTTATGTCCTTCGAGTACGGAGCCTATTGCATACATGTTAGTTACAGCTTTACCATCCTTAAGAGGATGGAATGCTGTGTCAGTTGCAACACCAAAGTTCATGTATGGTTGTGGTTCGAAAACAGACTCTTCCATCCATTCATCACGATTATTAGATGCATGTATGTCAAAATCGAGAATAGGCTCAAACACGTGTTTGTAATCGCTCATTAGTCCTTGACTCATAAACGAACCGGTAGCAAGGATGTAATTCTCAGCTATTAATTTATCGTTAGGAAGATGATTAGCTGTAAGATATTGTACAGAACCATTTTCTATTACACCTCCATTAATTTTGTTGCTGATGATTTCGATACCGCCATTTGCCTTAAAATGATTCATCATCAACATAGCCACACGTACACCCATTACAGAAGGGGGCATTGAGTTACATAATATAAAGGTGTATTGACACACTTGCGAAGCAATTTGTCTTCTTTTGCATTACGTAGTCCGGCTACTGCTGGAAAGAGTATTGCGTCGTAACCAGTCAGTTTATTTAATTCTACTGCAATGGTTTCTACAAGTTTTTTGTCATGTATTACTTTTGCAATATTTGTTGCTCTCATCTCAGTAGGATTGCGTCGAGCATAATCAAAAGGCGTCTAATCTTATCGTTTTTAGTTCGATATCTCAAGCCTTGCTCTGCTAACCCTGCCAACATGAAGTTGGTTGGTAGGTCTAAGAAACCCGCAATATTAACTAAGGCGACTTTTTTCCACGCAAATTTTTCGTCAATACCACATGTAGCCATACCATCAATACTCAGCCATGTGGGTTTCAGTGTACCCATTGGAGTGATGCGATAGTGGTTATTGTCAGCACTTCCAGTGGTATGAATACCACAGTCTTTGAGGAGTTCTTGTGCTTCCTTTGCTAAGCATGCAATCTTTTTCGACGCCCTTAATTTTTGTATATGGATGGGTTGCGCCAAGTGATGGAATAGCCTGTAAGGGGTTTTTTTACTAATTTATTATCGTTATCGTAGCCTAATAAGTCGAATGATCCAGATGCAAAGTGTAGCGTACTCTGTCCGTTACTAACAATCGCAACGCGTTGTCCTTTTTGCCAACACATTAGCAGCTGTTAAGCCACTCAGCCCACCTCCTATAACAATTGTATCAAATTTCATGATTTCTCCTCCAAAGATGCTTTAAGTTTGTCTAATCCACATAAGTCTTGATAGATATGAGCTGATAGCTGTGCTTCGCTAAGTGATTGTCCCCAAGCTACTGGGCGCATACCTTTCCAACGTTCATCTACAAATTCGAGTAAATCTTTCTCCGACTTCTTTACGTTCTTTTCGCAAATGAAATTGGCTGCACGACACGTACAAAGTTCCTCCTTGACAGGTTCCCATTCCTACACGTGTACGACGACGGAGGTTGAGAAGGTTATGTATATGTAGTTTCTCAATTGCAAATTTTACTTCTGCCACACTCACTTCTTCACATTCGCAGATAAGAGCAGAGTCATCAACAGTGTCTAATTTTAAGTCTTTTGCAAATAAGCCATGTCTACCTTCTGCTGCATTTACAGATGTACTATATATCTTCCCATGTGAGTCTGCTATTATTGCTTCAGAACCTGGCAATGGGGTTGTAGCCGTTTCGCAAGGCTTATCAATATGTAATTTCTTACAAGCAAGATAGGGTGGCTTCCTCTGCCATCAAGCGATAAGTCATCATCTTACCGCCAGTAATGGTGATGAAACCTTCCATGCCGTCACGTGTTGCATGATCCAAGCAAACAATACCACGACTGATATTTCTTCCCGATGGGTCATTGTCTGCTGCAACCAGTGGACGTACACCAGCGTATGCACGTAGTATACGTGTAGTAGCAAGACTTGGAGCAAGTTTCTCACCTTCCTTTATAAGCAAGTCTACCTCTTCTTTAGTTATCTTTTAAGTCGTCTATCGTATCGAATGGTACACGATCACTTGTTGTGCCGATTACGCATACAGCATCGTCTGGTACCAATATATCTGCATTGGCAGGCTTACGGCAACGATTAATTACCATGTTATTAACACGGTGTCCGAAGATGAGCAATGTACCTTTAGCTGGGAACATATTTATTGTTATTCCTGCTTGTTTAGCGACGAGATGACCCCATATACCTGCTGCATTAATAGTCAGTGAGCCATGCACATCGTAAGTCTCTCCTGTAAGATTGTTACGAAGTGCTACTCCTATAACCTTGTCTTGTTCTACAAGCAAGTCTGTCACTTCATGATAGGTCAATATGTCTGCCCCATGATTGCGTGCGTCTAATACATTGGCTACTGTTAATCTAAATGGGTCAACAGAAGCATCTGGGATACGCACTGCTCCAATCAAGTCTGGGTTCACTGATGGTTCTATACGGCGCGCTTCTTCTGGGTCGATGATGTCGGCACGAATACCAGCCTTTGACAAGCCTCTACAAAGGTCGCTTGATAAGTCAGGTCGTCTTCTGGTAAGGTAATAAATAGTCCGTCTGTTTCTTCAACACAATGACGTGCTACCTTACGAAGGATAAAGTTTTTCTTTGATACATTCTGTGGCCGAAGCCCTGATCGGTTACAGCATAACGTGCACCACTATGGAGTAAACCATGGTTGCGACCTGTTGCACCATTGGTAAGGTCATCTTTCTCAACCAGTAACACTTTCATACCACGCATAGCACAATCACGAGCTGTACCTGCACCAGTGATACCACCACCAATAATGATTACATCATAATGTTTCTTTTGTAAAAATCCTTCATCTTAAATATGTCGGTTACTCAATAGATTTCTGTTCGCATTCGACGAATATGAAACGTTTTTTTCTTTTCGGTACGAAATTCGTTTTCTTTCTTTCTGAAACAAAAATACAATTAGGTATTTGTTTATCCAAATATTATTCTTTTTAACTATTTTTTTAATAAAAAGCTACACTCTTTTTTTCTTCTTTTCTATATTTCGCAATTGAAAAATAGAAGTTTACGTTGTTATGGAAATCATATAGATAACATCTTTTTTACTCGTCCAGAAATTCTGGATTATATGTTCTTTTAAGATATAAATGTGACTTAGAAGTTATTAACCTCTTAAAAATCAATAAAAAGCATTGTCATATAAAAAAAGTAGATAATTTTTGAAATGATTATTAACTTTTTTTCGTATCTTTGAAACGATATAAGCAAAGTATTTTGCAAATAAGGATTTTTTTATAATAATTTTCTTCACATGACAAAAAGAGGATAGACACAACATTATTTTTAGATCGAGCTCATGAAAAAAAGGAGTCAATTCTTGTGACTGATCGGCATCAATAATTAATGTAACATCTGTAACTATTCGTAAGGATCTTACAGAGTTAGAGATGCAAAGGTAAATTGTATAGAAGCCATGGGAAGGCTATTCTCATTGACCCGTTTACCAGCAATAGGTCTATAAACGATAAGGAACGTTTGTGCCAAGAAGAGAAAATAAGTATCGGACATGAGGGCTGCTCATCTCATTGGTAAGGACGACTCTATTCTTATTGCATCAGGTACTACCCTCATAACTTTGCACGTTGTATTCGTCCTCAGCATCACTTGACGGTGATGACGGCTTCTATTCCTGTTTCGCAAATTCTCTCACAAAATGAAGATATAGACATCATTCAGTTAGGGGGCACATTGCGTCATAGTTCGCATAATCGGTAGTAGGTGATTTTTAGTAGGGTCATGCTTAGCGAATGTTCTTTTACTAAATTGTTTATTGGTGTTGATGGTATTGACTTTGATTTTTGGTATCACCACGACAGATATGCGTGAAGCTCGACTAAACAAGGCTATGATGGACGCATCACAGAAGACAATTGTTTTTGGCTGACTCTTCTAAGTTTGGTAAACGTGGGTTTGCAAAGATTGCTAATTTGGAGGAGATTGATATTATTATCACTGATGAACATATTAAGAAGGCCGATGCCCCTACGTATAGAGGAATTAGGAATTAAACTTATTATTGCTAAAAGGCTCTTTTCCAATAGGTAGTAAGTAAGACGTGTTCTTACTTACTATTTCTTATATATTATCCTTTTTATCTGAAATTTCTTTACAATATAAATTATCATTTACTTATAATCGCTTCAAAAATTACGTTTATTTTACACCTTTGTAATTACTTGTTATTTAAGATGTTACAAAGTGTCTTTTTAAAAAGACCATTAACAGGATTTCAAAAGACCATTAATTGAACGCTTAATAATGCTCTTCAACTGTCCTATTAATGCTCTTTACAGATGCAAAAGAGCGTATGTTGAAATCAATAATGTGAAAAATAGGACAAAAAGATAAGTGACAAACAAACTGTTACAGTGAGTTTCTTACTGATATTTTTTTATTTGAAAAGGAATATTACTTGCAGAAATAATCAATGTTGGATGCTTACTTATTTTTCACTATCAGAAAGAAAAATTTTTTTCTATTCTTGTTCAACGACAGTGTCCGCCGACTGTATATCTTTTTCTATTCTTCAAATATTAGGTGGGTTTCCTCTAAGTTCAATTAAGTCCAGATACCAATGCTACGAATCGTCCCAAACGGCTGTTACGGCAGCCATAAAGCAGTTTGTAGACAAAGAAAGGACCATAAATGCCTGTTATGATAGCGAGGAACGTATAAATGTAGTGGTTGAAATGGGTGAAGTGCATCAGTATTTGAATGCTCAAGGCCTGAAATATTCCATGATAAAGATAGATGGTGAAAGAAGCAGGGGAGAGATAATTGAGGAAACGATGCTTATTTCTTTTTGTATAAAAAGTGCTATTGATACTGACATAAGAATACCATTCAGGGCAAGCAATAATTTAATTATAGGTCCTTCGTTTGCGTGTAACCCGATGAAGGAGATTGATAATGTAGAAAAGTAATAATATGATAGATGTTTTTTCTTTTTATCAATAAGCTCTATCAACCTATAATGGCATACGTAATATCCTAATGAAAAAAATAAAAGCATAATAGATAGCTCCATTAATGTTTAAGATAATGTACTCTCGATGTGGGAAGTAAGATGTTTGTCAGAAAAAGCAGAGAAAGTAAAAAGGCAAGACATCAGTTTTGCTGAAAGATATGGTCATCTCTGTGAAAGAGAAAGGACTGTCACTGCAAAAAAACGAAAGTCAAGAATATGGTTGGTAGGAACCAATAGGAACCATTGACGTTACGATAAGGATAGACGAGCATCAATACATATTCGCTCCAACTGGCTTGTATCGGACGTACCATAAACTGAGAAAAAGAGAACTTTGGGGATAAAAAAAGTAGCGTACTCAAAACAAAGTAAAGGCAGTAGTAAGCGCACGGCTTTACGACGTAGGAAAATACGTGATTGGAGCGGTTTTCCTTGTACTGAAATATGGAAAAGATAACCCTGAAACGAAGAAGAAAAAGGGGTACGTGGAATTGATAAAATCAATCAACAATAAGACTCTCCGTGTGAAAGAAGGAGTGTCCGATGACTACCAAGAGAATAGCAAACACGTGGAGAAAGGATATTTCAACTATTTTTTTGTTTCACTTTATGCGCTTTATCTGTTTGTCTTCAGCATACCATACACCATCACAGCCTGCTTTCGCAGCTTTTTGAAAAGCAAGGATTTCAACTGAAGTTTATCTGTTATTTCTTCATTAAGAATGATTTTTGGGCCATTGATAGCCTGTTTGTTGACGAACGGAATAACCCCATCCGAAAGCCTCAAAGGAATTACCCAAAAGGAAGAATATTTTTGTTTCGCCTTTATCTAAATGTATGACCATCACCTTGTTTACTGGTCGGTCGCATTGACTGACAATGCTCTTTGCCATTTGTTCACCTACTTTTCCCGATAGAAAAGAGGCATAGCCATGGTGGAGTAGGGTGAAGGTTGCGGTTAGAAGATAGAGTAATCCTGAAAGGAGTAGTGTTCGCTTGTTCTTTATTTGTTCGCAAAGTAGGGCAATCATCAGTGCTATAAAGGGCAGGACTGCATAGCAATGCATCATAGAGAAGATTGTCATAAGATTGACAAAGGCTGCAATAAAGAAGGATATAAGCAATATTACAAGCGGTTTCTGCAATTTGTAGGAACGCAGTAGAAGCCAGAGAAAGGGTAGGGGAAGTAGTCCTGTAATAACAATAACTATAAGATGGCGATGCTGTGGATGGATAAGACTGGCATAATCAGTAGGATAGAGTGTCATTCCTAATAGCACACCAAGATTACGTAAGATTTGTATTACTGTGAAATTCAAGTAAGCATTGTTCTCTAAATCAAATCTTTCTGTCAGTAGAATCGACAAACAAGATAGAGAATAAATAATAAACAGCTACAAAGAAGATGCCTTAAAACATGGTTGAAACGTTCTTTTCCTATGCTCCACACGATGAATGGCGGACATACAAACCAAACGTAACCAGACTCTTTGGCAAAAGACGGATAGCAAAGAGCATAACAACCATAGTATAAGTTTTCGGTATCCTGATAGGCTGATGTAGCTATATAGGGCAAGAAGTCCCCATAAAAGGGAGTAGACTTGATTAAGGGAATCGATATTCAGGACTGTTCCCAATATGCCTGACGATAAATAAAAGAAAACAACGGATAGGTTACGTGATAACTTGCTTACCTCAAACCATTTTAGAATCTTATAGACTAATAATGTGTTAAGGACGTGTCCCAATAGGATGAAAAAGATGGTTTAAGAATGGGAAAAAGCCGATAATTGAGTCCGAGAAGCTGACCGAAAAAGTACATCAAAGGGTCGCCAATAATTACCATCAGGGAGCAGACTTTGAAGCGTCAGTGGCTCCGTCTGCGGTATAGTATAGTATGTCCAATCGTCAAAGGTAGGCTGAAGTTGACAAAGCAAGAGTAATGCTAATGGAGCTGTTAGTAGTATCAAAAGATTGGGTTACGACTAAATGATGGTTTCATAGGTTTAATTAGTTTATAATAGAAAGCTTACACACGGTGCCATTGTCACCATTTTCATTGGCACTTTGCACCATATAAACACCTGAGGCAACACGTTTCCCGTTTTTATCCTTGCCATCCCATACAAAAGTACCACCATTACTTGTTCCTTCAGCGACGAGAATTCCGTTTGTTGTTACAATCTTCACATTCGCATTCAGTGATAAACCAACAATCGTGATAGGACCTGTATAACCGGTTTTACAGGATTTGGATAAGCGTATGTAGTTTCGTTATCTGGCGAATCTACTGCCTTTGTGGCATCGCTCATATAAGAACAGAGTCCTTTATCGGTAGCAAAAAATACTTCACCGGTGACATCATTGATAGAAATAGATTGTATGTTATCGGACAACAATTTGCTATCAGTGGAAATAAAGTGCTGTAGCTGTGTCATATTATCTGCACTAATGAGGTAGGCTCCATTGCCTTTTGTACCAAAACCACTTACGTCCTCCGCCATCAACAGCTATAGCCGTAATATCGAGTCCAGAGAGAAGGTAGTCTGCAAGATTTGTCCCATCGTTGCGTGGTACTTTGACTTGTATGAAGTGGTAGTTATCTTTCTCGTTCATTTCTGAGCGTTGAAGGAGAAGCGGTCCAGCTGTTGTTCCAATCCAAATGTTGTTATCTAAGTCCTCTGCCCAGCAATGAACAGCTGTGATTTCAATGTTAGAGCCGTCTTCATTAACAAAACGTGTGTAGGTGTTAAGTTTATCAGTCTTAGAATCATAAGAGAATAGTCCAGGTTGAATCCAGTGGTCATTGCAGAACCAAAGGAGGTTATGACTATCCAAACGCATCTGTGATAAGCCAGAGAGTCCTATACCATCTTTCATCAGTTCTGGCTTACTGAAGGAGGTCATCTTCCCATCTTTCGACACACGGATAAGGTTTTCTTTCTTCGTCTGGTTATTAAGTACCCACAGATTACCTTCACTATCGTATGCCAATCCATTGACAAGAATATAATCATTTCCCAGTTCTCTGCCTCTGTCTATGGCTCCTTGAAGGATACTATTATCCTTGTTATAGAAGGCTACCATCTTACCAGATAGGAACTCATAGAGGCCTGTTCGTGCTCCTACATATACATGATTGCTATTGCGAGGATCTATTGCTACCGCCTTTGTTCCTATATAAGGATAACCCGTACGAGTTGAAAAATCATCCTCAAAGAACTCCCAGTTATCACCCTGTAATACCTGTACAATACCCGGATTCTCCCAGTTATTAACGGTCGGATTGTAGATACCTCCGGTACTATAAAGACGGTTATTAAGGAAAGAAGTCCATACAAAGGTGTTGCGTTTTTGGACCATCGGGACTCAATGATTTTACCTCTTTCATGAGTTCGTTATTCACATTTCGTGGTCGTTCAACATATCCTCCAACATTCGTCCAGTTGTTTCTATCGAGAAGATTTGTTGTCAATGCAGCACGATACAGACCATTACTCTGGCTGGCAGCATAGATGTAATTACCTTCAATATAGCTATAATTAACGGGGAAGGAAAGGTTATAACTATCGCTTATCTCTGCCTTAGCAACATTAAGTTTTACAAGTCCGAAATCTATAGAGAGGTAACAATAAGTGCCAGACATATCAATACCATTGATAGTTTTTATCTGCCATTAATGTTTTTTAAATAGTAATCTGGCTGATTTATTATATTTCCCTTATCATCAAGTAGGTCGATGTTATTGTCAGAATAGATGATAACCAACCTACGTGCCGTCTTATTCAGGCAATAAATCGGATATCCGTATCACTCAAACCATTAACTTTGTCGTAAGTTTTTTTATACTCTTATCGTTCTTATTATAAGAGTATAGGCTATTGGAAGCAAGTACATACAGTTTGTTACCTCCTTCTTCAACCCATTGTATATCATTATAAGAAAGATAATTTTTCCATGTTCCTACACCGCCAGCAACGACAGATATAGTAACAGATAGCAGAAGTAAAAAGTGATAGTAAATATCTTTTTTTATCATCATATAGTGTTCTTTTGTGTAATATAAATAACATAACAATTTATACGCATTAAACAAAAAACACTCGGTTTTATTGCCTATAAGAGCAATTCTTTATAGGGAGAAGATAGGATCTTATAGGCAATTATAAAGAGTGGAGTTAAGTGTAATGTTTCAATGCGTTCGGCTTTATCAAGCAGACGAGAGTAGCCTTTGAGTTCTTTTCTAAATGCAAAGAGTGTGCGTAATGACTCTTCTGTCTTAGCGAGATAACTTGTGTTCTCTTCAAAGTTGCAGAAGAGTACGGGGTTGTCTATATGTTTTATAGCTACCTGTTGCTGCTGAAAACGTTTGCCTAAGAGTACGTCTTCGTATCCATAACGGCTAATATCCTCATTGTATGGCTGCTCTCCTAAAACCGAACGATGGACAAGGATATTGGTTGCCAAATGTTGATAAGGATGACTTTGACGACTCTTTACAGTGTTGAGAGTCTCACATTGCCGTTCATAATGGTATCTAAGGTTACCTTTCCATTGATCAGAACTACCGCCGATAGTTATTCCTCCCACCACAATATCACCCTTTGTCTGTAGATAATTGCTAATAAAAGAAGAGTTATCCAAGGATAAATCGCCATCAATAAAGAGAATCCTTTCCCCCTTTGACTGCGATACAAGGAAGTTACGAATAGCTGAACGCCCCACGTTCTGCTTTCTTGTTATATAACGGACACCATCCAACCTCTCTATACGTAAGTTATGCTCGATATAGCTTGCCACAGAAGAGCCATCATCAGCTACAATAATCTCAAATTCAGTACCACATTCCACGCACTGGCGTTGTAACTCTGTCACCAAAAGCTTCACAATGGCAGTTATAAACAGGAAGAAGAATTGACAACATAGTAGATGGTTAATGGTTGTTTTTCTTATGTAAAACAGACGAAGACTATACTACAAAACTTTTAATTTATGGGTTTAAGTAGACTTTTTCCCCCCTCTTACAATGTTTATTCTTTTTATTTTTATCTTTTTCCAAGTATTCCGCCAACTTCTTCACAGCCCTTGCACGGTGAGAAATCTGGTTCTTTATCTCCTCACCCAGTTCTGCAAAGCTCTTGTCATAGCCCTCTGGAATGAAGATAGGGTCGTAGCCAAAGCCCTCAGAACCATGTTTCTCCGTAGCAATTTGACCCTCTACCTTACCTTCAAACTGATGTTCTACACCATCAATGATAAGAGATAACCGTACGGAAACAAGCTTTACGATTGCTCTGCCCTTCCATTTTTAGCCAATAACTTACGCATATTTGCCTCGCTATCGTGGTCGGTTCCCTCTGCATAACGTGCAGAATATACACGGGCTCGTCACCAAGAGCTTCTACTTCAAGTCCAGTATCGTCTGCAAAACAATTCTGATTGTAATGCTCAACGACGTAAGTGGACTTCTGGCGTGCGTTCTCCTGCAGTGTTGACCCCGTCTCTGGTATATCTTCGTGACAACCAATCTCAGTCAGAGAAACTATTTCAAAGTTTTTTTCCAAGAATATCTTTAATCTCCTCTAACTTATGTTTGTTATTTGTAGCAAATACGATTTTTCATTTCATTATCAATGATTAGAGTACAGCTTTTTGTTGGTTTATTTGTTATTGTCGGTGGTCTTTTGCATGGCTTGTGCCAGCTTCTCTTCCTGCTTTTTCATTTCCTTTTTTTAGCCTTAATCTTAATCTGATCAAAGCCTTCACCATAGACACCAATAACCGAACTCTGGCTCACAAAGGCTGTTGGATCGACCATTTTTAATGATACGGAAGATAGTTTTACTCTCGTTACGTTTAGCCAATAGACAGATAACTTTCATATCATTGCCTGTATACCAGCCGTGTCCGTCAAGAATAGTTAGTGCATGATCGGTCTCTTCGACAATGGCATTGGCTATTTCTTCATGTTTCCAAGAGAAGATCGTGAACTGAACAGACTCGCGTCTCATATTCATTACGTGATCTAACATGAAGCATTCAATGAACATCGTACAATATCCAAAGACCATTTTATGCAGTCGTTCCATGATATCTCCAAACTGAGGGAAGAATAAACAACTACCCACAATCAGTATGTCTCACGCCCATTAGGACTTGTCCCTAACGAAATGTCGTGATATTTATTAACACAAGCTGCTATGATATCAGTACCACCCGTGCTTCCATTGTTGAGAAAGACAATTGCCAGTCCCGTACCTGTAAGGCTACAACCGATGATTAACGACATAAAGTCTTGACCCTCTCCAAGCATCTTCACAAACTCTCCATTTTGCATCTCGTGGCATAAGGTCCTGTGCAAAGATTAGCATGAAATAAAGGGCAAAGATAGCATAGATGGTTTTCATTAAGAACTTAAAACCCAGAAATTTTTAAGTGCTACTATCAACAAGGAGATGTTGATAATCATGTAGGTGTTTTGAATCTTAAAAGTCTGTTGCATAGTAGATGACAGCTGAAATACCTGTTACACCTCCCGTTACAATCTCGTAAGGTAAAAAGGAAGACAGTGAATGCAACAGCATAAAGAAGTAAGCCAATGGTTAGAAAAAAAGTAATCTTTGGCTCAGATCGGATAAGTTTCTGATCGATAGTCATAGGCTTATTGAATGGTTTAAAAAGAAGAGGATGTATCGAAACGTTACTGTGAGTGATAGTTATACACAGACTTCATTTCTCTTGTCAGTCATCTCTGTTTATGAAATGAAGTGTACAGAACAATTTCCATACAGCCTCTTCTGTGTTTTTGTTTTTACGATTATTTACAAACGATGTTGATAATTTTCTTTGGTACTACAATAATCTTTACGATTGTTTTACCATCGATGTAGTGCTGACTTCGTTCGTCTGCCAGTGCGCCCTTCTCGATGTCTTCCTTTGTTGCATCAGCTGGGAAGGTCATTTGGAAACGTGCTTTACCATTGAAAGACACTGTCAGCTGAACCTCATTCTCAACGAGATAAGACTCGTCCCATTCAGGCCATTCTGCATCGAAGACACTCTTTGTTTCTCCACCCAACTGCTCCCATAGTTCTTCTGCCATGTGAGGTGCGAATGGAGCGATGACGATAACCATCTTCTTCAATAGCTCACGATTAGCGCACTTCTGCTGTCCGAGTTCGTTAACACAAATCATAAACGCTGAAACAGCTGTATTGTAAGAGAACTGCTCAATGTCGCCTGTCACCTTTTTGATAAGCTTATGAACGCTCTTCAATGAATCCTTTGAAGGCTCATCATCGTTGAGTTCCTGCTGATAAAGCTTCCAGAACTTCTTCAAGAAACGGAAACAACCATCGATACCGTTCGTGTCCCAAGGCTTACTTGCTTCTACAGGACCGAGGAACATTTCGTAAAGACGGAGTGTGTCTGCGCCATATTGTTCGACGATAACATCTGGATTGACAACGTTGAACATAGACTTAGACATCTTCTCTACCGCCCAACCGCATTTGTAGGTGGTGGGTGATGAATTTTGGGTGTTGATGAAATCTGATGATGATGTACCATCCTCGAAGATGAATTCAGCATTGTTATACTCTGGACGCCATGCCTTGAAAGCCTCAACATCGAGTACATCAGCATGAACAATGTTGACATCAACATGGATAGGAGTTGTTTCATACTTGTCTTTCTGACCCAAGCTGACAAAGACTGGTGCTTTTGAGTGGTCGTCAGAGTTGATACGATAAACGAAGTTAGAGCGTCCTTGGATCATTCCTTGGTTCACCAACTTCTCGTATGGTTCCTCTTTACAACTGCAACCACAGTCGAAGAGGAACTTATTCCAGAAACGACTGTAAATCAAGTGACCTGTTGCATGTTCGGTACCACCGACATAAAGGTCTACATTCTGCCAATACTCGTCTGCCTTTTTGCCCACCAGTGCCTCGTCATTCTGTGGGTCCATATAGCGGAGATAGTATGCTGAACTACCAGCAAAGCCCGGCATCGTATTCAACTCCAATGGGAATACAGTCTTATCGTCAACCAATGACTTCTCAACAACCTTACGCTCTGCCTCGTTCCAAGCCCAAACCTTTGCACGACCCAATGGTGGTTCGCCGCTTTCTGTTGGTTCATACTTGTCGATTTCAGGCAGTTCGAGAGGCAAACACTCCTCTGGTATCATATAAGGCATTCCCTGCTTGTAATAGACTGGGAATGGTTCACCCCAGTAACGCTGGCGTGAGAAGATAGCATCACGCAGACGATAGTTCACCTTCACACGTCCGATACCCTTCTCGGTAACAAACTGCTTTGTCTTCGCAATAGCCTCCTTCACCGTAAGACCATTGAGAGAGAAACCGTCCATACTCTCTTTACCTTCCGCAGGAGAGTTCGTTACGATTCCTTCCTTTGCATCAAAGCTCTCTTCAGAGACGTCAGCACCCTCAATCAATGGGATGATTGGGAGGTTGAAATGCTTTGCAAAGGCATAGTCACGACTGTCGTGAGCAGGTACAGCCATAATCGCTCCTGTTCCATATCCAGCTAAAACATACTCTGAGATCCAAATAGGAATCTGCTCGCCAGTGAATGGATTGATACCATATGAGCCTGAGAAGACACCTGTCACCTTACGGTCAGACATACGTTCCAGCTCTGTGCGCTTCTTTACATACGCCAAATACTCCTCTACCTCAGCCTTCTGAGCCTCTGAAGTGAGTTCTGCAACGAGTTCTGACTCTGGTGCAAGTACCATAAAGCTAACACCGAACATGGTATCAGCACGCGTTGTAAAGATAGTGAAATGACCCTCCTTCTGACCCTCACCAGTTGGTGTAAGGTATTTGAATTCAACCTCTGTACCCTCAGAACGGCCAATCCAGTTCTTCTGTGTCTCCTTGATAGAGTCAGACCAGTTGACTGTCTCCAATCCATCAAGCAATCGCTGTGAATAGGCTGACACACGAAGACACCATTGCTTCATCAATTTCTGTACGACAGGATAGCCTCCACGCTCGCTCACACCATTGACAACCTCGTCATTGGCAAGCACTGTGCCGAGTCCCGGACACCAGTTTACCATCGTCTCACCGAGGTAAGCAATACGGTAGTTCATCAACTTCTCCTGCTGTTCCTGCTCGTCCATGCTCGTCCAGTCACGTGCTGAGAAAATCAGTTCCTCGCTCTGTGCGACATTAAGGTTCAGTGTTCCTTCTTCCTCAAAGTGGCGAACAAGGTCCTCAATAGGCAATGCCTTCTGTTGTGTATAGTCATAATAAGACTCGAACATACGCTGGAAAGCCCACTGTGTCCAGTGATAATAACGTGGGTCACAGGTGCGTATCTCACGGTCCCAGTCGAAACTGAAACCTATCTTATCCAACTGCTCACGGTAACGAGCTATATTCGTGTCGGTTGTCAGCTGTGGATGCTGACCCGTCTGAATGGCATACTGCTCAGCAGGAAGTCCGTAAGCATCATATCCCATAGGGTTCAACACGTTGAAACCCTTCAGTCGCTTATAGCGTGCATAGATGTCACTTGCAATGTAACCCAATGGGTGTCCAACGTGCAATCCGGCTCCTGATGGATAAGGGAACATATTAAGTACATAGAACTTCGCTTGTTCTCGTCTTCAACAACTTTATAGGTCTTATTCTCAACCCACTTCTGTTGCCATTTCTTCTCAATGTCTATGAAGTTGTATTCCATTCTTATTTCTATTATAACTAATGTGCAAATTTACAAAAAGTTTCTGTAATCAGACTCATTTCGGCAATAAAATAAAAATCTCTTTAGGTTCTGATGATCGCTTTGGGTTTAACAATTTTTGTGGATCTGAGTACTTTCTGTAATTCTTAATGGTTACCAAATGTGATTTTCTGTTCTTTTTGTTTGAAAAAAATGTTTACATAATTAAGGCTTATTTGTTCTCAATTACCTTCAAATACTTCTATTCTATTCGTGTTTGTAACTATTTGAAATTCTGATAGTTATAAAGTGGTAAGAAAAAAAGGTGCTTATTTGGACTTCAAAAGGGCGTTAGTAAGGCTTCAATTAATGCCCTTTACAAAGGGTAATTAAGTCTTAATTCGACTCAAAGAGAGTGTAGTTTCAAAAAGAGTGTTATGAAAAAAACTTAACAAGTTGGTGTATGTAGGTGCGTTTTTCAGTTATAATATACGGATAAAAGATAATCTTGTAGAGGCAACCTTTTAGGTGAGGTTACGATGGTGTGGAAACGTCAAACTAATGCTATGTAATGTTTGTAAGAATAGCCAATCATAGAAACTTTCAGTCTTGATAGCACAATTAAAGGAATATTTCACTTGATTATACTTGTTTTTTTAGTACTTTTTGTAGCACAATTCAGGTAAACAATGGCACAGGAACAAATACAAATTCAAAACCAGAAACAGCAACAAGTGCAGCGTCTGTCACAACAACAGATGTTACAAGTGAAGTTGTTGGAGATGCCACTGACAGAATTAGAGGAAAGTGTCAATGCCGAACTCGATGATAATCCTGCCTTAGAAGTTGGCGGAGAGGAGAATGATAGCGTTGATAATAATGACACCTTAGACTATTCTGAGGATGTTGATTTTTGATACACAGCAGGAACGAGAAGAGCGTCAAGATGCGCTCGACTCGGCTCTGGAACGTATGCGTTCGGATGATGATCTTCCTACATACGATTCAAGAGAGCAACGAAATAATGCTGAATATGAGGAGATTGTGTATGGAGACACAACTTCCTTCATTGATAAACTCAATGAGCAGGTGGGCGAAAGAGAACTTACCGAACGGCAGAGGAGTATCTTGGAGTATCTTATCGGTAGTCTTGATGATGACGGACTCTTGCGAAAAGACTTGATAGTATCAGCGATGAGTTAGCTATCTACTATGGGATTGATGCGTCTACTAAGGAATTAGAAGAGGTACTGAAGATTCTGCAGGACTTTGACCCAGCTGGTATCGGTGCAAGAGACTTGCAAGAATGTCTCTTGTTGCAGATAGACCGAAAGGTTGAGAATGGTGAGTGGGAGAAAGATAGTCATCTGTATAAATACATCTACAATATCCTTTCACATCATTTCGACGCTTTCAAAAAGAAGCATTGGGATAAGATTCAAAACGCCCTGTCGCTGTCTGACCTTCAAGTAGAGGCTCTTCAGCGTGAAATTCGCAAACTAAACCCGAAGCCGGGCTCGTCAATGGGTGAGACGCAAGGGCGTAACGTGCAACAGATAACTCCCGACTTTATCATTGATACAGAGGATGATGGTACGGTGACTTTCAGCTTAAACCATGGCAATCTACCAGAGTTGCACGTTTCGCAGGCCTTCAACGATATGATGGAGACCTACCGCAACAACAAAGCTGGTATGAACCGACAGGAGAAAGAGGCGTTGCTTTATGCCAAAGAAAAGGTGGAAAAGGCACAAGGATTTATCGAAGCGGTAAAGCAAAGACGTCATACATTACAAGTGACGATGAAGGCTATCATCGATATTCAGCGGAAATTCTTCCAAGATGGAGATGAGGCTGATCTCAAACCAATGATTCTTAAAGATATTGCCGACCGTACGAGGCTTAGACATTTCGACTATATCACGAGTGAGCAACATCAAGTATGCACAGACACGTTGGGGTACATTCCCTCTGCGTTTCTTCTTCACTGATAGCTATACAACGGAAGATGGTGAGGAAATGTCTACTCGTAAAATCAAGTTGGCACTCAAAGAAGTAATCGACAAAGAGGACAAACGCAAGCCTCTCAGCGATGATGCGCTTGCCAAAGTGATGAAAGAAAAGGGCTTCCCAATAGCCCGCCGCACCGTTGCCAAGTACCGCGAACAACTCGGATTACCTGTGGCAAGACTGAGGAAGGAGTGATGGGTGTTGGGTGTTAAATGTTGAATGTTAGGTGATGGGTGTTGGATGTTAGGTGTTAAAGTATGAACGAAAAGAATATTATATTAACAGCAAGGGTCGTGAGTATGGTACTCACACCATTCTATTTACCCGTTGTGGGCATATTAGCTATCTTCTTTTTCAGCTATCTCAGTATGTTCCCATGGCAGGCGAAGCTGTCATACGTCTTCTTGGTTTATGCCTTCACGGTGCTTATCCCTACCTTACTTATTCATCTTTACCGCCAGTATCATGGTTGGACACTGATTCAGTTAGGGCAGCGAGAGCGAAGAATGGTTCCTTACGTGATTTCTATTCTTTGCTACTTCACGTGCTTCTATATTATGAATGTACTGCATCTACCACACATGCTGACGTCCATACTTATGGTGGCGTTGGTGATACAGATTCTCTGTGCTATCATTAACGTGTGGTGGAAGATATCAACCCATACTGCAGCTATCGGTGGTGTGACGGGTTCTCTACTTGCCTTTTTCGTTGTTATTTAACTTTAATCCAATATGGTGGCTTTTGTCTGACGCTCACCGTTTCAGGCATGGTAGGAGCAGTAGAATGATTCTTAGACAACATTCATTAGAACAGGTTGCCTCGGGTTTCTTCTTAGGTATCGTCTGTTCATTCATTACGATTATCCTTGTATAGCAATGAGAAGGAAACAGAAGACTACTGATTGGAAAAGAACAGACAACAGACTGACAGAAAATCGTATCTGTCTCGATAATATACATTTACAAAACAAATAAAGAATATACATTTAATATATTAAGAGTATGAAGCCATTAGTTAGTATTATCATGGGTTCGACAAAGCGATTTACCCGTAATGGAAAAAAAGCTTGTAAGTGGTTGGAAGAGCAAGAGATTCCCTTCGAGGTGAATGCACTCTCTGCTCATCGTACATCTGATGCAGTAGAATCTTTTGCGAAAGAAGCAAAAGGTCGTGGCATAAAAGTTATCATTGCTGCAGCAGGTATGGCTGCTGCGCTGCCTGGTGTTATTGCTGCTTCAACACCACTGCCTGTCATTGGCGTACCAATTAAGGGTATGCTCGACGGACTTGACTCCTTACTTTCTATCGTTCAGATGCCTCCTGGTATTCCAGTTGCTACTGTTGGCGTCAATGGAGCACAGAATGCAGCCATCCTTGCAGCTGAGATGATTGCACTCGGTGATGAGACTATCGCAAAGAAGATTGACAATTGGAAGGCTTCATTAGGTCAGAAGATTGAGAAGGCTAACAAGGAATTGGCTGAACTGAAGGATTATAAGTTTAAGTGCTAAGACTCTACCTTTATCTCTTCAAAGAAGGAGATGTGTCTACGGAAAACAGTAGGGTAAACGTCCTTATTGCTTATTCTTTCTAATTATTTCCTATAATCTCCATCGCTCGATGGAGCTAAGGAAAACTTGCTTTATAATACAAGAAACAATGATCGATTTATTCAACTTTGAGAGAAGGAAAACCTCTGTCACCCATGTTGGCGCACTCAACATTGGTGGAGAGAACCCTGTACGCGTACAATCAATGACAACGACTTCTACGGATGATACCGAAGGAAGTGTTGCACAAGCTAAGCGTATCATTGATGCAGGAGGCGAACTTGTGCGTCTTACAACGCAAGGTAAGCGTGAAGCAGAGAACTTAAAGAATATCAATGCACAACTTCGTTCCGATAATTATATAGCTCCTCTCTGTGCAGACGTTCATTTCAATGCGAATGTGGCAGATGTTGCTGCACTCTATGCAGAGAAGGTTCGTATCAATCCGGGTAACTATGTCGACCCTGCTCGTACGTTCAAAAAGTTGGAGTATACCGATGAGGAATATGCTCAGGAACTACAGAAGATTGAGGATAGACTGGTTCCGTTCATTAATATCTGTAAGGAGAACCATACGGCTGTACGTATCGGTGTGAATCATGGTAGCCTTTCTGATCGTATTCGTAACCGTTATGGTGATACGCCAGAAGGAATAGTTGAGAGTTGCATGGAGTTCCTCCGCATCTTCCGTAAGTATGACTTCCATGACATTGTTATCTCTATTAAGTCGTCTAACACGGTTGTGATGGTTCGCTCGGTACGCCTTCTTGCGGCTGAAATGGACAAGGAAGGTATGACATATCCACTCCACCTCGGTGTTACTGAGGCTGGTGAAGGTGAGGACGGACGCATTAAGAGTGCCGTCGGTATCGGTGCACTGCTCGCTGATGGGCTTGGTGATACTATCCGTGTGTCGTTGAGTGAAGAGCCAGAGTGCGAGATTCCTGTAGCTAAACACCTCACATGGTATATTCGTCGACACGAGAAACATCTTCTTATTCCTGCCGAACAATATGCTGGTTTTGACTATCTCCGCCCTAACCGACGCGAGACAGTGGCCGCAGGGAATATCGGTGGCGAGAATGTTCCTGTTGTTAGTGCCAATAGAAAGGCTGATCAGGCCACTGTTGAGGTGTCTTCACCAGAACTACCAAAGCCTGACTATATCTATGTGCAGGGCGAACTGCCAGAGAAACGCAGTAAGAAGCAGAAGTATATACTTGATTATGATGCTTATATGGACCTTGCCAACAGTGGTAAGCAGTCCTTAGAGAATGTCTATCCAATCTTCCCTGTAACGGGAATGCCGTTCATCAGTGCTATAAACAGTGATGTAAAGTTCCTTGTCTTGAAGTATGGTACACCTTCAGAGGAGTTCCTTGCTTGTCTGAAAGCCCATCCCGAGGTGGTTGTGGTATGTATGACAAGCCATCAGAACCGACTTGGCGATCAGCGTGCATTGGCGCATCAATTGATGATAGCAGGCGTAAAGAACCCTATTATCTTCGCACAGATGTATCAGCATTCGACTACAGAGGAAAGGAAGAATGCAATAATTGTCAACAGCGCAGAAACCACTACGGCTAAGGAGAAGTTCCAGTTAGAGGCTGCTGCGGATATGGGTGCACTTATGATGGACGGATTCACAGATGGTATATGGCTGATGAATAATGGCAACCTTTCGCAAGAGGATGTTGAACAGACTGCTTTCGGTATTCTCCAAGCTGGTAGACTACGCATGGTAAAGACTGAATACATCTCTTGTCCGGGCTGTGGTCGTACGCTCTATGACCTTCGCACAACGATAGCCCGTATCAAGGAGGCTACCAAGGGAATGACAGGTCTGAAAGTAGGTATCATGGGTTGTATCGTAAACGGACCGGGTGAGATGGCTGATGCAGACTATGGTTATGTGGGGGCAGGCCCTAAGAAGGTGAGCCTCTACCGCAAACAAGTATGTGTTGAGCATAATATTCCAGAGGAAGAAGCGGTTGAACGCCTGCTTGCATTAATCAAGGCTGATCAGAATAAGGCTTAAATCATTGATTAGGACTTAATAGACGAAGTTGTTTACCTGCGTCTTTTGTTATTAAATTAATGATGGTAACGCCTCTTAATGGTCGTTTTCTATTGTGGTATTAATACTCCGTACGAGTGGTGTTTATGCTTAGCACACTATGTGCGGACCGCAAGCACCAATGGTGCGGAGGTGTAATTCGATAACAATAGATACTGGGATTGAATGATGAAAATAAATAGCAGACAGAGTGTAATCAATCAAGTTTAAGACAATTAATCGGATGGTAAGATTGTACCAATGAGGCTAATTTGTCTAACAAGTGAGGGTAATATGCCCATGTAACCTATTGATTTACCGATAATTATTCGTTGATGTTAAAAACAAGAAAAAAAGTAAAAAAATGTAGTATAAAAATCCGCTTGCTTCTTTCCTTATAAAAGACTATCTTTGCAACATGAAGGTATTGGAGGAAATAAAGAAGTTATGCAGCATTCGCTACAACCTGTCCGTTCTTGGTGTACAGGTAGGTATTTATGCGCTACTTGTTTTTCATCTGGTTATTGGTTATTATGCTATTTGAACATGATATCAATACTGTCAAAAGAATCGATGCGAATTAATGCTTTCGTCCTTTTTTTGCTTTTTGATGGTCTTCATGGTAAACTTCTATGTGCTTGTACCTTACTTCTTTGAGTCAAATAACAAGATAAGGCAATGGCTCTTTTTGGTTAGTCAATCTGCTATTTGTTGTTCTGTGGAATCATAATATCTTCAGCATTTATAAGGCTGATTTACCTAAGACACCGATACAAATTGGTTACTATCAGTTTGGTGTGATGTGGATGATTCTCAACTATGCAATGGTTGTTGCTGCCATCTTCGTACGTTACTATATTCGTCATAAGACACTGAAAAGGCAGCTCAGAGAAGAAAAGCAGAAGATGATCGAAGCTGAATTGGCGTGGCTGAAGAACCAGCTTAACCCGCATTTCCTCTTTAATACGCTCAACAATATTGCTTCGCTTACTCAGACGAATCCAAACAATGCTCAAAAGGCAATAGGTCAATTGTCTGAACTCCTACGTTATGCACTCTACGAAACGCAGTCAAAGGAAGTGAACCTTAAAGGTGAGATAGCCTTTATCAAGAACTACATCAACCTGATGAAGCTTCGTTCAGGTCGTAATGTAGACATTAAGAGTGATTTTACCATTCATAATACGCAGTTGGTTATTGCGCCGTTGGTATTCCTAACTCCTATTGAGAATGCTTTTAAGCATGGTATAAGTGCGAACAAACCATCGTTTATACACATCTCATTAACAGAGAGTAATGGTAAAATTGTCTTCTTTTGTGAGAATAGTAACTATCCCAAAACGGATAAGGACAAGAGTGGTAAGGGTATAGGATTAGAAAATATGTTTCGCCGTTTAGAGTTGATTTATCCTGAAAGATACCATATCGAGCAGCGTATTAGCACAGAGGTTTATCAACTAAAAATCATCATTAATTCGTGATTTACTGGTATGTAGTAGCGTTTAATAACCATAAATTATTATTTTTCAAACATCAACATCCAAACACCAATACATGGAACTATACAATCGTGAACGTGCCATTCAACGTATGAATACACTGGCTAAGGAGGATAAAGACTTTATCTTTATCATTAATTATAAAGCCGATGGAGCTTACGTCGAGGAATATTCGGATACCAACCCAGATGAATTGCTTTTTGCCTTTCCAAGCCTTTCTAATCTTCTTGTAAGTGAAAGCGATAAGAGTGAGGATGTCGAATGGCATACAGAGCCGCCAACAAGAGATGACTATGAACGTCGTATCAATCTTGTAAAGCAAAGAGAGTGCGAGGGTGATAGCTATTTGGCTAACCTTACCTGCAAGATGTCTGTCCGTACAAACCTCTCTTTGCATGAAATCTTTCTGCGTTCAAAGGCTTTATATCGCTGTTGGTTAAAAGATAAGTTTGTTTGTTTTTCGCCCGAGATATTTGTTCGTATCAACAAAGAAGGGGTTATCAGTTCCTTTCCGATGAAGGGAACGATTGATGCCACACGTCCTAACGCTGAAAAGGAATTGATGGAGAATAAGAAGGAGGCAGCGGAACATGCAACGATAGTTGACCTTATACGTAATGATTTGAGTATGATAGCAGAACAGGTACAGGTGAAACGCTATCGTTATATCGATCATCTGACAACAAATAAAGGTGAAATCCTACAAACAAGTTCGGAGATTATAGGACAACTGCCTGTGGACTATCGCAAGAATATTGGTACACTGCTGTTTCGTTTGCTTCCAGCTGGCTCGATTACGGGTGCACCGAAGTCACGTACTATGGAGATAATTGATGAGGCTGAGGACTATGAAAGGGGTTTTTTACACGGGTGTAATGGGATGTTATAGTAAAGGACAATTGGATAGTGCTGTGATGATTCGCTTTATAGATCGGGATGATGACGGACGACTTTACTATAAGGCTGGAGGCGGTATTACGGCTCAAAGCAATAATGATGATGAATATCAGGAAGTAATAGAGAAGGTTTATGTGCCAATTTATTGAAACAATTAGGGTGGTAGATGGCTGTATCTGCAACCTTGCTTATCATGAAGAGCGTTTGAACCGTACACGCAAAGAGAGATTAGGACTGACAGAACCGCTGCATATAGCTGACCTTCTAAAGGCTGTTAGCTTACCAATGGAATGCTCAAAACTACGCTTTGTCTATGATAAAGAGGGCATCCACGATATCACCTGTACACCTTATACCTGCAGAGAAATCAACTCCTTGCGCCTTGTCTACGACAATAACATCAGCTATCCCTACAAGAGTACTGACCGCTCGGCACTTAACGAACTAAAAAAACAGCAAGGTGACTGCGACGAAATACTTATTGTTCGTGACAATCACCTTACAGATACATCCTATACTAACATTGCTCTCTATGATGGAGAACAATGGTTTACACCCTCTACGCCACTCCTTTGCGGTACGATGCGCCAACGACTGCTCGACTGTGGACTGCTTCAAGAGCGTGAAATCATGGTCTCTGACATTCCTAACTATCAGTATATAAGCCTCTTCAATGCCATGATTTCATTGGGAGAAGTTATACTACCAGTCGATAAGATTAAGTAAACAGAGGGTGTGTCAAAATGGATACATCCTCTTTTTTTATTATTCCTTTACTTTGTCTCCACATAATTCGTTATTTACTGCAGCTATGCTGCTAATTTCATATAAAATGATTTATTGGGTTTTTAAATAATCTATATAAACTTGTATAAAGCATCTGAAGGTGACTAAAAAAATAGCTCCATAACGGCTTTTTAGTTCCTTGAGATTGGTTTTTCTACACATTTTCCCTATGTTAAAGGCAATAGCGAAGAAGGCAAAGTCCATATTGACCTTGTCTTTCCCAAAAATGCCTAAACCTCTTGTAGGCTTTATTATATTTTTGTTTGTCCAAAAAAACAGCTTCCAGGTTCTATGCACCTTCGTCCTCGATGCTTGATGCCTTCTTCCGAGGTCAGTAGTTCCCGTGCCTTTTTGTTTATAGTTCTATAGTTGGTGGTTTACTTCTATAATTCTGTTCCCTCTTGCCTTAAAAACATGAGCCTCTCAAGGGACAACCATCACAGCGTTCTGCCTGATAACGTACGCTGTACGTAACAGAATCCGTTAGAGGTTAGGGGAACGCTTCATACCTATACGCTTCATATGCTGTCCCATAGGGCAGACGTAGAAATCCTGTTCCTTATTATAATAAAGGCTTGCGGGACTGAATGGGTTAGGGTGTGTAGCGTGGACGCTGCTCTTTGTGGAAGTAGCTGTACTTCACATAGGCTTCCATATTATGTACGTCCATGAACAGATAATTCTCCTCGGAGCCATACCCAGAATCGGCTACTACTGTCTTGGCATAACGATGGTAGCGTGACTTGAAGGACTCCAGAAAAGAGGGAAGTGTGAGAGTATCGGTACGATTGGCATAGAGTGCAAAGTCGGTGATGAACTGGTTCTCCGTTGCTATCTGCAGATTATATCCAGGCTTAGTCTGTCCGTTCCGCATAGCGTCCTCCTTCATGTGCATAAACGTGGCATCAGGATCGGTCTTGCTGTAGGAGTTTCTCTCTCCCATAATCTCAAGGTGTTGGTCATACTCCTGGAGTTTATTACGTTTCTTCTCAAGCTCTTTAAGCTGTTTTTTCTTGGTTCTAACAGCCTGCTTCTCTTCTTTAGTCTTAGGCTCAGGGACTGATTCCAAAGACTTGTTCAATTCCTCGGATATCTCATCGAGCAGAGCCGCAGTAAACTCGACACCTTCTGTTTTAGCGGCATTGTCCTGCGCTATGACATCATCAACCTGAAAGCAAAAGTGTGCGTATTTGTTCCTGCAACTTGGCGCGGTTCTTTTCCACGGTTCTCTTCCAGACGAAGGTATACTTGTTGGCTTTCGATTCTATTTTTTTGTGCCGTCAATATATTCAACGTCAAGACTTATCAAACCTTTGGCTGCAAGTATTAATACGACTTGTGTGAAGATATTGTTGATTTCCTTTTTCACACGATTACGAAAAACGATTGATAGTAATAAAATCAGGCTGCTCATATCCCTGCCAGATAGATGAAATGAATGTCACGCTTGAGAAGCGACTCTATACGACGGCAGGAATAGATATTATTCATATAGGCGTAAAGAAGCACCTTGAGCATCATTTGTGGATGATAAGGCTTGCGACCACTGGACTTATAAAGTTTGTAGACATTATCCAACATAAGATTATCCACCAATGCGTCTAAAAGACGAACAGGGTCATCTTCTGCGATATCCTTATCGATTCTTTGAGGAAAAAGAATCATTTTTCTTGTGTATGTAAGAACGAAAGTGTACCTTTGTCATAATGAGATTTTTTTAATGCCTAAAAGGTACAAAAACTTTAGAAATAGCAAAGCTCTGGCTTTGAGAAAGTCGGGGCTTTGTGCATAAAAAAGAGGATGTGTACATTTTGACACACCCTCAAAAGGTAGTCATCTACATGACGAAAGATGAGAATTACGCTACTTATTAACCTACTTTTTACTGCTTACAGAAGTGATTTTAAAAAAACAATTTGATGAGTATAATAGCAACCAATATAATCACCATCACTATAAAATTAAGAATGTGTTTATTTTTCTTGGGTCATAAGGATTGCTGCTTGTAGCTCCGAGCTGACCTGTTGATGTGTTGTCATTTGGCAAAAACGTTAGCACTTGTCGTTCTATCTTTTAGCCGATATAGAAAGATACTTACCCATATAAGCTTTTATATTCCACCTCTTTTATATCTCCCTTTACTTCGTTGTTGCAAAGAAGTATAACGACTAATAAAACGCTGATAGAGTGGGTCATCGGCTCCACGCACCATCTTCATGTAGTTCAGTTTACCCCTCAGAACAGCATTAAGAGGTACGCAATGCTGATGTCCCTTTGTGATTCCCGTGTTGCAACTTGTAGCTCTTCCACGCAGCCTGACAGGCATCTTCATAGCCGTAACGTTCCCAGATATACAGCAAGGAACGGATTTCACGCACGTAACGGCGGCTTACATTCACTTTCTCCGTTACCATCAAGCCCGTTACCTCCTGTCGTCTTCCACGACGTTGTAGGTGCGTTTTCGCTTCGTTCAGTCGGAAACCATAACGCTCAACTCTAGCCTTAACTTGCTGTACAAGCTCTCCCTGCGGACGAAGGATGTCTGTGTCAGCACTGAAAGTGAGGTCATCAGCATAACGGGTAAAAGTAAATCCTTGTGCAGTAGCTATGCTCGCTATCTCCTTATCCATCTCCCGACAAATAAAGTTCGACAGTGTTGGCGATGTTGCAAAGCCCTGTGCTAAAACTTCTTCATTGTTCTTTGTGCGCACAGTAGCCAGTCCTGAGACGAGTTTTGCAGCCAATGACGAAAAGCCAAAAGGCTCTGCCGTCAGACAGTCAGCCACCTGCTGGCGTGTAATAGTGGGGAAGAAATCCTTTAAATCAAGGTTCAGAATATAACGTTTTCCCACATGTGGACGTGCATTATCTACCACAGAACGACCACAAACGAAGCCGTATGCCCAAGGGGTAGGCTCATCATAGGTCTGCAGGACGATGTTCAATATGTGAAGAACATCATGCAGTCTTCCTTTCGGAGCAGTAATCTCACGATAGCCGCCGTGCTTCTTGCGAAGTCGGAATGTCTTGCAGCGTCGATTGATATTATTGGTATCAGCTAAAAAAACTTAGTTGTTTCGCACGAAAAAAACATAATAGGGATAAGGCTCGCTCAGTTCGTTCAGTAGCTTAGCAAGTTCTTGCGAATCACTTAAATAACGCAACTGACGATCAAAAATCAGCCTTTGTATAGTTTCTTGCATTTACTGTTTTAGTTGCCATAGTGCACTTATTAAAAACAAAAAAATAGGAACGCTGTAAGGGAATTACTTTTATCGTGAACCTTCGTTAACGATAATAACGATACTTCGTATCAAACTCCAGCGAATACGCCGGAAACTACTTCTAATTCTTTTCAGACGTTCCTATCTGTGGCAAAGATAGATATTTATATCAGAACATCAAAAATTTTCAAGCATTAAATCATATCTATAAGGCTATTTATTAGGTTTTTGAAGACTGACTATCACGCCTTACTCACTAAAAGATAGAAATGTTAGACAGCATTAATCCTTATATCTTTTTATCCTTACTCATCTGTTTATAGAATGTAATCATAATATTGTTAATCATTGATAACTAACACTTTAAGCGGGGAGAATAACCTTGTTTGAAGAATAAATAAAAGTTTAAAAGACTTGTATCTATGGGCATAGTGCCATTCAACGTATGAATACACTGGCTAAGGAGGATAAAGACTTTATCTTTATCATTAATTATAAAGCCGATGGAGCTTACGTCGAGGAGTATTCGGATACCAACCCAGATGAATTGCTTTTTGCCTTTCCAAGCCTTTCTAATCTTCTTGTAAGTGAAAGCGATAAGAGTGAGGATGTCGAATGGCATACAGAGCCGCCAACAAGAGATGACTATGAACGTCGTATCAACCTTGTCAAGCAAAGAGAGTGCGAGAGTGATAGCTATTTGGCTAACCTTACCTGCAAGATACCTGTCCGTACAAACCTCTCTTTGCATGAAATATTTGTACTCAGCTTTTTTACGATTATAAATGTTTATGAAGTACCTTTATAATTCTAATTCTAACCCAATCATCAGTTCCTCAGGTGCAAAACGTAGTCCAAAACCAGTAGTACCGATATGTGGTTCTTCGCCGCCATGGTAGTTATTACGGTATCCCATGAAACCCATTCTTAGGCAAAGGCATAATCCTTCTGTAAGGTCAATACAAGCTCCAGGACGTATTCCCAGCTCAAAACCATGTCTATTATACTTTTTCTCCTGCGTTTTCTATCTTTCCCCAATCAAAGCCTACACCACCATCTAAGAATAAATTGAATGGTCCTTTATGTACATAATACCAGCGTGCAAAAGGCGATAGCTTAAATGAATTTGTTTTATTCTCCTTTTTCTTTTTTTCATGCTCATAGCCTAATAGTATTCCAACACCCCAATTCTCATTAAATAAGTAACCTACTTCTGGACACAAATCAAGTTTGAATTCCTTTTTCTTCTGGGTTGCTCCATAATGACACGACACCACCAACAAAGACCTTAGAGTTATGGTCTTCTACGTGTTGTTCAGTCATTTTTGGGAAATATTCTTGTGCATTAGAAACTATTGTAAGGCATAAGAGTAATGCCAAAAGTGTGATTTTTTTCATATTTTTACTTTTTGTATGTTTATTATTCTTTCTCATTTGTATGAATGGTAATGCAAAGTTATCAATATTATGTCAGTGTTGCAATACTAAATAATAGGTAATTTTATCCTTGTTTCATCGCCTAATAAAGTCCTCAACGAGGTGGTAGACACCAGTCGATGTATATGAAGTATAATCTTTGTATTAAAACAGTATTGTGCACTTGTCTGTTTATTATTCGATGTGAGAATAAGTCTTCATTGCGCTTGACTCTACTTGTCTGAATTTAGGAGTTCGGTAGGTAGAGGGATGTCAAGACTATTAGCACGTTCAAGATTACGTCGTTTTATCTTGCGTTGAGTGTCAGCCTTTTTGCTTTGTTATAGCTGCAGGTTTCTGCTTGTAGAGAGGTAGTTGGCGTGGATTCCAATTACCTTGTACATCTCTTTTTAGCCTTACACTCGATAGCCTTAGGGTAATAGTATACGGCTTCTGGCTGTAGCTGACAGGTATAATCACCCGTATCCCATTTTCCGTTATCGTTATCATCAATGATAAGACGAAGGTAGTATTTACCCGGTTTTACGTAATGAAAGGTTGCTTGATAGTTTTCAGCATAAACTTCCTTTACGGGGTTGTCGCTTTCATTGAGCAATTGTAGTAGGCAGTTCTTACCATTCATATTTTGCAAGGTCATTACCAACGTGCTATATTCGTCCATTGATGGGATACGTATACCTTGTTTGTATTTCGCAGAAACCTTACCATAAATATCCGTAAAGGCTGCTGAGTCAACTTCTAAACTATATTCGTGTCCCGGGTTCCATGTACTTACAATCTTCATGGAACGTGCTTTTACCAGGTATAGTACCAAACTTAAACTTTGCCCCGATACCATAGTGTGTCGATTTTTCTCATAGAGATGTATTTTTAGAAGTATCTGAGTGTGCTATTGGTGTTGGGAGTTCGAATGTAGGATTTTGGTCAGGGTCCATTTGCGAAGACACATTGTATCTGACTTCCAGAGGAGCGACAGGCATTGTTGTTTCAAAGGTTTTTCCACGTTCTTTTGCCTTTTCTTGTTTCTTAAACCATTTGTTGTACTCTTCTTGCTGATGCTTTTAGTCGTTTTTGTGTATGGTATCTTTGAGAGAATTTCTAACGTGTCTGTTTTAGGAACAAGTTTACCCAAGCTGTCAGTCATATTATAAAGCATCTCCATGCGTAGCGTGTCTTGATTGACGAGTGCTGTATCACGAAGCCAGTAGGTGATAGTGTCTCGATTCAGACTTGGCTCTGTTATGAATGCATCTTTGGTGCTGAAATTTAGCCCTTTGAGCTGTGGAAGATTTGCATCACCATAGCTAAAAAGAGTGTAAAATGGTTAGCTTCTTTGCGTTCAGACTTAAAGGAAGAAACGATCGGTCTGTGTTGCTGTAAAAGAATTTAGCACCACGTCGTCTGGTAGGAAGTGCGTGTAAGGCACTTGTTTGATGTCTTTGATATGTAAGGAGTCAATCCAAAGCGTATCTTGTCTTATGTCTGGTTTCCACGAAGGCATAATAACTTCGGGCGTGAAGGCTAACTTTTCACTCTTTTTGGTTGTACACATAGTTGCCGTCCATATCTTGTAAAGCGTAGATGCGATAGTCGCCTTTGGCAACACCTCGTATGACGAAACGACCCCGACTATCGGTGCGCGAAACACGAAGCATAGGTTGTGTCTTAAAGGCGGTGTCGTTTTGGTTACTATAAAGCCCGACCAGAATGCCTTTAAGTGGTTCGAGGTTCTCTGCTTCCAGTACATAACCAGAAACTTCCAAGGTGTCAATGTGTTCACCTGTTGAGAAACTATAAGTGTAATTTCCTAATGGGTTTCCCTCGTTGTTATCAGAGATAGCGTCCGAGAAGTCAATGGTATAGGTGGTGTTTGGTTGCAACTTGTCTTGTAATGTTACGGTGATATGCTTACCATTAGCCTTTATTTCTGGAACTTCTATTTGTGGCGGAGATACTACAACTTTTTCGGACGCATTCTCCAATTTGACAAACTCGTTGAAATATATCGTAGCCTTTTTGCTGTTTACATCTGTTGCTCGTTCTGCAGGTGAAGCACCTATCACTCTTGGAGGTGTTTCGTCATACCATCCACCATCTGGTTGTCCCATCTTTGCACAGGAAGCAAGGAAGAATAGTAAGAGTGCGAAAAGGTAAAACGGTAAAATGTTTGGATGGTAAAATGCCGATAAGCTATGGCTATTCTTTGCTGAAAAAGCCCTCCTTTCTGCCTATTATTTCTTGGCAACATCTTTGTTTTTTTCTTTTTTTCATATCACTGTTTACTATTTTACCTTATTTACTTTTATTTGTCGTCAAAGGCTTCTTTCTACTGAGAGATTTTAGTGTTCTATACCTTTGTTTTGCGTTTATTGGTTCATGCTTAGCAATTCTTCAAGGGTATTACGGCTATTAGAAAGTCGTGGAATCTTATGTTGTCCGCCGAGTTTACCCTTTATCTTTAGCCAGTCATTGAAGAGGTTTTTGCGTGCAACGATAATTTCAAGCGGTTGAAGTGTAATATTGTGAAATCGTTTTTGCCTCATAGTCAGAGTTTACTTCTTGTAATTTACGGTCAAGAATCTTTGCAAACTCTTCAAATGAAGAAGGTTCCTTCACAAATTCAATGAGCCACTGATGACGACACTTTGCCTTTGCATCCATATACATTGGGGCTGCTGTATAATCAGTTATCTGTGCACCCGTTGCCTTACAAGCTACTGCAAGTCCTTTTTCGGCGTTGTCCATAATAAGCTCTTCACCAAAGGCATTGATAAAAATACTGGGTTCTACCAGTAATAACAAACTTATAGGGATTTGTCGAGGTGAACTGTACGGTGTCTCCAATCTCGTATCGCCAGAGTCCGCAGGCGGTACTGATGAGCATGGCGTAATTGCGCCCAATCTCTACACCTGATAATGGGACAATATTTGGATGTTCCTTATCAAACTCGTCCATAGGTAAGAACTCATAGAAAACTCCATAGTCGAGCATGAGCGACATACTGCTGTCTGATGGGTCATCTTGTATTCCGAAGAAACCCTCAGATGCGTTATAAGTCTCCATGTAGTTCATTCCTTGTTTTGTGATTAGTTGTTCGTATTGCTCACGATAAGGTGTAAAGGCTATTCCTCCATGGAAGAATACTTCCAGATTAGGCCATACTTCTTCCAAATGTTTCTTACCACTCATCTCCATTACTCGCACTAACACGGACAGCATCCACGATGGAACACCAGATAAGTTTGTGATGTTCTGTTTCAGAGTTTCTTGTGCAATTCGGTCGCGTTTTACCTCAAAGTCACTAAGAAGTGCTGTTGCCTTTTTAGGTACACGACAAAGATTAACGAGTGGATTTATATTCTCAATAAGAATAGCACTTAGGTCACCAACAAGTGAGTTATATAAATTGTAATTTGGTGAATGACTACCACCTAAGATGAGTCCTTTACCATTGAAGATTTTACTTTCTGGATGATTGCTAAGGTAGTATGCAATAACGTCTTTACCACCTTGATAATGAATAGTATGTAATCCCTCGTGGGATACAGGAATAAACTTGCTCTTATCGTTGGTTGTACCAGATGACTTTGCATACCACCTCACCCTGACCAGGCCATAGAATGTCACGTTCGCCATGGCGCATACGGTCGATTTCTCCTTTTTAACTCTTCGTATGTGTTGACTGGAATATTCTGTGCAAAATCCTCGTATGACTTTATCGTTGAGAATAGGTGTTTACGACCGTATTCGGTGTCTTTTGCCCGCTCAATGAGGTATTGCATGACCTCTCGCTGGATAGTCTCTCCGTCCGTAACGTAGCGATCGAGTTCCCTACGGCGCGGCTGGAAGTACAACTTGTTTACTATGTCAGTAAGACTCATTCAATTTTTCTCTGGTTGATTAAGTTGCAAAATTACGCCAAAAAAAGCTAAATGAATAACCTTTTTCTATATTTTAACACTGCTTCTTGCCTATTAAAAAGTGCTTTTTCGGTATTCTTTGCATGGTGATTGAGTGCATTTCCTCTCTCTGTATATATAATCTTTTTCATTCAATTCCTATCTTTCATCAATAACTCGATCTTCATACAGATTAATGATTGTAAATATTTTTCTTACTCATCAAAACCAAAAACATGGTCTTTTTGGCTTTGAAAAGATGCTTGATTGACTTGTAAATGATGCTCTTTTAAGGGCTTATTAATGCCCTTTTTGAAGGCTTATTAAGTATCTTCTTTTTTTATTGTTTCATAACTGACTGGTTTATTGTTAGTTGTAAACGTGTTCGTCGTGCGTGCTTTTTATCTTTATTTTTCAGATGTTTTTCTTGTGGTTGTGTAAATATTTTTTTCAAAAATTCTTGTCTATACACATTCGAAGCGTTGGTATGAAAGGATTTTTCTGTTTTTAGAGTTGAATAAAATGTCTATCATGCAGTCCCGGCTATGACAATTTATGCTCTGATGCGCAACACTTATAGTCTGAATTATTTTCTTTCATCTAAAACAATTCTTGTACAAAGGGGAGGGTAGTTTTCTTTTTAATCTCCTATACCAGTCTTGTTGTCCATCTCTTTTGCATTCTATTTCTACATGTAAGCATTTTTTTATCGATGTTTTATAGAGATGAAATCTACCCTTATTTTTTTATACCCTTATAGCATTTATAGTTTATTTTTAATTAAATTATAGTCTACAAATTAATCATTAACAGATTTCCTATCTATCTTCATTCCTCTTTTTATCTGTACTCCCCTCCTCTCGGAGGGGAAGGGAGAGCTTTTTAATATCCTTTACCATGTCTTGTTGTCCATCTCTTTGCATTCTATTTCTACATGTAAGTATTTTTGTCGATGTTTTTATAAAGATGAAATCTACCCTTATTTTTTTATACCCTTATAGCGTTTATAGCTTATTTTTAATTAAATAATAGTCTATAAATCAATCATTAATAGATTTCCTATCTATCTTCATTCCTCTATTTATCTGTACTCCCCTCCTTTCGGAGGGTAGGGGAAAGCTTTGTTTTTAATGTGCTTCCAGCCAGTTTTTACCCCATCCAGCGTCAGCTGTCAATGGTACATTTAGCGGATAAGCGTTCTGCATTTCTTCAATCACAATGCGTTCAACTATTTCACGCTCTTCTGGATAAACAGAGAAGTTAAGCTCGTCATGCACTTGGAGTATCATCTTAGAGCGAATACCTTCTTTCTTGAAACGTTCCCAGATGCGAACCATTGCCACCTTGATAATATCGGCTTCTGTTCCTTGTATTGGTGCATTGATAGCATTACGCTCTGCAAAACCACGTACAGTGGCTGTATGGCTATTGATATCTGCAAGATAGCGGCGACGATGGAAGAGTGTTTCGGCATAACCCTTAACTCTTGCTTCCTCTTTAGCTTGTTCCATATAGGCTTGTACCTTTGGGAACGTGCGGAAATAGTCTTGTATTAGCTCTTTTGCTTCGGTATTTGTAATGTCCATACGCTGCGCAAGTCCGTAGGTTGTGATACCATATATAATACCGAAATTGGCTTGTTTTGCCTTCTTTCGCTGTGCATCTGTCACCTTATCTATCTCTTCATGCCATATCTTTTGCAGCTGTTGCACGATGAATATCATGCCCCTCACGGAATGCCTCCATCATATTCTCATCTTCGGAAAGGTGTGCCATAATACGTAATTCAATCTGACTATAATCGGCTGAGAAGAATAAGCATCCTTCTTCAGGTATGAAGCATTTTCGTATCTCCTTACCATCATCTGTGCGTACTGGAATGTTTTGCAGGTTTGGATCACTTGAAGAGAGTCGTCCAGTGGCTGTAAGTGCCTGATTGAACGATGTATGGATGTGCCCTGTTTGCGGGTTTATCAGTTTTGGAAGAGCATCAATATAGGTGCTTAGAAGTTTCTTCATGCCTCTGTAATTGAGGATATTACGTACGATTGGGTGCTTTCCCTCAAGACTTTGTAGTACCTCTTCGCTCGTAACATATTGTCCTGTCTTTGTCTTCTTAGGCTTGTCCATAATCTGCATCTTACCAAATAGGATATCACCCACTTGTTTAGGACTTGATATATTAAACTCTTCGCCCGCTTCTTTATATATTTCCTGCTCGTATTGTTTCATGCGTTCAGTGAATATTTTTGATGTATCTTGCAGTGCGTTTGTGTCCAGACATACACCAGTTAGCTCCATGTCAGCCAATACACGCACTAAGGGCATCTCTATATTCCAGAAGAGATCTTCTACTCCAAGCTCCTTTAATCGTGGTTCAAGTACATTTTTCAGACGTAAAGTGATGTCGGCATCTTCGGCTGCATATTCATAGATTTCAGCAGGGGAGAGGTCGCGCATATTCTTTTGCTTCTTTCCTTTTTGGACCAAGCAGTTCTTCTATATGGATTGTTTGATAGCCGAGTAAGGTCTGAGCCATATAGTCCATATTGTGATGTAACTCTGGTTGAATGAGGTAATGGGCGAGCATTGTGTCGAACATCTTACCTTGTAGTGTTACACCATATCTACTTAACACTTCGTAATCATATTTGATGTTCTGTCCAATTTTTCATTATTTTGTCGCTTTCGTACAATGGCTTGAATATCTGTACGATTTTTACCGCTTCTTCATGGTCGGCAGGTATGGCAACATAAAATGCTTTGTTTTTCTTCGACTGAGAAGCTCAAACCCACCAATTCAGCACTAATTGCATCCGTTGATGTGGTTTCTGTATCTATACTGACAAAATCTTTTGTAAGAAAAAAGTCACAAATATGATGCAATTCCTCCTCATTATCAATGAGTTTATATTCGTGCTGGGTCGTTTTTATGCTCTCAAATTTCGCGTTTTTAGGTTCATCTGACTCGTTGGTCGCATTTTTCTGCAAATAAATCGAGCTGATTATTGTCTTTTTTTAGGACTCGTTTCGCTTTTTATTAAGGAATTTGTTAATTAGTGTCTTAAATTCTAATTCCTCAAATAATGCACGTAATTTTGTTTCGTCAGGTTGTTCAACCTTGAGCTCATCTAAATCAAGTTGTATTGGAACATCTGTTCGAATCGTTGCGAGAAACCTTGACATCTTTATATCTTCAATAGCATTCTCAACTTTCTCACGTAGTTTTCCTTTTTATCTCATAAGTATGCTCGAGCATATTATCAATGCTTCCAAACTCATTGATTAGCTTGGCTGCTGTTTTTTCTCCAACACCAGGACAACCGGGAAAGTTATCTGCTGTGTCGCCCATTAACGCAAGTAGGTCGATGACTTGGGCTGGGGTAGCGATGCCATATTTTGCTGCAATCTCTTGTTCTCCTAATGTTTCATATCCTCCACCATGACGAGGGCGATACATAAAAATGTTAGGACCAATTAGTTGGCCATAGTCCTTATCAGGTGTAAGCATAAAAAGTATCGATTCCCATCGGCTCCAAAGCGGGTAGCTATTGTACCCTATGATATCGTCTGCTTCAAAGTTTTCTACTTGCAGAATAGGGATATGCATCGCCTCAAGTACCTGCTTAATAAGTGGTACGGAAAGCTTGATGTCCTCTGGCGTTTCCTCACGTTGAGCTTTATATTCTGGGAATGCATCATGACGAAATGTCTTTCCATGGTCGAAAGCAACACCGATATGTGTTGGTTTCTCCTTTATGAGTACCTCGTTCAGTGTATTACAAAAACCCATAATAGCTGATGTATTCAGTCCCTTTGAGTTTCTGCGTGGATTTTTTTGATGAATGCGTAATATGAACGATAGATTAGCGCGTATGCGTCAATAAGGAAGAGTTTTGCCATAAATAATTATTCTAATTTTTAGTTGTAAAATTACTAATTTTCTTCCATAATCTCCGACAAAATGAGTAAATTTGTATCAAATTATATTTCAATAATGGATACTCTTTTCACTCATAAAACAACCAATTGAGGCAGAATTAGTCGATTTCATCGACCTTTTTAACCGTTCGCTCAACCATGAAGATGGTCTGTTGTGTACAGTCTTGAACCATATCAAGCAGCGTGCAGGTAAGCGTATGCGTCCTATTCTCATACTCTTGATGGCTAAGAATTTTGGTAAGGTTTCTGAGGTAACGCAGCATGCTGCTGTTGGTTTGGAACTCTTGCATACTGCCTCACTTGTGCATGATGATGTTGTTGATGAAGCTGCGGCTCGTAGAGGTCAAGCGAGTGTGAACGCTGATTATGATAACAAGGTGGCTGTACTGGTAGGTGATTATGTGCTTTCGACTGCTTTGCTTCATGTGAGTTACACTCGTTCAGAAAAGATTGTACGCTATTTAGCTGAGTTAGGACGTACACTGAGTGATGGCGAGATACTACAATTATGGAATATTCAGAATAAGGAAATCACTGAGGAGGTCTATTATAAGATTATTGAACGTAAGACTGCGGCACTTTTTTGAATCGTGTGCTGCTATCGGTGCGGAGTCGGCTAATGCAAGTGCTGAAGCAGTAGAAGCTGCAAGACTATTCGGCAAACATCTTGGTATTGTCTTCCAAATCCGTGATGATATATTTGATTACTATGACTCTGAGGCTGAAATTGGTAAGCCTACGGGTAACGATATGGCTGAGGGTAAACTCACTTTACCCATTATTTATGCGTTGAATTCGACAAAAAAATACTGAAATGTTAGCCCTGGCTCATAAGGGTGAAAGCTCATGAAGTTACTCGAAATGAGATTGAACAGTTGGTTGAATTTGCTAAGACGAGTGGTGGTATTGAGTATGCTGAACGCCGTATGTGGGATTTTTCATGCTAAGGCTTGTACTTTTTCTTGATTGCTATGTGAAGGACGAAAATATACGTACAGCTTTACAAACTTATCTTGATTACGTTATTAAAAGGAAGAAGTAATTGTATGTTTATAAAGTAAATTTCCCCTTTTCATCGTAATTATTATTGTTTTTTTAGCTTTTTTTAATAAGATTCTCTTTATGTTGATGATTTGAGCCTCACATATAGAGAATTTTTGTTTTTAGACCCTTTTATGCAATCTTATGTGTCAAATACGCTTGGGTTACATGTCAGCTCATGTAGTGTTGTACGTTAGCACATTTGGTGCTGTACGTTAGCACATGTTGTGCTGTATAGATTTATGTGTTTTGCTTGTCGACTATTGTTTTTTTGTTTGTTGTTCTGTTTTGCTATAAATGGCGTATTCTATTATCTTTTATTTTCTTTTTAGCTTGTCTTTATGTTCTACTGTTTTATTTTTTTCATTATAGTTATGGTCGGTTTTTAGTTGTTTATTTACTTGATTTTTTGCTTTTTATTTTTATCATTCTTTTTTTCTTTATGTTTATCTGGTTTTCATGTTTGGCTATAATATCGGATTTTGTTGAAATTTTTAATAATATAATCTATATTCTCTTTTATTATAATCTATATTATGTAAAACTTTTCTCAACTCTTCATTTTTAATTACAAGTTAGTTTGATTTATTTTTACATTTTAATAAGAAAAAAAGGGAGCATACATAAGTATGCCCCGTACATGTTTTGAATATCGTATTTATCAAGTTTATCTGTTTTTGTTTTACCGATTTTTGAAGAGAAGATTAGAAGAATTTTGTTTCTACTCCAATAATCTCACTCAAAGAGAAGGTTTGTTAGTCGGCTTGTACCCATTCGGAACCAGTAGTTAGTGAGCCATTTTTCACCGAGTACCTCTTTTACAATGGTATAATATATAACTGCATCCATGACTGTATTAATTCCACCAGCAGGTTTCAAAACCAATCTGAATACCTGTTTTTCATAATACTCCTTGATTGCTTGACACATGATAAAGACAGACTCTGGTGTTGCACTAATTTTTTTCTTTTTCCTGTACTTGTCTTTATATAATCTGCTCCAGCATACATTGAAAGTAGTGCTGCAGTTTTTTTATCGCACGTGCATTGCCAAGATTACCTGTTTCGAGAATTACTTTCATTGGCACATTGCCACATGTTTGTTTTAGCTCGTTAATTGTGTCACAAACGCCCTCGTAATCTCCAGAAAGGAATTTGCCTACTGGCATTACGATGTCAATGTGTGTTGCACCATCCTTAATTGCCAGGGCTGTTTCTATTGTCTTTACCTCTAAGAAGGTCTGTGACGAGGGAAAGTTACCTGTTACGTTTGTTATATCTACACCATCAACTTCAAGACTATCTGCCATTAATTTTTGTAAAACAAGGATAGGCGCAGAGGGCTGCAACGTGAGGTAAATCTGGGTATTCGGTATCGAAAACGATTTACTTTCTCAACCATTTCGAGACAACTTCTCTTCAGTGTCTGATGTGCTAAGTGTCGTTAACTCAACACTACCTAAAAGGAATTTCTTTACCTCAAGATTATCATTTTCGTTCACTTTCTCTGCAATAATCTTTGTTACAGCTGCCTTTTACTTCCTCGTCTGTAATGTTGAGATTGTACTGTGATAATGCTTGTTCGTACTCACTTTTTTTCAACGATTCCAACGGACTTTTGTACTTGGATTTCTTTTTGAAACAGTGTCTTTAATTGTTCCCATGATTAGTTTTTAATTATGTTGTTTATTTTTATTTCTTATTTATGTTTGGTATGTGTTATTTCATTTTATTGTTTTTGTCTTCTTTTTTTGTTTATTTTTTTAGAGATTGTTCATCCCTTCTTGCATTTTCTTTTTGGGGGTTTATTTCATTCTAAATAGAACCTTTTTATTGTTTATAATCTATTTTTATGTCACTAAATAGTCTTTATTTTTAATTTAGGGTTGTTCTGGTGTCTATTTTTTTATCACGTTTTGGTTTTCTTGTCAAAAACTCTTTTGTAACTCTTCTGTGAGATTGATGCCAGTTTGATTGGCAAGACAGAGTAAAAACCCAGAGAATGTCAGCCATTTCTTCGCCTAAGTTCGGTTTTTCTCCTTCTTTAAAGCTCTGTTCTCCGTATGTGCGAGCCATTACACGAGCCAATTCACCTACCTCTTCTGTGAGGCAAGCCATGTTCGTTAACTCGTTAAAATAGCGTATGCCATTCTCTTTTTATCCATTTGTCTACGGCTTGTTGTGCTTCATCAATTGTCATAGTTTTTGGTTGTTTTTATTTCATTTAATAGTAGAATATTGTCGATTTTTATCGAAACTATTCCTCTTTTCAATCCTCTTTTTGTTTATTTTTATCTCTATTTAAAATGTTTGGGTTATGCGTACTCTGTCTCTATTCCTTGTTTTTGGTGTCCATACAAATGGTGACAGGACCGTCGTTTAGCAGTTCTACTTTCATATCAGCACCGAATTCTCCTGTTCCAATGGGTTTTCCCAGCATTTTACTCATTGTTTCACAGAAATGGTTATAGAGCAGGGATAGAAACTTCGTGTGGGGCAGCATGAGATCCAACTTGGTCGATTACCTTTCTTATAGCTTGCCATAAGTGTAAACTGAGAAACAACGAGTATTTCGCCATTCATATCCAAGATATTTCGGTTCATAATACCCATTTCATCGTCAAAAATACGTAGGGATATAACTTTATTTACCAACCAGTTGGCATCTTCTTCTGTATCTTCTTTACCAATACCAAGTAGTATTAGGTATCCAGGACCTATCGAAGACTTCACTTGCTGATTAATTGTAACCGAAGCTTTACTAACGCGTTGTATGACAATTCTCATATCGCAAATATACAATTTTATTTTTTGATTATCTACTTATTGTCATGAAAAATAATTATAGAGAATTGTAGCCTTGCTCCGTCCTATTATGTCTGTAAGTTCTTGTAAATCAGTTTCTTTTTATTCGTTTTTACGGTTTTCATTTTTCTTTAATAAAACCTCCTTAGTCTTTGGACCGACTCCTTTGATGTTGTCTAACTCGCTGTGTAATTGCGATTTAGAGCGTTTGTCACGATGAAAAGATATAGCAAATCTATGCACCTCGTCTTGTATTTGTGTAAGAACTTTGAAGAGTTCGCTCTTTACGTCTAATGCTATTGTTTTGCTGTGGGAAGCCAAAAAGGAGCTCGTTGGTACGATGTCGGTCGTTTTTGGCAAGTCCCGCAATAGGAATATTTAGGTTTAGTTCTTCTTCAATGACCTCTCTAACGACTTCCATTTGTCCTTTTTCCACCGTCTGTGATAATAAGGTCGGGTAGGGTTGTTCCTTCGTTCTGCATTCGGCTATAACGGCGTCTTACAACTTCCTGCATAGACGCATAGTCGTCAGGTCCTACTACTGTTTTTAATGTTATATTTGCGATAATCCTTTTTAGAAGGCTTCATTCCTTTGTAAACAATACATGCGGCGACTGCATCAGAGCCTGAGATGTTAGAATTATCGAAGCATTCTATATGATAAAGGAATTTTCGATAATTTCAGTTTTTCTTGTAGTTCTCGCATTAAACGTGTCTGCTTTTTGTTCTGGATTTAGCTTTTTCTGTCTGTTTTAATCGGTCAAATTTGTATTGTTTTTGCATTCATCATAGATAGTTCTAAAAGATGATGCTTGTCACCTCGCTGTGGTATAAAGAACTCAGCACCTTTTACCTTAAAGTCAAGTTCACAGGGGTACAATAATCTCTTTTGCAGTGCTTTTTAAAAGCGTTCACGTATCTCTATAATAGCTTCATTAAGTAATTCTTCATCGGTTTCATCGAGTTTTCTTTTGTATTCATAAGTAAAACTTTGATTGATAGCACCATTAGTGACGTGGATATAATTTATAAAGGCATTTTTTTCTATTTTCATCGCTAATAATAGAGAATACATCAACATCTGTAATCGTATAGCTCACGATTTCACTTTTTAGCGGCGAAGTTATCGAGAGCCAAATAACGTTGTTTCGTTAGTTCAGCTTCCTCAAATCGTAGTTCTTCTGCATATCTCTCCATCTCCTTTTTTTGAGATGTTTTTGTACGTTGCGAGTATTACCTTTTAATACCTCTCGTGCTTGTTTGATAGCTTCTTGATAGTCTTCGTATGTTTGTTTATTGATGCATGGTGCGCCACAATTATGTAGATGGTATTCTAAAGCAAGGTTTGTATTTCCCTGTTCTATACCTTCCTTTGTAATAGGGTAGCGGCATGTGCGCGGTTTGTATACCTTTTTATAATATCAAGAACAGCATACATGCTTCCAATATGACTGTAAGGTCCGTAAAATGAACCAAATCTTTTATTGATAGTGCGTGTCTTGAAAATACGTGGAAAATACTCGTTTGTTACGCAAATACTGGGATAAGTCTTTCCATCTTTAAGTAGCACATTGTATTTTTTAGCTTATATTGTTTAATAAGTTGGTTTTCGATAAGAAGAGCGTCTTCCTCAGTTTTTACAACAGAGTAGGTGATATCATAAATCTTTGATACCAATACTTTTGTTTTGAAGCGATCAACCTCTTTATGAAAGTATGAAGACACACGTCTTTTTAGGTTCTTTGCTTTACCAACATAGATGATTGTTTTCTCATTATCATAAAATTGATAGGTGCCTGGTTTCTCAGGCATATTGAGTACAATGTTCTTAAGATATGCAGTTCGCTTCAAGTATTCTTCTTTATTCATTTTTGTGTAACTCCTTTGTATAAAAGGGTTTTTGAGATATTTTTGTTTCACGTGAAACGTTAGATCTGTTTCACGTATATGTATGTAATGATAGGTGTGTGTCGCTTCATTCGTATGTACACCAGTTGTTTTTTGTGTATGTGTGGAGGTGTTCTGAAAGACGTTTTTATAAAATAAGAGGAACGACCTTTTAGTTTGGTTGCTCCTCTTCTTTTTTATTTCAATTCATTCTCACTTTCATAATAATATGGTGTAGGTGAGAATTGTGATTGTCACGTTTTCTTTTTAGAATTGGAGTAAAGAACTAATTTCAATATCCTCATCAAATTGTTTGCGGCTGTTAGGGAATTCCGTGTTAAGTTCGATAATGAAGTTACAAAAACACTTTCTTAGGGTTTGAATTTCTTAACGAGGTCGCATGCAGCTTTCATTGTACCGCCAGTAGCGAGGAGGTCGTCGTGAAGAAGGATAACATCGTTTTCATTGATAGCATCTTTATGAATTTCAATTGTGTCTACGCCATATTCCTTCTGATAACTCTCTTGAATGGTTTCACAAGGAAGTTTACGGGTTTACGACAGAGTACGATTCCTGCTCCTAAACGAGTAGCAATAGCTGACGACATAACAAAGCCACGACTCTCAATACCAACAATCTTAGTCACACCTTTATCCTTGTAGAGTTCAACCATTTCGTCAGTAATCTCTTGAAGGGCTTCAGGAGACTTAAATAGGGTAGTAACATCACGGAAGTTTACACCCTTAATAGGCCAATCTGGGATACATCTAAGATTGTCTAATAATAGTTTTTTATTCATTTTCAGATTGTTATATAGTTTTTGTTTTTATATCATTGTTTCACGTGAAACATAAAGGTTTTTTGTACCATGTTGACTAATCTTTCGATTGGTAATTATGGTTACTTCAATCTAACGTAACTTATCTCCCCATAAGAACAAGCAGTACATTAATATCGCTTGGACTCACTCCGGGTATGCGACTTGCTTGTGCGAGTGTTTCTGGTTGGATTTGTTCTAACTTTTTGTCGGCACTCTGTTGAGAGATCGTGAAGTTCGTTATATTTAAAGTGTCCCTTGATTTTTTTATATCTTCAAGGCGGTGCATTTTTTTCTGCAAACACACGTTCACGTTCAATATATCCTTTGTATTTTTAGTTTTATCTCTGCCGCTTCGGCAATTTCTTCTTGACGATTAGGAGAAGCATTTATGGCTTCTTTTTAGGCTGGGGATAACGTCTGATAGGTTTTCAAAGTTTATTTGGGGACGTGCTACAAGGTCTACAATCTTTGTTGCACCTTTGATAGGAGAAGTACCCAAATGCTCCAAGAAACCGTTTACAACTTCAGGCTTAACTGAGGTGTTGTTACAGAAGTCAAGAATACGATTAATGTTTTTCTTTCTTTTTGCAGCCACCAGTCATAACGTTCTTGTTTGGCTATACCTATATTATATCCACGCTCTGTCAGGCGAGCATCAGCATCGTCTTGGCGTAACAAGATGCGATATTCTGCACGCGAGGTGAACATACGGTAAGGTTCATCAACTCCCTTTGTCGTAAGGTCGTCAATCAACACACCGATGTAACTCTCATCTCTATTCATTATGAAAGGTTCTTTACCAGCACAGAGTAGGGCAGCGTTGATACCCGCCACTAACCCTTGTCCGCCAGCTTCCTCGTATCCTGTCGTACCGTTCACCTGCCCAGCAAAGAACAACCCCTCGATGACTTTCGACTCTAATGACTGCTTAAGTTGTGTAGGGTCAAAGTAGTCATATTCGATGGCATAGCCAGGTCGAAATATTTTAGCGTCACGTAGGGCAGGAATTTTGTGTATAGCATCCAGCTGAACCTCCCAAGGCATACTTGAAGAGAAGCCGTTCAGATACATTTCGTTTGTATCGACTCCCTCAGGTTCGAGGAAGAGTGGATGGCTATCTTTGTCGGGGAAGGTGACAAGTTTTGTTTCAATCGAAGGACAATAGCGTGGACCAGTACTCTGAATTTGTCCATTGAATAGGGAGAGTCAGCCACACCACGACGGAGCACCTCGTGTGCTTCTTCATTAGTGTTGCAAGTCCAGCAAGGTAATTGTGGCAGATGGCGGTGTGGACCATAGAAAGAGAATTGGTGATAATCCGTTTCTCCCGGTTGTGGTTCCATTTCGTCAAAGTGAACCGAACGGCGGTCTATGCGCACAGGAGTACCCGTCTTCATGCGATCGGCACGAATACCATGGCGTGTAATGCTCTCTGTAAAGTTGTGAACAGCAGGCTCTGCGCATCGTCCACCTTCCACTTTTTCGTTTACCGATATGCATTAGTCCGTTAAGAAAGGTTCCTGTGGTGATTATCACTGTACGTGCGTAGATGTCAATTCCCCATATTGTTTTGATCCCCAACACCTTACCATTCTTTACCAGCAATTCGTCAGCTTGGTCTTGAAAGATGTCGAGGTTGTCAGTATGGTCGAGTATAGTGCGCCATTCCCAGATAAATCTACCACGGTCACACTGTGCTCGTGGACTCCATACAGCAGGACCTTTTTGATCGGTTCAGCATACGAAACTGTATCGCTGTAGCGTCGGAAACCAGTCCCATATAGCCGCCGAGAGCGTCTATCTCTCTGACTATCTGACCTTTGGCTATTCCTCCTACGGCAGGGTTACAGCTCATCTGACCGATTTTATTCATATCCATTGTTACCAAACAAGTGTTTGCACCCATGTTTGCAGCTGCTGTTGCAGCCTCGCAACCTGCGTGTCCACCGCCGATAACAAGTACGTCATACTTGAATTTCATCGTTTTTTTACAAAAGTATAGGGGTATAATACCCCTAATTTATAACGTCACAAAAATTAAGAAATAAAATCGAATTATGAATAAATTATAGGTAGAAAAGTTCCTTGATGAATAAGCTCCCTTGGTTAATTCAGCAACCACGCAATGCCAAAGCCGATGTTATTGTATCGGGAAAACTCATTAAAACAGATGTCGCTGTATGCGTTTAATTGCAGTCGTAGCGTAAGCATATAAGCCAATCCGAACTCACTCATACAGTTGAAATGGCTGCTGCGTCCCGCTTTTTGCCCAGTCGTTCTGTCGCTGAGAGTTGTAGCGGTTATAGCTTTTCGATGAAGAAGCCCACTTGTCAGTAGGCTGATAGGTTAGGTTGATACCAAAGAAAAGGTCGGGATTGTTCGTGTTGCCGCTCCAATCACTCCCCACTTCATAGCCCAGTGTGAACTTACTGCTCAGCTCGTTCTCAAATAGCAGATGCGCCTGAAAGCCGACATGACTGGGCAGGTAGCGTGCATGACTGCCTCCGGGGAATGAGCAATGTACCCATAAAAAGCAATTTTCGGCAAGCTCTTTCCACCCTCATAAACCTTGATTTTTCGTTCCAATAGCAGCATTGGCGATGCCTCCGTAGTTTCCTTCCGATGTGTGGGTAAGACATTCGTCTATCATGCAATCTCAACTCAGCCTGTGGAGTCAGTCCAAGGCGAAACATAGATGTATTGATAGTGAAAGTACGTGCGTGTTCACCGTTTCTTCTGTCCCATTCAAGTCCGATACCAGTTTCCCAGTCAATCTTTCCTTGTGGCATAATACCGACACCCGTCGTAGCACCAGGTGTATCTGGCGAATAATCTTCAGTGTCTTGTGCCATTGAATGAACAGAAACGAACGTAAGGAGAGATAGGCAAAAAGTTCTCCTTAAACCACTTCTAAGATAGGCTATCATAGTCTTCTTACTTGTTGATAATGTTTTAGTTTGTTTAATTGTGGATTACAGTCCCTTATCCGTACTATTATCTTTTTACGCTCATCTTCAAATAGGGGAATGTCATATCAGCCACAAAGATACACATTAATCGTTTGAAAATGCGTATTTTATGGTTAAAGTCTTCTTTATCTGCGAAAGCCAATGGTGTTTTTGCTATCTTTTTTTACAACTAATAGCCATCCATTCCATCCTTTTTTATAGTCGTACTGATACTCCGCACATGTTGTGCTAACGCTCGCACATATCGTGCTAACGGCTCGCACGTGTGGTGCGGAGGCTCTACACCCTATAAATTAATGCTGATTCCACAAAATGTAAAAAATAATCTCGTAAAAACTGAACTATAAGCTTTTATAATTTTTAAAGTCTATATTCTTTATTGATAAAGAAAATAAGTAATTTTTGCATATTCAAGGATAAAAAAACAGAACCAATGGAGAATTGTAATAAGGTAGAAGAAAGAAACGAAGAACGCACGGTCTTAGGTATTTTTACTCACGATAAGTTTTTTTGTCATCTATTAGATGACACAATGCATTCGATGCTCCCAGCAATTTATCCAATGTTGAAAGATGAGTTTGGATTATCCTTCTTTCAAGTCGGAATCATAACGCTGGTACTACAGCTAACCTCTTCCATCATCCAACCCTTCGTTGGACTTTATGCTGATAAGCATCATGGTTGGTGGCAGTTGCCTGTGAGTATGGTGTTCACGCTCATCGGTATCTTTATGCTGTCGTATGCCGATAGTTTCCTTGTAATCTTATTATCTGTATCGTTATTCGGCTTAGGCTCTTCTATTTTCCATCCACAAGGTTCGCAAGTGGCACAGCAAGCCTCTGGTGGTCGCAATGGTTTAGCACAGAGTATTTTCCAGGTAGGAGGCAATGGAGGCTTTGCAGCAGGGCCATTGTTTGCAGCCCTGATAGTGATACCAGTCGGCTAGGTGGTGTACGCTGGTTTGCGTTTATTGCCCTTCTTTTAGCCGTTATATTGGTTTATATAGGGAAATGGCATGTAAAACAATTAAAGGTCGTTCGTAAACGCAGTAGGGCAAGATGGACAACAGCAAAGCCATATACGCGTAATCAGATTTATGGTTTTGTGTTTATCCTCTTCGTGTTGATGTTCTCCAAGAACTTTTATACAGAGAGTATGGTTAGCTATTTCACCTTCTTTCTGATAGAGAAGTTTGGGGTATCTATTCAAACTTCCCAACTCTGCCTGTTTGTTTTCTTAGCAGCAGAAGTCGTCGGAACCCTTCTTGGAGGCTGGATAGGCGACCGCTACGGGCGTAAATACGTGATATGGTTCTCTATCTTTGGAGCAGCGCCCTTCACAATCATGCTCCCATATGTGGGTAGTCTTGCTGGAACAATCATCTTGTCAGCCATCATTGGACTCATTATAGCATCAGCCTTCTCAGCAATATTGGTTTATGCAACCGACCTCATGCCTAATCATGTAGGCACGATAGCCGGTATCTTCTATGGACTTTCATTTGGTCTTGGTGGACTTGGAAGTACCTTCTTTGGTTGGTTAGCCGACCAGACGAGTATTCTCTTTGTCTTTAAAGTGAGCACATTACTCCCATTGTTAGGTATTATAGCCGTCTATTTGCCAAAGATGAAGCGTGAGTAAGCCGCATCTTTGATTAGCCTTCGCTTTTAATAAATGCACCTTATCAACAATGTGAGGGCTATCTTAGGCAATGAAAAAAGCAAAGAATAGTTAGGAAAGGCTATAGTTAGAGATTCACCCTTTAGCCGTTCTTTTGCTTGCACATGCAAAATAATTCTATTACCTTTGTACTCTTCACAAGTTCATTCATGGGTATAAAGACCCCAAGCATGATATAGGAAACTGCTGTTCATATTTCTACATTTGTTGTTGCATATACAAATATACAATATTTACAGCGGTTTCTTTTTCTTATCATATGAATTTATCACTCCAAATGCCTGAAGAACCACAACTAGTACTAAGGCATCCCGAGTGCTTCCCAAGAAGCAATGCTTTTGTCAAGTTCTCCTCTTGTAATACATCCATACTCGAATGAAGCACCGACCTCTTTGATGAATTCTTCTCGCGTTAGATTGTACTTCTTCTTATTTGGGAACCAGACATACTTTGCAGAGTTACATTGAAGCAGAGGGCGCATATCACAGTCAAAGGCGTCCTCCAAGTAGACAAACTTCAACTTAGGCAGTTCAGGCAAGAAGGAGATACTTTGCACCTGATCCAAAAGTAATGCGAACAATCTCCGTTGCGCCCTCCAGAGTCGCTATATCGGCAATGTTCTTGCACTTCTCAATACAAAGCTTGCGAAGCTTTGGGCAGGTACTTAGAGCTTGCACCTGGGTAAGGTATCTATTGGATAAGAGGTATAAGCGCTCCAATGATGGATGTTGCGCCAGAGGAGATAAGTCTGTTAGACCCTTGATCCGAAAAGAGATCCATATTCTTTAATCTTGTACACCGCTCAATGCCAGCTAAACTCGGCACATGACTATCCCAAAGGACAAGCGTATGCAGGAGGGACAGATGAGACAGAGCCTCTAAGTTTGCCGCCTTATAAGCCGAAAGTCTTAACACCTCCAGCTCTATCAATGACTCTAAACCTTGATAATGGCTGAACCAAGCACCACTGAATTCCTTCAGCCGAAACTTGGAAAAGTCAATCAAATAATCCCTACCCTCATGGATATTCACACTCAGACTATGGAGATTGGGGAGTTCGGATAGGATGGTCAAGTCAATAGATTGAGCAAACTTCGTAGCATAGCCAGCGATCATGATACGCTCAAGAGCTGGATAATGGAGTAAGGACTTCAGTGCTTTGGTAATGTCGTCATAGTTTTGACGAGTTACGTCAAGCACTATTGACTTACAAGGAATGCCTGCTTGCTCCATCTCCTCCCCGATGAGTTTAAGGTCCTGGACTTTAATTACATTATTCCTATAGGTTGTCATCTTATTAGTGCTAATGGTTATTACAAGTCTTCTTCCTCTAAATCATCCAGTCTGTTTAAGAAATCTGATAGATTAGGAGCTATTACTTGAATAGCATTTGGAGATGAGAATGAACTCTTATGAATCCAAAATGCGACCTCTGAAGTATGCAAGTCTAAGAACAAGTAATTTCCCCCCCAATCCGTAGCGAAGGGTAGATAGTGCATGGGAAGTCCTATTTCTCTCAAGACAGCTAAGGTTTCTTCTATCTCATCATTTCCTAACTCTAGAAGATGGATACAGTAAAGGCAAGAACAAACTAACCTCAATGTAAGTTTCCTCAAAATCAAAAGAAGGCTTATTCGGAACTCCTCCATTATAACAGAGGTACAGATCTCGAAACTCCTTGCAAAGCTTGCCACCAATATGCTTTTCGACATTATCCAAATCTATATTGGACAACTTCTTGGATGACAACGATAGTTCTATCATACTAATATTAATGGGTTTTAGTTTTCCTCTTTGGCTTTTTTCCTACTATTCCCTGTTTGATAGTCTTATACTTCTCCCTGGATTTGGGTAATTAGCTTCGAGGGCGAGTCTTGTATTAACATTAGTGGCTAATCCAAATACTCACTGAAGCCTTGAAATAGCTCCACTAAGAGCTGAGGATTAGCACAAGCCTCCTTGAATGACTGCGCAAAGAGCCTAAGATCAGACTCATTCGAAGAGTAGATGCAGAACATACTACTCTCCGAATCAAAATGCACTTCATCAGTCATTGCCACTCGCCCTGTCTGCAAGTAGCACTTAACCAAAGCATCCCAGTAATAGCCATCTAACTCGAAGTCTTCCTCCAGCTCTAACTCGTCTGGATTGACGGAAAATAGCCTCTGTGCATCGTCATCCATCTTTAGGATAAGACTCCAACTATTGTCATCGTGGTGAACCATCTCAAATGGTTCTATTCCTTCTTTTTCTCATAGGTTACTTATTCTGAAATCACATTACTCCTGACAGTCATTAGTCGAGCACATTACTCCTGACAGCCATTAGTCGAGCGAATAGATCATCCGCAGACTCTTTGATGCCGGCCCGATACTTGGCTGGTATCTTCTTCTCATTTCGCTCCCACCAAGTATTCCAAGTCTCCCGTAGCTTTTTGCGCTTAAGCTTTATAGATGGATCCTGCGACAGTATTGGGATAACGGTCACAGATACTTAGTAGAAACTCTAAGCGAACCAGCAAAGACTGGCAACCATCATCATACTTAGGGTCATTCAAATATGTTGCACCTCCTGAATCTCTTTAAAGGATTTGAAGAAAGTACCTGCGTGGAATTATATCCGCCTTGGTGTTATTCTCCGGACGAACACCCGTTACTTTATGATCACTCATACCGTTGTCTATTTTCTATATGATTTTTTGTACTATAATCTGAATTTACGTCCTCTGGGGTATCTAACAACGGTTGCGCCTATCTTTTAGGGCACGCTGCGTGTGAGGCGTATGACCTCAGCCGAGAGCGTCACGTAGATCCGCCAATTGCTTGCGTATCTGGCGCAAGCGCAGGAGTGTATCGGTACGTGACTCCACACTCGTGGCACGCTGGCGAAGCTCGGCACTCGCTCCCTCGATGGTCATCCCCTTCTCACGCAAGAGGTGCTGTATCCTACGGAGCATCTCTATGTCCCGCTCCATCTCACTCGTACGTCCAAGTCTGAGGCTCGGTGAAACACTTACGCTTGATATAGTCGTAGCGTTCGACTACAACAGACTTGGAGACGCGCTTGAGGAGGAAGCTTTTTTTCATTGAAATCTTTGTTGGTTCTGTTCTTCTTGTTTTGCTCGGAACTCCACAAGTTTCTTTTTCGATGAAACGAAAATCGTTTATTGCCTTATAGGGATCTTTAGCTCTGTCATATTTGGCTCGCCATCTTGTAATCCCATACGCATAAAATTCTATCCCTTCGGGGGTGAAGTCCCCCAAAGCAACTCGGTGTCATCATTTGCGAGTTCTCCAGGCCCCAAAACCTCTCTTGTTAACATTCCGTTGTCCTGAAGAAAATGAACTATATTTCCAAAGAATATTCGCTGGATAGTATTATATTCTTCACCTCTAGAAAAAAATTACTAGCAGTAAACCATCCACACTTTACTACGACAAAGTCTGGATCCATTTGATTACGTCTATTCATATCAGTGAAAGCTAATTATATCATTATCTAAATCTACATCGATTCGAACTGTTTGCACATTCGAGATGTTATATTGAATGTCCATATTCATAGGATTTATTGTTTTATGGTGATTCTTATCCACCCAACATTAGAGTCTTTTGCGTGAGCAATCGTGCACACGCAATAATCCCACTTTGTGATACCGCATGTCTTTTCGGCTTATGTGTAACTAAAGAGCCTACTGCGTCATGTGCAAAGATACACACTTCTTCTGATATGAGCCAATCTTTTCCGCGATTTCATCAAACTTATTTACAGGAGGCTTCTTGAGTTGGATTAGACTTTCCACCATTCCAGTCGCCAAGCTCGGTCGATGAGTTTATACTGAGCAGATAAGGAAATAGTTCTCATCAATATCCCACCGCAAGTCTTGCTCCTTGACGCCATCAACATCTGCAAAGGTCTTTAAGTTCGGTGGACCAAATTGTGCCATCGTTTGCTCGTAGGTGTAGTTTTCAATAACTGATAGCCTCAAAGCAACCATCCTCATCAGGTAACCAAAGATGCTCTATGAGGAAGAGACGCATATCTTCAATCAAGTCTTCCAAGACTGGCTCCAAGGTCGATAGCTTTTTTTCTTGTATCTCCTGAGTTTGTCACAGAAGAACGGAAAGAAGTATCGCCCCATAATCAGTCGTTGCATAGATTTATTGCCTTTGTAAGGCTTAAAAGTCATCCAAAGGCATCATTGGGATCAAAAACCCTAACCAGCGATACTGTTTGTAGAACTGGACATGAGAGCGAATTCCTATAAATGTATACAAAGCCCTAAAACAGAAGAGTAGATCAAAATCCAACATAGGATATTTATCAATCAAGATCCTGGAGAAAGCTTCGCATTCATAACAGATTTCTCCAACCTCAATAAAGCCAGGGCTATCTGATGTAACTTTTACCATATTCAGCTTACATTACAATTAGTGGGTACACTTATTACCAGGAGGTTTCATCCCAAATCTCATCAAGGTAGAGATTACCGATGCGGTCGGCTACCTAGGGACATTACTCAACAACTCAATCATATATTCCCCTGTATGAATATGAAATGCCTCATCTTGGTCAGAAATAAAAACATCGAATACCAACATCCCTAACTATATTTAAGTTTCTCTCTATGGATGTTTTCTTCACTTTCATCCAGAAATATATCTCACAATGAGCAGCTGCAATATATATAAACTGACTAGATTTCATAATACGTGAACTTATTATATCAAAATACGCTCGCAGGACTTTGCTCTCATCTTGAGAAACAGGAGTGGCATAGAGAACGTTCTGAGTGGATTCAATTATCTGGAATAACTCTTTATAGACTGGAGTCCCAGGATCATACACATCAACAATACTAAGATAGTTGAAGCTCTTCAGAACAAAGCCTCTTGCATTTCTAATCTTTAGTATCTCAAGCTTATTCATATCTATGTCTTGATGTTTTTTTCACTCTTACTTAGGACAACTTCTCCTTCTTCTGGTATACCATCCCACAGGAAGCGTGTGACACGGTGGAAAAATGCTTCGTCCCCAAACACTGATTTTTGTCGTACGACGACCGAGGGCATCATACTCGAAGCGAAGATGTACGGGCTTGCCAACAATATGCTTTTCGACATTATCCAAATCTATATTGGACAACTTCTTGGATGACAACGATAGTTCTATCATACTAATATTAATGGGTTTTAGTTTTTCCTCTTTGGCTTTTTTCCTCCATCCCTATATATAGGATTTCATTTTAGCTTCATAGATATGGACCAATCTTTCACGAGATTGCATCAAACCTATTTACAGGAAGCCTCTTGAGTTGGATTAGAGACTTTCCACCATTCCAGTCGCCAAGCTCGGTCGATGAGTTTATACTGAGCAGATAAGGAAATGTTCTCATCAATATCCCACTGCAAGTCTTGCTCCTTGACACCATCAACATCTGCAAAGGTCTTTGAGTTCGGTGGACCAAATTGTGCCATCGTTTGCTCGTAGGTGTAGTTTTCAATAACTGATAGCCTCAAGCAACCATCCTCATCAGGCAACCAAAGATGCTCTATGAGGAAGAGACGCATATCTTCAATCAAGTCTTCCAAGACTGGCTCCAAGGTCGATAGCTTTTTTTCTTGTATCTCCTGAGTTTATCACAGAAGAACGGAAAGAAGTATCGCCCCATAATCAGTCGTTGCATAGATTTATTACGCTTGTATGGAAGAAATTCTTCTTCTGGCATCATTAAATCAAATCCTAGGCAATTATCTTCTTTATCAAACCGAACCTTTGATCTAATTCCTATCAAAGTATATAGTGCCCTAAAAGCAGAAGCAAAAGTAAAAAAATCCAGATGTGGGTACTTGACATTGAGTATCTTAGAGAAAGCCTCAATCTCCTCATCTATTTCACTAACCATCAAGAAACTAGGCAGAATCTGATACTACCGTTATCTTACTCATATTCATAGTTAATGGAAGCATTTATTCCCTGCTGGTATCTTGCCAAAACAACGCTTAAACTTTAAAAATGTAATTCATTTCGATATTCTGGAATGATTTCTTTTGCCGATTTATTTGGAGACATAACTAATCCTTTTTTTATCTCTTAAACATACCACTATAATCAATCTCAGATAAGTCTCTAACATAAGAAGATGGTATCTCTTTAACTGGAGTTAGGTGAAGGAAGAAGCCATATCTCCCTATATAACGACTTTGATCTCGATTTTTTGCTCCAATTATCTTGAGAGCATAAAGTCCTCTCTCAAAGGTTAAGACGAATACCTTTACTAGATTCGACCAATTGGTCATGCAGAAAATAAGATGATGGCAATGAGTCTTGATTTGCATACAAAGAGTAATTCCATTCTTGCATGGCTTCAATGCTCAATACCCAAACATCGCCCTTCAAAACATCTATGTAGAAGTCTTCCCATTCTCCTACAATCTCCCAATCGGCTAAACACTCTTCATTCCCATCCATGAGAATACTAATGTTATAATCATACATGTGAATATGTGGGATTGGAATAAAAAAGCCTTTTTGAGTGAACTCATAAAATATCGTGGGATTCTTATCAAAGCGTGAGATCATCTTCTTGCTTCTTATTTTGAGAGATTTTCTCATTTCTTCAAACCCTAATACAGAGACTATCGCCAATCCATAACCCATCGCTTCAACGTGTGTGATATTCATTTTCTGTGACATTAGTGTGTAATATTTAAATGCTTCTTTACTTCTTTAATGATTCCAGCAGAAGTAAGATTATCAAATCTAACTCCATCTATTAAGAGGAATCCATTATGCTCAAAGCTTATTAAACTGAGAATATGCTTTTTCCATTGAGTCTAAAAGCATCCTTAATTCCTCAGCATAAATTCTTGTAAGAACTCCAAGTGTCTGAGAAACAAAGTTCTCAAAACGCTTGAATATGTCAGAAATTTCACCTATCTTAGTGCTGCAAACATAATAAGCATGCAAAAATCTGACATGACAAAGATAGCAATTAAAAACGAGAATATCACTTCTTTTCGATGGAATTTACCATATTATGGACGTTTTTTTCAAAGTTGGGCTTTGAAAAACTTAGTGAATCAGTATTGGGAATACGTGGAAGTAGTGGTAAAGTATACTACTTAGAGGTATTCCTTGAATAAACAGCATGTCTTTGTGGTTCTCACATTTCCCATTAGTTTGGGTGGGAGGATTTTATGCTTATACAAGTTCAAAAAACATTGAAAAGTCTCAAATCAACGTATAGAGTCCCAAAATGTCACATCAAGACATAAAATCTTTCTCACAAGAAATTATGCTCCGGAATTAAGGGATAAAAAGAAAAATAGGGTAGAAGGCGTTCAATTTTCTTAAAATCTTTGTATATTTGCGTACGAATATAAACCAAGAATCTTTTTATGGAACAACTCGATCCATTACGTATGGAAACACAAGCTGTTTCCGTTGGTAGGCTTAAAGACCACAGACGGACAGGACGTGGAAGTCATTGATCCTGGATTACATAATCATGATGCAGGACCAGATTTTTTTAACGCAAAAGTAAAGATTGGTGGAACCATGTGGGTGGGCAATGTAGAGATACATGACCGTTCGTCCGACTGGTTTTTTTGCATCGACATGATCGTGATGTAGCCTATAATAATGTAATATTGCATGTTGCCGAGGCTATTGATGTAGATGTTAAGACGCAACAAGGAGAATATCCGCCACAGATGCGGTTGCAGGTACCAACGGATGTGCGAGAACATTACGAAGAGTTACTCGCAACAGATGAGTATCCCGCTTGTTATCGCATTATTCCTCAGCTCTCACGTCTAATGATTCACTCGTGGATGAGTGCTTTGCAGACAGAAAGGTTGGAACAGAAGACGGAGTCGATAGCTCAGCGAGTTAAGGAGTGTGATGGTTCTTGGGAAGCGGCTTACTTTGTCACACTTGCCCGCAATTATGGTTTCGGTATCAATGGTGATGCCTTCGAGTTATGGGCAAGGCATATTCCTCTTCAAAGTGTAGCCCATCATCGTGATAATCTCATGCAGATTGAGGCATTATTTTTGGGACAAGCAGGCTTGTTGGAGGCAGTATCTCTTCCCGAGCGTTATCATCATCAGGCGTTGAGTGATAGCTATTTCATCGAATTGAGAAGCGAATATCAGTATCTTGCACATAAGTTTGGCTTACAGGCGATGGATGTTAATCAGTGGCGTTTTTCTCCGCTTACGTCCACAGAACTTTCCACATATCCGCATAGCACAACTTGCTCGGCTTTACTACGAACAGCGTGCAGGATTATCGCAATTATTGGAGTGTGAAACGATTAAGCAGGTGCGCCAACTATTGGCAACACAAGTAACTCCTTATTGGGAAACACATTATCTCTTTGGAGAGAAGAGTACCAGAAGTGAGAAAAAAACTATCAGTAGCATCTTTGAATTTGCAGGTTATCAACACGGTTTGTCCTATTCTTTTTGCTTTTTGGCAAGCATAAGAATGCAGAGAAGTACTGTGAACGTGCCTTCGACTTGCTTGATAAATTGAAAGCGGAGGATAATCACATTGTTAGGATGTGGAAGGAAGTGGGACTGAAGGTGGATACGGCAGGAGATTCACAAGCTCTTATACAGTTGAAAAAAAGCATATTGCGATAGGAAAGATTGCCTGAGATGTAGAATAGGATATGAATATTTGAAAGGAAATTCCTCTGTTAGATAGAGGTGTTGGGTTAATTAGGCTAATATGACCAATAAGCCTAATATCCCATTAAAACAACATAGATTATGGAAAATAAGAAATATATCTTTGAAACAAGAATGGAGGTTCGCGACTACGAGTGCGACATCCAAGGTATTGTAAACAATGCAAACTATTTGCATTACACGGAACACACACGTCATAGATTTCTTAAAACGTTAGGTGTAAGTTTCTCAGAACTGCATGATAAAGGTATCGATGCAGTTGTAGCACGTATGCAGCTCACGTACAAGGTACCATTTACTTGCGATGACGAAATTATTTCACGTATGTCATTAAAGAAGAACGGGCTGCGTTGGGTGTTTTCTCACGACCTATTCCGAGCCAGTGACGAACGTCTATGCTTTCATGCAGATGTAGACCTTGTGACGCTCGTTAATGGTAGGTTGGGAAGTAGTAAGGAATATGACGAAGCATTTGCGTCGGTATTGTAAAAACTATTTACGCTCCCCAGTGTTTCTCATCTGTTGTGAGAAATAGGGGAGCATTCTCTCATACTTACGACACCATGGAACCCTTAAATTCAATTCTATTAACGCGACTCAGCCGTTTTTAATCTTACAGAGTTGGCAGAATTATACAGAAGGGCAGGCTCTGCAACTACCATAATAGAACACAGACGAGACATCAGAGTTATTTTTCCTGATGCCTCAACACAGCTCATACAAGCACTGAAAGGCATTGATGGACTTAGAGAATGGGCTGAACAAGAAATGGAATACGCTCGGTTGCATCATATTGACCTAATCTGTATGAATGACGAACGTTATCCGCAGCGACTCAAAGATTGTCCTGACGCCCCAATCTTACTTTATTATCTTGGTAATGCCGACTTGAACAAACGACACGTTATCAATATTGTTGGTACACGTCATTGCACTACTTACGGACGGGATATTATTCATTCGTTTGTGAGAGAGCTGAAAACACTTTGCCCTGACGTGCTTATCCTGAGTGGTTTGGCGTATGGTGTTGATGTTTATGCACACCGAGCAGCCTTAGAGAATGGCTTTGAAACCATCGGAGTTTTGGCTCACGGACTGGATAGCATCTATCCACGTGGACACAGAGATACGGCCTTGAAAAATGATAGAACAAGGAGGTTTGCTGACAGAATATACTACCCATACACAGCCCGTTGCACGCAACTTCGTACAACGTAACCGTATCGTAGCTGGTTGTGCAGATGCAACAATCCTCATAGAGTCGGCTGCCAAGGGTGGAGGACTTATCACTTGCGGTATTGCTCGCAGTTATAATCGGGAGGTGTTTGCCTTTCCTGGTTCGATATACTCGGATTTTTAGTGAGGGATGTAACAACCTTATTCGTGATAATGGGGCTGCTCTGATCACGACGGCTATAGATTTTCTGAAAGCAATGGGTTGGGACGATGATGTCAAGTTGGGACAAGCACAACAACGAGGAATTGAACGAACGCTTTTTTTCCTGATTTGTCTTCTGACGAGGAGGCGATTGTTCGTGTGCTTACTAAGAACAACGATTTACAGATTAATATCTTATCCATTCAAGTGAATATCCCAATCTCTCGGCTCACAGGTATCCTCTTTACATTAGAAATGAAGGGAGTCATCAGAGCTATGGCTGGCGGTTGTTATCATCTTCTTACATAATGTCTTAATAGCATAAAAGAAGCTTATAATGAAAAGATATTTCTTTTGCCACAAATTGTTTCTTTCTTCCGTCTCTATAAATGTGAACAATTAAAGATTTATCAACTTAATAAGAAATCAAGAAAATGAAAACAACAATCTTTACTATCGTATTTGCTATAGCTATTCTATGCTCAAACTGTACCGCACAAGCTAATCCAGCAACTCTCATCACACAGCCTACGAATGATGAGGTAGAGTCTATTTTCAAAGAGTTTAAGAGTGGAGATAACGTCACTTATGTCAATTTGCCTAAGACACTCATAAAGCTTGGACTGAAGGCTGCCAACGACGAGGACTGCTAATGCACTCGCTGAGCAAATCGACGGACTGCAAGTTTTAACTTTCAATAAGGCTAATCAAAAGACAAAAGACGGCTTATACAACCGTATAAGTAAGTTGGAATCAAAGGGGTATGAGCCTATGGTAAAGACAAATGAGGACGGAGAAAAGGTCAGAATATTCATTAAGGGCAACGAGAAGGAAGTGCAGAGCCTTGTTGTCTTCGCTATGGAGAAAGAAGAATGCTCGCTCATCAATATTGTTGGACATATCAATCCAGCTTACATTGATGATATCGTAAAGTCACAGACAAAGTAAACAAGGACAATACATGAAACGGATTCTTATTTTATTTGTCTTTTCTGTTAGCGTATTAGGGTCTTCTGCGCAAAGTGTAGAAGCGCTATTCAGGCAATACAAAAGTGAGAAGAATGTGGAATATATACACATTCCACGTTTTATAATGTCAATGGCTAAGATGCTTACAAAAGCAGAGCCTGAAGAAGCTAAGGCATTAAAAGCAATCTCTTCTATTCGGGTTCTTAGCTTGGAAGAATGTTCTCCAATCGTTAGACAGAACTTTCAAAAGACACTTCAGACCTTTCAGCCAAGTGGATATACGCCAATCATCTTCAGTAAAGAGGCTGATGAGACCAATTATATCTATGTAAAAGAAAAGAAAGGATATATCCGTGAACTGCTCATTCTTTCTGCCGACAAGCAAGATGGAGCTATTGTCCATATTAAAGGCAGGATAAGTCCCGACGAGGTGAACACTGTTGTAAAACAGAATACAAAGAAGAAACTGAAAGAACTATAAGGTGTATTGTGATTTACCACGTACACCTCAGTTTCTTATTGCCCACAGTGCACATCTATTATCTATGCAAGCAAGTGAATTCAAACAGCTATTCCTACCCCTGCCATCGGAAACTCTTTTCGGTGGCATATAGGCTGATGGGGAACGCACAAGCAGCTGAGGATATGGTGCAAGAGACTTTCTTAAAACTCTGGATGCAGCGTGATAAGATGGGAAATGTGGATAATCCTGAGGCTTATAGTATAACGGTGCTGCGCCGACTATTCTATGACAGAATGAGGACAGGGCATTTACAAGAAGTCGATAAAGATGTGGGAAGTCTACAGGTCACTTCCTCACAGAATATCAGTAGACAATTAGAGGCTGCTGACGAATACCAACAAGTAAAACTGTTGATTACCTGTTTGCCCGAACCACAGGCTAAAATCATGCTGATGCGTGATGTGGAAGACCGCAGTTTTGAGGAAATCAGCATTGAAACAGGGCTTACGGAGGTGAATATAAGAAGTGTTCTCAGCCGTGCCCGAAAGAAGATTAGAGAGACAAATAAAAGCAATGAGATATGGTAAAGACTGAAGATATAAAGCGTTTACTTGACCGATACTACGATGGAATGACCACCGAAGAGGAGGAGAACACGCTGCGCACTTACTTCAATGGCAATGACATTGATGCCAGTTTGACGGAGGAACGCATCTTCTTCACGGCTCTTCAGTCATCAGAATGCCCTACACCAGCAGGGATGGAAGAGCGACTCAGTCGGCAGATTAGCCAGTGGAACACCTTAGAGGTCACCACTCGCCGTGCGACAATGCATATTAATCTGCGCTGGATAGTAGGGATTGCAGCCACTCTGTTGCTTCTCTTCACTGCGAGAGCTATTGTTTACCAAAACGAGAGAATATCTCCACAGACAGAGCAGGATACTTACACCAACACAACGGATGCCTATGCAGAAACCTCACGAGCACTGATGAAATTCTCAAAGTCGCTCAACAAGGGATTGATGCAACTGAAAATATCACTAATAAAACAAGGGATTAGATTATGAAGAGAATTATTTTAACGATTTGTTTATCAACAATTGCCTGCTAATGACATTTTGCACAAAAGGCATTATTTGAAAAAGTATAGTGATACGGATGGTGTGAGTACTGTTTACATATCACGCAATATGATGCGTATGATGGGAAATGTGAGAGCAGGCAACAAGGATATTAGTAAGATAGCGAGCCGTCTGGATTATCTACAGATACTCTCTTGTGATCGTCCTTCTCTGATTCTTTCTATAAAGAAGACTGCTCAAAGCATTTTCAACCAACAGAAATTTACAGTTATAATGCAGGTCAATGAGGGAGGTGAACATACTACTATCTACGAACGACATCACCCGAATGGAAAGAAGGAGTTTGCCCCTACTTGCCATTGAACGCAACGAGATAACTATTATCAACCTACTTGGTAATATCTCGTTACAGGATATTCAAGGAATAGCTGGTGGGAAATAATCCCCCAGCTTTTTTGGTTATGTAACAGAAATAGAGTACTTTTGCAGAAAATAAGGAGGTGTAATTATGAATAGGACCATAAATATTCCAAGTGCAGACAACGCCTTCTTGGAGATGTTAGCACAAAAGATGGGATGGACAATAAGTCAAATCAACTCTCATACAGAGAAGTATAAAAAAACCAGACTTAAACACACCAGAGAAAAAGGAAAAAAGCAATAGAGTTGCTTCAATCCATCGCTGGTAAACTGCCAAACAGTCATTTAGAAAGCTGGAAACAAGCAAAAAGAAGAGTATCTAAGAACAAAACACTTATGAGAATCTTCTTAGATACCAATATCCTCATAGATCTTCTTGAGGCAAGAGGTGAGTTCACACAGAATGCACTGAAAGTGGCAAGTATGGTTATTAACAACGGAGACGAACTTTTGTTGAGTGACCTATCAGTTGTAAATGCTTGTTATATCGAAAGAAAATCCTTAGGGAATAGGGACTTTATAGCAACATTCTCTGCTATTAGAGATTGCTTTGAAATTATCGGTATGGGAGCACCTGCGATAGATGCTGCAATCACTGCTAATTGGAATGATTTTGAAGATGCAATGCAATACTTTGCTGCTCTTAATGCAAATGCTGATATCATTGTCACAAGAAACAAGAAAGATTTTTGTTACCAGTGAGATAAGTGTTGTAACTCCTTTGGAATATATAGAAGGTAAAAATCAAATGAAAATAGGTATATTCGTTGGAAGCTTTGATCCGTTCACAATAGGACATGACTCTATTGTACGCCGTACACTGCTCCTCTTTGACAAGGTGGTGATAGGCGTAGGTGTCAATGAGCGGAAGAAGTATATGCTCAGTACGGAGGAACGGACGGAACGTATAGCACGACTATATGCTGACGAGCCGAAGATTGAAGTAAAGGCATACAGCGACCTTACCATCGACTTTTGCACGAAGAGAGGGAGCCGAATATATCATTAAAGGTATACGTAGCGTAAAAAGACTTCGAATATGAGCGCGAACAAGCTGATATAAACCGACGATTGAGTTCTATTGAAACCATCTTATTCTACGCAGAACCACAATTAGAAAGTATCAGCTCAAGCGTTGTAAGAGAGCTGAAAAACTTTGGAAGAGACATCACAGAGTTCTTGCCAAAGGGATATTAACGATTAGAAAGATGCTCACAAGGCACATTGATAAAACAAGAACACGATGATAACATATAGTGCAGAAGGCGTTAAGATGCCAAAAATCAAGAAACGAGAGATTACTCGTTGGATTAAAGCAGTTGCAGCAACCCATGGACGAAAGGTTGGAGAAATTGGTTATATGTTCGTTGATGACGAAAAGATACTCGAAGTTAACAACGAATACTTAGGGTCACGATTACTACACCGACGTCATTACTTTCGACTATGATGAGGATGATATTCTCAATGGCGACCTCGTTATCTCGCTTGATACAGTCCGTACCAATGCCGAACTGTTCAATAAGTCCTACGAAGACGAGTTAAATCGTGTTATCATACATGGTATTTTGCATCTCTGTGGTATCAACGATAAGGGACCTGGTGAGCGTGAGATTATGGAAGAGAATGAGAATAAAGCACTCGCTCTACTTAAAGAAATGAGTAACGAATAATATGTGTCCGATAAGACTCGGTAAGCTTTATCATTTTAAAGAATAAGGGACTAAAATCCAACTATGGGTTTTTAGTCCCTTATTTTCTATATGCTCTTGTTTGTCAAAAAGCCGTTTCTCATTCCAAATCGATTATTAGACCACAACATTCATATATGTTTATATTCTGATAACTGATTCAGACTAAACAAAAGAAAGAAATAGTGTTAGAATTTGAACTAAAGTTTTTCTTTCCATGTTATCCGTTGCAAGGTCAATAGCCTTATTGACAATTGCACTCTGTACGTTCCACACACGGAAATACTCGTTCATATCCCAGAGGTCACGGGCGGTGAGGGCTTTTAGTTGTAGGGCTATATGAGGAAGTGTAGCCTTAAATTCAGCATCATCCTTAGCTTCAATCTTTTTCTTTCTTTCCCTCAGCCACGATTTCGTCAAGTAATGATTGTGGTGTTACATACGAGTTGTTAAAAGGCGTCAAACGAGCTGTATTGTGCCTTTAAGGCTTTTCTATGCATGTCAGCATATTTTTATGTAAGCATTGATGATAATACTCTTGGCTGCCAATCTACGATGGTATCGCGTAAACTTTGCTGTGTCAAGTGGAACAAAGTAATCAGGCATAATACCACCCCCACCATAGACTACACGATGTTGACGGATGGTGTGATACTTCAATGAGTCAGAGAATTGAATACTGTCAGGATTGGTCAATTCGCCATGTTTGAAGCGTTTTTTTCGAGATCCATTTCATAATCTTTCAAGTCACCTTTCTTATAAGGTTTCTGTATGCATCGACCACTTGGTGTATAATAATGTGCTATCGTTAGCCGAATCATACTACCATCGGGAAGATCCAAAGGACGTTGTACAAGTCCTTTACCAAAGGTTCTACGTCCAACCACCACACCTCGATCGTTGTCTTGTATAGCTCCCGTAACAATCTCAGCAGCTGAGGCTGAAAAATTCATTCACTAATACGTAGACGTTTACATCCTGTAATTGCCCATTACCAATAGCTTTGTATTCTTGTCTACTAACACGTCGTCCTTCGGTGTAGACAATCATATCATTTGCTTTAAAGGAACTCATTCGAGATTTGTACAGCCGACTGAAGGTATCCTCCGCCATTGTCTTGTAGGTCAAGGATGAGGGTCTTCATTCCTTTCTTTTTTTCAATGAATCGGCTGCAACGATGAACTCGTCATGGGTCTTCTGTCCGAAACTTTCTATTTGGATATATCCTACATTAGGACGAGATCATGTAAGCGGCATTGACGGTGTGAATAGGTATTTTTAGCACGTGTTACAACAAAGTATAACACACCTTTCACGCCACGTCGTATAATACCCAGTTTCACTTTTTGTACCTTTCTTGCCACGTAATTGTTTCATAATGTCGATGCGGGGCATCTTTACACCAGCGATTGCTAATCCATCCACACTAATGATACGATCGCTCAGGCATGATACCGACTTTCTGAGGACGGTCCGTTAACAATGGTTTGTACAACAACAAGTGTATCCTCCATCATATTGAATTGTACACCAATGCCTTCGAAGTCACCTTGTAGCGGTTCGGTCATCGCCTTTGTTTCTTTCGCATCGGTGTAGGTAGAATGTGGATCAAGCTTCTCAAGCATACCCTTGATAGCGTCCTCCACTAATTTCTGTTCGTTCACAGAGTCCACGTAGTAGCTGGCAATAGCTATCTCTGCAAAATGCAACTTACGCAATGGTGAGTCATTCTTTTGCTGTGCAGACACGGGTAAAAAGGCGAAAAGGTGAAACAGTAAAAGATAAATATATTTGCTCATATCCTAATCTTATAATTTAATAGTTTTTGTTATATGATTGAAGATGGCAACAAAAAGTCTCTATAAAAAGACTTGTGTTTTGCCCTTCAATCTTATTTATATTATTCACTGATGTACTACTAATCGTACGGACATCATTTTAGAAATCTACTTCTTTTATCGATTTATATTTTTATTTCTCCACGTCAGGAAGGTCCTCTTCGATAACAAGGTTATCAATAATGAAGTTCTGACGCTCCATAGTGTTCTTACCCATGTAATACTCCAAGAGTTTGGCTACTTGGTCGTTCTTATGCAAGGAAACTTGTTCCAAGCGCATTTCTGGACCAATGAAATGGGCAAACTCGTCAGGTGAAATCTCACCAAGTCCTTTGAAGCGGGTGATTTCTGGGTCTGGACCAAGCTCTGTGATGGCAGCGATACGCTCCTCCTCTGAGTAGCAGTAGCGTGTAATAAAGTCGTTCTTTTTTTCTCCTTTCGCACGACGAGCATCTGCTTCGGCAATAACTTCCTTGTTCTTTATCTTTGTTCTACGATTACGAACACGGAAAAGTGGGGTTTGAAGAACGTATACGTGTCCTTTCTTGATTAGCTCTGGGAAGAACTGAAGGAAGAAGGTGATTATTAATAAGCGGATGTGCATACCATCGACATCGGCATCCGTTGCCACAATCACCTTGTTATAACGCAGTGAATCGAGTCCGTCTTCAATGTCCAGTGCAGCTTGAAGGAGATTGAACTCCTCATTCTCATACACCACCTTCTTCGTCAATCCGAAGCAGTTAAGTGGTTTTTCCACGCAATGAGAAGACTGCTTGTGTATTGACATCACGGCTCTTCGTGATGCTTCCACTGGCCGAATCACCCTCTGTGATAAAAAAATAGAACTCTCCTCCTTTCGATTATTCTTTTATGTCACAATAGTGTACACGACAGTCACGCAACTTGCGGTTATGCAGGTTAGCTTTCTTCGCACGTTCGCGTGCTAACTTCGTAACACCTGCCATTGCTTTTGCGTTCGCGTTCGGTTTCCTTGATTTTTATTCTCAAGGATATCCGTAAAGTCTTCTTTATGTATATGAAGATAGTTGTCAACGTTCGTTTTGATAAAGTCGCCCACATACTTATTGATTGACTCACCATCAGGTGACATCTGAGTAGAACCTAACTTAATCTTTGTCTGTGACTCGAACACTGGTTCTTCCACATTTATGGCAATTGCTGCCACGAGTCCATTACGTATATCGCCATACTCATACTTACCAAAGAACTCTTTTATTGTTTTGGCAATATGTTCCTTGAAGGCTGTCTGGTGTGTACCACCCTGCGTTGTGTGCTGTCCATTCACGAAAGAATAGTATTCTTCGCCATACTGGTTGGTATGTGTAAAAGCTATCTCAATATCCTCACCCTTCATGTGAACGATAGGATACAATGGGTCAACAGTCATATTGTCAGTCAAAAGGTCCTTCAAACCATGTCGACTAAGTATGCGACGACCATTGTACATAATCGTCAATCCTGTGTTTAGATAGGTGTAGTTGCGGAGCATCTCCTCCACAATATCATCATGGAAGGTGTAATTCTTGAAGAGAGTGGCATCTGGCTCAAAGTAGATGTAAGTACCATTCTCGTCCGCAGACTTCTTTGTCTGATCGCTTTGTATATTACCTTTCTCGAACGAAAGTTCACGTACCTTACCATCACGGAAACTCTTTACCTCAAAAACGAGCACTAAGCGCATTAACCGCCTTCACACCGACACCATTCAGACCGACACTCTTCTTGAACGCTTTTTGAGTCATACTTACCACCCGTATTCAGTACCGATACTGCCTCAACGAGCTTACCTTGTGGAATACCACGTCCATAGTCTCGCACACTAACACGTAGGTTATCCTCCACATCAATCTCAATGCGGTCGCCAGCATTCATTTTGAACTCGTCAATAGAGTTGTCAAGTACTTCTTTCAGGAGTACATATATACCATCTTCTGGCAACTTTCCATCACCCAAACGGCCAATATACATACCCGGACGGGTACGTACATGCTCCATATCCGATAGATGTCGGATATTATCATCGGTGTAAGATACGGGTGTTGGGTGTTGGGTGTTGGGTGTTGATGAATTGTCCATGTGTTGGGTGTTGGGTGTTGAGTGTTGGGTGTTGATGAATTGTTAAAATGTTGGGTGTTGGGTGTTGAGTATTGGGTGTTGATGAATTGTTAAAATGTTGGGTGTTGGTGGGGTGTAATGATACTAATTGAAAGATGTCATGATGCGTTTATTTGCTGATGAGGGATGAAGAATTAGAAGACTGCAACAGTGACCTTCTTAATCCTGCAATTTGCTTTTACGATAGAAAGGATTTGACTATCAAAAATCCTCCCGTTGTATAGTAGAAATATAATGATAGGCTTCAGCTAATTCTATTTGACTGGAAACCTCCATTAAAGAACCATTAGCTATATCAAGGAAATGTGTTCTTTCTTTACTACTATATCGACCAAAAACCTTCTGCAATATTAAACATAACAGATGTAGAAGCACGCTGCAATTGATTTGTCAACGCATATCGTTCTTCTTTTTGGAAATGATTTTAAGGCTTCATTGACATTAATAGCCAACTGCTTAGCGTCCTTATAAACATCTAAACGCCTGTAATAAAACAATTCCATAGGTACATCCTTTTACATTCAAATGGTCTTTAAGTGTCTTAATGTTAGGTGTTAATATAGAAGAAACATGTGAAAATATAGAAAGAACACATGATAAAACTATTCATCAACACCCAACATTCAACACCCAACACCCATCATTCATCACCCATCACCCAATAGCCTTCCCGAGTAGCATCTACGCTTCTTGTGCATAGTTGGGTCTAATGGACCCCACTGACTCTGTACGCTTTCGTTGGTTTCCATCTCCACGTGCGTTTCACCCCACTTGAAGCCATACTTCACATAACGTGGAATGAGGTCAGCAAAAACAAGAGAATTAGCTCCCTTAGAGCGATACTCTGGTAGGACACCAATAAGGAGAAGGTCTACAACCTCCGTCTTATGGAACTTTATTGCACGTAATAAATGCCACCATCCGAATGGGAAAAAGACGTCCCGCGGCGGCACTTCTGCAGAGCACGTGTCAGCGATGGGATTGTGATAGCAAGGCCAACTAACTGGTTATCCTTGTTGCCATCCTCAATAACCGTGATGAGGTCAAGGTCGGCAAATGGAAAATACATCTTGACATACTGGTCTATCTGGCGGTCAGTCAACTCTGAGAAGCCATATAAGTGTGCATAGGTTACGTTGATTAGGTCAAAGAGTTTCTTACCATAACCACCCTCAAAGATTTCTTTCTTCGTCAGTTTACGCGCATGGAGATTATATCGTTTCTCCACCATTTCTGCAATTTTTTTGTGTACTTCTCTGGTGCAGTTTCTGGAACGTCAAGACGATATTCGACATAGTCGTTATCTTTCTCCCAGCCACCAAGTTTATCCATGTGCTTTGGATAATAGTCGTAGTTGTAGAGGGTTGCCATCGTACCAAGCTCGATCAAAGCCCCAAGTCAACATACCCTCTGGATCCATATCGGTAAAACCAAGTGGACCAACAATAGAGGTCATGCCCTTCTCTCGGCCGTAGTCTTCAACAGCCTTCAGCAAAGCACTCGATACTTCGATATCGTCAATGAAGTCTATCCAGCCAAAGCGAACATCCTTCTTCTCCCACTTCTCGTTAGCTTTGTTATTAATGATAGCTGCTACACGTCCTACCACTTTTCCTTCTTTCAAAGCAAGGAAATACTCAGCTTCACAGAAGTCAAAAGCAGCATTCTTGTCTCTTGATAGCGTATTCAACTCATCGCTATAGAGGTTAGGGGCATCATACTCGTTGCCCTCGTAGAGGTCGTAATGAAACTCAATGAAATCCTTTAAGTCTTTCTTTGTTTCGACTCTCTTTATCTGAACTGATGACATTTGGTATTTTTTTAATTTCGTTATTTTCCTAATCTTAAACGTACAAAAGTACTAAAAAAAGGTAGATTGACAAATTTACGCTTCTTTTTATTGACTATCCCTATCCTTCGATTCTATAAGCTGGTCTTGTGTCAGGCGTCATTACTATGATTATTCGTCCTTGTTATCTTTGCAGAATATAATTATTTGTATCCAAAAAGGCTTCATAATTCCCTTTTGATAAGGAATTATGAAGCCTCTCATTATCAATAAATTTGCTTTTTATTTTGGATTATCTCACAACAAACTTCTTACCGCCACGGATATAGATGCCCGGTGCGAGTTGTGCATCAGCTGGCATACGAACACCTTGTAGGTTATAAACAGCCTCATCAGTGGTTGTTACAGTCCATACGGTTCCAATTCCTGCCGTTGTATCCTCTACGTAGAGCATTGGATAGATACCATTATCAGATGCAGGTTTGTAAGCACCGAATGTCGTATATTTGGTATCATACTGAAGTATGTGACCTGTGGAAGAAGTAATAGTGAATGTACCATCATCCTTTGGTGCCAGTGTCCACTCTACTGCCTTATTCTTAGTCACAAACTGAACGGTCTTGTACTTATCCTCTTGCCCGAAGTACTTGTCGTTAGCATCCTTGATATAGAATCCTGATGTTCCCTGCTCCAGAGTAAGGAATGATTGATTGTTAGAAACACTGATAGTACCATTGTTATCAATAATCTCATTTGTTTTAAGGTATCCAAACTTTTTACCTGTTAAGGTAGATGCAACAACAAAACCTTTACGGTGTTTGCTACAAGAACATAACGTTTGCCTGCTACGGGAGCCGTTGTTGTCTTTACGAAAGTAACGCTTTGTGGTGTTATCACTGGTTTTATCTGGTGTTACCACTGGCTTATCTGGTGTTACCACTGGTTCTTCATTTACAATCACACCAGTATATCGTTTATCGTCAGAAGCAGTTGTTATGGCAAAATCAGGGTTGAACTCTACATCCATACTGTCGCCCCATACGTATTCAGCAAGGTCAGGGTAGTCAATGAAGAGGTTACGATTTCCCTGAATCTTAAAGACAGCTTCGTTACGTTTGATTTCTTGCTCGTCAACACGGTCATTTTTACTCCACTGGAGATATAGTTTGTAAGCCCAATCTTTCAGAGTTGGCCAGTTCTTGTTTTCAAGACTTTGTAAGCCTACCTTTACCCAATTAAGATTTTTGATAGGTTGTAGCCATATACATATAGCTGCGTGAGAACTCACCTTTAAAGCGGTCGCCCGGTTCCCACATATTCACAAGGTTCCCATCAGCATATCCCGTTCCGACCTTGTCATAACCTGCACCAGCTTCTTCTTTAACGTTGACAACAACACCCATTGGGTAATTACTCTTTGAACTATTAGCCTTTGAGTCGGATGGATAAAGGTTATAAAGGTCGCACCAAGCATCATTTTTTCTTTCCCCACCAGCTCTTTGGGAAAGAATGCTCAATATTCATACCAGCAATAGCTTCACCAGTATTTGTATCTCCAAACGAGAATTTCTTATCGCTATAGCGGTTGTAGCACTCGTTGGTCTTTGGATCGCGGTCAGTATACCAGAAACCATACCACGTGAAGCCAGGTCCTTTGCCACCATAGTCCAGCACAGTTTTCTTGTCCATCAGCTTGTGTAAAGCATCTTTGAGTTCTGCTTTCTTTAACCCCTTTAACGAAGAAGCGTACTGTGCCAACGTCTTACGATCGATAGCATAGGCTGATGTTGTTAAAACCAATTAAGGCTACTGCGATAATCAACTTAAAATACTTGTTCATTGCTTAAATGTTTTTATAGGTAAATATTTGTCATATATTGATATCTAAGTTTTTTTAGATTTGTCCTTATCTAATGTCTAATTAGGCATATTATGAGGTTATAAACCATATTTTTTTATACTTAATGCAGAGATGACAAAGTTAGGTAAAATTATTGATAAGCGCAAGTTGATAACTCGATTTTCTTACAAATAAAGAGTAGATGATTATTATCATTATCGGTAGATGCAAAGAGGTAGATGTCGCCTCCTTCTTTTATCTTCAGTCGTTTACGTAAATCGGCAACACTCATAGGGAAGTTGCGCACGGCAATATTGGCTTTTTCTATCCCTGACAAACTGTGCCGTAATTCCTTCTTATTAAACGATGAAACTGCTGTTATCACAAACTTTCGTCCTGGGGAAATCATTAATAGCTTCGTCTGAGACAAAAAGATGAGAATTAAGACTTAGTGCTGAAAGCGGATAACGAGCCGTAAGGAGTGCAAAGCAACCCGCCTTCATTAAGGAAGCGTTAGGTTCATAGAGATACTGACCACGTGTAGGAAGCGTTGAAAGAATGCGCTGTGATGTACTTAAAGCCTCGTCAAGCGTGTATGAAAACGATGTTATCATCATTCACACAGTACACTTGTATGGCTTTCCCCATCGTTGTTTTTCCCTCTGTCTTTCCCTTTACTTTCTGCAAAACCATTAAGAGTTCTTTACATTCATTACGTACTGAGACGATGTGAACCTCACGAACAATATTATCTAAATGGTTCAATTCCTCTACAGCATGATGCCAGTCGAGCATTGGTGATAGTTTTATAATGACTGAGTCAGCCTTTTCTAAGAGCTTCTTTTCTAAGGACAAGGCGTCAGGTGTACAATCACTTATCAGTACTGTCTTACTTCCTTGTTCATTACGACGGGCAGGATCGAGGAAGATAACAGATACGTGTTTAAGCTGATCGAGGTAGAGCGTACCATCTCCATTCACCACTTTGGCTTGTGTTAATCCTAAGGCATGGAAGTTATGACGAGCCAATTCGCATAGTTTCTCCTGTTGTTCTACATAAACGGCATGCTTAAATTCCTTTGCAATAAAGGAGAAATCAACGCCAAAACCACCAGTAAGATCGCAGAATGTTGTTTCTGTTTCTTTTTGAATATTGGCTTTTTCTGTAATGTGGTTATTACGTTCGTTATCAGTAAAACAAGATTTAGGGAAAAGTTCGATACCAGCAATTCGTTTAACGAGCTGAGCTTTGTACTCTGCTGTCTGCTGACTTGAACACTGCTCCATAGATAAGTGTGGCGGATAAATGATGTACTTATTTCCAGCCCATAATGGCAGTTTCGTGCGTGCAGTTCGCCATCCTTCAAGTTGATTGATAAGGAAGTGCATATCAACATCGGGATAACGATGGGCTTGGAGGGCTAAATGTTTCACTCCTGCTGCCTCTCCAAGTGGAGATGGAAGTGAAATATTGTGTTTGCTGAGAATGTCCTGTACACATTGTGGTAGCGGGAAGTCCCTCATGCTTCATATTGTCTGTTTTTCTTCATTTTGATGGTTCGAAGTTATTTGTTTACCCTTTTTAGACTTACCTTTCTTCTTGATGATAAAAAAACAAGGGATGACACCGTCTTATCCTCATATCTTTTTATGTGATAGAAAAAAAGTCCAGTTTCAACCCCTGTCATCAATCAAATACTTATTTGTTTGTCTAAATAATATGGGATAGTCCTTAGCTTATAATGTTTCAAGATGTCGGTATATACTTATTTCATTTCTTCTTTTTTTCAGTTTCACATAATCGCTAAAATACCCGATCACCTCTGCACGTTGTTCATTGTCGAGCGTATCGTTTACGTTCATCAGACCGCGATAATAAGCCTTAATTGCCTTTGTTAGCTTTTGCCTTATTAGAAGCGTGCTTACTGAAAAATCTTATTAAGGTCTTTGTAAAGTGCTGGTTTCATTTTTGTTCATAAAGGCAAATTTCCCAGTAGATGGTTTCTCCGTCCTGTTAGAAAGAGTGTTTATCGGTTCCGTAGTCTTTGTTCTTATCGTATCCTCTGAGGCTTTAATAGCGTCAGAAGTAAAGATAGAAGAGAGGTCAATCTTACCAGCTTGCTCAATGATAGTACCACCATAATTGTAAGTTAAAAAGTCCGATTCCAATAGCAAGGGCAATTAGCAAACTTACCAAAAAGCGTTCCTTTGCCAAACGTTGGTAGGTGTAAAGACGATTGTTCGTGGTTCAAATCAGTGAGAAACTCTTCTATATTTGCGTAGCGGTCACATCGCTTAAAGGCGCAACAACGTTTTATAATCTCGCTATAAGCCAGTGTTAATCCCATTACTTTCATAATGGTCCCCAGTGAATAGATGTCGGCAGTAGCATCGGCAGACATTATCTCGTCTTTGAGCTCTGGTGCCATAAATCGTGTTGTGTCGGCTGTTGGCTTCACTTCCTCTGGTGATAAAACACTGAAATCAATGAGTTTTACGTAATTGCCTTGCTTCGTAATAAGTATATTTGATGGCTTAATGTTACGATGGGTAATACCTTTTTTTGATGAGCGCAACGTAATGCATCAGCAATCTGATTAATGATACTGATTTTTCTCTTCATCTGTATGGTTTTCTTTAAGATAAGCCTGTAAGTTACGTCCTTCGACATATTCTTCCTCGATACAAAGTCCGTAATCATCAACGTCTACCAGACCTTGATGGCGTACAATACCTGAATGATTGAGTAGTTGACATTGCTTAAATTCGCGCTTTAAGGCATTACGAAGCAACATACGTTCGCGGTATTCTACCTTCAACGTTTTCAAAACAACAGTTTGATCGCCTTTACGACACTTCACAATCATACAATATCCCATTGATGGGATGACCTTGTACTCTGTATAACTCGCCTTTACAGGAGCATCGGCAGTCTGTGCCTGTTCGTTAGTGGAAAGTTTGTTCTCACTCATTAATATCGTAGGTTTTAATTCACTTTACGTCTTTTGTGTACAAAAGTACTAAAAAAAACGAGAAAGAATAGAAAAGTAGGGCTTAAAATGCTGTATTATAATTCTTATCATTTCAAGAATAAAGAAGCGCAACCATTATTATAAGCTTATTCTTTATTCTATATCAATCATTATCTCTTAAACAGTTTTTGTTTTTAGTTGCTGTCACTTTTAACATTTGTCGTAAAGCGAACATTATAAGGTATTTATACTAAACATTAGGCTGACAGGAGTGACAGTAATCTTGAAACATTGTGGTCTAATGTCTGAGATTTGGTTTAATATAAAAACAAGCCATATTTACCTTGAACATGGGTAAATATGACTTGTTATTATCGTTGTTTCAAACGATTACATTTATGAATGGGTATTTTTAGTTTTGATATACCCTCTTTTTCTGTTAAAAGAATAAGCCTTGGCAGCAGTCTTGATAACCACTGCCTATTGCTTATGATTAATCTGCAAACTTTGCCTTGATGTACTCACGGTTCAGACGAGCGATGTTAGCAATCTTCTCGTTCTTAGGACAAACAGCCTCGCAAGCACGTGTGTTAGTACAGTTACCGAAGCCAACCTCATCCATCTTAGCAACCATTGCCTTAGCACGCTTAGCAGCCTCAGGCTTACCCTGTGGTAAGAGAGCCAACTGGCTAACCTTAGATGAAACGAAGAGCATAGCAGAACCATTCTTACATGCTGCAACACAAGCACCACAACCGATACATGTTGCGCAGTCCATAGCCTCATCAGCATTGTCCTTAGAGATAAGAATAGCGTTCGCATCTTGTGCTTGACCAGTACGGATGGTTGTGTAACCACCAGCCTGAATAATCTTATCGAAGGCTGTACGGTCTACCATACAGTCCTTGATTACTGGGAAACCAGCTGAACGCCATGGCTCAACAGTGATAACATCACCATCGTTGAAACGACGCATATAGAGCTGACAGGTTGTTGCACCACGCTCAGTCTTACCATGTGGAGTACCATTAATGTAGAGTGAGCACATACCGCAAATACCCTCGCGGCAGTCGTGGTCGAAGACGAATGGTTCATCACCAGCAGCAATCAACTCCTCATTAAGGATGTCAAGCATCTCAAAGGAATGAGGTGTCATCTGGGATATTCTTCATCTCATGTGTATCGAAATGACCCTGATCCTATGGACCATTCTGCTTCCAATACTTAATTGTGAATGATATATTCTTTGCCATTTTAGTTCTTGTAATTACGTGTTTGTACCTTGATTGCCTCATACTCGAGAGTTTCCTTGATGAGTTCTGGAGTCTTGGTGTCATCACCCTGATACTCCCAACAGCCAACGTAGAAGAAGTTCTCATCGTCACGCTTAGCCTCACCTTCCTCTGTCTGGTGCTCCTCACGGAAGTGACCACCACAACTTTCTTCACGATGCAAAGCATCATAAGCAATGAGCTCACCCATGAGAATGAAGTCACGGAGGTGGATAGCCTTGTCAAGCTCGATGTTCAAGCCTTCCTTCTTACCAGGAATGAAGAGGTTTGTATTGAATTCTTCACGAAGAGCCTTCAATTGCTTTGGGACCTTCTTCAAGACCTTCCTTGGTACGACCCATACCTACATACTCCCACATGATGTGACCGAGTTCCTTGTGGAGTGAGTCAACAGAACGCTTACCCTGAATACCCATCAGACGATCAGTCTCAGCCATAACAGCCTTCTCAGCCTCCTCGAACTCAGGACGGTCGGTTTGGAACCTTGCCCCAGAGTGCCTGGTCAGCAAGATAATTCTGAATAGTATATGGCAATACGAAGTAACCATCAGCAAGACCCTGCATCAAAGCAGAAGCACCGAGACAGTTAGCACCATGGTCAGAGAAGTTACACTCACCGATTGAGAACAAACCTGGAACGGTTGTCATCAACTCGTAGTCAACCCAGATACCACCCATTGTGTAGTGGATAGCAGGAAAATCATCATTGGGTTGTAGTATTTCACGCCGTTAATCTCATTGGCAAGCTCGCCTGGGTTAACGTCTGTAATCTCCTCATACATGTCGAAGAGGTTACCATAACGCTGCAAAATAGTATCAATACCGAGGCGGTTGATAGACTCAGAGAAATCGAGGAACACAGCAAGACCAGTGTTATTAACACCAAAAGCCCTTATCGCAACGCTCTTTTTGCAGCACGTGAAGCAACGTCACGAGGTACGAGGTTACCGAAGGCTGGATAACGACGCTCCAAATAGTAGTCACGATCTTCCCTCAGGAATATCTGAGCCCTGCTTTGTGCCTGCCTGCAATGCCTTTGCATCTTCGAGCTTCTTAGGAACCCAGATACGACCGTCATTACGCAGAGACTCTGACATAAGGGTCAGCTTAGACTGCTTGTCGCCGTGTACAGGGATACAAGTTGGGTGAATCTGAACGTAAGATGGGTTAGCCATATATGCACCCTTACGATAGCACTGGATAGCTGCTGTACAGTTACAACCCATAGCGTTAGTTGAAAGGAAGTATGCGTTACCGTAACCACCAGTAGCGATAACAACAGCATTTGCTGTGAAACGCTCCAGCTCACCAGTCACAAGGTTCTTAGCAATGATACCACGAGCGTGACCATCAACGATAACTACATCCTCCATCTCATAACGAGTATAGAGCTTCACCTTACCAGTTTCTACCTGTGCACTCAATGAAGAGTAAGCACCGAGCAACAACTGCTGACCAGTCTGACCCTTTGCATAGAAAGTACGGCTTACCTGTGCACCACCGAATGAGCGGTTTGCAAGCATACCACCATACTCACGTGCGAAAGGAACACCCTGTGCAACACACTGGTCGATGATGTCGTTTGACACCTCAGCAAGACGGTAAACGTTAGCCTCACGAGCACGATAGTCACCACCCTTTACTGTATCGTAGAAAAGACGATAAACAGAGTCACCATCATTCTGATAGTTCTTTGCAGCATTGATACCACCCTGTGCAGCGATAGAGTGTGCACGACGTGGTGAGTCTTGGATGCAGAAGTTATATACGTTGAAGCCCATCTCACCGAGAGAAGCAGCAGCACTGGCACCAGCCAGACCTGTACCAACAACGATAACATCCAGTTTTAGTTTATTTTTTGGGTTAACCAAACGCTGATGAGCCTTATAGTTGGTCCATTTCTCAGCTACTGGTCCTTCTGGTATTCTGGAATTTAATGTCTTAGTCATGATTGTTTTGAATTTAATTGTTCAATTATGATACTTACTTATGCTGCACAGCAAAGGCTTGGTGCACAACCGAAAGCAAATGCAAGAACTACAACGAGGAAGCCGAGCATCAACAGTGTAACATAGATGTTACCAATAGTCTTCCAACGATTGAACCATACCTTACCATTGAGACCCACTGTTTGCATAGCACTCCAGAAACCGTGAGAAAGGTGGAACCACAATGCAGCAATCCAAATAACATAGAGAACTACGTAAACAGGATTATCAAAAGTGTACTTAATGTAAGCAAAACCATCAGCAGGATGGTAAGGTACTGCCATACCAGTAAGCTCTGCAAACATCATATTGTACCAGAAGTTGAAGAGGTGAAGTCCAAGACCGAGCAACACGATAATACCGAGAACAAGCATATTCTGACTTGCCCACTCTACTGTTGCAGGCTTCTCTGTAACAGCATAGCGATTGTTACCACGTGCACGGCGGTTCTGTGCTGTAAGAATGAATGCATAAACAATGTGACAAACTGCCAATGCGCCAAGACCTGCAGTAGCAGCTACTGCATACCAGTTGGCACCCAACAGCTCACAAATCATGTTGTAAGCCTCTCCTGAAAAGAGAGCAACAAGATTCATACAGCAGTGGAACGTCATGAATAGGATCAGGGCCATGCCTGTCACAGACATAATCACCTTTCTACCAATAGATGAATTGATTAACCACATAAATGTTTTGATTTTAAATATTTAAACTGTTAGAATTATTATTCAATATATAGATTAATACGGCGGAAAGGCATGCTTTGCCTCCCCATCGAATTTATGTTTTATCAAATTAGATACCAAGATGTTGGTATAACGGCGCATGTAATGCACTGCAAAAAAATACTATATTTTTAATGATTTGTCAAAGCGTTTTTAAACAAAAAAAGTATAGTATTTAGACTTAAAATAAAATAGGCTGAGCCTATCCTAATAAATGGGGATAGTTATAGAAGACACACAAACCTTGAAAGTTAAACAAAAAAACTTTCGGTGTTGTATAGTAATTTAAAGTCATCCGTGAAGTGGTAAAAAGATGAATACTACTTGGTAAACCATTCTCATATTAGTTAGCCATTAGCATATTACTATTTATCATCAAGCCTCTCTTTTCCTGTTTTTAGCCGATGTGTTAGTACTCAGCACATGTCGTGCGATTGGTAAGCACCAATGGTGCGGAGCGTTAACACCAATGGTGCGGAAGGCTAAATATCTTGCTATATGTTATAGAAGTGGAGGCAACTTGTTGTTAGAAAGTACCGAAAACTAAGTCAACCTATTTAATTTCTCAGTTTATCAATTACTCGAACATATCACAAAACAATAGGAACAAACGCCATTATCTATCCCTATTTCTATTTATTTGTTGCTTTTCAACAATCAACTTTTTAATCTCATTTTTGTTTTGTCAATTCCTTTTTCGTTCTTGCCGTGGAAATAAGTAGAGATGCGTAAATCTTAAAAGCCATAAAGCAGTACTATATCATCATCTTACAACCATTTTTCTGTTTTTATCACCCACTCTTACTTTCTTTTTTTAAATGAAAACAACTATCTTTGCAAAGGAACAAATAACTTTTTAATTATAAAACATAAGATTCAAAAGTATGAGTAAACCTATATATTTCTTACCTTGGGCTATGAGGATGGTTATTATACTATGCTTGGTAATAACTCATATCCAACAAAACAGCCTTATTTATATACTATCTGCTTTTTACCTTTATATTGATTGTTTTTCTGTATCTGGGGATGTTCGAAAAAGTAAGACACAGAACATTTTTAAAAAGCATTGACTGGTAATAGAACACAAAACATCTTTGATGTCGTGATGTCTGCACTCTTCATAATAATAGGCTTGTACAGTAAAAGACACAACTACGGTTATAGAAGGTGGTGCACTATTAACAATATCGGTAATCAATATTATATCACTTATCAAATACCAAAAAGTCATAATGTAAAACGAGAGGGTATAAAAAGTAATTGCACTTTTATACCCTCTCGTTATTTTTGACACCTGTATTACTTCATACAATAATCTAATTCCTCAATATCTTACTTCTTTGGAATAATCTCAAACACTTCCGCCTCACCAATGAGTTCTATGCGTGTTGCTTTCTTGGCAACATTAATGGTAAAGAAAGGTTCGTTAGAAGTGAACTCAGCCTTCAGTTTGTTACGCTTGTCGTACTGGCAAACACGAACAGAACCACCCTCTGGCAATGAAAGCATGAAGGTGTAAGAGGTCATGCCCGTTGGTACTTCAAACGAGGTAGCACCAGTGTTCTTGAATGATGTACCAGGCTGACGGTCGAATGCAAGAAGAACATCACTTACGCCAGCCTTAGTATTAGCAAATGCAAGAGATGCTGCACCAGCAGGAGTCACAACGAACGAGCGAATGGCTGCCCAGTTCTTACGATTAGACTCAAGACGACGAAGACGGATGTAACGTGCCTGTACTGGCTCACCCTGCCAAAAGGATGTCGTACTGATTCTTCATGTCAGCCAGCATAGGCTGCCAAGTCTTGCCATCGGTAGAGTATTCGAGTGTTGCATGGTCGTAGAAGTCGCAATCATCAGTAGAGTTACGTCCTTGAAGGATGTGTACCTCACGGATAGACATTGGTTCGGGGAGGGCTACACCCATCCAGTCGCCAGCTCTCTGAGCTTCGCCAGAGGTGTAGTGTGTCGTACTGTGCTCCGTCAAGCATGAGTCCAGCCTGAGTTGTTTTTAAGGCTCTTGTAAGAACCGATACCACGCAGTGTGAAGGCCTTTTTCGCCAGAGAGTTTCTCATAGAAAGCATCGCCGAGGTCGTCCATTGCGAAGTCGAAGAATGGTTGTAACTTCATAGTACCAGACTTGTGTGCTTCGTAAGCATTCTTGTCTTCCAAAGACATGCGGGTCTTAACGTACTTGCTCCAGAATTTCTGGTTCTCACCATTGCGGTAGAGGTCCATTAGTTCGATAGCCTTCTTGCCACGTTCGCCAATCTTACCAAATTCTACCAGCCATGGTTTCAACTCTTTTATGAGTAAATCGTTAGTACATCCAGCCTCAAACTCGGTAGGAACTTTTGCCACACGTTCGAATTCCTGATAAAGTTTATCACGTTTTTCCTTAGTGTAATTAGCAAGACGGAAGGTTTCTGTTTCCCAAGACTCGTCACGGCGATAACCAGTTTCGGTATCGGCAGAGTGGATGGCAAAGGTGCGGTAAGCGTCCTTTGCACGTGGCATCATTACTTCCAATCCACGTTCCCAGCTGTCAATAGGGTTATAATCAGATGGGTTCCATGTGTGAGTCGGCTACGCTATAAAGAGAGAGTTTTGAGGCTTCTCCGTGTTCCATAGGGTTGCTGACAAGACCGCACATATCCTTCTCTGTGAGTGAGGTTTCCAAGCCATAGACAGGACCTTGTAATACGATGTTGCGCACGTAGTCGGTCACGGCATAGTTCCACCAGAAGAAGGCAGGGTCGTTTGATACGGCTATCAACCCAGTCGAGCGTACTCTTAGTGGCGTCGCTACAAACAACATCGCCAGTCCAGAAGACCCGTACAGATGGGTCGAGTGTCTTACCATAGATGCTCAAAGGACCATTCTCGCCAGCCTGAGCCCATAGTTTCGTATAGTCAGTAGGGGCAGATAATTAGAGGGAGCAACATCCTTCTTTGTTTTGACAAACTCGTTCGATAGTCGGTTTAATAATTCGACTTGTCGGCTTGGGTTAGTTCCCTCGCCAGAAATGTCGTCAAAGAAGATGGCAAATGATTGTACACCATTCTTATACATAAACTCGAGTTTATGCAGAAGGTTTTGATAATCTTCCTCGTTCCACTTGATATCTTTACCTGGATGGATAGCCCAAACGAAGTCTACACGGTTCTTCTTACAGGCAGCAACAAGTTCTCGGATATCCCTCATCTCGTCCTCTGGATAAGGCAAGCGCCAGTGAGGGGAGCTGTGGTAAGGGTCGTCCTTTGGACCATATACGTAGGTATTCATCTTGTACTTACCATAGAAGTCAATCAATGAGAGGCGTACGGCATGTGACCATGGAGTACCATAGAAGCCTTCGACAACACCACGATAAGCGAATACTGGTGCATCGTTGATTTCCAGACAAGGGAGTTTCTTACCACCTTCGACAGAGGGGTTTTCCATAATCTGTCGCAGGGTTTGGATGGCATAGAATACTCCTAAGTCATTAGAAGCCTGAATAGTAATACCTTTTGAGGTAATCTTTAAAGAGTAGGCACCCTCTGCGTTAGTAACAGGATTGTTATCTTTGTTTGCAGTTGCAGTAGCTTTCGTTAGTTGTATCTTCAAAGGAAAACCCTTATCAGCACGAGAAAGGAAGTTGAGGTCGGTCCAATAGTCTCGACTTTGTTTACTTTTTAGAAGATGGTTGACTGAGGGTGATACCCATACTGATGTCTACCGTACCTTCGTTAGTCAGTTTAACGTAACGTGGTGTAGGGTTAATAACGAGTCCCTGATGGTCAATTTTCTTACCAGGAACAGGATTGATTAATTGTACTTCCGAACGTTGACTACCTAAGTCGAAGTCATTGTTCTGCGCATGAGCAGCTGTAAGGGCACACATACCCAAAGCGAAAGTAACTAAAAGTTTCTTTTTGTTTCATGTAGGTTTTTAATATTTGGTGTTCGACCAGTATGCTGTATAAGCCCAGTCGATGATAAAAATAGTAATATGATTGCTTCCTCTTCTAATAAGAAGGATTTCTATCTGCAAAGATAAGTAATAAAAAAATGAATTAATCTATCAACTGTTATTAAAAAAACAGAGCTATTTGTACAAAAAGATGAGGATAATAGTTTCGTAATGTATTCGCACATTCAGCTTGGTAAGGTTTTTTTACTTCGATAAAGAAGAATGAGTTCTCTAACTTAAAAATAGGAGGATTAAAAATACGTCAACTTATTTTGTTTTTATGCCACAAATCAGCTACCTTTGCAATGTTTTTAATTCAGATTAATTATGAAAATAGCATTAATAGGCTATGGCAAGATGGGGCGTATGGTAGAACAGATAGCCCTTGAGCGTGGCCACGAAATCGTAAGTATTATTGATGTTGACAATATAGAGGATTTCGATTCTCCAGCCTTTGCATCGGCTGATGTAGCTATTGAATTCACAAATCCTACGGCTGCCTTTGGCAATTATCAGTGTGCTTTTGCGCATAATGTGAAGGTTGTTAGTGGTTCTACGGGCTGGATGCAAGAGCATAAGGCAGAGGTTGAGCGTATGTGTACAGAAGAAGGACAGACCTTGTTTTGGGCAAGTAACTTCTCAATTGGCGTTGCTATATTCTCAGCAGTCAATCGTTACTTAGCAAAGATAATGAATGGTTTCCCACAGTACAGCGTTGAGATGGAGGAAGTTCATCATGTCCATAAACTCGATGCACCATCGGGAACAGCCAGTACCCTTGCTGAAGAGATTCTTAACGACCTTGATCGCAAGGATAAGTGGGTAAAGGGACTTCAACTTGCAGCTGATGGTACGGAGTCGGGTAGCAATGAGGTTGCTCCTAACGAATTGCCAATTGCTTCTGTTCGCCGTGACGAAGTGCCAGGTATTCATAGTATTAGCTATGACTCTGAAGCTGATAAGATTACCATTACTCACGATGCTCACAGTCGCAGGGGCTTTGCCCTCGGTGCTGTCTTGGCAGCTGAATACACCAAAGAACATAGCGGTCTGCTCACAATGAGCGACTTGTTTAAGTTTTAATGTTGGGTGTTGGGTGTTGGGTGTTGGGTGTTGATGATTACTTATAGTTTTCATAGTTAATAGTTATGGGTATTGATGATTACTTATAGTTTTTTTATAGTTAATAGTTATTCATTATACACCATCACATATCTCGTTATCCAACATTTCATCACCACCCACCACCCACCACTCAATACCCATCACCCAAAACTATCACCATTATGATTGATAAAGAAAAAGCAGCCCTAAACCCAAAGAAACAATGGGCAAAGTTTATTTGTGTTCTCGTACTCTACCTTCTTTTCCTACTCTGGGTAAAGAGTTGGTGGGGATTGTTAGTAGTTCCATTTATCTTTGATGTGTACATCACAAAGAAGATACGTTGGCAATGGTGGAAGGAGGCAGAAGGTCCCGTTCGCTTTGTTATGGGATGGGTAGATGCACTGGTGTTCGCATTGGTAGCAGTGTATTTCATCAATCTTTTCTTCTTCAAAACTACGTTATCCCATCTTCTTCGCTCGAGAAGTCACTCCTTACGGGCGATTATCTCTTTGTGTCGAAGCTAAGCTATGGTCCTCGTATTCCTGAAACGCCATTAACAATGCCGCTAACACAGCATACTTTGCCAGTTTTCAATGCCAAGAGTTATGTTTCTTGGCCACATTGGGACTATCGTCGTGTAAAGGGTTTGGGTAAGGTTCAGTTGAATGATATCGTTGTATTCAACTTCCCAGCTGGTGATACTATTATGAGCGAACCAGCTTATCAGGGCAACGATTACTACCATGATGCTTATACGTTGGGAATGAATTCTCTTGCACAACAGAACCCTAATATCAATCTGTCGGCGATGAACACAATCCAGCAGCGTGCATTCTTTGATAAGGCATACGCTACGGGTAGAGCTTATATTGTGAGAAATGCAGGCACTTTTGGGTCGTTAGATTGGCGTCCTACGGATCGTCGAGAGAACTATGTAAAGCGTTGTGTGGGACTTCCTGGACAAATATTGCAGATTAAGGATAAGGTTGTTTTATATCGACGGGAAAGCGAATAAAGAACCAGAGAAGGTGCTTTACACCTACTTTGTAAGTTTTAATAACATCAAAGTTGCTGACTTTCTTGGTGAGCGTTACGATGAACTTCGCAAGGATTTGGAGATTAGTGATGAGGATGTAGAGAGTCTTAGTCGTCTACATGGGTATGACCTTAGCCAAGGTTACGTGCTTAACGATGCTGTGTTAGCTTACGATGGTTATATGCCATTAACAAAGAGAGCTGTTGCAGAGTTGAAACGTCAGGGACTTATTAAGTCTATCCGTCCTGTGACAGATAAAGATATCTACTCAGGACCAAATTATCCACTCAATGCCTTTACCGGATGGACACGTGATAACTATGGTCCCTATATGGATTCCGGCGAAGGGTAAGTCGATTAATTTGACATTAGAGAACCTCCTATTTATGAGCGTTGTATCAAGGTTTATGAGAATAATGACTTACAAGTTAAGGATGGAAAGATATATATTAATGGTAAAGCAGCTAATAGCTACACCTTTAAGATGGATTACTATTGGATGATGGGTGACAATCGTCACAACTCAGCTGACAGTCGTTATTGGGGTTTTTGTACCAGAAGATCGTATCGTAGGAAAGCCAATCTTTATCTGGTGGTCAAGCGATCCAGACCGTAAGGGATTTAGAGGTATACGTTGGCAAAGACTATTTAACTGGGTGGACAATATAAAGTAGGTGCCTCAAAGGACCTCCCCAAGCCCTCTCAAAGGAGGGATGTGCAAGTTACCTATGTTTGGTAAACGTTACACATCCCCTCCTTTTTGTCATCGTTCAAGCATATTATACGTAAAACTGTTATGGCATATTCTGATAACAATAACATTGTCAATTCAAATAAGACCGACATCGGTAACTTGACATCCCCTCCTTCGGAGGGGCTTGAGGGAGGTCTTACTCTCCTCAGCTTACTTCGCTCCCATTCAATGGTACCAGAAATTAAATCGTTATGACCATTGTCTAATTGAGCAATATGATAACTTCGTAAAAAGCAGACCTATCGTAATCGTTGCGTAATAGCTTCGGCAAATGGTCCTCAGGCACTTTCTATTCCTATTGAGAAGTTTGAGAATACGAAGTGTCCGATGAAGGATGTGCGTATCAGCGACCATGACAACTGGCGACATCAGCATTGGAATGCTTTATTGTCGTCTTATGGTGAGAGTCCGTTCTTTGAATATTATGAAGATGATATTCGTCCGTTTTTGAACGTAAATGGGAATTTCTCTATGACTTCAATTGGGAGATAACGCTGAAAATGTGCGAACTCATCGATATTAAGCCTTGTATGCGTCGCACAGATAGCTATCAGATGGATATTCTCCATGAAACCGATGATTTTTAGAGAAGTAATACGTCCAAAAACGTCCAGGAGTTGATAACGATTTTTGTTTCTCGTAGTTACTATCAGGTTTATCAACAGAAGTTTGGCTTCCTACCTAACCTTAGTATTCTTGACCTGCTCTTCAACGAAGGGAATGAGAGTGTTTTATATTTGTAAGAAGCCGTAAAAGTAGAACTTACTCAGCAGTAGTAATCCTCTTTTATTTCTCTTCTTGAAGTCTTGAAAGGCGTAGAGTTGTTGATTATGACAGCTCTACGCCTTTTTGTATTTAGTCTTTTTGTATCTTATTTTTCTCTTTCTAAAAGTGAAGGATATGGTGTGTCAGATTATAATTGTCCAGCCTCAACTTGCAGGACAATACGTTCAACAAGTCTATCAGCTCCCTTCGGGTCATAGTGTTTCTTCAAACTACTTCCAAAAGCCCAAGCAAAAGCCTGATAGAAGCCCGCTCGTACAGGACCAAGGAAAGCTTGTACAAGTTCGTAGGAAGTCGAATTACACTCACGGTCGATAAGCTTGATAAGTAGTTTACCTTGTGTGAAGGTCAGTTTCTTCATACGTGGTTTATAGGTGTTCCAGATTTCTTTCTCCACCTTCTTCATGTGTTCGTCACGCTCTTTCTTAGTAGGAATCGTCTCAAGATAAGCACCCGTTTCCAGAATAATCTGATTGCATTCCTTGGCGATAGGTAACACTTTTTTAATGTTATAAAGCAATCGGTAGTAGGCTGTTTCTTGCGATTTATTCTTGAATTCAAGGGTCGGGAAGATGTAAACTTTGCTCGTTCTGACATATTGAATGCTGTCAGCTCCCACCTTTGCCTTGCCAATATGAACCATAGGGACAAACGTTGGAGAGTCCATATCTACCACACGATCTTCGGGGTTGATATGGTCTTGTGCTATTGCTGTTGTAGAAAGTAACAGTAGCGTTCCAAGTGTGAAAAACAATTGTTTACTCATAATCAAAGTGTTACACATTTTTGAAATGTGTCGTTTGTTATCTGCAAAAAGTAGCGATTATTTCTGAGGTGTGTTAGGAATTTAATAATTATTTGTTATTTCCTTATCTAATATCTGGTTTGTAAACATATATCCCGTCTTTGCATAATTAAGTATCTTCTTAGGTTATTCCATGTTCTGTTTTTTTGTTTTACTATCAAAATGTTATTAAACTGTTTGTTTTTAAGGCTTGTCACACATGAGCTGCTTGCTATATGCCGCTAAATAAAGTTAAACTCTTTGTTTTTTGTTTGTTGAGACTTTTATAACCTATCAACATTTTTCTACTTTTTGTGGTACACAATTGTTGTACTGAAAAAAAGCAAAAAAATAAGCTTTTAAGGATTAGAATAAACAAATCACTCTCTTCTCCATAGTGAAAGGGAGTAACGCTAACTTTATAAAAAAATAGAATCATGGAAGAAAAAGAAATTTCGTGTAGAAAGCGACCTCTTAGGCGAACTTCAAGTGCCAGAAGAGGTTTATTATGAGTGTACAGACACAGCGTGCTATCAATAACTATCATATTTCTCGCAAACGAATGTGTGATTATCCCGACTATGTTGTTGCAATTGCTTACGTCAAACTTGCTGCCGTAGAGACTAATCGTCAGCTTGGCGAAATCACGGACGAGGTTGCCGACGCAATGGCTCAGGCATGTCGCGAACTTATTGATGGCAAGATGCACGAGAACTTTGTAACCGATATGGTGCAAGGAGGAGCAGGTACATCAGTCAATATGAATGCCAACGAGGTGATAGCCAATCGTGCCTGTGAGATAATGGGACATAAGAAAGGTGAGTTTTCAGTATTGTTCGCCCTAATGACCATGCAAACTGCGGTCAGTCAACAAATGATGTCTATCCAACGACTATCCGCCTGACTCTCATCCTACTAAATAAAAAAACTTATTGCCTCTTTGAGAGAACTCATTGCAGCCTTCCGCAGAAAAGGGTGAAGAGTTTAAGCATATTATTAAGATGGGACGTACTCAATTGCAGGACGCTGTACCAATGACAAGTGGTCAGGAGTTCAATGCTTTTTGCCAATACTTTGGAGGAAGAAATTGCCAACCTCAATCGTAATGCGGCTCTGCTACATGAAATCAATATGGGTGGAACAGCAATCGGAACAGGGTCTGAATGCCGCTCCCGGTTTTCCAAAGATTTGTGCAGAGAAACTAAGTGAACTGACTGGAATGGACTTTGTTGCAGGTACTGATCTTGTTGAGGCTACGCCAGACACGGGTGCGTATGTAAGTTATTCAAGTGCTTTGAAGCGTTTAGCCGTAAAGCTCTCTAAGATTTGTAATGACCTTCGTCTGTTAGCATCTGGTCCTCGTTGTGGTCTGAACGAGATTAATCTTCCGCCGATGGCACGGGGTCAAGTATCATGCCGGGTAAGGTGAACCCTGTTATCCCAGAGGTAACCAATCAGACATGTTTCAAGGTGATCGGCAATGACACGACCGTTATGATTGCTGCTGAGGCTGGCCAGTTGCAGTTGAACGTTATGGAACCAATCATCACAGAGTGTCTTATTGAGGACCTTACATGGTTGCCAAATGCTATGGATACCCTACGTGAGAAGTGTATTGATGGTATCACGGTTAATAAGGATCGCTGCCTTGAGGATGGTGAAACACTCTATCGGTATCGTTACAGCGCTCAATCCATACATCGGATATAAGAATAGCACAAAGATTGCCAAGGAGGCACTTGAAACAGGTGGTTCTGTTTACGATCTTGTTCTCGAACACAACCTACTTTCTAAGGAGAAGCTCGATGCTATTTTATCGCCAGAACACATGCTTGCTCCAGAAGAAAGAGTTAAGTAGAATGTTCTTATTGCGATGCCGTGTAACTGAAAAAAATGGTATATTAAATTCAAATCAGTCATTAGATTATACTATTCAAAGTGAAAATAATGAAAATAGTAGTCTAATGACTGATTTGGATTAATGCTTCTTTCATCTAATTTATCATAAATCAACTATTCTTTATTTAGGTCTTTCCTCAGGATGTTTTTTCCCAGTAGTCATCCCACCAACTTGCGTCATGTAGTTCTTCTCCACTATTTTTCATAGTCGGGGTCAAGATGCGCTCTTGCAGGATTTGTTGGCTGCCCAAATCCTGCCGTATCTGCTTCAACTGCTAATACGTATATACTTGATGCAGGTTTGATATATTCTTTTTTTCTTCATACAATCGAAGTTTTTATTATACAAATAAATCATTTCATAAAAGGTCTACAAAGTTACATAAAACCTCCCCCTCCCAGTTTTTTTATTGATATTTAACTTTAAATGCTGTTAATTTAGGTGTTTGGTAGAAGGGTGTTAATGTTTTCTAAGATATTTAGTGGTTGGCACCATTGAGTGTTGAGCCTCCGCACGACATGTGCGGAGCAATAACTTCTCGGTCAAAGATGGAAAGATTGATTCTTTTTGGAACGTTATTACGAATAGAATAAGGTGTTAATGTTTACCACATACTACACAAAAAGGAAACCTCTGTTTTATGAAGAGAAAGTATAGGTGAATTTATCTTCCAAAATAGAAGTCTATCTTATGGTTTAAGCACTTTTTCCAATGATGTACACACCTGTTGATAAAATGGGACGTTCTTTACCTTGTTCGAGTCAATAATTATCATTTGGTTAGGGCGATAATATGTTAGATAGCTCTTAAATTAAAAGGTTATATGAGAAAATAACCTTACCTTTGCCAAATAATAAAGAAATAAAGTAACAAGGTGATATGAAATATTTATTTGTGTCAGATATCCACGGATGTCTACCAGCACTGGAGAAGGTGCTACAATTCTATGATCGCGAGCATTGTGATATGCTATGCATACTCGGAGATATACTGAATTATGGTCCACGTAATTCTATTCCTGAGGGAATAGATGCTAAGGGAATAGTAGAAGCATTGAACAAGCGTGCTAATAAGATTGTGGCTGTGCGTGGTAATTGTGATGCAGAGGTTGACCAGATGTTGCTTAATTTCCCGTTGATGTCAGATTATTTGCTATTAGTTGATGAGGGAGAAAAACTCTTCCTGACACATGGACATATATATAATAAATCTTCTATGCCTAAGGGTGATATAGATGCAATAGTTTACGGACATACTCATCTATGGGAATTGACTCAGCAAGAGGGTACGCTTGTTTGTAATCTTGGGTCAATCACTTTTCCAAAAGGTGGGAATGTCGCAACTTTTATGACCTACGAACATGGTGTCTTTACGGCTTATACCTTAGATGGAACACCGCTTAAGCAGGAGAGAATATAATGGAGGTAGTCTTTTAGTCCTATTAGCCTAATTAGGCTTATTAGGCTAATAGGGCTAATAAATAATTCCTTTCTTACCAAAGAAGAGCTTGGAAACCCCGCTTTTATCCATTATCCATGTTATTGAGTATGAGCCTGTAATGGCAAATAGAACACTAATAATCATAAAGGTTATTCCTGTTGAGTCTACACAAAGTAGAAGTGATTGATAGCTTTTGGCAAGAATTGTGAAGATAGGTGAGAAGAGTAGGAGCGGTAAAAGTGTTGCGTCCGATAAAAGAGAAAGGGTTTGCGTAATGGATGAGGAATACCCAATTGATAAAAGCCATAGTAGCGAACCAATAACTAAGAAAACCATACACGCACCTGCAAAAGAAGCCTTATCATAATGTGATGGGTCAATACACCATACAACTAACAGTCCCACTGTCCACCATTGAATAGGGAAAGCCTGACGGAAGTTTCCCACCACGTGGCGTATAATCACACCTATAAAAAAGTAGGCTGCATTGGCTATTGAGAGTAGTCCGATGCCGTGGGAGAGCAACCAAAGGAACAGAGCAAAAAGGGTAAATCTGCCCAGTAAGACTTGATTTTCCAAACTCAGCATTTTAAGAGGTAGCAGAGTCTTTTCTTGTTTCAATACCGATGAAAAGCGTCCTTCTGGTTTCTTGAATGCAATATAATAGAAGATACCGCAAATCATTAAGGTATGTAAATACCAATAAGGTCCCATCGGGTGAAGGAAGATATGGTCAATCAGTACTCCTATAGTTAGATGGTCAATGTGTTCTCGGATGGGAAGCAGTGAAGCCATTACGGTATAGCCGCTTTCCATCACAGCGTATGGAATGAATATCCAAATCATTGTTTTCCTAAAAGCAGCCCACGACTTATTTACATTAAAAAGATAACCAGACACTAAGAGAAAGCCCGGCATGTGGAACGTATAGACCAGTCGTTTGGCAACAGGGTAGGTGTCGCCAATATAAGTGAGATGGAAGGTTATCATCAATGTAATGAAAACGAACTTTTAGAAAGTCAAGTTCTTCCATCCTTGCTTTTTGGTTTGTGTAATTGAATAATCATGGCGACAAAGTTAGGAAATATTTCTCTATAAGGAGTTGTATTTTTCGGATTTATATATACCTTTGTATGTGTCAATTACTTAGTTGTGCTTTTTTTCTCGGCATTTATTAGGAGAACTATGCAAGACGATAAGTACATCTAAGAGAGTAGCGTTGCTTTTTGATTTTTTTGATAAGAGTCGAGTGTTGCTGCATAAAAGAATTGTATCTTAAAATGAAACTTACAAGAATATTTCAGTTATTAATTGTTTATTTGATATGGACCTTATGGTTTATATTGCAGAAGCCTTGCTTTTGTTTTTTTCAGCAAGAACCTGTTAAAAGGGTGTAAGTAGTACTGATTGTTTGCAGGTTATCTACCATGGTCTTCCGCTTGATTTCTCAATGGCGGGCTATTTTTTTCTATTATTCCATTTCTTTTGATTATAATTGGAAATTGGTTTCAAGGGACAATTATCAATTGGACTTATAAAGGTTATAATGCCGTAGCATCGCTCGATCTACTCGCTGACGCTATGCCTTAATCTTGCACTTTATCACTATTGGGGCTTTCCTTTAGACTCTACGCCTATCTACTATTTCCTATCCTCTCCGGCGAGTGCTATTGCCAGTGTAAGTGCTTTGACAGTGGTTGGAGGAGTAGTTGTTGTACTACTAATAGCAATGGTTGTTTATCTTTCTATGTGTTATGTCGCAAGTTTCTTTTGATACAGAGGTTGTGATAAATAAAAAGCGTATAGGTAGTGTCTTTCTTCAAATTCTCTTGTTTGTTTCATTGATTTTACCAATAAGGGGTGGGATAAAAAAACCTCAACGATGAATACAGGAGTGGCTTATTTCAGTAATGATGTACACTTAAATCACGCTGCTGTCAATCCAATATTCAGTCTTATGGAGAGTCTTTCAAAGCAAGTCGACTTTGCTTCACAATATAGGTTTATGACTGATGATAAGGCCTCTAAGATTGTTCGACCTATGCTATATACGAAGAGTGATAGCGTGTTGCAATTAATAACGACTAAGCATCCCGATGTTTATATCATTATTTTTAGAGAGTTTTTTTCTCGTGAATTAATGAAAACAAAGGCTGTTCCTAATATGAATAAACTCGCTAAGGAGGGTGTCTTTTTCAATCATTTTTATGCGAATAGTTTTTCGAACAGATCGTGGTACGCTTGCGATATTAAGTGGTTATCCCGCACAACCCACGACAAGTTTAATGAAGTTTCCTCGTAAGACAGCTCATTTTGCCATCTATATCAAGTGCATTGAGTCAATATGGTTATGGCTTGAAATACTATTATGGAGGTGATATTAATTTCACTAATTTAAGAAGTTATATCACAGAGATGGGCTTTGTTGACCATGTTTCAGATGTCGATTTCCCATTAAAAGAACGTTTGAGTAAGTGGGGTGTACCAGATCACTTGTTGTTTGAAAAGAGTGAAAGCAGATTTGCAAAAAGAAGTAGAACAAGAGCAAGTAAAACCAATGTTTAGAGTCATTCAGACAAGTAGTTCGCATGAGCCTTTTTGATGTTGACTTTCATAAAATGAACGATAAGGTGCTAAATGCTTTTTGCTTATACCGATTATCATTTGGGTCGTTTCATTGATTATCTCAAGCAACAAAAGCGTTGGGAACACTCATTGGTTATTCTCGTTCCTGATCATTTAGGTGCTTATCCTTCGAATATAAGTGAGTATAGATTAGAACGTTATCATATTCCTATGATTTGGTTAGGTGGAGTTGTGAAGTCTCCATATATAGTGGACAGTTATGGTTCACAGCATGATTTAGCCGCAACCTTGTTAGGTCAGTTAGGCGTATCTCATAGTGCATTTACTTTTTAGTAAGGATATGCTTGATAATAAAAGCACCTCATTTTGCATTCTTTACCTATCCAGACTTGTGGGGGATAGCGACAAAAAAATCAACAAATGATTTATGACAACGTTTCGGGAAAGGTTATGCTTCGTCAAGGTAGCCAAGCTAAATCGTCTATGGAACAACAAGGTAAAGCCTATCTTCAAGAACTTTATAATAATATATCACGTCTATGATTACTTTATTAACAGGTTTACTACCCATATTACAGGCAACAGATGATGCTGTATTATTAAAGGTGAATAGTTTGCATAACACTTATTTTGATAGTGTAATGTGGCTAATCAGTGGTAAAAATAATATGGGTTCCCATGTATTTATCATTGCTTTTTCGTGTTGTTGAAGAATTACTCGTATTCTCAGGTTCTAAAATTTCTTTTAGCAATGGGAATAGTTTTCTTTTTACAGACTACTTTTTCGTCCCAAGTAATTCGTCCCTTTGTTTGTCGGTTAAGACCGAGTAATTTGGATAATCCAATATCCTATATGGTACATATCGTAGATGGTTATCGAGGTGGAGCTTATGGCTTTCCTTCTAATCATTCAAGTAACACGTGGGGATTAGTGTTCTTTATGACTTTCTTGTTAAGACGCTTTTATTTAACGTGTTTTCTGACTCTATGGGCATTGGTGGTTTGTTATAGCAGAATGTATTTAGGCGTGCATTATTTGGGCGACCTTTTTGATGGGTTGTCTTCTTGCTTTTTGTCGCTGTTTTAGCCGTCTTTTATTTCCTAAAAAGTTAAACAGGAGCGACCGCTTGAAGCTAAGAAATATTTATATGTTCCGTATATGTTGGATCATTTACCTTCTTATTCATTATGGTGTTTTCGTCTTTCTATACGATATAGTCCAACAGCTTGGTGTAGTAATACTTACGGCTAAACATACATTATGAAGATGTCGATAAGAACATAAAAGATATTAGGACACAAAATATTGAGATAATAGAAACTCCATTGCTTTTTGTTTGTGATGAACATTAGCAATGGAGCTTTTTTTAGTCGAAAAGTCCTGGTTGTAGGGGTGGTGCTTGGGATGAGTTCTTTCCGAGATGGTCGTAAGCAAGCTGTGTCGCTACACGACCACGAGGGGTTCGTTTGATAAAGCCTTCCATGATAAGGAATGGTTCATAAACCTCTTCCACCGTACCAGAATCCTCACCGATGGCAGTAGCAATGGTTGAAACACCTACTGGACCGCCATAGAACTTGTCAATGATGGTGAGTAATATCTTATTATCAATTTCGTCCAAACCATATTTATCAATGTTCAGTGATTGCAATGATATTGTGGCAATTTCAGGTGTTATCGTACCATTTCCCTTCACTTGTGCGAAGTCGCGAACACGGCGGAGCAGTGCGTTACAGATACGAGGTGTACCACGTGAACGGCGAGCAATTTCGTTTGCAGCTTCGTCAACGATAGGGACTTTTAGTAGTGCTGCTGAACGTTTGATGATGCGTTTCAGGGTTTCAGGGTCATAATACTCTAAATGAAGGTTGATACCGAAACGAGCACGGAGTGGGGCTGTGAGGAGTCCACTTCGTGTTGTTGCACCGACGAGGGTGAATGGGTTGAGGTCTATTTGGATAGAGCGTGCAGATGGACCCTTATCAATCATAATGTCGATGCGATAGTCTTCCATTGCAGAGTAAAGATATTCCTCAACAACAGGAGAAAGGCGATGTATCTCGTCAATGAATAGAACATCATTTGGTTCTAAGGAGGTAAGAATACCTGCAAGGTCGCCCGGTTTATCGAGTACAGGACCAGATGTTATCTTGAATCCTACACCTAATTCGTTGGCAATGATATTACTCAGGGTAGTCTTACCCAATCCCGGAGGACCGTGAAGGAGAGTATGGTCGAGCGGTTCGCCACGGAATTTTGCAGCTTCAACAAATACTCGTAGATTTTCGACAACTTTCTTCTGACCACTAAAGTCGTCAAACTTTGGAGGGCGAAGTGCGTTTTCGAAATCTTTTTCAACCGAGTTGACTCTTTCTTCATGTATGTCAAATTCTTCTGGCATATTGCTAATTTACTGTAAAAAGATATATGTGATAGAGGGGTAGAATTTGGTTTTATACATGGATAATATGTTTGTTAAGCGTATTCTTAGATAAACATATTATATGGTAAATCTTCAGGATTTCTCATGTATGACGGCTCTTCTATATCCTCAGAGTATATATTATTTTTCTGCAAAGGTAGTCTATTTTTTTCTGTGCAGGTGCTTTGTTTCAGAAAAATTTATCTAAATTTGTAGCGTCATTTCACTCATATCCTTAAATGTATGATTAACAAGATTAATAAGAAGGTCCTTTATCGGGAAATCTTAGACTATGTTATGATAGCAGTAGGTATGCTTTCCTATGCTATCGGCTGGATGGTGTTTTTACTTCCAAACCACATTGGTAATGGTGGTGTAGCTGGTGTTGCGTCTATTTTTGAATTGGGGTCAAGGTATTCCAGTCAGCAATACTTATTTTTATTTTAAATGCTATTCTGTTAGCTGTTGCGCTGAAGATATTAGGATTGAAGTTCTGTATTCGCACAATCTATGGTGTGGTTATGCTGACGGCACTCACAAAGTTTGTTGGTATTGTTTTTCCTAATCCGGGACTTCTACATGGTCAGCCTTTTATGGCAGCCATCATTGGTGCGTCATTTTGCGGAGTCGGTTTAGCTTTTGGTCTTTCCTATAATGGTAGTTCAGGTGGTTCAGATATTGTTGCAGCGATTGTCAATAAATACCGTGATATTTCCTTGGACGTGTCATCTTGTTAGTGGATATGACTATCGTAACGGGTAGTTATTTCGTTCTTCATAATTGGGAGCAGGTTATCTATGGTTATGTAAACTTGATAGTTACTTCTTTCGTACTCGATCAGGTTATCAACTCAAGTCGGCGTTCAGTACAGTTCCTTATTATTTCCGAGCGTTATAAGGAGATCTGTGATATGATTTCGCAAGATCAACCTCATCGTACAAGTACGATTATCAATGCAAAGGGTTACTACACGGGGAACGACATAAAGGTTATTATTGTGGTAACTCGACAGCGAGAGGCATCATACGTCTATCGAATGATTGATGATATCGACCCTGATGCTTTTTGTCACACAGAGTCAGGTGATGGGAGTCTTTGGTAAGGGCTTTGATAAGTTTAAGGTGAAGAAGAAGTCTTCTAACAAAAATAAGCAGAAGACGATAAAATTTCCTGATTAGAAAATAAGCAGAAACCGATTGATACAATCTTTGTATTAGTCGGTTTTTTTGTATACGTAATCCTTATGATTTTATCTTCGTTGTGATTTTTGAAAAATATTTACAAAGATTTAATTAGTATGTCTATAAAAGGCTGAAAATGTACAGATAAAATCAAGTTCGCAATTGTCTGTAAATCAGCTTTTTATAAAGTTGTGTGTAAAAAGGTGTAATTAGACTTGAAAAAGATGCTTACTTAATCTTCAAAAAGGGCATGTTTTTGAAAGCTCATAGAGCCTCTTTAGGATGCTAAAAGGATGATGTGTTGGTTTTGAATTGCTTGAAAATATCTTACAGTTGTAGGCTGTTACGTGAATAACTTGTTTGTCTTGTACGAAGAAAATAGTGGTGGGTAGGTTTGTTAATCCCGAATTGGTCCATTAGACCATAGTAATAATGCTTGAATGCTTGATTTGGCTTTAACTTGCATCGTAATCCTCTGCTCTCTTTGACAAATTTAGTAATTTTAATTCGATTATTGCAAAACTATACCTTAAAAATAGTATCTTTGCACATTGATTATTAATAATATAAAGTACGATAATGGACAAATTAAGCTATGCACTAGGAATCGGTATCGGTTCACAGCTCGCAGGAATGGGCGCAAAGGAACTGAATATTGATGACTTCGCACAAGCTATCAAAGATGTAATTTCAGGTTCAGAACTGAAAGTAGACAATGCTGAGGCACAGGCACTCGTGCAGAATTTCTTCCAAGAACAGGAGGCTATGCAGCAGGCAGCAGCCGCTGAGGCTGGTAAGGCTGCAAAGGTAGCTGGTGAGGCTTTCCTTGCTGAGAATGGTAAGAAGGATGGTGTTGTAACCTTGCCATCAGGTTTGCAGTATCAGGTGTTGAAGGAAGGTGATGGTAAGAAGCCATCAGCAACCGACCAAGTAGTATGTCATTATGAGGGAACACTGATAGACGGAACAGTTTTCGACAGTTCTTATCAGCGTAATCAGCCAGCAACCTTCGGCTTAAATCAGGTTATTGCAGGCTGGACAGAGGAGTGCAGCTCATGCAGGAAGGTGCAAAAATATCGCTTTTTCATTCCTTATAACCTTGCGTATGGTGAGCGTGGTGCAGGTGCACAGATACCTCCATTCGCAGCACTTGTATTCGACGTAGAGTTGATTGAGGTGAAGTAAAGAAACAAGTATAGGCGGATGTAGGCGGAGGGTAGTATTCGTTATAGCCTGTTCTAATGATATTAGAGAAATTAAACAATAAAAAGATAATGAAGAAAATTAATTTATTAGCCGCTATGGCTATCGTTGCTGTAGGTTTTTACAGCTTGTGGTAAGTCTACTCCAAAGGAGAATTTGAAGTCTGACGTTGACTCATTGAGCTATGCTTTTTGGTATCGATCAGGGGTCAGAGTGTAAAAGCAGTATCTCCAGCAGATGCAGATTGACACTGCTTACATCGATGAGTTTGTCAAGGGTATGAACGATGGCGCAAAGAATGCTGAAGATAAGAAGCACGCTGCTTACAATGCAGGTATTGGCGTAGGTATGCAGATGAACACGATTATCAAGCAGCAGATTAATCGTCAGATTTTTGGTGAGGATTCAACAAAGACAATTTCTTTGGATAACTTCCTTGCTGGTTTTTGCTGCAAGTGCAAAGGGCCATGGTCAGAAGATGACAGTTGAGCAGGCTCGTAAGATTGAGCAGATGACTTCTAAGGCTATTCAGATGAAGGCAGCTGAGAAGACATACGGCGCAAATAAGAAGAAGAGTGACGCTTATATGGCTGCTAACGCAAAGAAACCGGGTGTGAAGACTATCGGTCAGGGCGTACAGGTGAAGGAGTTGAAGGCTGGTTCTGGTGCTACACCAAAGGCTTCTGATGTAGTTAAGATTAATTATGTAGGAAAGACTATCGAAGGTAAGGTTTTCGACCAGCGTAATGGTGCAACTATGCCAGTCGGCGGTGTTATCCCAGGTTTTACAGAGGCTTTTGACAAAGATGCCAATTGGTGCAAAATGGGAGATTACAATACCTTATACAGCAGGTTATGGTGCTGAGCAGCCAAGTCCTGATCTCAAACCATTCTCAACACTTGTGTTTACTGTTGAGTTGCTCGGTATTGAGAAGGCACCAGAGGGTATGCCAGCTATGTCACAGGGCAAGCCAGCTATGTAATTAGGAAAGGCTTGATAAAGGTTCGATGAGTCTTCTTTTTTTAATTAGAAGGGTGGTCTATTGCAATCGACTTTCACGATGATTGATGAATTCTTTGTATGAAAAAGAACGATTTTCTAACCGTGAAAATAAATATTTATTCTCATGAAGATTCTTTATTTTTCATGAGAATAATTTAGTAATATATCGCTCTTGTCTTACAGAAAAGGATGACATTGATATACTATTACAAGTGAAGAACTCGTCGAACCTATATCCTTTTTAATTTTTGAAAAACCGATTCTTTAAAAAAACGACAAAACAATGAAAAAGGTAATAATATTAGCATTGCTCATTGCAGCTGGTTCAGTTTTCAATGCAGCAAGTGCGCAGAGTAAGAAGAAAGGAAAGCAGACAGCAAAGTGTCCAGTTGAATGTGTAGAAGGTCCAGTCGTACTGACTACTCCATCTGACACGTTGAGCTATGCAACGGGTATGGTAGTTACTCGTGGTTTGAATGAATATATTGCGCACCAATACGGTGTGAAAGAGGCACAGATGTCAGATTTCTTGCGTGGCTTGCGTCAAGGTATTGCCAGTCGTAAGGATACTGCTTTCGCTGCTTATGTAGCAGGTTTGATGATTAGTTCGCAGGTAAACAAGACAATGTTGCCTAACATTACATCAAAGTTTGAGGGCACATCAGCTCCAATTAATCCAGATTTATTCTATAAAGGCTTCTTAGGTGCTTTGGTAAATGACTCAACCATTCTCAAACAGGCGGTTGCAAGCCAAATTGTTGAGAAGAAAGAAGCTGATTTAAAAAGCAAAAGAAAGAGGCTGAGTTAAAAGGCAAAAGAATGAGGCTTACTTAGAAGAGAATAAGAAGAAAGAAGGAGTTGTTACACTTCCTGATGGGCTTCAGTATCGCGTAATTAATAAGGGTGATGGTCCAATGCCAAAGGATACTGATCGTGTTCAAGTTGTCTATGAAGGAAAGACAATTGATGGAAACGTGTTCGACGCAACTTCACGTCATGGTGTTGAGTTTGATACCTTTAATGTTGGCGGACTCATCAAGGGTTGGACAGAAGCACTGATGCTTATGCCTGTTGGTTCAAAGTGGGAGATTGTTATCCCACAACATCTTGCGTATGGTGAGCGTGGTGCAGGTCGTGACATTGCTCCTTTCTCAACGCTAATCTTTACTTTGGAGTTGAAAGGCATTGAGTCTAAAACTGAAATAGGGGTAAAGGTGGTAGATGCTGCAAAACTTGTTCCAGCAAAGAAGACTGCTACAAAGAAGGTAAAGAAGAATGAAAAAGTAAGATAAAGGAAGAGTAAATACTTTACTTTAACTTATAATAAAGACAAAAATGCGCTCAAGTGGCGCATTTTTATATCATTTTGTTGTTTGTTCCATATTTATTCCCTACTTTTTGCTTATCATCAATTTGATGGCTCAGGTAAAAAGATTAAGTAATAAAAATTTAATTATAAAATATGGAGAAAGTAGATTCTTTGGATAAGAAGATATTAGGTATTCTGTCACAGAATGCTCGTTTGCCTTTTTAAGGACGTAGCAGCACAATGCGGAGTGTCACGTGCGGCTATTCATCAGCGTGTGCAACATCTTATAGAAAACGGTGTAATTACGGGTAGTGGTTTCGATGTTAATCCTAAGAGTTTAGGTTATACAACTTGTACATACGTCGGACTTAATCTTGAACGTGGCTCTATGTACAAGAAAGTCGTTGAACAGATTAGTGCTATTCCTGAGGTTGTAGAGTGCCATTTTACAACTGGTCCTTACACGATACTTGTGAAGTTGTATGCTAAGGATAACGAACAATTAATGGACCTTCTTAACAATCAGTTGCAAGGTATCTCAGGGGTTGTTTCAACAGAAACGCTTATCTCTCTTGAGCAGAGTATCAAACGAGAGATTCCTACTCTGGAAGACCTACTTTTAATGGTGATAATGATAAATCGAGCTTTTATAAAAAGTATAAGAATGCAATACAATCTTCAGTCACATCTTGATAAGGTGTATGCAATCTTCCCTGAAAGCAAATCGTAAACCGATAATTGGTATTACTACAAATTATATGAATGGTGATGCTGCTATAAGGGAGGTTTATTATAAACAAGTGGTTGCAGCTGGTGGAATACCAATGCTCATCCCCCCGGTGGCAGATAAGGATGTACTAATCAATACACTTGACCATCTTGACGGACTTCTACTTACGGGTGGTGCCGACATCAATCCTCTATGGACTGGTGAAGAACCTTCAATAAGGTTACATAATATCAATGCTGAGCGTGATTTACCCGAACTGATGCTTATTCGTTTGGCTTTTAATCGTCAGATACCAATGCTTGGTATTTGTCGAGGAGTGCAAGCTCTCGCTGTCGCTTTAGGTGGAAAAGTACAGCAGGATATCTATGAAGACTATATTAGGGAAGAGGAAACTGTCGAAAAGAAACAGAGTAAAGAAAAGGCGATAGCAACCTATCGTGCTGCAACGTTAAAGCATTCGCAGGATGCTGAACGTTGTGAAGCAACCCATAGTGTGAGCATAACGAAGTCGTCTATCCTTTATGCGCTCTACAAAGAAGAATGTATAATGGTTAATAGTTTTCATCATCAGGCGGTAAAAAGACCCTGGAAAGCGTTTTTCGTGTGACTGCATTGTCGTTTGATGGGGTTATCGAGGCTATTGAGAGTTGTGAGTTCAAACCAATCATGGGAGTGCAATGGCACCCTGAATGGATGGGTGAAGAGGGAGGGAAACTCTTCCAATGGTTGGTCGGACAAGCTAATAACTTTTATCTTGCCAAGCAAGTTCATCAGCGCATCTTGACGCTTGATACACATTGTGATACGCCGATGTTCTTCCCACAAGGTGTTCATTTTGAGCAGCGCGACCCACGTCTTCTTTACGATCTCCATAAGATGACGGAGGGAAGGCAGGGGACGCCGTGACAATGGCTGCTTATCTTCCACAACCGAGAATTGGCGAGTCTTTCTCGTCAAAGATTGATGTTGAAGGATTGAAACGATATAATCCTGACCTTATTGAGACGTTAGACCATCTTTCGCCAACTATCTATGCTGACCTCATATTCGACAAAATAGAGGAAATTGTCAAGCAAAACCAACGATACATCAGTATTGCTCGTACTCCTTTCGATCTTTTATGAAGATAAGCGCAAAGGGCGTAAGAGCATTATGTTTGCCATTGAGAATGGGCTTGCTTTTAGGGCATAAGCTGGAGAATGTCAAGCACTTTGCGCAACGTGGTGTTACTTATATAACCCTTTGTCATAATGGTGATAATGATATCTGTGACTCTGCACGAGGCTGCAATACCCATGGTGGCATAAGTAAGTTTGGTGAAGAGGTAATCAAAGAGATGAATCGTAATGGTATTATGATTGATTTGAGCCATGGTGGTGAGAAGAGCTTTTTATGATGCTTTGGAACTCAGTACGATGCCCATCGTATGTAGCCATTCTAATTGTAAAGCACTCTGTGATGTTCCTCGTAACCTTACTGACGACCAGATGCGAGCATTGGCAAAAAGGTGGAGTAGCACATATCACGATGTATCAGGGCTTCCTAAAGAAAGGTAGTGAGGCTACTGTCATGGATGCAATAGCTCATCTCGAACATGCTATTAAGGTTATGGGTATCGAACATGTTGGTATTGGAACCGACTTCGATGGTGATGGGACAGTGCGTGGTATGGCTGATGCAAGCGAAATGATAAACTTCACCCTTCATCTCTTACGTCGTAAGTATAGCGAAAAGGGATATAGAAAAGGATATGGGGAGGTAACTGGTTACGCGTAATGACGCAGGTGCAGAGTGTTAGAAAGTAAATAGAAGGTTTTTCTCAGTGACCCTTTTATTGGGAGGAAGAGAAGATTTTAGAAAATAATCAACAATGAAAACAAATATAAAATTTATCTTTGGCTGCCTTTTTGCAGTGTCTCTTGCATCCTTCACCTATGGTTGTAAGGGAAAAGCAAGCAATGGAGAGAATAGTTCTGACTCTGTGAATGTTGCAAAACCAGTAGGTCCTACGTTTAATGCTGACTCTGCATACGTCTTTACAGCAGCACAATGTGACTTCGGACCACGTCTGATGAATTCCACTGCACATGATGAGTGTGGCAAGTGGATAGTAGAAAAATTCAAGGAATATGGCTGTGAAGTGCAGGAGCAGAAGGCCGATCCCAAAAGCATACGATGGTACAGTCTTGAAGTCAATAAATATCATTGCACGCTTCAATCCACAAGCTAAGAAGCGTATTCTAATATGCGCTCACTGGGATAGTCGCCCTTGGGCAGATAATGATCCAGACTCTGCTAATCACAAGAAACCTGTAATGGCTGCAAACGATGGTGCCAGTGGGGTGGCAGTAATGCTTTGAGTTAGCACGACTGTTACAGGCAGATAAGAAGCTAACAGTAGGTGTTGACTTCGTTTGTTTTGATGCAGAGGACAGGGGATACCACATTGGGAGACCCGTTATCAGGACTCTGGTGACTCTTGGGCATTAGGAGCTCAATATTACGCAAAAGAACTTTCCAACCACAGTTAAGCCTGAGTTCGGCGTTCTTCTTGATATGGTAGGTGGCGAAGGAGCACAGTTTTATCGCGAAGGAATGTCTGTTCAGTATGCTTCTGAGGGTTGTTAACCGTGTTTGGGAGGCTGCTAAGATAGCTGGTTTTGGTTCTTATTTCCCTGATAATGTTGGTGGAATGATTACCGACGACCATATACCAGTTAATCAGTTTGCAGGTATTCCTACTATTGATGTCATTCCTTACTATCCTGATTGTCAGCAAAGTTCTTTCGGTCCAACATGGCATACTGTCAATGACACTATGGAACATATTGATAAGAATACGTTGCAAGCAGTTGGTCAGACCGTCATACAGGTATTGTATACGCTGTAAAATATAAAAGTCTCATATAAAGAGGATGTGTTTAAAACAGATACATCCTCTTTTTTTGTCTCTTTTGATGCTCTGACCATGTTATAAAAAAATAGTAAGCATACTATTCCGCACAAAGTGTTTTTATTTTATAACTTCAAAAGTATGGATAAGGTTTTGAAAAAAATAATTACATAATTTCAAATAAAACATCTATAAATAACGGCAAGAATACGAATAAGAAGTGGGTTTGTAACCAACAGGAAATCAGTTTGTTATAAAGGAGCAATTTAAAAGGTGCTTAATTGAACTTCAAAAAGGGCGTTAGTAACGTTGCTAAAGGGCACTTTTTTTCAAGCCAATTGAGGCGTCTTTAAGAAGCCGAAAAGAGCATGTATAGGAATTGAAAGCGTGCGAAAATAGTTTACAAAAAGCGGTCATGAAAAGATGAATCCGATTATGGGCAAAAACTCTTGCAACCATAATCGGAATTTATTTGGATTGATATTGTGAATCCTATTTCAGACGTTTAGATACACTTTAATGACTGTTTAACGCCAGAGATAAGTAAGCCCATTTCCGCAGCATTCAGTCCTCTAATTAAGACGTTAGGGCTCTCTATACTCCACAGCGTAGTTGGATAAAGCGGGTACACAATGAAAGAAAGGTAAGTCAACCACCTCTCCTTGCTTTGTCGTACTTACAAATGTAAGACGAATGTCAGAGAAGTTTTCTTTTTCGTTTTTATATAACTCATTGGGATACATTGGTAGAATGGTATTAACTCCCTCTGTTATAACAAAAACTCAAAAAGCTTTTTCTTTTTCCCTCTTTTTCATAACATTGGGGTTCTGCAATATAAGCCTTCGACCATAAGTCTGTGCCTTCGGCCTCATTTATATTTAAGAAACCTTGAGCGTTTTGCTGAGACACACGCTTATTCTTCTTAAAAAAATTTGAATATACCCATATACTCCTAATAGTTGTTAACTTTATTCGTAAGTTTTTTTACTTTGGTAAAAAAAGTGAACTGAAATAGTTAAAAAAATGTTATCAAAAAGACGTTTGCAAAGATAAATACTTCGTGTAACATATACACAATTAAGTATGTTAAAAAGATTAAACTTTGTGTGTAATGTGGCTAAACTATCGATAAAACCTTTAAGAAGGGGGTGTTATGAGGCTTGTTTTTGCAAGTGTTTGATGAATTCTTATACATAGATTTTTTCGTTAAAGTAAGAATAAAGACAAGATGTCGAAACATCTTTTTAGTTTATTATGCTATAGGTTCACATAGAATTGTTTATCTTTGCATTGGGAATGAATGGTGCCTTAGAGTGGGGCAGTTGGTCCCCACTTCTGATACATAACAGATATATAAATAGTTATAAAAAGCGATAAATGGCACTGAACTATATTTGGATAGGATTCTTTTTAATCTCATTTCTCTTTGGTATCCTCTCTCTGTTGATGGGTGATACGGCGATATTCCAGAAGATGGTAGACTCTACTTTTGAGTCATCTAAGACTGCCTTTGAGGACTTCCTTAGGCTTGACAGGAGTCTTGGCTCTATGGTTGGGGATTATGAAGATTGGCGAAAAAGGCTGGAATAGTCAATGTTCTTGCCCGTTTGCTGAGTCCTTTTTACGAAACTTTTCCCAGATATTCCAAAAAAATCATCCCGTGATGGGTTCGATTTTTTTATGAATATAGCGTCAAACATGTTGGGGCTTGATAATGCAGCTACACCAACAGGTTTGAAGGCGATAGCACAGATGCAGGAGCTAAACACGAAGAAGGATACAGCAACAAATCCAATGATTATGTTTTTAGTGCTGAATACTTCGGGCTTAACTATTATCCCAACGTCTATTCTTGCTTTCCGAAGTTCTTACGGGGCAGTGCAGCCTACAGATGTGTTTATCCCTATCTTGCTTGCCACTACTATTGCAACGCTTGCTGGTATCATTCTTACAGCAGGGTGGCAACGTATAAATATCTTTCAACCAACACTCCTTGCGGGACTTGTAGGACTGATGGCTTTTGTGGGGCTGGTTATTTGGGGCTTTGGACAGATGGATAAAGAAACAATGGGAACAGTAACTTCTATTGCCTCAAACCTGATACTTATGACAATTATTGTTCTTTTCATCGGTGCTGGTTTGTTCCGAAAGGTTAATGTCTATGATGCTTTCATTGAAGGAGCTAAGGAGGGATTTCAGACGGCAGTACGCATTATTCCCTATCTGGTTGCTATCCTTGTGGCAGTAGGAGTGTTTCGTGCGTCAGGTGCAATGGACCTGCTAATACAGGGAGTTAAGTGGCTTGTAGAACAGTGTGGATTAAATTCCGACTTTGTGGGTGCTCTCCCAACAGCCTTTATGAAGCCGCTTTCGGGTAGTGGAGCACGTGGCTTGATGTTAGAAGCAATGAAGACTTACGGTGCAGACTCGTTTGTAGGTCGATTGAGTTGTGTCTTCCAAGGCTCAACGGATACCACCTTCTACGTCTTGGCGGTTTACTTTGGAAGCGTCAGCGTAAGATATACTCGTCACGCATTGACCTGTGGATTATTAGCCGATTTGGCTGGTGTTATCGCTGCAATTGCAATCTGCTATATTTTCTTTTTTAGAAGTTAATTGAGTCTATTAAGCTATTGGGCTATTTGCCCTATTAGCCTTATTAGCCTTATAAGGCAAATAAGCAAAATAACAATACAACAATGGCAAACTTAAAATCACTTGCAAAAGACACTGCAATCTATGGATTGAGCAGTATCATCGGAAGGTTCTTAAACTATCTTCTTGTACCCCTCTACACTGCAAAAAAATAAGTGCGGCGAGCGGTGGTTATGGTGTTATTACAAACATCTACGCCCTCACAGCGTTGCTATTGGTCGTTTTGACCTATGGAATGGAAACGACTTTCTTCCGTTATGCCAATAAGAGTGAGCAAGATCCGAAGAAAGTTTATTCGACGACTTTGTCCTTAGTAGGACTTTCGTCGCTGCTATTTATAGCAATGGTTTTCGTCTTCTTGCAACCTATCTGTGATTTCATGGGCTATTCAGAACACCCCTCTTTTGTGTGGGTAATGGCAATTACAGTTGCAATAGATGCTTTTCAGGCTATTCCTTTCGCCTATCTCCGATACAAAAAGCGTCCGATTAAGTTTGCAGCTTTTTAAGCTGTTATTCATCGCATTGAACATTGTTTTTAAATCTTGTTTACTATCTTTTCCTTGATGGTCATGAGGGTGGGTTATGCCTTTTTATATCAACCTTATATGTACAACAACTATTACCTTCTGTTTTTGGAAAGAACTGAAAGATGGCTTCTTTGCAGGCGGTAAGCTTCTTGATATGCCTTTGGCAAAGAAAAATGTTGTCGTATTCTTGGCCTATTCTCATACTGGGTATTGCAGGAATTCTCAATCAAACGGCAGGTTATATCATCTTTCCATACGTTTATAAGAACAGCGATGCGCATACACAGTTGGGTATCTTCGGAGCTGCAAAGTAAGATAGCAATGATTATGTCGATGATTACGCAGGCTTTCCGTTACGCTTATGAGCCATTTGTCTTTGGTAAGGCACGTGACAAAGATAATAAAGGAAACTTATGCAAGAGCAATGAAATTCTTTATCATTTTCACGCTCCTTGCTTTCTTGGTGGTTATGGGATATATGGATGTTTTGCGTCATATCATTGGTCGTGACTACTGGGTCGGACTAAGGGTTGTTCCTATCGTGATGGCAGGAGGTATTATGACGGGTGTTTACTTCAATCTAAGTTTCTGGTATAAGCTCATTGATAAAACAATTTTGGGGAGCTTATTTCTCAGGAATAGGATGTGCCGTAATCATTGGTATCAATGTGATTTTTTTGTTCCAACATACGGTTATATAGCATGTGCTTGGGCTGGTTTTTTGGGTAATGCAACGGCAATGGTACTCTCGTATATTGTTGGTCAGCGTAAGTATCCGATAGATTATCCATTGAAGAGTATCTTTGTCTATTTGCTGATTGGTGGCCTTTTCTTTGCTATCATTACTTATACTAATGCAAACTTATCAGTTCCTGCAGCATTAGGAATTAATACATTGGTGATAATCCTCTTCATTGCTCACGTGCTTTTATCACGACTTTCCGCTGCAACAATTACGTAGTCGGTTTGCTAAGAAATAAATAAATATCAATCAATTAATAATGTTAAAAATGAAGAAATCTACATTAATTATTGCTGGACTTCTCGCATTAGGTAGTACGTCTATGCGTGCTGATGAAGGTATGTGGACACTCTACAACTTGCCAGATGCTGTCTATCAACAAATGGTTGCTGAGGGCTTTCAGATGCAACGCGATATGCTTTATGGTTCACCTAACGCTATCAGTAACTCTGTTATCAGCTTTTCTGGTTTTTGTTCGGGTGTAGTAGTATCGCCGAATGGTCTTGTTTTCACCAATCACCACTGTGGCTTTGGTGCCATTAATGCTCTGTCTACTGTTGAACACGACTATATGAAGGATGGTTTTTATGCCAAAAGCTATGCAGAGGAATTACCAAGCAAGGATTTGTTTGTATCTTTTATGAAGAAGCAGGAGGATATCACTCCTCGTGTAAATAAGCTGATTGCTGGTAAGAATGCTGAACAAACAGAGGCTATTCTCGATTCTCTTATAAATCATCTGACAGACTCAATCAAGGCAATTGATAAAACTTTGCATATTAATATTGATGCTTTCTACGAAGGAAATAAGTATTATGCAACTACTTATCAGGACTTTCAGGATGTGCGTTTAGTCTTCACTGCTCCAAAGAGTATGGGTAAGTTCGGTGGTGAAACAGACAACTGGATGTGGCCACGACAAACAAGTGACTTCTCTGTTTTTTCCGTATCTATGCCGATCCTAAGACCAACGGACCAGCTTCTTATTCAAAGGATAACGTACCTTATCAGCCATCAAGCTGGGCTCCCGTAAGTCTTGACGGTTATAAGGATAAAGGATTTCGCAATGACAATAGGCTATCCTGGTTCTACAACTCGTTATCTTTCGTCATACGGTATACAGCAGCGTCGAGATATAGAAAACGCTATTCGTGTACAGGTTCGTGATATTAAACTTGCAATCATGAAGAAGTACATGGATAAGGATAGGAAAAACTCGTATCCAATATGAGAATAAGTATGTCACCTCTGCCAACTATTGGAAGAATTCTATCGGTATGAATAAGTGCATTGATTCTATCGGTTTGATTCGTCAAAAGGCAGAATACGAGGCGAAGATACAAAGATGGTTGGACGAGAAGACGGTGAAAGACTCAACGGTAAATGTAGACCTAAAAGAGTTGGAAGCTCTTTATAAGGAAATTAATGAGCCTGCTTTGGTGCTAAAACTACTGGAACGAGTCGTTCTGGAATGTGTCAGAATTATTACAAAGAGCGTTGAATATTATTCGTGATGCTGTTGACTCATATGGTCCAAAAGATAATGAAGCAGCGCAATATATGAAGTTTAAGGATAATAGTAGCGAGTGGAACTTGGCACTCGACAAGGAGATGACTGCTGCAATGTTAAAGAATTTTTGCCGAACAAGTACCTGCTTCTTATCTCCCAGAGGAGTTTAATTTTTATCAAAACAAAGTTTGGTAACGACTATAAGAAGTACACTGACTGGCTCTATTCTAACAGTAAGCTCCTCGTAAAGGACTATAAGTTCTATCATGATGAGAAGACGCTCAAAGACCCGGGTGTAATGCTTGGAATGCAACTCGTAATACTTTACCAGTCGGTTATGAGTCAGTATGCTCAAAATGTTAAGGCTATTAGTAGCGAAGAAAAGAAACTTTGCGAGGCAAAGGTACAGATGGAGATGGATATGCCACATTATAGTGATGCCAATTCTACGATGCGCTTGTCTTACGGACAAGTAGGCGGCTATATGATTGGTGGCTTCGATAGCAATTATTACACTACGGCTGAGAGTATTGTTGAAAAGATGAAGTTGGGCAAGAAGATTGAGGATTACAAGGTGGAGCCTATTATGATGAATCTTATGAGTGCTAAGGACTTCGGGCATTATACTGATAAGCGAACGGGTAAGATGCAGCTATGCTTCCTTACTAACAATGACATCACTGGTGGTAACTCAGGTTCTCCAATGTTTGATGGTAAGGGTCGCCTTATTGGTCTTGCTTTCGATGGCAACTGGGATAGCCTTTCAAGCGACATCAACTTCGATCGTAAACTCGCACGTTGTATTGGTGTTGACATCCGCTTCGTTCTCTACTTGATGGATAAGTGGGGTCATGCTGACCGCCTCTTGAAGGAAATTAACCCACAGTAAGGGTTACTCTTAATATATTAAAAAGAGGTGTGTTCAAATTATGAATACACCTCTTTTAATTTTGAGAATTTGTATCGTAAGAATATTAATTGACTTTTTACAGCATGCATGCAATATCTTTTTAGATAATAGAGAAAAAGATAATCATTAATATTATTAGCAACAAAACATAACAGAATAGTCCCAGTTGATATTCTTTCTTTGTCAGTAATGCCTCTTGTTCTTTCATCTTTCGTTCGGGAAACATACGAAACATTAAGAGGTATAAGGGAACGACAATAACTGCACCTATCAGGTAATCCCCTCCTTTTGAGCCTGTATGCCAAAAATTTTTAATACACTCTGCATATTTAATAAAACAATTATTATAAAGAAACAAAGTGTAAACAGTGCGAGAAGGTTTGTCAAGGTAGCAAAATAAGGAATGCTTCTGTTAGACCCTCTCATATTAAAACGGTATAAACTGGCTATGATTTTTGTACATAGTTATTATTGGGAAGGTGTAATTATAGAATTGGGAAAAGGTATATGTAAATAATAGAAATACTTGCGCAAAAGACAATTAATATATACTTTAAATGTGTATATATCATTATTAAATAATAAAAATCTTCTTTATAGGATATCAATTATCAATAGCTCCCCTCAATTTTTACTTGCAATGGTATCTGATATATAATCAACTCCCCCTGCCATATCAATAACACAATATATGGTGGTGCCAACAGGACCTAATGCCATCGCCCCAAAAGAAATGGCAACTTGTATTTTATTACCAAGTGTTGGATTGTCCATCGCATCTTTTATAGCGATTCCTACCCCTATAATGGAGCAGGCTCTTCCTGCAATTTTTGTAAAAAGTCAAGTATCGACTTGCTGTTTTACCTAATTGGGCTTCATCAACTAAGCCCATAACTGCCTCTTTGATAGCCATATTAACTCCAATTCCGTCAGCAACTTTTACTTATGTTCCCCAAAGATCCTCCAGTATATGCAGGGGAAGCAGAATTACCATTATACCACAATTCGCTAGAATTGGAATTATAGTCATTAGTAGAATAACCACCTCCACTTCCTATACTTGACCAAAGACCATCCTGTGAATTTTTCATACTTACTTTCATCTGTATTGCTTTTTCCACCCATAATTGTTCCATTGAGTTTCCATAAGCAGACTTGATGTATTTCCATTATAACGGCTTTGGTGCCCAGTAACTACAATTTCTGGAAGGTTATAAGACAACTGCCCCTGATCCATTTATATAATAAACTTCTGATTTCCCGTCAAACTGCTTATACTCTTCAAATGTATAAGGATTATGATAGGTTCCGTCACCTCCACCAATAAAAGTTTTCAATTTTTCAGCAGAAAGAATTTCTTTTTTTGTTGGGATAGTTCTGTCAAACTTTTGCGTGTCAATTTTCTCATATAATATATGTTTGATTAGTAAATTGCAGGTTAATAAATCTGCGATAGTATAATTCTAAAGACAAAGTTAAAGTTTTTTTAGAAAACAAACTATAGATTCTTATCAAAAATATCTTGATGAAATGTAATTTATATTCAAGTTTATATTTGGAATTCAGCCTTTTGCCTATTTTGCTCCTAAGACTAAAACGTTTTTAGCTATGGACGAAGGTATACATTCTTTCAGATACTATCTTTTAGTATTACATGCTTTGAATTTACTCTAAATCTCCTAATTCTTTTTTTGTTTTTCGGCGTAATAGAATTTGATAGGATAGGAAATACCTTCCGTATAAGTGATGTCTTACGATATATTATACTGACAATAGCCATTTTACTTCCTCTTTTTTAGCCATTGTGTTGAGGCTCCGCATCAATGGTGCTGAGGCTTAACACCACTCATGAAGATAGCAATGCGCTATACAATATATGATTGATGTATAGCCAATTTATCGAATTCCTCTCAACGTTATGCGCTAAATCTCCCTCCCTTCGGGGAGGGTTGGGGAGGGTATCTACTTCTTTGGTCTACGTCTTGCCCAGCCTTCCTCTGAAAAGTCAGGCTCTTCGCCTTTCAACTTAGCAGGACCACCCTTCATAAGTTCCTTCCAGTCGTCCTTCTTGAACTTATGCTGTCCGCCAAAAGGATTATCATCAGACTGACGACGACCACGACCCTTGCGCTCACGAGACTCCTGACGGCCCTCGCCACGGCTGCCGTAACCACCACGACCACCAGCAGAGCGACTGTTGTCACCTGCTGAACGACCATTAGACGAGCGACCGTGACCACCTTCTTCTGCATCGTTACAACGCACCTTACGACCTTTTATAGGTTGCACCGTCCAGCGATTGCATCACCTTCTGAGCGTCCTGCTCTGGCACTTCGATATAGCTCTGCTTAGCAAGGAGGTCGATATGTCCTACTGCCTGCTTGCCATGTACATTCTTATTGATGAACTGCATCACCTCACCCGGATAGAAACCATCTGCCTTACCGAGGTTGATAAAGAGTCGCTTGTAGCCACTCTCAGCCCTGTACGGGCCACGGCTGCGGTTTCCTCTGCCTTCACCTCTTGCGCCACGGTTTTCCTCACGTGCACTACGTGATGATGGCTTCTCAATTTCTTGGGCATTCTTATAATAGTCAAGGAAACGACCGAAGGTTGCTGTTACAATTTTCTTGATGACAACCTCCTTATCGATATACTCAAACTGGCGGTTGATATCCTTCATGTAAGGTGCAATTTGGTCCTCATCAACGTCAGTTTTTAGAATACTATCCATTGTCTTGAAGAGCTGTTTCTTACAGATTTCTTCTGGCGTAGGCAGTGTTCCGTCAACAAACTCTTTACTGATTTCGCGTTCGATATTACGTACCTTATACTTCTCACGTGAGTGGATAATCGAGATAGAAGTACCCTTCTTGCCTGCACGACCCGTACGACCAGAGCGGTGGGTATAGTTCTCGATATCATCAGGCAAACCATAGTTGATAACGTGTGTCAAGTCGTTCACATCCAATCCACGTGCAGCAACGTCTGTTGCCACGAGAATCTGTGTGAGATGTGAACGGAACTTCTGCATCGTAAGGTCACGCTGCTGCTGTGAGAGGTCGCCATGCAATGCCTCAGCATTATATCCGTCCTTAATCAATTTGTCGGCAATCTCCTGCGTCTCAAGCTTTGTGCGGCAGAATACAATTGCATAAATCTTTGGATAGAAGTCTACCAATCGCTTCAGGGCAAGGTACTTGTCGCGTGCGTTCACCATATAATAGATATGGTTAACACTCTCAGCTCCCTCGTTACGGCTACCCACAACAATCTCTTTGTAGTTGTGTAGATAACCCTTTGCAACACGCTCCACCTCACGACTCATTGTAGCCGAGAATAACAAAGTGTTACGATCTTCAGGTACACCGGTCAATATCTCAGTGATACTCTCTTGAAAGCCCATGTTAAGCATTTCGTCAGCCTCGTCCAAAATAACGTTTCTAACTTTGTCAAGACGAGCCTTACCACGGTGCATAAGGTCAATCAGTCGACCCGGTGTAGCCACGATAATCTGTACACCATGGCGCAACTGACGAATCTGTGCGTCAATAGATGTACCGCCATAGACGGCAGCGATGTGTAGATGAGGGATATACTTACTAAATTCCTTTGGGTCATCAGCAATCTGCAAACACAGTTCACGTGTAGGGCTAAGCACGATAGCCTGCGTTTCCTTGCTGCTTGTATCAATACGTTGCAGCAAAGGCAGACCAAATGCAGCCGTCTTACCCGTACCAGTCTGTGCCAGTGCGATGAGCGTCGTTACGATTACCAAGTAAATAAGGGATTACTTCTTCTTGTACAGGCATTGGATTTTTCAAATCCAAGCTCACTAATGGCGCGACGAGATCTCTTCGTTCACACCTAACTCTTCAAATGTCTTCAAATTCGTTTGTTTATAATTTATTATCCTATATAAAAGGTAAGCTCACCACCAAACGAACCCACTAAAAAGACACTTGCCTGCGCCGGGCTTCAACCAGTCAGTACGCAAACTCTCAGGTGGTATGTTACCTTTAATTGTCAGCAAAGGTACGTTAATAAATTGATATGAGCAAATAAAACTGCTTATAAATCAATGAGATGTGTGAGAAAGGTGTGAAAGTTGTTTAGAACGAGGTGTGTGGTATCTTGAATGATAAGGGGTTATGATTAGCGACCCTCATCAGGTTGAAGAGTTTGTCAAGCTGTTGAATAGAAGGTGCAAGTTATGGTAATCAATATAAAGAAGGAAATAATCATTCTGTGTTCTATCGCTCGATTGCGGAGAATTAATTGTATGTAAAGTTACTTATTAGCGATAGAAAGTTTCTCTTTTTCCTTTTTATATCTTTGCAGGGAATACATGAAATATTAATATAATATCACAATAAAATGAACAAAATCAATATTGCTCTTATTGGGTTATTTATGGGGATTGATGGGTGTTGTAAAAGCCCAGACAGTAAAATCTCCGAATGGTAATGTTGCCATTACATTCTCTTTGACAGGGCATGGAGTTCCGACTTATGAGATGAGTTACAAGGGAAGGCTGTTGTTAAACCTTCGCATTTTAGGTTTGGAGTTAGCAAAGGATAAGCATTCCAGTAAAAGGAATGGAAGAAAAGCAATCTTATGGATGGTTTCGAGCTGCTCGGTAGTAAGATGACTACGTTTGATGAAACGTGAAACCTGTGTGAGGGTGGGACAGCTACCATTCGTAACCATTATAACGAGTTGGAGGTAGGACTTAATCAGCCTTCGAGTAAGCGTCATATAGTAGTTCGTTTCCGTGTTTATGATGATGGTATGGGACTTCGTTATGAATTTCCACAACAGCCAGAACTAAACTATTTTGTTATAAAGGAAGAGCATACACAGTTTGCTATGGCTGGTGACCATACTGCATGGTGGCTCCCCGGCGACTATGACACACAGGAGCAAGAGACACAGGAGTCAAAAGCTGTCAGAGATACGTAAGCGTTTTCATGATGCCGTAAACTGGACAAACTCGTCAGTTTCTGTTTTCTCAGAAACGGGTGTGCAGACTTCTTTTGCAGATGAAGTCCAATGATGGTCTTTATATTAATATTCATGAGGCAGCATGTACTGATTATGCAACAATGCACTTAAACCTTGACGACAAAACGATGACTTTCGAATCATGGCTTACACCTGATGCTACTGGCTTAAAGGGTTTTATGCAAACTCCCTGTACAACGCCTTGGCGCACGGTGATGGTGAGCGATGATGCACGTGATATGCTTGCAAATAATCTTATTCTTAATCTCAACGAACCTTGTAAGATTGAGGATACTTCTTGGATACATCCCTCGAAAGTATTGTGGTGTATGGTGGGAAATGATAGCTGGTGGTAAGTCATGGGCTTATACAGATGAGTTTAGTTCTGTAAGGCTTGGTCAGACTGATTACGTACACGCAAAGCCTAACGGACGTCACTCGGCTAATACTGAGAATGTGAAGAAATATATTGATTTTGCGGCTGCCAATGGGCTTGATCAGGTCTTGGTGGAAGGCTGGAATATCGGTTGGGAGGACTGGATTGGTCATTGGAAGCAGGATGTGTTCGACTTTGTGACGCCTTACCCTGACTTTGATATTAAAGGACTCAATGAGTATGCGCACTCAAAAGGTGTGAAGTTGATGATGCATCATGAAACATCTTCAAGTACGCTAAATTATGAGCGTCACATGGAGGAGGCTTTTTAAGTTGATGAATAAGTATGGTTATGATGCCGTAAAAACGGGTTATGTAGGTGATATTATCCCACGTGGTGACTATCATTATTCTCAATCAATGAACAATCATTATCTGCGTGTTATAAAAAGAAGCAGCTAAGCATCATATTATGGTGAATGGACACGAGGCTACACGTCCAACAGGACTTTGCCGTACATGGCCTAATCTTGTAGGTAATGAGTCGGCACGTGGAACTGAGTATGAAGCCTTTGGAGGAAGTCATCCTAATCATACGGTTATTCTTCCGTTTACTCGTCTTCAAGGTGGACCGATGGATTACACACCTGGTATCTTAGAAACACAACTCTCTACATGGTGCGATAATAAGAGTTACGTTCATACAACGCTCGTTGGTCAGCTTGCACTTTATGTAACGATGTATAGTCCACTTCAAATGGTAGCCGACTTACCAGAACATTATCAGAAGTTCAATGATGCCTTTCAGTTTATAAAGGATGTACCTTGTGACTGGGATGACAGTCGTTATCTTGAGGCTGAACCTGCACGCTATGTCACTGTGGCTCGTAAGGCAAAAAGGAAATAGTGATTGGTTCGTTGGTGGTAAGACAGGACTTATACCTCACCTGAGTACTATCAAACTCGACTTCCTGGATAAGGGGTGTAAGTACGAAGCAACCATATATGCTGATGCTAAGGATGCTGATTATGAAACAGATCCAAAGGCACACAATAACTAAACGTGTTGTTAAGAAGGGTGATGTACTCAAACTTCAACAGGCTCGTGGTGGAGGTTTTGCAATAAGCTTAATTCCGCTACATAAATTCTTGTAAAAACTCCAAGTGTCTGAGAAATAAAGTTATTTTCTCGAATAGATTAGACAGTCATTGTCATTAATGAACGACATGGTTTTCAAAGTTGCTGTCACTACTGTCAGCCTAATATGTGATATAAAGGTCTTATAATATGCAAGTTATGGGAAGTGTTAAAAGTGACGGCAACTAAAAAACAAAAAAATGTTTAGAGTTCTAATGATCGTTTTTGGATAAGCACGATGAATAAAAAACAATAATCCCAGTGTTTGGTTAGGTAATTACAGACACTGGGATTATTAAATAGGAGAATTATAAATTGTTTATATCTTTTTATTTCGATATAGTCATAGAGGTCTCACGTATCATACCTTTCTGTTGATAATCTTTCATCAGAGCAATAAGATTATCCCAAAAAGCCTTTTACGTTGCAAAGTATTACCTTCTTTCTGTGATAACCGATGGTTGCTGAGGCTGCAACGGTAAACACTTCGTCTATTGTTCCTATTCCACGGGAAGAGCATAAAAACTCATCTGCACGCTCCATGATGATGGCTTTTGCGGTCAGAGAGGTCTTCGCAGGGTATTTCAACATCAATAAAATCACTCTTTCTTCGTCCTTCTTCCATAAGGCGAGGGATAACTCCGATGGTGTGTCCACCTGCTTCATGTACCGTCTTACCGATACATTCCATTAGTCCGCTATTGCCTCCGCCATAGATAAGGCTGTGTCCATTCTTAGCAATCCATAACCTAACTCTTCCGCAGCACGGAAGTAGTCAGGGTCGATGTCGTTGTTTGCCGAACAAAAATACCGCTATGTTCATTTTACTCCGCTAAGAGTTTTGCAGCCATCTCTCGACCTAAGCGGTTACACTCTTCCTTAATCTCAGGTGTCAGTGCCTGCTTCATCTCTACTGGTTCGCCAACCTTCTCAAAGTGGAGGTGGTTCTCGTTCCATTCTCCGATAGCTGCTACGGCCTTTGAGTGCCCATGAGTAAGAGCCAAACCAACCGATAAGGTGATTCTTTATGTCACGATTTGCAACTTCTTGTAAAGTACGTCCATCTCATGATAGAGTCCTGCATTGTAGGTAGGCGCACCAACGATTAAGCCACGGAAGCGGAAGATGTCTTGAAGAATGTAGCTGTGGTGGGTCTTTGAAACGTTGTATAGACGGATGTTCTTTACACCCGCAAGTGATGCTGAACGGGCAATCTGTTCTGCCATACGTTCTGTATTGCCATACATTGTGCCGTAACAAATAACCAGACCGGGTTCTGTTTCGTATTTAGACATGCGATCGTAGAGTCCGATAACTTTGTCAACATACTTATGCCATACTGGTCCGTGGGTAGAACAGATGTAGTCGATATGAACCCCAGCGAGTTTCTTTAATGCGTTCTGAACAGGGGTTCCATATTTACCAACAATGTTAGAATAGTAGCGTACCATCTCTAACCAGCACCAGTCGGTGTCTATTTCTTGGTCGATGAAGCCACCATTAAGTGCGCCAAAGCATCCGAAGGCATCACCTGTAAAGAGATGACTAACCTCGCCTTTGCATAGGGTCATCATTGTTTCTGGCCAGTGAACCATTGGTGTCATGAAGAATTGTAGGGTATGATTACCTAAGCTCAACTCTTCACCATTCTTCACTTCTACTACATTCTCCTTCACCCCATAGAAACCAGACATCATGTCAAAGGTCTTTTTGTTACCGATTACCTGAATGTTTGGATAATATTTACGAAGTAAGGAGAGTGAACCAGAGTGATCGGGGCTCCATGTGATTGATGACTAAGTAGTCAATCTGTCGGTTGCCTAACACCCTCATGTAGCTTCTCAATAAACTGTGTGAAGAAGTCTACCTCAACGGTATCAATAAGGCAAACTTTATCATCATCAATAAGATAAGAGTTATAGCTGACACCGTATGGCAGGGGCCATAATCCCTCAAATAGATTCTTATTACGATCGTTTACACCTACGTAATAAACTTTATTGGCAATTTCTATCATTTTATATTTTATTTTTGTGTGGTTGCTTTTTATGAATTTATTGAGCAAATTAGGCTTGTTAGGCTAATTAAGCTCATTGTGATTACAGCACTCCTTCCTTCATCTTCTTTCCAAATTCTTTGCTAACATAATTGAAGATGTCTTTGCAGCAGTCCGCTGAGAATGTTAGTGCATAGTCAATGAGTTGGTCCCATTGCTCCTCTGTTAGTCCTCTTTCGAGGTCTGCACGAGTGATGTTGTGTTTCAACATACCGAAGATAAAGCCTGCATTAAAGTTGTCACCTGCACCAATGGTACTGACAACGTCTGTGTTGTGGACGGGGTAAGACTTCTTGATGTCTTTTTCCGCCGCGTATCTCAACAGGCAGACTTCCTTGTGTATAGATGAACTGCTTGCAATAGAATGATATTTCTGCGTTATAAACCTTGTCGGCATCTTCTTTCTTGTATAGTGTTGCAAAGTCCTCATGACTGCCACGTACCACGTCTGCGTAGTCAAGGTTTTCTAAGAGGTTAGGGCGTAATCTTGATAACCTCGTCTTTATGGGCAGGTCTGAAATTCACGTCATAGTAGATGATTGCACCACGTGAACGAGCATATTCAAGAAGGCCTACTACTTGCGGACGAATGACGGGATTTACTGCATAGAAAGAACTAAATAGCAAAAATATCGTCGGGTTGTATGTCGGGGAAGTTAAACTCTAAGTGGTCGTGAGGATGATCTTTTGTAGAAGATGTATTCAGCATCATTCTTCTCGTTAAGGAAAGCCAATGATATAGAGCGACTTAGAGTCAGGGAAGGTAGAAATGTCTTCTGCATTCACACCATTGTTGTTTAAGAAGTCAATGATGTATTTCCCAACGCGGTCGTTACCTGCTTCTGAAATAAATGAAGTATTGATGCCACAGCGTCCTAATGATGTGATGGCATTAAAAGCAGACCCTCCCGGAACAGCTTCAACGGGTTTATTATCCTTAAAGATGATGTCTAAAACGGTTTCTCCTATACCTATAACTTTCCGCATTTTGTTGTGAATTATATTGTGTCCCACTTTGTTTGTGCAAATATACGGTAATTTGAGCGGACTACAAAATGAATTATGTTTTCTTTGTGCCTTATTGTCTACTACTTTTCATTCTTTTTCTTAATTTTTGCAAGCTATGAGAAGTTATCAAACTGCAGTCTTGGAAAATGGACTACGTGATTATCGCATTGCCAATGGCTTCGCCTGTGGTCTATTGTGGCTATCAACTGAATGTTGGGACAGCCCATGAGCTACCAGACGAGGAGGGGATTGCGCATTTCTGTGAACACGTCAGCTTTAAGGGGACGACTCGTCGCACAGCAATGGAGGTTATTCAGTGTCTTGAACAAGTGGGTGGCGACCTTAATGCCTTTACAACAAAGACTGAAACGGTTTATTACTCTGCTATCTTGAAAGATCGTCTTACTCGGGCAATCGACCTACTTACTGATATTGTTTTTCCATAGCGTCTATCCTCAGAAGGAAATCGAAAAGGAGGTGGAGGTTATCTGTGACGAAATAGAGTCTTATAACGATAGCCCTCTGAATTGATTTATGACGAGTTTGAGAACATCATCTTTCGTGGTCATCCCTTAGGGCATAGTATCCTTGGCACGGCTTCTCGGGTCAGAAGATTTACTACACACGATGCGACTCGCTTCACAAAGAAGTATTACCGCCCTGATAATTCGGTGTTTTTTGCCTATGGCGATGTGGATTTTGATGGTTTACTCCGTCTTTTAGAGAATGAACATCATACGAGGATTGCGATGAAGGGCGATATAGGAGAGCCAAACGAACTTCAGCTTCCTCCCTTAGTCCCTATAAAGCTCAGATTGTCAGAGTTGATAAACATACGCATCAGGCACATGTTATGATAGGTAATCGGGCATATAACATACACGACAAGCGGAGGATGGTTCTCTACCTATTGAATAATATCTTAGGCGGACCGGGTATGAGTACTCGTCTGAATCTTGCTCTTCGTGAACGTCGTGGCCTTGTTTACACTGTTGATAGTTCGATGGTGAGCTATGCCTCAACAGGAATTTGGAGTATTTACTTTGGCTGTGATGCAAAGGATTTAGATGAATGTATGATGCTCGTTCGTACTGAACTTGACCGCTTTATGTCTGTCAGATTGTCAGACGAAGAACTAATGATAGCAAAACAGCAGATAAAAGGACAGATTGGCATCGCTTGGGATAATCGTGAAAAACATTGCCTTGGATTTTGGTAAGGGCTTTCTTCACTATGGGTGGAAGAAGAGTGTTTCTGCACTCTATCGTGATATAGATGCCATTACTGCTGACGAGATACAGCATGTTGCTCGTGAACTCTTCCCGAACATTGCCTTACAAAATTGGTTTATTGTTGAAATAGTCGTTTATTTATATTTTTGACGTGCTACTTTGGCATAATAATTTCTGAATTACTACAAGTTGAATGATAAAAGAATAAAAAAATGTAAAAAAATAAATATAGCAGGATAATGAAGGCAAATATTGAACGAACAGAGAAGAAGAGGTTGTTATCGTTGGAGGTGGACTGGGAGGTTTGGAACTGGCTTTCAAGTTAGTAGACGATGATTTCCAGGTTGTATTAGTTGATAAAAACAATTACCATCAGTTCCCACCATTGATTTATCAGGTTGCTTCAGGTGGACTTGAACCGAGTAGTATCTCTTTTCCTTTTAGACGTCTTTTTCAAGGGAAAAAGGACTTCTTTTTCAGAATGGCAGAGGTGAAATCGGTGAATACATCAAAGAAGCTAATTGATACAACTGTGGGCGAGATAGAATACGACTATCTTGTGTTGGCTTTCGGAGCTAAAACCAATTTCTTTGGCAATAAGGATATTCAGGCTTCCACTCTTCCAATGAAGTCGGTTGGTGAGGCGATGAGACTTCGCAATACGATATTGCATAATCTTGAACTTGCCTTAACCGAAGAAGACCCTGCTCGCAAACAGGCTTTGATGAATGTTGTTGTCGTGGGTGGTGGTGCTTCTGGTGTAGAGATTGCAGGGGCTGTGGCTGAGATGAAGAAGAATATTGTTACTCGTGACTATCCCGACCTCGATTCTTCGCAAATGCATATCTATCTTGTCAATGCAGGAGATAGGCTCCTTGCTGGTATGGACCCGATGTCGTCAAAGCGTGCCGAACGTGACTTGAAGGAACTACACGTGCATATCCGTCAACCTCAGTTTGCCACGGAGTATAAGGATGGTTTGCTGAAAACCAGTGCAGGACTGGAGATTCCTGCACAGACAGTGATTTGGGTCAGCGGTATTTGTGCGAACACAATCGATGGATTTCCTGCAGAGAGTCTTGGCCATGCTGGTAGGTTCTTGACCGACAGATATTGTCTGTGAAGGGTGTCGAAGATGTCTATGCTCTCAGGTGATGTGAGTCTAATTCAGGGCGACGAGCAATATCCTCTTGGGCATCCGCAATTGGCACAAGTGGCAATGCAGCAAGCAAAGATGGTTGCAAAGAACCTTAAAAGCAGTCTTAAAAGGTAAGGAGTTAAAGTCGTTTAGATATAGAATCTGGGGGTTATGGCGACCATTGGGCGTAATCATGCTGTTGCTGAAATTGCTGGAAGAAAGTTTGGCGGTTTCCCTGCTTGGGCATTATGGCTCGTTGTTCACCTTCGTTCTATACTCGGCGTTAAGAACAAAACGTTTATTCTGCTCAACTGGGTGTGGAATTACATTAATTATAAGCAAAAGCCTCCGTTTGATATTAAAAGGCGAAGTAATTCTTTTGTCTATGCTCTCTATGAATGATGGGAGCATAGATTTTTCTTCCGTAATATTGGATGATTAAATCCAATTGTTCATTAGATGCATAAGAAAACTGGCTTTATTATTGTGCAGATGATGCTATTTTTACTTGTTTTTGAGTTAATTTCGCCTCAATTTAATTTTTATTTAGTATTTATGAGAATCTATTTATTAAATCTCTTTCGCTATTTTATTTGTTTTTTTATAAACTTTTGCAGTCCAATTTCGAGATATTAATTGGAAACGAACGAGATTTATGTCTTGTGTGTTTGTTTTTGGCTCTTATATATTTAATGTATAAGGGCCATCCTGATGGTGAAGATGGGAAGGGTTTTAGACTATCCTTTGTTACCATTTTCAAAGAGTGATGTTTCAAACATTTATAATGTTATTGCTTTATGATTTTGATTGGAGGAATACACATTGTTTTGATACGTCTATGGATTGATGGTGTTCGTTACTTACGGCACCGATACTCTGGTAACAATTATCACAAAAGAAACTAATAGAAAAAGATATTATAAAAGTATTTATTATAATTTATGAAGAAAATCTGTAAAAAGCGTAAAACAATTTTTACGTTTGTCCATCAATCGAGATGGTAGAGGTCGAAGCCGAAGGATGTATCCTTGCTGGAAGTCCTGGCGTGCGCCCTGGTGGTGGCGGAAATACTGACAATGGTAGTGGAACTTCTGGTAGTAATGGACAAGGTGTTAATGTTATAGCACCAGTATACGAAGATGGAGGTGATGACGATAACCTCGAAGGATAATCAACTTTATATATAAGGTGTTTCCTTACAGGATAAATAATGTTCTATTCGGAAAGACAATGAAGTAGATATTAAAACGAAAAAAACGAAAAATGAATAAACTGTTTTATTATGCCTGCTCGGTACTCCTTGCCAGCAGCGCAATGTTTACTATAAGCTCTTGTGCTGACAAGGACTTAGACGATAACAACGGAGCAGAGGGCAAAGATGTCCCTGTAAGTTTTACCGTGAATGATATACAAGAGGGGGTTATCAGTCGTGGCGCAATGACACGTGGCGCAATCACCCTGGACTGACTGCAAGTGACCTCGCTGGTGGCAAACTCAATGCTACTAACAACAACGAACTATGCCTCATCGAGACAACCGTTGAAGGTATTAACCCTATAAAGGCAGATGCTCGCACACGTGCTAACATCGTAGATCTTTCTACCTTGAGCGACTTCTCAAGCTCTGGTGTTCGTGGTACTGAGGCTTCAAATATGCTTGCTAATGGCGAGTGGTTCCATTTAAAGAAGACTAAGAAGAGTGGCGAACTTTACACTCCTATCTTTTGGGCATATACAGAACGCTTTGCGCGTTTCTATGCTGTCTCACCAGAGAAGGACCAGTATTCAAAGATGACTATTAGTGCTACCGATGCTACCAGTGGACGTCCTAACGTTGAGTTTGAGATTGAAACTGATGTAAAGAAGCAGGTAGACCTATGACAGCTTGCACTGGTGATGTTGAATACAAAACACAAGGCGTGCACCCAACAACTAAACTTGACTTCCGTCATGCGCTGACAGCCATTCGCTTTGCTGTTGGTCAGAACCTTCCTTGGGGCAAGACTATCGACAGGGTGGAACTTAAAAACGTACTCCTTAAGAGTAAGTATAATCTTCCTACAAAGGCTGATGGCTCAGATGGAGAATGGATACATGACGGCTATACTCAGCGTGGTACAGCCGTTCTTGAAGGCATCAGCGTTAATGCCAGCGAGAAGCCTAACACGGTCATCATGGGTAAGAACGATGATAATTATATCTTCTATATGATTCCACAAATGTTGACAGGTAATGATGTTGTTGCATACGTTCACTTCACGGATGACACTAATATAACCGTTCCTTTGAAGGGTAAGTGGAATGCAGGTACAACCCGTACTTATAAGTTGAGTATGAGAAACTCTGACTGGGTGTACACACTTACAAGTAAGGACCCATCACGTGCTGCAAAATTCGATGAGCCAAATTCTCAGCCATATACTGTAACAAGTTATCGTGAAGACCCAACTACACATGTAAAGCAGGCTGTTGCTTGGAAGGTTGTGGGCTATGATGCTAATAACGATAATACATATTCAATGAGTGAGAAGCCAGAATGGCTGAAAAGTCTTAGTTCAGAAACTGGTAATGGTAGCGACAATGGTGTAGCAGAAGCTGGTACAGCAAGCTTCCTCAATAATGCCATCATTGACTTGCGTGCAAAGCGTAATGAGGGACTTAAGAATGCAACTCCAAAGGGTAGCGAAGGCGCACCTTATGACCTCTCAACAAAGGGTGGTACTGCTCAGCGTAACACCGCAAACTGCTACCTTGTTTCTTCTCCTGGTCACTATCGTATTCCATTGGTTTATGGTAATGCTATTAAGGATAATCTTACGAATACGAGTTCTTATGTGTCAAGGATACCAAAATATAGTCAATATACACTTATCCTTGAAAAATTTAAGGATCGTTTAGGTAATGATATTACAGATCCTTGGATTGAGAAAACAAATAATGGTGCTAACGCTGGTATTAATGACGCATATTTAGTATGGGCTGACAATATTGATTTGTTTAATAATTTTGATAAAAGCGTATCGCCAAATGCTTTATCAATAAAAGAAGAAGGTGGTAACAAATACCTTGATTTCGTTGTAAAGGAACACCTTGTAAGTGGATGTGCTGTCCTTGCTGTGAAAAGGATGAAACCACTGTTTGGTCATGGAATATCTGGTTTGCACCAGAAGATGCTTTGAGTAAAAATTGAAGTAACCAACCATGAAAATAAAAATTCAAACTTACAAAGGAGTCTTTGGGTTGGAATCCTATTGTATGGGAGGGTACCTCTTACGACACACCACGTACTGTAAAGGTAAAGGTTGAGCAAGAAACTTCTAACAAAGGAACGACGCTTTCTACCGTGATTACAATTACACAGAACCCAGGTAATGCTAAGTTATTTGGCTCAACCACTCTCTATCAGTTCGGACGTAAGGATGCTTTCCCAGGCTTCCATGCTCTTAAAGATGATAAAACATATGGAGGGGTGACTATTGAAGGTCCAAAGGGTTATTACTACAGTGTTAATCGTAAGAATCAAATGTCTTTCCAAAATAGTATTCAAAACCCTGGCGTAGTTTATCTTAAGGATAATGGCGGAGCGTATACTAGTTGGCAAAATGAATACAATCAATGGAATCTTTGGTCTGCGAATGCCTATCCGGGTTATGTAACTGAGTACGATAAAAACCCCTGTTATTAAGACCGTTTATGACCCATGTCCAGCAGGTTTCCACATGACTGAGATAGATGCATTCACAGGTTTCACAACAACAGGTAAGAGAACTGCATCTTGGTCAGAATGGAATGCAAAAGATGTCAATACAGAAAGTATCATACAAAACTTTGGTGTTAATTTCTGGACAGATGAAACCAAGACAAAGACAATCTTCTTCCCAATAGCACTCTTTTATGAGCGAAGATAATAATATGGTTCATCATCAAGCGTCATATTATACCGTGGGTCGTTGGTATGGTAATAGTTCTACTACGCGTACTTTTGATTTCTATCAAGATTCCCCAATTATTAGACCTGATTATGGTCTAAATACGCCTAGTGCATGTTCTGTTCGCCCTCTAGCAGATAAATAATTTCAAATTTATATAATAAAGGGGATGTGTCATTAAGGCACATCCTTTGTATCAAGCGAATTTTAGTATGAGTTAAGGATTCAAATTCAAGATGTTGATGTGAGCAGAGTAGTAAGGGAAGCAAAGAAAAGAGAGGATGTGACAAATGTGTCATATCCTCTCAATGGTGTAAGTGTTTTGTTAAATAAACCTTTCTTATTTCACTTTAAGGTCGTAGTTCATGTCCTTTGTGTTAACTGCTGGCTCCTCGAAATCAGTATTAACAAGGCGGAGTGTAGAGTCGTTTACAACGAGGAAGTTAGTCTTATTGTCTTTGCCCAATTCGAACTGATAATAAGTATTATCCTTACCTTAACATTCTTCTTTACAACCTGATAAAGTACCTGTGTAGTTGTAGACAGTGTCAGCCTCTGTAGCCGACTTCATGTAAGCCTCTGAAACGCTGAAGCCATTAGTAGAGTCCTTTTGCCAATGCAACACGATACTCAATACCAACAACATCGGCAGCTGGGGTCATACCCTCGTATACAGTAGAGTCACCAACAACAGCTGAATCTTGTGTAGTAGAGTCTGTGCCTTCATTGTTTGCGGTTGTCTTCACCATTCTGGCAAGCAACCATAGCTGCGCATGCACAGCTACCATAAACATAATCTTTTTCATATTTACTATTACTTTTATTTGTAGGCTCTGAATTAACTTACGAAGTGCAAAAGATATTGTATTTATATTTATACACATCATGTTTTAACTTTTTATTTGTCTTATAACGTCTGTTTTATGTGTCTTTTTCTAAAACAGTGTGTGTGAGTGGTTGCCAATCATGGTTTTGCTTGATTATTATACGTTAATGACTGAATTGGGATAAAGGACTTAACGGGTAGCGTCAATAGAAAGAAAAACCCCATCAAGCATTGTGTAGCTTGATGGGGCATTGGAATGAATAACTATTTTTTAGTTGTTATTGTCAAAGTCATTATTCTCACGGCGAGGACGACGCTCGTCAAAGCGGCGTTCGCCATCACGGCGTGGACGGCGGTCACCACGTGGACGACGTTGTGGCTCAACATAATCTTCAGGTTTGTCGAGAAGAACACGGTGAGAGAGCTTATACTTAACCGTCTTAGGATCGATTTCGAGCAGTTTTACCTTTCAGCTTGTCACCCTCTTTGATACCAGCCTCTTCAACTGTTTCAAGTCGTTTCCAGTCGATTTCAGAGATGTGGAGTAAGCCATCCTTGCCAGGTAAAATCTCCAACAAAGCAGCCGTATGGCATAACTGAACGTACGGTACCCTTCATAGACTTCACCAATCTCAGGAACAGCTACAATAGCCTTAATCTTACCAAGAGCTGCATCGATTGGATCTTTATTAGGAGCAGAAACCTGTACTTTGCCTACACCATCAGTTTCCTCGATAGTGATAGTAGCACCTGTGTCTTCTTGCATCTGCTGGATAATCTTACCGCCAGGACCAATCACAGCACCGATGAATTCCTTTAGGAATTTCTAACTGAACGATACGTGGAACCTGTGGCTTCATCTCGGCACGTGGCTCTGCAATAGTCTCAGTCATGATGTTGAGGATATGCTCACGAGCAGCTTTTGCCTGCATAAGTGCCTTTTTCGAGAATTTCTGAATGACAAACCGTCGCACTTGATATCCATCTGAGTAGCTGTCAGACCGTCCTTTGTACCCGTTGTCTTGAAGTCCATATCGCCTAAGTGGTCCTCATCGCCGAGGATGTCGCTCAGTACGGCATACTTCTCTTCTCCTGGGTTCTTGATAAGACCCATTGCGATACCAGAAACAGGCTTCTTCATCGGTACACCAGCGTCTAACAATGCAAGCGTACCTGCACATACCGTAGCCATAGCAAGACGAACCGTTAGACTCGAGAATCTGGCTAACCGGCGAACAGTGTAAGGGAAGTCCGGCGGAATCGACCCTTCAAACCACGCCATGCAAGGTGACCATGACCAATCTCACGACGACCAACGCCACGTTGTGCCTTAGCTTCACCTGTACAGAATGGAGGGAAGTTATAGTGAAGGAGGAAGCGCTGATAGCTCTTCTCCAATACGTTATCAACCATCTTCTCGTCCATCTTAGTGCCAAGTGTACAAGTAGAGAGACATTGTTTCACCACGCTGGAAGAGAGAGCTTCGCGTGTGGCATAGGGAGTGTATCAATCTCACACCAAATGTTACGGATTTCGTCAGTTGCACGACCATCCATACGCTTGCCTGTGTCAAGAACGCTACGACGCATAGAGTCACGCTGAACATCATCAAAGTAACGATCGAGTCAGTGAGTGCTTCTCTTCCAATTCGTCTTCAGACAGTTCGGTATGAGCGGCATCGTGAAAGCCTCAACAAAGTCAGACTTAATCTTATCATAGGTTTTCTCCACGATGTTTCTTATCGTTGTCGCCACTCTGTGCTTGTGCATAACAAGCATCGTATGTAACTCATGAAGTTCCTCACGTAAAAGCTTCGTCATTAACCTCGTCTTCGTAGGTACGCTTCACGTCTGTGCCACAAGCCTTAGATAACTCTTCTTGCATCTCACACATTGGTTTGATTGCTTTCGTGTGCCACCTTTAAGGCTTCGATGAGGTCCTGTTCGGTAACCTCGTCCATTTCGCCTTCGACCATCATGATATTGTCTTTGGTTGCGCAACCATGAGGTCCATGTCAGCTTCCTTCATCTGTGCGAAGGTAGGGTTGATTACGTATTCACCATTCACACGTGCAACGCACGAACCTCTGAGTTGTCATGCTCGATTGGAATATCTGGAGCGGCAAGAGCTGCTGATGCTGCCAAGCCAGCAAGTGCGTCAGGTTGGTCAAAACGCCGTCAGCCGACAGCAACATAACCTGTACATAAACTTCGCAGTGATAGTCAGAGGAATAGTGGACGAAGAACACGGTCCACAAGGCGTGATGTTGGGATTTCGTCGTCATTGGCTTTGCCTTCGCGTTTGGTGAACCCACCAGGGAAACGACCTGCTGCGGCATACTGCTCGCGATAATCAACTTTGCAAAGGCATAAAGTCTGTTCCCCGGAACTGCCTCTTTTAGCTGCTGCAAACAGTGGCGAGGGTACGGTGTTTTCCCATACGGAGAGACTACTGCACCATCAGCCTGCTTTTGCAACCTTTCCGGTTTCAATTGAGATGGTTCTTCCATCTGGCAATTGAACTGTTTTTTCGTAATTACGTTCATCTAATAAAAATACTTATTGTTTTGACCAACATCTTGGGAATCTAAAAGTGTTTATGGTGACAAGGTTTTGACACCTTGATAGTTAACTCTTCTCACTTCCCTATTAATCCGTGCAAATTACCTAATATATATGTAACAGACAAATAATTACGGACTTATTTTAGCTCTGGAACTTATAGCTGCTAATTCTTTCTTTTTATACATAGTCTGCCTGAATTACAACTTTCTATTCTTCGCATCATTTGATGTCGTTGTAATTATCATAAATAAATTGCCTTTTCAACGAGTTTTTCTCGATGAAAAGGCGATTTTCTCACTTTGGTAAATATTCTTTATTCCTTCTTTACACTGCGCTATAATTGCTTTCCAGGTTGGTTGCCTGTTATTTTCTTTTATTAGCAATGTTGTTGGGAACAATGGATTGTCATATGTTCCTGATAGATGATGTTTATCATCTTGTCAACAATCTCTGGATGTTCTTTTTGCTATGTCATGTCTTCATGTAAGTCTGTTGCAAGATTATATAGATGTGGAACTCCACGAACAACAATCAGTTTCCAATCATCCCATACGTACGGCTATCTGGTCTGGTTTCTAGCAAATTCCCAGTAAAGGTATGGATGCTTTTTGTGCCTTTCATCGTTTATTAGGTCGGAAAAATAGAATTCCATCGAAATAGTCGATGGTCTTCTTCTTATTAATATAGCGTTTTGGGAAGTTGTGCACCAGCCACATGCACAGAAGGTTGGCATTAGGTCGTAGAAAGCAAACGGGAGGTTGTTGGTTACATTCGCCTGAATACGTCCCTTCCAACGGGCAATGAAAGGAATACGGATACCACCTTCGTAGCACTGTCGTTTGACTCCACGCAACTTACCATCACGATTGAAGAATGCTGGGTCGGCTCCACCCTCTTCATGAGGATCCATTGTCACTGGTAAAGATGACGAGTGTGTTTTCTGCAAGTCCCTGCTCGTCTAATGCATGGAGGACCTCCCAACATACGCATCAAGGCGACTTATCATTGCAGCAAACTGAGCGTGTGTATGTACAACAGCGTTATATCGTGAGGCTTCTTGTCCTCCCCAAGTCTTATCTTCAAAAGAACTTTTTCTTGTAGAAAGCCAAAAGCGAGTCGTTAGGTTGTGTCAGTTCGGCGTGAGGTAGTGTATAGGTGAAGACTCCAAAGAAAGGTTTATCCTTGCTTTGTCGCTTCAACCAGTTCATAGCGTGTTGATGGATAAGATCAGCAGAATAATCTTTCCGTTGAGCATACTGCTCTCCAAACATCGGATAATCAATGTTATTCTGCAATATAACACGTCTTACCGCACTATCGTCACGCTCTTTGCTATATTCATTCAGGAAGTTTGGATAGTAGAGATGTGCTTGAAACTGGCAGATATAACCATAGAAATCGTCTACGCCACGCTTGTCAGGCGTTGATGCAGAACCTTCATAACCACCAGCCCACTTCCCGAACATGCCCGTGCGGTAGCCCTGTTCTTTCATGATTTCTGAGTAAAATAACGTGTTCTGGGTCGTAAGGATGCTGACCAACAACGCTGAAATCACGGTTTTTGCCGTAATAGATAGGTTTGCTTGTTGGCCCAATACTCCTTGTTTCACGCACTTCTGTATGACCAGAATGCTGTCCTGTCATAAAGCACGCACGCGAAGGAGCACTTACTGGAGCACCTGCGTAAGCTTGTGTAAAGCGCATACCTTCCTTTGCCATACGATCAATGTTCGGTGTAAGGATGTACTGCTGACCATAGCAGCCAAGGTCGCCATAACCCATATCATCACATAATATATATAATGTTGATTTTTGTTGTTTTTAGAGTCGCAGCATTGCCCTTGTACACAACAAAAGCAGTGAGTGTAAAAAGCGTTTTTACAAATGTTGAAAGTCATATTTATGGGTTTTAGGTTTTCGTTATTTTTAGGGCTAAAAGATACAGAAGTCCAAGCTTAGCTGACTTCTGTATAGTCTTTATTGCGCTATTTTAATCAACTGACAATCTAATGCAGTTTCTATCTTAGCGATAGTTTGCATTGTAAAAGTTATGTCTTCCCGTAAGCCATTTAGATATTTCTGACTCACGTTTATGTAGTTGTTTTGCAAGGTCCTTTTGTGTTAATCCTTTCTTAGATAACACTTCATGGATACGTTCTGTAATCCCAAAAGAAAGTTCAAATTGGGCTTTTTGTTCTGCAGGTACTGCTGCAAGACACTGTCTGAATAGCTCGTTCTTTACCATATCGACTCTTTGTAATCTATTAGAAAAAAACTTTAGCACTCTCCAGAATTGTATTTACTCATAATAGAAAAGCCATACAAAGGTAGGTGTAAATAGTTAGATTTTTTACTTTTGAGTAAACTTTTTAATAAATTTTTACGCTCTATTTAAACTCTATCAGTTCATTCAAGAACATCTTTTTGACATTATTTCTCTGCTTACGAATTCTATGTAGACTACTAGAAGGATTAGTATTCAGAATTAGAATAAAGAGTTTATACAATGTTTTAAGACCATATCACTAATTCCATTTTACTTGATATTTGTAAATTATTTTCACTTAACTCAAAATCAATACATGCTCTTTTTGGCTTCCAAAAGGCCCTAATCGACTTTACAAAAGATGCTCTTTAAAACCCTTACTAACGCCCTTTTGAAGTCCATTTAAGCACCTTTTATTGTTACTACTGACTATGCCTAAATTTACTTCACACTTTTTTTGGTTATTGTTACTGAATTGGTTTACACATTTTTACTTGCTTCCTGAATAGCTTTACACCTCATGGAAACTTTACTGATTCACTTTATAGTCATAAATTTTGACAATGAAGTCCAAACGTGTGTTGCACATGTTCAAAGTTAATATTTTTCCTTCCAACTTACAAAAATTTAATACCATGAAAAGCACAGAAACCCTATGCCACATTGCAGTGCCTTTTCTCATTTGTCTTGGCGTAAGCATGCCGTTGCTCATGTGGGTCCTTATTGTTGTAGAAGTCTATGATACCAGCAATAATGCATCGTGCATCATCGAGGTTCTTGGGTCGTTTCATGTGGTAGAGCCACTCTTGCTTTTATTATTCCGTTCACTCTTTCGGCAATTGCATTATCAGTAGGGTTGTAATCTTCTATCATGCTTATGCGAGTGTATACTCTCCAGTCTTGCCACATAGGCGTTGCTGCAGTATTGAACCCCACGATCAGAGTGGTGTGTCATCAGAGAGATCCATACCCTGTGACTGTTCTATTGCCATATCAGGGCAGCAAAGCGTATTGACAGCCTGCAGACTGTCAGAAAGCTTCCATCCGATTATCTCATGAGTGAATGCATCGGTTATGAGGTGAAGATAGACCACACCATCCTCAGTATCTATATACGTGATGTCTGCTACCCAGAGCTGTGCAGGATGTGTAAGAACCATTCCTTTTGCCGTGTTCTTATACTTGAAATAGTTGTGATTGAGTTCGTGGTGTGGCGACATCTGGATGGTTTGAGCATGAGGTGATGCTTGTGCATTAGCTGATAGAACCTATCGCGCCCAAGCATTAAGTCAGGATAGATATCCATAAGCATGTGCAAAAGTTTCTGTGCACCTATGCGAGGGAGCATCTGCACGAACATCCATTACTGCACGTACGACAATTTTCTCCGTAAGTTTACAGCGTTCTCTTTTTCTCCTTACTCACAGGTAATAGCCTTCACGAGTCTTGCCAAACAGTCCACTCAGCAACCCAATTGATAAACCAGGGTTGCTGACTCGAAAGACTGTCTACTGCTTAGCGCCAGCTTTTTAGCAAATTCTCCCCGTATTCTCTACTGCTTATCTCTATGATTTTCATCAACCCTTGATTGCGAAGCTCAGAATACTCTAAAAAGCTTTCTTCAAATTGGACACTTGTGCTCAAGCTCTTCTTCACGGGTTAGAGCGACTTTTCTCCATTTCTTTTCTTACTACGCATAGCTTTTTACTTTATTAATAACATCATGCGACAAAGATAGTCATCTAAATCATACTTCTTTTTGCCAGTAATAAAAGCTAGCACTACCAATGTTGTACTTACTAGAGATGAAATTAATTGACACATCTGATGAATAATACTCACGAAGTATTGTGAGAATAAAGTCCTCACTGAATGTCCTGTGTTTAGAATGTTTTACTTCCCATTGTGAATTTTAAATGTTAAAACGATGTAAAAGTAAATCTGGTATAAGACATACTTTATAACTAATTGATACCCTGCTGGTTACAAACCCACCATCTTCGTGTGCTTTTAGCCTTATTTATGGATTTTTTATCGAAAATTATGTAATGATTTTTCAAGGTATTATCATAGAATTATCGAGTATTAAAAAGAACAAGGTTTCCAAGGACGGAGGATTATTAAAAACAAAGCAATGGAAGTAACAGAGGTACCGTCGGTGCATAGAGTCACGGAGCTTGTTTGCCAATTCTATTAGCAATTTATATACAAAGCGTTTATCCCAAAATAGTTATCAAGAATCTATACGCTACACCTCCGTCGCTCTTTGTGCCGTCGGCACCTCCGTGACATTGCATTACCTCCGTCCCCTCCGTGACTCCGTGTGCCTATTATATAAGCGTTTTAGTTTATCAATCCATATTTCGGAAGAACCTAAAAACTCCAAGACAAACACATAAAAGTCCGAATTAATCGAGAAAAGTTATCCTTTACTCAATCAATTCGGAGCATGTACTTTATCTAAATGCCACTTATCCCTTGCCTGTTAAGATACGTACGATAAATAAATATTTCCCACACGGAAACAATATCACGTATCAGAGAAAGGAATAAATTACTTAATTCTTTCTAATAGTTCCTTAGGGAGTTTTGGCATAGCACCATTCTGCGTACAGACGTATGCACTTACTTCTACTGCTAACTTATGAGCATCCGTGATAGGAATACCTGCAAGGATAGCAGAAGCAAAGGCACCTGTAAAGGAGTCACCAGCACCAACAGTATCAGCAACCTCAACCGCTGGCGTTTCTTGGAACGACTTGAGGTTTGGAGCAAACACGTATGAACCATTCACACCGCAGGTCAGCACGAGCATATCGAGGTTGTACTTCCCTAAGATGAGCCAACACTTGTTCTCTATATCAAGACCAGGATAGCCAAAGAGGCGACCGATGGTCACAAGTTCCTCATCATTAATCTTGAGAATATTAGCATGTTGAAGCGAGGACGTGATAACCTCCTTTGAATAGAAGTTCTGTCGAAGATTGATATCGAATATCTTTAGACAGTCTTTGGGTGTTGCTTCGAGGAACTTTTGTATTGTCTGACGGCTTACACTACTACGCTGTGCAAGTGAGCCAAAGCATACTGCACGACAATTCTTGGCTGCAGCTTCAATCTCTGGAGTGAAAGGAATATTATCCCAAGCTACACCTTCCTTAATATCGTATGTAGGTATACCTTCACTGTCGAGTTCCACCTGCACCGTTCCTGTTGGATAATCCACCTCTGGCATCAAGTACTTTACACCTTTTTTATCGAATTCATCGAGTGTTTCCTTACCCAAAGCATCATTTCCGACAGCACTAATAGCCAACGAATCATGCCCAAACTGATTTGTATGATAAGCAAAGTTTGCTGGTGCACCACCGAGCTTTCTTCCTTCAGGAAGACAATCCCATAATGCCTCTCCGAGGCCAACGATTAACTGTTTCATATCCGTATTATTTATTGTTCATTCTTGGTATATAAGTAAAGAGGTAGAGTACGCCCACTGCCATGACGATTACAGCACCGAGCTGTTGCGCCATTGCATCGCTTGCAAAAAGCCCATGAAGAGCGGGAAGATCGTACCTCCAAAGAGTCCCATTATCATCAGTCCGCTTACTTCGTTCTGCTTGTCAGGCACACTCTGAAGGGCTCTGGCGAATACCATGAGAATATATTGCTATTGCCATAACCGACAAGTGCGATGGCTACATATACTGCTCCAACACGTGTTCCAACGCCTAAACCAGACCATAGCCGCAGCCATCATCAATACCGAAATAGCAAAGAACAGCTTATTGTTCATTACTCGCAAGAAGAATGAACCAGTAAGACATCCAAGCGTGCGAAAGATGAAGTAGAGTGAAGTTGCAAATGCTGCATCATTCAGAGTCATGTTGAATCGCTCCATAAGTATCTTTGGTGCAGTGGTATTAGTACCTACATCGATTCCTACTATGGCACATGATCCCAAGGAAGCTAAGCAATACGATTGGTTTACCCAATAGGCTTAAACATTGTATGAAAGAACTTGCCTTACCTTCAATAGGCTCTTCCTTGATAGGAGTTGAGAAGAGCAAGAGAGTGGTAAGAACGCCTATTACAAGATAAATAGGGAATAGGACACGCCATCCAAGACCAAAGGCTGGGATGCTGGCTTGCGCTCCCCACATGGCAAGATAGGGTGCCATGAAAGATGCGATAGCCTTGACAAACTGTCCGAAAGTGAGTGTTGAGGCTAAATTTCCACCCTTCATAACCGTTGAAACCAACGGATTCAACGATGTTTGCATCAAGGCATTTCCTATTCCAAGCAATGAGAATGATACAAGCATTAAACCGTATGACTCTCCGAAGATTGGTAAGAGAAGGGAGAATAAGGTAACGATAAGACTGATAAGTACCGTCTTCTTACGTCCAATCTTATTCATCAGCATACCTGTTGGTACAGAAAAGATGAGAAACCAAAAGAACACCAGTGAAGGAAATATATTGGCTGTGGAGTCATTAAGGCTAAGTCTGCCTTTACATAGTTTGATGCAATACCTACGAGATCCACTAAAGCCCATTGCAAAGAAGCAAAAGCATTACGGGCAGTAGAGCGAGCTTGCTATTTTTACATTATTATTCATAACCAGATATTTATTTATTAAATGGATAAACTGAGTATTTGACTTTTCTTACTGACTATTATCTTTTTATATGGTTCTGTTGGGAAGACGATGTTTGTCATTGCCACCTTACCATCGGCATCAAACACCTCGATACTTGAACGGTCGACGAAGATTTTGCAACATCTTTTATTTTTACCATAGGTAGGAGTTGTTGTGACAATAGGAAATTCCTCGCTAAAAAGCTGTCTCACCACTCTTGCGACGGTCCATAGCGATAGTCCCAGCTTGTTCATCATAAGTCAGCACAACCTGTTCGCCCTTCTCATTTGACAGAGTCACCGAAGAGCTACCCTTGAGCTGCACGTCAATACGACAAGCATCTGTAAGCTTTTTCAGATGGTTTCCTGAGCGAAGGCACTTAAAATTTCCTTACTCGGTTTAACCGATAGATAGGTTTCACCCTTGTAAGTAAATGAACCAAGGTCACGTGGCAGACCATTTGCAGAACGATACTGCTTCGTAGGAACATTGTTGGCATACTGCCAGTTGCTCATCAAGGCAGGACAACGATACGTCCATCAGGAGCATTGCTGAAACTTACTGTAGCATAGTGATCTTTACCATAGTCGAGCCATTTTACTTCAGACTTGGCATCCTCACAAGTAAATTTATGACCATCGAATTGCCCCACGAAATACTGTGTAGCTGAGCCACCAAAAGGTCCACCGGGATTAATATTACAGAGTAAGAACCACTTGCCATTGATTTCAAAGAGGTCAGGACATTCCCACACACCAGAATGATTGCCATAGTCCTCACCAAAAGTACTTTCAAAATGCCAGTCCTTGAGGGTTGGCTGATGAGAAGAACTTCATGTGTTGACTCTCTGAAATAATAGAATCCATCGCTGTGTTGCCTCATGCCAGAAAATGTTAGGATCGCGGAAGTCTGGAATATTACTGGTGAGAACTGGATTATTCTCATACTTTGTAAAAGTCTTACCATTATCTGTTGAGTAAGCCATACTCTGAGTCTGTGATTGACCTGCAGAGGTGTAATAAGAGATGATGGCCCCTTCTCCAAATCCGGCAGTGTTTTTATAATCAACTACAGAAGAACCAGAAAATATTGTACCTAAGGCATCAGGCTCTATTACATCGCCCTGATATGTCCAATTCACAAGGTCAGTAGACGTGGAATGTCCCCCATGTCATATTCTCCCATGTTGAGCCATAAGGGTTATGTTGGAAGTATAGATTCCCACACGCCATCCTTATAAAACATACCATTAGGGTCGTTCATCCATCCGTATGTAGGGGTATGATGATATATAGGACGCCAGCGTGTCTCACGATTGGCCGTATCTATCTTATCTGTATAATCAATCTTTGTCCAGCATACATAGTTCTTTATATCACTATGTCTTCTGTTGCGACCATCCCCAAAGTCCACGTCAATGAGTGCATCCTTACCATTAATTACTGAAATGTCAACAGGCACATAATAGTCCACCTTGTTGACAGCAAGACGAACATTGAATTCCTTGACAATTTTGTTATTATAAATTATCTTTACATGTGCCCCTTCTTCGGCCTCTTCGACAGGCAACATAAGATAATTCTTCTGCCCAGAGATACGCTGCATAGCATGGCGCTCACCAAGAACTTGTACCTGACTCTGGGCTACCGACGAGACGTATCCCATGAGTATAAGCAAAGTTGTTATAAGTATTTGCTTCATAACTTTTGATATAGAATGTTTTGTTAGCGAGTTTTGAGATATTCGATACTATTCTTAGCCAACTTGAGGATTGACTCCTGGTTGACGTTGTTCTTTGGATGGGCACTTACATCAGCAGAGCCATCAGCATTACGCATAGAGAATTCGCAACCACCATTACCGATACAGATTGCTGTACCCTTGAAGTCGCTGTTGCCCTGACGGCATTCCCATACATTGAGTTGTGAAACTGACCTTTATTTTGCAAATCCCATACGCCAAGAGGATATATGCCGTAAGTCTCTGTTATTGTAGTATAGGCAGAGAGTTTGTCATTAGCTATACCAGACAGTACAGAAGGGATGTTGAAGTATAGACAGTTATGATCCTCTCGTCCATCCAGGTCCCTTCATATCAATGAGTTTGATACCGTTAGAAATACGTACAGGGATCTCCTTATAGATAGGGTGAGTAGTGAAGTCTATGAGACTTTCCTTCGATGTTCAAACATGCACCCATACCCCAGTTATCATTATTGATACCACCACGTCCAATACCGATAGTATGGTCATTTCCTCGGAATAGGCTTTTGCTCAAATCGACCAAGGTTAGTGAGGTAAGCTGTTGCATGCTGCCAGAGCAGTATATTTCCACCATTTTTTTGTACCATTCTGAGATGTAGGTGTTGCTGAATTCACAACCGCAGGAAGACTCCATACATCATCCTCTGTACCTTGCTCAAGGTCACGCAACCAAAATGCCACACGATAAGGCTCCATGTCAGTAGCCGACTTAATATTACCGAAATAAACGAACTGTGCGTTAGGATATGTTTTATGAAGCCACAGCCATGCAGACGCTTCGTCATCGTCACCATTAGCAATGAGTTCCTCTGGCGTAGCATATATGCTGAGGAATGCGATAGCCGTCTTACCGATCTTCAGGCTTGACGTTGTTGCCATTGAGGTTCCTTTATCGTTGATAGCACGCAGAGTAACGTTCCATGTGTCGCCATATACTACGTTAGGAATTGTATAGCTATAAACAGAACCTGAGAGGGTCTCATGAATAGTCCGTGTGCCATTGGTAGCTATTAAGTCGATGGATGTGGCATCAGTAGTTTTGTTCCATGTGATGGCAGCGTCATATACACGTCCCTTCTCAACCTGTGACATAGAAAGACCTGTAATCTGTGTTGCACCCTCACGTGTATAATTCTTTACTGCACCAGAAGAGACATTATTACCATCGGTGACTTTGAAGACATAAATAAAAGGAACGTTGGTCTGAACACTCTTGTGCGTAAAACTGTTGCCTGTCACAGTCTCCGAAGAAAGCAATGTACTTCCTTCATAAACCATAACATACATTGACTGGCCTGGTGTTAGCTGTGGCCATGTCCATGTGTAGTCATCACCTGTAAGATTACCTGTTATCTCTTCAGCATTGATAGCCTGAAGAAGCATTGAGTTCTTTCGATATCCTTGTCCTGACAAGCAGTAAAGATAAGCGCAACCAATACCGTTAATATGATTGATATCTTTTTCATAATTTCTGTCTATTTTACTTCTTTTTCTCTAACTTAGTATCCTCTGTTCTGAGAGTAAAGTCCTGGGATGTAATACAACTGTGGATAAGGTACAGGGAAGTACTCGTTCTTGCCTGGTGTGAAATGTGCACCCTTATAATACTGCGCATACTTCTGTCCATTGTATTCATCATTCTGCTCCTTCTTAAAGTAATTGTTGAGAGTTGTTGAGAGAAGACCCCAGCGGCGGAGATCAAAGAAACGTTCATGCTCCATACCCATCTCCAGACGACGCTCCCAGCGCAGACACAAACGTGCCTTCTCCTTATTCTGGAAGTATGTATCAGGATAGAGACTTATCTCACACTGATTAGCGGCATAAGAGATATGCTTATTGATGGAGTTGGCTGCACGTTGACGGATATCGTTGATAATCTGGCGTGCCTCAACAAAACGGTCCAATTCGATAAGAGCCTCAGCGCGGTCGAGCATTGACTGAGTATAGCGAATTACATAGTCATTCATTGCGAAAGACTGCCATGGGCTGTTGTATGTCTCTCCCTTTGAACGCTGCGGAACCTCTTTCATAGAGCAATAATAACCATAGGTGTTAGGGCGTACGTGAGTTCGCAGTTGTCAGCGTGTAGGCTCCCTCGTACTTATAAAGGGAATGAAGGCATACCCACTGTGTGGAATCAATCTTGGATCCCATTTTTGAGATGATGGTGATCCATTTACTGGGTGGGCATTTTCATCCGCATAGTCATTAAACTGTGGAAGTCCGTTGTGAGTTTTGAAAGCATTTACGAAGTTCTGTGATGGCTGTGGAAATCCCATCCGCATGACCAAATACCCCATACACCATTAAGAACATTTGACCAGTTGCCACGTCCGTAAGTTGTGTGATCATCCTCGTAATTAGAGTGTTGTACTGCAAATATACTTTCCTTACTGTTATGATGCTCTGGAAGGAATATGTCACCATAGTCCTCAAGATAGCCATATTGTGAGTTCTTCACTACATCAGTGTATTCAACAACCTTCTTCATATCCTCCTTATTGACAAAGTTGGCACCAGTGCTACCCTCGTAGCCGTCACCCCATCCTTTCTCAAGATAACATTTTGCAAGATAAGCGGCAGCAGCAACTTTATTGACACGTCCGCCCTGAGACTGCGTTGCTGGAAGAACATCATAAGCCTCCTTAAAATCAGCAATGATTTTCTCCCATAGCTGTTCTGCTGTGTACTCATCATTCTTAATTTGCTCCTGACTGTTATTACGATAAGCATCCTCGTCAATCCAAGGCACTTTATTGAACACCATCTTAAGTTTGAAATAGAAATGAGCACGAAGGAACTTTACCTCAGCAATACGCTGTTTTGTTGTCTCAGCGCCGAGTTTCGCCTCACCATTATCCTGCAGTGCCACGAGAGCACGATTACAACGGCTGACAGCAATATAGAGATGATACCACAACTCGTCAAGATGTCCTAATGTAGGGGTAAGAGTTGTGAACACTTCCACCTGATGATAATCAGTATCTGTTGTACCTGAACCACCCTTGAGAGCATCATCAGACGCTACATCACCGTATGCCCAGAGATTGAAAGGGTATCCATACCAGTCATCCCCCAGCATGGCATAGGCACTATTCACCATCTCGTCTGGGTTTTGGAATGCCTGCTGCTCATCGATAACAGCTGTTGGCTTATACTCCAGATAATCATTACAACTTGCCAAGAAGCCTACCAGGCAAAGAGTCATACAAGCCTTTTTGATATTATTATATATGATTGTTTTCATTGTTATAATCTTTTATAATGAACATATCGTTTTATCTTTAGAATCCTACCTGCAGACCAAATGAAATAGATGTGGCCAATGGATAAGCCCAGCTTGGATTCTCTGGATCTGAACATGTCAGACTGGAACTCTTGAGTGTCAGAAGATTCTGACCTGAGATATATGCTCTGAGGTTGGACATCTTGAGCTTTGAGATAAACTTCTCAGGAACGTTATACCCAAGTTGCAGTGTGCGGAGCTTCAGGTAAGAACCGTTCTCAACATAATACGTAGAAACACGACCTTCGTCAGCAGTATTGTTAGTTGTCAGAGCTGGGATTGAAGAATCAGTATTATCGGATGTCCATGCATTAAGCATACGGTCTCCCTTGTTTGAACCTGCATCAGTTATACTCCAGAAATCTGTCTGGTATTTCTGATTGTTGTAGATATCCTGATCGGCTACACCTTGCCAGAACATACTGAGATCAAAGTTCTTGTAACTCACCGCAACATTCAGACCATAAGAGAATGCAGGTACGGGATTCATAATCCATGTCTGGTCATCCTGATTGATACGTCCATCCCCATTCAGGTCAGCATATTTCAGACCACCTACACGAGCGTTAGGCTGACCTGACGCATAAAACCTCCATACGGTTTTTGGAAGAGTCCGTCAACAACATAGCCTACAATACTACCATAAGGTTTTTTTGCCTCAACAATATTCTGCTTTGAGGTGTGTGCATGAGCACCTGTTGTTGTCTTTGGAAGAGATGTAACACGATTACGGAAGAAATCAATGTTACTATTAATATCGATGCCTAAGCCATTAGAAAAGTTCTTACGGTAACCTAAGGTAAGTTCCATACCCCAGTCGCGAAGCGATGGACCGTTCTGCCACTGGCTTCCACCCTCTCCCTTTGCTGCAAGGTATCCTGGGTTGATAAGCATGTCTGTAATGTTCTTGATATAGAAATCGGCTGTTCCATAAAGATTGCTGCGGAACAGACCATCAGTCAATACCTATATTATATTGTGTGGTTGTCTCCCACTTCAAGTTCTCATTAGCTGTCTGTATTGCGCGATAGCCTGATGGGAAGGTGCCACTACCAGCAAGATTGAGGTCGTAGGCTGTTGATGTAGTACGCTCAAGACCATAGTCGGCAACATACAAGCCATAGTGTGCATTATTGTCAATTCTTGATTGCCAGTCTTACCCCAAAGAAAGACGAAGCTTCAGGTCGTCAAGCCAGTCTTTTTAAGTAGCTGTGAGATACGGAAACCCAGTGATGCTGCAGGGAAATTACCCCAACGGTTGTTCTTTCCAAAACGGCTTGAACCGTCATGGCGTAGTGTGAAAGATGCAAGAAGCAAGTCGTTGTAGTTATAGTCAACCTTACCAAAGAATGAAGCCAGACGGTATCCAACCATTGCACCAGTGTTACGAGCTGTACCAGTTGCTGCATTTGGGTACATATATTCTACTGACTCCAGAGCATATCCCTCAGAAATAGCATGAAAATCAAGATAAGTTTGCTTTATTGATTTCTGAACCAAGAAGTACATTGAAATGATGAGCATTCTTTATATCAAAAGAGATAGTTCAGAGTGTTAGACCATGTGTAATTAGTATTGTTGGTCTGACCAAGGTCGGTTCTTGCTGTATTGTTATTCACGACATCTGATGCAAAGGTATGCGTCAGTGCATTAATGAATGATGTAGTGTAGTCGACTCCGAAATTTGAGCGAAACAACAGTCCCTTGACAGGGGTAATGTCAACATACATATTTCCGAATACATGCCAATAGTCAAAATGATTATCCTTATTATGATACAGTTCGCGCATAGGATTCTGTCGGTCGCTCATACCACCAACAGGACCACCAAATGTAACACCGTTCTTTTCTATAGACAGGTACAATTGGGCTTATCTTCAGAGCATTCTCCATAGGAGCACCATCAACCTGTTTGTTGTAGCTTATAGTGAAGTTCTCACCAACTTTGAAGATGTTATTGAGTCTGTACGAGTTATTCATACGGGCTTGAATACTTGAGAAGTTTGTGTACTTCAGGATACCATCATTTTTCTTATAGCCCAAAGAGAGCATCGATGTTAGCTTATCTGTAGCAGAAGAGATAGATACGCTGTAATTACGGGAGAAACCTGTGCGAGAAATTTCTCTGACCCAATCCGTATCTGAGAACATCATGGTACGCTTAGCATTGATAAAACCGTCATAGAGACCATTTATAGTATAGTTTACATACTGATTTGTTGTAGGATTCCATACCCTGATTCCCACACCTTCTGCAGCATTGAGGTTCAGACCATAGTTGCTTGCGTACGCTACAGGATCGATACCATCATTAAGTGCAGCTTGAGCCATTGCGGTAGCATAACCCTTAGTGTCAAGAAGTTTCATCTTTGACTGCTTTGTATAGAACTGAGCAGTAAGATTAGCTGTAAAGTCTACTTTTATTTTGTCTGCCTTCTTTCCCTGTTTTGTTGTAATGATAATAACGCCATTAGCAGCACGTGAACCATAGATACTTGCTGAAGCAGCATCCTTCAGAACCTGCATGCTCTCGATATCGTTAGAGTTAAGTGTATTGATACCGTTTGTCATTGGCACACCATCTACAATAAAAAGAGGATCCTGAGAAGAGTTGAATGATCCGATGCCACGGATACGAATTGTTGCAGTACTTGACGGCGAACCGGTGTCTGTGATAGTCATACCAGCCACACGTCCCTGAAGTGCCTTCATTGGATCAGCATCTGGAGATGTCTTGACAGCATCAGTCTTCACAACTGATACGGCACCAGTAAGGTCTGCCTTACGCTGAGTTGTATAACCAGTTACGATGACTTCGTTCAATTCATTAGCTTCTTGCTTCAGTTGGATATTCATCTTAGCTGCAGCCTTGGCTTCAATAGTAGAATAACCAATGTAAGAGATTTTGAGAGGTGCACCTCATTTTGTACTTAAACTAAAGTTACCGTCAATGTCAGTTACCGTTCCATTGGCTGTACCTTTCTCCATTATTGTGGCACCAACGACGGGAGAACCAGTCTCGTCAACAATTGTACCACTGACAGTTACCTTGTTCTGAGCATATAGAAGCGAACAGAACATAAGCAATACTGCACTCGAAATAATTTTCCTTAGGCTTTCCATTTAGAAAATGATTGATGTTAGTAATTCTGGATTTAATAAAAATTGTGTTGCAAATTTACTATCATCACAGAGAAAGCGTGCGAAAAATAATCGTTCCTTACATACAACAAATGTTTCGTCAATAAAATCCTTATAATAAATGAACGATTTGTGAGAAGTCCTCCTTTTTACTTAAAAAGAAGATAATGAGGCGTTTTTTAGTTCTTTGGACTCTCACCAAACTCTTCTTTATAGCATTTCGAGAAATAACTTGGAGTAGAAAAAGCCCACTGAATACGCTATTTCTGATACCGACTTATCTGTTGTTCTGAGCAGATGACGGGCGCGCATAAGACGGGCTTTACGGAGCATTTCAACAGGGGAATGTCCAGTCAGGGCTTTTACTTTTCCGATAGAGCTGGACACGAGAAAGTCCGATTTCATCGCCAATTCTCTCTACATTAAACTCACTGTCACTAAGGTTTTCTTGGATAATCTTACGCAATTGAGTAATAAAAGTTTTATCCGTTTCATTGGATAACTTCTCAAAAATCGTCGTTTTTCATCGGTGTTTGAAAATAGTTGACTGAGCTTCTTTCTACCTTGAATAAGATTGTCAATGCGCGAAAAGAAGAAGCTGCAGTGAGAAGGGCTTAGTATATAAGCATCAGCACCATGTTCATAGCCTTCTACTCGTTGCTCGTCTAAACTACGTGCGGTTAAGAGGATAACAGGGATATGGCTGATAGCCTTGTCTTGTTTCAGCTGACTACAAAACTCTAAACCATCCATAATGGGCATCATTACATCTGAGATGATAAGGTCGGGAATTATTCGTCTTGCTAATGCTAAACCACTCTTACCATCTGCGGCTTCATTCACCTTATAGCAAGAAGATAAGGTTGTTCGAGAGTAAGAACGTATGTCGCTGTTATCATCTATAATCAATAGCTCTGGTAGTACTACATCATCTGGTTGTATAAGGTCGTTGATATGACGTGCCTGATTAGAATGTCCGACTTTGTTACACTCTCTATCTCAGGCAAAAGAACTTGTTGTGACTTTGTGCTGTTCAACTCTCCATCTTGGCTGAGTGGTAACTGTATAGTAAACTGGCTGCCCTCTCCCTCCTTACTCTCAACCATTGCTTCGCCATGATGCAGTTCGGTAAAGGCCTTCACAAGGGCTAAGCCTATTCCCGTACCATATTCTGCATTCTTTGCTTGATAGAAACGATTAAAGATATATGGCTGTTCGTTAGACGCAATACCTATACCATTGTCCCCTAACGATTATTCTCACTTTGTCTCCTTCAACTGGAAGCAGAGAAGATTATTTCGCCCCCATTGGTGGTGTATTTCATAGCATTGGTCAAGAGGTTATAACATATACGTTCCACCTTGTTATAGTCGGCGCGCATTATTATTGATTCAGCTACATCAAGGCGCAAGGTGATATTCTTTTTCTGGGCTGAGGTTATAAATAGGTTAAACCATTGTTGCATACTCTCAGCTAAATCAAAAATCGGACAGACTTAATGTCATTTTTACCATTCTGAACTTTACGAAAATCAAGAATTTCACTCACCAATTGACTCAATACAGCTACGTTGCGTTTAACGATTTGGAGCATATCTCTCTGTTTCACACTTAAATTACTGTCGTGGATAATATAGTCCACTGGATCGAGCAATCAATGTCAGAGGTGTACGTAACTCATGACTGATATTTGTCGAAGAATTGAAGCTTTGCAGCTACTGCCTCTTCTTCTATTCTGTGTCGACTCACAATGGTACGATAAACATACCATAATCCCCACCAAGAGTAAGACGATAATACTGAAAAGAACAAGGTAGAACTTTCTGGTGATTATATTGTGCCAAATAATTGTCTACCTTACCATGCAGTGTTTGAAGGCGAAGCGTCTGCTTCATAATCTCTTCATTCTGTAAGTAAGGCGTTTGCATTATGGTTTTGTAATGAGTGTTCCTTTTAGATAATTATCTCTATGAAATGGTTTTTCTAAGATGTTTAAGGCTAATTGCATAACAAGGTCGCCACGAGTTGGATAAATGTAGGGAAGCTGATAAACGACCATCACGAACGTCTTCCATTCCCCCGCCAGGAACAGGAAGTGCATCTATTCCCACAAATTTTGAGGTCATTCTTCCCGTATTGCTTTTGCTGCCAGACGTGCTCCTGCCGCCATACGGTCGTTTTGTGCAAAATACATAATCAACCTTTTTCCCCGCTTTTCATTATACTGTCCATAACCACTTTGCTGCGTTCTTGTAGCCAGTTGGCATAACGACGTGTTACGATTTGGATATCGGGATAAGCTTTTAGAGCATCTGTGAAGCCGCGAGTCTCGTTCAATGGCGGGTGATGACCCTCTTGAGACCAGCTATCTCGGCTATATGACCTTTTCCCACCAGCTGTTGTGCAATATATTGTCCTATCTCGTGTCCAGCCTCATAGTTATCTGCTCCAATAAAAGCGGTGTACTTCTTAGAGTCGGTTTTTCTATCAAATAGAATTACGGGTATACCTGCATCGTAAGCTTTATCAATGACCGATGAAATGGTGTGAATTTGATTTGGTGACACGATAATAAGACTAACCCCTTCTTTTTATAAATTGATTAATCTGTTCTTTCTGTAACTTGTCGTTATCATTAGCTGACGCAAATTTCAGCGTGATGTTATCATGCTGATAGGTACTCATTATTAATTCATTGTTGAGCTTCTCTCGCCAGACATCTTCTGAACATTGAGATACACCTATAACATACTTCTTTCTGTTATTGTTCGAACATGCTGAAAATAACAATAATAGAAAAAGATATATATCCATTGTTTCATCTGCATAATTTATCAAAAGATGTTTCTGTTAATATAAACTTTCGACTGATGTGTCTGTACACATTGGCTACTTTCAAGCGATGAGTTCACAGGGAATTCAATCTAAAAGAAAGTGAGACTCGTTTCACAACGAGATCCCTACCAAAACTAACTAATTATCTATAACATATTTTTAATTTCTTGTTCAAGATTCTTTATCTGTGATGGGTTCTTCACAATGTTATTACCTCGGTCAATGAGGGTAAATAATAGGGAAGGACTGAGCTGGTGCTGTGTAAACCTGGCTAACACCTCTATCATCATAGACATTAATCCAAGGAAGATTAGCTACTTGCTCCTTCCAGAAGTGTGCATTGTCGTCCAATGAAACCATATAAATTTCAAGTCCACGCTCATGGTATTTGTTGTAAAGTTCACGCAACTGCATGATATATTCTGCTGATCCTTTTGCTGCAAAGACGTGGAAGTCGAGCAAGACCACCTTGCCCTTTAAGTCTGTCAGATGACGTTCTATGCCTCTGTTGTCACGCAATGGAAGTTCCACAACACCTAATTCCTTTTGCTTTTTTATCTCTAGGCTGATTTTGTGCCTTCACAATTCGTTCGTCCTTCATGCCTTTAATAGTAATGTTGTGAAGGTTCTGTGTACGTTCCGAGCCAGGGTAATAAGTGTCCCAACTTGTTGCAACTGCACCAAAGACCTTGTTGTCTGCTACCTCTCTTGATGGGTCGAATATCAAATGAGCTTCATTACCAATTACGATATATTGAAATAAGGCAAAGTAGCTGTAAGCACGCATAGGCTCATAAAGATGTAATTACGTGTCACGTCTTGTTTGTAGTCGTTCAGCATCGTTTTGATGATTGAGTCTGCAAGCTCAGGACGCTCTGCAAGGACTGACTGACACTGACTCTGCAAACGAATTTGCTTCAGAGCTAACTCTTTTATTTTCTCATTGTCGTATGATCCTTTTACGGTGTAGTCGGTAGCCATCTGTGGATAACTTGCTTTCACATCAACCGTTTCCGTAGAATCAATACCGATATTGATAATCTGACCAGCAATGCGAAGGCGATAGAATTCAGGATTACCTACTTTGTCGCCAGAGAATGAGAATGCACCCTTTTCATCAAGTTTTACAGAGTCGACGGTTGAAAAACCGTCCAGTCCGTTATGCTCAAAATAGAGTACAGAGTCTTTTGGCATTGGCAATAGAACCTGTTACATGAAACTGCTCACCTGAACAAGCTGCCAGTATTGCCATACTGACAATTGCCATTCCTGTTGCTAATATTCTTCCCCATTTTCTGTTTCATTGCTTTATAGAGAGTTATGTCTTTATACTTTTTGTTTTCTGCAAAGGTAACGTAAATTGATAAATCTGCAAAAACAATTATGTGCAAAATGTTGTTATGTAAACATGCAACTAATAGGGCTTGTTGTCCTTATAATCTAAAATGGTCCTTAGATCACTAATGTCTCAAAGTTTGGGACTGATACTTTTCAGCAATAGGGTAAGTTTGGTTTTATCAGGGATAGTATTATGGTTTGCGAAAAAGTTTACATATTTTCAAGATTCAGGTCTTAATATAAGCCGAAGAATACGTGTTGGAGTTAAGTTTGTATATGCTCAGTAAATCAGGGTGTTATAACTTCGTGTTTGAAAAGGTGCTTAACTGGATTGTAAAAGATGCTATGTCTGGGCTTCAAAAGGGTATCTTTCGAAGCCCAGACAAAGCATCTTTTAGACTCTAAAAAGGTCATTAGTTGGTTTTTTGTATGGTTTGAAAATAGTTTACAAACGTTACCTTTTGGTAATCTCCAAGTTCGTGGTTTGATTAAAAACTCTTTCAGCCACGCTTTTAGGTCCATCATCATTTCTTCATGGTAACGGAAGCCTATTTTACTTCTCAACCATGTCCACCACGGGATAAACGTGAAGCGAACCACGCACATCGTTGCGGTATAGTTCTGTATAAAAGTTTACGCCGTTTGCGGGTGGTACAGAGTCGTCATCATCGCTAAGGGCGATGAAAAGTGCGTGGTGTAACGCGGCTAACGTTCATGTCGGCACTATATCGTCACGCTTACTTGGATTTTTACCAAGAAAGTTGTGGCGACTTCTGTCGTGTCCGTAGCCTTCCATCATTGAGATGACGGGATAGAAGAGATTTGGAAGTTAGGTTTAGCCTCGCCTTGACTTCTTGTAGAAATTGTTGCGGCAAGATGTCCACCAGCAGAAAAATCCCATAATTCCTACTTCGTTACGATTTATTTTTCCAGCTTGTAGCATTGAGTCGAACAAGTTTCATGGCTTGTTCGGCGTCAGAGATTGGAACTTCGGGTTGCCCATGTGGCATACGGTATTTTTAAGACAATGGCAGCTATACCTTGGTTTTTGGAAAAATTCTCCCCAGTCATATCCTTCTTTCTCCATAGAGAGAGTTTCGTATGCACCTCCTGGACAAATAACAACGGCACGCCCGGTAGCTTGGTTTTCGATTGGAAGGAAGATGCGCACCTTTGCAGTGTCGCTTTCGTCACCATTGCTGTAGGGTGGTTGCCCGTTGTAGAGTTTAATGTCAAAGACGCTTTGGGCTGATGTTGCGATGGTAGCAGTTGTCAAAGCGAAAAAGGAGAAAAGTTTTCTAAGATTCATTCTATGCCTTGTTTAGTTGTTTGGTTCGTTTATTCTCTCTCTTCCAGCTATGTTTTTGATAGATGGTTGATGTTCAGAAAATAGCACATTAATACGATAAGAGGAGGAATAAAGTGTATGATTTTAACCTTATATTTGCAAAGTTAGCAAAAAGATACGATTTCGATAGTAGATGTTTAGAGTTTTTAGTATATTTGCAGGCAGAAATAATAAAAGGTGCAGCGTATAAACGATTTTTAATAAATTCGTATTACCATTAACAACTACCTTTAAGTAAGTTGCTGAAAAACAGCACTTTTTATGATGCTAAAATTATACACAACATCAAGATGCATGTATTAGATAAGTTTCGCTATTGCCCTGTATGTGGAAGTAAGCACTTTGTTGAACAAACAGAAAAGAGTAAACATTGCGAGGAATGTGGCTTTGAGTACTTCTTACATCCAAGTTCTGCTGTAGCCGCTTTTATTCTAAATAAAGCAGGAGAACTTCTGGTTACTCGTAGGAAGTATGAGCCAGGAAGAGGAACATTGGATTTGCCAGGTGGCTTCTGTGATATAGGGGAAACCATTGGTGAGGCTTTGATACGTGAGGTAAAGGAAGAAACAAACCTCACGATTAAGGAGAAATGTTATTTTTGTTCGTTACCGAATAAGTATCGTTATAGTGAATTTGATATTCCAACACTTGACGCATTCTTTGTTTGTAGTGTAGAAGACGAAACCCTGCTTAAAGCAGCTGACGATGTAGAAGAGGCTTTATGGATGCCTTTGTCTGATGTTCGTACGGAGCAATTTGGATTACGTTCTATTCGTCAGGCATTACATGATTTTCTACAAAAGAGAGTTGAAAACTTAAAAAAGTAGAAATATTCCCTATTATATAAGGTGTAAGCAAAAAGTTTAAGTACTTTTGCGTCCTTGAAAAAAAGTACAAGATTGATTATGCAAGAAAACTTGGTAATAGTAGAGAGTCCAGCAAAGGCTAAGACTATTGAGAAGTTTCTCGGTAAGAGTTATAAGGTGATGTCTTCTTATGGACATATCCGTGACTTGAAGAAAAAGGAACTTAGTATTGACCTCGATACGTTAAATCCTGACTACGAAATCCCAGAGGAGAAGAAAAAAGTAGTCGGTGAGCTGAAAGTGTGCAAAGGCCGCTGAAAAGATATGGTTGGCGTCCCGATGAAGATCGTGAAGGAGAGGCTATTAGCTGGCACCTTTGCGAAGTGTTGGGTTTGGACGAAGAGAAGACAAATCGTATTGTTTTCCATGAGATTACAAAGCCTGCTATATTGAAAGCAATCGAGTCGCCACGTCGTTTGGATATGAATCTTGTGAACGCACAGCAAGCACGTCGTGTACTCGATCGTTTGGTTGGTTTTCGCGCTTTCGCCAGTGTTGTGGCGTAAGGTGAAGCCCGCATTGAGTGCAGGGCGTGTGCAAAGTGTCGCAGTTCGATTGATTGTAGAGCGTGAACGTGAGGATACAGGCTTTTCATTCTGAGCCTTACTACCGTTTGAATGCTATCTTTGCTGTTACCAGTGAGGATGGGTCAAAGAATGAAGTAAAGGCTGAGTTGAGCAAGCGTTTTAAGACTCATGAGGAGGCTTTTGGAGTTCCTTGAACTATGCAGACTTCACAATTTAAGGTTTCTTCGATAGCAAAGAAGCCTCTGAGCGTACTCCTGCACCTCCGTTTACTACCTCAACGCTACAACAAGAGCAGCACGTAAACTTGGTTTTACGGTAAGTCAGACGATGATGGTTGCACAGCGATTATACGAGGCGGGTCATGTACCTATATGCGTACCGATAGTGTCAATCTTTCAACATTGGCAATCAATACTTGTAGGCGGAGATTGAACGACTCTATGGTGAGGAATATGGTAAAGTAAGAATGTATCAGACGCATAGCAAAGGTGCGCAAGAAGCACACGAGGCTATTCGTCCAACTTATATAGACAATGTTTCAATAGAAGGAACAAGTCAGGAAAAGCGTTTGTACGACCTTATCTGGAAGCGTACGATAGCTTCGCAGATGGCTGATGCACAGATAGAGAAGACCACCGTAAACATTTCGCTTGAGTCAGAAGATGGTAAGAGTGTTACTGATTTGCAGTTTGTTGCGAATGGTGAAGTTGTTGCTTTTTGAAGGTTTCTTGAAAGTATATCACGAGTCAACTGACGATGATGAAAACAGCGAGGAGTTCTCACATGCACTACCAGTTATGCATGAAGGCGAAGAGTTAGAGCGTCGTGAAATCGTGTCAACAGAGCGTTATTCACAAGGTCCTAACCGCTATACGGAAGCAAGTCTTGTACGTAAACTCGAAGAACTCGGTATAGGTCGTCCATCAACATACGCTCCAACAATTTCAACTATTCAGCAACGCGAATACGTGCAGAAAGGTGACCGCAAAGGGGAAGAGCGTAAGTATGCTGTTGACTCATTGTTTGGATTGAAGGTCACTTCCAAGACAAAGAAGGAGATGGCTGGTGCTGACAAAGGTAAACTTATTCCAACAGACATCGGTATCGTGGTAAAATGACTTCCTTATGAATAACTTTTCCAGATATCATGGATTACAACTTCACTGCTAAGATTGAGCAAGAGTTCGATAAGATAGCAGAGGGTAAGGTAGAGTGGAATAAGGAGATGAAGAGTTTCTATCAGGGTTTTGAACCAGAGGTAGAGAAGGTGATGAATGCTCGTTCTGAACATAAAGCAGGTGAGCGTGAACTTGGTCTTGACCCCAAAACAGGTAAACCAGTGTTTGTCAAGATTGGACGTTTTTGGTCCTGTGGTACAGATTGGTAGTGCTGATGATGAGGATAAACCACGCTTTTCACAACTCCCATCTGATAAGAGTATGGAGCACTATTACGCTTGATGAGGCTTTGGAGTTGTTTAAGTTGCCACGCAATCTTGGGCAGTTCGAGGGTTCTGATGTCGTGATTGGTGCAGGTCGATTTGGTCCTTACGTTCTTCATGATAAGAAGTATACATCGTTGCCTAAGGAGGAAGACCCACTTACAATCAGCCTCGATGCAGCTATCAACCTCATTCAGTCAAAGCGTCTGCAAGATGCACAACGTCACTTAAAGACCTTTGACGAGGATGCTAAGATGGAAGTGATGAATGGTCGTTACGGTCCTTATATTGCTTATGATGGCAAGAATTATCGTATGCCAAAGACGCTTCATGATAAAAGCTTCGGAACTTACCTACGAGCAATGTCTGGATATTGTCAAGAATGCGCCAGAGCAAAGCGTAAGAAATAATTGGACGAAGAACTCACTTGTAACGAAAAGGACGATTTTCATTACGTTGCCTACTTATACCATACTATAAGGTGAATGACAAAGATATCGTGAGTATGACAGAATATGTAGTAGAACATAAACCGCTTCGTATTATTCTTATAGGATATATGGGTGCGGGAAAGACAACTGTCGGTCGAGCTTTGTGCAGGGAATTGAATGTTCCTTTCTATGATTTAGATTGGTATATAGAGAGTCGAATGCGTAAGACTGTAAAGCAAATCTTCGATGAAAAGGGAGAAGAGGGCTTTCGTAGAATAGAGCAGTCAATGCTTCATGAAGTGGCTGAGTTTGAAAATGTCATTGTCCTCATGTGGTGGAGGAACTCCGTGTTTCTTTTGATAATATGGAGTATATGAATGGGCAGGCTGAGACAGTTTATTTGAAGGCTGAGGCTGATGTTCTTTATAAACATCTACTTATGGGGCGGTCTGTTCGACCTCTGTTACTCAATAAAAACTCCTGATGAAGTAGATCTCGTTTATTCGTGAACAACTGAAATATCGTGAGTCATTCTATACAAAAGGCAAAGCACATCCTTGACGTGAGTCTTATGGACAATTACGCTAAGATAGATATTTCTGTAAATCAACTTTTGCCAACTATTGAAGTTAAATAAGGCTAACTATCAGAAGTGAAAACCGATTATTAAAAAGGCTTCGGTTACAAGTATTCAACGTAAATAATTGATTAATTAAAAGATTACATATAGGGATAGAAGAATTGAAATGAAAAAGTGGACGATTGAAGATTCGCAAGAACTGTACAATATCTCAGGATGGGGTACATCTTATTTTGGTATAAATAACGAGGGTAATGTGTTCGTAACACCATGTAAGGACAATACTGAAATTGACCTACGTGACGTTATGGATGAACTTGCCTTTACGTGATGTTACACCACCTGTGCTACTCCGTTTTCCAGATATTCTCGATAATCGCATTGAGAAAACATCCTCTTGCTTTGAGAAAGCAAGGAAAGAATATGATTTCAAAGCTGAGAACTTCATTATCTATCCGATTAAGGTAAATCAGATGCAGCCGGTCGTTGAGGAGATTATCTCTCACGGACGTAAGTTTAATTTGGGCTTGGAAGCTGGCTCAAAGCCTGAGTTGCATGCTGTGATTGCTGTACAATGTCAGAGCGATTCTCTCATCATCTGTAATGGATACAAGGATCAAAGCTATATTGAATTGGCCTTGTTGGCACAGAAAATGGGTAAGCGTATCTTCATTGTTGTTGAGAAACTCAATGAAATCGACCTAATTGCACGTGCTGCAAAGAAACTGAATGTAAAGCCAAACCTTGGTATTCGTATTAAACTTGCTTCAAGTGGTTCTGGTAAATGGGCTGATAGTGGTGGCGATGCATCTAAGTTTGGACTTACTTCTTCTAGAACTCTTACAAGCTTTTAGAAACACTCGATAATAAGGGACTACACGATTGTCTGCATCTTATTCACTTCCATATTGGTTCGCAGATAACTAAGATCTGTCGAATCCAGACAGCTCTTAATGAGGCTGCACAGTATTATGTAAACCTTCGTAAGATGGGTTATAATGTTGATTTCGTGGACTGTGGTGGTGGCTTGGCGTCGATTACGATGGTACTCGTTCTGCAAGTAGCGAAAGTTCTATGAATTACAGCATACAAGAATACGTCAATGATTGTGTGTACACCTTTTGTTGAAGCAGCCAATAAGAATGATATTCCACATCCAAAACATCATTACTGAGAGTGGTAGAAGTCTTTCGGCTCATCACTCTATCCTTGTGATTGATGTACTGAAAACGGCTTCTTTGCCAGAAATGTCAGACGACTTTGAGGCAAAGGATACAGACCATCAATTGGTAAAAGACCTCTATGATATTTGGGATAACCTTGATTCTCGTAATATGTTAGAGGACTGGCACGATGCTGAACAGATACGCGAAGAGGCGTTAGAATTGTTTTTCTCATGGTATGGTTGACTTGAAAACGCGTGCTGAGATCGAAGCTATGTATTGGAGTGTATGTCATGAAATCAATAATCTGGCAAAGAATATGAAGCATGTACCAGACGAGTTGCGTAATATGGATAAGCTTCTTGCTGATAAATACTTCTGTAATTTCTCACTCTTCCAGTCCCTTCCTGATAGCTGGGCAATTGACCAACTCTTCCCAGTAATGCCTATACAGCGACTCAATGAGCGTCCTTCACGTAATGCAACCTTACAGGATATTACTTGTGATAGCGATGGTAAGATCTCAAATTTTGTGGCAATGGGACGCAGTAGTCATGTCCTTCCTATTCATGCATTAAAGAAGAACGAACAATATTATCTTGGTGTTTTCCTTGTTGGAGCTTATCAAGAAATCTTAGGTGATATGCATAATCTCTTCGGAGATACTAATGCTGTTCATATTTCTGTAAAGGATGGGCGTTATCATATCGATCGAAATCTTTGATGGAGGACAGTCGAAGAAGTGTTGGAATATGTGCAATATAACCCAAAGAAACTTGTTCGACAGCTCGAAATATGGGTCACAAAGAGTGTTAAGCAAGGTAAAATTTCACTTGAAGAGGGTAAGGAGTTTCTTAGCAACTACCGAAGTGGACTCTATGGTTACACTTATTTGGAATAATCTATAAATCTTTTGTTTAGTAAGATTAAACACGAGGTATAATAAGAACATCATTGATATATTGTAGGGACATACAGCTCGAGCGTCTACTCTGAATATTTCGCATCGGACGCATCGAACTCTATGTCCCCTATATTTTAATCAGAGCAGGGATTAAAAAGCTGGTTATCAAGAAGATAAATACATGTATTGTCTTAACGAAGGTTAAATAATAGGTTTTTTTATCCCATGTTTGTAACTTTCCACCATAGATAAACGTCATTAATATAGAGAGAAGATGAAGAAAGTCAGTTTCCCGTAACGATGTATTGCCGTTGAAGAACGAACTCTTTCGGCTTGCACTCCGTGTCACGCTCAATAGAGCTGAGGCTGAGGACATTGTGCAGGATACGCTGATAAAGGTGTGGAACCGCCGTTACGAGTGGGAGAATATTGAGTCTATTGAAGCTTTCAGTGCTCACCGTATGTCGAAATCTATCACTTGACCGCATCAAGAAGAAGGAGAATAATAATGATTCTTTAGAAGATGTGAAGGTCGCAGAGCCTTTTACTTCGTCAACTCCACAAGATCGAATGATAGAAGAGGACAAGATTAATCTTGTAAAGCAGATTGTAGACAGTCTTCCTGAGAAACAACGGAGTTGCATACAGCTAAGAGATTTTGAAGGAAAGACATACAAAGAGGTTGCTAAAATCCTCGAAATAACAGAAGAGCAGGTGAAGGTCAATATCTTCAGAGCTCGCCAAACGGTCAAAGAAAAAAATATTTGAAATTAGACAACTATGGATTATAAGTACATCGAACAATTACTGGAACGCTACTGGCGTTGCGAGACCTCGTTACAAGAAGAGGAAATCTTGCGTATGTTCTTCTCACAAGAGGATATACCAGCTTCGTTGTTGCCTTATCGCCATCTGTTCGTTTATGAGCAGAACGAAAAGGAGATGGATGTTTTTGGGCGATGACTTCGATCAAAGAGTTCTCAATTTGATACAGGAAGACGAACCCGTTAAGGCTCGTGTAATCACAATGCGTCAGGAAGCTTATGCCTCTTTAAGGCTGCTGCTGTGGTTGCAATATTCCTTACTTTGGGAAATGCTATGCAGGGTTGCTTTCTCGATGATGATGTTCGTCAGGTTAGTCCAGGTACAGCAGCTATTGATAAACCAAAGAGTGGTCCATCTGTTGCTAAGGCTGACTCGGTAATGAGTGACACCTTGCAGCATAAGATAGACTTACCAGTATCAACAATAACAAAATAAGACAATTTCTAAGCTTTCTCTATAAATAATCATTTTAAGTAAAAACAACATCGAGACTGTGAAGTCTCATCTCTCTCAATTTTTTCATAATATTTATCGGTTTTTGAGCCGATACTCTTATTGAGTGTCGGCTCTTTTCAATCTAAATCTATATGTTTGCAACTTGTCAGACAAACTTTGAGCATTGGGTTTAAGAGTCATTTGTAATGTTTTTGCGGTTAGTAAATAAATGACTACCTTTGTTGGCTGAAACAAGATTAATATGAACACCATAGTCCCTTTTAGTCACCCAATGTATATCATGCTTTAAGCCGGCTGGTTCACTTTGTAATCTGCGGTGTAAGTATTGTTATTATTTGGAAGAGTAAATTATATGATGATAAGCAGAATCATGTAATTACCGATGCATTGCTTGAAAAATTCATTAAGGAATATATCGAGGCACAAACTACACCTCAGGTGCTCTTCACATGGCATGGTGGTGAAACATTAATGCGTCCGATATCATTCTATCGTCGTGCGTTAGAGTTGCAACGTTATTATGCTTGCGGACGCCAGATAGACAATAGTATTCAGACAAATGGTGTTCTTCTAAACGAAGAATGGTGTCGTTTCTTTAAGGAAAACAACTTTCTTGTAGGTGTTTCTATTGATGGTCCGCAGGAGTTTCATGATGAATATCGCCGTAATGCTATGGGTAAGCCTTCCTTTCATCAGGTAATGAAGGGTATTAATCTGTTGAATAAGTATGGTGTAGAGTGGAATGCGCTCGCAGTAATTAATGACTTTAACGCAGACTATCCTCTGGACTTTTATCATTTCTTTAAGGAGATAGGTTGTCGTTATATTCAGTTTACTCCAATTGTCGAAAGAATTGTAAATCGAAACGATGGATTGACCTTGGCACCGGTATGCAGGGAAGAAGGCAATCTTGCTGACTTCTCAATAACTGCTGAACAATGGGGCAATTTTTCTCTGTACTATCTTTGATGAGTGGGTACATCATGATGTTGGAGAGTATTATATACAGCTTTTTGATGCTACATTAGCTAATTGGGTGGGGGTTGCACCTGGTATTTGTACGATGGCAAAGGAGTGTGGTCATGCTGGTGTGATGGAGTATAATGGTGATGTTTACTCTTGCGATCACTTTGTTTATCCAGAGTATAGACTTGGTAATTTGTCACAGCACACCATCTATGAGATGATGAATAGTAGTCAGCAGAAGGAGTTTTCAAAAATGAAGTATAGGCTTCTTCCACAGCAGTGCAAGGAGTGTAAGTTTCAGTTTGCATGTCATGGGGAGTGTCCTAAGAATCGTTTTATTCGTGATTGTTACGGCAACCCTGGCTTGAACTACCTTTGCAAGGGTTATTACCAGTTCTTCGAACATGTAGCTCCTTATATGGATTTTATGAAGAACGAGCTTGTCAATCAACGTCCACCTGCTAATGTGATGAAACAGGTATTTGGTAAATAGATGTTTGGGTAAAATAAAATCTTCGTATTGTGGCTAATGACCAATAGATGATGATAAACAGAAACAGCTCCGATAGACGATGTCCATCGGAGCTGTTTTGTATAAGGATTTTAATCTTTACTTAGTAATGGATAGTAAATCTCCTTCGTTTACATGAGGAAATTTTGCCCTCTAAACTGTTTTTAGGAACCAATTGCTCAATGGTAACGCCATATTTCTTTGCTATTGACTCTAAACTTTCACCATTAGCAACCCCTGTGGTTGATAATCTTTCTGTTGTCTGAACTTAGGTCGGCACGTGGTGTGCGGTTTGAGAAATCTGTATTATAGTTCTTTTCTTGTCGTGATGCGTTGGTTGTTTGGTTGCCCTTTCCTTGAATGTTCTCACGAGAATATCCAAGGCTTGAAGATGTTCCACGAGCGGCTGTTGCATGCTCAGAGTCCTGTGCTACTGTGCTACGACGAAAGACGTAGTAGTCTCCTGTAACGTCTTGGTTAGCAAAGTCGAAGAATAATGCAGGATTTAGTGCGACACCTGCAAGACGGGTTTCAAAATGGAGGTGAGAACCCGTTGAACGTCCAGTGTTACCACCCAATCCGATTGGTTGACCTGCACGTACAGTCTGGTTGGCAATTACAATTTGTTTTGACAGGTGACCATAGATTGTTTTCGAGTCCATTATTATGGCGGATAACAATATATTTACCATATCCGTTTGCATCATATTTTACTACACGCACCTTACCAGAGAAGGCTGCGCGGATGGTGTCACCGATATACACCTTAATGTCTAATCCTTGGTGACGACGACCCCAGCGGCGACCGAAGTTACTGGTGATAACACGGCTTGGGGTTGGCATGTGGGATCCACGAAGGTCTATTTTGTATACATCAGGAAGGTTACCTCCTCGATGTGCATAGTTGTTGTTCCAGTCGTTGTAGAGCTCTGATGATGGCTCCTCAATCTCTTCAGCCTCACGAAGGCGGTTGACAACCATTGTGTCCAATGCTTTTGCTCGGCGGTCTATAGGTGCTTGACGTGCAAGTAGGTCTTGGGCGTTTGCTGAATGAGATGTTAAGGTTAAGAGAGATGTTGAGTGCAATAGTTCTAACTATTTTTCTTAAAAGTCATAATCAAGTTATTATATTCATAAACTCGGATGCCTTTAAGGCACGGGACTGATTTTTCATATCCCTTTCTAACGGTTGTTCGTAAACATATTTCTGATAATATGTGTGTATTTTGACCGAAAGACTTCGCAAAGATAATAAAATAACTTGAAAATAGAGTCGCTTTTTGTTGTTTTTAGCCTGTTTAACAAAGAGATAGCTTGTTTTTGAATTATATAACCAGTGGAATTATTGTTTTTTTATGTTTTTGAAGTGTTCATTCGAGAATATTTATTCCATCTTTGTTTATCAAGTTTCTGTGTCTGCTTACATCGATGAAACCAGTATTTTTTTGTGAGAGAAAATGCAGAGAGCCTGTTTGTTTACATTTAGCTATGTTTTACGAAAATATCAGTTTGTAAAATATTTTCGAGTGATTAAGAAGCAATACACGATGTTTTGGTTTTTTAAAAGATGCTCTTCTCGACTTTAAAAGATGCTCTTTTTGAAGCTCAAGTAAGCACCTTTTGAGTCTTGCTATGCACCTTTGCTTTTGTTGTTTTTATAATCCGCTGATTTTTATGATGGTTATAAACTTGTCTTTTAAGCGTGTTTTTTTGCTTTTTTTATAGACAATTTTTTTATGAATGTATGTAAAGATTTTTGCGCAATAATAGAGCTTCATGAGAACAATTATTAAGTTCTTTTTGACTTCTATTCAGTCATTTGACCATAGACCAACCATCTTTGTTTTTAGGAAATGGCAGCCCAATTGATGTTTGTTTTTCTTAAAGCTTTAAGTCTGTCCCATAGGATGTTATATTCCATTTTTGACAGTTAGGGTCGTTATCTATAATTTTTGTGCTTCTTCTCGTGCCATTTGCACAATTTGTCCATCTCTTGCAATGTCAGCAATTTTGAGGTCAAATGCAATACCACTTTGTTGTGTACCCTCCAAGTCGCCCGGACCACGTAGTTTGAGGTCGGCTTCAGCAATTTCAAAACCATCATTCGTATCGCACATAATATCAATACGTTTTCTTGTTTCTTTGGAGAGCTTGTAGTTTGTAACAAGGATGCAATAGCTTTTGTTCAGCACCACGTCCCACACGCCCACGCAGCTGATGGAGCTGTGAGAGTCCGAAACGTTGAGCGTCGAGTATAACCATTACACTTGCATTAGGTACGTTTACGCCTACCTCAATTACTGTTGTGGCAACAAGAATTTGAGTTTGTCCACTGACGAATTTCTGCATTTCAGCTTCTTTCTCCTTGTCTTTCATCTTTCCATGAATCTTACTTAATTGGAATTCAGGGAAGATATTGCGTATAGTTTCAAATCCCTCTTCGAGGTTTTTGAGATCCATACGTTCACTTTCTTTGATGAGAGGATAGACGATATACACTTGTCGACCCATGTTAATTTGCTGTCGAATACCGCTATATAGACTCGCCATCTGGTCATCATACTTATGGATTGTTTGGATAGGTTTACGTCCAGGAGGCAATTCGTCAATGATAGAGACATCGAGGTCGCCATAAATGGTCATGGCAAGTGTGCGAGGTATAGGAGTGGCGGTCATCACTAATACGTGTGGCGGTTTGTCACCTTTACTCCATAGTTTGGCACGTTGTTCTACGCCAAATCGATGTTGCTCGTCAATGACAGCCATTCCAAGATGGTGGAACTGAACTTTGTCTTCAATAATGGCATGGGTTCCCACGATAATATTGATTGAGCCGTCAATGAGTCCATCTAATACTTCTTGTCGTTTCTTCCCCTTTACGATACCCGTTAGCAGTTCGATGCGCAGGTTCATACCTTTAAGGAAGTCTTTGATTGTTTGTAGATGTTGTTCTGCAAGTATTTCTGTCGGTGCCATCATGCAAGCCTGAAAGCCATTGTCAATGGCGATAAGCATTACCATTAGTGCAACGAGTGTTTTACCAGAACCAACATCACCTTGTAATAGACGGTTCATCTGCTGGCCACTTGCCAGGTCGTTGCGTATCTCATGCATTACTTTTTCTGTGCACCTGTAAGTTCAAAGGGCAGGTTGTGAGAGTAGAACCAATTGAATTGTGCGCCAATCCGATTGAAAAACATAACCTTGAAACTTTTGTCGGTGGTCGCTGGCATAGCGAAGAATGTTAAGCTGAACGTAGAAGAGTTCTTCAAACTTCAAGCGCACACGAGCACGTTGAGTGTCATCAACCGATTTCGGATAATGAATCTTTCGCAGTGCTTCGTTACGTGAAATGAGGTGTAGGTGGGTTGTGATAAAAGGGGGTAGAGTCTCTTCTAAGGGTTCTGTGAGCTTGCTAATCAATATTTTTGTTAGTTTTTCAACAGCACGAGAAGTGATACCAGCTTTCTTCATTTTCTCCGTTGTTACGTAGAAAGGTTGCATCCCCATATCATTGAGTTTCAGTTGTGAAGCATCATCAAGGTCGGGATGTGTAAACTGAAATCTACCATTGAAGAATGTAGGTTTCCCAAAAATAACATACTCTTTGTTAAGTTGATAGTTCTGATAGATATACTTCGCACCATTAAACCACACGATGTCACAAATGCTATGTCCATCGGTGAAATGGGCAATAATTCGCTTTTTACGTTTACCCATCTCCATTTCTTCAAAAGCTAAGAATTCTTCCTTTAATTTGTACGAAAGGCATATCTTGTGATAGCTCTGAGATGAGATATAGCTTTGTTCGGTCCACGTATTTGTAAGGGAAGTATTCTAATAAGTCACGATAGGTATTAATACCAAGTTCCTTGCTTAGTATTTCCTTACGATGTGGTCCTACACCAGGCAGGTACATTATGTCTTGTGAAAGTATATCCATTAATTATATTCAGAATTCTGAATGAAGTAAAACTTCTGCTACTTTTAAGTCGAAAGGTGTTGTAATCTTAATGTTTTCACGATTACCTTCCACCATGGTTACGTTTTTGTCCGAGTTGTTCGACAACGCTGGCATCATCGGTGAAATCGGCTTTTTTCTGCTTGTTCGTATGCTTTTTTTGATAAGTTGAATATCAAAGACTTGAGGCGCCTGAACTGTTTTGTAATTGCTGCGTTGTACGTTCTTGCCACTTGGAGAGTCGCCTGTAAAGCGTAGCGTGTCGGTGACGGGCAATACTGGGATTACTGCCTTAGTGGTCTGTGCAGTGTTAAAACAACGTTCAATAGTGTCGATGGAAGCAAAAGGACGTACACCATCATGGATTCCGACAAGTCCAGTGGTGTCGGTAGGTATCAACGAAAGCCCATTCTTACATGATTGAAATCGACTTGCACCACCATCTGCTAACTGATATTCCTCATTGAAATGATATTGTTCGCATAATTCCCTGCCAGTAAGATTGTTGCTCTTTGGGCAGGACGAGGATAACTTTCAAATCCTTGTCGTATGCATGGAAGCGACTGATGGTGTGCATGAGGACAGGTTTTTTCCACCAACAGGAAGGAACTGTTTTGGAATGTCTGCTCCCATTCTCAATCCTTTTTCCACCAGCGACAATGATGGCATATTTAGATATTTTTAAGCGTCACAATATTGAATTGTATATAATGGGTTATGAATTTTAGAAGTTTGTCGTAAATCATTCCTTTACGTATCTCTTCCACTTTTTTTCTATCGGTAGGAAATAGCTTAACAGTTTGTAAGCGTATGGGAAAGAAGCCGCCGGTCCTGCTCCAGTGGTTATGTTTCCATCTTCCTGAACAAGTGCTTCAGTGTATTCAACATCCTCGCCTAAGTAGCTTTCCATACCTGGATAGATTGTTGCTTTCTTTCCTTTGAGCAAGCCAATAGAAGCTAAAACCAATGGTGCAGCACAGATAGCTGCAACACGTTTACCTTTTATTAAAATGTTGTTGGAGTACATTTCGTAAGCCTTCGTGTTCGTTTAGGTTCTTAGAACCGGGCATTCCGCCAGGTAACATTAGAAGGTCGATGTCAGAAAAGTCGTTGATGTCTTCAAAAAGAAGGTCGGTTTTAACAATCACACCATGAGAAGACTCAACGAGAGGGTTTTTGGTTATGCTAACGGTTTTTACATCTATGCCTCCACGTCGTAAGATGTCAACGGGTGCCAAAGCCTCAACTTCTTCAAAGCCTTCAGCAAGAAACTCATATACTTTAGCCATAATTATTTTTTGTTTTTAAGTAATAAATCCAATAAAAATCTTTAATTTTGCAAGTGAATAATGTCTGCAAATATACTAATTATTCATGGTATCGTGAGGCTTGTAAGACTAAAAAGAATTAAAAAGACACGTTTTATGGTAGAAAAGAAACTCTGTTTTGCTATTTTTTGGAAATACATCCAAGGCTTTTTGATACGCTTCAGATTGTTGATATCTTAGATTATTTGGCTGTGCGTGAGGCTGATGTATATGTCGAACATGGCTTCTATCATGTCTTAGAAAAAGAACTAAAAAAAGTTTTTTTCAGTAGCTGGTCTTTTTGAAGGGGTGAACTTTGATGTTGATTACGTTATCTCCTTAGGAGGCGATGGAACTTTTTCTTAAAGCTGCAAGTAAGGTTGGTCCAAAGCAAATCCCAATCATTGGTGTGAATATGGGACGCTTGGGTTTTCTTGCAAATGTTGCCCCAGAGGAGATTAGGAGAGTTCTTGATGATGTCTTTGAAGGACGATTTGAAATCGAGGAGCGTGCTGTAATAGAACTTAAAACTGATGGGGAAGTTCTGGAGAATTGCCCTTTTGCATTGAATGATATTGCTGTTTTGAAACGTGATAATGCTGCGATGATTTCGATAAAAAGCAAGTGTGAATGGTGAATATTTAGTGACTTATCTGGCCGATGGACTCGTTATTAGTACACCAACAGGGTCGACTGCTTATTCGTTGTCGGTTGGTGGTCCTATTATCGTACCACAATCGGGTATATTAAGTATGACAGCAGTAGCTCCACACAGTCTAAATATTCGTCCGATAGTTATCAGTGATGAATCGGAAATTAAGTTGGAAGTGAAGAGTAGAAGTCATAATTTCCTTGCAGCTGTTGATGGTCGATCAGAGAAGTTATGCGAGGGTGTTACACTGACGATAAAGAAAGCTGCGCATAAGGTTCGTATAGTGAAGACTGATGGACAACGTTTTTTCTCAACATTGAGAGAGAAATTGATGTGGGGAGCTGATACACGTCAGTTTTAAGAAGGTTGTTAGTTGGTGAGTAAGACGGTGATTAAGAAGCTGATTAGTTTAGTTTTTCTTAGCAAAGATTAGGTAAGATAGCCATCATAGAGTAGCTAAAAAAAACTATCAAATTAAGGCTTTCTATAAAACAAATATAAAAGAATGAGATGATAAGCAAGATAAAGAAACTCTTTCAAATGCCCAAAACGCATTATACAAGCAAGGAGATATTCCGTTGGTTGTGGGTAGCTTGGCAAGGTAATCGTAGACAAGCGTTTTTGAATGCTTTGATAGGTATTCTTAGCGTTGTTGTTTCTTTGGCGACAGTATGGGCTATTCAGCATGCCATAGATGTGGCCTCTCATGCCAAAGAAGGTAGTATCTATGTGGCAGTGAGTATCATGGGGACTTTAATTCTTTTGTGATTTTTGCCTTGAGTATAGCCTCGGTATGGGTGAGAAATATATTGGGTATCAAGGCGCAGAACCGTATGCAACAGCGTATACTCGACCATATTTTACGTTCGGAGTGGCATGGTAAGGAGCGTTTTCATAGTGGAGACGTGTTAAATCGTTTGGAAGCAGATGTTGTCAATGTAGTAGGTTTTTCTCACAGAAACAATTCCCAACTCGCTATCAACATTAGTACTGTTTCTTGGTGCATTCTTTTTATTTAATGTCGATGGATTGGCGACTTGCTTTAATTATAGTCGTTATGATACCTCTATTTGTCGTCGTAAGTAAGGTTTATGTACGACAGATGAGGCGATTGACACGTGAGGTTCGCGACTCTGATTCAAAGGTTCAGAGTGTTTTTACAAGAAACGATACAGCATCGTATGCTCATTAAGACGCTTGAAAGTGATGATATTATCGTAGGGAAATTAGATAAAACTCAGTCTGAATTGCGCCGTAGAGTCGTGTTGAAGACAAGGTTTTTCAGTTTTCTCAAACTTTGTTCTTAATTTTGGATTTGCCTTTTGGATACCTTGTAGCTTTTTACGTGGGCTGCAATTCGAATGTCAGCCCATACTGTTGACATTTGGTGGTATGACAGCCTTCTTACAGTTGGTAAATAAAATTCAGAGTCCCGCTCGTCAGCTAACAAAGTTAGTACCCGCATTCGTGTCTGTGTTTACAGCGGCTGAGCGTTTGATGGAGTTAGAAGAAAATCCTTTGGAGGAACAAGGAGAGGCGATAGAGTTAGATGGGGCATTAGGGTGTTCGATTAAATCATATTACTTATCGCTATTCTGATGCTGAATGTGACACGTTGAGGAGACTTGACTTTGATTTCTATCCAGGTTCTTGTACGGCAATTCTCGGTGAAACTGGAGCGGGAAAGACAACGCTTGTGCGTATGTTGCTTGCTTTGTTGAAGCCAAATGAAGGTTCAGTCGAGGTATATAATCAAAAAGAAAGTAAGGAGTTGTCGCCGTTGATGCGTACAAACTTTGTCTATGTCCCACAAGGTAACACACTTCTTAGTGGCACCATTCGTGAAAACCTCCTGCTTGGTAAAGTTGATGCAACAGATGAAGAGTTGATAGCTGTACTAAAAAAGAGTTGTGCCGATTTCGTTTTTCAGCTTCCTCTGGGGCTTGAAACCCTCTGTTCAGAACAAGGCGGAGGACTTAGTGAGGGTCAGGCACAGCGTATTGCGATAGCTCGTTCGCTCTTACGTGACCGTAGTATCATGATATTTGATGAGGCAACGTCTGCGCTTGACCCACAGACAGAGTGCGAACTTTTGAAGAATATACTTTCAAATCATAATAAAAACAGTGATATTTATTACTCATCGTCCTGCTGTTGTTGATTATTGCGACCAAACATTAACCATAGAAAAATGCAATAATGTATTTGCGTTATTCAAAAATAAGGTCGTATATTTGCAACTTAACAAATGATGATAATAAAGAGTGTAAGGAATCTCAAAAATCATCTTGGATTACTATTAGATTTAGATAAGAAAAACAGAATTAGATTAGATATGAGAAGAATAGTTTTTAGCAGTTGTATGTGCATTATTTTGTGTCAGTTTCAGTAGCTTTTTGCGCAGACAACAAACGTAGAGCAAACTAAGGATTTAGATGCGAAGTATGCTACAAATATGCTTAAACCAGGAACACGTGCACCAGAGTTTAAGTTGAAGACATACGATGGTAAGGATATAAGTCTGAGTCAATATCGTGGTAGTTACGTAGTCTTAGATTTCTGGGCAAGCTGGTGTCCCGATTGTCGTCGAGATATTCCTGCCATGAAGGCTTTGTATGAGCAGTTTCGCGACTATGGGGTGCAGTTTGTAGGAATATCTTTTGATACTGATCGTGAGCTTTGGGCGAAAACTTATTGGGAGCAGTATCAAATACATTGGACACAGGTAAGCGAGCTTAAAAAGTTTAAGAAGAATACGCTTATCGATCAATTATATAAGATTAATTGGATTCCATCAATGTATCTTGTTGATCCAGAGGGCAAGATTGTTATGGGGACGGTTGAAGTAAACAAGTTGAAAGCTAATTTAGAATCTCTTTCGCTAACTCCACAAGTAAGTAAAACGGACGTGTTTCCAACTTTTTGAAGGTGGGCAGGACGCAATTGCTAATTACTATGCAGAGAGTCAGTATGGTAGCCTTACGTCGATGCTTTCAAAGGCTCATGTAGAGATGAAGGTTGTCTTCAATGTTGAGATGGATGGCAGTGTTACGGGGGCTCGTGTCGTTGAGGTAAAGAATGTGAGAGGCGATGGTAAATTCTTTTTGAAGATGAAACCGGAGATGCAGAAGCGTATGTTGGATAAAAGTGTTGAGTTTTTAAGCAACAGGCTGTGCGCCTTACTAATAAGATGCCAAAGTGGAAGCCTGCTATGCAGAATGGTCATCCCGTTAAGAGTAAGACAACTGTGAATATTACCTTTCAATCGTAAGTAGTTGAGCTAATAAAAAGTAAAAAAATATGTTTATGAGGGTGTGCCATTAAAAAGACACATCCTTTTTTATGTCACTACGAAACGATTGGAGTTCTGTAATGTAGAGTAGGTATGGGTTGGAAGCTCTCGGAATAAGTTCAAATCGGTCATTATAACCGAAATAGTTTTTTTGTTTTTTTAGATGCTGTCATTTTTAACATTTCTCGTAATATACAGATTATAAGGTGTTTATGCTACGTGCAATGCTGACAGTAGTGACAGCAACTTTTAAGCTCATATTTTTCATTCGTGAATAAGACAGTATAATTTGTTTGAAAAAACAAAAGTTCAGCGGACAGTAATAGTAAAGTATGAATGATGAATATTGTGGTCTAATGATTGGTAAGGAATAAGCAAACTCGAAGGCTGTAAGTAATAGATACTTTAAGCCTTCGAGCACTTATAGTATGGTATGAATAAACGCTGGAATATGATTTTATTACTTTCTAATTATACTACGTACAACAAACCAAGCATGAAGTAATAAGGTCTGTATGTATCCATAGTGTTTGCACATTATGTTGAAACGTTCACGGAGCGACTCTTTATGATGAAGAGTTGTCTGCCCTTCTCGTACATAGTTTGCGACAACAGCATGAATGTTACGTAAGAGAAGTTGGTTGCGTTCACCCTCTTTCATCACTCGTATACACCAATCAACATCTGCCGAGTAGTGATAGGTCGTATCATATAGTAGTGAACGGGCTATGTCCAAACGAGCATAGAAGGCTTGATGGCAAACTAACATGCCATAGCGAAACGAACGCCATGTGAGTCGTTCTGAAGGACTTAAACGGCGATGGCAGAGGAAGTTGCCCTTTTCATCAATAATGTCGGTATCGCCAAAAAGCACTGCCGGACGTTCCTCGTCGTCACCGACAACAGCTGCAAGAACAACTTTGTCTAATGTGTCAGCCGTTGGAAAACGATCACCCGCATTCATAAAGACAATATAGTCGCCCGTTGCCTGCTGCAAACCTTTGTTCATTGCATCGTAGAGTCCATCGTCAGGTTCGCTTTGAATACGTACGACATGTTCGTTCTCGGCTTCTTCTGATTGTTTTTGATAGGCTTTAGCAATCTCCAAAGTGTTGTCTGTTGAGGCTCCGTCAATGATGATATGCTCTACATGTGGATAGTCTTGCATGAGTACACTATCCAGTGTTGGTTGCAGAACCGATGCTGCGTTATAGGTTATGGTGACTACTGAAAATGTTATCATAATCTGAAATTCTTATAGGCAAGTGCCTCATTATATACTTCGATATATTGCATTGCAATACTACGTTGCGAATAGCAACGCAATACTTTTCTTACAGCAGCTTCTGAAAGTGCAGTATACTCTGTTTCGTCAAGTATCCAGTGCATACCTTTCGCAAGGTCTTCTGCATTTCGTTCTATTGCAACGTATCCATTCTTAAGGTGGTCAATCATTTCTGGTATACCTCCAACCTTAAATCCAACGCATGGCACACCGCAAGCCATAGCTTCCATGATGGTGTTGGGGAGATTGTCTTCCAGTGAAGGGAGCACAAAGATGTTAGCAGCATTATACACGTCGCGAATGCGCTGTTGGTCGCTCACGTAGCCAATAGGATAAACGGGTAAAGCCAGTTTTCCTTCCAGTTCTTCGGCGTGTCCGCCAAGAATAGCAATACCCGTATTCTCTTTCATTTCAGGGTGCTGGCTAACCATTTTGTCAATTGCTTCAATAAAATAGTCCATTCCTTTACGTTGGTCGGTTACGCGTTGTGATACAAAGAGAATAATTCTTTGTTTTTCGGGAAGTTGAAGGTGCTGTCGAGCCAACTGTTTGTCTTGTGGCTCGAAGAGGTGTGTATCAATCGGGTTAGGAATACTTGTGACACTAAGACCACGAAGAAGTCCGCTTCGTTTTGCTTGTCGAGCAAGCCATTGACTACATGTAACAAAACCAAATGTTGCCATGCTGATAAACGGTTTTTTTGCGTTTCCATACTTTTGCAGACAAGTCGCTCAAAGTGCGTCTGCCAGGGAGAAGTGGGCAGTTGCCACATCCGTTTTCGTAGCGATAGCATCCGTGTGCATAATGGCAAATGCTGGAAGCAGGCCACAGGTCGTGCATTGTCCACACAACGGGCTTGCCAGAACTGATAATCTTCTTGATGCTATTTAATGAAAGCATACCTTGATTAATCCAAGAAAGATGAATAATATCAGCCTCCTTAAACTCACGTAGCTTTGTAATGTCAGCTCCTGCATTTTGCTAAGTCTATCTCAAATAAATGAGTACGAGAAAAATGAAGACTACAAAAGACGCATAAACGCTCCCATAATAAGTGCCATTGATTTCTCCACTTATGGCCAAGACTGACTACCGTGATATCGTCTGTTGTTTTATCACGCACCAACATCTTTGCCTTAACGCCACTATTATTGAGTGCATCTTTGAGTCGGTTGGCTGCAACAGCAGCCCCACCCGTTTTTCTCACTGGTATTTACAATCAGTATTCTCATTGATATGTCATTTGCAGCAAAGTTACAAGAAAAAGAGATAAAATGCCAAGAAAACTAATCATTTATTAATTGTTTGCGCACACAGAGGGTTGATTTGTGTCAAGAAAAGGCTGTTTTTGCCTTAAAAACATAGAAGTGTTGTGAGGAATCTGAAAAACTTCTACCTTTGCATTGTCAAAAGGTTAATAGATTGTTTAGGTTAGTAGTAATAGATTTAGGTTTTTAGTTATTTTTATTAAGGTATAAGTTTAACAATTAATCATTAATGACAATGGCGACCGTGAGGTTACCTTTTCATTTGAAAAGATTTTTCGTTAAGCATACTAATAACGCCGAAGCTCGATGAGAGTCTCGGCGTGTTTTCATTTACTATTTTGTTTGATGGGAGAGAGCTGTGTTTGGGTTTAACAGAGAATAAGATTGATGCTTTGTTTGTAAGCTCTTTCTTTCCCATATTATCTATTAATTGTAAATTATTTTTATGTAATTCAAAGTCAATACATGGTCTTTGGGCTTTATAAAAGATGCTTTTTAAGCTTTCAATAGACGCTCTTTTGAAGCTCTATTAGGTATCTTTGAAAGACTAATTAGCTACCTTTTTGTGAAGGTTTTGTAACTATCTGTTTTTTGTGTTTGTTACAGGTTTACTTTTTTTAGAATATGCTTTTTGTGTTTCTTACGTCTATTTTGTTGTAGTTTTGTAAATAATTTTTCAAAACAAGGATTGTGTGTATGTAGTGTGAAGATTTGGGATTTATCGGTATGATGGAAAGTGATAGTTTCAAAAAAAAGCATATAGGTCAAATTGCAAACAATCAGACCTATATGCCAAAACAGATGTTATCATTAAGTGTTTCGATAGCCTTGTTCTCTCAGTCCTCAGGACTGTTAGCCTTCTTTTATGTTGAGTAAAAGGGAGGATTATGACTTTGTGATAAGGCATACCGCGTATGCGGCTATACCTTCTTCACGACCAACAAATCCCATTTTTTTCGGACGTTGTAGCTTTGATTGAAACGGCATCAATATCACAGCCAATTATTTCAGCCAAGCATTCACACATGGCAGGTATATGTGGATTAATCTTTGGACGTTCGGCACATACGGTAGCATCAATGTTGCCTACACGATAACCCTTTGTTGCTAATAGGTCAATGGTTTTTACGAAGGATAATCTTAGAGTCCATATCCAAAGTGTCGTCAGCAGTGTCAGGGAAATGATAGCCAATATCACGCATGTTTGCAGCCCCAAGTAGTGCATCACAGATAGCATGAATAAGAACATCGGCATCACTGTGTCCGAGCAGTCCGAGAGAGTGTTCTATTTTTTTATTCCACCTAAGTATAAGGCACGTCCTTCAACGAGTTTGTGTACATCGTATCCCATTCCTATACGGAAAGCTGGAATAGGTTGAATATTCTTTGTCATAATGTTTTTATCTTCGATTAAATAGATCTTTGATACCATCCATGTCAAAACGTGAGTGAGAGTCGAAGAGTTTGATCGAGCGGATTGTTTCTGGCTGTGGCAATTACATATCCTGCATCCAGAGAAAAACATTCATCTTAAATCCTGCACCTACAGTGAAGTATTTACGATTACCTTTATTTTCGCTTTCGTGGTGATAACCAGCACGGAGTGAGAATTTGTCATTGTAGGTGTATTCAGTTCCAAGGCTCCATTGTATTTCTTGTAATTCCTCAGAGGCTCCATTAGGTGCATCGCCAAAAACTCTTGAAGATACCAGAGATAGACGAAACGTCATAGTATTCTTTTTGTAGTCGATTGTCATAGTCGACCTGAGATTCGTCAGTATTGCGTTTCGGATAGGTAGGAACCAAGAGCTTGTTTGCATCAGCTGAAATTGTAAAACGATTAAATTCGTCAACAGGTATCATCAATGATGCACCTACACGGAGGTTTGTTGGGATGAATTCTGAGCGGTTGTCGCCACCAAAGGTAATCTTTGAACCGATATTAGAAACATTCAAACCTAAACCTAATTGGCACTCACGTTCGCCAAGATTAACATAGTTCTGATAATAGCAAGACAAGTCGGCTGCAAAGGCTGAACCAGGAGTTGTGTCGTCCTCATAGTTATAGGTAAGGTCTGAGTATATCCAACGCACAGCAGCACCTAATGAGAAACGTTCACTAAGCATCAGAGAGTAAGCGACATCCATTGACATTTCGTATGGGTTAATGGTCATGTTTGTACCATTTGTCATCTGAACTTCTCCCAAAGAGAAGTAACGCATAGAGGCTGATACTGCACTATAATCACCAATACGATAGTAACCAGCAAGGTAAGCCAAGTCAATGTCGCTCACCAACTGGCGTAGCCAAGGTGTATAGTTCAATGAAACACCAGCACGAGAAATGTTAAAAGGATATTTTGCAGGATTCCAATACTGTGAATTTACATCTGGGTCAGTGGCTGCACCAACGTCACCCATACCTGCTGAGCGAGCATCAGGAGCGATTGACTGTGAGGTAACTGACGTATTGACAGGATTAAAGATGTCCTTTTTTTGTCCTGTGAATAAGCTGCTAAGGATACAAATATTATAAGTATAAGGAGGCTTAATCGAATTCTATTTATCATCTTTGTTTGATTGGGTGCTTGTAAATATTTTTATATTGAGAGAAACGTTCATTCGGTTTTATTTATTGTCTAAGACTATTAGTTTCTTAGCTTTTGATACCTTTGTAGCACCATCGCAGCTGAGGCATACTCGATAGAGGTACACACCGGCTTGAAGCCTTATACCATTGTCAACGACGAGATTCCAGTCAGCCGTTATGGCACTGCCTGACGTTACTGAATTTTCGTTACGATGCCATATCAATCTGCCACTCATGTCGAATACTTCTATGTCAAGATTTACTTCTGAGCCAACGTAATTGTGTGTAACAATAAAGGTTGTTTCAGTCTTGGCAGGGTTTTTAGATGCATTCACACTATATATTTCTGGTGCCAATCCTTTGACAACCTTGAATTGAAGTGTGACGGTAGACGGGTTATTCTGTATGTCCCATGCACGGAATTGCAGTGTGTGTAAACCTTCTGAAAGTTCTGGTAGACTGAAACCAGTTGTTCCTGAGGTGTAGCTACCAAAATCGTATCTGAAGTTGTCATTCAAGATGTAAGTCTGTGTGAGCTTACCATCAATGGTCAATTGCAGGTCATGTCCGATACCATTGCCTGGAAAGCGTTGATACCATCTTTGTCTGTTATCTGTGCAAAGAAGTAAGGTGTACTATTGACTTTGTCACCATTGATGAAGTTTGGAGTGTTGAGATAAGCATGGATAGATGGTCCTATTGAGTCGTTGTATATCTTCTCTGAGCCATCAATTGTGAAACCTTCTTCATATCCTTGCGCCATGAGTGTATGTGTGTCGTTGATAGCGGATAGGTTCATCAAGCCTGTCCCCGAGGTGTAGTTGATATCGCGTGGTACGGCAAAGGTGAAGGTGAACTCTCCGTTTCTAATGCTATCGGTACCATTGTAGAGCACCTTTTGACGATCGTAATATTGGAATGCGTCGTTAGACGTTTCCTCTTGTTTCTTACAAGTAATGAGTTCCTTGGTATCGCGTACGGTTGCAGTAAGCAATCCCCTGAAAGTCTGTTTGTTTACTTCCATTCTTTGCTATATAACCTTTGATGGTTACAGCAGTGCCACCTTTGAGAATTACTGATTGTGTTGTACTTGGCGTTTGCCCATTAATCTTTTCGATTTTAACTTCTAATGTTGGGAGATTAAGTGATAGGGCAGGGTCGCCTAATAGTGCATATTGCAGTTTGTTAGGGGTAAGGTCGCTATTAGAATTAATCAACTCGCATTTAGCAAGACGTTGTGCTTCGCCCAATGTGGTAGGCTTTCCGTTCGTATGACTAAGTGCATGCTTTAAGAAAGGCAGTGTTGATAGCCTTATTGTAGTAGGCATATACGGTGCGAGTTGTACCCCAGAATGCAACAGAGCCACCCTTGTTATTAAGCATAGCAGCTTCGCCAATGGTAGGAATAGTACCATCGTGAGGGCATGATGTCACAGCTGGCTGTAATCCATAGTGGTAGATGGTCGTTTGTGAAGTTGCTATAATCATTGATGCGGAGAACCGCTTCATGAGAGATTTGATCTTCCCTTCCATGCCCTGCATAGTCCATGATGAGTGCGCCTTGTGCTTGTTGTTGTTTGATGATTGCACTTGCTTCTGGATATGTATTGCCTGTGGCAGATGAGGTTCGGATAAAGGAGTCCCACATCACTTTCTTCACATGGTAGCTTGGATAAAGTCGCATGATGGTTTCAGCTGTCCCATTTACATCGTGCATGTGGAGGTTGTTGTTGCCATCATCGCCCATAAACATAATGGTGTTTTCCCAACTTCCGCCATTCTTATTCTCAGCATACTGTATGGTTTTATCTACTAATGTCTTTGCATCTAATATATCTGTAACTGGAAAACGACCTACTCCGAGGTCTTCTTTGTCGTGTCTTAGCAGGTCGCCGCCTTCGCCATCGTCCATTAAAGTAAACCATCCATCATTGATGTAGCAATCGGTTTCACTGAATGAGTTTTCACTCTCGTATGCAAGAAGAAAGTCGTCTGGGTCGAGATTTCGACACGCACTTGTCACCATACGATTGTCCCATACGCAATCGCCAAATAGTAAGAGTGATTGCGGAAGATTATTAGTGGTTGCGCGATCGTAAAGCATCTTCATGTAACGTCGATATGCCATTGCGTCAGGTGTTCCACTGGAGAATTCATTGTATAGCTCGTCAGCTGGAACAATACGAACAGTAATATTGTCGTGCTTACGATGGAAGTCTGCTAAGCGTTCAGCTTGTTTCAATAGCTTCTGACTTGTTGGAATGATGATTACCATATCGACAGGCTCGTCAGCATGATGATTTTGATTTGTTATGTTGTATACGTATTCAGGAGTAGGGAAGGTCGCCTTTAACGAAGGTGCTGATGCAGGTGTGGGATAGGTCATGATGAGATAATCAAGACGTGCGGGTCCGCCCGAGCTTGTTGTTAGTTTGATACTATCAACAGCGTTGAGCGTGTTAAGCGTATAGGTTCTTATTTCTTCATATCCCTTATCAAACGAGATCGTGGGATGATATTTTTAATATCACCAAGTTTTTTCCCATTGGCTTCCACTTCCACAGTTGAGGGCATACGTACCAGTTGTTACTGCAACCGTTAATTTTGCATTTGTAGCTTTTGCTTTATTAGGTAAGGTGAAGACCTTACTTTCATTTAGTTTTTAATGGTGTATCCTCAAAGAGGTTTCGGCCTCCATGATACCAACTGAAATTGTCTATCTCATGTAAGGAATGATAGTCGTCAGCTGATGGATAGAAGCTGTTGAGGAAGGTTGTACTGTCTTTTTATCGTTGTGGGCTTACTATTATTATCCTCTGTTAGAAAATAATAACCATAGTTTTGAATATGGGTTACGTATTCTTTTTTACTGAGTTGTTACTTTCCCAACTAATAGGACCGCGTGCGTAAAAACAATCTTTTGCCATTGCTATTATAGGTTGGAACTTCCTTCAAGTCATCATACAATATGATGTGCTCTGCCGTCAGATTTTCCTTTTGTAAGTGACCGCCATATCCATATATTTTTACGTTATCAATATTAGAGAAGCCTGCACGGCGTATAAGTTCGGTGTTAACATGATAGACACCATTAGCTGGAACACGTATCTTTGCCCATTTACCTTTGGCAAGAATAGAGTCTCTCTGCATAACGATTTGTAGCCGTATATATTGACATTCCTCCTGTGCGTGTTCCAATAGTTTTTATACTCTTTGTTGTTATTTTCTTAGGACGAGATGTAAGAGCAATCATAAAGCTGACAAGAAACTCGTATCTTATCATTTCGTTGAACAATTGGTACCAATGATATCTCTAATACACCTCGCTTGCGTTCGACGGTCATCTGTTGATTTATCTGTAGTAACGTTGGTGGTGTGATGCTTGTGAGGCTTTTTATATCGTTTGATGTCGTCTTCGTTCATGTCAATAAACTCTGGATAACGTATTTCCAGCTCATAGACAGAGTCACTATACTCTTCACCAATTGGTATAGCATAGTGAAAATGTGGTAACATCGAGTCTATTGTAACGTCCTGAATCGTAAGATTGAAGAACCTTTGCTGTTGTGCAGAGGCTTTTATACAACCAAATAAAATCAAGAGGTAGAGTAATGCTGAACGTTTCATAAGCTGTTTATTGATACCTTTTTCTTATTTTTTATTAATGTAACCCGTCCATATTGTTTCCTGGCAAGTAACCTGCTTCTTGTATATGTTTATTTGCAAAGGAAGTCCAGAACCTTTCTGTCTTCAAGGTATCCTTCCAGATGATCATTGATATGAACAGGTCCACAACCTGATGGAGTGCCTGTGTATATGATGTCTCCCGTTTTGAGAGTGAAGTAACGACTGATGTAACTAATGATTTCGTCCACTTTGTATAACATGTCACTTGTATATCCCACTTGTGCGGTTTGACCATTGATGTCAAGATGGAAGCGTAGTCGTTGTATGTCAAGAAACTTCTCCTTTGGTATCCATTCACCTAAGGCAGCTGAACCATCAAACCCTTTGCATAGTTCCCATGGTTGTCCTTTTTCTCTTAATTTTTGCAGTAACTCACGTGCAGTGAAGTCGATTCCTACTGTCACAGCATCGTAGTATCTGTGGGCGAAACGCTCCGAGATAGTTTTTACCCAGTCGACAGATCTCGTATAACGAGTTCTGTTTTCATACTCAATCGTTCCCAAGTCATCGGGAATAAAGAAAGGTTTCTTATCTTTCAGTAGCGACGAGTCTGCTTTGGTGAAGATAATTGGACTTTCTTTTGTAGATAACGTATTGTTGAGCGAATTATTATGTTCGGCATAATTCATGCCTACTGCAAAGATTTTTCATTCTTGATGAATTTGGTATTTTATGGGACTAATTAATCTAATTGACCTAATTAACCTAATTGAGCTAATAAGCCTAATAGTCTATTAAGAAAAAGAGTTGCAGAAACCTTGTGGTTATCCTGCAACTCCCATATCATTCTTCTTACGAAGTCTTTTAATTATTCTGCAGAGAGTGTGAAACAGCTTGTAAGCAACAATCTGAGGTCTTTGCTCTGAGTCTTAAGCCACTCAGAAACGCTCTGCTTGTCGCCGTCACCAAATTGGAACTCCTGATCAACAAGACAGCTCTCCTTGAAGAACTTGTTCAGACGACCCTTAGCGATATTCTGAATCATATCTTCATTGAGGTTTGCAGCCTTCTCAGCACCAACGGTGTTGCAGATTTTCAATAGCCTTGTCAGCCTCTTCGCGAGTCAACCAACCTTTCTTGATGTTAGACTCGATGTGGTCATCGCTGTCAACGAGGTTAGCGTTAATACCAGCCTTCTTGATTGCAGCAACAACAGCCTTCTCAACCTGCTCTTCCTTAGTCTTCTCAACAGCAACCTTGAACTCCTCGTCTTTTACAGACTGTGGGATTGAACCCTCGTCAAGAGCTACTGGCTTCATAGCAGCAACCTGCATAGCTATCTTATCGACCAGCCTCTTCGTTATTCTCGCTGAGCTGAACGATAGTAGCAAGAGTGTGCTTGTTCATGTGGTCACAAACAGATACGTTTCCGCCTTCAAGGAAGTGGTAGCCATCAAGTTCCATCTTCTCACCGGTTACACCTGAACGCTGCTGAACAGCTATAGCTGCATCCTCGCCATTAGCGAGTTTCAAAGCCTTAACCCTCATCAAGGCTCTGGCACTTGTTAGCAACGGCAGCATCGAGAATCTCCTGAACGAGGGCAATGAAGTCCTGACCATTAGCAACGAAGTCAGTCTCACACTTAATAGCAACCATAGCAGCAAAGTCATCCACCTGCTTAACGAGTACACAACCATTTGATGTCTCACGGTCAGAACGCTTAGCAGCAATAGCCAAACCACGCTCACGGAGCAGTTCCTTTTGCTTTGTCAAAGTTGCCTTCAACCTCTGTGAGTGCTTTCTTTACGTCAGCCAGACCTGCGCCAGTCATAGCGCGAGCTTCTTTAATATCTTCAATAGATATAGCCATTTTTGTTTCCTTTCTAATATTGATAAATATTGTGGGCGTTGATGAGGATAATAAACTTCAAGTAAACTAATACGAAGAAGGTCATTAGCACTCACCAGCGCCCACTATGTTTCGATTAATTATTCAGCAGCTGGTGCCTCGTTTTCAGCCTTTGGAGCCTCTTCTGTCTTACGAGCAGCACGCTTTTGGCTTTGCCTCAGCAGCCTCTTCCAGCCTGCTCCTGCAGCAGCCTTCTCGTCAGCCTTCTCAGCCTTACGCTCCTCAAGACCCTCTGCAATAGCACCGCAACAAGCAGCGAGGATTGCCTCAACTGGATCCTTTGCGTCATCATTTGCTGGAATGATGTAGTCGATGTTCTTAGGGTCAGAGTTGGTATCAACGATACCGAATACTGGAATACCAAGACGATTTGCTTCCTTAACAGCAATGTGTTCCTTCATTACATCGATAACGAAGAGTGCTGATGGGAGACGAGTCAAGTCAGAGATAGAACCGAGGTTCTTCTCGAGCTTAGCACGCTGACGTGAAATCTGGAGGAGCTCACGCTTAGAGAGGTTAGAGAATGTTCCATCGTTCATCAACTTGTCGATGTTCGTCATTTTTCTTTACAGCCTTACGAATTGTAGGGGAAGTTGGTTAACATACCACCAGCCCAACGCTCGTTTACGTATGGCATATTTACAGCTGCAGCCTTCTCTGCCACAACTTCCTTAGCCTGTTTTTTAGTAGCGACGAACAGAATCTTCTTGCCGCTCTTAGCAATACCTTTAAGAGCCTCTGCAGCCTCGTCAACCTTAGCTACTGTCTTGTGAAGATCGATGATGTGGATACCATTACGCTCCATGAAGATGTAAGGAGCCATCGCTGGGTTCCACTTACGACGGAGGTGGCCAAAGTGACATCCTGCCTCCAATAATTGGTCAAAAATTTGTTCTTGACATTTTGTTTTGTTTTTACTTGTTTACTTTCTTTTTAATTCTTTCTTGGCGAATGAGCTTCACCATGCTTTGTTAGAATCAACTGACGGGTAGTCCCCCGATAAGGAATCGCGTCAATTTAGATACTAAACCCTTTTTCCTTTGAACTTTGAACTAATCCTTTGAGCTTTGAGCTTTGAAATTTGAACTTTAGCCTTTCAACTCTTAACTTTGAACTTTAAGCTTTGAGGTTTGAACTTTAGCTTTAAGCTCTTAACTTTGAACTTTGAGGTTTGAGCTTTTACCTTTCTGCTTCGTTTTATTCTTTTACCGAACAAAACATATCATAAAGTTCAATGTTCCAAGTTCAATGTTCCAAGTTCAATGTTCCAAGGAAAATATTAACGCTTACTGAACTGGAAGTGAGCACGAGCCTTTTGGCTGACCTGGCTTCTTACGCTCAACAGTACGGCTGTCGCGTGTAAAGGGAATCCATGATCCTTCAAGTTCTTCTTGTCCTCAGCGTTAACTTTAACCAATGCACGAGCGATAGCAAGACGCAGTGCTTGGCTCTGACCTGTAAAACCACCACCATCGAGGTTAGCTTTTAATGTCATACTGACCTTCACACCGAGCAACTGCAGTGGCTGTTTAACCACGTACTGCAAGATAGCTGATGGGAAGAATTCAGTTAAATCTTTCTTGTTAATAGTGATCTTGCCGGTTCCCTCTGAGAGGTAAACACGCGCTACTGCGCTCTTGCGGCGACCAATTGCGTTAATTACTTCCATCTTTCTCTTTATTATTTATACTGGTTAATATCAATTGCCTTTGGCTTCTGTGCCTCGAGACCGTTGAGCTCTGTACCTTCGATAACATAGAGGTTATCCAAGAGATGACGACCTAAAGGACCCTTTGGTAACATACCCTTAACAGCATGACGAATCATCTTGTCAATACCATTCTTACGGGTACGAAGCTGTGCTGGCGTGTTGAAACGCTGACCACCTGGGTAACCAGTATAACGTGTGTAAACCTTATCTGTCTCTTTTCTTACCAGAGAATACAACCTTAGCTGCATTGATAATGATTACGTTGTCACCACAATCTACGTGTGGAGTGAAAGTTGGCTTGTACTTTCCGCGAAGAAGTTTAGCTACTTTAGAGCAAAGGCGACCAACTACTTGCTCGCTTGCGTCAATAACGACCCACTCTTTCTTAGCTGTTTCCTTGTTTACGGAAATAGTTTTGTAACTTAAAGTGTCCATTCTTAAAAAATAATAATTTTACTACTAAAAACGTTTTCTATTTTACGACTGTGTTGACCTAACCATGCTGTCCGACCCCAAAGACAACACTATTAACACGTGTCGTATGGGGGTCTAAGAATTCCCCCACTAATAATCGGACTGCAAAGATACTTATTTTCAACCTTATATATGTATGTTGTGTTATGAGATTACTTGATATTTAGATATATTTAACTAAAAATTGAATAGCAAGTTGTAGAGGCTTTAGTTTTATGGCTCAAGTCGCTTGTACATTATTAATATATCTTTTGGTAATTTGATTGACAATCTTGATGTATTCTAAGCTTTTTCAAGAAATACTTTATAGGTTGTTTGTAAATTATTTTTCGTAAGATTGAAATCCAATACATGCTCTTTTAGGGTCGTAAATATGCTCTTTTGGCTTTCAAAAGATGCTCTTCTCGCATGTTACTAATGCTCTTTTGAAGTCCAATCAAGCATGTTTATTTGGTATGATGACTATGCCTAAATTTACTTCACACTTTTTGGTTATTGTTACTGAATTGGTTTACACATTTTTACTTGCTTCCTGAATAGCTTTTACACCCCATGGAAACTTTACTGATTCACTTTACATAGTCATAAATTTTTGACAATGAAGTCCAAACGTGTGTAGCACATGTTCAAAGTTAATATTTTTCCTTCAACTTACAAAAATTAATACCATGAAAAGCACAGAAACCCATATGCCACATTGCAGTGCCTTTCTCTCATTTGTCTTGGCGTAAGCATGCCGTTGCTCATGTGGGGTCTCTTATTGTTGTAGAAGTCTATGATACGGCAATAATGCATCGTGCATCATCGAGGTTCTTGGGTCGTTTCAGTGGTAGAGCCACTCTTGCTTTATTATTCCGTTCACTCTTTCGGCGATTGCATTATCAGTAGGGTTGTAATCTTCTGTCATGCTTATGCACGAGTGTATACTCTCCAGTCTTGCCACATAGGCATTGCTGCAGTATTGAACCCCACGATCAGAGTGGTGTGTCATCAGAGAGAGAGCCATACCCTGTGACTGTTCTATTGCCATATCAAGAGCTGCAAGCGTATTGACAGCCTGCAGACTGTCAGAGCTTCCATCCGATTATCTCATGAGTGAATGCATCGGTTGTGAGGTGAAGATAGACCACACCATCCTCAGTATCTATATACGTGATGTCTGCTACCCAGAGCTGTGCAGGATGTGTAAGAACCATTCCTTTTGCCGTGTTCTTATACTTGAAATAGTTGTGATTGGAGTTCGTGGTGTGGCGACATCTGGATGGTTTGAGCATAAGGTGATGCTTGTGCATTAGCTGATAGAACCTATCGCGCCCAAGCATTAAGTCAGGATAGATATCCATAAGCATGTGCAAAAGTTTCTGTGCACCTATGCGAGGAGCATCTGCACGAACATCCATTACTGCACGTACGACAATTTTCTCCGTAAGTTTACAGCGTTCTCTTTTCTCCTTACTCACAGAGTAATAGCCTTCACGAGTCTTGCCAAACAGTCCACTCAGCAACCCAATTGATAAACCAGGGTTGCTGACTCGAAGGCTGTCTACTGCTTGGCGCCAGCTTTTTTTAGCAAATTCTCCCCGTATTCCTTACTGCTTATCTCTATGATTTTCATCAACCCTTGATTGCGAAGTTCAGAATACTCTAAAAGCTTTTCTTCAAATTGGACACTTGTGCTTCAAGCTCTTCTTCACGGATTAGAGCGACTTTCTCCATTTCTTTCTTACTACGCATAGCTTTTACTTTATTAATAACATCATGCGACAAAGATAGTTTTTTTTCATCTAAATCATACTTCTTTTGCCAATAATAAAAGCTGGCACTACCAATGTTGTACTTGCTCCAGATGAAATTAATTGACACATCTGATGAATAATACTCACGAAGTATTGTGAGAATAAAGTCCCTCACTGAATGTCCTGTGTTTAGAATGTTTACTTCCCATTGTGAATTTTTAAATGTTAAAACGATGTAAAGTAAATCTGGTATAAGACATGATTTGTAACTTGTTGATTTGTTGAGTGTTATAAACTTAGTCTTTCTGCGTGTTTTTCGCTTTTTATGTTAGTTTTATGTTTGAACGATTGTAAATATTTTTTTAGGTTCACATAAGTGTTTTCATCCCTCATTGGTTATTATCAGCTTAAACATATTTTTGTTTTTGTTGTAGAGCTGATTTTACACTCTATGCAGCAGAAGGGATAGTGGGATGTGTCAAGTTACAAAGATAGATAAGAAGTCGACAAGAAGATATAGCTGTAAGGAAACATTTTTGCAGAGTATGAATAATGAATATTGCGGGCTATTGACTGATTTGTATTTAAGGTAATAAGCCCATGTGTTTTTAGAGAAATGAATGTAGGTTGTTTGTGGTGTTAATGTTTCTTGTTTCTATGATATAATAAATAAAGGCTATCGAAGTTTTTCGATAGCCTTTGTATAGAACTCTCATGTTGTATGTAACAACTACTTATTTTGATAAAAAAATATTGACTTAAATAAGTCTAAAAGCTGAGCACCATAGCTTGTCGTTGTCCCAAAGGAATGTTCTTGGTGAGGTCTATGGTAGCACCTGTGAGGATGTCGGTTGCAGTGGTATGTGAACCAATTACCTCAGTATATCGACTTATGTCGACTTGATTGTCGGCTTTTTACCATTGAGGATGGTAAGTACGTTTTTCCCGTTATACTGACGTGCAAGAACATAAACGCCATGATGAGGAATGAATTGTGTCTGAGAACCTTTAGTAATCACGTCGTTGTTCTGTCGCCAGTGGAGTAGGCGGCTGGTCCACTCAAACATAGCATTCTCAGCTTTTTGTACGTCCTTCACGTATGAACTTATTAATTTTATCGTCAGGAAACCACCTGGGAAGTCTTTTTCTGACGTTGCCGTCAGTAATCTCTTTCGTACCATTCATTAATATTTCCGTACCATAGTAGAGTTGTGGGATACGTTTCATTGTTAGCAAGAGAGCGTATGCCTGTTTCAAGGCTGTTGAGTCCTTACCATTACCAAGGAAGCGGTCGGTGTCGTGGTTTTTCGATAAAAAGCCATTACAGAAGATGGGTCTGTGTAGAGGTAGTCAAAGCAGAGAGAGTTGTATATGCGGTTCCATCCCTTCCACCAGTCGTCTGTTTCCTCATTCTTAGCCAGTGAAAGGCGATCGAAGAAAGCGAAATCCATCACTGTTTTCAAGTAGCTATTCGTGTCGGATAGTTTACTGTCTTTCTGCCATGCTGCTGTATAGGCTGGTTCTGTTACCCAAGTTTCTCCAACGGTGTTGAAGTTTGGATATTCATTATCGAGATCCTTCATCCATTGCGCCATTGCCTTTCGGTCAGCGTAAGGATAGGTGTCCATGCGAATACCATCAATGCCTACGGTTTCAATCCACCAGATAGAGTTCTGAATGAGGTATTTGATAACGTGTGGATTGCGTTGGTTAAGGTCGGGCATAGATGAAACAAACCATCCATCAACGGTTTCTGCCATATCCACTTTGCTGGCGTATGGGTCGAGAACGGGTGTGAGCTTATAGCTTGTTTGTAGTCCATAGTTAGGGGCTATTGAACCAGTCTTTTGAAGGATGAGTCTTTGATTGTTTTGCCATTCTCATCAATGCGCGTACCTTTTAGCCCAAGGGTGATAGTCGCCGCAATGGTTAAAAGATCGTGTCCATTACCACTTTCAATCCTCTTTTGTGGCACTCATTAATAAGATTTTTTTATACTCTTCGTTGGTACCGAAGCGAGGGGTCTCACGATAGTAGTCGGTTGTAGCATAGCAGTGGTAAGTACTATTCTTCCCATTGTCGGCAGGGCGATCATTCTCTAATACGGGTGTAAACCATAGAGCCGTAACTCCAAGTTCGGTGAAGTAGTCGAGGTGTTGGCGGAGTCCTTCGAGGTCACCGCCATGACGAAGACTGGCTCGTTGCGATTGCAGAGTTGGTCTTCCATACCTTTGATTATATCATTCTGTGGATTACCATTAGCAAATCGGTCGGGCATTAGCATGTAAAGAACGTCTGAGTTGTTGAAGCCTTTGCGTTCTGTGCCAGCCATCTCACGTTGCTTTAATAGATACTTTTTTGTTGTCTTTTTTCCGTTTTTAGCCGAGAAGGTCAGGTTTATCTCTCCTGCTTTTTGCACCTTTTAGGTTGAGGTAGACAAGAAGATAGTTCGGAGAGTCAAGTCGTACGAGCGAGTCAATCTTTACGTTTGGATAGTCTACGGATACGTCAGAAAACTTGATATCCTTACCATATACCATCAGCTGTAGCGTTGGGTCTTGCATGTCGGCATACCAGTTGGTTGGGTCTATGCGTGTGACATTGGGTGCTGCTGTGTGGTTTTTGCCTTTCTTTGGTGCGGCAGTACTGTTGTGAGCTATCATAGGTGTTGATAGAAGAAGTAGGACTAAGATTATCTTCCAGTTCTTTTGAAAGAGTGAAAGATTAGAATAGTTGGTTATTTCTTTGAGTTTCATTATAGGTGAATTGTTCTGCTGTGCGTTTGGAGTAATTGGGCTTATTAGACTAATAATTCCACTAAGCCCAATCCTCCTTGACAGCTATTAATAATCTGCTAAATCGTTTACACTCCTCCCTTTGAGAGAGGATGGAGAAGGAGTTGGCTTTTTAATCGTGTAGGATAAGGGCTGATTGTCCATCAATCATAACCTCTCCACCTTCCATATTGCCTAATCCTGCTTCGTTCACCTCGCCATTAGCACATACGATAGTGTATTGTCCTTTTGGAATGTTTACTGTTCGTAGTTCTTTTGTTAGCATTGAGGATGACGTAGATATTCTTCCACTTGTCACCGCCAGCGTGGTCTTTCAGACAGAAAGCTACCAAACAGTCTTGTACAGGAAGGAACTCGAGATGCTTTGCGTACGAGGTCGGCTTTGCCCAATCGGAAGGCTGGGTGCGCCTTTGCGAAGATTGATGAGTCCACTATAATAATTGAATACTTGTGGATAGGTTTTCAGGTTGTTCCAGTCGAGATGGTTGATGCTATCAGGTGAGTTGTATGTGTTATGCACACCTTTCTTATTACGAAGCATTTCCTCACCAGCGAGCATAAATGGAACACCTTGTGAGGTGAAGACTGCGGTCTGTGCAAGTTCGTTTAATCGAATAAGTTCGTTTTTCGTCGTATTCTGTTTCAGGAATAGATGCTTTGAGGCGGTCTACAAGACACATGTCATCGTGACAGCTGACGTATGAAATCATCTGTGTTGGTTCTAAGGCGTATGGTTTCTTAGAATAGTTCACCTTCGAGTCGTCTACTTGTGGATGTGCAATCATTCCTGCAATACCTGCTTTAAGGCTCTCTTCTAAGCCTTTAATACCTCCAAGGAAACCAGGTTGGTGATCGTCAGAGAAGGGTCCACGCAATGCGTCACGTATATCGTCAGAGAAGGCTGCTATGCCTGGCATTTGTGGAGCAGCGGCTTTTCACAGCCAACTTCTCATGTGGATAAGCACACGCACCAGCACTCCATCCTTCTCCATATACGAATATTTCTGGGTCGATTGTATTGAGTTCATGACGTATATCGTTCATTGTCTGTATGTCATGAACTCCCATTAGGTCTACACGGAAACCATCAATGTGATATTCGTTTACCCAATATTTCATTGACTCCAACATGAAGTCGTGCATTAAGGGCTTTATCGCTTGCAGTCTCATTGCCGCATCCAGAGCCGTTAGAAGGTGTACCATCAGAATTGTATCTGTAATAAGCCTTAGGGAATGTACGCTCAAAGTTGCTGTTAGCGAGGTCGAAGGTATGGTTATAAACAACATCGAGTATAACTCTGATACCAGCTTTGTGCAATGCTTGTACCATTTGTTTGAATTCAATATACGTCTTGTTGGTAGATTGGCATCGTATGAATAACTTCCTTCTGGTACGTTATAATTCAGTGGGTCATACCCCCAATTGTATTGTGGTACGTCTGGTTTTTGTTTCATCTATTGAAGCATAGTCAGAGGATGGGAGGATATGTACAGCGTTAATCCCCAACTTCTTTAAGTAATCAATAGCTTTTTTTCTCCGTCAATGCAAGGTATTTACCTTTGTGCATCAGTCCTGAAGAGGCATCAATAGAGAAGTCTCTGTGATGTAACTCATAGATAACAAGGTCTGCTGGACTCTTTGTTGGAACTCGGCGGTCGGTTTCCCAACCCGTAGGATTGGTTTCTTTCATGTCAACGACAGCACCACGACCGCCATTGCATCCTACTGCTTTTTGCAAAGACACCAGGTGTTTCACCATGTCCGATATCAAAGGTATAGAATTTACCTTTAAGGTCACCTTTTATGGTTGCAGTCCAAGTGTTATTGCCACTGAAGTTAGTTTTACCTTCTTATAGGCTTTTTCCACCTCTTCCATCTTCATAAAGTCGAAGTGTTGGTTTAGATGGAGCATTGAGACGGAAGGTTGTTTCGTTAGGAGAATAGTTTATCTCGTTAAAGCGTTGTTGTGCTGTAATATTTTTGTGAAAGTATAAGTGCTGCAACAGAAGCCACAAGTTTGTATTTTATTTTCATTGAGTGTTGGGTGTTGGGTGTTGGATGTAGAGTATTGGGTGTTGAGTGTTGGATATTTAGGAGATGGGTGGTGATGGATTGTTATAATAAGAGTTATTATCCGTCACCACCCTTTCTATTTATCGACCAGACTGATAAATCAAGTCCGTTATCTGCTCATTGAAGTCCTTGTTCTTCATGAGTTCTTCAATGCTAACGTGCATACGGTATCTCCAATAGTGCTTTGGATTAGCAGGAACATTGATGCGTTCAGCGTTAGGGTCGTCCAGCCGAAGTGCTTCGTCCATACTCATCCAGTCTTGAATACCGAGGATACAGAGCATACTTGGCGAGGTGAGGTGGCGACTAACCACGTCTCTTGCCAACCAACCTGGTAGTGGATGAGGTGCTGGGCCGCCACGATGTAACATACTATTGAAGTAGTCTTGCGTACGCGCCCAGTCTTCGTCCCACCATTGACGTAGTGTTGCCATGTCGTGAGTAGAGATTGTGCTAACACTTCGGTGAGGTTAGCACCAAGGTGTCCAGAAGCGCACCCTAGGGTCTTTTGGGCATACTCTGAATTTCAAGACTAAAGGATACGAAGTTCGTTCATAACCCATGCTACGCAATCAGGAACCATACCCAAGTCTTCTGCACAAACAAGCATACGAGTTGCATTGACCAGTTTTTTGGTAGTTTCTTCATCGCTTCTTGATACCAGAATTGGTTATTGCGACGATAGTAGTAGTCGTTGTAGAGTTTGTTAAAGATAGCCTTATCACTGTCATAGAGGCTTTCGTATATAAAGTCAAACTGTACACTATATACGTGGATGGAAGCGATTAGAGTCTTTGCGATCACGAACAAACAGCACATTGCTAATCAATGAGTAAAGTCCGTCACGCAGCCAGATGTCTACGTCAGAGTCTTTACCAGCAAAAGTCTTCTCCACCTTTCGCTGTGTATCATACTCAGGACGCATTCTGTATCTATCGCCCCATGTGTGTTCCACGTATTTTTGCTTGACTTCGTCGGCGTGTTCACGGAAGACGCGGTCAAGTACCCAGTCTGTAATAAATGGTTCTGTAAACAGTTCCTCTTGCCAGTGTAATCCATATCCCTCTATTTCTTCACGGCTCATACCGAGTGATGGAGAGAATTGACCGAGAAGTCCATGTACTGAATGTACAGGTATTTTCCCAGATACGGAAGAAGCCCAGTACGTGGTCGATACGGTAAGCATCAAAGTATTTTGCCATGTTCTGGAAGCGTCTTACCCACCATTGGCAGCCATCTTTTATCATCTCATCCCAGTTGTAAGTAGGGAAGCCCCAGTTCTGACCATTCACAGAGAGTCATCTGGTGGTGCACCTGCTTGACCATTGAGGTTGAAGTAGCGTGGTTCTGTCCATACGTCACAACCATAGCGATTGACACCAATTGGAATGTCACCTTTAAGTATAATTTTATGTGCTTGTGCGTATTCGTGTACCGCTTTAAGCTGACTACTCAGGATAAACTGTACATAATAGAAGAATGCAATCTCTTTATAAGCCTTATCTTTTTGGGTTAGAGAGAGCTTTTTCGGTCAGTTTCATCCCATTGTTTATGGTCTGGCCACAGAGAGAAGTCGGCTGTTCCGAATTTATCTCTCATGTATGAATATTGTGCGTAAGGTACGAGCCAATTTTTCGGTTTCAGCAAAAGAATGCCTTGAAAGCAGCACTTTCAGTACCTTTTTCACCTTCTTGTTCAAAGAGCAGGCGGAGGTATTCCGTCTTCGCCTCATTCACACGCTCGTAGTCAATCTGAGGCAGAGCGTTAAGTTCTTTTGCGTAGGTTTTTCAAACTTTTCACTCTGTTTCTTATCCTTCAAAGCAGGTAGTGCTGTGAGGTCTGCATATTGTGGATGGAGTGCAAAGATTGATATACAGCTGTATGGGTAAGAGTCTGTCCAAGTGTGCGTAATTGTTGTGTCATTGATAGGAAGAATTTGTAGCGCACGTTGATTGGTCATTTACCCAGTCAATCATCTTTTTCAGGTCTCCAAAGTCACCAATACCGAAGCTTGTTTCAGAGCGTAGCGAGAAAACAGGAACTAATGTTCCTGCAACGCGGATAGCTGGAAGTGGGAAGTTTGCCTCTGGTAATTCATAGACAAGTACGTCGCCTTCATCCATCGTTGGCAAGGTTAGGGTGCGATTGTCGCTCCATTCCCAAATAAGATTCTCGTTATCGCCATTGCGCTTGATGAAGAATTTTTATTTCTGCTGGCTCGTCGGTTAGGGTTCGTTGCGTCTAAGGTAAAGGCACCACTCGTTAATGTTGTGCTGTACCATTTTCATTGCCTTTTTTCACGTTCCAAGCACCAGTGTCGGTGCAGCACCCACGAGATAAAGTTCGTCATTAGTCCCTAACTGCGGAGCACTGTACTTTCAGTGTAACGGCTTTGTTGTAGTTGTTCAGCTTATTCTTTTGCTAATGTCTTGCCTGCAACACAGTCGGTAACGGCTGAGGTGTAGAGGTAGGCATTGTCAGGAATGTCACTCCAGTGATCATAAACACGATAATTCAGGCTACGCTCTGTGTCAAAGTCTAATTGATGGTGCATTACGTCCCATTCTCTTCGCTGTTCGTTATCTCCACAGAAAATACTAGAAATACTCGATATGCGTTCCAGGCTTTGAGTCTTTCTTGACTTCCACCTCCCAGTGATAGCCGTCGGCAGTGCGCATTCTGTACTGTGAGGCCTCTGTAGCCCCGTTGTGCTGACCTGTAATAATGTTCAGGACAAGATCTTGTCCGTAATAGGTCTGATAGTCTATGTGAAACTGTATGTTCATAGAATTGGGATAGTTATTTTTCGTCAAAGATAAGAATTTTTATCATAAGATGCAATTGCCTTTTATATGATTTAGGTCAATTGTTGTGCAAACGATTGCATGTCGGTTTATAGTACTCTCTTTCTTATGTTTTTCTTCACGTATTATGGCTATTTCTTTGCTATATAAATAATGTAAAAAGCATGCTGTTTCTTTCTATGTGTTGCGTTGCTGGAAAGGTTTTCATGGCATTGAGAATGAACGTACGGTACGAATAGTTTGTAATTGGATTTAATTCTTTTCCGTTTTCTTAATAATGCTTTTTAGTTTCTCAGATTAGTATGTCTTAATCTAATTGTTATGATGTTTTTGTTCGATTTTTTGACAATGTCTTTTTCAAACTATGGTCTTTTCGAGTTGTAAAGGGCGTTAATCGGAATTGTAAAGGGCGTTAGTAAGACTTCAAATAATGCTCTTTTTGAAGTCTTATTCAGCATGTCTTGTTGGGCGATTTTTTGTAACTTGCTGATTTAATGATGATTGTCGTCTTTGTTTTTATACGTTGTTCTTTACTTTTCTTCGAGCGTTATGATTGAATATTTGTAAGTTTTTCAAATGATTTGTCGATGTTATGAAACCGATAGGAAAGTACAAGAAATTAGGAAGTTGTTATCAAATAAAGCATAATGTGCATTGTTGTCTAATCACTGATTTAGATTGAAATGAAAAAGGTGTACTGAGATATAATTCAGTACACCTTAATAAGTTTAGTTTATGAAAAATATGCTTATTCTTTTGTTGCAGAATGATGTAGCTTGATAATGCTGACCGAAAGAGCACCAAGGATAAGTGACACGCCCGCAACAATCATCATGTAACTTTGTATAGAGCCAACCAGCTGAAGCACTAAGCCGCCGATGGCAGCAGCAATAATCTGTGGAATGCAAATAGAGCCATTGAAGAGTCCGAGGTAAGTACCCATGTGACCGTAACCTTCGAGGGCATTGGTTACTAAGGTGAATGGCATTGCAAAAGCATAGCAGCCCATGCACATCCAATGAGGAGGAAAGGAACGAACATTACGTATTGGTCGTGGATGAAGGCTGCAAGGATAAAGCCGACAGCACCTAAAACAAAGTGAGAATGCGTAAGCCAATTTTGCATTCTTGAATTGTGGCAGAACCATTGCCCATAGTACAGAGCCAATGGCTTGTACTGCAAAGAGAATACCTACCCAGTTGCCCGCTTCTTGATAACCCTCTGTCATGGTGGCATCGTGAGAAAGCATATCTACTCCCCAGCAGTTGGCAGCTATCGTACCATTGGTGTAGGTCCACATATACATAAAGGCAAACCAACTGAAGAATTGTACCAAAGCGACTTTCCAGAAAGTTGATGGAGCATTCTTTAAGAGGGTAAATAAATTTGCCTTTGAGTTCTCTTCTACATTCTTAACACTATGATATTCTGCATATTCTTTTGGTGGCATCTCCTTTACCTTAGCCGTCGTATAGAAGACGCAGAGGATAAGAATAGCTGCACCAATGTAGAAAGAATATACCACAGAGTCTGGTACGACTCCCGATGGTGCTTGGTTAGAAATACCTATGAATGTGAAGAAGAAGGGGAAAACATAACCTGCAATAGAACCTGCATTACAGAGAAAACTCTGAATAGAGTAGGCGAGTGTCTTCTGTTTTTCGTTCACCATGTCACCCACGAGCATCTTGAATGGCTGCATTGCCATGTTGATACTCGTGTCAAGGAACATCAGTGAAACCAGACCGAATACCATTGCTGTTGATACTGCCATTCCTAATGAACCAGCGTTTGGTAGTAGGCACATTACGAGAACTGCCATAGCGGCACCGATAAAAAGATAAGGGATACGACGACCGAAACGGGTCCAAGTCATGTCTGAAAGTGATCCAACAATCGGTTGTACAACAATTCCCATTAATGGAGGAAGTATCCAGAAATAACTTAGATTATGAGGGTCTGCACCCAAAGTAGCAAAGATACGTGAAATGTTGGCACTTTGCAGTGCGTAGGCAATCTGTACTCCGAAGAAACCGAGCTCAGATTCCCAAAGCTGCCAAAAGCTTAAATTTGGTTTTTGTTTCATTGTTATATCGTTTTTAGATTTTTTTATTGGGTTTATAGGACTTATTGGATAAATAGGATTTGTTATGCATATTTGGTTGATTGAGTTATATGAACTCCCTCTTTTGAAGACAGTTAGGAAGTGTTTATTTTGTTGTTCCCCTAATAATCAGCCTTGTTCTTACCACACGTTTCTCAACTCTGTCTTTTTGGCAATCTGCCTTCGACTTGGTCGATAAGTATGCTTGCAGCCTCTTCTCCTATTAAAAATCCCCGTTGCTCTACGGTAGTAAGCATAGGGTCGCACGCCATAGCACGCTGTCCGTTTGTAAAGCCGCAGATGGAAATATCCTCTGGTATATGATAGCCCATTCGTTTACAAGAATATAGAATACCAATAGCGGTGTCATCGTTGACCGCAAAGAAAGGCGTCTGGCGGGTCGGCTATACGCATCAATTCGGGCGTGATTACTTCTGCATCTTCTCGATTGTCACAATTCTTTATTAGTCGATTGTCAGGGATGCATACCATGCTTTAATAGTGCGTCACGATAACCATTATAGCGATTCTTTCCTATCTCCATTGTTAGCGAAGTACCATAATAGGCAATACGCTTACAACCACTATTAATAAGGTGGGTGACTGCTGCATAGGCCCCCATGTAGTCATCGACTACTACTCGGCTGGCATTGATTCCAGTGCAGATACGATCATAAAATACTAATGGTATCCCCTTATTTAATACTCTTTGAAAATGGTCGTATTGAACGGTGTTCTTTGATTGAGAAACAATAATTCCACACACCTTACTCTCTGTGAAAGAACGACAGATGTTTACTTCATTCTCATATTTTTCTAAACTCTGTGCCACCATGACACGATAGCCTAATGAAGAGGCTTTTTCCTCAATACCTGAGAGAATCGATGAGAAGTAGAAGTGCTCGAACTCGGGAATAATGACACCTATAATCTTAATTGGGCGTACCTTACTCTTTCGTAAACTTTCTGCAATGATATTAGGAAGGAAGTTGTGTTCTTTAGCATACCTTTTAATTTCTTCTCGTTTCTCAGCGGAAATACGCGGACTATCTTTAAGTGCACGAGAAACCGTAGCAACCGAAACACCTAAGTCTCGTGCTATATCCTTCATCGTTATGTTGGGTGAGTCACTCATGCTATATTGCTCGTTTTTAAGTCTGTCTATGTATTATATCGCAAATATACGCATTTTTAACAAAATCCTTTGACCTATGTCAATTTATTTATCTTGTAATTAATTGTGCAATCGTTTGCATAGATTAAATAACAATTTCAAAGCAAAAAGTGTAAAGTAGATTTTTACTCAACTATCTTTGCATCATAAAAAGCCTACAAAAAAGGCTATTAACCGACCTTAGAACAAGTAAGATAAATATAACTTTTAATCAATTTATAAATTCTTTAATAAAAATGATGAAGCAGGTAAAATGCAAATTTCCTGTTAGGATTTTTGACTCTGATATTGGGTCTTTTTCCTTACAGTTAGTGCCTTTGCACAGTCTACTATTACTGGACAGGTGAAAGATGCTGCTGGTGAGCCTATCATTGGTGCTTCTGTCCTTATTAATGGGACATCTAATGGTACTATGACAGACCTCGACGGTAACTTTTCTATTAATGCAAAACCAGGTGCTACTTTGACAGTTTCTTACATTGGTTTCCAGAAACAACAAGTTGCTGCTGCCAATGGAATGGTAATCACACTTAAAGAAGATCAAGCACAACAAATGAACGAAGTTGTTGTGATTGGTTATGGTGCCGTTAAGAAGAGTGACTTGACCGGTTCTGTAACAGCCTTGAAGCCAGACTCTAAGAATAAAGGTTTGGTTGTAAATGCACAAGACATGCTTTCTGGTAAGGTTGCTGGTGTGAGCGTGACAAGTGATGGCAGTTCTCCTGGTGGTGGAGCTAATATCCGTATTCGTGGTGGTTCATCATTGAGCGCATCTAACAACCCACTTATCGTGATTGATGGTGTGGCAATGGACCAGACTGGTATCAAGGGTGTTAGTAATCCATTGTCTCTCGTTAACCCACAGGATATTGAGTCTTTCAACGTTTTGAAGGATGCGTCTGCTACAGCTATTTATGGTTCTCGTGGTTCAAATGGTGTAATTATCATCACAACCAAGAAAGGGGCGTCGTGGTATGCAGGTTTCTTATAATGGTAGCTTTACTGTAGTAGAAACTCTAAGAACTATGACGTGTTATCTGCGGATGAATATCGCAGTTTAATTGGTAGAAGTTTGGTACAGAGCTTTATACGCTTGATGCAAAATGGAAATAAAGGTTCCAACAGTTTACTCTCGTCTTGGCAATGCTAACACTAACTGGCAGAACGAAATCTTCCGTACAGCTCTTAGCCATGATCATAACATTGCTGTTTCTGGTCAGGTTGGTAACTGGTTGCCTTATCGTGTCAGTGCAGGATATACAAATCAGCAGGGTATCGTTAAGACTTCTGAGTTTGAGCGTTTCACAGGTGCTGTGACATTGAGTCCTTCTCTCTTGGACGATCATTTGAAACTTACTTTGAATGCTAAGGGTATGTGGACAAGAAACCGCTTTTGCAGATGGTGGTGCTATTGGTAGCCGCACGTCAGTTCGACCCAACACAGCCTGTATATGCCTCTGGTAAAGAGTATGAAAACTTTGGTGGTTATTTCCAGTGGCTTTCTGATGGTTCTGCTCTGAATGATAAGACTTGGCCAATGACCTATTATAATTTGGCAACAAAGAACCCTGTTTCTATGCTAAATTTGAAGAACGAACGTTCTATAAGTCGTGACTTCCTTGGTAGTGCTGACCTTGATTACAAGGTTCATGGCTTTGAAGATCTCGCCTTCATGTCACAGCTGGTCTTGATGTTGCAAAGGGGACGTCAGACAACAGATATTGACCCTGCTTCTCCGCTGGCTACCTACTATGGTTTTTATGGATGGGAAACACAATTGAAGCGTAATATGCAGCTTTCTGCATACGCTCAGTATTACCATGACTTCAACGATAAAGCAAAGAATCACTTTGATATCATGGCGGGTTATGAGTGGGCTCACTTCTGGCATAATACTAAAAATGCTTATTGAGTTATTATCCATCAACAAACAATGATGCAGCGCTTGCTGGCACACAACGCAACTATCAACCTTTTTACTCTGCAACAGAAGACTATCTTGTATCCTTCTTCGGCCGTGCAAACTGGTCTTTGATGGATGGTCGTTATATGGTAACAGCTACCGTACGTGATGATGGTTCTTCACGCTTTAAGTCGCATTGGGCAATGTTCCCATCATTTTGCTTTTGCATGGCGTATTAATGAAGAAAATGAGTTTAAGAAGATTGATTGGTTGTCAGATCTTAAACTTCGTCTTAGCTGGGGTATGACTGGTCAGCAGGAAGGTATTGGTGACTATAATTACTTCGCAGTATATAAAATGAACTCTGGTGTTGGTTCTTATTATCCAGTTGCTGGTGATGGTTCTATGGGTGTTCCACAGGCTTATGATCCGGGACTTGAAGTGGGAAACAACAACTTCTTATAATATTGGTGTTGATTGGGGAAATTCTTAAAGCAGCGTTTTACTGGTAGCGTAGATTGGTATTATCGCAAGACTACCGATCTTCTTAATATTGCTGATGTTCCTGCTGGTTCTAACTTCCGTAATAAAGGTTACAACCAATATCGGTTCTATGTATAACACTGGTGTTGAAACAAGTTTACACTGGTTGGCAGTGAATACTAAGGACTTCAATTGGACTATGGATTACAACTTCACCTATAACTATAATATTATTACGAAACTTAATGGTGGAAATGATCCAGATTACTTTGTGGCAACAGGTGGAATTTCTGCAGGTGTAGGTGAGCGAAATTCAAGCACAGCATGTGGGTAGCACTATAAATTCTTTCCATGTATTCCAACAGGCATACGATAAGAATGGTAATGCATTAGAGGGTGTTGTTGTCGATCGTAACGCTGATGGTAAGATTACAGATGCTGATAAGTATTATTATAAAAGCACCAGCAGCTCCTGTTACTATGGGCTTTGCGTCTCGTTTTGAATATCGTAATTGGGACCTTGGATTTGCTCTCCGTGCGAGTCTTGGTAACTATGTTTACAATGATGCATTTGCGGGTACTTCTAATATGTCTAATTCAGAACTCTATCCTAAGAGTATGTTCCTTGTAAACCGTCCAACAGATGTTATTGGTGCTAACTGGGCTTCATCGGAGCTAACATCTATCCAGACAGATTATTGGGTACATAATGCATCTTTCTTAAAGATGGATAATGTAACCTTAGAGTTATAGCTTTGCCAATCTTCTTAAACAGGGTGCATGGAATGGACTAACTGGTCAAAAGTGTTTACAGAACAGTTAATAATGTATTCTGCTTAACGAAAGTATCGTGGTCTTGACCCTGAGGTGTTTAATGGTATAGATAATAACCTTTATCCACGCCCAATTTCATTTTATCTTGGGTTTAAACTTGAATTTCTAAATATATAAAAGAGTAAAAATGAATACTAAATTCAAATATATATTCTCTGCATCAGCCCTTTTGTTATCATTGGGACTATCTTCATGTGTGGGTGATTTGGATGTTAAACCAATCGATCCAAAACCTTAAGACGAATGTGAATGTTCCTGCAGAAAATTTATTCAATAGAGTGCTATGCTCATATTGCTGTAGCAGGTAATGGCGGTGCAAAATGGCGATAGTGATGTTGATGGTATCGATGGTGGTACAAGTGGTTATGTGCGTCAGTTGTTCAATTCGCAGAAATTGACTACTGATGAGACTATTTGTGCTTGGACTGATGAAGGTATAGGTACCTTAAACTCAATAACTATGATTCATCTCATAAGATGTTGAAGGGTTTTATTATCGACTTTACGCTGGTATTAATTTCTGTAATCAGTATCTTGCAGATTATGGAGGGTATAATGAACAAATGTCAGCAGAGGTTCGTTTTTATCCGTGCTTTGAACTATTATTATCTTTTTGGATGGATGGGGTAATGTTCCTTTCACATTGCAATTTTCTTCTGAAAAAGCCTTCTCGTATCAAGCGAGCTGATCTTTATAAGTGGCTCGTTGATGAAATCTGCAGAAGGAAGTTGAGCCTAAGCTTAATGAGGCCAGCTCCAAAGACTTCTGCAACAAAAGGGATATGGTCGTGTTGATAAGGCTGCTGCATGGATGCTTTTGGCTCGTCTATATTTGAATGCTGAGGTATATACTGGAAAAAGCTGATTTGGCAAATGCTAAGACTTATGCAAAGAAGGTTATAGATTCTCCTTATAAGCTCTATACTAAAAAGAATGGTCAATGGAGTGCTTATCAGCAGCTCTTTATGGGTGATAATGGTGAGAATGGTGCTTCTGTGAGGCTATTTTCCCTCTCCTTCAGGACGGTAAGTTGACGACTTCTTATGGTACAACTCTGTTCCTTATGGCTGGCTCAAATGATAATCACGAGTTGGTAAATAGTGAAGGTATCAAAGGCAACAATACTACAGGTGGATGGGCTGGTAATCGTATGCGTCCAGACCTTGTACAGAAGTTTTTCCCAGACAATGATGCTCCTAACAAGGAAGCATATAAAATGCCTGGCGTTGCCAAAGATGATCGCGCCCCTTTTTCGATGGTAAGGGTCGTAATGTAAGCAATGGTGATAATGAGAAGGATTTATCTAAGTTTACTAATGGTTTCTCTGTATGTAAGTTTAATAACTTCAAAAACAGATGGTTCAGCAGGTAAAGATCCATTGTTCCCAGAAACAGACTTCTTCCTGATGCGTTCTGCTGAGGCTTACTTAATATTTGCTGAGGCTGATGCTCGACTGAATGGTGGAACGACAACAGCAGAGGGTGCATCGTATATCAACGCTCTTCGTGATCGTGCTCATGCTGCAAAGCAGACGGCTTATTCTCTTCGTCAGATTTGTGATGAGTGGAGTCGTGAATTCTACTTTGAAGGCTTGCGTCGCACAACACTTATTCGTTTTGGTTACTTCGGTGGTAATGTCAATTACAACTGGAGTTGGAAGGGTGGCGTGAAGAATGGACGTGATTTCGATTCTTACCTCAACCTCTTCCCAATTCCTACAAGTGATATGGTTGCTAATAGCAACTTGATCCAGAACCCTGGATATTAATTAAGGTCTAATTAATAGTTTTTCATATCTGATGTAAATAGAGATTGAATATCTTGAAACTCATTACGGCAAATTCTTTTTAGGATATAAAGAGTTGTGTCATGAAGATAATAACCCGTTTCATGAAAAGAATTTGCCAGACAAGACTTCTCGGAAGATAAATAAGGAGAGGTTCTTGTGATTGAAAATATTGATGGACAAGCTATTGAATAATAGAAAGAAAACGATTAAAGAATAATCAATATGAAATTAATAATTAAGTCATCGTTGCTGTTGTGTGCAGGTGTAGCTTTGTTCTCAGCCTGCAACAAGGACTTAGATAATAATCCAACTCTTCAGACACCAGAGACATTCGTTCTGAATACACCAGCTTACGCTGCGCAAACAATAGATTTGAAGGTTGCTGAGGGCTTAAACTTTACATGGTCTCAGCCTGAATATGGTTTCCCTGCATCAGCAGAATATGGTATGCAGTTCTCTGCTACTAATAAATGGACAAAAGTCAGTAGATGTGGATGCTGATAATGGTAATTATGCTGCTGTTGGTTCTCCAACATATACCGCTTCTGTTTCTGTTCCAACTGCTGAGCTTGCAACTGCTGTTCAGAAGTTGGCACGTTATGAAGAAAACAAAAGTGCCTTCATCACAGGAACTCTATGCTCGTGTATATTCTTTTACTTAATGGAGATACGATATATTCTAATCCTGTAAAGTTAAGTGTTGCTCCTTATTATGTGAGAGCTTTCTGATGCTCCTGTTGAGACTTGGTATCTCATCGGTGGTTCATTTGGTGATGGTTCGTGGTCTTCTGTGGTTCCATTGCTGCCTATGGAGGGTCAAGAGTACGATAAGAAGACTGGTAAAGGGGTATTATCTCTTGGACTGGTTACTTGTCAACTGCGGGATTTAAGCTTAGACAGAACGCTGGTGACTGGAATGGAGGTCAGGTTGGTCAAGGTACAGGTTTTTAGCGATTTCGTTTACAATGATGGAGGATGCTGGCAATATAAGTGTTCCTGAGGCTGGCTATTACACGATTACTTTCGATACAAAAAGAAACGAAGATTAAGATTGAGAAGTATACAGGTGATAAACCTTCTGTTTATAACTCTATGGCTTTGCCTGGTAAGCATGACGGATGGAAAGCTGCTGGTGGTACGCCACTAACTGCACAGACAAGTGTTGTTGAAAATCACGATTGAAGGGAACTGTAACCTTCACAGAAAAGTCTACTGGTGCTGATGGTGAGGGATGTAAGTTCGCTGCCAACGGTGCTTGGGACGCAAACTGGGGTTTTGCTACATTCCCTCATGGTGTTGGTAAAGCAGGTGGTGCTAATATTCGCAATGGTAAGGGTACTTATGTCGTTTACTTCAATGACATTACAGGTCAGTACTCTTTCGTAAAGCAGAAATAAATTTATTTAAGTTGATTTTGAGGGTATGCTTATAGGCTTATCCAATATGCATACCCTCGTCACATAACAAGAAGAATCGAAATGAAGAAATTAGTTATCATGGCAGGTGCCGCATTGCTCCTTGCTTCTTGCGGTAGCGATGAATATGTTAAATGGAATGATCCGCAGGTAAATGGAGAAGAGGTTTCACGTGAGGTTAAAGCTTACTGTAAATGAAGCAGGTGCTATTAACTTCAACACCGAAAAGAGCGACTCTGTTCAGCTGTTTGTTCCGATGATTGAATCAAAGGACTCTGTTGTTTCTCAGGTTTTAACTGCAACGCTGGATAATAATGGTAAAACTATTACTATTAATGCAGACGTGAAAGGTAAAGTGAAGAGTACAGAACTCGTAACAGCGGTAGAAGACACCTTATGGTAAGAATGGTAATTTACACGAGGTTGCTTTTATTGGTAACAGATAAGGGTGAAACTGCTCCGTGGTGAGGGTTTCAGTCTTATGCAGAAAGTAAAGGCGAGTGTAACTTGTGTCGCACCTAAATTCAAGCAATTCCTTTATATGTCAGGTGATGCAAATGGCTGGTCATTTAGCAATCCACTTTATAGTGCAGCAGCTGATGGTAAGTACACTGGTTATATGTATCTTAATCCGAACGGCTTTAAGTTCTCTACTCAACAAGATTGGAATGACACGGATTATGGTGTTGATCTTGTAGAGAAAGCAGGAAATATTGTAAGACCAGATTTGGATGGTTTCTATAAGGTTGATTTAGACCTTACGAGCAAAGAACAAAAATATACTAAGATTACTCGTATCGGTGTTATTGGTTCTGCAACAGAAAGTGGCTGGAGTAGCGATCAGGAAATGACCTACAATGCTACTGAGAAGTGCTGGGAAATTAAGGGTATCACATTGAAAGATGGTGAAATTAAATTCCGTGCTAATAATGGTTGGGACTTAGATTGGGGCGGTTCATTGTCTAATATTACTTTCAAGGGTGGTAATATCAAAGTTGCTGCTGGTAAGTATAATATTAAGCTTAACCTCTTGTGTGACACAAAGTCTATTTGCACAATGGAGATTGCTCAGTAAATACATTATTTAAGATCGTTATAAAGGTGTGTCAGCATATAGTCTGACGCACCTTTTTTTATATTGATTAAGGTGATAAGAGTGTTTTGTTATTTTTGAATGCAAACGATTGCACTGCAAATTATAGATGTACCATAGTCTTTACAATTCTTGTGTTTTTATTTACTATCTTTGTAGTCATATATCGTAAAACTAAGAAAAAGAAATCTATATGAAACGTAAACTTTTATTTTTTTATTAGCATTAGGATTCTCGCTTTGTACAATGGCACAGCAGGGTTGGCCTTCGGCTTATGGTGGTGTAATGTTACAAGGTTTTTATTGGGATTCGTTCGATGATTCCCAGTGGTCAGTCTTAGAAAAGAAGGCGAATGACTTCTCAGGTTATTTTGACCTTGTATGGGTGCCTCAGAGTGGTAAGGCATCTGGTTCTAAGTCAATGGGATACGACCCACTTTATTACTTTAACCAAAACTCTTCTTTTTGGAACAGAAGCAGAGTTGAGAAGTATGATTACGACTTTTAAGAATCATAATATTGGTACGATTGCCGATGTGGTTATCAACCATCATGGAACGAATAATGGTTGGTTTGGTTTTCCAGCAGAGGTATATAAGGGGGTGACTTATCAGAACGTTGCAAGTGATATTTGCGCTAATGACGATGGAGGTAAGGCTGCCGCAGAGGCAAAAAAACAGGGCGTTCAGTTAAGCCAAAACAATGATGAAGGAGACAGTTGGGATGGTATGCGCGACCTTGACCACAAGAGTCTTAACGTACAGAAGATTGTGAAGGTATACGAGGATTACCTACTCAACGACCTCGGTTATGCAGGTTTCCGTTATGATATGGTGAAAGGATTCTCTGGTCAACATATTGGAGATTATAATTCAGCTGCAAATGTAAAATTCTCGGTTGGTGAGTACTGGGATGGAAGCGCAGAAAAGGTTAAGTCTTGGATTGACGCAACGGGTAAGAAGAGTGCAGCTTTCGACTTTGCTTTCCGTTATTCTGTTCGTGATGCTATTAATGGTAATAATTGGACTAAGCTTGAGAATTATGGCTCTACGGGGCTTACGGTTGGTAATGGAGCTTATAAGCAATATGCAGTAACCTTTGTAGAGAACCACGATGTTCAGGATAGAGGTACAACGAGTGGTTATAATCCAGACCCTATTCGTAGGGATACGCTTGCTGCTAATGCTTATCTATTGGCAATGCCAGGAACACCTTGTGTTTTCTACACCCACTATCTTACCTATCCAAAGGAAATAAAGGCAATGATTGCAGCCCGTAAGTTGGCTGGCATAACGAATACGAGTAAATTTGAAAATAATCGTAAGTCTGCTTCACGTTATGTTAATGAAATTGATGGCACAAAATGTAAGCTAATGGCAGTGCTTGGTAATGACTATGAAGCAGCTCCCTCTGATTATGTGAAAATTCTCAGTGGTCACCATTATGCTTATTATCTTTCTAAGAGTGCTGAGTCAGCATGGGTCGACAAGGCAGACGGAACGTATGAGGGTGAGAACTTAAAGGTTAAGCTAACCGCAGTATCTACCGTTTCGGATGCAAAACTTGTTTACACAACAGATGGAACTACGCCAACGGCTAATAGCACACAGGTTGCTTCTAATACGGAAATTACTCTTCCAAAGGGCGAAACAACCTTAAAGGTAGCATTATTAAAAGGTGGTGTTGTTAGCGAGGCGATTACTCGTAATTATAAGGTTAGTCCAGTCGAGGCTTATACGCGGAAACAATTCGTGTCTATGTGAATACTGATCAGGTGGGTTGGAATTCGTATGTGAATTTCCACTCATGGGGCGGAACTCATAAGGGTACAGCATGGCCTGGCGATAATGTTACGGCAAAAGAAACAGTTAAAGGTAAGACATGGTTCTATAAAGACTACACACTCAATAAGGCTGATGATTATGTTAACTTTTGTGTTTAGTATTGGTACATCGTCTAATGCAAGTCAAAAATCAGACTTTGGATGTTGAGCGTGTAAAGAAGACTTCTTATTTCGTCATTTCATCAACAAAAAGAGAATGGAAAGTTCACTCTTAATAATGTGACCGCAGAGGTAACTTCTATCGATGGTGTTGAGGCAGATGTTCGTCAGAATAAGGCAGATAAGTATTACTATACGTTATCAGGAATGCGACTTTCAGAAAAACCAACACAGCGAGGTGTATATATTCACGCAGGCAAGAAAGTTGTTGTAGAATAATGTCGTTTATTGTCAATGTTTAAGTAGTATAAAAACGATATAAGATTCTTGTTTTTTTAGTTAATAATTGGGTGGGTTGATGCGTAAGTGTCAACTCACCTTTCTTTGTTAAACGCAAATAGATTGTTCGATAACAAGATTGATAATTTAATTTGTGGTTCGTTTCCTAACATCTTTTTTCTTTTTGGCTTTTTGTCTTTGCAAGTTGGTTTTGCTTGTGCAAAGAAAACGCAGTTCGTTTGATAATAAAATGAAATCTGTTTAGCTTTAACGATTGGTTTGGGTTAAAGATTGTAAATTTTGTAATGTTTACAAGAAGAAGTTTTGTTACTTTCGGTAAAATGATATATCTTTGCAGATATAACATTAAGGAATAATTTATTATGGCAAAGAGAAACGAGTTATATAAGTGTGCAGAGTATGGTCACATCGTCGAAGTATTGGTAGGCGGTGAGTGTGGTGTTGCTGGTATGGAGCATGTAATTGAGAATACTACCGACGCAGCAACAGAGAAGCACGTGCCAGTTGTTGAGAAAAATCGAAGGCGGTTATCGTGTTACAGTAGGGTGAGGTAGAACATCCAATGACAGAGGCTCACTCTATTCTTTGGATTGAGTTGGTAACCAATAATAACGAAGTTTTACGTAAGTATTTAGAGCCAACAGATCGTCCAGTAGCAGAGTTTAAGACTGATGCAACTGAGGGTGTATGCTCGTGAGTATTGCAACCTTCATGGTCTTTGGCGTTCAAAAATAAGGATAACTTTTAAGATTGATGTATATTATCAGATGTATGTTCTTCCTTTTAATAGGAGGACATACATTTTTCTTTATATAAATGCAAATCAAAGATGAACGCATAGTGTTCTTTTGATTTTTACTCACCGATGCTTTTTTTCGTGTGTCAGTGCTATGATTATTCGTTGATATAAGAAAAAAATCTTTGGATTTGAAAACTTAAAAAAATAATTTCAGAAAAATCTTTACGTAAACTCAAGAAATTTAGTCAAAGTCAATGTGTAGAATTTACGAAAAGGGTGAGTTTGTAAGTATTAGTAAATTAGTAAGTTATGAAGTGTTGTTAGAAAAGGTGCTTAGTTCGATTTCAAAAGGGCGTTAGTAAGATGTGTATAGAGCGTCTTTAACGAGTCAGAAGATGCCCTTTTTGGAGGCTAAAAGATTATGTATTGGTTTCGTTCTGTACGAAAAATAATTTACAAAACTGTTTATGGTATGATAATTAGTTTGGTTGCTGTATTATTATCCTTAGCATTATTCTCTTATGATGGTTTTGGTTAGAACTGCCCTTGGTTTTTGTAGGGTCAGTCCTTGTGTAAGTTCTTTTTCGTGCGTCTTAAAGTAGATAAAATAAAAAAAGGAATTACTTTCGTAATTCCTTTTGATGCACTCTCAGGATGGGCTTGAACCAACGACCCCCTGATTAACAGTCAGGTGCTCTAACCAACTGAGCTACTGGAGCAGATGTTTGCTTGTTTCTTGTAAGCGGTTGCAAAGGTAGTGAGTTTGTTTGAAACCACCAAATGTTTTTTTCGAAAAATTTTTCAATAAAATTACGAAAATCTTTATTTTCATGGTTAATTAGGCTTGTTTTTCCATTATAATAATGTACTTTTGTCTTGTTATAAGAAGAATAAACAATAAAGAAAAGAATTAAATAATGAGAAATTTATTTTTTTGTCTATCGCACTTTGTCTTTTTCACTTTCAGTAGCTCGGTGATGGCACAGAGTCCATCTGATAAGGAACACAACTTTAAGGTAGCAAAGAATCTTGAAACCTTTTCGGCTATTTACAAGTATCTTGATATGATGTATGTTGATACTCTAAATGCAGATGAGGTTGTTAAGGCAGGTATTGACTATATGCTTAACACGCTCGATCCTATACGGTTTTATTATCCAGAGGAAGAGGTGAAAAATCTCGATATGATGATATCTGGTAAGTATGCGGGTATAGGCGCAACAATTCGTTATAATTTCTTGTTAAAGAATGCGGTTATAAATGACCCGTACGAGAATATGCCTGCTGCGGAGGTTGGGTTAAAGAAGGGTGATGTTATTCTTGCTATCGGCGACCTCGTCGATGGTGGGCAAGAATGTTTCATACGTTAGTGATCATTTGCGTGGCGATGCTGGTACAACTTTCATTCTTACTATTCAGCGTCCAACAACAAATAAGAAGATGAAATTTAAGATAACTCGTCGTGCCATCCAACTACCTGCTGTACCTTATTATGGTGTGCAAGATAGTGGAGTAGGGTACTTAAATCTTAATTCCTTTACTAAGGACTGCGCAAAGGATGTGCGACGTGCATTCCTTGATATGAAGAAGCAGGGTATGACATCGCTTGTCCTCGACCTCCGTAACAATGGTGGTGGTAGCTTGCAGGAGGCAATAAATATTGTAAATATGTTTGTACCGAAAGGTATTACGCTCGTGAAGACAGTAGGTAAGTTGGAGTCTGCTAACAAAGAATATATGACAACTGTTGAACCTATTGATACGCTTATGCCTATCGTAGTGTTGGTAAATGACGAGTCGGCAAGTGCCAGTGAGATAACTTGTGGTAGTTTGCAAGACCTTGATCGTGCCGTTGTTTTGGGTACACGTACATACGGGAAAGGGCTTGTGCAGGGGTCGATGGACCTTCCTTATAATGGGTATATAAAACTTACAACAAGTAAGTATTATATTCCAAGCGGCCGTTGTATACAAGCAATTAAATATAAACATGAAAATGGCGGATATACAGAGCATGTGCCAGACTCGCTGACCCACGTTTTTCCGTACAGTAAACGGACGTGAGGTACGTGATGGTGGTGGAATTAAGCCCGATGTGGAGGTGCAGTCAGACTCGTTGCCGAATATAGCATTCTACCTTACTTCTACGGGGCGCGACTCTACGGAGGTGATGTTAAACTGGGAGTTGCAATATATTAAGAAGCATGCTTCTGTAGGGTCCTGCAAAAACATTTTTTTATATCAGATGCCGACTTTGAAGACTTTTAAGCAGACGGTGTTGAAAAGTGGATTTAAGTATGATCGCGAAAGTAAGAAATATAGAAAAACCTTGCCCAGTTAGCCAAGTTTGAGGGCTATTATGCAGATGCTGAAGCAGAATTTGACGCTTTAAGAAAGAAGTTAAATCATAATCTTGCGAAAGACCTTGAGTATAATAAGTGGATATTGAAGAAATTGCTAACGAGCGATCTTGTGGCAGTTTATCATTATCAGAAGGGTGCAATAGAGAATGCATTGCAATTCGATAAGCAGTGGAAGAAGGCAGTTGAGATTTTGCAAAACCCGGCAGAGTATAAGAAACTTCTCCAGCCTGTCGTAAGTCAGCCATTGGTCAAACTTGAACCAGCTATCAAAGTAGCAGTTGATGATAAGAATAAGACAATGGCGAAATAAAGGGAAGATTGGTAGAAGCGAAAAAAAGGCTTATAAGTTCGATTAGGACTTATAAGCTTTTTTCTTGTGATTGTAATTTCACGCTTTTTATTTGTACTCTTGTTAGTTTTATCTTACTTTCTATCTTTGTGTTGATAGTTTAGAACGGTTCGCTTCTATATCTTTATTTTTCTAAATATAATTTATTAGCATATTGTTATATGGATGTTATACTTCTATTTTAAAGGTATAGATGTATGGTTTTGTTATGAAATATCAGAGTATATTAAGTAAATGTTATACTTTTTTTCTCAAAAAAAGTGTTTGTAAATTTTACATTATAGTAAATTATTGTTATCTTTGCAACATATTTTAGAAGATTGTCTACTCTATAAAAGGCATTCTTTAAGAAATATCTCATCCGCCACGTCCTGTTAAATAAAACAGGTAAAATAGAGATGAAGTTAAGCGTTCAAGATATACTCACTAATAAATATTTTTATAAATGAAGCAGTTTTATCATTTTCTATTCTTAATGTTGTTGATGTTATCATTTGTTGATGTAAAGGCGGATACGCCAGTAAAAATCAGAGTTGATGATGTCAATAGGGTTATGGTAAAGGTCAATTATGTTCCTGTATCCAATCTTGTTAATGGGTTGAATGATGTTGTGGTGCCACAATATGGTTCTTTGACTATTGAAGCGGAGCAGGGTTACTATCTAAAAAAAGCGTTTTAAAGACAATTTCAGAGGAAAATACTGTAACACAGAATATTACTAATCTAACGAGTTGTAATATATATCTTTCTGATGCAGACAAGAATAAGGTTTTTACAGTTAGAAGTGGTGAGCTTGCTTCAGCTCGTACTGCGTTATGTAAGGTTAGAGTTGACAAAGCTGCAAAAGTCAGAATGGCGCGTTACGAATCACAATCGGTAGTTGAGCTGCAAGATGGTGACAATAATTTAAAATGGATTCCAAATGTTGAGAAAACGCTTGTTATTAGTAATGCGAATTATGGTGATGCACCAATTTATAAAGTAGTTCAGGATGGTCAAGATGTGGTTGCCTCAGGTAATCAATATTTTATAACCCTAAAAGAAGGAAGTACGATTGAGGTGAAGGCTGATTATCCCGATGTGTCTTATCCTGTGAAATTTAATTTTTCTGATGAAACGGCAAAGGCTGTCTTGTCAAAGGTTACAGTTGATGGAGTCGAAATTAGGGACTATACAGATGCAGCTTTTAAGTTAAGAGCTGGAACAAAGCTTTCACTTACTTTCGATCAGACAAAATATGCTTTTAGATGCTTTTAAGGTTAATGGTGTTCCCGTTTCAGTATATGGTACCTACGACTGTTTTGTAAAAGACGAGCTTGTCTTTGATATTCAATCTCATAAATATGCAACTATAAAGGCTGTTCTAAATATTGATAAGGCTGCAAATATTATGGTCTATGAAGGATATAGCTATAATAACAAGGTGATAAGCTTAGGTGATGGGGTTAATAACATTGAATTAGGTGAGAAGAGTAATCTCATTCAGATAAAACCAAATAGCGGCTGTAAGATAGAGTCACTGAGAGTAAATGGTATTCTTGCGACGGCTAATTACGAAGGAGTTTACGAGATTATGTTAACTGATGGAATGAAGGTGGATGTTACAACATCAGCTATAGTACGCGATCAGAAAGCAACGGTATTCATTGATGATATAAGTGTTGCGAATTATGGCTTAAACTTCTATCGTTCTGATCACTCTATGATAAAGATGCAGACTGGTGAGAATATTGTGCTTTTTTCTGCAGATGATCATCATTTTATGTTTACAGCATACGGTAATGATATGAGTAGGATGGTGGTGAAGCTCAACGGGGATAAAATAGAACCTCTCTATAATGGAGGTTCGAGCTTTGAGTTTGATTTGCATAACAATGACCGTTTAGAAGTGTTACTTAAAGGTGATACAAATGGAATAAAAGCATTAGAATCAACGAGAGGTAGTAATGTTGAAATCTATCGACTTGATGGAAAGCGAATAGAAGGCAAAGAATTACTTAATGGAGTATATATTATTAATGGTAAAAAGTTTTAGTCAATAACCGATGAGAAAAAAATTCTACTACTGTATTTTTTGTTTAAGTATGGCAGGAATAGCGTTCGGACAGTCAAAGATTGATTTGCAAAGTCAGTTGGAGCTGTTTAAGCTACGCAACACGTCCATTCCTACATACAATAGTCGTACACGTTCGTTCGAGCAATCAAAGAGTGTTCCAGAAAACACGATGGCAATGATTGAATTGAAGAATGATGATGCCAGAAAGGAGCTTGAAGAGCAAGGTGTAAAAATCCTGAGAGTGCGTGGTAATATTGCTATTGTGGTTGTTCCATTAGCAAAGGTTGAACAAGTATCAGAATTAAAGAGTGTTCGACGCTTAGAACTTCCTCGTCGACTTTACCAGAAGATGGATGTCGTACGTAAGGAAATTGGTGTTGATAAGATTCATCAAGGACTTGATTTACCACAGGCTTATACTGGCAAGGGTGTGGTAACTGGTATTGTTGATGGCGGTCTTGATCCCTAATCATGTAAATTTTTCTCAAAGCCAGATGGTACAACCCGTTTTGGCTATATAAGTAAGATTACAGCAAATCAACAAAATAAAAATGGTTATCAATATGATAATTATTACCCACGTGCTGTGCTCGATACATTAAAAAGAACGAGATAATACTTATGCGATCGAGGACTTTACAGCTGACTCTTATACAACCTTTCATGGTACACATACAGCTGGAATTATGGCTGGTGGGTATAGAGGTGATATAACCTATGCAAAAAGTGATAATAATGATACATCTTATCCTGTGACAGCTCCCAATCCTTTCTATGGTTGTGCGACTGAATCAGAGATTGTAGCATCATGCGGTGACTTACGTGATCGAGTTCATTGCATTAGGTATTGAAGATGTTGTACAATATGCACAATTGTCAGGGAAAAAGCCCAAACCATGTGTTATCAACCTTTCCTTAGGTAGTAATATCGGTGTACACGACTCTACAAGTGTAATGAATCGTTTTTCTTGCAGAGGAAGGAAAGCATGCTATTATTTGTGTTGCTGCGGGTAATGAGGGCAAACAAGGCTATTGCTTTGAAGAAGGATTTTTAAGGCTGTGGGTGAAATAGTTAAGACATTCCTCACACCAATGCAGCCAGATACATTACGTTCTGGGAATAAGACTTACTTTAATCTTCGCAACGGGCAGTTAGCTATTTATAGTAACGATTCGACTGAATTTGAGATGCAAATACTCGTAACCAATACGAAACGTGGTAACCGTCCTATTGCGCGTATTCCATTACAAAAGAACTCTAATGGTCAGCCTATTACTTATGCCTCGGGTGGAGATTATTCAATGCAAGGTGCTGTTATAGATCCTAATTTTGCTAAGGCGTTTGATGGTTATGTAACAATGGCTTCTGCGATAGAACCAGAAACAGGACGTTATTATGCAATGGCTCAAATAATGGCCAGTGATAACCAGAAGACTAATCAGGATGGCGGTTATAAATTGGCTTTTAGAAATAAAGAGCAAAAAGCGGGACAGCGTGTTGAAATCTATAGTGACGCTCAGTTTATCTACTTTGATGACAATAAGCAAACTGGATTTGTAAGCGGAACACGTAATGGTTCAATTAGTGATATGGCGTGTGCTTCTAATATCGTTACAGTCGGTAGTTATAATGTGCGCAACCACTGGGCGTCGCTTGATGGTTTTGTTTATGGTTATAACAAACGTGGTAATGAAGATGATTTCCCAGAGGGAGAGGCTTCTCGTTTCTCTTCTTTTTGGCACATTGGCTGATGGAAGAAATCTCCCACATGTATGTGCGCGGGTGCATCTATAATTTCTTCTGTAAATTCTTTTGCAGTCTCTAATCCCGATTTAGGCTATACAGACGTAGCTTTACAAGGTAAGTTGGAGAGAGAAGAAAAAAATACTATTGGCATCAATCTCTTGGTACATCAATGGCTACACCAGTTGTAGCAGGGGCTATTGCTCTCTGGCTTGAAGCAAATCCAAGTTTAAAAAGTCAAAGATGTAATACGCATTATTCAGCAGACAGCTCGTAAGGATGATTTTTGTTACAGGAACGGGCGACCCAGTACAATGGGGTGCAGGCAAGTTTGATGCTTATGCGGGTTTGAAACAAGTATTATTGGAGAAGAATACCACCGGAGTTGATGGTGTAAGATATGACAAAGAGAAGAACCTCCCTATCATAACAATGACAGGTGATCGTTCTTTTACGGTTTTCCTTGCTGGTGCTGATCAGCTTACACTACGTGCTTACTCTCTCAGTGGACAATTAGCACATACTTTCTCTATGCAAGGTAACGAACTAAATGTTAATGCCTCTTCATGGAATAAGGGTGTATATCTCATTCAGGTTAATGGAGAAAAAAAGCACAACGTATCGTAATCTATTAATCCTTTATCCTATAGTTAGAATAGAAATCACAATCAATAACAAATTAAAACAAATGAAGCATAAGTTTATTTTCTTGCCGTCATTTATTCTTTTAGTGATAGCAATGCTATTGACCTCATCTGCAATTCATGCACAAGAGCAGCAGTTGATAAGGTTCCATACTAATATGCCTGCAAAGGCTAAGGGTAGTGGCTTACCTGCGCAAGTTTCTTTTGTCTTGGGTGCGAAGTATGATAATGAAACGGTCTTTATTGACTATGGCTCAGGTGAAACTGAAGTTGAAATAAAGAAAGCCATTGTAGAAAACGATAACGGCGAACAAACTATTAAGGGTACTCTCTGTACCAGTGTGGTATCTGATAATGGTTGGGTAACAATTACTGGTAACCCTGAGAACTTATATTTTTTCAACGGCTCAGGTAATGAGATTGATCAGATTGAATTTAGTAAAGACTTGAAGTTACATGTGTTGAACTTAGAGCATAATGTTCTAAACACGCTTAATGTAGACCATCTACAGAGTCTGAATATTATCTATTTGCAGGATAATCCTTTCTCTGCAACAACTCCATTGATGATAGGAAGATTGCCTAATCTTATGGTATTGGAGGTGCCACAGGTTGGACATATTTCTCCAAGTTTTACTCTTCAAAACTTCCCTAATCTTGTTTCATTTGATGCATATCATACTCTCAGCCTCAAGTCGGTAGATCCAACAGGTTGTCCAAGGTTACAACGTCTGAGTCTTGATATGACAAATGTTGAAAATGTAGACCTTTCAAAGAATCCATTATTAGAGATTCTCAACGTGGGTGACTCTCGTGTAAAGACGCTTGATCTTAGTCATAGTCCTAAGATTACGCAGTTGTACATCTCACATTCTTCAGGAACTGTTAATACTGATGTCAAGTTCGATAATATTGATATTTCACATTGTCCTGAACTTTATTATTTCTATTGTGGTGGTAATAATCTTAGAATCTTGATCTTAGTCACAACCCTAAACTCTTTACACTCTCTTGTGATCGGAATTTATTGCGAAGTCTTGATGTAGTAATAATCCAGAGCTGTATAGTGTTAATGTGCGATACAACTACATGGACTTTGCAACACTTCCTTCACCGGGCAACTGGTTTGAGTATTACCACGAGCAGAACCCTTTGGAACTCAATGATACCTACAAGGTGGGTGATGTTATGATCTTAGTAGCCGTGTGCTTCGTAAAGGTACGACTACTCAGGCAAGACTTTTCCGTGTACCTAAGTCTCGATCCAACAAAGCCAGTTGAGTTAGATGAGAGTTATTATTCTTACGAAAATGGCAAGGTGACCTTGAAGAAAAACACTTGAAGATGAGGTTTTCGTTCTTTTTAATAATAGTTTACTTAGAGATTACCCTATTCGTACTGAAAACTTCCGTGTGAAGTCGGTTGAGTCCTTCGGCAAGGATGTAAAGGCTATTCAGCTTTCAAGCCTTGGTTCAGTTGGTGCCCCCGTAAATGTTTCAGTAGGTATTCTTGGCGCCACTATGACCAATCCTATAAAGGTAAAATGTCGACTTGGGTAATGGTACAACACAATCTTTCCAAATAACAGATGAACGCCCTGCAGCAGCCAATATTGTTGCAAGACGTACTGGCGACGCTGATATTATTGTATATGTTCCACAGGATAAGTACGTAACAAGCTTAGAAACTGATGGTCTTTTTATTAATAGTATCGATTTGTCTGCACTTACAGAACTTCGTACACTAACGTTGAAGAATGCAGGTTTATATACCATTGACCTTTCTTATAACAATAAACTTGAGAAACTTGACCTCTCACAACATGCTTAGACGTGTAGACCTACGTGGACCGTCATCTTATTTCAATAAGAGTAAACTCACTGATATCAATGTGAGTCACAATAATATTGACTCTCTTCTTTACAACGATGTTTATGCTGTACGTAATCTCAATGTAAGTTATAACCAACTTAACAAGTTGGATTTAAAGAATGCCGATAATCTGCGTTCTCTTGATATATCGCATAATAAGTTTACACGTTTATTGCTCAATCATAGTGAACTTATTGAAGATGTCAATGTTTCTAATAACGAACTTACCGAGATTGGAATTCAACCTGTTGCGCCTATCAAGAAGCTAAACGTTAGTGGCAATTACTTCACTTTGGCAAACATGCCAAGTGATTTCGGTTTTGCCTCAGGGTAAATTTATCTATGCTCCACAACGCGTGTTACAGATTTCTACTTCTTCGCCAGGTATTGATCTCTCTGAGCAAAATATTACAAAGAATGGTTCAACCACTCAGTTTGTATGGAAAAAGAAAGATGGTCAACCACTATCCGTAGGAACAGACTATACAATAGATAATGGTTCTGCAAAAGTTCCTAAACCCTAAGCGTAGACTCAATCTATTGTGAGATGACACATCCTGCTTTATCCTGATTTCAGTGGAAATAATGTATTCAAGACAACTTGTGTTCGTCCAATCACTTTCCCACAATACGAACTTGCTTCGTTTACGACCATCAATCAGACTGACAGCGTGAGACTTTCTTTGTCAAGTTATGTTCCTGGCAAGTCGGTTTATTTTTGAATGGGGTGGTAATGGAAACGTAACACAGTATACTCTTGAAACAACTTACAAGGTTTTTCAAGCTAAATCAAAAGCCCTAACACAAAGGTACGTGTACTCGTGGCTGATGCTGATGATAAACTGAAAGTCTTTAGCATTGCTAATGTTAAGATGAAAGATGTAGACCTTACTGGTTTGAAGGAGGTAAAACTCATTGCAGTAACGAATGCTGGCTTAACATCAGTAAAACTTCCTGTTGCAGCAAATCTTACTGACTTGAATCTTGAAGGGAATGAGTTGACCGATGTCAGCCTGTCTAATTTCCCAAATCTGAACTTCGTTTCACTAACGGGTAATAAGATTAAGAAGTTTGACTTGTCACAGGCTCCAAACCTTGGTATAGCTTATCTTTCAAGTAATAAGATGAAGGATATAACACTTAATAATCCTAAGTTGTGGAATCTTGATCTTAGTGACAATGAACTTGAAAGTGTGTCACTCGACAAAACTCCCAGAACTTGAGCAGTTATGGTTGAATGCCAATAAACTTACTAAGGTAGAAGTTTCTGAAAATGCTAAACTTAGAGTCTTAAACATTGTTGGTAATCGCCTAAAATTCTCTACAATGCCTTTACCAAATAATAATGGTAAGGTCTTTGATAGATACTCTTACAATCTTCAAGCTCCTATTGAGGTTAAGAGTATAAATGGCAAAGTAGACCTAAGTTCTGAGGCTGTTGTAGGAGGTGAGTACACAACCTATCGTTGGTTTAACGGTAATGTGAAATATATTGATGGTAATTTGCAAGGTGAGGAATTTGAGGTTAATGATGAATACACGGTTGAAAATGGTGTTACGACCTTTGAAGCTCAATGCAACTTTCAATAAACTTGTTTGTGTGATGTCAAATGCGAATTTCCCTAATGCGCTCATTTATACAAATTACATTGAATTTACACCTGATCCAACAGGCATTGAAGCAGTTACCGATAATAAAGAAGTAAAAGTTCAGTTCTTTTGATAATGCGATTAACATTCTTGATGCAAAGAATAGTTCTGTTGCAGTCTATACAATAGATGGTAAGATTGTTTATCAAGCAAAACTTGCTGACGATAATACTCGAATCTCTCTGCACGTGGTACCTACATTGTACGTGTTGGTAACAAGGCTGCAAAAATTAACGTCAAGTAAAAATATCATTAATATTTAATCCATTCCTCTTGTTTGTTCCCGTTTTTCGGTTAGCAAACAAGAGGTTTTTTTATACTAACTTGACTGTCTATAGGGATTTGTAAAATATTTTCGATAAGTGTAAATGCAATACATGGTCTTTTAGCTTCTTATTGATGCTTTCTTGACATTCAAAAAGATGCTCTTTACGCGTGTTATTAATGCCCTTTTGAAGTCTAATTAAGCACCGTTTTTTTGTATTGTGTTATAAGTGGTTGATTTACTGGTAGTTATAGATTTGCTTTTTTATGGGTGTTTTATCCTTTGTTTGTTGAATGTTTTATTGATGTTATGTAAAGTTTTTTACGCATTGTGTGCGTTTGTAAAGATAGGCAATATGGAGAAGAATAAGAGGTATCAGGACATAATACACAAATTAAGAGTGATGAATGTTGTGGGTTAACGTTGGATAGGGTTAAACAACTAAGACGGGATTAGGCTTTGTTAATGAGCAACTTTGCTTTTTCATATAATGCTATACAAAAAAAGAATTCACGCATTTAACAGAAGAGATTAAAAAGCCGTAAAACATTTGGTATGTGGCGAAAATATTTGTAACTTTGCAAACGTTCAGAGGAATGAGGGACTTTCAATAGTCCCTCATTTTTCATATAAAAACGCTTATGATAGATAAAAACATTGTAAAAAAAGTCCGTTGACGAGTGGCTGGAAGGTAAGGAATACTTTCTTGTTGATATTCAAATCAGTTCTGACGATAAAATAATCGTAGAGATAGATCACGCCGATGGTGTGTGGATTGAAGATTGTGTAGAATTGAGTAAGTATATCGAAGATCGTCTTTCTCGTGATGAACAGGACTATGAACTTGAGGTGGGTTCTGCCGGACTGGGTCAGCCTTTCAAAGTTCCTCAGCAATATCAGAACTTCGTTGGAAAGGAAGTAGAGGTGCTTGGTCAGGACGGAAAGAAGGTCAAAGGCGTATTAAAGAGTGTTGATGGCAATGATTTTGTTGTTGCAGTCAATGAGAAAGTACAAGTGGAAGGAAAGAAGCGTCCAGTGAAGATGGATGTGGACCATGCGTACAAGATGGATGAAGTAAAATATACAAAAATATAATTAGTTTCAAGTAAAGCTATGGCAGCAAGAAGAATAGAAGAAGAACGTCCAAATATGATTGAGACCTTCAAGGAGTTTAAGGACACCAAGAGTATCGATCGTACGACATTGGTGAGCGTTTTTGGAAGAGAGCTTCCGTAATGTTCTCGCTAAGATTTTTGGTAGCGACGAAAACTTCGATGTGATTGTAAACCCAGATAAGGGCGATTTTGAGATTCACCGTAACCGTGTGGTTGTGGCAGATGGCGAAGTTGAGGATGAGAATAAGCAGATTAGTCTCACTGATGCACGTAAGATAGAGTTAGATTATGAGGTTGGTGAGGATGTTGGTGAGGAGGTAGACTTCAATAAGTTTGGTCGTCGTGCTATCTTAAATCTTCGTCAGACGCTGGCTTCTAAGATTCTTGAGCTTGAGCATGACTCTTTGTATAATAAGTATAAAGATCGTGTTGGTCAGATTATCTCAGGTGAGGTTTATCAGACTTGGAAGCGCGAGGTTTTGCTTGTAGATGATGAGAATAATGAATTAATTCTCCCTAAGGGCGAACAGATTCCACGAGATCAGTATCGTAAGGGTGAGACTATCCGTGCGGTTATTCATCGTGTGAATAATGATAATAATAATCCTAAGATTATCCTTTCTCGTACAGCTCCAGAGTTCCTTGAGCGTTTGCTTGAGGCTGAGGTGCCTGAGATTAACGATGGTTTGATAGCTATTCGCAAGATTGCTCGTATGCCGGGTGAGCGTGCAAAGATTGCTGTTGAGAGTTTTGATGAGCGTATCGATCCTGTTGGAGCTTGTGTTGGTGTACGTGGTAGTCGTGTTCATGGCATTGTTCGTGAGCTTTGCAACGAGAACCTTGATGTAATCAACTGGACAGCAAATACCAAACTCTTTATTCAGCGTGCATTGGCTCCTGCTAAGGTGAGCAGCCTTACTATTGATGAAGAGAATAAGAAGGCTGAGGTTTATTTACAGCCAGAGGAGGTGAGTCTTGCCATTGGACGTGGTGGTATGAATATTAAGTTGGCAAGTATGCTGACAGGTTATACTATCGATGTGTTCCGTGAGCTTGACGAGCAGAATGCAGAAGAGGATATTTACTTGGATGAGTTCTCTGATGAAATTGATCGAGTGGGTTATCGATGCTATTAAGGGTATCGGTCTCGATACAGCTCGTCAGGTTCTAAATGCTCCACGTGAGATGCTGATAGAAAAGGCAGACTTAGAGGAGGAGACTGTTGATAGCGTATTGAACGTATTGAAGTCAGAGTTTGAACAGTAAAAGGTGATTGGTTGGTGGGTGATGGCTGTTGACTGAAAGCTAACGGGTGTGACTATTCAGCAACTCCATGTTCGGAACCCCTCTACCAAAGGCATATCAACAACCAACACCCTACACCGAAAAATAAAGTTAATGAGCATCAGATTAAATAAAAAGCAATTCGAGAATTGAATATGGGACTCCAAACGGCAGTGGAGTTCTTAGAGAAGAAGCCAGAGTTAGGCGAGGTGAAGAACGAGCTTAATTTCAAGCTAAGCGAGGGACAATATAAGGCTCTCGTAGATGCCTTCAATAATGATAAGGAGGTAAAGAAGGATGCTGCCAAAATCTTCCCTAAGAAGACGAAGGAGAAGAAAAAAAGTACAGAAAGTAAAGGGTGAGACTGCTTTGAAGGTTGAAAAGAAAGCAGTATAAGCCAGTTGGAAAGATCGATCTTGACCAGCTGAATAAGTCAACTGCAAAAGAAAGCTGTTGCTCCTAAAGAGGATAAACCTTCTCCTGCTGCGGCTGCCGTTAAACCAGCGGAGGAGAAGAAGGTAGAGAAACATGATGCAAGCAAGAAGCACACCGCAGGGAAGGTAGTGTCTAAGCCTGTTGCTCCCAAAGGTAGAGAAGCCTATAGAGAAAAAGGTAGAGGATGAAAAGAAGGAAATTCCTGCTAAGGTTGAGGTGAAAAACTAATCAGACTGTTGAGGGTAATTCTGCTACCACAAAAACAAGTGCAGAACCTACTACTGTGGAAACAAAGGAAGATAATGGCTTGTTCATGACAAAGAACGAGAAAAAGATGTTGAATACACCTAAGGTGAATGTCTTAGGAAAGATAGACCTTAGTACACTGAACCAGAGTACTCGTCCGAAGAAGAAGAGTAAGGAAGAACGTCGTAAAGAGCGTGAGGAGAAGTCGGGTCAGGCTAATGGTCAAGGTAAGAAGAAACGTGTTCGTATTAATAAGGAACGCGTGGATATTAATGCTGCCGCTAATCAACAGCAGAACCATAATGGTAAGAAGAATAATAACAATGGCGGTGGTAATAAGAATGCGGGTAAGAAGAATCGCAATCGTAATCAGAAGCCGTTGGAGGTTGATGATGAGGCAGTAGCACGCCAGGTAAAGGAGACGCTTGCTCGTTTGACCAGTAAGAGTCAGAATAAGAAAGGTGCTAAGTATCGTAAAGAGAAGCGTGATGCTGTTCAAGAGCGTCTGAATGCAGAGGCTAAGGCAGAACGTAAGGATAGCAAGATATTGAAGTTGACGGAGTTTGTGACGGTGTCAGAGTTGGCAACAATGATGAATGTTCCTGTTACAAACGTTATTTCTACTTTGATGTCTGTTGGTATCATGGTGTCTATTAATCAGCGTCTGGATGCAGAAACCATCAACCTTGTTGCTGATGAATTCGACTTCAAGACAGAATATGTAAGTGCTGAGGTGCAGGAAGCTGTTAGCGAGGAGGAGGATGATGAGAATGATCTCGTTTCACGTGCTCCGATTGTGACAGTCATGGGTCATGTCGATCGTGGTAAGGCGTCTTTACTCGACCATATCCGTAATACAAATGTAATCGCCGGTGAGGCGGGTGGTATTACCCAGCACATCGGAGCTTATGGAGTAACGTTGGAGAATGATCGTGAGGTTACTTTGTTGGATACTCCTGGTCATGAAGCGTTCACGGCTATGCGTGCTCGTGGTGCGCAGGTGACGGATATCGTTATTATCATCATTGCTGCAGACGACTCTGTTATGCCTACAACTAAGGAGGCTATTGCTCATGCACAGGCAGCTGGTGTTCCTATGGTCTTTGCAATTAATAAGATTGATAAGCCGGGAGCAAATCCTGATAAGATTCGTGAAGACTTGTCGCAGATGAATCTACTCGTAGAAGAGTGGGGTGGTAAGTATCAGTGTCAGGAAATCAGTGCGAAGAAGGGCTCGGTGTAAACGACCTTCTTGATAAGGTGTTGCTTTGAGGCTGACATGCTTGACCTCAAGGCTAATCCCTAACCGTAAGGCAACGGGTACAATCATCGAGTCTTCACTTGATAAGGGTCGTGGCTACGTAAGTACGGTTCTTGTATCTAATGGTACATTGAAGATTGGTGATAATGTTATCGCTGGAACTTCATGGGGTCGTATTAAGGCTATGTTCAATGAGCGTAACCAGCGTATTGAGAGTGCAGGACCTGCAGAGCCAGCTATCATCCTCGGTTTGAATGGTGCACCAACTGCTGGTGATACCTTCCACGTAATGGAGACTGAGCAGGAGGCACGTGAGATTGCAAATAAGCGTGAGCAGTTACAACGTGAACAAGGCTTGCGTACACAGACTCGTCTTACTTTGTCTGATATTTCTCATCAGAATCGCTCGTGGTGAGTTCCATGAGATGAATATTATTGTGAAGGGTGATACTGATGGTTCTATCGAGGCCTTGTCAGACTCATTCATCAAGTTGTCAACAGAGAAGGTGAATGTGAACGTTATCAGTAAGGCTGTCGGTCAGATTTCAGAAAGTGATGTTATGTTAGCGTCTGCTTCTGATGCTGTTATCGTTGGTTTCCAGGTTCGTCCTTCTGCTGATGCACGCCGTTTGGCTGACCGTGAGGGTGTTGAAATTAATACTTACTCTGTCATCTATGATGCTATCGACGATGTGAAGTCAACAATGGTTGGTATGCTTGATAAGGTGAAGAAAGAGATTGTTACAGGTCAGTTTGAGGTTAAGCAGGTCTTCAAAAATATCTAAGGTCGGAACTGTTGCAGGTGGTATGGTTACCGAGGGTAAGGTTCACAGCAAGGATAAGGGCCGTGTAGTACGTGATGGAATTGTTGTTCATACAGCTCCTATTGATGCGTTGAAGCGTTATAAGGACGATGTGAAGGACGTTGCAACGGGACTTGAATGTGGTATCTCGCTTGTCAATTATAATGATTTGCAGGTCGGTGATATCATTGGGACCTTCACGGAGATTGAGGTTGAACAGAAATTGTAATAATATAAAAAAACCGTCTTTTCTCCAATAAAAGGAGCAAAGACGGTTTTTCTTTATGGTAACAATTGTTGCCATTGAACTTTGTGGCATACATCTTGTATGCTCTTTGTTTGATATAAATATTGAGAATTGGTGTGGAGGAGATGATGCCTTATAGTGAGATGAAAATGAATGGAAGGTTTAGATAAGTCAAACAATAGGTATATATAAGGTGAGATGTTTTTCTTTGAACCTGTGAGTCTTCTCTCTTTAATCATAAGAACAAATGTCTGAGAACAAGAATAATGAATTTGTAAAGAAGGTCGCAGAGCAGAAGTATGAATTCGGCTTTACGACTGATGTACATACGGAGGTTATTCCGAAAGGTCTGAATGAGGATGTCGTTCGACTTATTTCGAAGAAGAAAGGGGAACCAGAATGGCTCCTCGATTTTTCGTTTGAAGGCCTTCCGTTACTGGCAGACACTCCCCATACCAACTTGGGGACATTTGCAGTTGCCAGAGTTACATTTGCAGGATATCTCCTATTATGCCGATCCGTTAGCGAAGAAGCCTAAGAACAAGGAGATGGATCCAGAGTTAGCAAAGACTTTTGATAAGTTAGGTATTCCTTTGGAAGAGCGTCTGGCACTGAGTGGTACGGCAGTTGATGCTATTATGGACTCTGTGTCAGTGAAGACGACCTTTAAGAAGCAACTGGCTGAGAAGGGTATTATCTTCTGCTCAATTGGTGAGGCGGTTCAGGAACATCCTGAGTTGATACGTAAGTATCTTGGAAGTGTTGTTCCTTATCGTGATAATTACTCCGCAGCACTCAACTCTGCGGTGTTCAGTGATGGTTCCTTTGTGTATATTCCTAAGGGAGTTCGCTGTCCAATGGAGTTGAGTTCGTATTTCCGTATCAATGCGGTTAATACGGGTCCAGTTTGAACGTACGCTGATTGTGGCTGATGATGATTCATACGTTAGCTATCTTGAAGGTTGTACTGCGCCTATGCGTGATGAGAATCAGCTTCATGCAGCAGTAGTGGAAATAGTTGTGATGGACAATGCTGAGGTGAAGTACTCTACTGTTCAGAACTGGTATCCGGGCGATGAGAATGGTAAGGGTGGTGTCTTGAACCTTGTTACAAAGCGTGGTGAACTACGTGGAGTAAACTCTAAGCTGTCATGGACACAGGTAGATACAGGTTCAGCAATCACTTGGAAGTATCCTTCTTGTGTGTTGAAGGGTGATAACTCACAGGCAGAATTTTATTCTGTTGCCGTTACAAACAACTACCAAGAGGCTGATACGGGTACAAAGATGATTCACATGGGTAAGAATACCAAGAGTACAATTATCTCTAAAGGTATCTCGGCTGGTCATAGTCAAAACTCTTATCGTGGCTTGGTTCGTGCTACTGCCAATGCTGAGAATGCTCGTAATTATTCAAGTTGTGACTCCCTTTTGTTAGGTTCAGATTGTGGAGCTCACACTTTCCCATACATGGATATTCATAATGATACAGCCATTGTTGAACATGAAGCAACAACTTCCAAGATTAGTGAAGACCAGCTCTTTTATTGTAATCAGCGTGGTATTCCAACAGAGGATGCGGTTGGCTTGATAGTCAATGGATATGCAAAGGACGTACTCAACAAACTTCCAATGGAGTTTGCTGTTGAGGCACAGAAACTTCTTTCGGTGACATTGGAAGGAACTGTTGGATAGTAAAATAGAAGGTGTTATATGGGTAAGGTTGGTTTGTTGATGTTTAGTTTGTTGTTTACAACAATACTACATGCTCAGTCATGGCAGCCAAAAAGCATGGGAGAAGTATCTTCTTGATGAACAATTAAAGCGTGAAACGATAATTCGTTGTCAATCTATAATGGGTAGCAGTAATAGTCCAAAAGCCTTATGATAGTAGACTCTTTCGTACGGTGACAAGTTCTGATTTTTATAAAGGATATTCCATCTTATAAGAAAAAAAGTCTAAGACTATTATGGGTGATTATGATCCTTCACAGTCTGTCTTTGCTGAACAGGATGCTGCTACTGAGCGTGCTCGTCTTGCAGAAGGAGAATATGATGGCGGATTTGGCTTACTCACTTCCCTTGTATCTTCTATTGCTGACATAATAAATTACAATCGAAAAAAATAATAAATAATATGTTAGAAGTAAGAAACCTGCATGCAACCATCGCAGGTAAAGAAATATTAAGAGGCATCAACCTCACAATTAATGATGGTGAGATTCATGCTATTATGGGGCCTAATGGCTCTGGTAAGTCTACGCTTAGTGCAGTACTTACAGGTAATCCTCTCTATGAGGTAACGGATGGTATGGCTCTTTTCAATGGTAAGAATCTCTTGGAGATGAAGCCTGAAGATCGTTCACATGAGGGCCTCTTCTTGTCTTTCCAGTATCCAGTAGAGATACCAGGTGTAAGTATGACTAACTTCATGAAGGCTGCTATTAATGCAAAGCGTGCCTATGAAGGATTAGAGCCAATGAAAGCTGCAGAGTTTATGGCACTGATGCGTGAGAAACGTCAGTTGGTAGGTATGGACTCAACACTCTCGTCGTAGTGTTAACGAAGGTTTCTCTGGTGGTGAGAAGAAACGTAATGAAATCTTTCAGATGGCAATGTTGGAGCCAAAGCTCAGTATCCTTGATGAAACTGACTCTGGTCTTGATGTTGATGCTATGCGTATTGTAGCCGAAGGTGTTAATAAGATGCATAATGAAAAGACATCTGCTATCGTCATTACCCATTACGAGCGTCTATTAGAGATGATTAAGCCAGATGTTATCCATGTACTTTATAAGGGTCGTATCGTGAAGACTGCAGGTCCAGAACTTGCTAAGGAGATTGAGACACGCGGTTACGATTGGATTAAGGAAGAGGTTGAAGCTGAAGATTAATGGCTGGCTTTAGAGTGTTTAGTTTTTATAGCAGTCCTAGTTATCCTAGCAGTCCCTAGTTAACCTATCTTTTCTGTAACCTCAAATCCGCTACTCTTTTAGTAAAAATCTCCAAAAAGAAATTACAATGCAAAGCGAAAAACAATATATAGACCTCTACACAGAGGTGCAGCAACTCATCAAACAGCACGCTGCACCTGTGCTCAATGAGGTACGCGATATGGCTTTTGAAGACTTCCGTCGGCAGGGCTTTCCAACTAAGAAGGTGGAACGCTATAAGTATACGGATATGCAGAAGTTATTTGAACCAGATTATGGATTGAACCTTAATCGACTTGATATTCCTGTCAATCCATACGAGACCTTCAAGTGTGATGTACCAAACCTTAGCACTTCTCTTTATTTCGTAGTTAACCCATCAGTTCTATAGTAAGGCACTTCCAAAGGTAAAAACTTAATGAAGGAGTTATTGTAGATAGTTTGAATCGTGTAGCAGCTGAACATCCAGAATTGGTAGAGAAATACTATGGTCGTCTTGCCAAAACAGAAACCGATGCTATAACAGCTTTGAATACAATGCTTGCACAAGATGGTCTTTTTATTTATGTGCCTAAGAATGTACAGCTTTGAGCGTACCATACAAGTAATCAATATCCTTCGTTCAGATGTTGACTTGATGGTCAATCGTCGAGTACTCATTGTTCTTGAAGAAGGTGCTAAGGCGCAGTTCCTCTTCTGTGACCACGCTGCTGACGACCGTAACTTCCTTGCTACACAGGTAATCGAAGCATACGTGGGGGCAAATGCAAGCCTTGAATTGAATTGCCTTGAAGAAACGCATGCCAAGAGTGTACGTGTATCTAATGTTTATATTGAGCAACAACGTGATTCGCGTGCAAGCCATAATGTCATTACTTTGCATAATGGGGTAACCCGTAATATGCTCGACCTTGTTTTCAAAGGAGAGGGTAGCGAATGTTTCTGTAATGGCTGTGTGATAGCAGACAAGAGTCAACATGTAGACAATAATACGCTCATTGATCATCAAGTCCCTCGTTGCAAAAGTAATGAGCTTTATAAGTATGTGCTTGATGATAAGGCTGTCGGAGCCTTTGCTGGACGTGTTCTCGTACGTAAGGGTGCTGAGAAAACTCTTTCTCAAGAGAATAATCGTAATCTTTGCACCAGTAAAACAGCTCGTATGTTTACGCAGCCAATGCTTGAGATATATGCTGATGATGTTCAGTGCAATCATGGGTCAACCGTCGGACAACTCAATGATGCGGCATTGTTCTATATGCAACAGCGTGGTATCGACAAGAAAGAAGCAAAACTCCTACTTGAGTTTGCCTTTATCAATGAGGTAATCGACAAGATGGAACTTGAACCCTTGCGCGATCGTCTTCACCATCTGGTGGAGAAGCGGTTCCGTGGGGAGTTGGATAAGTGCGAAGGTTGCGACTTGTGTAAGTGATTTGGTATAGAGCTTATTAGCCCAATTAGTCTTATTAGCCCAATAATAAAGGTGTACGATATAAACAAAGTTAGGGAAGACTTCCCGATACTCTCTCGCTCAATCTATGGTAAACCACTGGTTTATCTTGACAATGGAGCTACCACACAGAAACCTCTCTGTGTGCTCAATGCTATGCATGAGGAATATCTCAACGTCAATGCCAATGTTCATCGTGGTGTACACTGGATGTCTCAACAAGCAACCGACTTACATGAAGCTGCACGTGAGACCGTACGGCGGTTTATCAATGCGCATTCAACAACGGAGATAGTTTTCACTCGTGGCACTACGGAGAGTTTGAACCTCGTTGCTTCCAGTTTTGCAGAAGGCTGCATGAAGGAGGGCGATGAGGTGATTGTTTCAACAATGGAGCATCACTCAAACATTGTTCCATGGCAGTTGCAGCAGCAGCGTAAGGGGATTGTGTTAAAGGTCATTCCTATGTCCGATGAGGGCGAACTCCAACTTGAAGCTTACGAGAAACTTTTTACTGAACGCACAAAACTTGTTAGCGTAACGCAAGTTAGCAATGTTCTTGGAACAGTCAATCCTGTAAAGGAAATGATCTGTATTGCTCATAAATATGGTGTTCCAGTAGTTGTAGATGGTGCGCAAAGTGTCCCTCATTTTGCTGTTGATGTGCAGGAACTTGATTGCGACTTTCTTGCTTTCAGTGGTCACAAGGTCTATGGTCCTACTGGCGTTGGTGTTCTTTATGGTAAAGAAGAGTGGCTCGATAGACTTCCGCCCTATCAAGGAGGAGGAGAGATGATTGAACGTGTTAGCTTTGAGGAGACAACCTTCGAGCGTCCACCTTTGAAGTTTGAGGCAGGAACTCCTGATTATATCGCTACGCACGGACTTGCAACCGCCCTCGATTATGTCACTTCTTTAGGAATGGACAATATTCTTACACACGAAAGGAGTCTTACGCACTATGCGCTTCAGCAGCTTCGTGAGGTAGAGAAGATGCACATCTATGGACATCACAACGATTGTGGTGATGCTGTTATCAGCTTCAATGTTGGTGATATTCACCACATGGATCTTGGTACATTGCTCGACCAGCTTGGTATTGCTGTTCGCACTGGCCATCATTGTGCGCAACCTTTGATGGATCGTATGGGTGTTCTTGGTACTGTTCGAGCCTCTTTTGGTTTGTATAATACACATGAGGAGGTAGATGCCTTAGTGGCTGGTATTAAGCGTATTGCAATGATGTTTTAATAGATAGGCAGTAGGCAACAGGCGTTTATATACGTTTTATAACGTTTATGAACGCCTGTTTTCTTTGTGAAATGACGAGTTCTTCGTTTCAATCTCTCATCCTTTCTTACATTTGTAGAGGCTGTACAGCAACCAAAGAAGCATAGAGCCTTGTATGATAATCGAATTAAAGATTGGAAATATTGTCAGAATAAAAGCCATTTGTGATTGCGTGATATACGAGGCTTGTCGTTCGCTTACTTCTTTTTTTCAAGTACCGAACTATAATATCCTTGCAGCCATTTGATAGGTGTTTGTAACCATACTTTGAGGTCTGTAACAAAACGGAGAATTTCATTTGACGATGTGCTACTCTCTGTTAGAATCATTTCTTTTTTTCATATTCTTATACTTTTTAGATGTTTATTATATATAAATAAGGTGTAGAACCAAACACAGGTTTACGAGTGCAAAAGTAAATGGCACATGTGCAATGGATGTTCACTCGCGAAAAATCTTTTGTTATTTAATCCTAAAATGAAAGGTTCTTTAACGTTTAACACTTATTCTTTATGTTGAAAAGTCATTATTACGAAAAATCTAATAGAGGCTGGATGTGATGAAGCTGGTAGAGGTTGCCTGGCTGGTAGTGTCTATGCTGCTGCTGTAATCCTGCCGATTGATTATCAAAAATGAGTTATTAAATGATTCGAAAAAAATTGTCTGCCAAGAAGCGTTATTTGCTTCGTGAGGAGATAGAACGTGATGCTGTAGCATGGGCAGTAGGCGTTGTTACACCAGAGGAGATTGATAAAATCAATATTCTTAATGCTTCAATCCTTGCAATGCACCGCGCTTTAGATCAATTGGCAGTACGCCCTGAGGCTGTGATTATTGATGGCAATCGTTTCAAGACCTATCAGGACTTACCGTCTACTACAATTGTTAAGGGGGATGGGAAATATCTTTCGATAGCGGCTGCTTCTATTCTTGCTAAAACTTATCGTGATGACTATATGTTGTCTTTGGCTAAGGAATATCCGCAATATGATTGGCAATCAAATATGGGTTATCCGACAAAGAAACATCGCCTTGCAATTCGCGAACATGGGGTCACTCCTTTTCATCGTAAGAGTTTTAATCTTTTAGGGGATGGACAATTGTTTTTTTGATTTCTAAGTTAAGCCTTCTTACTTCCTTTTTTATCCAAACTTTGCTTTCTATTAACAGGCTATCTTCATACGACATGTTATATGTAAAAATATTTTCGTACAACCTGAGGTTAATACACGAACTTTTGGACTTTGTAAAAGGTGCTTAATAGACTTTGTAAAGATGCCCTTTTGAGGGTTTACTAATGCTCTTTTGAAAGTCTAATTAAGCATCTTTTTGTGTGCTTTTTGTAACTTGTTGATTTTTATGGAGGTTATAAATTAGCTTTTGGTGGGTGATTTTTGCCTTTTGATAGGATATAGGATTAAAAAAATAATGTAAAGATTTTTGAAACTTTGTTAGTGTCTTTATCTTCTCAAAATGAATTGATTTGAAGTTTTCGAAGATGCGAACAGGTGGCTTGTGAGTGATGTAAGATATTGCAGACTGCTTCAAAGTTGATTTTCCAAAGTATACAAACCGAGTGTAAAATGATTAGTTTTTATACTTGGGTAAATGCGTTGATACATTCTAAGCTGTTGTCATTCTGGATTTGTTATCTTTTATGTAAATCGGCTAAGCAATATGTTCCGTAACAACGCTGTATTAACATGATAAAAAAATAGTGTTTGCTAAGGTTTGCCTATCACTAAGAATTATAACAATAAGTAACATTCTTTTTTGAAGCAAAACATTAAGTTTATATATGATTTGAAAGTGTAAGGTTTACAATATAACACGATTATTCTGGTTATTTGTGTAAATTGGCTCATTTTTATACGAAAAACTATCGTTTTTGTCTTTCTTAAACGTTAATAAATATGGTAATATTATTTCCGTTTTTCATTTGGAACTTAAAAAAATGGTATATTATCTTTGCGAAGTGTTAAAAACATACTTGCCATGATGATAAATCTTGGAAAACCTTAGATGTAATAGTTCGAGATTGAAATAGTTTATTTATTATTTAAATTAAGGAGAGAATTTATGAAAAGAAGACTAATGATGTTTTTTTAGTTGGTCTATTCCTAAGTTTAGGAACAGCACTGGCGCAAACGGAGATTAGCGGAACAGTTGTTTCCTCTGATGATGGACTACCAGTTGTTGGTGCGTCTATCCTTGTTGTGGGTTCACAGACTGGTACAGCTACCGACATAGATGGCCATTTCTCTATGTCTGTGAAAGCTGGTTCTAAGATTACCGTTTCTTACATTGGTATGAAAACACAGACTTTGACTGGTAAAGCGAATATGAAGATTAAGCTCGATCCAGACGGCAAAGGTTATGGACGAGTTGATGGTTGTAGCCTTTGGTACACAATCAAAATCGTCTTTTGCTGGTTCTGCTGCAGTCGTTAATTCTGCTGATTTGAAGAAGAAGATTACTACTAACGTGGCTGACGCTTTGACAGGTTCAGTACCAGGTTTACAGATAACTGGTGGAAGTGGTGCTCCGGGTTCTGGTAGTGCAGATATTCATATTCGTGGTATTGCGTCACTTTATGCTTCAACTTCTCCTTTGATTATCGTTGATGGAGCACCTTACTCTGCTTCGTTAGCAAATATTCCACAGGACGATATTGAGAGTGTTACTGTTCTGAAGGATGCGTCTTCTGCTGCTCTGTATGGTGCACGTGGTGCTGCTGGTGTTATCCTTATTACTACTAAGAAAGGAAAAGGTAAGGCTAATATTAATGTTGAAACTAAATGGGGTGTAACCAGTCGTAGTGTTCAAGATTATGATGTGTTCACTTGTCCTGACGAGTTTATGGAGGCATACTATTCTCAGTTCTATAATTATGCTACTCAGCCAAGAAGGGAATGTCACGTGAACAGGCAAATAAATGGGTAAATGATAATATAATCGAAAATCCTAATTTTTGGTTTGCAGTATAATCCTTATACTCTTCCTGCTGGTGAAAAGCTCATTGGGCTTGATGGAAAAATCAATCCAAATGCAACCCTTGGACGCAGTTATGAGTACAAGGGAAAGAAATACTATATCCTACCTGATGACTGGAAGAATGAGGCATATCGTAATGGTTTCCGCCATGAATATAATGTAAATGTAAGTGGTGGAGAGTCTAAGATGAGCTACTATTCAAGTGTGGGTTATATGAAGGAGAAAGGTGTGCTTGAAAACTCTGGGTTTGAACGTTTTTCAGCTCGTTTGAAAGCTGACTACCAAGCTACGCCTTGGTTACACCTTCTTGCAAATGTGGGATATATTCACTCTGATAGAGAGTCTAACCCATACTTGAGTAATACGAAGTCTAATTCTAATAACCTTGCTTCTTTTTACGCAGTATATTGCTCCTATTTATCCTATCTATGTTCGAACATTGGATAAGAATGGTAATCCCTATGATAGAAACGGATAGCTATGGACATCCAAAAATATGACTTTGGAGTTCCTGCAACCAACTATCCTGGTATAGGTACTCGTCCTTTTAGTAGTACGGGTAACCCGCTTGGTGCAAATAGATACAATAAGCAAAATGTAATTCTTGACCAGTTGCAAAGGACAATTCAATTTTTGATATTACATTTACACCATGGCTTACTTTTTAATTCGACTAACTCTGTAACACTTGTTTTGACAAATTTCTCTTTATATGAGAATCCTTTTTATAGGTTCTGCTGCAGCAGATAAGGGACGTATTGCAAAGAGTTCTGACGTTAGCTACCGTTATAATTATGTTCAGACGCTGAATGCACATAAGACGTTTGGTTTGCACGATGTTCAGCTTATGTTAGGACATGAATGGTATAAGTTCAGTTATGGTTATTTGTCTGCTAATGCTCGTGGAGGATTTTCTCCAGATATCAAGGAAATTAGTGCGTTTGCAGATCGTTATGATAGTAATTCTTATCGTAAGATGTATAACGTAGAAGGTTTCTTCGGTAATATGCTTTTATAATTATGACCAGAAGTATTTTTGCTCAGGCTTCTTATCGTCGTGACGCTTCAAGTCGATTTGCAAAAACAACATCGTTGGGGTGACTTCTGGAGTATTGGTGGTGCATGGATTGTTAGCAAAGAAGATTTCTTTAAGCAACTGAATGCGAAGTGGATTGATAATTTGAAGCTTTAAAGGTCTATTGGTCAACAAGGAAATGATGGTATTCCTGATTTTTAATTTTTGTTGACTTGTATAGTTTAGCTCGTGGTGGTAAAGCAATGTTGCCGTCTTTTTGAAAATATCAGTAACCCAGAGATTACTTGGGAAACAACAACCAACTTTAATGTCGGTCTTGAATTTGCTCTTTTCAAGAATCGTTTGAATGGTGAAGTTAATGTCTATACGAAGAAAAACAACTGATATGCTTTTTCTGGCTTGGACTACCTGAAAGTGTTGGTGTGCGTGGATATTATGGCAATATTGGCGATATTCGTAATACAGGTTTTGAAATTTCTCTCAGTGGTGATATTATCCGTACGAAGAATGTAGTATGGAGTGCGTCAGCAAATATCTCTCATAATCGTGCAAAAGCTTTGAAGCTTGACCCAACTAAGATTGCGCAGTATGGTGGTTTTACACAGGCAGATGTACAGCATGGATTTAACATTCCAATGTGGTATGCAGAAGGTGGCTCTCTCTATAATGGTATGATGGCTGATTACGCAGGTGTTAATGATAAGGGACAACCACTTTATTGGGTAGACGAGGATATTCATAAAGCTTTCAAGGCTGGTAAACTCGCTAATAGTAGTAAGCCGGGTACAAAGCATTCTTTCACAACAACTGAATGGAGTGAAGCCTCTCTCTATACGCACGAAATGTTGCCTTTTGCTAATGGTGGTTTTTACTACATCTTTGAGAGTTTATGACTTTGATGCTAGTGCTACTTTCGATTATCAGCTTGGTGGTCAAATCTATGACTTTGGATATGCAAGCTTGATGGGTAATGTTAGAGATAAGGGTAATGGCTCAAATTTATCTAAGGATATATTGAAGGCTTGGACGGTAGAGAATCCCAATTCTGATGTACCGCGCTTCATGTATACAGATCCTGATTTGACAGCGCAATCAACACGCTTCCTTACAAGTGCAAAGTATCTGAACTTCCAGTCGTTTACAATAGGTTATAGCGTTCCTAAGAAATTAGCCAATAAGCTTATGATGAGTAAGATACGTCTTTATGTGCAGGGACAAAATCTTTGCTTCTGGTCTGTTCGTCAGGGTTTGGATCCACGATATAGTTTCCAGGGTACATCTCATGCAGGTATTAATTCTTATGCTCCTATACGCACTATTATGGGTGGCTTGCAGTTGTCTTTTTAATAAGTAATAGATATTAATTCATAATAAACAGATTTCACTATGAATAAAATATTTTTAACAGTTGTTCTGGCAGCTTTAGGAACTTCAGTACTTACAAGCTGTATTGAGGATGTTGAGCCGCAGGCTGATTTTGCATCATTGGACCAAGTGGCAAGAGCACCTGGAGCTTTTGATAATATGGTTGGTGCGCTTACAACGACTATCAGTGGCAAAAGAACCTACGCACCATCTCAGAATATTGAGTGGGATTATGGTTATACTACATTATTTTTTTAACTCGTGATGTAGAGGGACAGGATGTTATACCTGCAGGTGTTATGAACCGTTATACAGCTTGGTATAATAATGTAAAATATCTTTCGGCAGGTTATGCTATTACACAGCTCCTTGGACTTATTATTATAAGTGGATTACAAACTGTAATAATGTTATTAAGATAGCTGGTGCTTCGGGGTATAAGGAGCCAGAGGAGTCAAAGAAAGCGGGTGCAGGAATTGCTTATGCAATGCGTGCTATGTTTTTATTTGGATTTGGCTCGTATGTATGCCGTAAAGCCTTATGCGATTGATGCTAAGTCTCTCACAACCATAAAGGCTGATGAGTTGCGTACATTAGCAGAGTCTACTCATAGCGAGCGTATGACATGGACCGAGACTTTGATTTTTATCCTCGAGGATCTTGATGCTGCTGAGAAATATCTTGCAGGTTATAAGCGAGTAAATAAAGTACACTCCTGATATTAGTGTTGTGTATGGTTTGAAAGCACGTACTTATCTTGAAAAACAAGATTGGGCTAATGCCGAAAAGTATGCTAAGCTGGCACAGCAAGGATACACAATGATGAGTGAGAATGATTATCTGAGCCGTGACAATGGCTTTAATACTCCAAATAGTTCTTGGATGTTTGCCACACGCTTTCTTCCAACTGACGAGAGTATTAAGTCTAACGATGGTGATGACTCTTGGGGGTCTACTATGATTTTTGGAGAATGGTTTTAATGGTGGTTACGCTTCTACTTATGGTGGTGTAATGGTTATTGATAAGCATCTTTATTCTACTATTCCAGCAACAGACTTCCGTCGTAAATGTTGGGTTGACTTTAAGCTTGATGGTATGTCTAAGGAAGATGCTATTAAGGAACTTAATAATTATTCAAATTATCCAGATCGTGTGTACATTTCTGGTAAAGAAAGTTCTAAATATGGACTTGGTGGATTGTGTCTAAAGTTCCGTAATGTAGCAGCTAAAACGGATGTTAAATATGACGCATGGTGTGTTTCTGTTCCTTTGATGCGTGTTGAGGAAATGAAACTCATAGAAATTGAGGCTGCAGGTATGCAGGACGAAGCACGTGGAAAAGCCTTATTAGAGGCATTTGCTAAAACACGTGACCCACAATACGTCTATGGTAAGCACACGGATTCTTATTATAACAATAGCACTTCTTTATTCCAGAATGAGGTGTGGTGGCAACGTCGTGTTGAATTGTGGGGTGAGGGTTTTGCAACCTTTGATATTAAACGCCTCAATCAAGGGTATTATTCGCAGTTATGAGGGTACTAACCATCCTGAGAACTCACGTTGGAATACAAAGGAAGTTCTAACTGGATGGTATGGACATTCGTTAATACGAGTCTGATAATAATGGTGGTATGACACAGAACTTAAACCCAGTTCAGCCAACAGCTGATTCTGAACCATTCCATTTTTAGATTTGTAGAAGACAAGTTATGACTTTTTTATGACCATTTTATTTGTGGGTATAAAAGGTGTAAATGGGATGAATATTTGCATAATTTAGGCTCTCTGAATAGGGTGTATCCTTTTTCAGAGAGTCTTTTTATCTTTAGTGCAAATAAAACGGACAAAGTCACGTTACATTCTAATAAGATTAATATGATTCTGTAAGATGAGATACGATAAGTTAAAGAAGCAGTTGGAGTTGTTGATACTCTTGTCAGATGGTCGTAACTATACGATAGAGGAATTGTGTGAGCGTGTAGGTGTGTCACGAAGAAATTTTTATTACCTATTGGACTTTATTAAACATGCGGGATTTATCTTGTTCAAGCATGACGGATTTTATCATATAGATCGTCGGTCTTCTTTTTTTACACAGATGTTGCAGGCTATACAGTTTGGAGATAGAGATGTGAAGACAATTCATAGCTTACTGACAATGGCTGGCAGTGGTAGCGAGATGGTTAATCAGTTAAGGTGTAAGATAGAGAGTTCTTATGATTTGTCTATTTCGTCAGATTCGCTTATTCGTCGTCAGATGGATAGTAATATAAAATTATTACGTAAGGCGATGGAGGAGAAGAAGATGGTTTGTTTGATTGGATATTCAAGTCCTCATAGTCATACTGTAAAGGATCGTCTTGTCGAACCCTTTCTTTTCTGCATAATAATGAAGACGTACGTTGTCATGAATTGGTGACGAAAGAGAATAAGACGTTTAAGATTTCTCGTATGAAGCGTGTTGAAATCCTCGACTCTCCATGGTTGCACGAGGATAAACATAGGCAAGTGTTTACGGACATCTTTTTGTTTAGTGGTGAAGAACGTTATCGTGTCAAGTTGCGTTTAGGGCAGTTGTCGCATAACCTTTTCAAAGAGGAATATCCACAGGGTGCTCATCTTTTTGCATCCATATCTGGATGATACGTGGCTTTTAGATATAGATGTGTGCGATTACCGTGGTTTGGGTCGTTTTGTTCTTGGACTCTTTAAGGATATAGAAATTATGGAAGGAGAGGGTTTTTAAAGGCATATATGCGAGAAGAAATAAAAGGGATTATGGAGTCGAAAAATTTAAGGCTATTAAATGAGGGAAAGTAGGCCTAATTCCTTCAAAAGGAGAGGAAGGATGCTGTTTGGCGGTAGAATGATAGTGATAAGTCTTTAACTCAAATTTATAAGAGCTTTTTGCACCCATCTTATTCTTTTTATCGTACCTTTGCAGTAACGAAGATAATAACAAAAATAAAGGAATAATTTATGGCAAAGAAAGCTTTATTAATGATCCTCGATGGATGGGGTAATGGTAAGCATGGAAAAGGTGATGTAATCTACAATACTCCAACACCTTATTTGGATTATTTGAATGCAGTCAGTGCACACTCTGAGTTGGAGGCATCGGGTGAAGACGTTGGTCTTCCTGATGGTCAGATGGGTAATTCAGAGGTTGGTCACTTAAATATAGGTGCAGGTCGTATTGTATATCAGGACCTCGTAAAAATTAACAAGGCTTGTCAGAGTGGTGACATCTTGAAGAATCAGGGTATCATTGATGCGTACAGCTATGCACAGAAGAATGGTAAAAAGCTCCATTTGATGGGTTTGACCTCTGCGGGTGGTGTACACTCTTCACTTGACCATCTCTATAAGCTTATTGAGATAGGTAAGGAATATAACCTCAAGGATGTTTATGTTCATTGCTTTATGGACGGACGTGATACAGACCCAAAGAGTGGTGCTGGTTTTGTTGCTGATATCCAGAAAGTGTGTGATGCGAATGATGCACATATAGCTTCTGTGATAGGTCGTTTCTATGCAATGGATCGCGACAAGCGTTGGGACCGTGTGAAAGAAGCATACGACTTGCTTGTTGAGGGAAAGGTGCTCAGGTTACTGATATGGTCAAAGCGATTGAGGCAAGCTATGCAGAAGGTGTGACAGACGAGTTTATAAAGCCTATCACAAATTCTTCTGTGAATGGTAAGATAGAGGAGGGTGATGTCGTAATCTTCTTTAATTTCCGTAATGACCGTGCGAAGGAGTTGACTTTGGTTCTTACACAGCAGGATCTTACAGAGGAAGGGATGCATACAATAAAGGATTTGCAGTTCTATTGTATGACACCATACGATGCAAACTTCAAGGGCGTCAGTATTCTTTTCCCTAAGGAAAACGTAATGAATACGCTTGGCGAATATCTGAGCAAGCTGGGCAAAAAGCAGCTTCACACTGCCGAGACGGAAAAGTATGCGCACGTAACCTTCTTCTTCAATGGTGGTCGTGAGCAGCCTTACGAAGGTGAAGATCGCATCTTAGTATCTTCTCCAAAGGTTGCAACCTACGACTTGAAGCCTGAAATGAGTGCTTTCGAGGTGAAAGATAAACTTGTTGAGGCTATCAATACACAGGAGTATGACTTCATTGTTGTGAACTTCGCTAATGGTGATATGGTGGGTCATACAGGTGTTTACAATGCAATTGCAAAGGCTGTGTGGGCTATTGATCAGTGTGTAAAGGAGGTAGTTGAGACTGCAAAGGCTAATGATTATGAGACGATCATTATTGCTGACCATGGTAATGCAGATAATGCAATTAATGAGGATGGTAGTCCAAACACTGCTCATTCGCTCAATCCGGTGCCATTTGTTTATGTTACGGATAATAATTCAGCAACTGTAAAGAATGGTCGTTTGGCGGATGTTGCCCCTTCAATCCTTCATATTATGGGCTTGGAACAGCCTGCAGATATGACAGGAGAGAACCTTATAAATGATTAAACGGAGTATAATAAATCTAAAATAATGGCTTCCCAAACGTGTTTTTATGCGTTTGGGAAGACTTTATTACCTTTTGTACACGTGAGGATTTACATCCTTTTTGAGTTTAATAAGTATTAATGTATAATTAAATTAAGGTAAATGATTATGGATTTTAAGAAAAATAGCATTATCGCTTGTTGTTGCATTCAGCGTTGGTTCTCTCAGTGTTCAGGCACAGAGTCAGTGTTCAAAGAAGTGTGGTCAGACACCAAGCGAGCAGGTTGAAAAAGCAAGCTAAGCAGTGTGATAAAGAAGGTAAGACTTGTTGTAAGCAGGAGAAGGCTTGTTCAAAGGCTGGTAAGGAGTCTGATAAAAGCAAAAAGGAATGCTGTAAGAAGGACGCTAAGGAATGTTGCAAGAAGGAGAAAGCTGGTAGCTGCTGTAAGAAGCAGGCTCAGCCAGAGAAGAAGTAATAGTTTGACTTCAATATAAGAAAGTCGTGTCGAAAGGCACGACTTTTTATTGTTATCAGAACTTTATCGTACTTTTTGTAGTAATAAAACTACGTGTGATAAGATGAGATAAGAAATCTTTACTCTTTTTCTTATTGCGCTTGTGGATAAAAAGTCATAGCTATGAACGTAAAGATAGAAGCTTCGGGGAACAACAACTGAGAGGAGAGTTTGAGAAACCTTACTTCCAGCAGTTGGTTGAGCAGGTGAGACAAAGAATATGCACACAGCCTTGTTACCCTCCGGGAAGTTGATTTTTCAATGCCTTTAATCTTTGTCCTTTCGATAAAGTAAGGGTTGTGATTATCGGTCAAGACCCTTATCATGAGCCCCGGACAAGCGATGGGATTGAGTTTCTCCGTACCTGAGGGAGTACAGCTTCCTCCGTCATTGCAGAATATCTATAAAGAGATTGCTGCTGACTTGGGTACAGCGATTCATCAGTCTGGCGACTTAACACGATGGGCAGAGCAAGGAGTTCTCCTGCTGAATGCTACGCTTACCGTTCGTGCACACGTCGCTAATAGTCACCAGCGATTAGGGTGGGGAACCTTTACTGATGCAGCTATCAAGGCACTAAGTGATGGACGAGAGAATATAGTCTTTATGCTTTGGGGCGGTTTTGCGCGTAGTAAGAAGGCACTGATCGACCAGCAGAGGACATTTGTGTCATAGAAAGTGTACACCCTTCGCCACTCTCTGCTAATCGTGGTGGATGGTTTGGGCAGCACCAGTTTTCACGTTGTAACGCCTACTTGACCTCTTGTGGGGCGCAACCTATTGAGTGGTAGTGATAATTAACAGCAATGGAATGGATTTTTAGAAAAGTCGTGGCGTAAAAAGCTGAAAGGCGAAATGGATAAACGCTACTAGGGGAATTGGTAGATAAGGTGCAAGAGGAGTATGAGAATGAGACTTGCTATCCGCCAGAAGATAAGATTTTCAATGCCTTTAATCTTTGTCCTTTTGATAAGGTAAAGGTTGTCATTATGGGGCAGGATCCTTATTTCAATCCTGGTCAGGCTATGGGGCTGAGTTTTTTCCGTGCCTGAAGGCGTACAGCTTCCGCCTTCATTGAAGACTCTATATAGGGCACTCGAGATTAGCTTTGATGCCTCTGATAAGCCTTTGGGAGATCTTACACGTTGGGTTGAGCAGGGAGTGTTGTTATTGAATACGACATTGACTGTGCGTAAGGATAAACCTAACAGTCATCGGAAATACAAGTGGTGGCGTTTTACAGATGCTGTTATCAGGGCATTGGATGCTGAGCGTGAGCATATCGTCTTTATCTTATGGGGATGTATAGCACAGCGTAAGGAACGATTGGTTCATGTCGATAATGACAGACACATGGTATTGAAGGCGATACACCCTTCCCCTTTGGCTGTCCGCCGCAAAGGGGAATGGGATGGAAAAAGAACATTTCACGTGCTGCAATAAGTATTTAAATAAGCATGGAATTGCACCCTATCAACTGGATGGTAGTGAGTGAACAAGTTGACGAGTGAATAAGTTTATGAGTTCTCGAGTTGTTTGCTTTTAAATAGTATAAAGGCGTATTTGCCTTGTAAGGCTTATAGGACTAAGATAGTTTGTTTTACCTAATTAAAGCCTTAAAATAAGGTTAGAAGGGAATTATCTTCGTGAAGAAAAAAATATTTATTTTCATGAAAAGAAATATTTATTTTTCACGAGAAAAAAAGAATTTTTCTTCATGAAAAGAATTTGGAGAAAGGCTCTGAGTTAATGAATAAAGGCAGATGATAGTACTGCAAAAAGACTGTTGAAAAATGAAATAATTTAGCGTTAATAAAGATGGGTAATACGTATGATCGTATTTTTTTATGGTGGGTGATGTGCTTATCTCACCAGATATAATCAATGTGAAGTTTTGCTGTGACCTCGATAAGTGTCATGGTCAATGCTGTATCGAAGGAGATGCTGGCGCACCTGTGACCTTGGACGAGACAATGGAGATAGAGAATGTCCTTGATACTGTTTGGGGTGATTTGTCTGCCTCTGGTCAGGCGGTCATCGACAAGCAAGGCGTGGCTTATACCGATGAAGAGGGTGATTTGGTGACGAGTATTGTTGGCGGTAAGGATTGTGTCTTTACATGTTATGAGCATGATTGTTGTCTGTGTGCGTTGGAACGGTCCTATCGCAGTGGTAAGACTGGTTTTGTAAAACCAATCTCATGTTCGCTGTATCCAATTCGTGTGAAGGATTTTGGAAATGGTACCTGTGGTATTAATTATCATCATTGGCGTATCTGTTCGGATGCACGAAAAAAGGAGAAAGAACTCAAATCTTCCCTTTATAAGTTTTTGAAAGAACCACTTACACGCCGATTTGGTAAGGAGTGGTATGATGAACTATGCGAAGTAGCTCTTCAGTTAACAAGTTCTTCGGTTGACGAGTAAGCCAGTTGCTTGGTCAAGGGATAATTCTCTTTGCTGTATATCGGTATTAACTTGTTTACTTGTCAACTTTTTCTAAACTGCGAGGGGTTCATTCCTACATGTTCTTTAAAGTATTTTCCCAGAAAACTCTGATTGGCAAAGTTTAATTCCTCAGCAATCTGTTTAATACTCATTGTACTGTTTCTTAGCATTACGCGTAATTCACGTGTAACGTAGGAGTCTATCCATTCACTCGGTGTACGTCTGCTCACGCTACGTATGGTTTCTGAGAGATATTTAGAAGTGATACATAGCTGTTGTGCGTACCAGCTGACGCGTCTTTCTGTACGATAGTTCCTCTCTACACATTGTATGAAGTCTCTAAAGATAACTTCGGCACGTGTTTGTTCAGCTTCCCCTATTTGTTGAAAGTGATAGATTACGTTACTCATGTCGATGATAAGTGCTTTTAACATCGTAATAATTAATTCGCGGCGAAAACGATGTCCAGTATCCATAATCTTGTTTTTGATATGTTGAAGATCGTTCTCTAATGCGATGGTTTGAGTCTTTTCGAGGTGGAAGACAGGGTGAGTACGTGCAAAGAGGAAGAGTGCAGATAGTTCGTGAATACCACTTAGAATGTTCTGAAAGAAATCGTATGACATGATAAGGGCTATTCCTTTGCAGTCATCTGAAAGCATATAGTCACCAACAACTTGTTCTTCGCTGATAATAATCACATCGCCGGTGCTAACTTTGTGCAGCTTTGTGTCCACGGTATATTGTGCGTTGCCACTGGTACAGAGTGCCAGAAAAGAGTGACTTCATTCGTGATGGAGTCGTAGGAAGAGGTACTTTTTGTTATATCCTCGAAGAGAATAAGGTCGTTGTCTATATATTTACCCTCAGGGCAGACATGTTTTGCTTGTGCCACATTCACTTCAAGGAGTCTTATTTTTCTGTTCATGTTCCAGATGTTTTATGAGTGCAAATTTACTCATTTATTTCTTTTTTCTGACAAGTTTAGGAAGGTAAAGAATTGTTATTATTGAATTATCATGCTAATTGGCAGTATTTATTAGAAAGGTAAGGAAAGAAAAAGCTCCCCTTCTCATATTCAGAGAAAGGGAGCTTTTTCTTTTAAGGAATTTTATTTTTATCTTTTGCTATGCTTATGCGTCAATGTTAGCATAGGTAGCATTCTTTTCGATAAACTCACGGCGTGGTTCAACGTCATCGCCCATTAGCATAGAGAAAATCTCGTCTGCATCAGCAGCATTCTCGATGGTTACCTGCTTCAATAATCGTGTCTTTGGATCCATGGTTGTTTCCCAAAGCTGTTCTGGATTCATCTCACCAAGACCTTTGTAACGCTGTGTGTGGATAGTCTTGCCGTCTTCGTTGCCATTAGCATATTTGTCAATGAAGGCCTGACGTTGCTGCTCTGTGTAGCAGTATTCGCTGACCTTCTTGTAGGTACACTTATAGAGTGGTGGTGTAGCAATGTATAGGTGTCCCTGCTCGATAACCTTCGGCATATAGCGGTAGAAGAGTGTCATAATCAGTGTGTCGATGTGAGAACCATCGACATCGGCGTCGGTCATAATGATAATCTTATCGTAGCGAAGTTTGTCAGTGTTAGCCTCAAAGTCACCTTCTCCTTCAACACCGAAGCGTACACCGATAGATTGAATGATGTTCATCACAGACTCAGCTTCGAATACACGATGGCGTTGAACCTTCTCAACGTTCAGAATCTTACCACGGAGTGGAAGGATTGCCTGTGTATAACGGTCACGTCCCTGCTTTGCTGAACCACCCGCAGAGTCACCCTCGACGAGGAATATTTCGCAGTCCTTTTGGATCTTTTGTTAGAACAGTCGGCTAATTTACCGGGCAAGCCACCACCGCTCATCACGTTCTTGCGTTGTACGCTTTCACGGGCCTTGCGGGCTGCAACACGAGCCGTAGCAGCAAGGATGACCTTATTGCAAATCATCTTTGCCTCGTTAGGATGCTCCTCTAAGTAGTCGGTTAGGGCTTCGCCAACAGCCTGCTGAACGGCACCAGAAACCTCACTGTTACCCAGTTTAGTCTTTGTCTGACCCTCAAACTGTGGTTCTGCAACCTTGATAGAGATGACGGCAGTTAAACCTTCGCGAAGTCTTCACCTGCAATTTCAATCTTTGCTTTCTCCAGTTGCTTAGAAATTTGTGGGTCATTGTCTGCGTATGTCTTTAACGTACGTGTCAATGCGGCACGAAATCCCTGCAAGTGAGTACCACCCTCGATAGTGTTGATATTGTTAACAGTATGAGTGAATGTTCTCTGTATAATCAGTGTTGTACATTACAGCCACCTCAATAGGGATGTTTTGCTTCTCTGTTTTGAGATAGATAACATCATCGAAGAGGTGCTGACGATGGCGGTCAACGTAACGAACGAACTCCTTCAAACCATCCTTAGCATGGAAAACCTCAGTACGTGTCTTACCCGTTTCAGGGTCTGGACGAAGGTCAGAAAGCGTAATCTTGATACCAGCATTCAGATAAGCCAACTCACGCATACGACGTGCTACGATAGCCCATTGGTAAACTGTAGTGGTGAAAATCTCTGGGTCTGGCCAGAACTGCTGACGTGTACCTGTCTTGTCAGTCTCACCAACAACCTTTACAGGATAGAGAGGCTTACCCTTCTCATACTCCTGCTGGTAGATTTTACCATCACGGAATACCTGTGACTTCATGTGTGTAGAGAGCGCATTTACACAACTAACACCCACACCATGCAAACCACCACTGACTTTATACGAACCCTTGTCGAACTTACCACCTGCGTGGAGTACTGTCATAACGACTTCAAGTGCACTTTTATGAAGTTTCTCGTGCATATCAACAGGGATACCACGACCATCATCTTCAACGGTGATAGAATTATCCTCGTTGATTGTTACTTCTATATTTCGGCAATAGCCAGCCATTGCCTCGTCGATAGAGTTGTCAACAGTTTCGTTGATTAAGTGATGGAGTCCCTTCTCGCTAATATCACCAATATACATTGCAGGACGCTTACGCACTGCTTCCAAAGCCTTCTAAGACTTGGATGTTACTGGCCGAGTAATTATTCTCGTTTTCTGGATTTTCTGCCATTTTGTTTCGATTAATCTTATACTATGCAAAGATACACTTTTTCCTTTATATTTGGAAATAAAAATGAGCAAAAAACACAAAAGAAAGCATATTGAATTGTCGTATTGTGCTGATAATTAGCTTTTATTCTTCTTAGTGGTAATACTTAATTTCCTTTATAAATGAGGATTGTTCGAAAAAGTTATTCTCTGTACCTTTGCAGCACAAAAGCATTAATAACAAATCTCTTATTTTATGTTAAGTACTTTATTATTAGCAACTCTTACAATCAGTGGAGTAGCTGGAGTGATGTCAGATTCAGTTGTGAGCAAAGATGTAGCACTTAAAGAAGTAGTTGTAACCGACTTCAAACAGAACAAAAGAAACCTTACCTCTGTTGCTGTTTCAACTATTAATCATCAGCAATTATCGAATCAGCAAATTGTGAGCTTGAAAGAGTTAACAGCTGTTATGCCTAACTTTTATATGCCCGACTATGGTTCATACGCTAACACACCTATCTTTATTCGTGGTATTGGAGCAAAGATGAAGGGTTCTGCTGTGGGCTTCTATGTAGATGGTGTGCCTCACTTTGAGTCGTCAGCATTTAATATTGACCTCAGTGATATTGCTGCTGTAGATGTGTTCCGAGGTCCACAAGGAACTTTATATGGACGTAATTCTATAGCAGGTGTTATCAATGTCTACACACACAATCCTCTTGATTATCAGAAAACACGCATAAAAGTTGGCTATGGAAGATATAATGACTTTGTAGTACAGGCCTCTAACTATTCTAAACTGAGTGATAAACTTGGTTTTGTCAAGTGCTATTTCTTATCATCATAACGATGGTATGTTTATCAATAGTTACCTAAATGAGAAGGCTGACAAGCTGGATGAGGGTGAAGGACGCATAGGAATCTATTGGAGACCGAACACAAATTGGCTTATTCATCTTAATAGTACGCTCACACTTAGTAAGCAGAATGGATATCCTTACGCACCTTATGACGTTAATAAAAACGAATTATCACCTATCAGTTATAACCGCAATAGCTCTTACAGACGTCTTATCTCTTCTACTGGTTTCAATGTACGTTATGAGAATAGTCGTATTAGTTTCAATAGTCAGACGTCTTATCAATTTATGAAATCACACTTAGGGTTAGACCAAGACTTCACCCCGAAGGACGTATTCTTTACGGATAATAGTTATCATCAGAATATGTTATCTCAGGAAATAACCTTGAAGTCGAATGACAAGGGACGTTATCAATGGATTATTGGTGTGTTTGGTATGTTGCTACATTCAAACCAATTTGCAGAAACGAGTTATTATACGAGGCATTATTCAACTCCTACTTCCTATGAGAGTCCTACTGCGGGCTTTGCAATCTATCATCAGAGTTCTTATAATATATGGAGGGGTTTGTCGGCAACTGTTGGTTTACGCTTCGATTATGAGCATGCTAAAACAAGCTATAATCAAGATAAGGTAACGTTAACAACAGGTGCTAATGCACATGTGAAGGACTTTATTAGTAGTGCTAACTTCCGCCAGTTCACCCCTAAGTTTACGCTTCAATATCTCACAAATAGAGATAATCTCTACTATGCGAGTATCACTCGTGGTTATAAGCCAGGCGGATTTAATACTATTTTTAAGACCGACGCTGAGCGTACATACGACCCAGAATACAGCTGGAATTATGAGATTGGTACGCGATTAAAGTTCTTGAATGGACGATTGACAGCTGAAGCAGACCTCTTCTATATTGATTGGCGACACATGCAGACTACCTACATTATTCCTGCTGTGGGTAACTTAATTGCTAATGCAGGACACACGGATAGTAAGGGTTTCGAACTCTCATTGGCTTATCATCCAATTAAGAGTTTACAGTTTAGTATGAACTATGGTTACACCCACGCTCGTTACTTAGAATATAAGAAGAGTGCGAAAGAGGATTTTTCGGGTAATAGACTTCCCATGGTACCTAATCACACGCTTTCAATAGATGGAACTTACACTGTTCTACAGGCTGGTTGGTTTGATAAGATTATTCTTAATGCAGGCTTAGCAGGTCTCGGTCGTATCTATTGGGCTGATGACAATATTGTTCGCCAGAACTTCTATGCAACGCTTAATGCAAAGGTTAGCCTTACAAAAAGGGTGTATTCACATGGGACCTATGGGGTGAGAATCTGACAGGAACTGATTATATAGCATATAGTTTCAAGGCGTCAGGTAACTATGCACAGAAGGGTAAGCCTCTCACCTTTGGTACTTCCCTCAGCGTGACATTTTAACGAGAGAATAGATGAAGGGATAAATAGGATGCTACTCAGTTGTTCTGTTTATTCCTTCTCAACTTCTTTCTCAAAGGGACATAATACGTTGCTTTACTTATATAATTCATTACATGTTCAACAATATTTCATCAAAGAAATTAAGTCTTAGTACGTTCTTCTGTCTATATATCGCACAGATGGTGCCGTTAACCTTTCTTGTGACAGCCCTACAAGTTATCATGAGAGAAGGACAATACAGTCTTGCAACCATTGGAATGCTAAACCTTGTACGAGTTCCATGGACGATAAAGTTTCTATGGTCGCCTTTTATTGACCGACATTGCGTAACAGTGCGTGATTATAAACGTACGATTATTATCACAGAGTTGATATATGCGGTTGCGCTCTTAGCCACAGGACTTCTTAATGTGCGTTCAGAAATCATGCTTGTGATTATTCTGGTGTTTATTTCTATGCTTGCTTCGGCTACACAAGACATTGCCGTAGATGCACTTGCCATTCTTTCTTTTAAGAAGCACGACCATAGTCTGCTCAATAGTATGCAGACTATGGGAGCCTTTGGAGGTGCAGTTATTGGCGGAGGAGTCTTACTCATCTTACTAAAAATTTATGGTTGGAATGTTGTAGTACCCTGCTTAGCCTTGTTTGTTTGTATGTTGTTCATCCCTTAATTTTCAATTCTCATATAAAGATAGAGAATGAGAAACCAAGAGAGCGAGCTAAGTGGACCGACATATTTAACTTCTTTTGCACGTAAGGAAATATGGCCGCAGATAGGTTTCTTACTCTTATATTACATGGGAATTGTTGGTATTCTTTCCATGTATCGTCCTTACCTTGTTGATAAGGGATACGACATGAAGGAAATAGGATTCCTTGCAGGAGTTGCTGGAACGATTGCCTCCTTTGTTATGGCATTTTCTGGAGTTCTCATACGCCGAATCGGAATTTATAAGGCTCGTATTATCATTGCAGTACTTGTTATTCTGTCGCCAATCTATTTCCTTGCAATGACTTTTATAGATTTTAATATGACTGCATTTGTCATAGGAATTATTTTTTTATTCAGATTTGTCACGGATTGGCTATTGTGGTTCTTTACACTACAGCTATGCAATGCGTACGTCCTGGTAGAGAAGGGACCGATTTCACCATACAGGTTGTTATTAATCATGTAAGTGGTCTGCTCATTACAGTATTGGCGGGAACGGTGGCACATCTCTTTGACTATCGTGGTCTTTTATATAGCCGAAACGGTGGTGGCTATTGTTAGCCTTATTTATGTTCTCTTAGTCTTTAGAAAGGAGAAATAAGCCATGTGTTCTTTGCTGAACGAGATGGCTTTAACCCAAACTCAGTTACCTATTGTGTTTTAATGACCTTTTTAGGGATTAAATTATAGTAAGGTTCGGTTTGAAATAGTATTGTGATTCCTTTATAAATGAGGATTGTTCATGTTAAGAGGTATTCGCACCTTTTTCATATAATTTATTTCGACGATGAAGCAAGAACTGATTGATAAATACAATGTATCTGTACCTCGTTATACGAGTTATCCACCAGCTAACTTCTTCCGACCTTTCACTGGGGAAGAGTTTCTAAGAGAGATTGATGATAGCAACGAGGTGCGTGAGAAGAATCTTTCTTTTTATTTTCACATGCCTTTTTGTCGACGTCTTTGTCATTATTGTGGCTGCAACTCTTACCCAATGGCTAAAGAGGACCATGTCGAGGCCTATGTGCAAGCGCTGCATAAGGAGATAGACCTCGTAGCAAAAGCATCTGGATAAACGTAGGCGTATATCGCAGAATTCATTATGGTGGTGGGAGTCCAACAGCTATGCCTGTAAGTTTTTCTTAAAGAACTGAATGAGCATCTTTTTGTCGCTCTTCTCTACAATAGAGCAACCTGAAATAGCCATAGAATGTCATCCGGGCTATCTAACAGCTGAGGACTGGCAAGGACTGTTGAACGCACGTTTCAATCGTTTTTAGCTTAGGGGTACAAGACTTCAATGAAGAGGTGTTGAGGCTTGTTAATCGTACGCCTTCTGAATTGCCAACAGAGGAAATAGTATCAATTCTTCGTAGTGCGGGTGTTAATATTAATATGGACTTCCTCTTTGGTTTTACCGCTGCAGGCGTCGGATAGCTTTAAAGAAGACGATAGAGCGTGCTGTAGCTATGCGTCCCGATCGTATTACAACATTTAGTTATGGACACTGTCCATGGATATTTAAGCGTCAGATGATACTTGAAAAGGCTGGTCTTCCTGATATGGAGGAGAAGGCTTTGATGTTCCAAAAAGCTAAGGAAGTGCTGCATGGTGCGGGTTATCTTAGTATCGGTTTGGACCATTTTGTACTTCCTAATGACGAACTATCTGAGGCTTTGCAATCACATGAGACTACATAGAAACTTCCAAGGCTATTGCACTCGTCGTACAACGGGGCAGGTGTATGCTTTCGGGTGACGGGTATCAGCCAATTAGAAACTGCTTATGCGCAGAATACAAAATCGATAGAGGAATATATATCAGAAGTTTCAGAGGGTACATTGCCTATCCGGAAAGGTTACCAATTAACACCCAAAGAACGTATAGTACGTGAGGTTATTGAGCGTTTGATGTGTAACTATCATCTTGATTGGACACATCTTGCGGAAGATCTTGCTGTGTCGGTAGCTGAGGTGAAGGGGACTATCAATTATGATGTTGAACGTCTGCAAGAGATGGAAAGAGACAGTATTCTTTGTTTAACAGAGAATACTTTAGAGATGACAGGGGAGGAAACCCTTTGTTCGTACCGTAGCTGCTACGCTTGATCCGATGATGGTGGCTACGGATAAAAAGTTTTCAAAGCCGATATAAAGGCTTTACTCTTCCTTGTCGATGGGTAGAGAAATTGAAGAAAAGAAATCTATATAGTATTAATATTATGGAGGAAAGAAAGATTGTTGTTGTTGGTGCTGGCCTTACAGGTCTTACTTGTGCTGCTTGTTTACATCGTAAAGGTCAGGATGTAGTAATCTTAGAGGCTGCCAATCATATCGGTGGACTTATGCAGACGGAGGAGGTTGACAGCTTTGTGATGGAACAAGGACCGAGTACGGGTACTATTAAATACCCTGAAGTGGCTGAACTCTTCGATATGTTAGGTGATCATTGTAAGTTGGAGGTAGCACGGAGTTCTGCTAAATGCCGTTTGATATGGAAAAAAGGACAGTTTCATGCCCTACCTTCTGGACTTTGGTCTGCTATCTCAACTCTCTCTTCACACTGAAAGATAAGTTTCGTATCCTTGGTGAGCCATGGCGTAAGAAGGGAATAGACCCTAACGAGTGTGTGGGAAGCCTTGCTGAACGACGTTTGGGACAATCGTTTGTTGACTACGCAGTCGACCCTTTTCTCTCTGGTGTGTATGCAGGTAATCCTTATCAACTACCAACTCGCCTTGCTTTACCTAAACTCTACGACTTAGAACAGCGTTATGGAAGTTTTATTAAAGGGACTATGGCACTTGCAAAACAACCAAAGACAGACAGAGAGAAACGTGCAACGAAGGAGGTCTTCTCTACTCGTGGAGGTTTTCGTAGTTTTGTGTCAGCATTAGGGAGCATTATAGGTGATGAGAGAATCCGAACGAATTGCAAAGAACTAAGTATAGAGCCATTAGGAGATAAGTGGAAACTATCTTGGGGTAAGAATACGATAGTAGCTGAGCAGGTTGTTACAACTTGTCCTGCCTATGCTTTGCCAAAGTTGTTGAGCTTCTTGTCAAAGGACCAACTTGACGACTTGAGTAATCTTTATTATGCTCCTGTGATTGAGATAGGAGTAGGAATGAAGAATACGAGGGATGTACATTGGAATGCCTTTGGCGGATTAGTACCATCTAAAGAAAAGCAGGATGTGTTAGGGAATCCTTATGCCTTCTGCGTGTTTTCAGGGGCGTTCGCCTAAGGAAGGAGCCAATTACGCATTCTTTATTGGTGGTGCTTGTCATCCTGAATATATCAATAAGACGGATGAAGAACTGACAGAATTGGTTAATACGTCCCTTCATACGATGTTGGGATATCCTAAAAGGTACGTGTGCCGATGTCATTCGTATTTACAGACACAGCCGTGCTATTCCGCAATATTTGCCCGAAACGGATGCTCGTCTTCGTACTATTGATGCCGTAGAACTTGCTTATCCGGGTTTACATATCATTGGTAATTTGAAGGATGGTATCGGTGTGGGCGATAGAATCAAGCAGGCTGTGGATATGGCAGAAAAGATTAGTTTAACGGTATAGTAAAAAAACAAGTTGTTTTGCATGAATACTTCTTTGTTTCAATTTGCTGTCATTTTTAACACTTTGTCTATTCCTCTGTAAACTAACAAGTTAAGTGTTAACGATGGGTGATAGCAGTGACAGCAAATTGAATTTATCCCAATTGACTAAGCAAAAAACACAAGGTCAAACAAGTATATAATATGTAAAAAGCCATAATCCAATAGGATTACGGCTTTTTTATTATTCTTTTCAGTTATGACTGAAAGTATTTTTTTATCCTAATGCAGCTACGTGCTTGCAAAGAGCGAGACTTCAAGTTAGCAGCCTTGTTCTGATGGATAACGTTAGTTTTAGCCAACTTGTCCAACATCTTCTGTACAACAGGATAGAGTTTAACTGCTTCTTCTTTGTCCGTCATGCTACGCAACTTGCGAACAGCATTACGCATAGTCTTAGCGTAGTATCTGTTATGCAAGGTTCTTACCTTGTCTTGGCGGATTCTTTTTCAATGATGATTTGTGATTTGCCATCTTTTGTTTTTCTTTTTATTTTTACTTGTAGTCCCTAGCAGAGTCGAACTGCTCTTTAGAGAATGAAAATCTCTCGTCCCTAACCGATAGACGAAGGGACCTTGGCTGGTTTTGCGGGTGCAAAAGGTAGTTTATTTATTTTAATCAACCAAACTTTTTGGGTATAAATTTTCAAAAGATGGCGCTTTTTTTGTAATTTTGCATTGTTTTTCTATGATTTTTGAAGTCAAAAAGCAATAGTTTTGCGTTCTCTGAAGTTCGGTGATTCATCATTAATTATAGATATGTTTACCGAGTTAGAGGACGTGTTTTCTTTTTATAACGCGCATTCCAAAGACGACAAAAAGGGAAGATTAAGAAGCAGTATTTTTTCAGCCACTGACCTTACTTGACCTTGAGTTTGACTATCGTCCGCGGACTTCTTTGCAGCATATAAAGGAAGTGCGAGTCCTTCGTCCCTACGGCTCTATACCTTTCGACCCAGTGAAGTCGGCTATACTTCTTTTTCTTTCAGAATTCCTTTATTATGTCACTCGTAGCGAACAGCAGAATGCCCACTTATATAATTATGTGTCTGCAAGTATGGAATGGTTAGACGAGGCAGAACATGATTATGCTAACTTTCATCTTGTATTTATGATGCGCTTGAGTCGTTTTGCGGGTTTCTTTTCCCAATCTGGATGCTTATCAGGAGGGTGTTTACTTTGATCTTCTCAATGGTGAGTTTACGACCAGCGCACCTCTTCATTCTGATTATCTTCTTCCCGCAGATGCGTCGGGGATTAACCAGCTTATACGAATGGATTATGAGAATATGCATCTCTTCCGTCTGTCTCGCCATGATCGTAATCGAATTTCTGATATCATATTACATTACTATCGTATCCATATTCCTGATATGCCAGAACTGAATAGTTTTTCATGTTCTGCGTGAGTTGTTCACTTAGTTGCTTTCTTATGTTTACGGGGAGGACAGGTTTATACCATATATATAGTCTTCTTTTGAATTCTTGTCGTGAAAAATTATTTGCGATTGGTATTTTGTTGCTTGTTTTTTTATTACTTTTGTGGACTTGAAGTAATGAATTTCTAACTTTATAAAATTATAGTAATATTAGCTTTTATGAAAACTAACAGAACAGCGTAGCAATATGCTACATGGCGTACTGCTGATTATTTTGTTTGCCTGTGCAGCATTTTATATTGGTGACATGGGATGGGTGAAAGCACTTTCGTTGAGTCCGATGGTTGTCGGAATCGTCTTGGGTATGCTTTATGCCAACAGTCTTCGCAATAATCTTCCAGACACTTGGGTGCCCGCATAGCCTTTTTGTGGAAAGCGTGTATTGCGTTTTTGGTATTATCCTATACGGCTTTCGTTTGACTTTTTCAGGACGTGGTGGCTGTGGGTTTTTCTGCTATTGTGGTTGATGCCATCATCGTGTGCGGAACTATCTTCTTGGGTGTTTTGCTGGGCAAACTCTTAAAGATGGATCGTGACATTGCTCTTTTAGCGGCTTGTGGAAGCGGTATTTGTGGAGCTGCGGCGGTGTTGGGTGTGGATGGTGCCATTCGCCCGAAGCCTTACAAGACGGCTGTGGCAGTAGCGACGGTGGTAATCTTTGGTACTCTTTCAATGTTCCTTTATCCTATTCTTTATCGTGCAGGAATCTTCGACTTGTCGCCTGATGCAATGGGTATCTATGCTGGTTCCACCATTCACGAGGTGGCTCATGTCGTGGGGGCTGGCAATGCGATGGGTGCAGCTGTGAGCAATTCGGCTATTATTGTCAAGATGATTCGTGTGATGATGCTTGTTCCCGTATTACTGGTCATTGCTTTCTTTGTTGCAAAAGAATATTGCAGAGCGTGACGACTATACTGGTGGCAGTAGTAAGATAAACATTCCTTGGTTTGCTATTCTCTTCCTTGTTGTCATCGGTTTTAATTCCTTGAACTTACTTCCAAAAAGAACTTGTCGACTTTATCAACACCTTCGACACCTTCCTCCTTACCATGGCAATGTCAGCACTTGGAGCTGAAACGAGTATTGACAAGTTTAAGAAGGCTGGTTTTAAGCCTTTCCTCTTGCAGCAATCCTATGTTGCTGGCTGATTGGTGGAGGTTATTGCTTGGCAAAAAGTATCTGGTGCCTTTGTTGGGTGTTGGGTGTTAAGTGTTGAATATTGGGTGATGATGATGTGTAAATGTTGATTATTGATGAAGTTACTGGGACTAAAAAACTCCGTTAATTTTTGGTTACTTATGTAGTACAAAAATTAACGGAGCTTTTTATTTATCTTATTATCAGTTAAGCCATTGATACTATCGCAGGCAAAGGGCGAGGTTATTACTTAATAACTAACTTTTTACCATTAACAATATAAACACCCTTAGGCAAGCCCTTCATCTCTTCCTTGCTTGCTTTGGTCAGTCGTTTTGTTCCATCGATTGTGTAGACGCGTCTACAAGCTCTGCTTTGTTATAAACATTGTTCGTAATGCCAGTTGTCTCTATGTATGAAAAATCTTTCCATTCATTAGCTACTTTATAAGCATCAATGCTGGCTTTGGGAACATATACTTTACAATTACTTTTATCAACGCCTCTAAATGTATTTTGTGCCACAAGTTGGTGGTGTGGTTGCTTCACACGAAATATTTGTAAGCTTAGTACATCCGTCGAAGACACTTTCTTCAATTCCCACTACGTCTTTATGGATCCTTACGCTTTCCAAAGAGCTGCAATTTTTTTCAATAGACCTTTACGGAGTGTAGTTGTTGAATTTGGTATATCAATTTGTTTTTAGTTTGCTACATTCAGAAAAAGCCTCTTCTCCAATAGTTGTGACACCATTTGGAATATTTAAAGACGTTAAATGTCTGCACTTATAGAAAGCCCAATTTCCAATAGTTATAACACTATTTGGGATTTCTATAGATTTTATTCCGCAGTCACAGAAAGATTCATTTCCAATAGTTGTGACACCATTTGGAAGATTTATAGATGCTAAAGCATAGCAGTGATAGAAAGCCTGATTTGGAATAGTTGTAACACCATTTGGTATGTTTATAGACGTTAGTGCAGCACACTCTGCGAAAGCGTATTCTCCAATGGTTGTAACACTATTTGGTATGTTTATAGACGTTAGTGCTTCGCACAGAGAGAATGCGCCTATACCAATGGTTGTAACACTATTAGGAATGTTTATAGATGTTAGTGCTGTACACTCTCTGAAAGTTCGATATCCAATCTTTGTGACGCCATCTGGAATGTTTATAGATGTTAGTGCTTTGCACTCATCGAAAGCCTCATCTCCAATAGTTGTAACACTATTTGAGAAGATTTATAGATGTTAGTGCTTTTACATTCTCTGAAAGCACGACGGCCAATAGTTGTGACGTTATTTGGAATATTTATAGACGTTAGTGCTTTGCACTGATTGAAAGCCTCGTCTCCAATAGTGGTAATACTATTTGGAAGACTTACAGAAGTTAGTTAGTAGCAGAAAATGAAAGCATATTCGCCAATACTTGTTACGCCATCAGTTATTATAACTTGTTTGACTTTTTTTGATTAAAGTTCCATGGACTCACAGAAAAATGATCATCATAATTCTTCATTTGTCCTGTTCCAGTAATTGTTAATACGCCGTCATCGGTGAGTTTCCAATTTAGATTATCTCCACATTTTCCAGTTTTTCTGCATTAGCTGATAAGCCTATGAATAGGGCTATCATCAAAATATAAAATTGCTTCATAATTAGTACTTTTATAAAATTAATATTTCATTTTCAAGAGTGTCTATAAAATAAGGCTTTTACAGAGGAATGTTTTTACATTTTTATATGTTTCTTGCCTTCTGCGGTAGCGTATGTTTCTATCAACGGCTTTCTAAACTTTGAATTCTCAATAACACACGATTGCATATAGAGGTTTCGTCAATATTTGAATACAAAGATAGATTATTATAAAAGGTTTATTTTTCTTAGAAAAATTGGTGTGTAAGTTATCTTGCAAGCTATTTTGATGTTACTTTGCTTTTTATGGGTGATGGGTGTTGTAGAAGTGCGCATTAGAGGGAACATGTTTTGTGGTTGAGTGTTGTTTGAAATATTAGAGTATTTAGCATCTTTGATGTATGTATTAAGGCTTAGCACGTGTTGTGCGGAGACTTCGCACAACACGTGCGGAGGCTGAATGGGATTTCGTAGAAGGAGGTCATATATAGTAGGGTGATTATTCTTCAAAGCGAAGTGGCTGGTCGGTTTATGAGGAAGAAGGACGATAAAAAAAGGCTGAGCCTCGGGGGGAGGTTCAGCCTTATTATGTGTACGCTCGGCATGAGCATTATTCTAAATGTTGTTATTATACGAAGCTGATGACACCTTCAACGGGAATCTTTGTTTTCATTGCCCTCAAGGTCGTTGTCAGGTATGCTTATACGCTTGATGTCTTTGACCATCTGTTTGGTACGCTTGTAGGTTGGTGTGTTCTCAACGGCAAGGATAACATCCCTCGTTGTCAAGTTCGTCAGCGGTAAAGCGATAGATGTGTGGACGATGTTTGTATTGAGCATTGTTGTTATCTTTGTAGAAACGGTCACGACGGTCACGACGTTCAGCAGCCTTTTTCTTCTTCTTCGGCCAGACGTGCAGCGTCTTCCAGTGTTTGCTTCTTGATATGGCTACCCATGCCATCAACATCTTCAATACCAAAACCAGTAGCAAGGATGGTCACCTTCACCTTCTTGTCGAGTTCTGGATCAATAGCGAGTCCCCATTTCAATTCAAAGTCGGTGAAGTGGTTCATAAACTCAGTTACATCTCCCATTTCCTCCATGGTTAGACCTTGGTTGTCCTTGTCGTCGCTATTGAAGTTGATAGAGGTAGAATTTTCTTAGCCTTGTAGACATCATTATCGTTGAGTAGGGGAGAGTTGAGAGCATCGTCAATAGCCTGCTTCACACGTCCTTCGCCCTCGCCATATCCAGTAGACATGATTGCAACGCCACCATCTTCGAGTACGGTTTTAACGTCGTTGAAGTCGAGGTTCATAATGCCATGTACGGTAATAATCTCTGCAATGCTCTTTGCAGCAACGCTCAGTGTGTCGTCCGCTTTACGGAAGCCATTGAGGAGGCTCAGTTCGGGATAGATTTCTCGTAGACGTTCGTTGTTGATAACGAGTAAGGCATCGACGTGTTTTGCCATCTCTTCGACACCATCCAGTGCTTGGTCAATCTTTTTAGCTCCCTCGAAACGGAAAAGGAATGGTAACGATACCCACGGTTAATATACCCTAATTCCTTGCTGACACGTGCAATGACAGGAGCGGCACCTGTACCCGTACCACCACCCATACCGGCGGTGATGAATGCCATCTTCGTACCGTCATTGAGCATGCTCTGAATATCTTCGATAGTGTCTTCGGCTGCTTGGCGTGCTCGTTCGGGACGGTTGCCAGCTCCTAACCCTTCTTTACCCTAATTGTAGGTGTACAGGGACAGGAGAGTCGTTAAGAGATTGAGCATCAGTGTTGCATAGGACGAAGGTTACATCGTGAATGCCCTCTTTGTACATGTGGTTTACGGCGTTGCCACCACCACCACCGACACCAATTACTTTGATGATGCTATTCGCTACATCGCTATCGCCAAACTCTAATATATCCATTTTGTTATTGTTGTCTGCCATAACAGTATGTTGTCTATGTTTATTACATGTGTTCTTTTGTGAGTGGACTTCTGATTACTCTTCATCCTCGCTTATAATTATTTTTCCGAAATCCTTCACTTTGCGTGAGAATTTGTTCCAGAGGCTATTACGACGCTTCTCTTCTTCTCTTTCGCGTGCTCTTGCTTCCTCTTCTTCGCGTAGTTTGCGCTCTTCCTCTTCACGTTTGCGACGTTCAGCTTCGGCTTTCTTCTTCTCTTCCGGAGTAGGCACAATTCCTTGTCCTTGTCTTGTAGGAGAAGCAGGCGTGTAGGGTTGTTCAATTGGTGTTGCTGTTGTTACTTCGTCGTTGTTGAAGAGTGTGTTTTGAGCAGGGTTGTATTCAGCACCAGCACAATTCATATCGCCTTTTGCGAGCAGTCCAAGAATAGTGTTCATGTCACCATCCTTAGCAGTGATTTCGGCATTGCTTGATAGAATGGTGTGTGTTACAAAGTTGGCTTTTTCTTATCTTTGTAATATGCGTTATGTTACGTATGCAACGCTCAATGTTTTTTTAGATTCATTCCTCCGCCAGTGATGATGATGCCACCAAGGAGTTTGTCGGCGTAGTCAGATGGAACTTGACACCATGCATTGTCAATAATCTCAGTAATACGAGCTTCAACGATTTCAATGAATTTACGACTCTCGACAGAGCGTTCTGTATCAATGGAGTATTTTAGGTTGTTGTCAATTTCATTGTTTTTCGGTATAGGCAGAAGCATACTTAATCTTCATCGCTTCGGCATCTTTCTCTTCCATTTGTAGACTGGCAATGTCCTTTTGTTATGTTGTTGCCACCCAATGGAATAACGGCTAAGTGTCGAAGAATATTCTTATAGTAGACTGAAACGGTTGTTGTATCTGCACCCAAGTCAATTAATACACAGCCACCACGTTTTTCAGCCTCACTCAGTACTGCGTCGGCTAAGGCCAAAGGTGCAAGATACATCTCGGCGATAGAGATACCAGCTTTTTGGAAACAGTTGTTAAGGTTCTCATAGAAGGCTTTACGCCATAGGATGTTGAGGAAGTTTCCTTCAAGATGCGTAGCCTTAATGCCAACAGGGTCGAGTACAAACTGGTTGTCAACCTTATATTCTTGTGTTGCAGCATCGAGTATCTCTTGGTCGTCGTAGGTTTCACCTCGGTTAGAATCCATCAGCTCATTAATCATCTCAGAAGTGATGATAGTGTCAGCTGTTAAATCTTTTTAGTACAACATTTCGTACGCTTCGTATAGACTGTCCACCAACACCAATGTAAACCTGAGAAATCTCATGTTTTAATTGTTTTCTTAGTTTGTTGATGATGCCAGTAAGACACTGTCCGGTCTTGTCGATGTTGTAGACGACACCCTTACGAATACACTGTGTTGCGTCTTCTTTTACAACGGCAAGTACTGATATACTGCCGTCAAGGTTCTTTTTGCCAGTGATTCCTATAATCTTTGTTGAGCCTAATTCAATGGCTACAATGAACTCTGCCATATTTGTTTATTATTATGTTTCTTGTGTTTATATTCTCAAAATGAAAGTTCTTTATTCCGTAAGTCCTTCTGTGGATTCTTCTTGCCGTTTAAGTTCCTTACGTGCTTTTTCTCTTTCTTCTTCCTCAGTACGTTGTTTGTTTTCTACTTGTTCAGAGGGAGCTTTTTTAAGTATTGCGTCTTTTTTTCTGCCTTTTTCGTCTTTCTCATTATGCTTCTTACAGATGATTTGGTTGTCAAACTCTATATTTATATAAGAGTATTTGTTCCATCCAGCTTGTGAAAGACCATATTTATAGAATTTCTCTAATCGTGACAACTTCTTCGTTACAAAGATGTTTATATCATGCTTTCGCTGCCATGGTCCATTGTTTTTAGGAAGGTAACCAAGGAAGATGATATGATTGCCCACTCGTGGTACTAATTCGATGCCTCTGTCGGGTAGTACGTTAATTTGTTCTATTTGGTTCAGCCATAGCGGTGAGGAACTTATAGCCTTAGCAAGAGGAGCGATGTATAGACGTGCATAATTGTTGCTTATGTTGCCTGTCGCAATGATTAAGTCGCTCGTGTATTTAGAGTTAGGGAGTATTCCTCCATTGTCATCAAGATAGTAATCAGCCCCGTTGCTACTCATAATGCGGATAATTGGCATGCGCTGAGTGATGTTGATGTTGATATGTCCATCTTTTTGTTTTTGTAACATTGGGCGGTATTGATGAATGGTCCAACTTTTAGGGCTTCCTCAATACGACGTGGGTTGATGTCAGCTATCTTTTTGTTGAGAGGGTATAGGTGGGCTTTCTCTAAGATTTGTTTAATTTCGGTAGCGGTAAGGAAACCTGCATTGTTAGAGTCAGAGATATTTATGTTCACTTTGGTACACAGCAATTTACTCTCATCGGGATTGTTCCATGAGGTAACAGCCAAGATGAGATAAATAGCCAGTACTAAGTCTCGTAGCAGTGATAATTATCTTTTTCCACTTAATGCGCATATATTCTCTTTTTTTTTTTAAGAGTGTTTGCTTTCTTACGTTTACTTATGGTTGAGTATCTTTGCAATTTCGGGAACATAGTTGTCAAGATTACCTGCACCCAACACAACCAAGACGTCAAAGTCTCTTGACTGTACGAAGTCAAGAACCTCCTCTTTCTTAATCATCTGTTTCTCAACGTTAGGATTGAGGTTGTTGTATATGAGTTCGCTCGTTACACCAGGTATTGGTTCTTCGCGAGCAGGATAAATCTCAGTTAAAACTACTTCGTCAAAATGACTGAGTGCATCAGCAAACTCTTTGTGGAAGTCACGTGTTCGAGTGTAGAGGTGTGGTTGGAAGATTGCTGTAATCTTCTTGTCTGCATAGAGTTCTTTAAGGCTCTTAGCACTCTGTAAAAATCTCCTTAGGGGTGATGTGCGTAGTCAGAGAGTAAGACGTGTCGGTCGTTCTTAATCTTAAAGTCGAAACGACGATCAACACCGCCATACGTCTTCATACCATTGCGTAGCTCTTCTGCCGTACAACCATTGAGTTGTGCCATTGCCATAGCTGAGATGCCATTTTCGATGTTGATAGGAATTGGTTGACCAAGTTCTACATCTTTAATGTTCTCAATTGGAGAAATGAAAGTCAAGGTGATGGTTCCGTTTTCAATTCGTATGTTTTCAGCGTGGAAGTCACCTTCGTCACGGCTGTATTCATAGACTCTAACGTCGTCTTTTACATTTTGGTTTCATCTCTAAACCTTTGCGGATAATGAGTGCACCACCTTGCTGGATGAGTTCTGTGTAGTGACGAAAACTCTCCAGATAAGCCTCTTCTGTGCCATATATATCTAAATGGTCTGGGTCGGTAGAGGTGATAACGGTCATCCAAGGGCGTAGCCAATGGAAAGAACGATCGAACTCATCAGCCTCTGATAACAACGTAATCGCTGTGGTCGGAGAGGATATAATTGGTGCCATAGTTCTTCGAAATGCCACCAAGGAAAGCATTACAGTCTAAATGACTCTGGTGCATGAGATGTGCGCACATACTGGAAGTTGTTGTCTTTCCATGTGTTCCCGCAAAGCAAAGGCCCTTGTGTGTTCGGGTGAGTGTGCTGAGAACCTGTGCACGTTTCTGATCTCAAAGCCATTCTCATGGAAGTAAACCAATTCTGCGTGATTAGTAGGAATTGCCGGAGTATAGATAACCAGTGTTGAGGTTGGCTCTTTGCATGCAGCAGGATAAGTTGAACATTCTCTTCATAGTGAATGTTCATTCCTTCTTTCTCCAAGGTATGGGTGAGGTCGGATGGAGTTTTGTCGTATCCTGCGACTATTAATCCTTTATGTAGGAAATAGCGAGCGATTGCACTCATACCGATGCCACCAGCACCTACGAAGTAAACTGATTTAATATCTTTGACTTCCATGTGTTATATATTCTTTTCTTTTCTTTATTTGGGATAGACTTGCGTTCTATTTTGTTCCCCTTTGAGGTTGAATAGGGATTAAGCCTTGATGAGTTTGATAACCTCGTCAGCAATAATCTCAGCAGAGTTTCTCAATCCCATTTTCTTTTACATTTTCGCTCAGACTTGCTAATTTCTCGTCATTTGTTATAGTATCGAGTGCAAGTTTTTATCAGAGTGTCAGGAGCTTCAATATCCTTTACACAAAGTGCAGCATCTTTGTCTACCAACGCCATAGCATTCTTGGTCTGATGGTCTTCTGCCACGTTTGGACTTGGAACTAAGATGACGGGTTTGCCAATAAGTTGGAATTCGCTGATAGAACTTGCACCAGCACGGCTGATAACAAGGTCAGCAGCCTTATAAGCAGCACCCATGTCGCTGATAAAGTCCATTATCTTTAGGTTAGGAAGTTCTTTACCCTTCATAGAATCCAATATCTGTTGATGATAGAACTTACCAGTTTGCCAGATGAATTGGACGTCTGAGTTTTTGTATAAGGTTGAGGTGTTCTATGACAGAACGATTGATAGTTCTTGCTCCAAGACTACCACCAACGAGGAGGATTGTCTTCTTGTTTGGGTTCAGTCCGAAGCTCTTACGTGACTCTCTCAGCAGAGAGTGGGGTAGAGAGGACGTTCTGTCGAACAGGGTTACCTGTCATAATAATCTTATCAGCAGGGAAGAAACGGCTCATACCTTCGTAAGCAACGCATATCTTCTTCACACGTTTAGCCAACAACTTGTTGGTAACACCAGCATAAGAGTTCTGCTCTTGAATAAGACATGGGACTCCCATTTTAGCACACTGATAGAGTGTTGCTCCACTGGCATAGCCACCCACGCCCACGGCAACTTGTGGTTTGAAGTCTTTAATAATCTGGCGAGCCATGCGAAGGCTCTTCCACAGTTTGTAAAAGTACTTCAATATTTTTAGTTTGTTAGCTCGGTTAAATCCTTTGATAGGTAGACCTTTTATTTCATAACCAGCAGCGGGAACACGTTGCATTTCCATACGTCCATCAGCACCTACAAAGAGGATTTTTGCCTCAGGATGTTTAGCTTTTATAGCATTGGCAATAGAAACTGCAGGAAGATATGTCCTCCCGTTCCACCACCACTAATGATAATTCTTAACCCTCGTCCATTTGCATCTTCTTTATCTCCTACAAAGGTAATCATTTTTATCTTCTTTCAACTTTGTGCTTCCTTTTTGTTCTTATTGGTAAATTAGGCTACTACTTGTGAAAGTTTCTCAGATGATACGTTCTCTTCTTTCTTTTTCTTTGCAGAACGGCTCACACTAAGTATTACGCCTATGTAAACACAATTAATGATGGTTGAGGTACCACCCTTGCTGATAAGTGGGAGGGGTTGTCCAGTCACTGGTGCAAGTCCAACAGCTACTAACATGTTGAATAAAGCCTGTGTGACTAAGAGGAAAGCAATGCCCATAGCAAGAAAAGCAGGAAGTTGTTTTCGCATCGGTTGGCAATAATTCCCGTCCTAAACAGAAGGATGATGTAAAGTAGTGCCACGATGACTGCACCAATGAGACCTGTTTCTTCAATGATAATGGCATAGATAAAGTCTGAGAAAGCCTGTGAGAGGAAGTCACGTTCGTTAGAGTTTCCTGGTCCTTTTCCTATGATATTAGATGAGGCAATGGCAATATTAGCATGTGCCACCTGCGCATCTTTGTCTAAGTCATAGTCTTTCGGTGCAACATATTTGTTATCAAAGAATTTTTTGATACGCGCCTTCCAAGTGTCAGCACGGTGAAGTGTTTTACTGATGAAACCAGGAGATTCTTTCTGCTGTTCAGCTATTGTTTTGTTCCGTAAGGTTCTGTTTGGTAGAAAGTTCCTCGTCAATGTTTTTTTGTCTGTCTCCAACCAGCATTACCATAGATAGTGCGAAGACAGCAAAAAGACATGATGCAGATAATCAGCATCGTTATTTGTTTTTTGGGAACTCTTCCTACAATCATCATGAGTAATACGGTAAGTCCAACGAGCATGGCGGTTGATAGGTTCTCAGAAACAATCAATAAGATAATAAACCCTGAAATACCAATGATAAATTTAAATGCCTTGCGATCAGCACCATGTTCTGTCTGCATTGCACTAAGTATTTGTGCAACAGTTAATACTAATGCACCTTTTAGCCAGTTCCGAAGGTTGGAACTGTATACCAATAAAACTTATCCATCGGCTTGCCCCATTCGTGCTTTGTCCTGCGACCATTACCCACATAAGCAAGATTATGGACATAACAAGTGCGATTGGTGTGACAAGTTTGAAATATCGGCATTTGACATTTAATACAAACACCATTATGGTTACTCCGACAACAAGAATGCTGCAATGGTATATGATAGGACTCCAGTAGTTTCCGCCTTTGTATGATAGTGAACTCGAGGCAGAATAGACCTCGATGATGCTTATGATACATAGGAAGAAGAATATCATCCAAATAACCTTATCGCCCTTGAAGATGTTACTGAGAGATATATTATTCATTATTTCGGTTTCCGTTGATGGGATAAATATGCAATGATGTTAAGGTTTATAAAGCTCTTACATAGTTTTTGAATTGTTCGCCACGATCTTCCATGTTCTTGAATAAGTCAAAGCTTGCGCAACATGGACTCAATAGAACGGTGTCTCCCGGTTTTGCTAATTCAGCACAGGCTGCAACACAATCTTTCATTGAATGTGTGTCGCGTACGGGAATACCCAGATTGTCGAAGTTGTCATGAAGTTTCTGGTTGTCTGCACCAAGATAGACAATGCCAGTACACTTCTTTTTAATTAACTCTTTGATACTATCGTAGTCGTTCCCTTTGTCTTTTCCGCCAATGATGAGGATAGTTGGTGTACGCATGCTTTCGAGTGCATACCAGCAAGCGTCAACATTCGTTGCCTTTGAGTCGTTGATGTATTGTACGCCAGCAACCTTGCATACCTTTTTCCAGTCTATGCTCAACGCCAGGGAAGTCGCTTAGACTCTTACGTATATTCTCTTTCTTAATACCGCTGATGTTTGAGGCTATGCCAGCAGCCAAGGAGTTGTAGATGTTGTGACGTCCAGTGAGCGAAAGGTCCTCTTGTTCCATGTTAAAAGGCTCTGGTTGCTCAATGGTGTATTGTCCTTCTTCGATATAACCAATACTGCCATTTTCTTTTAGTTCAGAGAAGGGATAGCGTACGGCATGAACGTCAAACTTTTCAAGCTCTTTCTTGATAACAGGGTCGTCATTCCAATAGATGAAACAATCTTCCTTTGTTTGGTTCTGAAGGATACGCATCTTTGAGTCAGCGTAATTCTCAAACTTAAAGTCGTAGCGGTCCAAGTGATCAGGAGTGATATTGAGTAGGATGGCAATGTTGGCACGGAAGTCGTACATGTTGTCCAACTGAAAACTACTCAACTCAATGATGTAGTATTTATGTGGGTTCTCAGCTACTTGCAAAGCGAGGCTATTCCCAATATTTCCAGCTAAGCCCACATCATATCCAGCATCTTTGAAGATATGGTAGATGAGGCTTGTGGTTGTTGTCTTTCCATTACTTCCAGTGATACATATCATTTTAGAGTCGGTGTATCGCCCAGCAAATTCTATTTCGCTAATGATGTGCGTACCTTGTGCAATGAGTTTCTTAACCATGGGTACTTCGTTAGGAATACCAGGACTTTTTGATAATCTCATCAGCATTGAGAATTTTTCTCCTCTGTATGCTGTCCTTCTTCCCACTCGATACCATGGTCGTCAAGTAGTTTTTTTATACTTGTCCTTTATGGCAGACATGTCTGAAACAAAGACGCTCGAAGCCTTCTTTCTTTGCCAATATGGCTGCGCCAGCTCCACTCTCACCCGGCACCAAGTATTACTATTCTTTTCATATTTATTTCCTTTCCTTACTCTTGCTTATGTAATGTTCTTGTTGTTACCTCACTTAAGCTTAATTTGTTAGCTATCTTTGGTGTTTTTGTTGAGTATGCGCACCAGTTGTGCTAACGGTCCGCACAGTTTGTGCTAACGGCTCGCACACCTCGTGTTTATCTTATTTTAAGTGTGATAATGGTCATAGCTGCGAGGATAATCGTTATGATGATAAAACGTAAAGTTATCTTACTCTCATGTACGGCACCATGTGGTTTCTTGAAGAGATATTTACATTCAGGGTCAAGTTGACTATCCTGTGTGCGGAAGTTGTCATGGATTGGTGTGCGTTTGAAGATACGCTGCTTTACACCTTTGCGTTTTCCTAATTTATAGTACCACACTTGTACGATGACGCTAAGGCTCTCCACAAAGAAAAACACCGCACAGAATGGGTAGTAGTAATTCTTTGTGAATGATGATGGCACCTACGGCAATGATACCGCCAATGGTAAGACTACCAGTGTCGCCCATGAAGACTTGTGCAGGATAAGCGTTATACCATAGGAAGCCTATCAAAGCTCCGATGAATGCCATGAAGAACACGACCAGCTCTTCTGAGCCGGGGATGTACATAATGTTTAGATAAGCTGCGTATTGTATGTGACTACTCACATAGGCTAATATTCCCAAGACAACACCAATGATAGCGGAGTTCCCAGCACACATACCATCCATACCATCGTTGAGGTTTGCACCATTTGAAACAGCAGTAACGACAAAAGATAGTCATGAGGACGAAGAGTATCCATCCTCCCGCAGTCTTATAATCGCCCAAGAAACTCATAATCTCAGAGTAATCGAGGTTGTGCTGTTTGACAAAATGGAATGGTTGTCTTTAAGGTCTTTTCTGCCGTTGTGTTATGTTTTTACGACAATCTCTTTACCATTCTGGTTTGCTACTTCAAGGTTTAGATTGGCCTTGATGTCAGGCGAGGTCCATAGTACTAAGCCTACAATCAGTCCGATGGTAACTTGTCCGACTATCTTATACTTACCTTTCAGCCCTTCCTTGTCATGCTTGAATATCTTAATAAAATCGTCCATACCTCCAAGGAAGCCCAACCAGATGGTTGTGACAATCATTAGCAAAAGATAGATGTTGCGCAATCTACCTAACAATAGGATAGGTATAAGGAGTGCAACAATGATGATGATACCACCCATTGATGGTACACCAATCTTATTGACACCGAAAGGGTCGATTTCAGCATCACGCTGTACCTCTGTGATTTGTTTCTTTTTTGAGGTATTTGATAAAGCGTCTCTCCAAACCATGCCGAAATAATCAGTGCTAAAATCATCGCTAAGATGGAACGGAAGCTGATGTAGCCCCCAAAGGTGAGAGCCACTGATGCCAAACTGGTCAAGCCAACGGAAGATATAGTATAACATTTTGTTTCAGTTTTTATATTGTTTTTTTGCTACAAGTTGCGAGAAACTTACTTTGTCAATTTACTGGATACCGAAGATTTCACGAATAACCTCATGGTCGTCGAAGTGATGCTTCACACCATTTATCTCTTTGGTAATTCTCATGTCCCTTACCAGCAACAAGGATAACATCACCTTTCTTAGCCATCATGGTTGCCGTGCGAATGGCTTCTTTACGATCGGTAATGGTGAGTACTTTCTTGCGTTGTGTTGCGTCAAGTCCTGCAAGCATATCTTCGATGATTGCTTGTGGTTCTTCATTACGTGGGTTGTCGCTTGTCAATATAACAGTGTCGCTTTGTTTAACGGCTTCTTGTGCCATTAATGGACGCTTTCCTTTATCACGATTTCCACCAGCACCGCAGATTGTGATAACTCGGCCTCCTTTATTGTCAAGTACGTCGTGAATAGCACATAGGACATTCTCTAATGCGTCAGGGGTATGAGCATAGTCAACAACGGCTGTAAAACCTTCTGGTGATTGGATGGGCTCTAATCGTCCATTTACACTTTTTCAGTTTGCTCAACGTAATCAGCACTTCTTCTGGCTGTTTACCTAACATGATGGCAGTGCCGTATACCGCAAGTAAATTGCTGACATTGAACTTGCTGATGAACTGTACTCCGACTTCTTTACCATCTATTTCGAGATACATACCCTCGAAGTGACACTCCAGTAGTTTTGCGTGAAGTCTGCCATTCGCTTGATAGAATAGGTCTTGATGGTTGCCTTTGTGTTCTGAACCATAATCATACCATTCTTATCGTCAGCATTGGTAATAGCAAAGGCATTCTTTGGCAGTCCGTCGAAGAACATCTTTTTGGCATCACGATAGTTCTCGAATGTCTTGTGATAGTCGAGATGGTCACGTGTAAGGTTCGTAAAGATACCACCAACAAACTCTAATCCTCCAATACGATGCTGCTGGATTGCATGACTTGAACATTCCATAAAGGCATATTCGCAGCCTTCCTCAACCATTCTTGCAAGTAGACTATTAAGTTCTATGGGGTCTGGTGTAGTATGACTTGCTGGTACTTCTACATCGTTAATGTAGTTGCAGACAGTTGAGAGTAAGCCAACCTTGTATCCAAACTCACGAAACATTCTGTACAATAATGTTGCAATTGTTGTTTTGCCATTTGTTCCTGTTACGCCTACCAACTTTAGTTTGCGTGATGGTTCGCCATAGAACATTGTGGCTACCTTGCCAGCTTCTTCTTCTGTTGAGGCTACCTGAACATAGCTTACTTTTTCATTTAGTTCTTCAGGCATATCTTCAAGTAAGATTGCCGAAGCTCCTAATTCAATAGCCTTGTTGATGAATTTGTGACCATCTACTTGAGTTCCTTTCATCGCAATGAATAGATGACCGTTTCCAATCTTACGACTATCAATGTTTACGTCTTTAATCTCAATATCCATATCACCCTGACTGGTGATGACTTTTGACGTTTTTGAGTAACTCGCTTAACTTCATATCTTTATTTCGTTCTTATTCTTTACTTATTGAATATATCTGAGCGTTGGACTTGATAATTGAATGCTTAACTCATTTTAAGTTCACATTTCATGCCTGCTTTGACTTTTTCGCCTGGTGCAATACTCTGCTGTATGACTCGTCCCCTGCCAGTAATAATGACTTTTTATGCCATGCTTTTCCATTAGGTAGACTGCGTCGCGTGCACCCATTCCGTTCACGTTAGGAACGAGGTGTGCCTTAGGGTGTTTCATTTCTTTGAAAGGTTAGTGAACTCCCACGTTTTTATCGTGTTGCCCCATATTGGGTTGCTGAAGGGTAGGCACCATTCCATCCATTAGTTATGTGAAAGCCAAGGCTACTTAATACGTAGTCTGTTGCAAAAAGATTACCGGTCTTTGCTGTTGGTATTGCTACGGAAGAAGAGTCATGCGCATCGGTTATGTTCAGTTTCAAACTCTGTGCCATAATTCCTTCTGCAATATTGTGGAAAAACAACACCACTCATACCACCTCCCGATGCAGGAATACCTGTTTTTTTGAATGCAAACGATACAACTATAACGGGGGTTTGTCGGCAGGGAAGAAGCCCGCAAAGCTCAGGAGGTAGTTTGTGGCACCATTCTTATAGCCTAATGCTCCCTTTGACATTTGTGCAGTACCAGTCTTTCCTGCTACAAGGAATTTGTCAGAGCCAGCTTTCTTTCCAAGTCCTTCAGAGACAACCTCGGTTAGAATACGTGTTATCTCCTTTATGGTACGCTCTTTTGCAATACGTTCCTTTATCACCTTTGGTGGGTTGTCATAAACGACTTTGCCATCTTTCACGATCTGTTTCACGAAACGAGGTCGCATGAGTTTGCCGCCATTAGCAATTGCATTATAGAAGGCGAGCGTTGAGATGGGTGGTATTTGTGTTTCGTAACCAATACTCATCCATGGTAGAGCTGTTGCACTCCAATTGTCATACTGACCATGACTGTTCTTGTGAGGCATACGGATTCTTGCTGGTGTAGAACCAACAATTGGAATGTGGAAATTAGTTGCCAATCCTAAGTCATAAATACCTTTGAACGAACTTCTCTGGGTTAGCGTGATAGTATGTGTCTATGATACGACTGACACCAACGTTCGAACTGTATTTTTAAGGTCCAAGGAAGTGTAAGCGTACCATATCCGCCACGTGTCCAGTTGTGGTCTTTCATATCTCGTCCATACATCTTCCAAACACCTGCTCCCGTTTCAACTGTGTACATGGTGTCAACGAGTTCGTCGTCAAGTATGGTCATGATAGAGGCGGTCTTGAAGACAGAACCAGGCTCTAACAAGTCGCTTACTGCATGATTCTTTACCTCTTTATATTCTCCATTAGCACATTTGTCTAAGTTGACAATAGCTTTTTATGTCGCCAGTAGCTACTTCCATCACAATAGCAACACCAACATTGCCATTTACGGTTGGCTTTTTTAGCTCTTCTAATAAGGCACGCTCAGCCAAGTCTTGTATACTTACATCTATGGTTGTGATGATGTCTGAGCCATCAATAGGGGCTGTGTCAGTGATATCAAGGAACTTGTTACGAACCTTACGGCGATGTATAATACCATTTGTTCCTCTAAGGATAGAGTCGTAGGAAAGTTCTAAGCCGCATCGTGCTGTGTCTTTTGCACCGAACATATCACCAATGGTGCGTTGGGCAAGTGAACCAAACGGACGACGACGGGCGTTGAATTTATCCCAATGAAAGCCACTCTTATATTTTGATAGTCTGAATATAGGAAGGCTTTGTATCTCTTTAAACGTGTTATAATCAATACGTTCGTTCCATATAAGCCAGTGTTTGCTGGTTTTATGATAGCCCTTCAATAGATGTTGCTTGAAGTAAGCAACCGACTTCTCAGGGAAGATGTCGTTCAAACCCTTACTGATGTAGTTGATGCTATCAACAAATGCGGTGTCATTCCCAGCTTCTTTGAGAGCATTGAAGTCCATATACACTTTAAACTCAGGTAAGGAACTTGCCATGAGTTGTCCGTTACAACTTAAAATGTTCCCTCTGGTAGGGGGGACGTTGACGCTATCTTTCTTTTGTGAAGCAGCAACTTCTAACCAATAAGCTCTACCAGCTGTCATGGTATAGGTCATCTTAGCAATAATTGCTACGGCAATAAGCGACATAATAATTGCTATTATGCTGTAACGAGGCATTACTTTATTACTATCAAACTTGCTCATATTTTATTGCTCTGAAATATCTATAATATAAGGTGGACGATCTGACATCTTAAAGCACACTATCTTTTCTTGTTTTTTTAATATGTCAAGGATATGGCTTTCGCGTGTCTTTTTCTGTTAGTTGACTACTACTCGATAATGCTCTATATTTAGCGTCTTCTAATTCGTTTTTGAAGTTTGTCTATCTCGATAAGGTATTTTTGTACGCTGTATCTATTAGATATATATATAATGTTGAAGATGACGATTATAACAATCAGCCAGATGTTGTTGCGCAAGAGTTGTGCCGATAGAATGTCACCACCTAATATCTTTCTAAGGGTGAAGTTCGAGGATTGTGGTTGTTCAGTCTTCGCGAGCTTGCTCCTCAATAGCAGCTTTGATATCTCTAAGCTCTGTATCATTCTCTTCTTCTTCCTCCTCTTCTATTGGTGTTGTAGTGGGAATCGTCTTCTGTAAGGACTTGTTCTTCTTCTACGACAATCTCCGCCTGCATTGCAGGCTCTGTGGCTTCTGCGCAATCATTATTGTTGGCAGTCTGTGCTTCTGTGATAGGTGTTCCCGTTATTGTTATCCCCATCTTGTTATTTTCGTCATTCATTTGCTTTCTTTTTCTGCTATTCTTAGTTTTGCACTTCGACTTCTTGGGTTGCGTTCTTGCTCCTCGTTACTTGCGGTGATAACTTTGTTATTGACTAATCGGAAGGGAGTTTCTATCCGTCCGAAGAAGTCTTTTTCACCCTTTCCTTCTATGTTGCCCGACTTCATGATGTTCTTCACCATCCTGTCTTCTAAGGAATGGTAGGTGATGACTGATAGCCTTCCGCCTGGACGTAGTAATTGCGTTGCGGCAAGAAGCATCTCTTTTAGGGCATCCATTTCGTGGTTCACTTCGATGCGAAGTGCTTGAAACAACTTTGCCATGTCTTTCTTTTCACGTGTTCGTTGAAAGAAAGGCTCAATGATTGTCAATAAATCACTCGTTGTCTTATAAGTCTTTTGTCCTCTTGATTTCACAATGGCTGAGGCTATTCGACGTGATTGTTTCAATTCTCCATAGAGATAAAATAGGTCTGACAACCGTTCTTCTTCGTATTCGTTGAGAATGTCGGCGGCAGTCAATCCTGCTCGTTTATTCATTCTCATGTCAAGTGGAGCTTCGAAACGAAAAGAGAAGCCACGTGTCTCGTCATCAAAATGATGGCTACTAACGCCAAGGTCTGCCAAGAGTCCGTCTAAACACTCTACACCATGATATTGCATCCAGTTCTTTAAGTATCTGAAATTGGAGCGTATGAAAGTGAAGCGACTCTACTTGTTCATCGCTCAACCCCATCTTGTCTATGTTCTGCTCAGCATCGGCATCTTGGTCGAAGCTGTAGAGATGGCTACCTTCTTCTAAGCGTGAAAGTATTTCACGACTATGACCTCCACCTCCAAAGGTTACATCCACATAGTTTCCATTGGCATGTAGGTTTAGTCCGTCAACGCTTTTCGTTGAGGAGTACTGGGATGTGATAACATTCTGCAGTTTTAATCATGCTGTTGGCTTTTATTGTGGTTGGTTATTTGTTGTTTTTGTGATGGAGAGTCTGGTAGGAGGTTTTCGTTTCTCTCCATAGTTTCCTCCATGGCCTTGCTAAATTCTTCGGCAGATATGAATGGTTCGTTGTCTTCTTTGTTTGCCCAAATTTCAATGCAGTCGTCCATTCCTGTAAATCTAATCTGCTGTTCGATATTAGCCATTTTTTAGATATCGTTTTTGGAATAAGGAAGCGTCCATTCCCGTCAAGTGTTATCATCTCAACGTCTGTAACGTATTGGCGATAAATCATCTGGTCATGGCGGCTCCAACGGCTTAGACGTTTGCGAAGAGTGTCCATTCGTTCGTTCCATACCGACTCGGGGTATAGAACCAGGCATGGTTCGAAGATGTCTTTGCGCAATACCAAAAGATTCTTCGCCAGATGCATTTAGCACCTTGCGAAAGACAGCTGGTAAGAAAAGCCCTTCCTTTTGCGTCTGTTTTTGCTTCGATATTTCCTAAAAAAATCTCATGCCTGTTTTTTATGAAGTTGTATTTGGCTTCAAAGTTACGCATTTTTTCCCCACATATCCCCACTGTACTCCACATTATTTTTAAGAACAACGCCTTTTTTTATGAATATTAACGCTTTATGATTGGTATTCATCCTCTTCGTAATGGTTCAAGTTGGATATAGTGTTATTCGCAAATTGTTGTTATAAGAGCAGATTTTTGTATGTTATGGTGAATTTGTAAATTATTTTTCGTATGACTTGAAGTTAATACATCGTCTTTTAGCGTCGTAAAGAGCCTCTTTCGGGTTGTAAAACATGCTCTTTTCAAGCTCAAGTAACCATCTTTTGAAACCTAATCAAGCATCTTTTCTTCTGTGGTTTCATAAGTGTTTGATTATCAATTTATTATAAGTCTATGTTTTCGTATATTAGTTTGGCTTTTTACAACACTTTGTTTGAACGTTATGTAAAATTTTTTCACACTTTTATCCTGTCTTTATGATGCGAAATTGAGTTAGTTTTTCTTATAAAGTGACAGTTTGGTAAAAGAGTAATTAAACGGATTTGCATTAATTATTTCATTCGTAAACTTTGACTTGTACTAAAATAGTGTTAACTTTTGCAAGTAAATAGATAGACTTACATGAAATTTATTAAACAAGCTGTCGGCTTACTGAATAAGGCATATCAGCCCATTAAGGACAATGTTTCATTCTTTTTCTTCATGTACCTACTTGGTATATTGGTTTCATACGCGGAGTTGCCTAATAACAACCCCCAATGCTACCGTATATAATAATCTATGGTTAGAGTTGTTCCTTGATGTTTATCTCATCTGTGTCTTTTTGGCTTTCTTTCCTGAGAAGATTTGCCGATGGATTCGGACTTTTTATATCATTGCTTACAGTATTAGTCTTGTTGACCTCTTCTGTTGGATAAAATTGCAGTCTACGCTGAACCCATCAATCCTCCTACTTGTTGGCGAAACTAACGAGCGCGAGGCAAGCGAGTTCTTTAGTAGTTATCTTACTTTTGACCTTGTTTTTTCAAGCATCGGACTACTGCTGCTTATTATGTTTGTTCACCTCCTGACAATATTTTGGACGCGGGTGAAATTATCACCAGCTATAAGTTACAAAATAATGGTGGCAAAAACAAATTATTAACCATAGTCATCATATTCTTGGTGGACTTTGTCTTGTTTTTTCTCGGTTGGGCAATTGATTCCTCTCTTCATAATAAGAAAGAAATGGTGCAGATGTTTTCCTTAGACACTATCGGCTCTGTTGAACATGAACTGACAACCGACGACTGCGCACAATTCTATTTGCCTGTTTACCGTCTTGCATTTAGTATTTTCTCCAATCAATTAGCTTCGCAACAAGTTCAACGGCTCATAGAGGCAAAAGATAAGATGGGCGTGGATAGTTGTTCGTTTAAATCGCCAAATATTGTCCTTATCATCGGTGAAAGCTATGGTAAAATTACATTCGCAACAATATGGTTACTTTTATGCCGACAACCCCACGGCAGATTAAACGTGAGAAGTCGGGATTGCTTGTTCCCTTTAAAGATGTCGTTGCTCCATGGAATTTGACCAGTTTCGTGTTTAAGAATGTCTTTTCATTACATGTTGTTGGACAGAAAGGGGAATGGTGTGACTATCCGCTCTTTCCTTCTCTTTTCCGAAAGGCAGGCTACCATGTCACCTTCATCACCAATCAGTTCTTACCCAAAGCTAAGCAGGCGGTATACGATTTTAGTGGAGGCTTCTTCCTAAATCACCCTGAGCTTTCAGAGGCAATGTTCGACTCTCGTAATAGTCAATTATACCGATTTGATCGAGGTCTGCTCGATGATTACGATAAAAAAATCAGCAACAACACAATACTAATCATAACCTTATAATCTTCCATCTTCTCGGCCAGCATGTGAAATATAAACAGCGTTTTTCCAAACGATCGTCGGCACTTTAAGGCAGACGATTATGTGACGAAACGTCCTGAGCTTGACCGTAAACAACGGAGGATTCTGGCCGATTACGATAATGCGGTTCTATATAATGACTCGATTGTTGACGCAATTATCAGTCGTTTTGAAGACCAAGAGGCAGTCGTTATTTATATGCCCGATCGTGGAGAAGAATGTTATGAGGGGCAATCGTGGTTTTCATCTGTCGAAACCACTCTGCTGCTATCGACTACGATTTGGCACGTTATGAGTTTGAAATACCTTTCTGGATTTTTTTGTACGCGTAAGTATGCAGCTAAGCATCCTGATGTTTTTCCAAGAAATTATCGATGCTAAGAACCGTCGCTTTATGACGGATGCTCTACCGCACATGCTGCTCTATTTGGCGGGTATTCATACCAAAGACTATCACGCAGAATACAATCTTCTTTGTCCAGAGTATAACGAAAATAGACCAAGACGTTTAAAGAATACAACTGATTATGACAAACTTGCCCGTCTGTCTAACGCTGTTTTACTTTTCAGGAAGAAATAAAAAGAGGGTTTTTATATTAAAGATAGGAGGTGATGTTTTAATTAAAACGTTTAAGAGAATAGGTCAATTATTAATGTAAAGCATGACAATGTTTATATAAGGTTTTTAGCACAAAGAAGAAGATTTTATCTCCCATTTCATCGAGTAAAAACAATATCGAAACACTTACCCGAATGGAATGTGAAGCCTTACGTGGGCTTGCTATTATTGGCATTTTTCTACATAATTACTGCCATTGGTTAAGACCAATTGTTCAGGAGAATGAATACCAATTCTTCCAACATAATGTGGATGAACTTTATCGTGTGTTGCAAGGTTCATGGAATGAGCTTTTCTTCTTCCATATCCTTTCTTTCTTCGGACATTATGGTGTACCAGTGTTTCTCTTTCTGTCAGCTTACGGATTGACATTGAAGTATGAACAGAGGACGATAACGGGGTCGGAAGTAAAAGTGCAGATAGGAAGAGAGCTGCCTCTCTTTGGCTTTTATCAAATATCATTGGTTGAAACTTTTTCGTATGATGATTGTAGGTTTTTGTCGCTTTTACAATGGTAGACGCATCGTTACAAGCGAACAGCATCATTACAGAATAATGGATATTGTCGGTCAAATGGGACTTTTTAATAATCTTCTGCCTCATCCTGACGATATTATCTGGCCCGGTCCGTACTGGTTTTTGGGCTTATGTTTCAGCTATATATTGTTTATCGTCTTCTCCTTTACCGTCGCCATTGGGCATGGAATGTTGGTTTAATAGTTCTTTGTTTCGCCATTCAATTCATTTGCGAGCCAGAGAGTGAAGTTTTTGAACCGATGGAGGTATAACTTTGTCGGTGGAATGCTACCTTTTGGTGCTGGCTTGCTTTTATGCGAGATATGCACGCACTTGGACTATAGCTACTAACTTAGTGGTTTTCGTACTCTCTATGTTTGCCATCCTACTGATGAGTTTCAATTACCTGACGTGGTATTTTGTTCCTCTTGCAGTTTGTGTCACTTCTGTCACGTTCGTGAAGTTATTAAGTCGTTTGGAAGCAACCATCGAGTGCAAGAAGTTGTCGTTAATGAATATTCTGTCATGGGTAGGCAGTATTTCAGCAGCCCTCTTTGTTTGTCATCCAATTACGAGAAAAAAATATTTATACCTATCTCTAAGGGTGGTGACTATTGGACAGGACTCCTGCTTTACGTTATTGCTTCGCTATGCTTGGCATGGTTGTTTAAGACGTTAATGGAGAAGATTCCAAATCCAAGGATGAAGTAACATCCTCAATAAAATACGATTTTCATCGTGAAAATAAAATGAATATAAAAAGACATTGAATTAGAAAATATAAGCCGGTATCGTGGTGAATTAATGGGGGTAGCCATACTCTTCGTGATTCTCTTTCATGTGGGATTGCCACGTGATGACGCCTTCTTTGGATTAAAGAGAATGGGTAATATTGGTGTAGATATCTTTCTCTTTTTAAGTGGTATGGGCTTATGGTTTTTCTTGGACAAAGAAGCCTTCACTCCGTCAATTCTATCTTCGCCGTTTTTCTACGTATTTATCCAACATGGCTACTTGTTGCCTGCTTGTATTATATACCAGATTATCTCCATCTTGAACTGACGAGGCATCATGGACAAAAGTGTGAATATTATCGATCTCATCAGGGGATATTACGATTAATTGGGACTTCTGGTTACAGGATGAATTGACTTTTTGGTATATCCCTGCCATTATGTTTTTATCTTATCAGCCCTTTTTATATGCGTCTTATCACCAAGCATCCTATTTATCGTTGGCTGCCCGTGATAATGATTATGTGGTGTGTTATCATACAATATGTTACTCCTATTCATGAAGCCGTATGCCATTTGGAAATATTTTGGAGTCGAGTTACCATCTTTTTCCTTGGAATAAACATTGCAGCAGCGGTGAAACGGAAACAAACAATGGAGGGAGAAGCTGTCTGGATGATAGGATTGATATTTGTTATGGCACTTGCTTCATGCGTCTTTCTTGAACAAGTAAAACACGGCTTGTTCCCTCTTTTCCTCGAACGCATGCTCTACATCCCTCTTGCGATTACGACAATAATCCTTTTGAGCCTTGTTTTTATTTATTTGCCAGAACCTTTCAAGAAGACACTTAGACTTTTCGGAGCATTGAGCTTAGAACTTTATCTGATACATGCACACTTTGTGTTAGATTATATTCAACGTAACAACTGGGCTTATTGGCCTACCTTTCTGATGACCATAACCATCAGTCTGCTTCTTGCATGGCTCCTGCAAAAGTTTATAGAACTTGTTATAAACCCAATAGAGAAAAAGGATAATATGAAACAACTCGTACAGCTTATACGTCCACATCAGTGGATTAAGAACTTTATTGTTGCTCTTTCCAGTATTCTTCGGAGGTGCTTTACTGCAATGGGAGGCGGTCTGTTCGGCCTTAATAACAGTCTTATCATTTAGCCTAACCGCCTCATCAATCTATTGCCTCAATGATATTGTGGATGTTGAAGACGATCGACATCATCCTGTGAAATGTCAACGACCGATAGCTTCGGGGGCTGTGAGTATCAAGCAGAGCTATTCCTTGATGGGATTAATGTTCGTCCTTTCGATGACTTCGACTTTTTTGTTATCTTATCACCAACTTGAAACGGCAAGCGTAATCGTTGCTTATATGGCTGTTGAACATTGCTTATTGTCTTCGTCTCGAAGCGATATGCCATCATTGATGTATGTGTTGTAGCTTTCGGTTTTGTTCTTCGTGTTCTTGCTGGGGGATATGCTACAAGTATACCATTGAGCAAGTGGATTGTTCTTATGACTTTTCTTCTTATGCTTTTCTTATCGTTTGCAAAGCGACGTGACGATGTTGTAAAGATGAATGAGACAGGGCATGCTCCTCGTAAGAATACCACTCGTTATAACCTGACCTTTATCAACCAAGCTATCACAATTACAGCGAGTGTAACACTCGTATGCTATATTATGTATACCGTTAGTCCTGAAACCATTCAGAACTTTCATACTGATTACCTTTACTTGACTACGGTTTTTGTTCTTTTGGGACTATTGCGTTATTTGCAAAATTACGGTAGTGGATAAAAGAAGTGGCGACCCAACTAAGGTGATGATACATGATCGTTTTTATGCAGCTTATTGTCTTGGCGTTCGGTTTAGCTTTCCTCTTTATTATCTATGTACTTAATAATAAAAATAGAAGATGAGAAGGATTTATGCTTTTGACTTCGATGGTACATTGACGACTTTGAAGGATACACTCATCGAATTTATTCGTTTCGCAAAAGGAAGTAGGCAGATGTTGTTTGGCTTTTTACTCTTTTCTCCCTTACTTATACTGATGAAGTTGTGTCTTTATCCAAATTGGAAAGCAAAGCAAAAGATGTTTTCTTACTTCTTCAAGGGAATGAATGTTGATGATTTTAACGCACTTTGTAGAAGCTTTGCACAACAGAACGTACAACTATTACGTCCAAAAAGGAAAGGAGAAGATAAGAATGATTCTTGAAGACGAACAAGCAATAGTACTTGTCATTAGTGCGAGCATTGATAACTGGGTACGTCCTTTCTTCGATGAAATCGATAAAAAAGTACTCGTGTTAGGTACTCAGGTAGAGATAAAAGAGAACTACCTTACAGGATGTTTTACTACCAAGAACTGTTATGGAGTGGAAAAGGTGAACCGTCTAAGAGTACTTTTATCCGCATAGAGAAGATTATAACTTGATTGCATTTGGTGATAGCAAAGGGGATAAAGAATTACTTGCTTATGCAGATGAAGCCTATTATAAACCTTTTAGGAATTAAGGAAGAAGATGTTAAGGAGTGAAATGAAGAATAAGGAAAGGCTTGGTGAAATTGTCCGTTTCATTATTGTTGGCTCGTTAGCTGCCGCCATACAATATGGTACATACTTACTAATGTTGTGCTGGATACAGCCTCTCTTTGCTAACACCATAGCTTACCTTGTTAGCTTTATATTTAACTTTATCGCCTCCACTCGTTACACCTTTCGTGTGAAATCGACGAAGAAACGAGGAGTAGGCTTTGCCTTTTCACACATTATTAACTATCTTTTTACAGAGTGTCTGTCTACAACTCTGTCTTTGGTTAGGTGTTAGTAAACAGATAGCTTTAGTGCCTATGTTCGCTATTTGTGTGCCAATTAACTTCCTTTTAGTGCGTTTTTCTAAGAAAAGAAGTAAAGTTGCAGGCTTAATAAGGTTCACGTATCAATTTATTTACGTAAAAATAAACTCTTTTCTATGTGAAAATAATTTTGAAATTAAAGATAGAGGTGTGTCAAAATGTACACATCCTCTTTTTATGCACAAAGCCCTCAACTTTCTCAAAGCCAGGGCTTTGTTATTTCTAAAGTTTTTTTGTACCTTTAGGCATACAAAAAAATCTCATTATGACAAAGGTACACTTTCGTTCTTACATACACAAGAAAATGATTCTTTTTTCCTCAAAGAATCGATAAGGATATCGCAGAAGATGACCCTGTTCGTCTTTTTAGACGCATTGGTGGATAATCTTATGTTGGATAATGTCTACAAACTTTATAAGCCCAGTGGTCGCAAGCCTTATCATCCACAAATGATGCTCAAGGTGCTTCTTTACGCCTATATGAATAATATCTATTCCTGCCGTCGCATAGAGTCGCTTCTCAAAGCGTGACATTCATTTTCATCTATCTGGCAGGATATGAGCAGCCTGACTTTATTACCATCAATCGTTTTCGTAATCGTGTGAAAAAGGAAATCAACAATATATTCACACAAGTCGTATTAGTACTTGCTGCCAAAGGTTTGATAAGTCTTGACGTTGAATATATTGACGGCACAAAGATAGAATCGAAAGCCAACAAGTATACCTTCGTTTGGAAGAGAACCGTGGAAAAGAACCGCGCCAAGTTGCAGGAACAAATACGCACACTTTTTGCTTCAGGTTGATGATGTCATAGCACAGGACAATGCCGCTAAAACTGAAGGTGTCGAGTTTACTGCGGCTCTGCTCGATGAGATATCCGAGGAATTGAACAAGTCTTTGGAATCAGCCCCTGAGCCTAAGACTAAAGAAGAGAAGCAGGCTGTTAGAACCAAGAAAAAACAGCTTAAAGAACTTGAGAAGAAACGTAATAAACTCCAGGAGTATGACCAACACCTTTGAGATTATGGGAGAGAGAAACTCCTATAGCAAGACCGACCCTGATGCCACGTTTATGCACATGAAGGAGGATGCTATGCGGAACGGACAGACTAAGCCTGGATATAATCTGCAGATAGCAACGGAGAACCAGTTTATCACCGACTTTGCACTCTATGCCAATCGTACCGATACACTCACACTACCTTCTTTCTTGGAGTCTTTCAAATCACGCTATCATCGTTATGCCAAGACAGTCGTAGCCGATTCAGGGTATGGCTCCGAGGAGAACTATCTGTTCATGGATGTACATAATATGGAAGCCTATGTGAAGTATAACTACTTCCATAAAGAGCAGCGTCCACGCTACACACCTAACCCATTCAGTCCCGCAAGCCTTTATTATAATAAGGAACAGGATTTCTACGTCTGCCCTATGGGACAGCATATGAAGCGTATAGGTATGAAGCGTTCCCTAACCTCTAACGGATTCTGTTACGTACAGCGTACGTTATCAGGGCAGAACGCTGTGATGGTTGTCCGTTGAGAGGCTCATGTTTTTAAGGCAAGAGGGAACAGAATTATAGAAGTAAACCATCAACTACTAGCACTATAAACAAAAAGGCACGGGAACTACTGACCTCGGAAGAAGGCATCAAGCATCGAGGACGAAGGTGCATAGAACCTGAAGCTGTTTTTGGACAAACAAAAATATAATAAAGCCTACAAGAGGTTTAGGCATTTTTGGGAAAGACAAGGTCAATATGGACTTTGCCTTCTTTGCTATTGCCTTTTAACATAGGGAAAATGTGTAGAAAAACCAATCTCAAAGGAACTAAAAGCCGTTATGGAGCTACTTTTTAGTCACCTTCAGATGCTCTATACAAGTTTATATGGGGTTATTTAAAGCCCAATAAATCATTTTTATATGAAATTAGCAGCATAGCTGCAGTAAATAACGAATTATGTGGAGACAAAGTAAAAGGAATAATAAAAAAAGAGGATGTATTAATTTTTGACACACCCTCTTGTTATTTCCTTTGTTTAATCTGCTTTTAATTTGTACCTTTCCTCTATAAAACCGAAAAGAAATCGTCACAGAAGTAACTTAAACCAAAGGCTATGCTTATTATAGTACATAACGAGACTATGCAAGTCATTTGCTGACCTGCATGAAAAAAATGATACTTTTCCTCTTCGAGCTTAACGCTCACACTGAGTTCCATCGCCAGTCATGTCGTTGGTTAATTTGTCATGACGAGGTCATATGCCATCACAAAGGTAGTAGCCTTTCCATGACTGGTATATTGCGTCATCCATTTATTACGGATGCTTCGATTATGTTGTTGAAATCCTTATAGGATACACTGTCCTTCAAGATGTTCCATGCACAAATAAGCATTTTTCCTTGCTATTGCTACTTGAACTTTCATTCTGTTTTTTTCTTTCTGACTTGTGTCTGGTGGTAGGAGAATCGGCTAAAAAAACAATTCTTGGTGCGACTTGCCCCCCATGAGCATTGTATGATGGTTCGTCGAAGGTATCGGTTTCCATAAGTGATGCGGCGTGATTTAATAGTCTTGTTAGACTGATCATTGCGTGGCTTTCAGTCCACTCCAGGAAGCGAGATGGTTGGCTGTTTCAAAGTGACTCATGTCGGTACCGATTTCTGCAATCAATGATGTAGCGGCCCTCATCTTCACTCCTGGAATTGTCTGTAAATTGTGCAACTGTGTCGAATACTCATTTTCGCAAATGGCCAGCATCTTGTCCATACATTGCTGTTTTGTGTTGCTCTGCTAAGTCTATTTCTGCCTTGAGCTGCCGCATGATATCTCATGTCACATTCTGTAATGCTGCCAGTAAGCGAAGCGATTATAGTTTTTCTTTCCATGGTGATTGATAATACGTCCGTGGATTTCCTCCACGAGCACATTGGGGTCAGTAACTCCTTCGCAGATTTTTTATCTATCACTGCCTTGTAGCTCACACTGTCGGTGTTAGATACATAGTTGCTCAGACGGATGTTACACCGTTGAACGGCTGCGTCCAACTTGGCAAGTTTGCGGATAATCTCATCATCAAGATCATAGATACGCCGGTCGTACTGACGCAACTGTTGGATGCGTTCTGGAGGAACAAAACTACCGTTTACCAATTCCTTTTAGCATGCACTCTGCAATCCATTGTGCATCCTTTACATCACTCTTGTGACCAGGCAATTGTTTAATGAAATAAGGGTTGATGAGTTTCAACTTGAAATGTGGCTCAAGAACTCTCCAAATAGGAATCCAATACACACTTGTGCTTTCCATACCGACTTCTAAAAACGTGATGTGAGAGCATCAAATCACGCATTTCAATTAGTTCTGTTGTTAAAACACCAAATTTCTTCTCGTAAATTTCACCTGTGCTACTCAAAATACAAAGATAAACACTATCTTTGTGCACGTCAAGGCCACATACCGTTCTCATAAGCCTCAATATTTTTGGGTTAAACATGAATTTATCACCCCAAAGATACAAAAAAATGTGACGTAAGAGCACGATAATAGGCGAAGAAGGTAGTGCCCTTGACATTTTTTTCAATCTCGAATGCAAGTTACAAAACGGAACTGTGTGGGGAGATTTCTTTTCAGTTTTTTTATCTACACTGGCTTTATAAATCGAGATTTTTTTATGTAAATTTGCAGTGATTAAATAAAGCAATTCAATGCACATATTCAATATGTTCAAAGTAAAGAAGGAGGAACGTTGGCTGGCTTTTTGTTATGCTGGCAGTATTCCTCACATTCAATGTGTTGTTAATTATCAGCCATTATCATGTTTTATACAATGGGTGCACATGGTGGTTTTTGAGTATCTTTACAAAAACTTCCGTATGTCTGGTTACGATAATTGGTCTTGGATAACAATCTCAGGGATGCGCATCCATTTTATAACTTCTCGTCATCCGTTATATCTCACGTTCCTTTATCCACTTTTATTTATTGAACCACTGGCTCATAGAAGTCTTCGGATATAATTTTGCAGTGTATTTCATGGCAATCGTCATAGTGTTATCAGCATTTTATGCTGTGCTCTTCGCTTATCGAATCTATCGTGAAGTAATGGGATTAAGGAAGTTTGATTCAACTCTTCTTACACTCCTCCTTTTTTCTTTTGGACATGTCCTTATTCCGTCAATGGTACCAGACCATTTTATTGTGTCAATGATGTTGCTATTGATGACTTTTATACATCACTGGTAAAAAGATGAAGAAAGGAGAATTACTGACAGCTTGGCAATCTTTCTTTTTAGCTTTTTTTACTGCGGGTATGGCTACATCGAATGGCGCAAAGACATTCCTTGCAGGTCTATTCGTAAATCGGAGGAAGTTCTTTACATGGAAGTATATCGGTATTGGTGTGGTTTTTCCTTGCCTTTTATTGGTTGGAATTCAGCAATTACAATACTATCTTTTTAGAGGTTCCTCAAAAGTCTGTGATTAGTAATATTGAGAAAGTAAAGCGTCAGAAAGACCCAAAGGGTGTCGATGAATTCTATAAAAAAAGCGCAATGCTTGGCAAAATAGTCATTTGGGACAGACGATGTCAACAGCGTCCATATTCGATTGGCTCAACACCTCAACACCACGTACGACAACATTGATTGAGAATTTCTTTGGTGAGTCTATTCAGTTACATCAGCGTCATCTACTGAAAGATGTTGCATGGGATCGTCCTGTCTTCGTCACCTATAATTGGCTCATCAACTACGTGATAGAAGCTATTATGGTTCTATTATTTGTCTTTGGTATAACACTTGCTTGGCGAAAAACGTTTCTTCCAAATGCTATTACTCTGGTTTGCTTTGCGATATAACTCTGCATCTCATTCTTGGTTTTGGTATAACCGAAGTGTATATAATGGCTGCAGGATGGATATTTATTATTCCAATAGCCTATGGTTATCTTGTGAAAGGACTATCTCGCAAGTATCGGCACTTGCTTCGCGGTTTACTATTAATGATTACATTGTTCCTTTGGATCACAACGGAGGACTAATCGTTGGCTATTTTCTTAACACATAAAAAGGGAGTTATGCGGAATATTTTTTTGCTATAAAACGTTGTGAAAGGTTGCTTTGCTTAGTAGCATTTTTTTGGCCTTTACAATTCTAAACGGACTTATGATAGCCTCACAATTACAGCCTGTTTACCAGAGGTGGAAACCTTGGCTTTTGGGGTTTATTCTTTGATCACTATACTGTTTCGGGCTTTGACAATCTCTCTTATATGACGATGTCACGATGGAAGATTTATTTTTCAACTCTATCGTCACCCGTTATTACCTACTTTTTTTCTATCCTTTCTATCTTCTCAATCACTGGTTGATGGAGCTTACACACACTAATTTTTGCCATATTCATCGAGGCTTTTTCTCAATGTAGTTACGGCCACTTATAGTTGTCTTTTTCGTCTCATCGTATCTTAAAAAGAAGTACAGCGGTTAAGAGAAAAAGACGCCCTCTTGCTTACGGGCTTCTTCTTTTCTTTCGCCTCTATTCTCCTCACCTCCTTTGTTCCCGACCATTTCGTTTTCTCTTTATTCTTCCTTACTATGACGCTATATGTTGCTGGAAGAGCGATGAAAGAGGAGAAAAAAACGTATGAAGGCGTGGCAAACAATGCTTTTTGTCGTTCTTTGCAACTGGGGTTACTTTTTACTAATATTGCAAAAATTGGCTTAGCCGATTTGTTTGTTAACGGCAAGCGTACCTTTTCGAGTCAGGCACTTTCTTCTAAGTTTTATCTTCCCTCTTGGAGCATTGTTCGCCATTTACGCGTACCAACAGTCAACCTTTTGTTGAACCAGATGCCAAACTACAAGCAAAGGTAAAGGAAAAGAAGTTAAAGAAAGACCAGAAGTTTGCTGCCAAGTATGAGAGGCAAACACTGAATTTATGAAGAGTTGTACAGGAACACAAGTAGCGAACGGTCGCTTCTTTGAATGGACAGACTTATCCAGCTCGCGAACTGATGCTATTGTTGAAAACCTCTTCGGAGAGAGCATTCAACTTCATCAAGAACACGTGTTGGAAGATGTAAATAAATCACGTCCTATCATTGTTAGATATAGAAGTACACTTAATTATATAGCCGAATTAATGATAATTCTTTTTATTTTTTAAGTGGACTCATCGTGGGAAGAAAGGATAAATTCCTACAATTATGTATGGCTTGGTTTACCACTGACATCGTTCTACATATTATTCTTGGCTTTGGTATTATCGAAGTTTATATTATGGGTGCACACTGGTTGTTCGTTATTCCAATAGCGATAACCTACCTATTTAAGCGTATCAGACAAAGACGAATGTTGATAGGGGCAAGACTACTTATAGCTGTTTTTAACCCTTACATTAATGGCTTACAACCTCAGCCTTATCATTCCTTTTTATGTTACGAGGTTTTGTTACACCGCATTAAAAAGGCTTCTCGTTTATATAAACAAAAAGGATCTCCTTGTCTATTAAGGAGGTCCTTTTTGTTTGTTCTTATTCCTACTTGTCTCTCTCGGAATAAAGGTTCTCTTTATAAGCCATTACAGGCTTTACCGCAATATTGCCATTTTTCTTATGGCATTACGAAACATACAACCATCTAAAATCTTGTAGAGCTTGAAGAAAGGACGATAGAACCGACCATTCTCAGGGTAAATACTTACCATGATACATTTCACGGAGTGTCTCTGCATCGCGCTTCCAGATGTTTCCTCCTTGTGCTGTCTTCGTGTCTGGGTAGATGCGGATAGCACCGAGGTTGCGGTTGATACGTCTTACTTTTTAGTCCTGCTTCATATACTCTTATCAACCATTCAACATCCATCTTAGCGTGAAATGATTTGTCAATATAGCCGATTTTATCGAAAATCTCACGTCTCCAAAACATTCCCGGTTGTGAGATGTTATAACAACCATGACGGAAGAAGAAATGATTCATTACGATGTGAGTGAAGTTGATAATTTTTTTCCTTCCTTATCCATTTCGACTGTATAGCCATTGGCAAAATCTGTGTCAGGATGGTCTTGATAGAACTTTGCGACGGTATGCAATGTTCCAGGAAGTAATACATCATCGCTGTTAATCCAGCATACAATGTCACCTGTTGCCTTGCGCATACCTTTGTTGATAGCATCGCTCTGTCCTTTGTCTTTCTCGCTGCACCACCATGTAATTTTGTCGGAGAATTTCTTTAATATTTCTACGGTTTCATCGGTAGAGCCACCATCGCAGACAAGATACTCTAGGTTGGGGGTATTCTTGTTCGATGACCGATAGTATCGTTGCTTCTATGAATTGTCCTTGATTGTAGGACGGAGTCACAACTGTTATCTTTGGGTATTCCATTATCTTGTGATTATCAACTTCAATTATATCTGTTTTACTATTCTTGCAGGATTGCCGACTATGGTTGAGCCGTCAGGTACGTCCTTAAATACGACGGCTCCTGCTCCTATGGTCACATTGTTGCCGATACGGATTGGTCCGAATACCGTTGCGCCTGTCATTATTTTCACATTGTCGCCAATTGTTGGACGTCCTTCTTTTCCCTCATGGTGTCCTGTGCCTAAGGTTACTAATTGAAGACAATAGAAGTTTTTACCGATACTTTCTGCATTTAGGTAGGTGGCGTAGTTATGCTCAAAGTGAGCACCTCTGCCGATGGAATGGCACCAAATGTTCAATGTTCGCTCGCCAGGGCACATCCACTTGATGGGGGCAGCCATGTATTCACCCTATCCTATAATAGAAAAGATTACGGAAGGTGCGCTCACGAGTCATGACTTTTATAAAGTTACTCACACCTCGTTTACGGTCTTGCACTTGTAGCAAATCATCATCAATCTTCCCACTATACAGCTTGTAAAGTAGGATATGTGGTATCAACCTCAGCGAGGATGCGGAAAGTATCATGCTTTGAACAAATGGGTTCATCTTCTTTTTTATGCAAATGTACAACTTATTCCTTAATAAACCAAGTACTCCTTTCTACCTATCGTTTGCGTCGAAGCAAATAGTTCAAACATTCCACAAGTATCTTCGAGCCAGCCCACTTCATGATGAAGAAGTAAAGCGTTGCTGCCATAAGGACTCTTACAAGTAAAAAGTATGAGAAGGTTGTGAATAAATGTTGTTGTAAAATAGGTGGCAATCATTACGACTATCGATGCTAAAAGGTAGGGACTAATATCTTTCAGGACATCAAAGAGTCGCAAACCTGTTTCTTTTCCTGCGAAGAATTGCCAAACGAAAAGCCATAAAATAGTCACAATCGTATATGCGCTTACCATGAGAACAACTCCCTGCTGGTAACAACCAATAACAAAGCCTATCTGTGCAAGGATTAAGGCTATTGTACACCACATGTATACAACAGACTTGCCACGACTTAGAATGAGATTTTGATACATTGTATAGAAGGGTAAAAAAGCTCCGCTGATACAGAGGATACGCAGCAGAGGAATACTCTCTGTCCATTTATCAGATATTAGAAGAATGATAAATTCATGCGATATCATCGCTAATCCAAACATAGCAGGAAAAAGACTAAGAATGCCGTAAACCGAAGCATCTTTCGAAACACATTTACTTGTCGTTCTGGGTCCTTGTTTACCTCAACAAGCACTGGTTGCGCTACCTGTGACACTGTGCCAGAAACAAAAGTGCTTGCCATTGTGTCCCATTTGAAGGCCTGAGAGAAGTTTCCTACTACCTTTTGCAGAATATAAACGTCCGAAGATGAAGGTGAGAATATTCTGGCTGATAGTATTGACAATGGTCGTCACAAGAATCTTATAACTAAAAGAAAACATCTTCTTTACTGGCGTAAAGTCGATATGAAAAGAGGGTCGCCAAGGAATGATGAAGAAACGCCACAGACTGGTAAGACAGATGTAAAGTACTTGTTGCCAAGCTAAACTCCAATATGCATAACCTTTTAGTGCAAAGATAATACCCACTACACCTGAAACAAATAGACACGTAATGCGGAGCAGAGCTGTCTCTTTTACCATCATATTCTTGAAGAGGTAAGCTGCGGGGGCTGTACCTAATGAAGAGAAAAGTAGTGAGGCAAATACAAAACGAGATAAATCTATCAGTTCTTTATGATGAAAGAAGTTAGCAATCAATGGTGCTGAGAAGAATAATACGGTATATGAAATCCAGCCCATTATAGCACTAAACCAAAAAGACAGAGTTATAATCATTATCCGTTGGATGCTCCATATTGGCAAGTGCTGCTGTAAATCCACTTTCTTGTAAGGCTCCTGCAATTGCTGTAAACACCGCTAACATCCCCACTAATCCGTAGTCGGCTGGTGTGAGCAGACGTGCTAAAAAGATTCCCTATAACAATATTCAATAGCTGCATTGTACCATTATTCAATGCACCCCAAAAAGAGTCCTTTGGCTGTTTTTCTCTTTTAAGTGTTTCTTTTTCCATTCGCTTCCAGTATTTCTGCAATACTTAATTATCATAAATGCAAATGTAATGCTTTTTCTTTGAAAAAAAGCCAAATCTCTTATCCTTTTGTGTTTGTTCTTAATAGTCATCTTAATCTTATATTATGATATCTTGTAAATTATTTTTCGCATCAAGCAGAATCAACACATGGTCTTTTTGGGCGTGTAAAGGGCATCTTCTCACTTGCAAAAAGACGCTCTTTACGCATATTATTAATGGTCTTTTTAAAGTCTAATTAAGCACCTTTTCTCTTGTGGGTTTATAATGAGCTGATTTACTGTTAGTTATGACCTCGAGTTTGGTAGGAGCTTTGTCGTTAATATAGAGATTATGTTTTTTTGAAATTATGTAAAGTTTTTTTGATATATTTTCTATGGTTTTCAGAAAGTCTTTTTGTGTCGGAGAATGAAAATAAAATAGATAGTGCAGTGTGGGTGCTGTTTGATGAATAACTGAAAGTCTTTTGTTAAATCCATGTGAAAAGTATTTATGTGACAAAGGAATAACTTTTTTTCTCATAAAACATATATTTTTAGCAGAAAAAAAGTGAGCTATTCCAAATCGTTTCGTTATTTTTTTGCATTTTTATTTAGAGAGATTTGAATACATGAGTGTAGAAATAGAGAAAACGATCGATATTGATAGGATACTTAAAGATAAGATGGGAACAAAGGCTAAGTTTGTTCCTTCTTTTGCCGTTAATTTGCTAAAGAAAATCCTACATGAAGACGAGGTTAATCAGTTTCTATGGGAAAGCCGTGGCGTGACAGGTACGGAATGGCTTGCAGAGTGTGTCCGGTATCTTGATATGACATTAGAAATCGAGGGATTGGAAAATCTCCCAGATAAGAATGATGGAAAGCTTTTATACTTTTGTTTCAAACCATCCACTTGGAGGACAAGATGGAGTAGCACTCGGCTCTATTATAGGTGAACATTATGAAGGCAAATTTCGTTATTTAGTGAATGACTTGTTACTTAATCTTCCAGGCTTAAAAACCAGTAAGTATTGGTATTAATAAGACGGGCAAACAGAGTCGTGATTTTCCTCGAATGGTTGAAGCGGGGTTTCAAAGCGACAATCATATATTAATGTTTCCAGCAGGACTTAATAGCCGTAAGATTAGTGGTGAGATACACGATTTAGAGTGGAAGAAGACGTTTATTACAAAAAAAGTGTGGAGTATCAGCGCGATATTGTTCCAATCTTTTTTGGTGGCTGCAATTCTGAAAGGTTTTATCGGGTTGCACATTTTAGTGATAAACATCTTAAAAAGCTAAATTTAGCAATGCTTCTTCTTGTTGACGAAATGTACAAGAATGTAGGTAAAACGTTTCGGGTGGCAATTGGTAAACCAATTCCCTTGGCAGACTTTTTGATAAGAGTCGGACATCGATGGAATGGGCAAAAGTATGTTGAAGATATAGTTTATGAGTTATAGTCTTTCTGCCTCATTAGATGGTAAAAGAATAGGATAAACCCAGCGATAAGATTTAGAGAAAGAAAAAGATAGATAGAATTTATGGAAGAAGAAATCATCCAGCCTATAAGCAAGGAATTGCTCAAAAGGGAGTTGACGCCTGAACGGATGCTTCGTATGACGAACAAAAAGTCATAATGAGATTTATATTGTGACAGCTAAAAACAGCTCCTAATGTTATGAAGGAGATTGGTCGTCTGCGTGAAATCGCTTTTCGTTCAGCGGGAGGCGGTACGGGCAAATCAATGGATGTAGATGAGTTCGATACAATGAATAATTGTTGTAGACAATTAATTGTTTGGAACCCTGAGGCAGAGGAGATTATCGGTGGCTATCGTTATATCTTTGGTAATGAATGGGAATTAGGAGATGACGGGCAGCCTATTGTGGCTACAAGCCACATGTTTCACTTCTCTAAAAAGTTTATGAAACAATATGCTCCTTCACAGTTGAGCTTGGTCGTTCGTTTGTTTCTTTTGGATTATCAGAATGTTCGCAGGAACTCTAAGAGTATTTTCGCTCTGGACAACCTTTGGGATGGTCTTGGAGCATTGACGGTGTTATATCCTGAATGTAAATATTTCTTTGGAAAGATGACAATGTATCCTTCTTATATCCGACGTGGAAGGGATATGATTCTGTACTTCTTGAAGAAGTATTTTTGATGATAAGGAAGATTTGATAATTCCGATTAAACCGCTAAAAATTGAGACTCCAACGGCTGAATTAGATGCGCTTTTTCAAGGTGAGGACTTTTAGAGAGGATTATAAAATATTAAATCGTGAGGTTCGTGCGTTGGGTTATAATATTCCACCATTGGTTAATGCGTATATGAATCTTTCTCCAACAATGAAGCTCTTTGGTACGGCTATCAATTATGGGTTTGGTGATGTTGAGGAGACAGGGTATTCTTATTGCCGTTGATGAAATCTTTGAAGAAAAACGTGTTCGTCATATAGAGAGCTTTGTAGATGAGCATCCTGAATCAATGAGGATTACAAGTGGTGCTAATAATGTTATTTATAAGGAAAAAGAGTTGCGGTAAAACAAATAGAACACAAAGAAAGGCAGGTAATCCATCTTTTAGAGGATTACCTGCCTTTCTTTTGTGTTCCTTCTTCGTGTCTTGTTGTAACTAACATAGATGCGAAGAGTGGCAATGTTTTCGATGAAACCGCAATATTTTTACCTGATGAAGAGTAATTCGCGATACTTAGGAAGGGTCCAAAGCTCATCGCTGACCACTAACTCCAACTTATCAATTTGATAGCGTATTTCTTCCATCTTCGGAGCGATTGTGTCGTGATAAGCAATAGCTCTCTCACGTTGAGAGTCTATCTTGTTTGCTTGCTTACGTGCATTTACAAGTTCTTCAACCCCAGTTTCAATGATATTGGTACGTTCAGCAATCTCACGTATAATCTTAATGTTTCTTTCGCTGAGTTGTTTTCCTTCTACATCACCAAAGATGTTAACCATGTTCTGCACGTTCTTTGCCAACTGACTTTGATAGTGAGTGGCTACGGGGATAATATGATTCATCGCTAAGTCACCCATTACACGTGCTTCAATTTGAATCTTCTTCGTGTAAGTTTCCCATTTCACCCTCGTTACGTGCTTCTAACTCATTGCGTTTCATAACGTTCATGGCCTCAAACATCATGATAGCATCGTCATCAAGGTAACGATCGAAACATTTAGGACAGTTTGCTTCGCAGTCAAGTCCTCGCTTCATCGCTTCTTTCTTCCAGCTATCAGAATAGCCGTTCCCATCGAAGTGGATAGGTTTACATGTTTTTGATGTCTTCACGAATAATGTCAATAATAGCCGAAGTTTGGTCTTCACCTTTTTGCAACCATAGCATCAACTCTTTTCGTTGAAGTTCTGTAATGCTTCTGCAACAGCAGTGTTGAGAACAATCATTGCAGATGCGCAGTTTGCTTCAGAACCAACGGCACGGAACTCAAAGCGGTTACCAGTGAAGGCAAATGGAGATGTACGATTGCGATCAGTGTTATCAATAAGTAACTCTGGTATTTCTGGGATGTCCATCTGTAAACCAGTCTTACCACTAAGGCTGAATATGTTTTCTTTATCAGCTTTTTTTCTATATGTTCGAGAAGGTCGCTAATCTGTTTTCCGAGGAAAGAGGATATAATGGCAGGTGGTGCTTCGTTAGCTCCGAGTCGATGGTCGTTTGTTGCGCTCATAACAGAGGCTTTGAGAAGTCCGTTGTGTTTATAAACCGCCATCAATAAACTTCAACGATAAAGACAACAAATCGTAGGGTTGTCATTAAGTGTCTTTCCTGCTGCATGAAGGAGAATACCATTATCGGTACTAAGGCTCCAGTTATTGTGTTTGCCCGAACCATTAACTCCGTCGAATGGTTTTTTTCATGTAGAAGAACACGGAAACTATGTTTGTGAGCAACCTTCTTCATGAGTGACATTAATAACATGTTATGGTCTACGGCAAGGTTGCATTCTTCAAAGATAGGAGCTAACTCAAACTGTCCAGGTGCAACCTCGTTGTGTCGTGTCTTGCAAGGAATACCCAATTCGAGTGCTTGTATTTCAAGGTCTTTCATGAAAGCTTGTACACGTTCAGGAATCGTACCAAAGTAATGGTCGTCCATTTGCTGGTTCTTTGCAGAGTCATGTCCCATGAGCGTACGTCCTGTAAGCATAAGGTCGGGTCGAGCAAAGTATAAGTCTTCATCTACAAGGAAGTATTCTTGTTCCCCAACCAAGGTTGGTGTGAACCTGCTTTACATCTTGATAAAAATATTGGCAAACTTTTGTTGCTGTGATATTTACAGCATGTAATGATTTTAATAGTGGAGCTTTATAGTCGAGTGATTCTCCGGTATAAGATATAAAGATAGTAGGAATACAAAGTGTGTCTTCTATGATAAATACGGGACTTGTTGGGTCCCATGCAGAATAGCCTCGTGCTTCAAAGGTGTTACGTATACCTCCATTAGGGAATGAGCTGGCGTCAGGTTCCTGCTGAACAAGAAGTTTTTCCTGAGAATTCTTCAATCATTCCGCCTTTCCCATCATGCTCTACGAAGGCATCATGTTTCTCCGCAGTACCTTCTGTAAGAGGTTGGAACCAGTGTGTATAATGAGTTGCTCCATGTTCCTCTGCCCATTTTTCATACCTTGGGCTACTGCGTCTGCGATAGATCTGTCTAATCGTGTGCCGTTATCAATGACGTCTATTAGTTTTTTTATACACGTCCACAGGGAGATACTTGTACATTCTTGCACGATTGAAGACGTACTTACCATAGAAATGTTCTGGACGTTCAGTCGGCGTTTTGACTTCCAAGGGCGTTTTCTTAAACGCTTCCTCGATAGCTCCAAATCTTAAATTTGCCATGTTTTTATCTTATAATTGTAAGTTATGACTGCAAAAATTAATTAATTTCGGGTTATCTGGCAAAAGTATTTTTGGAATATTATTTTTAATAAGCATATATGTGAAAAACAAAGAAAAAAAGTGTATATCTACTCACGTAGACATACACTAAAGCCACTTAACTAAATAACTCAAAAAAATTATTTGACTCAAAAAACATTAGTTAATCTTCTCACGAAGACCATTCTAATTCGCTTTATATGACTATTAACTACTAATAACTATTTAAACGTAATTTGATTACAACTCAATAAATATCTTAATTGACACTGCAAAGGTAATAGTGAAAACAAAGACTTTCACAAAATAATTTGCATGTATTATACATTTTTTTCTTTTATTGCGACTACTCTTTTGTTCTAAAAATTAAGAGCTGTTTACATCCTATAAGTTCTCTTGCAATATGTTTTTTGTAAATTCTTATGCAAACAATCTATTCCTTTTTATATTTGTATGGTTGTTTGTTTACGTTAATTTATTGTAGTTTTTATAACTAAGAGAATGTCGTTGTAAGTGATAGACGATGGACACAACTCTTTGATGGGTATCATTCCACCGTCTGTTCCTTTAACTTTGATTATTCGTTTAATGATGTCTATTTTTCTTTTCATCAATTACATCTTCGAGTTTAACCTCTCCATTTTGGATATATGGAATAAGATGTCCCATGATGGTTGATGCCTTTAAGCCACGTTCTTTGGCAACCTCTTCGACGCTTTTTCCTGCTTTGAAGAGGTTGTAGGTACATTCTTTTCGTGTCTATCTTTTTCTTTAGGTTTCTCCTTTTCATCGTTTAGTTTTCTTTTCTTTCTATTTTTCCCGTCAGATAAGCTGTTAAGGATAGCTTCTTGTTTAGCTTTCAGATGAGGTTGTAATAGAAAAGTCCTCCTTGATGATAGTTGTAAGTAAGTCGCGTTTGGCCTCGTAGGTTTGTTTCAGTTCAGTATAGCTATCTTCAAAACGTTTAGCACCTATTTTTATTATTCGTCTGTACGTCTTTTTGTTATTTCTATCATTCTACTAAAGATTTCAGTCAGTTCAGAATGGAAATAGAGTGCACCTTTCTTTATTCTTTCCTTAAAGTCTGTTTCGTGAAGTTCTTCTGTTGTCATTTTATTAATGAGTAATCCCCACTTTGTTGCCACTTGAATAATACGCTTTTCTAAGTCGTTAAGTGCCATATTATGGAGTGCTTTGATTTTGGGATATTTGAGGAAGAATTCCGTCAACACCTTAAAGAGAAAGGCTTCGCGTTTTTTTGATATCATCGAAATTGAATAATTCTATGAGCAGTTGGCGATAGTATACTTCTTTGAGGAGAGGTAGAGCAGCTATACTCTTTTGTGCCGCTTCTGTTTGGTTGGAGATGTAGTCGCTAACTTTGCTATCGTTAATAATGGCACTGTTAGAGATAGGTGATGCCAGAACTAATCCGTCTAAGGTTTTTACAACGGCTTAAAAGCAACATAAACTTGTCCAGATGCAAAAGATGCTTGTGCGTCAATAATAGCATGTTCAAAGGTCAGACCTTGACTTTTGTGTATAGTGATGGCCCATGCTAATCGAAGGGGATACTGTTTGAAAGTTCCTTGTATTTCGGCTTCAATTTGCTTTGTCTTTTCATTTATGGTGTACTTCGTGTTCTCCCATGTTTCGGCTTCTACTTCAAAGACATCTTCTTCTCCTGGACAGCGGACCTGTATTTTTTCATTGTTAACGTATGTAACGTGTCCTATGCGTCCATTATAATATCGTCCGTTAGCATCATTACGGATGAACATAACCTGCGCTCCTACTTTCAGTGTAAGGTTGAAGTCAGTTGGAAAGTTGTAATCAGGGAAGTTTCCCTCCGTTTTTTTGCGGTAAAGGTAAATGCAGTTGCGGAAAGATTGCGTAGTTGTTCTTCGTTATAACTTTCTGCCATTCTGTTGTGTGTCGTCAGTCGGATGTAGTCACTCCCTTCCTTTGGCCGAAAATTAGGGTTATATCTTTTGTCGAGAAGTTGTAGGTCGTCTTCGGAAACTTTTCCTTCTCTTATATTATTAAGTAAGGTGATGAAGGTTTTGTTTTGTTGTCGATAGACGTGTGTTAGTTCTATCGTGACATAATTGATGTTCCTTAAAGCTTTTGAGCTAAAGAAGTATGGAGTCTCATAATAGTTGTGTAACAATTCCTCTTCTTCAGGAGTAACAACAGGTGTTAGTTGTTGTAGGTCGCCAATCATCAATAGTTGTACACCGCCAAAGGGCTTTTGTGGTTCACGAAAACGGCGTAGCACGGAGTCGATCGCATCAAGAATATCAGCTCGAACCATACTAATTTCGTCAATAATCAACAAGTCAAGTGTACGGATTATTTTTGCGTTTCTCCTTGCTATAATCAAATTTATTTTTGATGTTTGTATTAGGAATAAAGGGAGAGAACAGCAGCTGGAAGAAAGAATGTATAGTCACACCTCCTGCATTGATTGCTGCTACACCTGTGGGTGCAACAATTATACTGCATTTGTTGCTTTGTTCTTTGAGTGTGCGAAGGAAGGTAGTTTTACCCGTTCCTGCCTTACCCGTGAGAAAGGTACTAATCCCTGTATGTTCAACAAACTCCCCATGCGTTGCGTAGCTCTTGATTTTTTTCTCCATTTTTCATAGAAATAATATTTTTCAATAGGCAAAGTTAAAGCTAATCTTTCAGATAAACAAATATTATCTTGTTGATTTGAATCAATCGACTTTGATACAAACTAACAAAAAGGCATTTTGTGAGTTTTATCATAGGTGTATTTTGTCTATTGTTTTTTATGTCTAACTTTGCATTCGTATTTAAGAGGATAACATATTTATAAACAAGGGGAAAGGTCCCCTATTAAAGGTAAAAAAGATTATGATTTCATTAGTTTTATCAGCTATCGTAGTAGTAGCATTAGTAGCAAAGGCAGTAAATTTGAATAAGCATCTCACTGCCTAATTCTTGAAAGTAATAAAATTGAGAGTAATGATAAGTTGCCGACTTCGTTTTCATAACGGGGTCGGTTTTCTGTTATAATAATAAGGGCTTCGTTTTTGGTGAAGGTGAAGGTGATGGTATTTTTGTATCGTTTATCTTTCGTGTTATCAACGACCAAATGCTATAATGAGGCTTTTTTGAATTGCTTGCTAATGATTTTATCTAATTAAAAAAACTTTACATGACACCGTGTAGCTCTACTTTCTAAAAGCAAAAGACTATGCAAACAATCCGATTTTATATGTGTCTGTAAATCAGCCTGTTAGTGTGTGTTGAATAAGAAGGTGATTAATAGGGTTTCAAAAGAGCGTTACTAACATGCGTAAAGGGCGTCTTTTGCAAACGAAGAGATACTCTTTATGAATCCTAAGGATTATGTATTGCTTTCGAGTTGTTTGAAAATAATCAACAAATTAAGTTCTACAACAAGAAAGAGATGTTGATAGGGGACTTACTTATGATTTACTCCGTATCCAAAGAGGGCAAAGTCAGCTTTTTAATGGGTCGTTAGGAAATATTTCAAGAAGTTTGTCTGTAAGTTTTCGAGCAACAGACATGGATGCAGTTTTACTTGTAATAAGCCCTAATTGTAGGGACTGCTGAATGACGTGTGTGTCAAGAGGGATGATGAGCGAGCGAGGATTGATAAAGTCAGACCATATACCGAGGTCGACAGGGAGAGTCTCTCGAACCATCCAACGGAGGAACATACATACACGTTTGCAGCTGGAACTTGTGTTCTTGGGTACAATTCAATTGCTTCATGTTTTAAGAAAAGAAATCACAGATTGCTTCTATTGCAATTATAGCCTCTGTTTGTGTCTCTCTTTGTTGAGTTTGGCGTAGTAACGAATGTAGTTTTTCCATGCTTCCAAACTCCTCATACATAGTTTGTAATGCATGGAGGAGCTGACGGATCGTAGAGTTGGTATATAGTCGATAGAAACATTGGTTATTATCTGGAATGTCCAGAAGAAACCTTCCTGTTTTAATCCAATCGTAAGGCTCAGAGCGTGAACAATCAAGTAGATGTTGGATTCGGGGTAAGAAAACTTGTCGCGAACCATAGCTTAAACATGAGGCTATGAAAGCAATGATTTCTTGATTCTTTTTACCAATTACTTGGTGCATGAACCATGAAGGGTCGCCATGGAGAAACGATGGGGTTTCGTATTCGTTGGCAAGGGTGAGAAGTTTTTTGCGTAAAGCCTTTATCTCTGACCTTTTAATAAAAGTCCTCGCCGCCACTTCTTCTTCTTTAATAGAAGAGGAAAGTGGTTGGTGAGGTTTCTTTGTGTTGCTTAGTTTTTTGCTCTTTCTGCTTTTAGTCTTTGTTGTCTTATTAATTTTGTTTTTGAGCGTTGGGCATAGTCCTATGGTTTTCTGTTATTAAGCCTCTTTTGTCAGAGAGCATTTTTCTATTCATTAATCAGTTTTTTTCTCTTATAATAGGGAGTGTCTTCTGCCAATCGTAACTATGCCCTAAGACAATAATAGTTAGTCTTCTATTAGAATCTGAGCTGCGTGATCTTTTGTTTTGATCTGCTTTGGACCGAGGATGCGCTCAATGATACCATCTTCGTTGATGATGAAAGTGGTGCGGAAAGTTCCCATGTAGGTGCGACCATACATTTTCTTTTTCACCATAAACGCCAAAGGTTTCAACAGAGCTTTTAAGTCAGTATCGGCAATGATTGGGAAAGGAAGTTCATTCTTTTCTATAAACTTCTTGTGTGACTTCTCGTCTTGTATACTTGCTCCGATAATAACATAGCCCCTTGTCCCTCAATTCTTTATAGTTGTCACGGAGGTTACATGCTTTGAGCGGTGCAGCCTGATGTAGAATCCTTTGGATAGAAATAAAGAACAATCTTTTTGTCCTTTATAATCGCTCAACTTAATTTCTTTTTTCCGTCTTGGTCTGTGCCAAAGGATTTCTGGTGCTTTATCTCCTACGTTCATTTTTCTAATTTTTAATTTGTGAATGATTTGAACGCAAAGTTACTGAAAAGAAATGAAATGATGGTTGTTAATGATAATAAAGATGATAGAAAATCTTTTCATTCTTAGGAAAGAGGTGCAGGAAGCCAGAATAGAAGGGGTAGGTGTGCGTAAAGTAGAAATGTTTTTGTTATAAAAAGTGTGAGGTCTCATCTCACGATGAAACCCCACTGGTAACTAAAAATATCCCATAAAAAAATAGGATTTGGTAGTTATTTTTAATTTATGCTAATATGAAAAAGACGCTATATATATATGTTTTTGACAGTTAATTAATCTGTGATTAACACAAGACCAATGATTAACTTGTTTTTATTAAATGTATATCCTTATGAATCTCTATCTTTATTTATGTTTATTATTCAAGGATAGTGTACTACTTTGTCAACTTGCTAAATGTGGATAAACACATCGGGCTAATTGTTGTTGTTATTAAGCTCTTGCGTTACTCTCTGCAATCGCTTAGGTGTACATCTATCCGTTCTTGTGTAAAACTTTTTACTATTTTGTCTATAATTAAAATTATTGTTAGGTGCAAATATACAATATTTTATTGAATTAATAGACAAATAATACTATTTCTTATCAAGAATATCGAAATTAAGGAAAATTACATATTTCTAAATATACTCATCTTTTTATTACAAATCATGGTTTCCTTGTTGGTGAGATTAATACTGATGTGCCTGATTTTTAGGACTTATTGCTTATTTTCTTAGTTAAAAACGCTTCATTTTGTATGTGAAAAAAAGAGGTTTTTTTGACAATATTTCTTAGATAAGAATATTTACTTAATATTTTTGGTATTTCCTCTATTTTTCTTGCTTCTTTAAAGTTGAAAAGGTAATCAAAATCGGCATTTATCATCGTTTTTGAACTTTGTTTTATGGCTGTCTATATGTTTGAAATTTGTTTAACAAAATAGACAATGATAGAGATAAGTTCTCTCTTCTAAATAAGGACCAAAAAAAGAAAAAGGAGGGTAGTCTTTTTGATGGATACACTCCTTTTGAAGTTGAAGGAAGAAATAAAGGGGTATGAAACAGGTTGTTGATGCTAAAACGGGGTATGTCGTGGGTGTGTTGTGATAGAATCTTCTTGGTATGGAAAGTTTAGCTATCTATTTCCTTCATAGAATCTATTAAACGACTGAACATTTCTTTGAGTCCAAATTCAGCTTTCCAGCCTAATGCGTGGATGCGCTTTGTGTCAAGTCGTAGTTTGGTTGTTGGAGGATAACCCATTCCCTCTTGTAATTGTATGACTACCTTTACGTTGTTAGGGTTAAAGCTCTCTGCAACAAGTTCGGCCATCTTACGGATAGAAATGTATGTTTCGCTATTGGCAACATTATATGCTTCGCCATCTTCTCCACGTAGTAATAGGTAAAGCATGGCACTGACAGCGTCTGTTGTATAGCAATAGCTGTGGCAACCTTCACCATTAGTATGTAGGACGATGTTCTGGTTATGAATGACACTTCGTGCAAATTGTGCAAAGACACGGTTGTCGTTACTGTCTACACCTGCACCGAAAGTCTGTGCCAATCGTGCTACTTTTACGGGGACAGCATACTCAACGGCAAAGTTATGGCACAAAGCTTTCAGCAGCTCTTTTTGCTAATGGATAACTACTTCGAGTAGCCATTGGGTCAAGATAACCCTGCATCTGTTCGGTGAGGGTTTCTTTGTCATCGGTAATCGCTCCATAAACCTCCATGCTTGAAACAAAAACAAGTGATGTGACTTTTTGTTTCTTGCGAATAAGATAGAATGTTTTGCGTGCCGAAATAGATTGTGTTCATCGTCTCCAACGGGTTTATTTATAAAACATTTTTGAGGCTGTTGGTGCAGCAAAATGTACGATGAAATCGGTTTTTGAAGGTTTGAAGGCTTTCGTTGAAGAAAAGTCATAAGTGTAGAAACTTAGTTCTTTGCATTCTTTACCAAAAAGCCTTGCTGCTTTCTCGATGTTTCTAACAACTGCAATGACGTGAGGGTCGATACCTTTCTCTGTGTGCAATGCCAAAAAGGCAGCGCACCATACAAGAGCCTAATAGCCCAGTTGCACCAGTCACGGCGATAGTCTTACCATTCAGTTCGTTTGCCAGTGCAAACTTATTTGCAAAAGTTCTTGATGTCTTCTTGTAGTATCTTGTTGTGTATCATTGTTACGTAATATAAAACTCCTATTAAAAATCTGCCTCGTGTTTGTAAACTTGCTATTGTAGTGGGAAAGAAGCGTGAACCTTATAAACCAAAAATCTGTTGGTCTTCGTGTACCTTCACCATCGCACGTAATACGAAGAAGTCTGTTGGAGTCGTAATCTTAATATTTTCCATTGGTCCGATGATAGTTCCAAGTTTGTAACCATAATGGCTCATCATCGTGCAAGAATCTATGAAATCGTCCTTTTCTTCCTTTAAGGAACGGCGATGGGCAGCGATTATGTCCGACAAACGGAAACTCTGAGGAGCACGAGCTATGAGCGAGTCGGCACGTGAAGGAATTTCTAAGGAACCATCAGTTTGTTTTACAATGAGTGTTTCGGTTGCAGGAATACAAGTAATGCAACTACCTACTTCTTCTACCTTTTTGATATTGTCTGTTATGGTTTCTTCTGTGATGAGTGGACGAACACCATCGTGAATGAGTACTATCGTATTCTCATTGGTAATGCTTTGGCTTTGTGCGTAAGTCTCAGCAGCGCAAAGTCCTTTGTAAATAGACTCTTGTCCAGACTTTCCGCCTGGAATAATTTTTTTACCACTTTATTGATTTCAAACTTACGGAGTTGTTTTTTTCAAGGAAAGGAATCCAACTCTCAATGCAAGCTACAACGATTGCATCTATGTTTGGATGATTGTCAAATAACTCCAATGTATAAATGATAATCGGCTTTCCGTTAAGGTCAAGAAATTGTTTAGGACGTGACTTTGTGTGCATTCTTAGACCTGAGCCTCCTGCAAAGATTACTGCTATGTTCATAATTTTAATTTAGGAATTAAGGGATTGGATGAGATACACTTGTTACTTAAAGATGACGTCTACTTTTATGTCTGTCGCGTTGGTTACGTGGTGGTAGATCCATGTAGTTCCCGTAAGCAATGCGACAGAATTCGTCAAGGTCGGCAGGCCCCTCGAAAGTATAGCCCTCAAAGACAAGGTCTTTGTGTGGAAGCATGCAGCGACGTGGATGCTGCTCATAGAACCAAGCACCATACGAATGCATATATAACTCTGGATTACCAAATATTTTTGCCAATAATTCTAAAACTTGGAAAGATGATGTTATGAAGAATGTTATAGCTTGTCTGTGCCAACCATGGATGGCGACCTGCTAATTTAGCATTTACATTTACTGACAGTTTTGCTGCCAAACGTTGTAACCAAGGAATCATGTTGCCTTCGTAGGGAAAAATGTCTACATGCAACCCTCTGTACTTCTGTGCTTCGTGTATCGTTCTGTCAGCACTGTTTTGGTCTTGATGACTTAGATTTTCGCTTTTAAGATCACGTAAACAAGCCCACTCCTTATAGAAACCTGGGTCGGTGTCGTTATCTTGTAACACATACTGAGGATGAGGATTTGCCTTTAGATAATCACATAAACGTTTGAAATCAGTATGACTGACCACCATGTCTATGTCGTCATCCCAAGGGATAAATCCGCCATGTCTTACCGCACCCAGTACATTTCCTCCATCAAGTCGACAGGGTATTCCTATCTGTTTGGCTGTTTCTTGCAGATAGATTGCCATGTCGAGTAGTCTCATTTGTGCTTTTCGTAGCACAGAGCCGTCTGGGTTATATTCTTGTCGGAGACTCTCATGAGTCTCGCCTGTGTTGAAAGTTTTAATCATCATCCGTTAATATACTTGTTGCAAAGATAATAAAAGATTATGACTTCACCTTCGGCCTCTATAAAAACTTATGTTTTATTGTGTCGATATATTGTTTGGTTAATATAGATTTATGATATCTTTCACAATTACTTCGGGTACTATGTCATTAATGTCTTCTCCTGATTTTATTCGGTTGCGGATAGTAGTGCTACTGATATCAATAAGTGGGGTTTGCAGTAGACTGACATTTGTGGGCAAGGAGGTTTTATCAAGATTTTGCGCACGTCTTGGATAGACAACGAGTTTGTAATTAGCAGTATGTCCTCCGCATGATACCAGCGGTTGAAAAGCGTCCCAATTGTCGCCACCAATGAGAATGGTGAAACGATAGCGAGGGAAGTCGTGGGTGAGATGTTGTAGGGTGTTCCATGTATAAGAAGGTTTCGGTAAGTGGAACTCATAGTCCGAAGCCTTAAAGCGAGGGTTGTAATCGATAGCTTTTACTAACTAATTTTTAGTCGAAGGTGGTCTGCTAAGAGTTGTTGATCTACCTTGAAAGGGTTTTGAGGAGAAACCATAAACCACACTTCGTCTAAGTTTTCTTTTTCAAGAAAGACTTTTGCTAAAGCTATATGTCCGTTGTGGATAGGGTTGAAGGAACCACCGAAGATGCCGATGGAAGCCTCCCCGATGAAGGGAAAGTCTCCCGACCCCTCCGAAGGGAGGGAGTGCTAATAGGGAGTGAAGTGAGATGATGGTTTCATAATGGTGTAATAGGCTTTTAGGACCCTATAAGTATTAGCAGTGCTATATGTTCTATTCATTATAGAAAATATAGGCGTTATTAGAAATGGTTCTTTTCTATTTGCAATCTATTAGGACCCCTCCTTTCGGAGGGGTTGGGGAGGCTTCTTATCCCTCTAAGAATGCCTTTACAATCTTATAAGCCTCCTGCTTAGCTTTTTCAAGATTATCGTTAATAATAATCTTGTCGAACTTATCGGCAAAAAGTAAGCTCGTATGAAGCCTTAGCGAGGCGGCTTTCGATAGCTTCCAGCACTGTCTGTCTGTCTGCCAATAAGTCTGCGACGGAGTTCTTCTACTGATGGTGGTTGGATAAAAAGACTCAAGGCGCGATCACCATAGTACTTCTTAATATTGCAGCCCCCTTAACGTCAACATCGAAGACAACGTTTTGACCAGCAGTAGACTGACTTTCCACTTGTGATTTCAATGTGCTATAAAATCGGTCTTCATAGACCTCTTCATATTCAAGAAATTCCTCGTTAGTAATCTTTTCCTTAAATTGCTCGGGCGAAAGAAAGATGTATTCTACACCATCTTGTTCTGTACCACGAGGTGCACGGGTAGTGCAACTAATAGAGAAAGCTAATTTTAATTCAGGGTGTTCCTGCATTAACCATTGTACGATGGTACTTTTACCAGCACCAGAAGGAGCAGAGAGGATGAGTAACCTCCCCTCACCCCTCCGAGGGAGGGGAACGCCTAACGGACAGTCGTGGGATGTGTTAGGAAACGATGTGATGTTAGAAGTTTCTTCCTGTATCTTTGTCCCTGGTGTTATATTAGCAGATTTATTTTCAGATGAAAGCTTGTTCATAGCTGTTTTTATTTTGTTTAATACATTATTGAAATCGTAAAGCACTTCTTCATTGGTGAATCTAATGATTTGAAAACCTAAGGATGCGAGATAGGCATCTCGTTTCTCATCGTTTAATTGTTGTTCCTTTATAGTGTGATATCCTCCGTCAACTTCTATTATAAGATTTAATGAAAGACATACGAAGTCAGGAATATAGTTATAGACAGGATGTTGCCGGCGAAAATGTACACCTAATTGTTTTCCCCTAAGGTATTCTCATAAAAAGTGCCTCTGCCTCAGTAGGATGTTCCCTGTTATATTTTTGCATTTTGACGAAGTAACTGATAAGTAGAAGCATCATTGGTATGGTAGTGAAGGTTTCCAAAATAATAGTGTCCTTTATCTTTCTTTTTCCATAGCTACGACTTAGTTTGTTTGATAATCTATGAATATTTTTGATATAGGGATGTTTCTTATTTGCGATACTATTCCTTATTTTTTTAGAAGAAGGTATGTTTACTCACTTATTTTAATATCCTCATTATCTCCAATTGTAGTGACTACCTTTATCCAACTTTATCCTGTTAGGCACTCCCCTCCTTCGGAGGGGTTGGGGAGGTCCCTACAAGGCATTCAAAACTTGTTCCTTAATCTGTTCAAGTTCGTCTTTCATCTTCACAACGATATTCTGCATCTCTGCTTGGTTACTCTTAGAGCCAGTGGTGTTAATCTCACGTCCCATCTCTTGAGCAATGAAGCCAAGTTTCTTGCCAACCCCATGACCATTCTCATTCATTGTTTCATGGAAGTATTTGAGGTGGTTTGTCAGTCGTTGTTTCTCCTCGTTAATATCGAGTTTTTCTATATAATAAATCAATTCCTGTTCAAGACGATTTTTGTCGTAGTCAATTTCAGAAATCTGTTTCAGACCATCGATAATCTTTTCTCTAATCTTAGGTACACGACTTTTCTCGAAGGGTTCGATGCTTTTAAGAAGATTGCTGATGTTATCAATCTTTTCAGTAAATTTCTTTTGTAATGCAGCACCTTCCTGTTTGCGGAAGTCAGTGAGCTTGTCAATTGCCCTCGTTAATGGCCTGTTGTACAACAATCCATTCTTCTTCATCTAAGACTTCAACCTCAGTCTTTGCCGTTACGTCAGGAAGACGGAGGAGTATTGCATACCAGTCTTCTGGTTCTGGAATGCCCGTAGACTTAGAGATGGCTTTGATTTGATTATAATAGTTTTCTACAAGAGTCGCATTAATAGGAGTCGCATCCGTTGCAGTCTCCTTTTTCAACCCATAGGGAGAAGTCTATTTTCCCTCGTTCCAGCTTTTTGAGCGAGGAGTCGACGGATTTTCCATTTCCTTTTCTCTATAGAGGGTGCGATGCGTGCTGAGAGGTCGAGCGACTTGCTATTAAGTGATTTCACCTCAACATTGATTTTTCTTTTCCTTGTAGGCTACAACTGCTTTTGCCATAGCCCGTCATTGATAGTATCATGAGCTTTTTCGCGTTAAATTTTTGCAAATGTACAAAAAAATGTGGAATAAAAAGAGTATATTTGCAAGTTATTTAGAACATAATTGATTTTTTTATGTCTTGCATATTAAACATTGATACGAGTACAAATGTGTGCTCTGTTGCCGTTAGTCATGATGGAACTTGCATTTTTCGATAAGCAAGATACACTTGACCCTAAGCATAGAGAAAAGTTAGGAACATTTGTAGATGAGGCGATTGCCTTTATAGATGAGAATAAATTGCCATTAGATGCAGTGGCAGTGAGTAGTGGTCCTGGTTCATATACGGGGCTGCGTGTTGGTGTGTCTATGGCAAAAGGAATTTGCTATGGTCGTGGTGTAAAGCTATTGGCAGTGCCTACTTTGGAACTTTTGGCAGTACCAGTATTGCTTCATCATGAGGACGTTGAGGAGGATAGCCTTCTTGTGCCGATGATTGATGCGCGCCGTATGGAAGTTTATTCTGCTGTATATGATCGTGCTTTGAAGGAGGTACGTGGTATTCAGGCAGATGTCGTAGACGAGAATACCTACAAAGAATACCTCTGATCGTGGTCCTGTTTACTTCTTTGGCAATGGTGCAGAGAAGTGCATGGAGGTTATCAATCACCCTAATGCACACTTAATTAAGGGAATTGATGCTTTGGCAAAAAAATATGTTCCCTTTGGCAGAGAAGCGTATGGCGCAAGAGAAGTTTGAGGATGTAGCTTACTTTGTCCCCTTCTATCTCAAAGGATTTCGTTGCTAAGCAGGCAAAGCCATTGTTGTAGTTTCGTGTCTATAAGACGACTTGCCATCATCACTTTAATTGTAACATTCATCATTCAATGAATATAGAAGGATTAGATTATAATACACAGCGAGAACGACTCATACTACCACAGTATGGGCGAGAGATACAAAATATGGTAGACCATGCCATCGGACTTCCTACAAAGGAAGAACGTCAGCGATGTGCGGAAACTATTGTTTCCATTATGGACAGAATGAATGCTCAGAATCGTGGTAACTATGACCACATGGAGAAACTATGGGATCATTTAGCATTGATGGCTAATTTTTAAGTTGGATATTGACTACCCCTGTGATGTGTCAGAGGCTTTTAAAAAAATAGCTACTAAGCCAGAGTCAATGAGCTATCCGATGTCCAATATTCCTGTAAGACACTATGGTCAGCTTCTGTTTGAGGCTTTTGAGGAGTTGAAGACAATGGAAGAAGGTGAGCGACGTGATGCTTTTGTTTATTCTGTTGCAAAACCAAATGAAACGTAGTCTAATGCAGTGGGGACATGGCTCTTGTGACGATGAGAAGATTGTTTCAGACCTTGCTCGCTATACAGATGGTAAAATTCAGCTCGATTTGAATACATTTAAGTTTGAGAAAATCAATGCGAGAGAGTTTGCTCAGCCTCGTAATAAGAAGAAAAAGTAATAGTACGACACATGGAATCCTTTATTATAGAAGGTGGACATCGGCTGAGTGGCACGATTGCTCCACAAGGTGCAAAAGAATGAAGCCTTGAGGTAATTTGCGCAACCCTTTTGACAACAGAAGAAGTTATTATTCGCAATATTCCTGATATACTTGATGTAAATAATCTTATCAAACTGTTAAAAGATATTGGAGTAAAGGTGAAGAAACTTGCTCCGAATGAGTTTTCTTTCCAAGCAGATGAGGTGAACCTTGACTTCTTGGCAAGTAACGACTTTGTGAAGAAGTGTTCTTCCTTGCGTGGTAGTGTCTTGCTGATTGGACCACTGTTAGGGCGTTTTGGTAGGGCCACCATTGCTAAGCCTGGTGGCGATAAGATTGGACGTCGTCGTTTGGATACCCACTTCCTTGGGTTCAAAAATCTTGGCGCACACTTTGGACGTGTTGAAGACCGTGATGTATATGAATTACAAAGCAGACAAACTTGTTGGAACTTATATGCTCTTAGACGAAGCGTCTGTTACGGGTACAGCCAATATTATCATGGCGGCTGTGTTGGCAGAAGGAACAACCACGTTATACAATGCGGCTTGCGAGCCTTATATTCAGCAACTCTGCAAGATGCTTAATGCGATGGGGGCAAAGATTAGTGGTATTGCCAGCAACTTGCTTACCATTGAAGGGGTGAAGGAATTGCATACTGCTGACCATCGTATCCTACCTGATATGATTGAGGTTGGTTCTTTCATTGGTATTGCAGCGATGATGGGTGATGGTGTCCGTATTAAGGATGTGTCTGTTGCTAACTTGGGATTGATTCTTGATACTTTCCGCCGACTCGGTGTACAGATTATCGAAGATGGTGACGATCTTATTATCCCACGTCAAGATCACTATGTGATAGACTCTTTTCATTGATGGAACGATTATGACAATCAGTGATGCTCCATGGCCTGGTCTGACCCCTGACCTTATCTCTGTGCTTCTTGTCGTTGCTACACAGGCACAGGGTAGTGTCCTCTTTCATCAGAAGATGTTTGAAAGCCGTCTGTTCTTTGTAGACAAACTCATAGATATGGGTGCGCAAATCATTCTTTGTGACCCTCATCGTGCCGTCGTTGTTGGTCATGATAATGCCAAGAAACTTCGTGGTGGTCGAATGTCAAGTCCTGATATTCGTGCAGGTATCGCTCTACTTATAGCTGCTCTGACCGCACAAGGAACAAGTCGTATTGACAACATTGCACAGATTGATCGCGGATATGAGAATATCGAGGGGCGTCTGAATGCGCTTGGCGCAAAAGATTCAAAGAGTGGAGATTTGTTAATAGGTCGTGTTGATGTAATAAGATATAAATGATAAAGAAGGAAGAAGTCTATAAGATTGGGCGCATTGGAAAACCGCATGGCGTACACGGAGAGTTGCAATTGCAGTTCTCCGATGACATTTTTGATGTGGTGGATGCCGATTACTTGATATTGGACATTGATGGAATTCTTGTTCCATTCTTTATGGAGGAATACAGGTTTCGGTCTGACGAGATTGCATTGATGAAGTTCTGCAATATTGATAGCGATGCCCAAGCACGCGAACTGACAGGGTGTACGGTTTATTTCCACGCAAGTTAGCAGAGGAAGGAACAGATGATGTGTCATGGGCGCAGATTGTAGGTTATTCCTTGATTGATGTTACAACAAACAATGTTATTGGCAAGATTGTTGCAGTAGATGAAACAACGGTTAATACCCTCTTCGAGGTGTGTACGTCTGATGGAGAAGAAATACTTATTCCTGCCAGTGACGAACTTATTGTTGCTACAGACATCGTGTCTCAAACAATTACGATGCGGATTCCTTTGGGACTGCTCAATCTTTGATACGGGGTATAAAACAAAAGAATGAAATGAAACAACAAATCTGTATATTAGGCTCAACAGGCAGTATCGGTACGCAAGCCCTTGATGTCATCAGTCAGCATCCTGACCTCTATGAAACTTATGCACTCACAGCTAATCATCGTTGGAAGGAACTGGCTGCACAAGCTCGTCGCTTCAACCCCTGCTACAGTCGTCATTGCTGATGAGGCTTATTACGAAGCATTGAAGCAGGAGTTGGCTGACATGCCTGACATAAAGGTGTATGCAGGCAGCAAGGCTTTGGAGGATATTGTCGAGTCGCCCTCAATAGATATGGTACTCACAGCGATGGTGGGCTATTCGGGACTTGCTCCAACTATTCATGCCATTAAGGCACGGAAGAAAATCTGTTTGGCAAACAAGGAGACACTTGTTGTTGCCGGAGAATTAATTCTTCAGCTGGCTCAGCAATATCATGTACCTATCCTGCCCGTAGATAGCGAACATAGTGCTATCTTCCAGAGTTTGGTAGGGGAGGATGAGAACGAGATAGAGAAGATTCTTCTCACTTGTTCAGGTGGTCCTTTCCGTACTTTTAGCTACGAACAGTTGAAACATGTTACCGCAGTCGATGCCCTAAAACATCCGACATGGGACATGGGAGCAAAGATTACCATTGATTCGGCTTCTTTAATGAACAAGGGCTTCGAGGTGATAGAAGCCAAGTGGCTCTTTGGTGTTCCTGCTGACAAGATACAGGTGTTGGTTCATCCACATTCTATTGTTCACAGTGCGGTACAGTTCCGTGATGGTGGTGTGAAAGCACAGTTGGGTGTTCCTGATATGCGATTGCCTATTCAGTATGCCTTTTCGTTCCCACAACGTTTGCCATTAGGGGGCGATAGATTAGATTTATTCCGTCAACCTTTGGAATTCTTCGAACCTGATGTGGAGAAGTTTAAGTGTCTGACAATGGCATACGAATCTCATCAATAAGGGCGGTAACATGCCTTGTATCCTCAATGCTGCCAATGAGATTGTTAATGAAGGCTTCCGTAAGGGTGCTTGTAGCTTCTTGGCAATGGGTGATATCATTGAAAAGACACTGCAGTCTGTTGCTTTTGATAGCAACCCTGACTATGATGTATATGTGCAGACGGACGCTGAGGCTCGCCGTGTAGCACTTGATATTATGAATAATAAATAATGAATAGATAACAATGGAAACATTTTTAATTAGATTGCTGCAGTTTGTTCTGGCAATCTCTCTGCTTGTCCTGCTACACGAAGGCGGACACATGTTCTTTGCGAAGCTTTTCGGTGTTCGTGTTGAAAAGTTCTTCGTATTCTTCGATGTTGGTATTGGTAAGTGGAAAGGTAAACTTTTCAGTTGGAAACCTAAAAAGGACGATACAGAATACGGTATGGGGTGGTTACCACTCGGTGGCTACTGTAAGATTGCTGGTATGATTGATGAGAGTTTTTGATACTCGATCAGATGAAGCAAGAACCACAACCATGGGAGTTTCGCACAAAGCCAGCTTGGCAGCGGCTCTTAATTATGATTGGAGGCGTTTTTAGTCAACTTTATTCTTGCTCTTTTCATTTACTCTATGGTAATTTTCGCATGGGGTGAAAGCTATTTTTAGGTCTCTGATATGAGCATGGGTATGAGTTTTAATGCTGAGGCTAAGGCTTTGGGTTTCAAGGACCATGACGTAATGTTGGGAACCGATCAAGGTGCATTCCGTGAGTATGCTAACGTGAATGGCGACTTCTTCCGTCAGATTGCACAGGCTAAGCGTGTGGATGTTCTTCGTAATGGTAAGAAACATTCTATTTCTCTGCCTGGCGATTTGGATATGCTTTCAATGATTAAAAACCGTCCTCTGTTTGCCGAGCCTTTCATTCCAGCACAAATTGATAGTGTGATGGGGGATTCTCCTGCTGCCAAAGTTGGTATTAAGGCTGGCGATGTAATCAAGTCTATTAATGGAAAGGCTGTTGAGACATGGTCGGATATGAATTATCAGACAAGCGTATTAAGTGATGTGTTGGCGGTGAAGAATACTCATAAGGATTCTTCTTTCTGTGCGCTCTGTTGTATTGACAATTCAACATAAGGGCATTGAGAAGCTTGACACGTTGAAGCTGATGTTGACACCTGATTTGAAGTTGGGCGTTATGCAGTCTACATTGGCTACTTATTATAAACCAATACAAGAGGAATACTCCTTCTTCGAGAGTTTCCCTGCTGGTGTTAAACATGGTTGGAACGTACTGCGTGGCTATGTGGGTAATTTCCGTTACCTTGCTTCAGCAGATGGTGCAAAAGAGTATAGGCGGCTTCGGAGCTATCGGTAGTCTTTTTCCCTCCATTCTGGGATTGGTATATGTTCTGGTCAATGACAGCCTTCTTGAGTATCATGCTTGCTTTCATGAATATCCTTCCTATCCCTGCTTTGGATGGTGGTCATGTGGTATTCCTTCTCTATGAGATTATTACTCGTCGTAAAACCGTCAGAGAAGTTCATGGTACGTGCTGAATATGTAGGTATTACTATCCTAATCCTTCTTATGGTATTTGCCAACCTTAACGACATCCTTCGCTGGTTGCACATCATGTAAGATACAAACCTATATAAGTGGTTAACCAAAATCACGCAACACTTGCAAATGCTGGTGTTGCGTGTTTTTGTTTATAGTGGTCTTTATTCAGATGTATGTAGGTTTTTTTAGCCTAATTCGATCCTTATAACCCTAAGGATTTGTTGTTTTTAGTTGCTGTCACTTTTAAGATTTCTCGTAACATCTACATTATGAGGTGTTTATACCACGCATTGCACTGACAGGAGTGACAGCAAACTTAAAACTTATAATATTGATTAGTACTTAAAGCGATGTGGGGTTAATATAATAGCACTGCACCAGCAAGAGCAGCATAACATATCATGCGGATTGGATTTATCTTCAGCCACATTGTGCCGATAAAGGTTGCTGCAAAGAGGAATAGACTAATCCAAAACTGCCAAGGGTTAATACTTGGTGCAGAGAAGTTATCTGCATTGCATAATAATAAGGTGGCTGCAGCTAATAGACCCACGACAACAGGGCGTAGCCCTGCAAAGACTGACTGTACAACAGGTGTGTTCATGTACTTGAGGAACATCTTACTGATAAGAATCATTATTATCAACGATGGGAGTACAAGGGCTATGGTCGCGGTGAGACTACCCAATACTGCCATTCCTGCGCCAAAGCCTGCATTATGTACAGCTGTATAACCGCAATAGGTAGCAGAGTTGATGCCAATAGGTCCGGGTGTCATCTGTGATACAGCAACGATATTTGTAAACTCAGCAGAGCTAAGCCAATGATGATTCACAACCGTCTCTGTTTGTATCAGTGATAACATTCCATATCCTCCACCGAATCCAAAGAGTCCGATGATAAAGAATGTATAGAAAAGTTCTAAAAATATCATGTTGTTATTTCTGTTATTAGTGTGCTATTTCTTTCGTGAAGTTATATCCCATTAGGCTCTCCCTCCTTCGGAGGGGTTGGGAGAGGTATCGTTTAATAAACTTCCCATAAAGGAAACCACCTAATCCTGCAGCAATAATGACGTAAACAGGATTAATACCTAACAACCAAATGGCTATGGCTGTGACAATTTGAGATCCAACAGTTTGCCAATGAAAGTTTTGCACTCTTAGCCAACGTGAAGGTTGGTACGGCTATCAGAGCAACCACTGCTGGACGTATTCCACGAAAGACGGCAGCTACCCATGGGATGTCCATAAACTGATGAAAGAAGAGTGCTATACAAAGAATATATAAGAAAAGAGGGAAGTATTGCACCCAAACAGGTACATATTGCACCCGAAGTCTTTCGCACCTTATATCCTACAAAGACACTGATGTTTGCAGCAAAAACACCCGGACAGCTTTGTGCAACAGCTATCAGGTCAACAAACTGGTCTTCGGGAATCCACTTTTTCTTTACTACGACTTCGTTTTGAATAATCGAAATCATAGCATAACCACCACCAAGTGTAAAGGCTCCTATCTTAAAGAAGGTCTTGAAGGCGTCCCCAGTAGAATCCTTTGGGTGATGGGTGTTGGGTGTTGGGTGTTGGGTGTTGAGTGTTGGCTGTTGAGGAATAGTTTTGTTTGTACACTGTGACTGGATTTTTGTAGTAAAATGAATATAGGATAAGTACAAACGCCCCCATCTGTTTACATATATCGATGAGGTTATATGGCTCAGACGAGGGCGTTTCCCTGTGTAGTCTATATATAAAGGTGTACTAATCTATTACACCTTCAATAGGGGAGAGGCAAACTTTATAATTTGCTTTCAACCCACTTACGAGCATTTACAAATGCCTCAATCCATGGTGTAACCTCGTCCTGACGACGCTCACGTGGATAGTAAGCCTGCTGCCATGGGAAGATAGCACGCTCCAAGTGTGGCATCATTGCAAGGTGACGACCGTCAGCTGAGCAAATACCTGCCACGTTATAGTCAGAACCATTAGGGTTGCCTGGATATTCAGCGTAGTTGTATTTAGCGATGACATTGTACTTGTCTTCTGCCTCTGGGAGGTAGAAACGACCCTCACCGTGTGCTACCCAGATACCAAGTTTGTTACCGCTCAAAGAACCGAACATTACACTATCGTTCTGTGGAATGGTCAAGTTCAAGAATGAACTCTCAAACTTCTTACTATTGTTATGGCAGAGGTGTGCGCGATACTTGTGCTCTGGGTTGATAAGGTTCAACTCAACCATCAACTGACAACCGTTACAGATACCCAGTGAAAGTGTATCTTCGCGCGCATAGAAGCGGTCGAGTGCCTGCTTAGCCTTTGGATTATAGAGGAAGGCACCAGCCCATCCCTTTGCAGAACCGAGTACGTCTGAGTTAGAGAAACCACCACAGAAGACTATCATATTCACTTCTTCCAAGGTTTCACGCCCTGTGATGAGGTCGGTCATCATCACGTCTTTCACTTCGAAGCCTGCCAAATAGAGTGCGTAAGCCATCTCACGCTCACCATTTGTTCCCTTCTCACGAATGATTGCTGCCTTTGGTGTTTGGTGATGGGTGTTAGGTGTTGATGTCTTCCAGCGGTCTGCATCGAGTCCGTACTGCTTTGAGAGTACCGGTGAAGTCAGCATTAAACTTCATCTCGATTGGCTGCTTCTTGTAGTTCAGAATGCGCTTCTTCGCCATGCCGTTCATACTTTGTTTGCGGTCGAGCAGGTAAGACGCCTTATACCATGTCCCACGCATTGCATCAATATCGAACGCTGCTTTCCAGTCACCATCAGCAATGCTGAGCGTGCGTTTGTCAGGACTTGGTGTACCGATACGAGCAAAGCCGATGCAGTTCTCTCGTCAAGAACTCTTTGACTTCTTCCTTATGTTCATCAGAAACTTGAATAACTACACCCGGATTCTCAGCAAAAAGCTTTTTGATAACATCGTCGCCCTTGATATCGTGGAGGTTGATATGCAATCCACCTTCAGCATTCGCAAAGGTCATCTCAAAGCAATGTTGTGATTAAACCACCTGCTGAAATGTCGTGTCCAGCAAGTATCCATCCACGGCGAATCATCTCCTGTACAGCATCAAAGCAGTCGCAGAAGTACTGTGGTTCTTTCACTGTTGGAACGTCACTACCAATCTTTCCGAGGCTCTGTGCAAAGGCTGAACCACCTAAATGCTGCTCGTCAAAACTGAAGTCGATATGATAGAGGCGTGTGTTCTTATCATTAACAAGTACTGGAGAAACCACCTGACGAACATCGCTCACCTCACCACCACTGGTCACGATGACCGTTCCCGGAGAGATAATCTTATCTCCATTAGGATATTGCTGAGTCAAAGAAAGTGAATCCTTACCCGTTGGAACGTTCACACCGATAGCGCAGCAGAAGTCTGATAATGCCTTAACAGCACTGTAAAGACGTGCATCCTCACCCTTCTGTGAGCGACAAGGCCACATCCAGTTGGCTGAAAGGCTCAAAGCTATCCATGCCGTCTGCCAATGGTGCCCATACGATGTTGGTCAATGATTCAGCTACGGAAAGGACTGAGCCTGCCTCTGGTGATGCGAGTCCTGCTTGTGGAGCGTGACCGAGTGCGGTTGCGATACCCTTATGACCACGATAGTCTAAGGCTACAACACCACAGTCTGAGAGTGGCAACTGAATCTCACCCTGACACTGCTGGCGGGCTACCTTACCTGTAACAGAGCGATCAACCTTATTTGTCAACCAGTCCTTACATGCCACAGCTTCCAACTGAAGCACACGCTGGAGATATTCCTCCACCTTATTTATACTATAAGAAACATTCTCATATTTGCGTTCAACGAGTCCCATCCTTCATGATTGTCTTTGGAGAATGACCGAACATCTGTGCTACGTCTAAGTCGAATGGTTTTACGCCATCGCCCTGTACGAATGCGAAGTGAGCATCACCCTGTCGTTTCACCAACAACATACATTGGTGCACGCTCACGCTCAGCAATCTTCTTCACGTGGTCGAGGTGCTTCTCATCGATGAGCAAGCCCATGCGCTCTTGTGACTCGTTGGCAATGATTTCCTTGGCACTCAATGTTTTTATCACCGATTGGTAATTGTGTCATGTCAATCTTACCGCCACATTCTTCAACAAGCTCACTCAAACAATTAAGGTGTCCTGCAGAACCGTGGTCGTGGATAGAAACAACTGGGTTGTTGTCTTCTTCTACCAATGCACGCACGAGGTTATAAGCACGTTTCTGCATCTCTGGGTTAGCACGCTGTATGGCATTCAACTCAATACCATTTGAATAACGACCCGTATCAACTGATGATACTGAACCACCACCAAGTCCGATACGGTAGTTATCACCACCAACGACAACTACCTTGTTACCAGCCTGTGGTTCACCCTTCAGGCAGTCTCGCTTAGTTCCATAACCCACGCCACCTGCAAGCATAATCACCTTGTCGTAAGCATACTTCTCACCATTCTCTTGATGTTCGAGATGTGAGTAGTGAACCGTAATTAATGGCTGACCAAACTTATTACCGAAATCACTCGCACCATTAGATGCCTTAATCAAAATCTGCTCTGGAGTCTGATAGAGCCACTGACGGACAGGAAGGATGTCTTCCCAATCACGTAAGGCTGGAGTTGTACCGTCATCTTCTGTCAGACGAGGGTAAGCGGTCATATAGACTGCTGTTCCTGCGATTGGCCATGAACCAACGCCACCGCCCATACGGTCGCGAGATCTCACCACCCGTACCTGTTGCTGCTCCATTGAATGGCTCAACGGTAGTTGGGAAGTTGTGGGTTTCGGCTTTCAGAGAGATAACACTCTCGATAGGCTTTACTCGGAAATAGTCAGGTGTGCTCTGGTTTGCTGGTGCAAACTGTTCAACCTCTGGACCTTGTGCGAAAGCTACGTTGTCTTTATAGGCTGAAAGAATCTTGCCGGGATTCTCTTTTGTAGTCTTCTTGATGAGGCTGAAAAGACTGCTCTCCATCACCTTGCCATCAATGACGAACTCTCCACCGAAAATCTTATGGCGGCAATGCTCAGAGTTAATCTGGGCGAAACCGAAGATTTCAGAGTCGGTGAGTGGGCGGCCATTCTGCTTCTCAATCTTGTGGAGGTATTCCATCTCCTCTGGTGAGAGTGCTAAGCCTTCTTCTTCGTTGAACTTCTCCAAATCCTCCACACGCTTGATGCGTTCTGGCTCGTGATTGACAGTGAAGATGGTCTGGTCCAAACCCTCATACATACGTTGCAACATCGGGTCATAATCAGCCTCTTTGCTGCTTACAGGGAAGTACTCCTCTATACGCAAAAATGCCGTCAAGACTCATATTCTGAGTAATCTCGACGGCATTCGTACTCCATGGAGTTATCATTTCACGGCGTGGGCCTACATAATAGCCTTGCAGCGTCTCTTCGTTCTGCAAGTAGGTGGCATCGCCATAGAGCCAACATAGTTCGTTTATTTCTGCGTCGGATAGCGCATGATTGACTTCTGTGGCAATCACGCTTTTGGACTGAGTTCTGAAAGAAAAGAATCATAGTCTGTATATAAAAATTTGGTGTTACTTCTGTTTGCAAAGATACGATTTTTCTTCGCATATACCGCCTTTTTATCGATTGTTTTTTTATCTTAATTCTATAAGTTTACAATATGATTTGTAATAAACAAAGTGATTGCTTCTCTATTCTTCTTTGTATGCATACTCATCAGTCTTTTGTGCTATTCTTTTCTTTGTTACTCCATCTTTCTTTGTTTCTATGTTACTCTGTCTTTCTTTACTACTCCGTCTTTCTTTGTTTCTCTGTCTACCAACCTTTTTATTCTGTATAATTTCATCAAAAATCTATCGTGAAAGTCACTTTTCTGGTTAAAAATCCCTAAACTCATTATACAACTATTTGTTTTTCACGTCTTTATAATATCTTTGTAACAAACTAATAGCATTCAGCTATGAAACGACTTTTCCTTGTAGCGGTCTGCTTAAACCTTAATTATAATATAATAATCAACCAAAACGGAATATGAATATGAAAAAGAGTCTTTTTATCGTAGCTTTGGCAGTGGGGACACTGACCTTGAGTAGTTGTGTCAGCAAGAAAGGATTTGGATAATTGTCGTGCAGCAGAATAATCAGTTGACGACATGATTATCAGAATGCTAAGGAAACGATTGCAGCCAATAACGCACGTATCAAGAGCTTGGAAGATCAGTTGGCTCAGGCAAGAGAGAGTGCTGCTGCGCTGCAGGGTAGTCTTGATAACAGTTTGAGAAATGCCAATTCAAACAATATCAACATCTCTAAACTTGTTGATCAGATTAACGAGAGTAATCAGTATATCCGTCACTTGGTTGAGGTGAAGTCTAAGAGCGACTCATTGAATATGGTATTGACAAACAATCTTACTCGTTCTTTGAGCCGTGAGGAGTTGAAGGAGGTTGATGTACAGGTTCTGAAGGGTGTTGTTTATATTTCTTTGGCTGATAATATGCTTTATAAGAGTGGTTCTTATGAGGTGAATGATCGTGCTGAGCAGACACTGAGCAAGATTGCTAAGATTATCACTGATTATAAGGATTATGATGTGCTGATTGAGGGTAATACTGATAACGTGCCTATTAATACATCTGCTGACAAGATGAAGAATATCCGTAATAACTGGGATCTCTCTTGTTTGCGTGCAGCATCTGTTGCACAGTATCTGCAGGACCGCTTCGGTGTAAATCCTAAGCGTTTGACAGCTGGTGGTCGTGGTGAGTATAACCCACTCGCAACTAATGATACTGAGTTGGGCAAGCAACGCAACCGTCGTACACAGATTATCATTACGCCGAAACTTGATCAGTTCATGGATCTCATTGGTGAGGCTCCTGAAACAAACCCTCAAAAAGTAATACGTATAATCAGTTCTCTCCGGTCTTACTGGGCTGTGTCTTGTCAGGGCAACGCTGCTTTGTTGTGAGGGAGATAACTATGCAAAACCTACTCGAATTTTTATTGGTTTGTTCCATCTTAACCCAAATCTCTATATTTGCTATTCATAATGTAAATGTAGGGATTTGGGTTTGTTTTTGTTCCTTATATATACTTCGCACATATCGTGCGAACGCTTAGCACATGTTGTGCGGAGGCTTAACACGCATTGTGCGCATGATTATTACCATGAAAACACATCAACGTTCTTTATTCTAAAAATCAGATATTTTGTCACTATCTTAACGTCTTTCTTCTTTACGAAGATAGGATGTTGCCTTTCATGTCTAAACTTTCTGCAACACAGTTCCTTTTTCCTTCGCTTTATGTGGCTTGGTTGGGTAATTTACTTTTTATTAAGTCTATACACATAATGGCTGCTGATAGTAAAATAAGGTCTACCTTTGCACTCATATTCTAATTGCGTATAAGTATTTTTGTCATATAGGCCTGATTTATGTTTCAGAAGTGATAAAACGAAACATATTCAATGTTATGATATAAAAAGAGCAAGCAATAAAATTTATAAACAATTATAAAAAAATATGAAGAAACGATTTTTGAATGTTTTTGTAGTGGCTTTAATAGCGGTGACTGCACTTGTGAATACAGGCTGTAATCACGATGCCAATATTGCTACTGATGACTCCGAGAGTAAGACAAATGGTAAGGGCGCACAGATTACTTTCAACTTGACTCGCGAAGACTTTGCACCAGAAACTGGTATAAACACAAGAGGTGTTGTGCAGGAGTCTGGACGTGTGGTTGCAAGCACTGTCACAAAGATGAGTAATGGACTTGATGTCCTTGCAGAGGTGGTAGAAAATACTGCTCCTAAGACACGTACTGTTAGCGCAGCCAACTCTGGTAACTACATGATTCTTGCATACAAAGATGGACAAAAGAAGGCTGAATGGGATGGCTATTTTGATGGATCTGTATTTAAGATGAATAACCAACCTGCAGAAGAGAAGGCGTTAGAGGCTGGTCAATATAAATTTTATGCCTTTTTCAAAGATAAGATCCATTATGCGAATAATAAGATTGAATATAATCTTAATGATGGTTCTGTGAATGCTGTTTATGCTGAGCAAGATGTTACTATACCGGCTGGGGGCAAGATGACTCTTGCTCTTACTATGAAAACCCTGCATTTGCAAAGGGTTCGAGATTAAGTTTAAAGGTTTTTTTCTACGTATGCTTTTTCAAGGTTCTTTTAATGGAACGATAGATGCTAATCAATGGGCTGGATCTAATAGTTCTACTGACCCCAGCAAGCCTACAAATGTTGCTTATGAGTCAAAGAGTATTAATTTAACAAATGGCACAGTCGAAAAGACTCCAGCTAAGACAACACGGAAGATGGGAGTGCAAGGTTTTTGGTAGTAGTATTCTGATGGAACTACAATGTCGTACGTGCTTAGTAATCCTTGCTATTTCCTTGAAGGTACAATGATGAATCAGTTGTCTTTACTTTTTCAAGCGATACAAACGGAAAGATATATGCACGAGCTGCAAGAAATGCGCATCTTGATTTCCCAGGTCTTACAACAAAAGAATTGGAGAGAGGAAAGGCGTATGTTCTTACTTTGACGCTTTATGCTCCTGCTAAGTATTTGTTTGATTATGGCTGGGATGGTGGTATTCAAGCAAGAAGTTTATTTCAGGAAAAAGTAAAAAGCCCATTGCGCTAGTCATAGATGAAGCTCACCATATTGCTGAGTAGGACTGAAAAAAACTTAAAGGATCCCTAAACAATGGGTTATGGATCTTAATTACAAGCCTACTCCTGAACACGATGAAACTTCTGCTGAATTGATCGAGCTTAGTACTTTGTTTAATGATTCGTGGAAAGAGACGTTTAAAACGGATCGTGTGAGTGGTCGTAATAAGCCGAGAGGGTCTATATACCAATTTTTCGGCATTTAATGACTTACAGAACGAAGCTTCGAATTCTTATTTACCAGGAGTCGCAGAGTGGAATGCAGCACTCAAGATTCTTGGAGTAACAACTCCTACTGATAACTTCGGATCGACGACAGACTATAATCGATGGTCAACTTCTGATGGTACTCTGCAAGATGCTCTTTTTCTATCAGGCAGGTGGTACACCATTGGAGAAAGGAATCTATTGGGGTGCTTATGCTTGGAAGAATGATAGGGCTGTGACGGTTGAACTCCATCGTGATGGTGTACGTTTTGGTGGTGATTTGAGAACTAATAGACATTTAGTAAGACCATTCTATGATTATTAATTGTAAAAATAATATATATGATTACCAAAAAGAAGAATTATCTGATGCCAACTGTCAATATTTTTGAAAGCTGAGCCTATAAATATGATTTGTGGCAGTATCAGACCTGGTCTATTAAAGACAGAGGATTTTAATGAAGAAAATGAAACTGATGGTGGTAAGGTTGAATGGAATGGTAATGTTTAGCCTGCACAATCTGGTTTCTAATCATACAGTAAGTCCTAATTTGTAGGATTGCTAATGATAGGACAAGTATAACCCATTGTTGGAATTTAGTATGTTTTTCTTATAGTAAAAACGTTTATCATACTAAATTCCAGCAATGGGTTTTTAGATGAATATGTTTACACATTATATATATGGTTCATGACAGATGCCTGAAACTATATTTCTATACAGCTTACATGTTTTTTCCCTATTCGGTTATTAGTATCTTTATAGTTAAAATGAATAGTTATTGCTAAAAAGCTTGATTTGTATCAATTTTTAATCGAAAAATAATATTTCTCATAAAATATTCTTGAAAACATTTGGAGGTTCCACAAAAAGTCTATACTTTGCACTCGCTTTACAAAAACAAGCCCTCTGGCAAGTTTCTGAAAAGCAATAAAGAAAGAGTTCTTTTGAAAAGATTTACATAAACAGAGAAGTAGTACAAGAAGCGTCTGTTTGATTTTTTAGTTAAACAGATGGGTAAAAGAAACAAACTGATCGATTCTTTTGTTTTTGCTTATGAGTTTTTTTCTCATAGTATGACAAGATTAATAACAGGTTCTTTTTACTTAATACTTTTAGGATAAGCGTTCTGAAACAGAGATTACTCGGTGAGGTTTTGGAAGTGGTTTGGTGTTCATCATCACCCATCATCCATCACTTATCACCAAAACATATTTTTACAATGGAGAGTTTGATCCTGGCTCAGGATGAACGCTAGCTACAGGCTTAACACATGCAAGTCGAGGGGAAACGACATTGAGTGCTTGCACTCTTTGGGCGTCGACCGGCGCACGGGTGAGTAACGCGTATCCAACCTTCCCATTACTGTGGAATAACCTGCCGAAAGGCAGACTAATACCGCATGGTCTTCGTTGATGGCATCAGATATGAAGTAAAGATTTATCGGTAATGGATGGGGATGCGTCTGATTAGCTTGTTGGCGGGGTAACGGCCCACCAAGGCAACGATCGTAGGGGGTTCTGAGAGGAAGGTCCCCACATTGGAACTGAGACACGGTCCAAACTCCTACGGGAGGCAGCAGTGAGGAATATTGGTCAATGGACGGAAGTCTGAACCAGCCAAGTAGCGTGCAGGATGACGGCCCTATGGGTTGTAAACTGCTTTTGTATGGGGATAAAGTCAATCACGTGTGATTGTTTGCAGGTACCATACGAATAAGGACCGGCTAATTCCGTGCCAGCAGCCGCGGTAATACGGAAGGTCCAGGCGTTATCCGGATTTATTGGGTTTAAAGGGAGCGTAGGCCGGAGATTAAGTGTGTTGTGAAATGTAGACGCTCAACGTCTGACTTGCAGCGCATACTGGTTTCCTTTGAGTACGCACAACGTTGGCGGAATTCGTCGTGTAGCGGTGAAATGCTTAGATATGACGAAGAACTCCGATTGCGAAGGCAGCTGACGGGAGCGCAACTGACGCTTAAAGCTCGAAGGTGCGGGTATCGAACAGGATTAGATACCCTGGTAGTCCGCACAGTAAACGATGGATGCCCGCTGTTGGTACCTGGTATCAGCGGCTAAGCGAAAGCATTAAGCATCCCACCTGGGGAGTACGCCGGCAACGGTGAAACTCAAAGGAATTGACGGGGGCCCGCACAAGCGGAGGAACATGTGGTTTAATTCGATGATACGCGAGGAACCTTACCCGGGCTTGAATTGCAGGAGAACGATACAGAGATGTTGAGGTCCTTCGGGACTCCTGTGAAGGTGCTGCATGGTTGTCGTCAGCTCGTGCCGTGAGGTGTCGGCTTAAGTGCCATAACGAGCGCAACCCCTCTCTTCAGTTGCCATCAGGTGATGCTGGGCACTCTGGAGACACTGCCACCGTAAGGTGTGAGGGAAGGTGGGGATGACGTCAAATCAGCACGGCCCTTACGTCCGGGGCTACACACGTGTTACAATGGCCGGTACAGAGGGACGGTGTAATGCAAATTGCATCCAATCTTGAAAGCCGGTCCCAGTTCGGACTGGGGTCTGCAACCCGACCCCACGAAGCTGGATTCGCTAGTAATCGCGCATCAGCCATGGCGCGGTGAATACGTTCCCGGGCCTTGTACACACCGCCCGTCAAGCCATGAAAGCCGGGGGTGCCTCGAAGTCCCGTGACCGCAAGGATCGGCCTAGGGCAAAACTGGTGATTGGGGCTAAGTCGTAACAAGGTAGCCGTGACGGAAGGGTGCGGCTGGAACACCTCCTTTCTGGAGAGAATGCTTTTCGAGTTGACAAGTTATTTAGTTGACGAGGTTGACAAGTTAAAAGTGTTATTAAGTTGTAAAAAAATAACCTTTGGTTTGTTTTTCTTCTTGTACTCATGCACTCTGTTTTAAGAATAAGAGAAAGGAAGTCTGGCAAAGAAAAGCCGAAGTGCTTTCTTCCAACTCAGTCCTATAGCTCAGTTGGTTAGAGCGCCACACTGATAATGTGGAGGTCGGCAGTTCAAGTCTGCCTGGGACTACACATCGGCGTCAAGCCAATGTGTAACAGGCACAAGTTCTTTGGGACTACACATCGGCGTTAAGCCAATGTGTAACAGGCACAAGTCCTTTGGTACTACACATCGGTGTTAAGCCAATGTGTAACAGGCACAAGTCCTTTGGGACTACACATCGGCGTTAGCCAATGTGTATCAGGCACAAGATAAGTTGGGACTACTTCTCTATCCCTTGGGGGATTAGCTCAGTTGGCTAGAGCACCTGCTTTGCAAGCAGGGGGTCAACGGTTCGAATCCGTTATTCTCCACGATGCTGTTCATACAGCAAATGATCTTTGACATATTGACACAAGCAAGACTGTAATGTAGAACTATTCTTTCTATACAGGAAGAATTAGAATTCTAATTATTGAAGTAAAACTTCAAATTCTTTAGAATCACACAACAGCTGAAAGTATGAGCTACATTCTTTGTAATTACTTACAAAGAAGGCGAAGAAAGTAAGAAAGGGCGCATGGCGGATGCCTTGGCTCACGGAGGCGATGAAGGACGTGATAAGCTGCGATAAGCCTTGGGTAGGTGCAAAATAACCATTGATCCAAGGATTTCCGAATGGGACAACCCAGCAGGTTGAAGACCTGTTATCACTACAAAAGTAGTGAGGCGAACGGAGGAACTGAAACATCTTAGTACCTTTAGGGAAGAGAAAATAAATAATGATTCCCCTAGTAGTGGCGAGCGAGACGGGGAAGAGCCCAAACCTGCTTTGTGCGGCAACGCTTAGCAGGGTTGTAGGGACCACGTTGTCGTACTTAGATTGTGAGGAGAATGTTCTGGAAAGAACAATCATAGAGGGTGATAATCCCGTACCCGAAGCATGACGAGACGTAGTGGTATCCTGAGTAACGCGGAACACGTGAAATTCTGCGCAGATCCGCCGGGACCATCCGGTGAGGCTAAATACTCCCGTGGGACCGATAGTGAACGAGTACTGTGAAGGAAAGGTGAAAAGCACTCCGATGAGGAGAGTGAAATAGTTCCTGAAACCATGCGCCTACAAGCGGTCGGAGCCGCGTAAGCGGTGACGGCGTGCCTTTTGCATAATGAACCTACGAGTTACCATGTCTGGCAAGGATAAGCGTCATGAGATGCGCATCCGCAGTGAAAGCGAGCCTGAATAGGGCGTCAAGTCAGATGGGGTAGACGCGAAACCAGTGATCTACACTTGCCCAGGTTGAAGTCCGGGTAACACGGATGGAGGACCGCACGGATAAGCGTTGAAAAGCTTCCCGATGAGGTGAGTGTAGGAGTGAAAGGCCAATCAAACTTGGAGATAGCTCGTACTCCCCGAAAGGCATTTAGGTGCCGCGTGCGACGATATCCATAAGAGGTAGAGCGACCGATAGGTCAAGAGGGCTTCACCGCCTATCGAGACCTGACGAACTCCGAATGCTTATGGACTGCAGCCGTGCAGTAAGGGGGCGGGTGCTAAGGTCCGTCCCCGAGAGGAGAAGAATCCAGACCGCCGTCTAAGGTCCCGAAATTCTGTCTAAGTTAGTCTAACGAAGTCTGGTCCCCGTGACAGCTAGGATGTTGGCTTGGAAGCAGCCATTCATTCAAAGAGTGCGTAACAGCTCACTAGTCGAGGGTCTGGGCATGGATAATAATCGGGTATAAGTCAGATACCGAAGGCGCGGGATAGTAATGTATATTAAAAAGTATCGGTAGGGGAGCATTCCATCGGCGTTGAATGGTGAAGGTAACTGATCCTGGAGCTTATGGAAAAGCAAATGTAGGTATAAGTAACGATAAAAAGGGTGAGATTCCCTTTCGCCGAAAGACCGAGGTTTCCCGGGCGATGCCAATCAGCCCGGGGTTAGTCGGGTCCTAAGTCTCAGCCGAACGGCGAAGGCGATGGCAGATGCGGTTAATATTCCGCAACTCGTATGTTCAGTGATGTGGAGACGGAGCAGTGACACTGCCGCGCCCTGACGGAATAGGGCGTTTAAGTGCGTAGGCTATGAGGAAGGCAGGCAAATCCACCTTCCGAGCTGAAACATGAAAGTACAGGTATTCCTTCGGGAAGACTTGAGTGCAGGTAATCATACTTCCGAGAAAATCCGCTAAACTTAATGTTCATACGACCCGTACCGCAAACGGACACACGTGGTCGGGTAGAATATACTAAGGCGTTGAGAGATTCATGGTTAAGGAACTAGGCAAATTGACCCCGTAACTTCGGGATAAGGGGTCCTCATAGCAATATGAGGCGCAGAGAATCGGTCCAGGCAACTGTTTAACAAAAACACAGGGCTGTGCAAACTCGAAAGATGAGGTATACAGCCTGACACCTGCCCGGTGCCGGAAGGTTAAGAGGAGATGTCACCAGCAATGGGAAGCATTGAATTGAAGCCCCGGTAAACGGCGGCCGTAACTATAACGGTCCTAAGGTAGCGAAATTCCTTGTCGGGTAAGTTCCGACCTGCACGAATGGTGTAATGATCTGGACGCTGTCTCAACCATGAGCTCAGTGAAATTGTAGTATCGGTGAAGATGCCGATTACCCGCGATGGGACGAAAAGACCCCGTGAACCTTTACTACAACTAGCATTGACCTTGGTCATCCGATGTGTAGGATAGGCGGAGGCTTTGAAGCGGGTGCGCCAGCATTCGTGGAGCCATCCTTGAAATACGGCCCTTTGGCTGTCTGAGGTCTAACGCGCAGTTTGCGCGGACACTGCTTGGTGGGTAGTTTGACTGGGGTGGTCGCCTCCAAAAGCGTAACGGAGGCTTCCAAAGGTGCCCTCGGGCCGATTGGTAACCGGCCTTATAGAGTGCAATGGCATAAGGGCGCTTGACTGGGAGGCAGACATGCCGAGCAGGCAGGAAACTGGGGCATAGTGATCCGGCGGACGTGTATGGAAACTCCGTCGCTCAAAGGATAAAAGGTACTCCGGGGATAACAGGCTGATCCCCCCCAAGAGCTCATATCGACGGGGTGGTTTGGCACCTCGATGTCGGCTCGTCACATCCTGGGGCTGGAGAAGGTCCCAAGGGTTGGGCTGTTCGCCCATTAAAAGTGGCACGCGAGCTGGGTTCAGAACGTCGTGAGACAGTTCGGTCTCTATCTATCGTGGGCGTTGGAGTTTTGAGTGGTGCTGACACTAGTACGAGAGGACCGTGTTGGACAGACCTCCGGTTTACCAGTTGTGCCGCCAGGTGCACCGCTGGGTATCTGAGTCTGGATTGGATAAGCGCTGAAAGCATCTAAGTGCGAAGCCAGCCGCAAGATGAGAACTCCTCATAAGGGTCGTCATAGACGATGACGTTGATAGGGTGTAGGTGTAAAGACGGTGACGTCAAAGCCGAGCACTACTAATTGCCCGAAACTTTCTTCGGGTTTCCCGCCTCCTTTCATTGGAGTGCGGGGACCAGTGACTCAGACTTTGAGCTGTGTATTCTTCTACTGAAAGAAGATATGTTCTATATGTTTTTGCTTGTGAAAAATACGTCACCATATACGGCTGACAGTTGAGTAGAGAAATAAAATATTGTCTATTTGTAAACTTAAAAACAAGTCATCCGAACGAATTATTAGGTGGTTATTGCGGCGGGGTCCCACCTCTTCCCATTCCGAACAGAGAAGTTAAGCCCCGCTTGCGCCGATGGTACTGCAATGCAATGTGGGAGAGTAGGTGGCCGCCTTTCTTTTACAAGAACTCCGAAGAGAAATCTTTGGGGTTCTTTTTGCTTTGAGGTGTTGGGTGATGAGTGTTGGGTGATAAGTTTTGGGTGTTGATGATGTGTTGAAAGTTGTATTGGGCTTATAAGGTAATAGGGTTAATAAAGCTTAATTAGGCTCAATGATTGTTGTCTGCGTTATAATATTTTTCCTTTACTTTTGCGTTAATCATATTATGTTGTATTTTTGTCAAGCGTATAATAGTTTGGTTAAGTCGGGTACATCTTAGTAGGGGCTTTGGTGTACAGTCACCTTGGGCATATCGTTTTATTCGTTATGTGGTGAATGAACATTATCCTTATTATAAGTACGAGGAACTTGATGCGGAGATTACTGATATTGATAGACAAACACGCAAATTATGTAAGTTTTATTTCCGTTTAGCTAATTTTTCTGCAGCCTCATTCCTTTATTGATTGCTACCCTGATGCTTCATCTTATATGCGCTATGTCGTTGCAGGTTATCAAAAGACACACTATTATAAGATAACAAAAGAGGTGAGCGATACGGATCTAACGGATATTTTTGCAAAAGTAGGTGCGTTTAGTTTTATTCGTGTTCCTCTTGTTGAAAACTATCGTATGATTATTGATAAAGCTTTGGACTGTTTACCATCTTCATCTGTTTTGATAGTAGAGGATATTAAAAGTAATGAGGAAGCAAAGACTTTTTGGTCAAAACTTATCACTGATAAGCGTACAGGCATAACCTTTGACTTATATTTCTGTGGAGTAGTTTTTTTCTTAACAAGGAAATGGTGAAGCAGGATTATGTTGTTAATTTCTGAAATAGTAATATCTAACTATATTTATGTGATACTATAATGAAAATATATACGAAGAACGGAGATACGGGTATGACCTCCTTATGTGATGGCTCTTGTTTGTCAAAGGATGATAGGCGTGTGGAAGCCTGATGGGACAATTGACGAGCTTAATGCACACGTCGGGTTTTTGATTTCCTTAATAGAAACCGACAAAACCCCATGTTGTTACGAAGGATGTTGATGACATTATGGACTTTTTATATCAAAGTCAGAATATCTTGTTTGTCGTGGGTGGAATACTTGCTTCTTCAACGATTAGACCAGAAGATGAAGTTAGTCTGAATAGGTTCATTAGCCTTATAGAATCTAAAAATTGATACATTCTCAGCCCAACTCCCTATACAAACTCATTTTTATCTTGCCAGGTGGAACGAAAAGCAGCAGCTTATAGTCACGTCTGTCGAACAGTTTGTCGTCGGGCAGAGCGGAGAATGGTTACCTTATACCAATATTTGCAATTGCCATCTGAACTCACTAGCACTGATAAATCGTTTGTCAGATTATTTTTCATTTTGTCACGTTATTTGAATAATGATAGTGGTAAAATAGAAAAATATGGAAAAAATACTTGCAAATAAGAAAAATATATATTACTTTTGCACGCACTAAGAATCATGTAAAAATAAGAATATGTATTGGACACTTGAATTGGCCTCTAAGCTTGAGGATGCTCCATGGCCAGCAACAAAGGATGAGCTAATTGATTATGCAATGCGCTCGGGTGCACCACTTGAGGTGCTTGAGAATCTTCAGGAGATTGAAGATGAAGGGGATGTCTATGACAGTATCGAGGATATTTGGCCCGACTATCCTTCAAAGGACGATTTCTTGTGGAACGAAGACGAATATTAAAAGGGTAAAAGAGGTTGTATCTATATGGTTCAACCTCTTTTAAGTCTAATTGTCGTGGTTGAATGTGTTTGTTAGAGCTTTCTCCATTTATATTTTACGATAATCATTGTAGACAAATTGATTATTAGGTTCTAAGGTGATTTTGTAGTTGAAATGTTTGGTAGAGTCTTAACAGCGCAGGAGAATAGGGTCGCATAGGTTAGTCTGTTTCTGTTAAGTTGAAAGTTGCTGTCACTTCTGTCACACATAGTCCTAATGCAAATGCTTTTATTTTTCTGTGTTTTTATATGAATTGTTAAAAATGACAGCAAATAAAAAGTAAGATTTAATAGGGTATATATCGAGATTAAAATAATGGTCTTTTTAAAAAGTTGATACTAAGAAGTGGATAGCTATTAATTTATATTTATCATCTACAAAGCAATAATTAAAGCCTTTTGAATCGTTATAAAATCGTGATTAAGCGATTATTATTCATAATTTTACTTGTCTGTCTGACAGAGGGGACTGTCAGGGCACAATATGATCCGTCTTATAGTCATTATTGGACGATGGAATCATCGTTTAACCCCGCTACCGTTGGTAAGAATAACAAGTTGAATGTTGTGAGTGCTTATAATCTTGATTTTGCTGGTTATGAGCATAATCCAAATACCTTTTATGTAGGAGGGGACATGCCTATCTATTTCATGAAGCAATATCATGGAGTTGGTGTTTCTATCTTGAATGATAAGTTAGGAACTTTTTGTACATCAGCGTGTTGCAGGGCAATATGCTTTTAGAAAGGAATTATGGGATGGAATGTTGTCAGCAGGTGTGCAGGTGGGTATGCTCTTTGAGAAGTTAGATGGTTCAAAGTTAGATGTAGAGGAGGGGAATGACCCTGCTTTTACACAGGGGGAGATAAATGGACATGGACTCGATTTAGGTACAGGAGTCTATTATACGCAGAAAAGTTGGTATGTAGGGTGCAGCTGTTCAACATCTTAACGCTCCTTTGGTGGAATTGGGAGAAACTAATGAGTTACAGATAAATCGTACATATTATTTAACGGGTGGATACAATATTAAATTACGAAATCCGTTTCTTACTATACCAACCTCAGTTCTGGCACGTTATGATGGTGTGACTTATCGAACGGATATTACGGCTCGTCTCTCTATACTCATGAGGATAAAGTTCTTTACGGAGGAGTTTCGTATAGTCCGACAAACTCTGTTACAATACATCTGGGAGGTAATTTGCATGGAGTAAATATTGGTTATAGCTACGAGATGTACACGGGTAGTGTTGCGTTCAAGAATGGTAGTCATGGCTTATGTGTCAGCTATCAAACCGATATTAACTTACAGAAGAAAGGTAGGAATAAACATAAAAGTGTAAGATTTCTATAGAAAGATATAATGAAAATGAAGAAAAAGTATAGTAGCCATTTGTCTTGGTGCAACCATCTTGGGAACATTGACAGGCTGTTTCGCAGGTAAGTCGACCGCTTCGGCAGGACGTGGTGGTGAGGTTACTGGTGTTGGAGGAGGACAGTCTTTTTAGAGAGCCAACCCCTTATGGTATGACCCTTGTTAAGCGTGGATGGCTAAGAATGGGTTTAGAAAAGCAAGACTCTTTATGGGGTAAGAAGATGCCTGTAAAGGATATCTCTGTGGACGGCTTTTGGATGGATGAAACAGAGGTGACCAATTCTGAGTATAAACAGTTTGTAGAGTGGGTGCGAGATCTGATTATCCGTACACGATTGGCTCGATCCAGCATTTGGAGGGGATGAAAGCTATATGATTACAGAGGATAAGAATGGGCGATCCTATTACTCCACGTCTGGATTGGAACAAACGTTTGCCTCGTAAACCAAATGAGGATGAACAGCGCGCCTTCGAAAGTCTTTATGTAACTAATCCTGTAACGGGGGAGAAGTCTCGATGCTCGACAGATGAATTATCGCTATGAGATTTATGATTACACCGCAGCAGCTTTGCGTCGAAATCGTTTAAATCCACAGGAGCGAAACTTAAATACGGACGTTACTGTTGACCCTAATGAGGTTGTGATGATATCAAAGGATACGGCATACGTTGATGAAAATGGTGTTGTCCATAACGAAACTATTAATCGTCCTTTATCAGGTGCTTGGGATTTTCTTAACACCTATATCGTTAATATCTATCCTGATACGACTTGTTGGGTGAATGACTTCCGTAATTCAGATAACGAGATTTACCTTCGTAATTATTTCAGTAATCCCTACTTACAATAACTATCCAGTGGTAGGGGTTACTTGGGAGCAAGCTAACGCTTTCTGTGCGTGGCGTACGGACTACCTTCTCAAAGGTTTTGGGTAGAGAGGCACGTTACGTACAGCGTTATCGTCTTCCTACCGAGGCTGAGTGGGGAGTATGCTGCTCGTGGAAAGGGACAGGATGAGTTTCCATGGAATAATGAAAATGTGAAGAGTGGTAATGGATGTTTTTATGCTAACTTTTAAGCCAGAACGTGGAAATTATACGAAGGATGGCAATCTAATAACAAGTAAGGTAGGCATCTATGGTACAAATTCTAACGGCTTGTTCGATATGGCTGGTAATGTGGCAGAGTGGACAAGTACAGTTTATACTGAGGCTGGTGTTGATGCCATGAATGACCTCAATCCACAATTAGAATATAAAGCAGCTAAGGAAGACCCTTATCGTTTGAAGAAGAAGAGTGTTCGTGGTGGAAGTTGGAAAGATCCGGAGAATTATATCCGAAGTGCTTGGCGCACGTGGGAATATCAAAATCAACCACGTAGTTATATTGGATTTCGTTGTGTTCGCAGTCTTGCAAGCTCGTCAAGTGAGGCTGCAAAAAGAGAATAAGAAAAGCAGTAAAAAAATAAGAGAAGATAAATGGCACAGTACAGTAAATATAATTTCGTATACCACTTGCAAAAGTGGATGGATAGTGTACCCGGACAGACATTCTTGAACTATGGCTATAGTTGGGGTGCTTCGGTGGTTATTCTCGGTGCTTTGTTTAAGTTGACCCACTTACCTGGAGCTAATATCATGCTCTATTTCGGTATGGGTACTGAGGTGATTGTGTTTTTCCTTTCGGCTTTTGATCGTCCGTTTGATAAGACAGATGACGGGCGTGAGCTACCTACACATTTTGTAGAGCAGCCTGCTGGAGCTGAGGAAAAATCAGTAGAAAAAAAGTTGAGGATGTCTCAGAGTTGGAAGATTTTTGCGTCAGAGAATACGTTGCAAGAAGTAGGACAAACGTTGCCTACGGTTGCAGAGATTGCTGCCGCAGTTGTTGGTCAGCAGAGTAAGGTTGTTATTGATGCTCAACAACAAACGCCAGAAATGGTAGAGGCACAGACAAACTACGTTGCTGCACTTCAGAGTTTGACGGAAATGTTGGGTAAGGTCAATGAACAGAGTCAGCGATTGACAAAGAGATAGCGAAGAGATGGAGAACCCTTAATCGTACGCTTACGGGTATTGCTAAGGTTTATGAGATGCAGCTCAAGAGTGCCAGTCAGCAGATTGGTACCATTGATCAGATTAATGACCAAACACGAAAGATGGCGCAACAAATTGAGCAACTCAATAGTATCTACGCTCGAATGATTGAGGCAATGACTGTTAATATGCGTGTGGCAGCACCGGGTACAGCTCCTCAACAGTCAACTTACGATAGTTTCAGTAATGATGAAAAAGATAGGGAAGTGGGTAGTGTTACTCCATTTTTTCAAGATAAAGAATAGAATGAATGGCTATTAAGAAGCGAAAGATTTCCCTCGCCAGAAGATGATAAACCTGATGTATATCGTCTTAATGGCAATGTTGGCATTGAATATCTCAACAGAGGTACTCAACGGATTCTCTGTTGTTGAGGAGAGTTTGAATCGTACAATGGGAAATTCATCTAAAGAGAACGAGGCAATCTTCGGTGAGATTGACCAAATGATGCAGAAAAAAATCCACAAAAGGTAAAAACAGTGGTTTGTTATGGCATCAACGGTTAGGAGATGAGCGACTCCCTCTATAACTATGCTCAGTTATTGAAGGTTGCAATTGTTCGTGAGGGCTGATGGGGAGAAAAGGTGATCCCTAAATATAGAAGGAAAGGACAATATCGAGGCAGCCAGTTATATTATGTTGAATCCAGCCAATGGGCAGGGGCGTAAACTTTATGAGGCTATCAATAACTATCGGTCACGTATTTTTGCAGTTTGTAACAGACCCTCAACAGAAGAAACTTATTGAAAGTAACCTTTCTACGGATGTTCCTCACCATTCAATGGGTAAGAATTGGGAAGAGTATATGTTTGAGAATATGCCTGTTGCAGCAGCAGTAACGCTCCTCTCTAAGTTGCAGAGTGATGTTCGATATGCAGAGGGAGAAGTGTTACATAGCTTGGTAGCTAATGTGGGTTTGAAAAGACCTACGAGTAAATAAGTTGCAGGCCTTTGTCGTTCCAAGTCAGACACGTCTTTATCCAGGTGAAACGATGACAGCACAGATGTTCATGGGAGCCGTTGATTCGACACAACAGCCACAAGTCTTTGTGAATGGTCAGTTAATTAAGGGTAATCAGATAACTGTAAAGGCAGGTGCGCCGGGCAAACATACTTTAAGTGGATATATGCTTGTTAAGGACTTGGCCGGGAATGTGTTGCGTAGGAACTTTTCGCAAGATTATTGGGTGACGGGTGGTCCGCAACCAAAAGAGTATATCAATCCTCAGGGAATGCAGAAAGAACCTGCGTTTGATGGAATGGCAACGATTGCAGCTGACTTGATGAATGTACTCTATGCAGGTTTTGACAATCCAATTACTATAAGTATTCCAAATACCCCACAGAGTGATGTTCAGGCGACGATGTCAGGAGGTTCACTTGTTTCAAGAGGTGGTGGTCATTTCGTAGCACGGCCTTCGGCTGTGGGTCAGCCCTGTTGTTATCGCTATGTCAGCAAAGGACGTAAGATAGAGAGTATCAGTTCCGTGTGAGAAAATTGCCAGACCCATCTCCGTATATTGCGATGGGAACTGATCGATTTAAGAGTGGAACTCTCTCAAAGGCAAACCCTTATGTCAGCTCCAGGTATTCAGGCAGCTATTGATGACGGTTTGTTGATATTCCTTTCACTGTGACCAGTTTCCGTGTTGTTTTCTTTGATAATATGGGTAATGCCGTTCCGTTAGCAAGTAATGGTGCATCTTTTCTCGTCACAACAGAAAGAGCAATTCCGTCAGTTGAGTCGTAATAAGCGTTTCTATATTACAAATGTTGTCGTTCATGGACCTGATGGTACAACTCGAACGCTCAATGGAAGAAATATGGAGGTTATTGTCAGGTAGTGGAGTTGACGAGTTATAAAGTAACAATATTAGTTAGCTGTATGATGTTATCCCTATCTGTTTAAGAAAAGAATAAACAATAAAAAAATGAAAAAGATATTTCTCATAGTCTGCACAGTATTTACGGTTCTTACTTTAGAGTCACAGCCCGCAGCCCGTCGTAAATCCAGCAGGTTCAATCACCTGCTAATACGATTACAACACGTGCGCAGATTTCCTTTCCAACAACAGCCCCTATGGAAGAAGATGTTGTTTGGCGACGTGATATCTCATCGTGAACTGAAACTTGCTGAGGATGCGAATGCAGGACTATACTATCCTAAGGAGCCTGTTGGTTCGCAGATGAACCTTTTTACCTACATCTTCAAGTTGATGATGAGTGGTCCTAATCGTGGTGGTATCGCAGCATATAATTATCGTATGGATGGTAATGAGGTGTTCACGGATTCTGCTCGAATTAAGCCTTTACAGTTTCTTGATAATTATCACATTTTCTATGAGCGTACAGATCAGTGGTATTCGTCTTGAAAAATAGCGACATCCCTTCCAGCTGAGGTGAAGGGTTATTATCTTAAAGAGAGTGCCTACTATGATCAGGGTACTGCAACCTTTCATCGTAAGGTGGTAGCTCTTTGTCCGATTATGTATCGTGAGGATGATTTTGGTGATGGGGAGGTTAAATATCCACTTTTCTGGGTTCGCTATGATGATTTGGCTCCTTTTCCTTGCTAAGCAAACCATTATGACCAGTAATCTGAATAATGCAGCAACGATGAGCGTTGATGATTATTTCACGATGAAGCTCTATAAAGGTAAGATTTATAAGACAACTAATATGCAGGGTAAGACGTTGGCACAATATTGTTCTAATGATTCGGCTTTGTCTGCTGAACAAAATAAAAATAGAACAGGAATTGATTGCCTTTGAGAAGAATATATATGGTAATCCTGCTCGACGTGATAGTCTTGATAGCATATCAGTAGCTAAGGAGGCTGACAAGACCGTCAAAAAGCTGGGACGTTCTCGTCGTGGTAGTGTGACAAAAAGTAGCGTTAGTCGTACGTCTCGACCATCTTCTAATAGAAATGTGGGAACGTCATCAGCACGTATTTCTGTACGACGCGAACGTCATTAATGATAAAAGTGTTTATCTTCTTTCCTGGTAATGATAATGAGGTTATCATATTTGATACTTATGTTTAATAAGAAACATATCACAGGTGCTTTGGTGTTTCTATGCACTTTTTGTATCCTTGTCTGCTCATGCAGATGGATTATTAAAGTTAGGCATAAGGGGAGGAGTAGATGCAAATGTTTTTTTCATTTTTGATAAAGAGGTTCTCGATAAGTCTAATCAGATAGGTTGGTTTGCTGGGCCCACAATGAAATTATCTTTTCTATTAGAAGGTTTGAGGCTTCGACGCATCTATTCTCTATGATTATCGTTTAACACGTATCGATTACGCATTGATGAGATCGAGGATAAAGCAGGAACAGCTTGTTTTTTTCCCGTGAATGTTCGTTATTCTATTGGTTTAGGTGAGTTGGCAAGTGTCTTTATCTTTTGCAGGTCCTCAGATAGCCTTTAATATTGGTGGGAAAAGATTTCCAATGGGGTGAAGAGAATACTTACAAGTTGGAAAAATAGTAATTTGAGTGTCAATATAGGCTTTGGTATAACTGCATTTAAGCATCTATAGGTAAGTGCTAATTATAATATCGCTTGTGGAAGAACAGGTAGTGCAACGTTGAAAACAATAACAGATGCAGTGAAGCCTGTTAAGGATGAGAAGGATAGTCGTAATAACACATGGCAGTTAGGTTTAGCATATTTCTTCTAAATAAATAATATGAAGATTTTTCGTAAATTAGTTCCATTTATTACTGAGAAATGGAACTAACTTTTTGTAATCGTTTTATAAGCCGTTTTTGTTATCGTATAGTCTTATCGGATACTTCTATCATTGTTTTTTTGCATAATTCTTTGTAACTTTGTATTCGTACTAATCCAGATGTTCAATTAATGATGATTGTCAGGAGATAATATTTTGATAATGAGCTACGCTAACATTATTTTTGCCCCTTCCTCTTGAAGGATATTTCACCCTATGGTGTACCAGAGTCCTTGAAGGCTCGTATAGCAATAGGTGTGCGTGTGTCTGTGCCGTTAGGGAAGAGTAAAACTTATGTTGGTATAGTTGCGGACTATCCTGTAAAAGTTCCGAATTCATCGAATAATCATACCGCGAATGGAAAGGAGATAATCTATAAGAATATTTTTTTGACGTACTTGATAATTCACCCTGTACTTCTTTCACAGCAGTTGAAATTATGGAAGTGGATTTCTGATTATTATATGGCACCTATTGGTGATGTTTTATAAGGCAGCATTACCATCAGGACTAAAAGAGGAGTATGGCTATCGTCCGCGTATGGAGCTTTATGTTCGTTTGGCAGACGACTTTCGTCACGAACGTACACTGACGTTGATGATTAATTCTATGAAGCGTGCATCAAAGCAGGTGGATGCCCTTATGAGCTTATTTGCAGTTGGCAGGTGTCGATGAAATGGCAGAAATTACACCAGATGTTATTCTTCGTGAGGTAACGAGGGAGGAACTAATGAATGTTAGTCATGCTTCTATTGGAGTTCTTCGTGCATTGCAAGATAGGAAAATTCTTGTTACATACGAGAAGGAGGTTGGTAGGCTGAATAATGGGAACCCACCACAGCCTGAGAATATAAAAGTCTCTGAATGAGGCACAAACCGAAGCTTATAATCAGATTCTCTTGCAAATGATGGGTCATAGTGTGACATTACTTCATGGTGTTACTTCGTCAGGAAAGACGGAAATTTATATTCATCTGATTCAGAAAGCACTTAATGAGCATAAGCAGGTGTTATATCTCTTGCCAGAAATCGCACTAACAGTGCAGATTACAGAACGCTTGAAAGCTGTCTTTGGGAATCGTTTGGGGATTTATCATAGTAAATATAGTGATGCAGAACGAGTGGAGATTTGGCATAAGCAGTTGTCTGGTGCGCCATACGATGTAATATTAGGTGCAAGAAGTGCAGTTTTTTTCTCCCATTTCATCGACTTGGATTGGTTATAATAGATGAAGAACACGAGCAGAGTTTTAAGCAACAAGACCCTGCTCCTCGTTATCATGCTCGCTCGGCTGCGATTGTGTTGGCACAGATGTATCCTGAGGCAAAAACACTTTTTGGGAACAGCTACACCTTCGATGGAGAGCTATTATAATGCTAAGCAGGGCAAGTATGGTCTTGTTAAGTTGACACGCCGTTATAAAGATATTCAACTTCCTGAAATAGAGATTGTTGATATAGAGGATCTTTTACCGTCGAAAGATGATGACAGGCCCATTCTCTCCACGTCTTCTTTCTGCTGTTCGTGAAGCTTTTGAGGCGTGGGGAACAGGTGATTTTATTTCAGAATCGGCGAGGCTTTGCACCGATGGTGGAGTGTAAGCAGTGCGGTTGGGTGCCAAAGTGTCCAGATTGTGATGTTTCTTTGACCCACCATAAGAACATGAATTATCTTTCTTGTCATTATTGTGGTTATACAACGAGAGTGTCGGAGTCTTGTCCTTGTTGTGAAAGCGAGGATATTCGTGGAAGAGGGTATGGTACGGAGAAGATAGAAGATGAAATTTTTGCAGATTTTTCCTGAGGCTCGTGTGGCACGTATGGACCTTGATACAACACGTACACGAAATGCGTATGAACGTTTGATTAACGACTTCTCAACGGGAAAGAGTAATCTTCTAATTGGAACGCAGATGATTTCAAAGGGACTTGACTTTGATAATGTGTCAGTCGTTGGTATTCTTAATGCTGACTCAATGCTGAATTATCCTGATTTTTCGTGCATACGAACAATCCTTTATGATGATGAGTCAGGTCAGTGGTCGTGCTGGTAGAAAAGGTAAACAAGGTTTGGTAATTTTACAGACAAAGAGTCCCGACTTACCAGTCATACAGCAAGTGGTCCGAAATGATTATCAGTCGTTCTATTCTGATTTGTTAGTCGAGCGACGCGATTTTCATTATCCTCCATTCTATCGTCTTGTTTATGTTTATTTGAAGCATAGGGATGAAAAATACAGTCAATTCTGCAGGTTTAGAGTTTGGAAGTAGACTTCGTGAGATTTTTGGTGACCGAGTACTTGGTCCTGATAAACCAGCTGTAGCCCGTGTGAAGACGTTGAATATTAGAAAGATTATGCTCAAGTTAGAGAATGGTATTGATTATTCACGTGCTCGACAGTATCTTCGTAGTGCCTTAGATGCTATGTTGAAGGATAAGAGGTATGGTGCTCTTCAAGTGTATTATGACGTTGATCCGCTATAGTATTAGTTACTTATCTCTTTTCTAAAGTCTTATTCTCCAAATTATTTTCATGAAAATAATTCTTTTTGTTTATGAAAATAAATGAATGGAGCTTGTTGTTAGGGCAGGTTGGAAATTGTGTTAGTCCTTTCTAAAACGATGTTTGACGACTTTTAAAGCATATCTGCAAGGATAATAACTCAGGCTCATTTTTGTAGATATTTAGGTGTTGAGGTAAGCATCAATCTTCATTCTCTCGGCTTCCTCTTTTGGTACACGTACAAAACCATTCCCACTGAAGAGAACTCTCTCTTCGGCAGATAAGTATCTTGCAGTCCTTTGTAAGCTTTCTAATTTCTTTTTCTCTTGGTATGCCTGTTTACAAGCAATCCTTTGAGGCAAAGTGTTGATATTGTTGTTCCCATAAATTTATTCCTTTCTGCTGCAAATATATGAATATTAGTTGAAAACGACAAGTAATTGCGATGAAATTATAAAAGTGAAGAGGCAATCAGAATCACTCTGACTGCCTCTTGTGTGGTATTAGTTATGAAAAATGGTAGAATTTATTGTGGTTTAGAAATCAATATCAAGTCCTATACCAAACACCTTATTGGTGCGGGTGAATATGTCAGTATTTGTGGTTCCGATTTTCTCTGGTTGTGTTGTTACAGAACCATCAGGTTGTGTCACTTGTTTCTTACCAACTACGATTTCGTCTGTGTATTCCTTCTTGAAGTTTGAGTAGTTAGTGAAGAAGTAAGCAACGTTCAGGTGTGCATTCTTTGCAACTTTAATCTTTGCACCAACACCAAAGCTAGTAGCTACTTGTAACGAAACTAAGGTCGGTCAAGTACTTACCATCACCAAGACCATAGAGTGTACGCTGACCACCTGCGCTGACAGTTACTGATGGGTTAATATCCCATTCAACACCAGCAAGGAACTCTTGTGTGTTGTTCTTGAGGAATTTCTGCTTGTCATTGTCCATGCGTGCATCCTTATCGAAGTAGTGGTTATATCCTGCCATAATGCGGAGGTTTTTCAGTACTTCATACTGTGCACCGAGAGCAAGAATACCAGGAATGTCGTTAGGAGTGTTTACGCCATCTTTGTAACGATTAGTATCATCCTTCTTTGTTTTGTTCTCAATGTTGAGCTTTGTGGTAAACTCATAGCGTGCAGCAAAGTTCCACTTACCTGTGCGGTAGTCGATGCCAAGAATAGGAGTGATGCCCCATCCACGCTGAGAAACCTCTAAATAGCGGTCTTTTACATTTTCTTTGCTACTGTCCAACTTATCTGCACCTGCACGAACGAGCTGTGCGCCTGCAGTTGCCTTCTGTGCGCCAGCTGAATATTGGTCTGCTGCAGCCTGATACTGAGCCTTTGCTGTAGGGTCAGTTGCTTTATCTGCTTGTGCCTGATATACTGCTGCCTGAGTCTGTGCAGCGACAGCCTGTGCCTGTAATGCATTTGCCTTTTCGTTCAAAGCTTTAACCTTTGAATCGAAGTAGTCGTAGAGTTTCTGATTGTTGCCACCTACATTTGCTGAAATGTTGGTGATACTACCTTCGTATTTGTTGTAGATATAGTTGAAACGAGCACCACCAAATACAGAGAGGTTCTCGTTAATCTTGTATGCAGCACCGAGTTGGAGTCCGAAGTTATACTGCTGACCGCTCATATAGCTCTGCATGCTGTATGATGTTGCAGGTGTCTCTTGAGTTCCAAGAAGTTTTGAGAAATCAGGTAACTGCTTGTTAATGAGCGCCGGAAGAAGTGATACTGGACGTTCGAAACTTGGAAGTCCCTCGTTGAATGTAGACTTTCCACCGCCACCAGTCAGTCCAAAGCCTGCCTGAAAACTCCATTTGTCTTTATTATATGCCACCTGAAAAGATGGGAGGATAGGCACAGAGGCTTTACCTATGTAGAACTTACTGCCATCAGTTGTGTTGCCGCCATTCAGCTTGAAAGGATACTCGTAAGGCGTATTAGCGAATGCAGGTACACTGAAAGTGGAAGTAATTTCACGTGTTTGATATACGTTTTGAAAGTTAAGAGAGAGATGAAAACCTCGATCAAGGAATGCTACACCAGCAGGGTTAAAGTAAACGCCATCAATGCCAATGGCACCTACACGTGCGAAGTTACGATTGAAAGCGATATTCTGATTGGTGTTTGTAAGCAATCCACCAGCTTGTGTTGTTGTTGCCATTGCGAGTAATGCAGCCGCAAGGACAGTTTTTTGATACTTCATTTTGTGTTGTGATTGTATATAAAACTTGTATAATCTGGTTGCAAAGTTATAAAGATTGTTCTAAAATTCCAAATTTTTTTGTTCGTTTATTCTCTCTTTTCGTTAATATGAGGGTAAGAAATAACATGAGTAAAAAGGTGAAAAGGTTAATGTGAGGGAATATTTAATAGTAGATAGTAAAGAGATAAAAAGTAAAAAGTCGTTGAAAATGGGAAAGAAACGGTATTTTTCTGTTAGAGAGAAGTGGACTCTTTATATTATTTTCTTCTTAATGAATATTATAGGCAAGGTTGTGAAAAATTATTACATAATAAGTGATAATACGTAAACAAATTAAGATGAATACTCTATTAAAGGTGCGCTTGTAATTGATTGCAAATTAAGTGGTTATAAAATTGTTAAGAAAAGGGTGCTTGGTTGGATTAAAAAGGGCATTAATAACATTCGAGAAGAGCATCTTTTGAATGTCAAAAGAGCATCTTTACAAGTCTGAAAGAGCATGTGTTGGATTTGAATGTGTGAAAATGTTTTACAAAAGAAGATTATAGAGGGTGTCATTTATAGAATTGGAAAAGGGGCGTTAATGGATAGATAAAGTAGTTTATTTTGTCTTTCTCTTTCTCCAATTCGCCCTTATGGTTGAGTTGCGGATAAAAGAAAGCCCTCAGAGTGTTACGGCAATAGTAATTCTCTGGGGGCAGTGTTTGCGCTCCCTTTTAGGGAAGTGAAACGAGCATTTGTTGTTATATTTTTATACTTTCAGTTGTGGATATTGAACACGTGTATGATACATGGACTTCAGTCGGTCGATAAGAACCGTTTTGGCAGCTGTAATGTCACGGAAGGTGATAGGACAGTCGGTAAAATTGCCGTCAGCAACTTGTCCGTCTATAAGGCGGTTTACCAATCCACTAATACTCTCCTCGGTGTATTCTTGTAGCGAACGTGATGCCGCTTCGACGGTGTCACTCATCATTAGAATAGCCTGCTCACGTGTGAAGGGATTAGGTCCTGGATACCTAAACAAGTCTTCGTTGACTTCTTCGTCAGGATGTTCGTTTTTATAATGTATGTAGAAATATTTTTGCCAGTCCAGCACCATGATGTGTTGTTATAAACTCTTTTATTTTCACGAGGAAGGTTATATTTCTCCGCAAGTTTCAATCCTTCCGTTACGTGGCTAATAATGATACGAGCACTTTCAAGGTCGTTTAGCTTATCGTGTGGATTGATACCCTGCCTGATTTTCAGTAAAGAATGCGGGATTAAGCATCTTTGCCAATATCGTGATAGAGAGCTCCTGTACGAACTAATTGACTTTTTGCTCCAATCCTACTTGCTATTTTCGGTAGCAAGATTACCAACAGTGATTGAATGTTGGAATGTACCAGGTGCAACCTCACTGAGCCTTCGAAGCACTTCGTTATTTGTGTTTGACAATCAAACATTGTGACCGTAGATACAAATCCAAAAGTTTTTCTCGATGACTAACATCAGTGGATAAGTAAAGAGAAGAAAGAAGCCATTGACCGTGAAATGGTAATACATCGTCTGGTCAAGTTTTGAGAGGTCGTCGGCTTGTATGAGTTGAAGTGAGAAGTAGACTGCGGTAGAGCCAATGGTGACAAGGAGTGCGGTGAGAAAAATCTGGCTCTTTTTAGAAAGTTCATGAAGAGAGTAAATTGCAAATTAGTCCTGCACAAGTTGTACGATAATAAATTCGTATTGATATTTTGACGGCAGCACAGATAAGAATCATTGTCATGTGTCCGATAAATGCTGTTCGTGAGTCCATAAACACACGGAAAAATATCGGTGCCATACTGAAAGGCAGGATGTATACACTCAGGATGTTATGTTCCATCATCAAGGATGTAAGTATAGGATAGATGACTATCATTACATAGAGTAGTGAGATTGCACGTGGTTTATTGAAGTAATCTTTTCTGAAGAAGAGCCAGATAAAGCGTAAAAAGGCAGATGAGTATTAGTACGTAGATGGTTTGTCCGATGAGTGTTGAGGTAATCTCATCTTCTGATGCTTTTACGTTTCTCCATTGCTTGTTCAAAAAGAATTAAGAACGCGATAGGTTTTAGCATCGACGATGTCACCACGGTCAATGATACGTTGTCCTTCCAAAACCATTCCAGAAGCTTGAGGAATAAGACTGAGCATGTCGTTCATTTCAGTCTCACTACGATCTTTGTCGTAAACAAGGTTAGCTTCAATATATTCGTTTAGATTGCATTGTTGTAGGATAGAGCGTTTAGATCCCAATAATGGATCCAAGAAAAGTTGCTCGTATGCACCGATGGTTGAATATGTTTTATTGATAGGTACGCTTACGGCTTGCTTACCTGTTACGACACGAATGAGGTTGTTGCTATCCTTTGTAAGTGTAGAGTATTGTTGTGCTTCAATAATTCCAGTTTCGTAAATTTCATGTAGTTGCTGTGCAATTGCGTCAACATAATCCTGCGATAAACCGGGTATACCATTCTTATATGCCTTTTTAAATTGTTCAATCTTTTTGTTCGACAGCTTGATTGATGTTGTAATAAGGTTGAAAGTGTTTTTATGGAGTCTTTCTCAATCTTCAAGGCTGCTTCTGTCTTAAAAGATTGGGAAGTCGAATTTTGCAATTAGCTGCCCATACATCCATGGTTTTCCCTCGTCATAGTGGAAAAAGTTTTTCCCTCGTTCGAGGTAAGAAGAATACGATAAGGACTATAGCTACAATGACTAATATAGTTCTTGAAACCATATTTCGCCAATAGGGTTTACTAATGTTTTTCGAATTTTATCATTTTGTATCTTGTTTCATAAATGTTAAGCCATTCTTATGGTAGCTTATTTCGTTAATACTTTAACAACTTGCGAAAATACTAAAAATATAGCGTATAGTCACATTAATTTTGCAGGAAAAATATAATATTTAAGACAATGGCAGAAAGAAATGTGAGAGTACGCTTTGCTCCAAGTCCTACGGGAGCTTTACATATTGGAGGTGTGCGTACTGCTTTGTATAACTACCTTTTCGCTCGTCAGCATGGCGGCAAACTAATCTTCCGTATAGAGGATACAGACTCTAATCGTTTTGTTCCCGGAGCAGAGGATTATATCTTAGACTCTTTTGAATGGTTAGGTATTAAGTTTGATGAGGGAGTTAGCTTTGGTGGCGAACATGGTCCTTATCGTCAGAGCGAGCGTCGTGATATTTATAGAAAGTATGTTGATCAGCTTTTAGAAGCTGGTAAGGCATATATAGCTTTTGATACACCAGAGGAGTTGGATGCAAAACGTCAGGAGATTGAGAATTTCCAATATGATGCGCATACTCGTCTTCAGATGCGTAACTCCTTAACAATGTCAAGGAAGAAGTAGAAAGTCTGATTGAGGATGGTCAGCAGTATGTGGTTCGTTTTAAAATAGAACCGGGTGAGGAAGTTCATGTCAACGACATGATTCGTGGCGATGTCTGTATCAAGAGTGATATTCTTGATGATAAAGTTTTGTTCAAGAGTGCAGACGAATTGCCAACTTATCACCTTGCAAATATCGTTGATGACCACTTGATGAAAATCTCTCACGTTATTCGTGGTGAGGAGTGGTTGCCAAAGTGCTCCGTTGCATGTGCTTCTTTATCGTGCCTTCGGTTGGGAAGATAGTATGCCACAATTTGCTCATTTGCCACTGTTGTTGAAGCCAGAAGGTAAGGGTAAGCTCAGTAAGCGTGATGGTGATCGCCTTGGCTTCCCTGTATTCCCATTGGAGTGGCACGACCCTAAGATCATGGCGAAGTAAGCTCAGGCTATCGTGAGAGTGGTTATTTCCCAGAGGCGGTAGTAAACTTCTTGGCACTTTTGGGCTGGAACCCAGGTACAGAACAGGAACTCTTCTCTCTTGAGGAACTCGTAAAAGCATTTGATATCACGAAGTGTTCAAAGAGTGGAGCTAAATTTGACTATCAGAAGGGTATGTGGTTCAATCACGAATACATTCTCCGTAAGTCAGATGATGAGATTACTCAACTTTTCGCGCCAATTGTTGCAAACAATGGTGTTGAGGCTACCATGGAGCAGGTGACACAAGTTGTTCACATGATGAAGGATCGTGTCAGTTTCGTGAAAGAACTTTTGGGAGCTTTGCTCTTTCTTCTTTATTGCACCAACAAGCTACGACGAGAAGACCGTTAAGAAGCGTTGGAAGGAGTATTCTGCACAGCAGATGAGCGAACTTGCTGAGGTTTTTGGAAGGAATTGAAGACTTCAGTATCGAAGGGCAGGAGCCGATTGTTATTAAGTGGGTAGAAGATAAAGGCTACAAACTTGGTGATATTATGAATGCGTTCCGACTCACACTCGTTGGCATTGGTAAAGGCCCTGGGATGTTCGATATATCTGCCTTCCTTGGTAAAGAAGAAACCTTAGCGCGTCTGCGTAAGGCTATCGAGGTATTAGGATAAGCACCTCGAAAGGCTAAATTAATTGAGCCGAGTATGTATAATATAATAATGTATGTCATCCAGCTCTGCATTGCCATTGGCAGTCTTTTTCAATGAGAAATTGCGCAAGATGTGGCGAGGAGAGCAGGAGGCTGTGCGATTTTACGTGAGAAGGTGGAGCCAGATGCTCAATATGTTTGGTTTCATGCTGCATCATTAGGTGAGTTTGAACAAGGTCGCCCTTTGATTGAGCAGATACGTAAAGATTATCCACATACAAGATTCTACTTACATTCTTTTCTCCGTCTGGTTATGAGGTGAGGAAGAATTATGAAGGAGCTGATATTATCACCCTATCTTCCGATAGACACATGGGTAACGCACGCAGATTTCTACGTGCTGTCCGTCCGTTATGGCATTCTTCATCAAGTATGAATTTTGGTATAATTACTTGCACATCTTGCAACATCGTGGCATACCTTCTTATAGTGTGTCGAGTATTTTTCGTCCTAATCAAATCTTCTTTAAGTGGTATGGGCGTGGTTATGGACGTGTTTTTAAGATGCTTTTAGTCGTTTTTTTGTTCAGAATGAAGAGAGTAAAAATCTCTTGAATAAGATAGGTATAACAGATGCTGTAGTGGTAGGTGATACTCGCTTTCGATCGCGTTTTACAAATAAAGAAGGCAAGTAAGAATTTGTCCTTAGTGGAGAAATTCATCAATCTTGATAATGCTGAACGAAAGAAAATCTTTGTTGCAGGTTCTTCATGGCAGCCTGATGAAGAAATCTTTGTTAGGTATTTTAACGAGCATAAGGATTGGAAACTCATCATTGCACCGCACGTCATTAGTGAAGACCATCTGAAAAGCATCTTTTCTTTGCTAAAAGACAAGAGAGTCGTACGCTACACACAAGCAACTGAGGAGAATGTGAAAGAAGCTGATGTGTTGATAATTGACTGTTTCGGACTTCTCTCGTCTATCTATCATTATGGTGATATTGCATACGTTGGCGGTGGCTTTGGAGTAGGGATTCATAATGTCCTCGAGGCTGCTGTATGGGATATACCCGTTCTCTTTGGACCAAACAATAAGAATTTTGCAGAAGCACAAGGACTATTGCGAGTTGGAGGAGGTTTTGAGGTTTCTGACTTTGAAAGTTTCAGTAAGCTAATGACCCGATTTACTGTTGATACAGAATATCGAAATGCTTGTGGTAGTCTTGCTGCCACTTATGTGGAGAATTTAGCTGAGTGCAACAAATAAGGTGCTAAGTAACATTGAATTATGAAATATGAGATAACGTGTGATAATTGCGGTACGGAGTTCCTTGTTGAGGCTGAGGAAGGACAAACTGTCGAGTGCTCTTGTGTTCATTGTCAAGGTGTTATGGAGGTAACGATACCTTTGGCAGGTATTGAATACCAATATAAATATCAATCAAGTAATAGACCACAAGAACAACAATACAAAGAGGAACGTTCCAATCCGAATAATAAATCTATCCTATGGGGAGTTCTTATTGGCTTGATTTTTATTGGCTGGTGGAGTGGGTGCTTATTTTTCACTTCGTCCTTCAACGCCAGAGTTACCTATTGTGGAGGCTGTTCCTAACGATACTATTCCTTATGAAAGTCCTATTCCTGTTGAGGAAACAACAGCTATTGATACGGTTGATCCTGCTCCCAGTAGAGGCTCCAAAAGTGGAAGAACCTGCTGAGGAGGTTACAGAGGATGTGGTTGATAGCGTCGATGTAGCACCATCAGAATAGGGAAAAGTGATAATTTATAGATAAAGAACAAAAATAAGAATATATGGGAAAGATTATTTTAACTGGTGACCGCCCAACAGGTAAACTTTCACTTGGGTCACTACGTGGGTCTCTCTGCCGTCGTGTGGAGCTTCAGAACCTCGGAGACTACGATAAGATGTTTGTCTTTATGGCAGACGTACAAGCTCTAACAGACAATGCTGATAATCCAGAGAAGATTCGTCGAATATTATTGAAGTTGCATTGACTACCTCTGCTGGGTTGAGTCCAGAGAAATGTACACTCTACATTCAGAGTCAGATTCCTGAAATTGCAGAGTTGACCACTTTCTTGATGAACCTTGTTAGTGTAAGTCGTGTTCAGCGTAATCCGACCGTAAAAACAGAGATTAAGATGCGCAACTTTGAAGCCAATATCCCAATGGGCTTCTTTGCTTATCCAGTTTCTCAAGCAGCTGATATTGCAACCTTCCAGGCGACTACCGTACCTGCTGGTGAAGACCAAGAACCAATGTTGGAGTTGACACGTGAACTCGTTCGCCGCTTCAATCAGATTTATGCACCAGTACTCGTTGAGCCTGCTATTATGTTGCCAGAGAACGCTACGGCACGTCGTCTGCCTGGTACCGATGGCAAGGAGAAGATGAGTAAGAGCCTTGGTAACTGTATCTATCTCTCTGACGATGCTGATACCGTATGGAAGAAGGTGAAGACAATGTACACTCGATCCGACCCACTTGAATGTTTCTGATCCAGGACATGTTGAGGGTAATGCTGTGTTTACTTACCTTGATGCCTTCTCTACAGATGAGGATTTTGCTGAGTTTTGGCCAGAGTTCCAGAATCTTGATGAGTTGAAAGCTGCTTACACGGCTGGAGGTATTGGCGATATGAAGTGTAAGGAGTTGCTTAATAGTGTATTGAACAAGATGTTGGACCCAATCCGTGCGCGTCGTCGTGAGTATGAGCAGGATATTCCAGAGATTTATAACATTCTCAAAGAAAGGTTCTTTGAAGCACGTGAGACAGCTGCCCAGACAATGGACGAAGTTCGTGCAGCCATGCAGATTAACTCACTTGAGGATACTGAGTTGATACAAAAGTCAGGCTGAGAGATTCAGACAGAAATAAGTCTATCCTCAACCTAAGAATTATATTGCAGTCTTGTTTCTTCTTTTATAGAGGGAACAAGATTGTTTTTATTTGCTGTCATTTTTAACATTTCTCTTAATCGTCACATTATCAACTGTTTAAGTCAAGGTTTGGGCTGACAGCAGTGACAGCAACTTTTAAATAATCATCACTGCTTTAATCTGTTATTGCGTTTGTTACTATCCCATCTTTAAAGATATAATTGTTTTTACAACGAAGATGTCAAGATAATTCAAGTTTGAAAGACAGCTGAGATGTTGGTAATAGAATAAGAGAGGTTAAGAAAAAAATTATAATTAGAAATATTTTGGGCTAATAATCTAACTTTAGATTTAACGGCAATATATGCTTATAAGAAGCTTTTTTCACGGAATCCACGCATTTTTATGTATGCCTATTAGTGATATAAACATTAAATTAAAAACGAAATTTTATCAAAAATATATTGTGTTTACGAAAAGTTTTTGTATAATTTTGCGTCTAATAGTTGTGATTTGTTATTTTTAAATTATAGTTTATGAGAAAAATCTACTAAAACCTTTTTAGTAACCTTATTGGTTATCTTTAGCGCTGTATCAGTAAATGCACAGCGAGTAGAAAATGGTAAACTTATTTCGTGGGATGGTGCTTCTGGTAGTATAAAAATTCTCGACGGAGTAACTGAAATTGCTGAGAACTGCTTTATACACAAGATGAAGGCGGTGAAGATAGTTGGGGCGGTGGTGAAGCTATTAGTAACACGCAAATTAGTAGCGTTGATTTTAACCAAGTAACTACTATTGGTAAGAACGCATTTAAGGGTTGTTCGGGTATTACTTTAATAGCTACACACGTTAAAAACTATAAATGAGGAGGCTTTTTGAGGGGTGTTCGTCAATCAAAACTCTTTCTTTGCCAGCTGTGGTAACAATTAACAAAAATGCTTTTTGCTAATTGTGAACAATTAAACACAGTGAATTTAGGAGCTTCGTTATCTAACGTTGCAGCTAATCCTTTTGCTAATTGTACAGCTTTGAAGGAATTTGTTGTTGAACAGCCGTCAGCAACCTTTATAGCTGATGGTTATGCCTTAATTCGCAAGATTGATGGGACTTTGGTTTCGCTTTCCTTGTGCTTTTAACGGAATACACGGGTTCTTCCGAGTGTAAAAAGTTAGGTGAGGGCAGTTTTAAGAATTGTTCTAACCTTGTTAAACTTAATCTTCCTTCTGTTTTTAGAGATTGGAGAAAGTGCACTTTCAAATTGTTCTTCACTTGTAGAATTATTAGTTCCTCAGCTGCAAAAAGTAAACAATGTTTATGGATTGACTTTTAATGGAGTAGGAAACTTAAAGGTAGTTGATGTTCATCTAAATCAGCAATTCTCTGGTTTTGGAGGAGCTTTACCTGATAAAGAAGGTACAACTGTATATGTTGGTAATGAAAACGTAAAGCAAACTCTACAAAAAGAACTCAAAAAGGCAAAGGTAGTTGTTGAGGGAAGCTAATGCAGTAAAGAAGGTAAAGGTGACTTATGCAAGCGAAGGACCTGGTTCTTTTGAGCTTGGACCTTATCAGGTACAGATGTAAAGAATGATACTTACATTGCACAAGGTTCTAAATTGTCTATCAAAGCCATGCCTTTATTCGATTGTGAGGCGTATGAATGGTTAGTAAATGGCGAGGATAAAACATCGAAGGTAAAAGGAAATATATTGGAAATAGAAGACGTTAATCAGGATGTTAATATTTTAGTATATTTCAGAAAAACAGAAGAGGGTGCTTACATTTTCTTCCGCAGTGTCTCTCCTATGATGGGTTCAATTACTTGTACTAAGGAAGATGGAACACAAGTGTTAAGTGCTACAAAGGTGAAGGTTGGTGAAAAGCTTACGTTTACTGCTATGCCACGACGTGGATATAGAATAACAAACTGGCAAAGAGAAAAGAAAAATGTTGCAACTGCTGAGTTTGATAATTTAACAGATTTTTATTCAATGTCGAGCATCACGCTACCGGCAGAAGATGCAATGGATATTCAGGTAGATTTTGATCGTATGTCAGATCATTATATTGTTAAATTCGCATCATTTAACGATAAAACGGGTACACTTGTAGCTCAAAATGTAAGCGACAACACGGTGTTAAGTACTGGTGAGGCATTACCAAAGGGTTCAAAGATTGTCTTTACGGCTCAACCTAAGGAAGGCTATGTTGTTGATGAGTGGCAATTAAATGGCAATGCAATACTCAAGTACACAGGCTCTACTTATACCATTGATAACTTACAATCAGACGTAGAAGTGAATATGGTTTGTAGTGAAAGGAGAGAAGAGGTGCCAACTGACGCAACAATAGTAGATGGACATTTAATCAAATGGTCACCTGTTGGTGATGCTGTTTTACCATCTATTGTAACTTATATAGATGCTCATGCCTTTGAAGGTGCTAATCAGATGACTTCTCTTACTCTAGAATGATAAGGTGGAAAAGGTAGATTATCCTGCTTTTTATATTGTGGAAGTTTGGTTAAGTTTGAAGTTCCTGTAACAAATCAACACTTTACCAGTGTAGATGGTGTGCTTTATAGTAAAGATAGAACCACGTTGGTGAGCTATCCTAACGGACGTCCTGATGCGTCTTATACTATACCTGCTACAACTCAAAATGTGCAGCCTGCTGCCTTTACTACAGCTCCTGCCCTTACAAGTGTAAAGGTTGAAGAAAGAAATAGTTATTTACGCAGTGTTGATGGAGTTTTATACGATGCGCAATTATCAACCCTTTTGTTCTATCCAGCTCAACCATCAAAAGAAAAGTCAAAAGAAATAGTGTTAAGAGAAGGACTCACTACACTTGCACCTTATGCGCTAACACATCACACAGCTTTAGAGAAAATAACTTTGCCAGAATCATTAAAGGAGATAAAAGACAATGCATTATGTTATAACCCAAAACTCACTAATTTGAATATAGATGAAGGAAGCAATTATGCATTAGCAGTTATAGGTGAAAGTGCATTTAAGTATTGCCGTAGTTTAGATACTCTTCCTTATTTCCCAATGCTTAAAACTATCTCTAAGAGCTCATTCTCAACTTGTACAGGCTTATATACGATTCACCTTCCAGCAGGTTGTAGCTTGGATGCATTTGAAAAGTGTCTTAACTTGCATGATGTTTATGCTTATGATGTTACTCCTGCTACAATAGATGCTAACATGTTTTACGGATATTGTGTTTATAAACGAAACACGTTTGATTGTTCCAATCAAGAGTGGACAGCTTTATGCTAATCAAATAGGTTGGAATGTGTTTGCGGGGCATATTATCGAATCGATAGAGACAGGTGTGAGAACCATCGAGAATACGCATGTAGCAGTTAGAGAAACATCTAATGGTGTAATTGTAGATGGTCTGCAAGCTGGTTTACGCTATGTTCTTTATAGCACAAATGGATGTCTTGTTGCACAAGGTGTTAGCAACGGCGGCTCCTTTAACATTAACGCTACAAAAAGGTTTATATATGCTGAAGATAGAGAAGATTGGTACTTTTTAAATGCATGAAATAGAGGATTGTTATTAGGCTCAATAGCCGTTAGCAACATCCTATAAACTTTTGTGATAGAGGGTGTGTCAAAATGTACACATCCTCTTTTTTACGCACAAAGCCCCAACTTTCTCAAGCCAGGGCTTTGCTATTTCTAAAGTTTTTGTACACTTTAGGCATACAAAAATCTCATTATGACAAAGGTACACTTTCGTTCTTACATACACAAGAAAATGATCTTTTTTCCTCAAAAGAATCGATAAGGATATCGCAGAAGATGACCCTGTTCGTCTTTTAGATGCCTTGGTGGATAATCTTATGTTGGATAATGTCTACAAACTTTATAAGCCCAGTGGTCGCAAGCCTTTATCATCCACAAATGATGCTCAGGTGCTTCTTTTTACGCCTATATGAATAATATCTATTCCTGCCGTCGTATAGAGTCGCTTCCTCAAGCGTGACATTCATTTCATCTATCTGGCAGGATATGAGCAGCCCTGATTTTATTACTATCAATCGTTTTTCGTAATCGTGTGAAAAAGGAAATCAACAATATCTTCACACAAGTCGATTAATACTTGCAGCCAAAGGTTTGATAAGTCTTGACGTTGAATATATTGACGGCACAAAAACTAGAATCGAAAGCCAACAAGTATACCTTCGTCTGGAAGAGAACCGTGAAAAAGAACCGCGCCAAGTTGCAGGAACAAATACGCACACTTTTGCTCTCAGGTTGATGATGTCATAGCGCAGGACAATGCCGCTAAAACAGAAGGTGTCGAGTTTATTGCAGCTCTGCTCTGATGAGATATCCGAGGAATTGAACAAATCTTTGGAATCAGTCCCTGAGCCTAAGACAAAAAGAAGAGAAGCAGGCTGTTAGAACCAAGAAAAACAGCTTAAAGAACTTGAGAAGAAACGTAATAAACTCCAGGAGTATGACCAACACCTTGAGATTATGGGAGAGAAACTCCCATAGCAAGACCGACCCTGATGCCACGTTTATGCACATGAAGGAGGATGCTATGTGGAACGGACAGACTAAGCCTGGATATAATCTAGCAGATAGCAACGGAGAACCAGTTCATCACCGACTTTGCACTCTATGCCAATCGTACCGATACTCTCACACTTCCCTCTTTTCTGGAGTCCTTCAAGTCACGCTACCATCGTTATGCCAAGACAGTAGTAGCCGATTCTGGGTATGGCTCCGAGGAGAATTATCTGTTCATGGACGTACATAATATGGAAGCCTATGTGAAGTACAGCTACTTCCACAAGAGCAGCGTCCACGCTACACACCCTAACCCATTCAGTCCCGCAAGCCTTTATTATAATAAGGAACAGGATTTCTACGTCTGTCCCTATGGGACAGCAAATGAAGCGTATAGGTATGAAGCGTTCCCTAACCTCTAATGGATTCGTCACTTACAGCGTACGTTATCAGGCAGAACGCTGTGATGGTTGTCCCTTGAGAGGCTCATGTTTTAAGGCAAGAGGGAACAGAATTATAGAAGTAAACCACCAACTATAGCACTATAAACAAAAGGCACGGGAACTACTGACCTCGGAAGAAGGCATCAAGCATCGAGGACGAAGATGCATAGAACCTGAAGCTGTTTTTGGACAAACAAAAATATAATAAAGCCCTACAAGAGGTTTAGGCATTTTGGGAAAGACAAGGTCAATATGGACTTTGCCTTCTTTGCTATTGCCTTTTAACATAGGGAAAATGTGAGAAAAACCAATCTCAAGGAACTAAAAAGCCGTTATGGAGCTACTTTTAGTCACCGTCAGGTGCTCTATACAAGTTTATAGGTTATTTAAAGCCCAATAAATCATTTTTATATGAAAATTAGCAGCATAGCTGCAGTAAATAACGAATTATGTGGAAACAAAGTAAAGGAAGAAAAAGAGGATGTATTAACTTTGACACACCCTCTATTTTTAGGTTTGCGTGTTCAATCAAAAAATATCTATGAGGGTGTATTAAATTAGTGCAAGAAAATATGCTTGATTAGTCTTCATAAGGTTTTTCAGAAACCACTAGCCTTAATTCGAGTCTAACTCAAGCACCTGTGGTTTTTCTTCAATGAATATTCTTTACTCCATAATCTTTTTCGATTTACGCTATACTGATAGCTTGTAAAGATACTTTTAAGTCAAAAATAACATATTTATTTGGCGTTATAGAAAATAACTAATAACTTTACATTCTGAAAGTTAGATGTTCGTATGCTCTACGATTATGTGTCATTTTTATATCATTTATAGTCAGTCTACCAATGCGTATGCTTCTGATTTTTATTTTTTTGTTATTTGTTCTATTCTTTTAGCGTTAGTGTCTTTGCTCAGGGTAATAACAGACATCGGGTGTGGTCGGATGTACCAGCCTATACTTTACTGTTTGAAAACCAAGAACAAGGTGTAGTTTCCTCAAAGATATCAAGAGTTGGAAATGAAGGTGAGGGGAGAAATTATTTGCTCGATTATTGTGATAGTATCACTGAAAGGAAAGTATCCTAATCCTGTAAGATTATGGGAATCAGAGGCTTATCCCATTGGTACTGGAAGACTTGCAGCTTCGGTGTTTCATGGTAATCAAAGAGACCGTTATTCATTGAATGAGGTGTCGTTTTGGTCAGGTGGAAGAAACGCCGTACTATTAATAATAAAGGTGACAAGGGGTATGATGTCAGTGGAGCTGATGTTACGGATAAAGGTTTCGGTCTCTTATCAACCAGTTGGCGATTTAATCGTAGATTTTATTGCTCCCTGTGCAATCGCATTTCGTAAGACAGATAGTATTGGATAAAGGGCTTGTTGAAGCTTCTGCACTCAGGAATGGTAACATGATTCGAAGTTTGGCATTCTGTAGTTATCCTAATCAGGTGATGGTAATACGTTATGAATCTCAGAAGCGTCGGAAACTTAACTTGCGTTTCTATTCGCCATTCAAAGAAAAAGAAGATGTGGTCTTAGTGGATAGTAAGGAACTTTCTCTGAGTAGCCGTCTGAAAAATGGGATGGAATGCCAGACGCAGATTAAGATTATACATGAAGGTGGGCAACTTATTGCTGATAAAGACAACTTGAGGTTGAAGAATGCAGATAACTGCACCTTATTGGTATTTATAGCAACAAACTATGAGATGAATGCAGCACAAAAGTTTAGAGGGATCCCGCAGAAGAACGTTTGAAGCAACAAATTGCAAAAGACAGGTACTCTCCTTATGCAAAAACTGCTTTAAGAATCATCTTTCAGACTATCAAAGCCTTTATCAGCGACAAGAACTAAATATTGCCCATACAGCCGATAGCCTCGATATTTTACCAACAGCTCGTCGTTTGGAAGCTTATCGGAAATCACATCCTGATAATGGACTTGAAGAGCTGGTCTTTAGATGGACGTTATCTTATGATCCAGACCTCGCGCCCTGGAAGTCTACCTGCTGGCTTACAAGGAATCTGAATGGAATGGTTGCTGCACCTTGGGGCAACGACTATCATAGCAACATTAATTTTCAGATGGTTTTATTGGTTGCCCAGCGTGGGTAACCTCTCAGAATGTCACCTACCAATGCTCGATTATCTCAATGCAATGCGCTTGCTGTTCCAGGAGAACACATGCGAATACTTGCAGGCGATAGGTGAGCCAATGGATAGCTCGTTTGATAATGACGGCTGGATTGTTTATACATCTCATAATCCGTTTGGTGCGGTGGTTGGCAAGTAAACCTGCCTGGTGCAGCTTGGTATGGACTGCATTTGTGGGAGCATTATGCATTCACCAATGATACAATTTATCTGAGGCAACATGCCTATCCTATGATGAAAGAACTTTGTCACTATTGGCAGAAACATCTGAAAGTGTTAGGAGAAGGTGGTGAAGGGTTTTGTTCTAATTATTTACCAGTTGATATTAGCAAAATATCCTGAATTGAAAAGGGTGAAAGCAGGAACGTTGGTGGTTCCTGCTGGTTGGTCACCTGAGCATGGTCCAAGAGGAGAAGATGGGGTGGCTCATGATCAGGAAATTGTAGCAGAACTTTTTCAAAATACTATTAAGGCAGCACATATCCTTAAGACAGATGAACTTTTGGATAAAAGGACTTCAAGAAATGGCAGCTCGTCTGTATAGTCCGCAAATTGGTAAGAAGGGTAATTTGATGGAATGGATGGCGATCGTGGCCCAGAAACAGACCATCGTCATACATCGCATTTGTTTGCTGTTTTCCTGGAAGTACTATTAGTATAAGTAAGACGCCTGTATTGGCAGAGGCTGCACGCAAATCATTAATGTATCGTAAGACAACTGGTGATAGTCGACGTTCGTGGGCTTGGACATGGCGTAGTTTGTTATGGGCACGCTTGCATGATGGGAGCAAGCGCACAACATGATAGAGGGGCTTATTTCACAATATGTTGGACAATCTTTTACAAGTCATAAGATTCCTTCTGCAAAATTGATGGCAACTATGGTATAGCTGCTGCGATGATAGAGATGCTTATTCAATCGCATAGTGAAGTTATAGAACTTCACCGCCCCTTTGTCAACAATGGAAAGAAGGAAATGTGCGTGGATTAAAAAGCAAGAGGAAATGTTGAAGTTGATTTTTAGTTGGGAGAATAATAGGGTTACTTCGTGGGAACTCTATTCGTCCCTATCCACAAGAAGTTAGATTAAGAGTAAATGGCGAAGACTACACGGTCGTGACGATGCATCGTTAGATGTAATAATGAAAAAGGCAATCAACAAAATGTTGATTGCCTTTTTGTTGTATGCTCGGCATGAGCATTATCTAACGGGTGGAAGTCCCGAGTAAGCCCTAATAGCGGGAATTACATAGCCAAAAGCAAGGGTGTTCATCGTGAGGTGGAATCTGAAGGAAGCTGGCGGCAAACATCTGACCTAACGAACAGAAACTTCATACAAGGCATATAACCATGGGCTAGGTTGCAACACAAAACCAAAGCCCTGATAGCTATTCGGAATGGTTGGTGTAAATGAAGTAGGTATAAGATGGAAAGATAATGTTCTTATCCGGGAGGTCCCACGGACGCTTCAAATAGTTTTTGTACGAAAGAAGCGAGTAAAGCTTGCCGTGAGAAGTCAGCAGACGCCATAGTAGTGGAGTACCTGATAACGCTCCATGAAGGGCTGAACCTATATATTAAACGATAGTAACAGAAACATACCTTATGAAGGAAAGAATGCAGAAAAACATTATCCCTAAGTTAATGACTGCCCCAAAGAGATAGGTCGGAAACCGAATGGTATGGGGAGTGCAGACCTTCATGTGGATGTGTGAAGACAACATCGTGGAAGTACCATTTGACAAGGAACACCTCCTCGAGCAAACTTAGCCCTGCAAATCTTAATCGAGCCTACAAGGCAGTGATGAGAAACAAGGGATGTGGTGGTATCGATAAGATGTCGTGGAGCAGTTGCTTCCATGGCTCTTGACCAATAAGAATGAACTCCTGAGTTCCTTTGCTGGACGGGTCTTACCGTCCGAACCCAGTCAAGAGGGTAGAAATACCCAAAGACAACGGCAAGATGCGCCTTTTGGGAATACCTACTGTGGTAGACCGCTTGGTGCAACAAGCCATCAACCAAGTATCTGACCCCTATTTATGAGAACCAATTCTCCAAGACAAGCTACGGCTTCCGTCCGAGAAGAGGCTGCCACGAAGCATTGCGAGGAGTGCAAAAGATAATCAACGAAGGCTACATCTATGTAGTCGACCTTGACCTTGAACGCTTTTTTTCGACACTGTGAGCCATAGCAAACTCATAGAAATTCTCAGCCGTACGATAAAAGACGGTAGAGTGGTCAGTCTTATACACAAATATCTCCGAAGTGGTGTGATGAACAAAGGTTTGTTTGAAGTGAGCGAGGAAGGAACTCCCCAAGGAGGACCGCTAAGTCCGTTGTTGAGTAACATCATGCTCAACGAATTGGATAAAGAACTTGAACGCAGAGGGCTTCCCTTTGTACGTTATGCCGATGACTCGATGATATTTTGCAAGTCCAAAAGAGCTGCAATGCGAGTAAAGGAGTCTGTAACCCGATTTATAGAGAATGTTCTATATCTCAAAGTTAGCAATGAAAAGACCATAGTGTCGTATGTGCGCGGAGTGAAATACCTCGGATACTCCTTTTATGTGATGAAAGGCAAATGCCAATTCATGGTGCATCCCAAGTCCAAATCCAAGATGAAGTCAAAGCTAAAAGAATTGACAAGTCGCAGCAATGGATGGGGATATGCCAAGAGAAAGCAAAAGCTGAAGGAATACATAAGAGGTTGGGTCGGTTATTATCACCTTGCCAATATGAAACGTTTCTTGCTTGACACAGATGAATGGTTAAGGCGTAGAATACGCATGTGTATATGGAAGGCTTGGAAGAAAGTCGGGACAAAAGTGGCAAACCTCATCAGATGTGGTATTGATAAATACAAAGCATACGAATGGGGTAATACTCGCAAGGGTTATTGGCGAATAGCTGATAGTCCTATTTTAACAAGGGCGATAGATAACAATAGACTACGCTCAGCAGGGTATGCCACTTTAATGGGGTCGTATCTCGAATGGTATCCAAAATAGGAACCGCCGTATGCGGAACCGCATGTACGGTGGTGTGAGAGGTCGGTGAACACGAAAGTAGGAAATAAACACCTATGATTAGTGTTTACCTCCTACTCGATTTGCTTTGTAATTAGTTAACTTATTAACTAACTTACAAATTCGCGTTTTCGTTCTTCCATTCAGCAACAGCTGGGATGATGTCAAGACCGATAATCTCGTCACGCATCTTGCAGAGGTGCTCGTAAGAAGCACTGAGAGATGCCATTTCCTCAGGGGTGCCAGTTGGCTCGGTGTAGTGAACACCAGTAGCATCGATAGTTGTAGGCATAGCCATCATAACGTTCTTGAAGCCGAGTTTCTCGTCGTTAACGTAGCAACCTGCTGGCATAGTGAATTTCTCGCCACCCATAGCAGCCTCAATCATCTTAACGGCTGTGTAAGCTGGACTCTGGAATGAGCTACGACCACGAAGCTTGATAATGTTTGAACCACCCTGTACTGTGTGGTGCTTAATCTCTTCCCAACGCTCTGCAGAAAGGCCCATCTCTGACAATGGTTTGCCGTCAACCTTAACCTTAGAAGCGAATACAGCCATCTGCTCACCATGACCACCGTATGTGTGTGCGCCAGTAACCTTATCCTGCTGTACGCCAAACTCGTGAGCCAATGCTTGCTGCAAACGAGTAGAGTCAAGTGCAGCGAGTGATGTGAGCTGGTTAGCCTTCAAGCCAGAGTGGATGAGAGCTGTCAATGCAGTAACGTCAGCAGGGTTGAAGATAACAACAACGTGCTTAACGTCTGGGCAGTACTTCTTGATGTTCTCACCGAAGTCTGCTGCAATCTGGCAGTTGCCCTTCAACAAGTCCTCACGTGTCATACCCTCCTTACGTGGAGCACCACCAGAAGAGATGATGTACTTAGCACCAGTGAATGCCTCTGCAGGGTCAACGGTGTAAGAGAGGTTAGCACCAGGGAAAGCACACTGCTCCATCTCGTCAAATACACCATGAACGCCTGGCTCATAGATATCGTACAGACAGATGTTAGGAGTAAGACCGAGTGTGAGAACGGTCTGAACCATGTTAGAACCAATCATACCGCCTGCGCCGACGATAACGAGTTTTTTCGTTTGTTAAATAATTCATAATAGATATTTCTTTTAAAAGTTGAATTTTTTTCTTTTTATGTCGATACGGCAAAGTTACGAAAAATTTGACCATGTGAGAAAGATATTTTTTAGAATAAATGTGTTATTAATTATAAAAAGTTAGAGCTTTGCTAAGTCTGTTTTACAAATTAATTAATTCTTACTTGTCTTGTCTTGTAGATTTTGATTTAATTGTTTAATTTAGCAGCGTAAATGATAATCTTTTATAATTGAAGGGTTCTGTCCTTTCGTTTGTATGAGTATTCTTTCATGATTAAACATCAATAATATGACAAATATAATAAATAAGCGTATAGAAAAGTTGCGTTCGTGGATGAGAGAGAATGGCCTCTCTGCTTTTATTTTTCCAAGTAGTGACCCACATAATAGTGAGTATGTTGCTGAACATTGGAAGAGTCGTGAATGGATTTCAGGTTTTAGTGGGTCGGCAGGAACGGCAGTTGTAACGTTAGAACATGCAGCTTTTATGGACGGATTCTGCGTTATTTTATTGCAGCAGAAAAGGAATTGAAGGGGACTGATTTTTAAGCTAATGAAACTACGGGTAGAGGGTACTCCGTCTGTGGCAGAGTGGCTTGGTACTATGTTGTCTTCGTCTGAGGCGGCGGTAGTAGGTTTGGATGGTTATGTAAACTCTTTGGATGAGGTGTCAGTTCTGGAGCAGGAGTTGGCGACAAGAGGGAATATTTCTGTGCGAACAGACGTTGACCCAGTCGATGAGCTATGGATAGATAGACCCGTAATTCCTAATAATATGGTTAATCTACATCCTTTGAATACGCTGGTGAACCAATATCGAGTAAAATAAGTAGAGTGCGTCAATGTCTTGTTGATAAAGGGTTGACGGATTGTTAGTAACAGCACTTGATGAAATTGCGTGGGTATTGAACTTGCGTGGGAGTGATGTGCATTGTAATCCTGTGTTCGTGTCTTATTTGTTGTTTTCTCCTGAAAAGGTGACCTTATATATTAATAATTTTAAAGCTCTCGGAGGATGTTAAGGTATATCTCAGTACAGAGAATGTAGAAGTCAAAGAGTATGATGCAATCGTTGAGGGGCTTCGTACTTACAGAGGGGAGTCATTGCTAATAGATGATAGGACTACAAATTATTTATTGGCAACGGCTGCACCTTATGAGAAAGTGGTTGCAGGAGCTTCCTATTGCTGGTATGAAGGCTATAAAGAATAAGGTAGAACAAGAGGGATTTCGTGCTGCAATGCTGCGTGATGGCATAGCGATGGTAAAATTTCTTGCGTGGCTGAACCCCGCAGTGGAGGCGGGAAACCAAACAGAAATCTCGCTCGATGAACGGTTAACGGCACTGCGTGCAGAGCAGCCAAAATTCAAAGGAATTTCTTTTGATACAATAGTAGGGTATGAGGCACATGGTGCGATTGTGCATTATGAAGCGACTCCAGAATCTGATATTCCTGTTGAATCACATGGATTGGTACTCATAGATAGTGGTGCGCAGTATTTAGACGGAACAACAGATATCACACGAACAATTGCTTTGGGTGATTTGACAGAGGAACAGTGTCGTGTTTATACCTTAGTATTAAAGGGACATATTCAACTGGATTTATGTAGGTTCCCTGCTGGTGCATGTGGCTCACAAATTGATGCTCTTGCACGCGCACCGATGTGGCGAGAAGGCTATAACTATATGCACGGAACAGGTCACGGGGTAGGGAGTTATCTAAATGTACATGAAGGACCTCATCAGATACGAATGGAATGGCGATCTGCTCCATTGCAGGCAGGAATGACGGTCACTAATGAACCGGGACTTTATCTGGAGGGAAAGTTTGGTGTACGTATTGAAAACACCTTGCTGATAGTTCCTGCCGAAACAACAGCTTTTGGTGACTTTCTTAAATTTGAGACGCTCACCCTTGCACCAATTGACAAGAAACCAATTGTGCTTGAAATGTTGAGTGAGGAAGAACGTGAATGGCTTAATAGCTACCATCGTCGTGTTTATGATAAATTGTCGTTATATTTAGATGACGAAGAGAAAGAGTGGTTGAGGCTTGCAACCTTGCCAATTTAATTCATTAACTGATTTAGACAGGCTTTTTGCGGACTTTTTCTTATACTAAAAATAGATTTTTGTAGAGAATAATGACGGAAAGAATAGACAATTTTTCAGTGTTTGAAGTTCTAAAAACATGCCTACAAAGAAGTTTTAGATTCATAAGAATAGGAAAAAGTCACAAATGTTTGGAAGTTAAGAGAATAAAGTGTATCTTTGCAGGCGCAAAAAGTGGTGTCATACCCTTTTGCGTATGGTTAATTAATAAATAATTTAAAAACAAAAAGCATGATTATTGTACCAGTAAAGGACGGTGAGAACATCGAGCGCGCGCTCAAGAAGTTCAAGAGAAAGTTTGAGAAAACAGGTGTTGTTAAGGAGCTTCGCGCTCGTCAGCAGTTTGACAAACCATCTGTTAAGAAGCGCCTAAAAGATGGAACGTGCCGTTTACGTACAGCAGCTTCATGACGCAGAGGAATAAAAACTCCTCAAAAATTTGTCGGTTTGAATTAATTTCCGTAAATTCGTTGCCACATACATAAATGTGCTGATGATAGAGAAGTTCTTAGATTATATAAAGTTTGAGAGGAATTATTCCCCGATGACGATAATCAATTATCGCATGGACTTGGAAGAGTTTGAGCGATTTTTACAAAAGAACTTGACAATCAACTCTCTTGGGAGTCGGTAGACTCTGATGTTGTCAGAAACTGGATGGAGTATATGATGGACAGAGGAAATTCTGCCCTCGTCTGTCAATCGAAGACTCAGTGCGCTGAGATCATTTTATCGGTTTTCGCTCCGTCGTAATCTTGTCGGGAAAGACCCTGTTCATGGTCTGCAAGGACCCTAAAAAGCAAAAAGCCACTCCCTCAATTCTTAAAGGAGTCAGAGATGGAGAGGTTGTTAGAGTCAGAGATGTGGACAGATAGTTATAAGGACGTACTTGAACGTACTATAATTATAACATTCTATGTGACAGGGGTTCGCTTGTCAGAATTGATAGGTCTGGATGATAGGGATGTTGACAATGTTACTTGAGAAATAAAAAGTAACAGGTAAGAGAAATAAGCAGCGAATAATTCCTTTCGGTAAGGAACTTGCTGAACAATTTGCACAGTACCAACAGGTGCGCAATGAAACAGCAATGGGAAATACCACGGCCTTCTTTCGTACAGAGAAAGGTAAAAGGATGACAGCAGCACAGGTGAGAAGTCTGGTCAAGAAGAACCTATCGAAGGTGTCAACGTTAAAGAAACGTTCACCACACGTACTTCGCCATACTTTTGCCACAGCAATGCTCAATCATGATGCAGGACTGAAAGTGTGAAGAAACTACTCGGGCATGAGAGTCTGTCAACAACGAAATATATACTCATACAACCTTTGAGCAGTTAAAGAAAGTCTATAAAAATGCCCACCCAAGGGCTTAACCTTTAAAAATGGAGGTATCTATGGAAATTAAGATTCAGTCGATTCATTTTCGACGCTACCGAAAAAGTTACAAGCCTTTATTATTAAGAAGGCTGAAAAATTAGAAAAGTCTTACGAAGACATTCAGAAAAGTAGAGGTGCAATTAAAGGTCGAGAAACCTGCAACCGCATTAAATAAAACCACCAGTTTATCAGCTTTCGTACCTGGTAATACTTTGTTTGTGGAAAAACTTGTGATACCTTTGAAGAGGGTGTTGCTCATTGTTTAGATGCGATGAAGGTTCAGCTCGCCAAGTTTAAGGAAAAGCAAAGAAAATGATAAAAAAAGTCTCTAAAATATTTTTGGAGATTAAAATAAAATTCTTACCTTTGCAGCCGTTTAAGACAAGTAGCCTTTGGCTGCAAAAGTAATGCCTCTTTAGCTCAGTTGGCCAGAGCACGTGATTTGTAATCTCGGGGTCGTTGGTTCGAATCCGACAAGAGGCTCTCCTTGAAAGGGGGATACATTTGCTGACGGGTAGTTTCCAGAGTGGCCAAAATGGGGCAGACTGTAAATCTGCTGCTTCTAGCTTCGGTGGTTCGAATCCATCACTACCCACTTCAGAAAATGTAATTTGCGGAAATAGCTCAGTTGATAGAGCACTAGCCTTCCAAGCTGGGGGTCGCGGGTTTGAGCCCCGTTTTCCGCTCTATGGTTTTGCTGTAATAGCTCAGTGGTAGAGCACTTCCTTGGTAAGGAAGAGGTCCTGAGTTCAACTCTCAGTTACAGCTCTGCTATTATTGTTATTAATTAGTGTAACTAAAAGCACAGATTATTCATTTAATATTAAATAAGAAAAAGCTATGGCTAAAGAAGAATTCGTGCGCACCAAACCGCATGTAAACATTGGTACTATCGGTCACGTTGACCACGGTAAGACCACTCTTACTGCTGCTATCTCTAAGGTTCTTCATGAGAAGGGCTTCGGTACAGAAGATGTTAAGTCTTTCGATCAGATTGATAATGCTCCTGAGGAGAAAGAGCGTGGTATTACCATTAACTCTGCACACATTGAGTACGAAACAGCTAATCGTCACTACGCACACGTAGACTGTCCTGGTCACGCCGACTATGTGAAGAACATGGTTACTGGTGCTGCTCAGATGGATGGTGCTATCTTGGTTGTAGCTGCTACTGATGGTCCTATGCCTCAGACTCGTGAGCACGTGTTGCTCGCTCGTCAGGTAAACGTGCCTCGCTTGGTTGTTTTCTTGAACAAGTGTGATATGGTTGACGACGCAGAGATGCTTGACCTCGTTGAAATGGAGGTTCATGAGATTCTCGAGCAATACGGTTATGAGGAGGATACTCAATCGTTCGCGGTTCTGCACTTGGTGCTTTGAACGGTGTTGATAAGTGGGTTGACTCTGTAATGGAACCTCATGGATACAGTTGATAGCTGGATTGAAGAGCCAGAGCGTAGATTGACAGCTCATTCTTGATGCCTGTTGAGGACGTATTCTCTATTACAGGTCGTGGCACTGTTGCTACTGGTCGTATCGAGACTGGTATCTGTAAGGTAGGGTGATGAGGTTCAGTTGCTCGGTCTCGGTGAGGACAAGAAGTCTGTTATCACTGGTGTTGAGATGTTCCGTAAGAACCTTCCAACAGGTCAGGCTGGTGACAATGTAGGTCTCCTCCTCCGTGGTATCGATAAGGCTGAAGTTAAGCGTGGTATGGTTGTTGTGCACCCAGGTGCTATTACTCCTCACGATCACTTCAAGGCATCTATCTATGTATTGAAGAAGGAAGAGGGTGGTCGTCATACTCCATTCGGTAACAAGTATCGTCCACAGTTCTACCTCCGTACAATGGACTGTACAGGTGAAATTCACCTCCCAGAGGGCGTTGAGATGGTTATGCCAGGTGACAACGTTGAGATTGAGGTTGAGTTGATTTACAAGGTTGCTCTGAACGAGGGTCTTCGTTTCGCTATCCGCGAGGGTGGTCGTACAGTAGGTTCTGGTCAGATTACAGAGATCCTTGAAGACGTTAAGTAATCGATAATTTAAGATTACAAAATATTAGTTCCCGACTCTTTTGGGAATCGGGAACTAACCTACGGGTTTAGCTCAGTTGGTAGAGCACTGGTCCCAAAACCAGGTGTCGAGGGTTCGAGTCCTTCAACCCGTGCAAAAAAAGAGAAGATTTTTATGTTAAATAAGATAGTTAATTATTGCAAGGCTTGCTACGACGAACTTGCGCATAAAACTACATGGCCATCACGTGCCCAGCTTACACATAGCGCAATGGTAGTTATTTCTGCTTCCGTTATCATTGCATTGGTTGTGTTTGCTATGGACTCTTTGTTCCAACGCGTAATGGAATTTGTATACCCAAGATAATTCATTAGGAAATGGCAGATACAGAAAAGAAATGGTATGTTCTTCGGGCTGTTAGTGGCAAAAGAAACAAAGGTAAAAAGAATATATCGATGCTCAATTGCGTCTGAACGAAAAACTTGCCGAGCGTGTTTTTGAGGTTTTATTACCTATGGAAAAACACGCAATTGTTCGTAAAGATGGTAAGCGTGTTGTTAAGGAAAAAAATTAAGTCTTCCTGGCTGCGTGCTTGTTCATGCCAATATGACTCTGACGTAGCTTCTACGTTGCGTTTCATGCCAAAATGTATTAGGATTCCTTGGAGGTATGTCTGAACCTTCTCCTGTTCGTCAGGCTGATATCAATCGTTTGATGGGCAATATGGAAGAGACTGAACTGGATGAGGTTCAGAATATTCCATACATGGTTGGAGAAACTGTTCAGGTTACTGATGGTCCTTTCAGTGGTTTCCATGGTGTCATCGAAGAGGTGAATACTGAAAAACATAAACTGAAAGTGATGGTTACGATCTTTTGGTCGCTCAGAATCCATTGGAACTTGGTTTTTATGCAAAGTCGCAAAAAGAAGAATAGTGTTGTTACGGATACTATTCTACTGAGAGTTTAATTTTTAATATTAACAAAAAGAAATGGCTAAAGAAGTAGCTGGATTAATCAAATTACAGATTAAAAGGTGGCGCTGCAAATCCTTCTCCCCAGTAGGCCCAGCATTGGGTTCTAAGGGTATTAATATTATGGGGTTCTGCAAGGAGTTCAACGCCCGTACCCAGGACAAGGCTGGTAAAGTTCTTCCAGTCGTAATTACCTACTACAATGATAAGTCTTTCAGCTTTATTATTAAGACTCCTCCTGCAGCAGTGCAGTTGATGGAAGTTGCAAAAGGTGAAAGGTGGTTCAGGTGAGCCAAACCGCAAGAAGGTTGCATCCGTAACTTGGGAGCAGGTAAAGGCTATCGCAGAAGACAAAATGCCAGACCTCAACTGTTTCACAGTAGAGAGTGCAATGAAGCTTATTGCTGGTACTGCTCGTAGTATGGGTATCACTGTAAAAGGGGACTTCCCTGGTAAATAATTTTAAACTTCAAAAGTAAAAATGAGTAAACTGACAAAAAATCAGAAATCAGTAGCTGAGAAGGTTGAAGCAGGGAAGGCATATTCATTGGAAGAAGCAGCACAATTAGTAAAAGAAATTACTACTACTAAGTTTGATGCTTCTGTAGATGTTGATGTTCGTCCCGGTGTTGACCCACGTGAGGCTAACCAAATGGTTCGTGGCGTAGTGTCACTTCCACATGGTACTGGTAAGGTTACACGCGTACTCTGTCTCTGTACACCTGATCAGGAGGCTGCCGCTAAGGAAGCTGGTGCTGATCACGTTGGTCTTGACGAATACGTTGAGAAGATTAAGGGCGGATGGACTGATATTGATGTTATCATTACTATGCCATCTTGCATGGGTAAGTTAGGTCCTTTGGGTCGTGTTCTCGGTCCACGTGGATTGATGCCTAACCCTAAGAGCGGTACTGTGACTATGGATGTTGCTAAGGCAGTAAAGGATGTTAAGCAGGGTAAGATTGACTTTAAGGTTGACAAGGCTGGTATTATCCATACTTCAATCGGTAAGGTTAGTATGACTGCTGAGCAGATTTGTGGTAACGCTAAGGAGTTTATCTCTACCGTTATCAAACTTAGCTCTGCTGCTGCTAAAGGTACATATATCAAGAGTATCTTTATTTCAAGCACAATGAGTAAGGGTGTCAAGATCGATCCTAAATCAGCTGAGTAACTCTAAAAGTTTTGTACAATGAAGAAAGAAGTAAAAGATACAATTATCGCTGAACTCGGTGAGAAGTTAAAGAACTATCCTCATTTCTATTTGGTGGATGTTACCGGATTGAATGCAGAGGCTACAAGTTCTCTTCGCCGTAAGTGTTTCAAGAGCGAAATCAATATGGTTGTTGTGAAGAATAACCTTCTTCACAAGGCTTTTGAAGCTTCAGATGTAGATTTTGAACCACTGTATGGTTCTTTGAAGGGTAATACAGCAGTTATGTTCACTCAGACTGCTAATGTACCAGCAAAGTTGTTGAAGGAGTATAAGAAGGAAGGTATTCCTGCTCTTAAAGCAGCTTATGTAGAGGAGTCTCTATTTGTTGGTGCTGATAAACTCGAAGAACTTTCAGCTCTCAAGAGCAAGAACGAACTCATCGCAGATGTTGTGGCATTGCTGCAGTCTCCTGCAAAGAACGTTGTTTCTGCTCTCCAGTCAGGCGCTGGCACCATCCATGGTGTGCTTAAGACTTTAGGCGAGCGTGCTGAGTAAAAAATCTAATAAAGTCAAATAGATATATTATTTTTAGAATTAAAATTAAAATTTAGAATAAAAATGGCAGACGTAAAAGCTATTGCAGAAGAGTTAGTAAATCTTACTGTTAAGGAAGTAAATGAGTTGGCAACTGTCCTCAAGGACGAGTATGGTATTGAGCCTGCAGCTGCAGCTGTTGCTGTTGCTGGTCCTGCTGCAGCTGCTGCAGGTGGCGCAGCTGAGGAGAAGTCAGATTTTGACGTAGTTCTCGTTGACGCTGGTGCTAATAAGCTCAAGGTTGTTAAGGCTGTTAAGGAGGCTTGTGGTCCTCGGTTTGAAAGAGGCCAAGGATCTCGTAGATGGTGCACCTTCTACTTTGAAGGAGGGTATGGCTAAGGCTGAGGCAGAGAACTTGAAGGCTGCTAGTTGAGGCTGAGGGCGCTAAGGTAGAGTTGAAGTAATTCTACATTCCTTACAAAAAATATGGTTAGGATTTACCAAGTAGGTGAGTCCTAACCTTTTTGTGTCTTTTGACATATATGGGACTTTTCCCTACTTTTAGTCCGCCGCTGGACTTTAAACATTTGAATATTTAATTTCAGTTATGGCATTAGAAAATAAACCCAGAGTAAATTTCGCCAGCGTTAAGAATCCGTATCCATATCCGGATTTCCTCGATGTGCAGTTGAAGTCTTTTCGTGACTTCCGACAGCTGGATACTCCGCCTGAGGAACGCAAGAATGACGGTTTGTATAAGGTGTTCGCAGAGAATTTCCCTATCACCGATACGCGTAATAATTTTGTCCTTGAGTTCCTGGATTACTATGTTGACCCACCAAGATACTCTATCGATGAGTGTTTGGAGCGTGGCTTGACATATAGTGTACCTTTGAAGGCTAAAATGAAGCTGTATTGTACTGACCCTGATCATGAGGATTTCGGTACTTTTATTCAAGATGTATTCTTGGGTACAATTCCTTATATGACCAGTAATGGTACTTTTGTGATTAATGGTGCTGAGCGTGTTGTAGTTTCTCAATTACATCGTTCTCCGGGTGTGTTCTTTGGACAGGGTGTTCATGCAAATGGCACAGTGCTTTATAGCGCACGTATTATTCCTTTCAAGGGTTCTTGGATAGAGTTTGCAACTGACATTAATAATGTCATGTATGCATATATTGATCGTAAGAAGAAGTTACCTGTAACCACAATGCTTCGTGCTATTGGTTATGAGTCAGATCGTGAAATTCTTCAAATCTTTGATCTCTGTGAAGAGATAAAGGTTAATAAGAAGAATATGAAGGCTGCAATTGGTCGTAAGATTGCGGGTAATGTTATGAAGTCTTGGACTGAGGACTTCGTAGATGAGGATACTGGAGAGGTTGTATCAATTGAGCGTAATGAGGTTGTTGTTGAACGTGAAACAATTATTACGGAGGACAACGTCGATCGGATTCTTGATAGTTCTGTTTCTTCAATTTTTACTACACAAGGATGAGGAGGCAGCAAGTAAGTATTCTATTATTTTTAATACACTTGCAAAAGGATCCAAGTCACTCAGAGATAGAGGCTGTAAACTATATTTATCGTCAGTTGCGTAATGCTGATGCAGCAGATGATGCAAGTGCACGTGAAGTCTTCCAGAACCTTTTCTTCAGACAAGCGTTATGACTTGGGTGAAGTTGGTCGTTATCGTATCAACAAAAAAAGTTGAACTTGGAAACAGATATGGATGTTCGTGTATTGACAAAGGACGACATCATTGAGATTATCAAGTATCTCATTAGCCTGATTAATTCAAATGCAACGGTTGATGATATCGATCACTTATCAAATCGTCGTGTTCGTACCGTTGGTGAGCAGTTGGCTAACCAGTTCTCTATTGGTCTTGCACGTATGAATCGTACTATTCGTGAGCGTAAGAATGTTCGTGATAGTGAAAGTATTCCAGCCAACGGACTTGATTAATGCAAAGACTATTTCAAGTGTTATTAACTCATTCTTTGGAACCAATCCATTGAGTCAGTTTATGGACCAGACAAACCCATTGGCAGAGGTGACTCACAAGCGTCGTCTCTCAGCTCTTGGTCCTGGTGGTTTGTCTCGTGAGCGTGCAGGCTTTGAGGTGCGTGACGTTCACTATACTCATTATGGGCGCCTTTTGTCCTATTGAGTCTCCTGAGGGCCCTAACATCGGTTTGATTTCATCACTCTGTATGTATGCTAAGATTAATGATCTTGGTTTTATCGTTACCCCATCATCGTCGTGTAAATGACGCTAAGGTAGATATGGAAAAATAAGGATGTTCTATTCTTAACAGCAGAGGAGGAAGAGGAACAGATTATTGGACAGGGTAATGCAACCATTGAATGCTGATGGTACATTTATTCGTGAGGTAGTGAAGTGTCGTCAGGATGCTGATTATCCAGTTGTTGCTCCAGATTCAGTTGCTCTTATCGATGTTTCTCCACAGCAGATTGCATCAGTGTCAGCAGGTTTGATCCTTTCTTGGAACATGATGATGGTCACCGTGCTTTGATGGGATGTAAACATGATGCGTCAGGCTGTACCATTGCTTCATAATGATGCGCCAATTGTTGGTACTGGTCTTGAGAAGCAGGTATGTGAGGACCACGTACAATGGTTATGGCAGAAGGTGATGGTGTTATCGAGTATGTTGATGCAACAACTATTCGTATTCTTTATGATCGTACTGATGATGAAGAATATGTAGTTTCGAACCTGCCTTAAAGGAGTATCGTATTCCAAAATTCCGCCGTACTAATCAAAACATGGTTGTAGACCTTCGTCCTATTTGTGATAAGGGACAACGTGTGAAGAAGGGAGATATCCTTACTGAGGGTTATGCAACAGAGAATGGAGAGTTAGCATTAGGTCGTAACCTTGTTGTTGCTTACATGCCTTGGAAGGGTTACAACTATGAAGATGCTATTGTTATTTCCGAGCGTATGGTTCGCGAAGATGTTTTGACATCTGTACATGTTGATGAGTATTCTCTCGAAGTTCGTGAAACAAAACGTGGTGTTGAGGAGTTTACTGCTGATATTCCTAATGTAAGCGAGGAGGCTACTAGCGATCTTGATGATAATGGTATTATTCGTATTGGTGCTCGTGTTGAACCAGGTGATATCATGATTGGTAAGATTTCTCCTAAGGGCGAAAGTGATCCTTCACCAGAAGAGAAACTCCTTCGTGCTATCTTCGGTGATAAGGCTGGTGATGTTAAGGATTCTTCATTGAAGGCTAACCCATCTTTGAGTGGTGTTGTTATAGATAAGAAGCTCTTCAGTCAGTGCGATTAAGACACGTGAGAGTAAGCGTCAAGATAGAAATACCCTTGCTAAGATAGATGAAGAGCAGGAGGCAAAAATCAATGATTTGAAGGATCTCTTGGTTGACAAGTTGCTTGAATTGACTGAGGATAAGGTTTCAGAAGGTGTTAAGGACTATTCTGATGCTGAGATTATTACTAAGGGAAGTAAGTTTACTGTGGCAGCTTTGAAGAACCTCGATTATGAGGGTATTCAATCAAATGGCTGGACAGATGATGAACATACTAACCTTTTGATCCAGAAGTTAATTATGAACTTCATCCGTAAGTACAAGCAGATGGATGCTGAGATTAAGCGTAAGAAGTTTGCAATTACTATCGGTGATGAACTCCCATCTGGAGTACTATAGATGGCTAAGGTATACATCGCTAAGAAACGTAAGATCCAGGGTTGGTGATAAACTTGCAGGTCGTCATGGTAACAAGGGTATTGTATCTAAGGTTGTACGTACAGAGGATATGCCTTTCCTCGAGGATGGTAGTCCTGTAGACTTGGTATTGAACCCTATGGGTGTGCCTTCACGTATGAACCTTGGTCAGATTTTTGAGGCAATTCTTGGTGCTGCAGGTCGTAAGTTAGGCGTTAAATTCGCTACTCCTATCTTCGATGGTGCAAAAACTTTCTGACTTGAAGGAATGGACAGATAAGGCAGGCTTACTCTAACCTCTGTTCAACTTATATCTATGATGGTGAGACTGGTGAGAAGTTCGATCAGCCTGCTACGGTTGGTGTAACCTACTTCTTGAAACTGGGTCACATGGTTGAGGATAAGATGCATGCTCGTAGTATCGGTCCATACTCATTGATTACACAGCAACCACTTGGTGGTAAGGCACAATTTGGTGGTCAGCGTTTCGGAGAGATGGAGGTCTGGGCTATTGAGGCCTTCGGTGCATCTCATGTTCTTCAAGAAATCTTGACAATCAAGTCTGATGATGTAGTTGGACGTTCAAAGGCTTACGAGGCTATCGTTAAGGGTGAACCAATGCCAACTCCAGGTATACCAGAGTCACTGAACGTGTTATTACACGAGCTTCGTGGTCTCGGTCTCAGTGTCAAACTTGATTAATACGTACACCCCATAATAGAAGTAAAACATGGCTTTTAAGAAAGATAATAAAGTAAAAAGTAATTTCAGCAAGATTACTATCGGACTGGCTTCACCTGAGGAGATACTTGAAAACTCTTTTGGTGAGGTAACCAAGCCAGAGACTATCAACTATCGTACCTATAAACCAGAACGTGATGGTTTGTTCTGCGAGCGTATCTTTGGTCCTACAAAGGATTATGAGTGTGCTTGTGGTAAGTATAAGCGCATCCGTTATAAGGGTATTGTCTGCGATCGTTGTGGTGTTGAGGTAACAGAAAAGAAGGTACGTCGTGAACGTGCTGGACATATTGAATTGGTTGTTCCTGTTGCTCATATCTGGTATTTCCGTAGTCTTCCTAACAAGATTGGTTACCTTCTCGGTATGCCAACTAAGAAGCTTGATGCTGTTATTTTACTATGAGAAATATGTTGTCATCCAGCCGGGTGTCGTAGAGGGTATGAAGGTTACAGACTCTGAGGATGATTTGAATGGTTCTCATAAGTTCGACCTTCTTTCAGAAGATGAGTATCTCGATATTCTCGACAATAAACTCCCTGAGGGTAATGAGCGTTTGGATGATTCTGACCCAAGCAAGTTTATTGCTAAAATGGGTGCAGAGGCAATTTACGATCTTTTTGTCAAATATAGACTTAGATCGCTTGGCAGGAGAATTGCGTGACCGCGCAACAACTGATTCGAGTCAGCAGCGTAAGACAGATGCTTTGAAGCGTTTGCAGGTCGTTGAGGGCTTCCGTCAGTCTATTGGTGTGAACAACCCTGAGTGGATGATTATGAAGATTATCCCAGTTACTCCACCAGAGCTTCGCCCACTGGTGCCATTAGATGGTGGCCGTTTTGCAACATCTGACCCTAATGACCTCTATCGTCGTGTAATCATTCGTAATAATCGTTTTAAAGCGTTTGATGGAGATTAAGCGCCTGAGGTAATTCTTCGTAATGAGAAGCGTATGTTTCAGGAAGCTGTCGACTCACTCTTTGATAATAGCCGTAAGTCTTCTGCTGTAAAGAGCGAGAGTAATCGTCCTTTGAAGTCACTTTCTGATTCATTGAAGGGTAAGCAGGGTCGCTTCCGTCAAAACCTCCTTGGTAAGCGCGTTGACTATTCTGCACGTTCGGTTATTGTCGTTGGTCCAGAGTTGAAGATGGGTGAGTGTGGTTTACCAAAAATTGATGGCAGCGGAACTTTACAAACCATTCATTATTCGTAAGCTCATTGAGCGTGGTATTGTGAAGACCGTAAAGAGTGCTAAGAAGATTGTCGATCGTCGTGAACCAGTTATTTGGGATATCCTTGAAAAATGTAATGAAGGGTCATCCTGTAATGTTGAACCGTGCTCCGACACTTCACCGTCTTGGTATTCAGGCATTCCAACCTAAACTTATTGAGGTAAGGCTATTCAGCTTCATCCATTGGCTTGTACGGCGTTCAATGCTGACTTCGATGGTGACCAGATGGCCGTTCACCTCCCATTGAGTAATGAGGCTGTATTGGAGACACAGGTTTTGATGCTCCAGAGTCATAATATTCTTAACCCTGCCAATGGTGCGCCTATCACCGTTCCTTCACAGGACATGGTGCTTGGTCTCTACTATATCACAAAGATTCGTCCGGGTGCTAAGGGCGAAGGGCTTACTTTCTATGGTCCAGAGGAAGCAATTATTGCTTATAATGAGAAGAAATGTGACCTCCATGCACAGGTTAAGGTAATTGTTGACGATCTCGTAGATGATAAACTTCAGAAGCGTATGGTCGAAACCTCAGTTGGTCGTGTAATTGTTAATCAGATTATTCCAACTGAGGTTGGTTTCTTCAATGGTATTATCTCAAAGAAGTCACTTCGTGGTCTTATTGCTGACGTTATTAAGGCTGTCGGTATGGCACGTGCATGTGAGTTCCTTGATGGTATCAAGAACCTTGGTTATCGTATGGCTTACGTTGCTGGTCTTTCGTTCAACCTCGATGATATCATCGTGCCAGTTGAGAAGACAGAACTCGTAGGTAAGGGTCAGAATGAAGTTGATCAGGTGAAGGCTAATTACGAAATGGGTTTCATCACCGATAAGGAGCGTTACAATCAGGTAATTGATGCGTGGACACACGTAAACAATAATCTTAAGCAGGCTGTTATGAAGCACATGACAGAGGCTGATCAGGGTTTCAACGCTGTATACATGATGCTTGACTCTGGTGCTCGTGGTTCTGCTGACCAGATTGCTCAGCTTGCAGGTATGCGTGGTCTTATGGCTAAGCCACAGAAGGCTGGTGCAGAAGGTGCACAGATTATTGAGAACCCTATTATCTCTAACTTCAAAGAGGGTATGTCTGTATTGAGTACTTCATTGCTTCTCACGGTGCTCGTAAGGGTCTTGCCGATACAGCTATGAAGACTGCCGATGCTGGTTACTTGACACGTCGTCTTGTAGACGTTTCTCATGATGTTATTATCAATGAGGAGGATTGTGGATCACTCCGTGGTCTTGAATGTCGTGCTTTGAAGAATGGTGATGAAACAATCGCAAGTCTTTACGAGCGTATCTTAGGACGTGTGTCTGTTCACGATGTGATTAATCCTACTACGGGTGACATGATTGTTGCTGCGGGTGAGGAAATCACTGAAACAAAGGCACAGGCTATTGAGAACTCACCAATTGAGATGGTTGAAATCCGTTCTGTACTCACTTGCGAGAGCAAGAAGGGTGTTTGTAAGAAGTGTTATGGTCGTAACCTTGCTTCTGCACGCATGGTACAGATGGGTGAAGCTGTTGGTGTCATTGCTGCACAAGCTATTGGTGAGCCTGGTACACAGCTTACTCTTCGTACGTTCCACGCCGGTGGTGTGGCTGGTAATGCTGCAGCTAATGCAACAATTACAGCTAAGAATGATGCTAAGATTGAGTTCGATGAGCTTCGTACAGTACCATTCGTTGACGATGAGGAGAAGGAGTGTCAGATGGTTGTAAGCCGTTTGGCTGAAATCCGCTTCGTTGACCCTAACACAGGCATTGTACTCCTTACAGATAACGTTCCTTATGGTAGTTCTCTTTACTTCAAGTCAGGCGATACTGTTAAGAAGGGCGATTTGATTTGTAAGTGGGATCCATTCAACGCTGTTATCGTTAGTGAGTATGCTGGTACGCTCCGTCTGCATGATGTTATAGAGGGCGTTACTTATAAGGCAGAAACCGATGATGCTACGGGTCTTACAGAACGTATTATTATCGACTCACGTGATAAGACAAAACTTCCTACGGTTGACATCGTTAAGGTTGGTGCAAAGAAGGGTGCTGATGGTCTCTATGCTTCATCTGACATTCTCGGTACATATAACCTCCCAGTAGGTGGTCACTTAGAGCAGGTACTTCTCGATGGTGCTGAGATTAAGACGGGTATGACACTCGTTAAGATTCCTCGTTCTGTTGGTGGTGCTGGTGATATTACTGGTGGTCTTCCACGTGTTACTGAGCTCTTCGAGGCTCGTAACCCATCTAACCCTGCTGTCGTTTCTGAAATCGATGGTGAGATTACTATGGGTAAGGTGAAACGTGGTAACCGTGAGATTATCGTGACTTCTAAGACGGGTGAGCAGCGTAAGTACCTTGTAAGTTTGTCTAAGCAGATTCTGGTTCAGGAGCATGACGCTGTTCGTGCTGGTACTCCATTATCTGATGGTATTACCACCCCAGCTGACATCTTGTCTATCATGGGTCCAACAGCCGTTCAAGAGTATATTGTTAATGAGGTTCAGGACGTATATCGTCTATAGGGTGTGAAGATTAATGACAAGCACTTTGAGATTATCGTCCGTCAGATGATGCGTAAGGTACGTATTGACGATCCTGGAGATACAACGTTCCTTGAGCAGGAACTGATTGATAAGCTCGACTTCTCAGAGGAGAACGACCGTATCTGGGGTAAGAAGGTTGTTACCGATCCGGGTGACTCTGAAAATTGCTATAAGGGTCAGATTCTTCTGTTCGCAAGTTGCGTGATGAGAATTCAAGCCTTAAGCGTCGTGACCTCAAGCTCGTTCAAGTACGTGATGCTGTTCAGGCAACTGCTACTCAGATTCTCCAAGGTATCACACGTGCTGCTCTCGGTACGAAGAGCTTTTATGAGTGCTGCTTCCTTCCAGGAAACAACTAAGGTTCTTAATGAGGCTGCACTTCGTGGTAAGAGCGACAACCTCGAGGGTATGAAGGAGAACGTTATCTGTGGTCACCCTCATTCCTGCCGGTACTGGTCTTCGCCAGTGGCAGAAGATTGTTGTTGGTTCGCAAAGAAGAACATGAGCGTATGGAGGCTAACAAGAAGAATGTTCTTGACTTCTCTAAGAAAGAAGCTGAGGCTACAAAAGAGTAATCTTTTAGCCTTATACATAAGATTAAAAAGAGGGTGTGTCAAAATGTACACATCCTCTTTTTATGCACTAAAAGCCCCAACTTTCTCAAGCCAGGGCTTTGCTATTTCCTAAAGTTTTTGTACCTTTAGGCATACAAAAAATCTCATTATGACAAAGGTACACTTTCGTTCTTACATACACAAGAAAATGATTCTTTTTCCTCAAAGAATCGATAAGGATATCGCAGAAGATGACCCTGTTCGTCTTTTAGATGCCTTGGTGGATAATCTTATGTTGGATAATGTCTACAAACTTTATAAGCCCAGTGGTCGCAAGCCTTATCATCCACAAATGATGCTCAAGGTGCTTCTTTACGCCTATATGAATAATATCTATTCCTGCCGTCGTATAGAGTCGCTTCTCAAAGCGTGACATTCATTTCATCTATCTGGCAGGATATGAGCAGCCTGATTTTATTACCATCAATCGTTTTCGTAATCGTGTGAAAAAGGAAATCAACAATATCTTCACACAAGTCGTATTAATACTTGCAGCCAAAGGTTTGATAAGTCTTGACGTTGAATATATTGACGGCACAAAGATAGAATCGAAAGCCAACAAGTATACCTTCGTTTGGAAGAGAACCGTGGAAAAGAACCGCGCCAAGTTGCAGGAACAAATACGCACACTTTTGCTTCAGGTTGATGATGTCATAGCGCAGGACAATGCCGCTAAAACAGAAGGTGTCGAGTTTACTGCAGCTCTGCTCAATGAGATATCCGAGGAATTGAATAAGTCTTTGGAATCAGCCCCTGAGCCTAAGACGAAAGAAGAGAAGCAGGCTGTTAAAACCAAGAAAAAAACAGCTTAAAGAACTTGAGAAGAAACGTAATAAACTCCAGGAGTATGACCAACACCTTGAGATTATGGGAGAGAAACTCCTACAGCAAGACCGACCCTGATGCCACGTTTATGCACATGAAGGAGGACGCTATGCGGAACGGACAGACTAAGCCTGGATATAATCTACAGATAGCAACGGAGAACCAGTTCATCACCGACTTTGCACTCTATGCCAATCGTACCGATACACTCACACTACCTTCTTTCTTGGAGTCTTTCAAATCACGCTATCATCGTTATACCAAGACAGTCGTAGCCGATTCGGGGTATGGCTCGAGGGAAGACTATCTGTTCATGGACGTACATAATATGGAAGTCTATGTGAAGTATAACTACTTCCATAAAGAGCAGCGTCCACGCTACACACCTAACCCATTCAGTCCCGCAAGTCTTTTATTATAATAAGGAACAGGATTTCTACGTCTGCCCTATGGGACAGCATATGAAGCGTATAGGTATGAAGCGTTCCCTAACCTCTAATGGCTTCGTTACTTTACAGCGTACGTTATCAGGCAGAACGCTGTGATGGTTGTCCCTTGAGAGGCTCATGTTTTAAGGCAAGAGGAACAGAATTATAGAAGTAAACCACCAACTACAACACTATAAACAAAAAGGCACGGGAACTACTGACCTCGGAAGAAGGCTTCAAGCATCGAGGACGAAGGTGCATAGAACCTGAAAGCTGTTTTTTTGGACAAACAAAATATAATAAAGCCTACAAGAGGTTTAGGCATTTTTGGGAAAGACAAGGTCAATATGGACTTTGCCTTCTTCGCTATTGCCTTTTAACATAGGGAAAATGTGAAAAAAACCAATCTCAAAGGAACTAAAAAGCCGTTATGGAGCTACTTTTAGTCACCTTCAGATGCTTTATACAAGTTTATATAGATTATTTAAAACCCAATAAATCATTTTATATGAAATTAGCAGCATAGCTGCAGTAAATAACGAATTATGTGGTAGACAAAGTAAAGGAAGAATAAAAAGAGGATGTATCAATTTTGACACACCCTCTTTTTAGTATGCTTGGCATGAGTATTGTCTAATAAATGAAAGTCCTGATAGAGTCCTTATTCTTAACTCCTATTTATGGAGATGGTATTTTTTTATTCAAAGGTGCAAGTTCTATCGCTCTTATATGGCACACTTATTACATTTATGTTTCTACCTATAGATGTGTTTTTCCTATAGATATGAGATTTCTTGAGAAGATATTTAATGTGATATAACGTTTAGATTTTTATTTTTTTGGTTACATTTGTTGCCAAATGTGAATTACGCAAAGGTAACAAATGTTATCTAATGAAGAGTTTTCTCTTTTTTTGATTATGTTTACAAACTTATGGCATATCTATTGTTGTTCATTGCAGTAAGAGGGGGGCATGGTATGCCCTAATTTAATATAAGCTCTTAAAATATAAATAAACATTAATCAGAATTAAAAAAAAATGACACCAAAGAAATTATGGTTGACTTTGGCAGCGGTCATTCTAGGGTCGTTTGCCGTTTTATGCTTCTATGGCGTTGAGATTTTCAGAGAGATGCCACCTTTTCCTAACAAGGTGGTAACAGAGAGTGGTGAAACGTTGTTTGAAGGACAAGATATAAAAGATGGACAGAACGTTTGGCAGTCTATTGGAGGTCAGACAGTAGGTAGTGTTTGGGGACATGGCGCATACGTAGCTCCTGATTGGACAGCCGACTATTTGCATCGTGAGTCAGAATTGATGTTAGCCGAATTAGCTAAGAAAGATGGTAAGGTATATAACCAGTTGGACGAGGCAGACAAGGCTAAGTATAAGGTATTGTTGCAAAAAGAGCTCCGTAAGAATACATATGACGCACAGACAGGCATTATCACCTTTAGTAAGATGCGTGCTAAAGTGGCAAAGCAATTGCATAATTATTATGCCAAACTATTCTTAAATGACCCATCTATGGCTAAATTGCGCAATGCGTATGCTATGCGCGATAAATCTGTAGAAGCAGTAGACGGACTTTCTGCTGAGAAGCGTTTTGATAAGATGGACGCTTTCTTCGCATGGTCAAGCTGGGTATGTGTGACCAACAGACCTAATAGCGACGTTAGTTATACCAATAACTGGCCACACGACCCTGTCATAGGCAATGTTGCCCCTACTTCGTTACATCTCTGGTCAGGCTTTAGTGTGTTATTGTTACTCTTCTGTGTAGGAATTTTAGTTTACTATTATGCACAGCATAAAGAAGAACATGTATCAAAGGTGCCAGAATCAGATCCGATGAGAGATCTTAAGCCTACAGCATCGATGCGTGCCGCGCTGAAATACATTTGGGTAGTAGGTGCATTGATGCTGGTTCAGATGCTTTCTGGTGTGATTACAGCTCATTACGGTGTAGAGGGAGATGCTTTCTTTGGGTTACCCATACAAAACATTTTCCCTTATGCCGTATCGCGTAGTTGGCATGTCCAGTTGGCTATTCTTTGGATTGCAACCTCGTGGTTGGCTACAGGTTTATATATAGCCCCAGCAGTTTCGGGAGTTGAACCAAAATATCAAGCCTTAGGTGTAAACATTCTCTTTGGAGCATTGGTTTTCGTAGTTGCAGGTTCATTAGCTGGTCAATGGTTCGGAGTAATGCAAAAGCTTGGCTTGGTAGAGAACTTCTGGTTTGGTCATCAAGGATATGAGTATGTTGAGCTGGGACGTCTATGGCAGATACTATTGCTTACAGGTTTAGTTCTTTGGCTATTCTTGATGATTCGCGCACTTATTCCTGCGCTCAAACGAAAGGACGAAAATCGCCATTTACTTACGCTTTTTGTTATTGCCTCATTAGCTATCGCATTCTTTTATGCAGCAGGTTTGATGTATGGACGCCAAACCCATATGGCTATTGCTGAATACTGGCGTTGGTGGGTTGTTCACCTTTGGGTTGAAGGCTTCTTCGAGGTATTTGCTACGGTGGTTGCATCGTTCTTATTCTGTCGTTTAGGACTACTTAAGATTAAGAGTGCCACAGTTTCAGTGTTATTCTCTACTATCGTCTTCCTTGCAGGTGGTATTTTAGGAACATTCCATCACTTGTATTTCAGTGCGACCCCAACTGCAGTATTAGCACTTGGAGCTACATTCAGTGCTATGGAACTTGTTCCGCTCGTACTGATAGGAATAGAAGCATATCATAATTATCAACTGAGCCGTTCTGCCGATTGGATAAAATCCTATAAGTGGCCGATATATTGCTTCATTGCAATGTGTTTTTGGAACTTCTTGGGTGCTGGTATCTTTGGTTTCTCAATTAATCCGCCAATCGCCTTGTATTATTTGCAAGGACTGAATACTACTGCCGTTCACGGACATGCAGCTCTTTTCGGAGTCTATGGTATCTTAGGAATAGGCTTAATGCTATTTGTTTTGCGCGGTCTTTATCCAAATAATGAGTGGAACGATAAGCTTATAGGATCTGCTTTCTGGTGTATGAACGTTGGTTTACTGCTAATGACGGTGGTAAGTATTTTACCTATTGGTATCCTACAAGCCAACGAAAGCATCACCAACGCTTACTGGTCGGCAAGGTCGGCTGAATTTATGCAACAAGATTTCATGCAAACATTAAGATGGCTACGTGTACCTGGAGATATATTTGTAGCTTTGGGTGAAGTTCTATTTGTCTTGTTTGTCATCGGTTTACAGTTTGGCTGGTCGAAGAAAGGTAAACGCTAAAAGGCAGATTTATCTGCTTGCGTTATAGATGTTGATTTCGTGTGTTTCAAGGGCTTCAACTGTGTGCTTTTAGCCCTTGAAACTATTTTTTTGAAGGATGTATAACCTATTAGCCCCCTATCTCAACTGATTCTTTTTTTATAAAATAATGCTTCTTCCTTCCATATCTATCTCTTTTGTTATTCTATTGGTTAGAGGTAAAAACTTTTGTAGTTAGATTTGGGCAAATGACTTTAATGTATTATCTTTGCATAAAAGAAATAAAGTATTATCTAAATCATATTAACAAAATGGACAATAACAATCAGAATCAAGAGGGACAGCAGTTGCAGATTGATCTCTCACCAGAAATTGCTAAAGGTGTTTATACAAACTTTCAGATAATCTCTCATTCAAGCTCAGAGTTTGTACTCGATTTTGCTACACTTCTTCCAGGTGTACCAAAGGCAACAGTAACAAGCCGTGTTATTATTGCTCCTGAGCACGCATTACGTCTCCTTGCAGCTTTGCAGGACAATGTAGTTCGCTATGAGAAAGAGTTTGGTAAAATTGATCGCCACGAGCCAGAGCAGGAGCCACGTACGATTGCTCCATTTGGTCCTGGTAAGGTTGATGCATAAGCAGACTTCTTACTGATAAATAATAAAGCCGCTCGAGTAATCGGGCGGCTTTGTTATTTTTGATAATCTCGGTTGATAAAAAATTTTGCAACTACACCACGCAGAAAGATTTTGATTCAACGTTGTGATTTGCTTGAAAAAAATCGCACCTTTGTTGTATTAATAACAATAGATATTATGTAATCGTTTTGTATTACAATAGATATGAAGTTGTTTGTTAAAAATAAAATGATACTACAAGGTAAAAATTCCGTTCGTAAAGAATGGGATCTTTGTTTTATAGTAGTCTGTAAAAAAATATGTTGTTTATGTGGAAAAGTTTTTGTGAAGAGAGTTATTCCATTTTTCTACTCTTTTTTTATTTGCTTTTGCTAAAATGAAAGTATAGTTTAGGTATCTTTTACGGTCAAATTCTTATCCAATATAGATACTTGAATTTATTATTAATGGTGTATGTAAAAATTTTTCAGTAGTGTACAAAAGGTAATATATGGTTTTTGTGCTTCTTAAAGATGGCTTCTTGCTTTACAAAACATACCCTTTACGGATGTTACTAATGCTCTTTTGAAGTTCAATTAAGCATCTATTCTTGTTGTGTTCTGTAACTGTTGATTTTCTGGCTGTTGCTAGCTTGTGTTTTCTGTTTATTTGGGTTTTATAGTCGTTGATATTTTTGTCTTTATGTAAATATTTTTCAATATAATGTTTGCTTATTTTATAGTTTTAAGACATCTGTCTGTCGGTGAGTGATAATAGAAAAAGACGGATAAGAGAATGGGGAATATAAGAATCGCAAAGATATGCTTTTTATTCAAGAAATACTTCTGAGTAGTAGGTTTTATTTGTGTATAGCTTCAGAATGTTCCGCCTTCCTGTTCGCACCCATTTTGCTGGCACGCTGACGAAATGCAGAATAAAAAGCTTTCAGTCTGCTTGTCTTTTTCAACAGCTTGACCTTTTTCTTTTCCTTCAACTGGCGGAACTCCTCGTGTCGGCTACCACAATTGGCAGCACGTATGTAGAACGTGTTGCAGCGTGGTTCTACGGTTTGGATGATTTCCTTTGAAAACGACCCGCAGTCGGCACGGAAACGCTCTATCACAATACCGAGTTTGGAGGTCACACGGTCCATAATGCGGCAAAAGTGTGTCCTCCTGGTGGAATTTTTACATTGGTGTTTCCGTCACGATTCTCACCTCCGACTATGATGCCCCCAACGGAAATCCAATCAGAGAAATAGCCAAAATCCTGCTTGTAAGCATAGTGTCGGCACTGGGTAGTAGCATACCAGGTCTCTGTTTGAACTGACCTATAAGCGTATTGATATCTTCAAGACATTCTCCGCCGCAAAGATAGCTGAAGATGAGAGAGCCGAAAAGACTTCCATGGGTGAATACTTTACCACTATTTCCACGTCTGCCCAATACAGATTCACTAAGTTTTTCAAAGCCCAACTTTGAAAAACGTCCATAATATGATAAAATCCACCGAAAGAAGTGATATTCTCATTTTTAATTGCTACCTTTGTCATGTCAGATTTTTGCTTACTTGTTATGTTTGCAGCACTAAGATAGGTGAGATTTCTAACATATCCAAGTGTTTTGAGGATATTGTTCCTCAGGTACTTGGAACTCTTACAAGAATTTATACTGCGGAATTAAGGGTTTATGAAAAATTATTTCCAATCGTAGGTACGTAAATTTTTTTCTCCGTAGAGAATTTTTTCTTTTGACCCGTTAGTAATTTCTTGCTAACACGTTAGATTTTTCCTTATCTCTCATCCTCCCTTTATCTCGTTAGGCTTCCTCCTTTTTCGGGGAGGGTTGGGGTGAGGTTTAGGACTACTCGCATGTTGGCTTAACCCTGAACCCGTGCTTGCGATCCCCGTAGCTTGCTACTACGACCTTATTACTTTTTGAAATAAAGTTCGTACGCATACCCCTTACTGTCGATCGGGTTAGCACTTGACGACCAATAGTTGCCTTGGATGACAATGTCGTACAGTATACCAGAGTGAGTAATTACCCAAGGCGGGTAGGTGAGAATAATTACCTGCCCTCAGAGGCAGAAGGAGGGGGTATAAGATATGGACGACCAGGTCTGGCTTTTTCTTTTGTTCGCCAATCATCGTCGTCGTATGCCTTATTACTTTTGTAACGACCTTCGACTTGCAATACAGATCTCTTCTTAAACCACATGCCACCTTTATACAAATGACCCATAGTGGTCCATAACTTGTCTGCGTCCCAACGAGGATCGCCATAAGCGGCGTACCACGTCATCTCGTTTACGTTTGGAAGATCCTGCATGGTGTGTGGTAGCTGGGATTATCTACGCCATAACTAAATGCCTTGTTGTACCATCGAGAGTCAGTGTCGCTCTGGGGGTAGTTTGGTGATTTTTTCGTACGAAGGGTTGGCTGACCTGCGTCTCCTGGCAAATGCTTTGTCCATCTGTAATCCTTCCAGTACTGTTCCTGTGCATCCCACATATAATAATGTGTCCCATCAACTCTCTACATCTAGGTTAGCAGTGATATTATAATACTTATTCTGCTCGTAGGTAGCTGATGCCAATGTCTTGGTTATTATTCCATTCACATTTGTTACAACGTCCTTTACCCAATAACGTATCTTAAGCGTGTGAGTTCCCGGCTTTATTACAACGTAAGTACCGTTAGTAGCTGCGCTTGTGGCTATGTTGGTTAAAGGAACCCTTTAGCGTATGTTCCACTGCCACCTGTTGAAACAATAATTTGTTTGCCTGTACCTGTACCTGTTAGTTCGCCTGTTGTTGGGTCAAGGGTGTAAGTATCGGTAATATCATTGTCAGAATTTACCTCTACCTTGGTTATGTAACAATCATACAAAATAGTTTTGCTGGTGCGTGGCAAGAAGAGCAGATAGCAGCCTTGTGATCAAGAGTAAAAGCGAACTGCTGTTTCCCGAGTACTGAGTTGCCGTTACATACCAGCAATCACCTGCTGCACCAAAGTGAGTGGCTGTGTTTGGCTCTGATTGACTTTGGGTTGCAGCGATTGTTACTTGGTCTTGATTACCATTCTACCAGGATAATAAACCTCGTATGACGTGTGGGCAGTGTAAGTGCCAGGAACTTTAAACTTAAAGTTATCTGTCTTGCCTGTTGGTGAGTTGCTACTTGCGTGCCAGGTGTTGTTGTCGTCCTTTACATAAATCTTATCGCCTATTTCCCAAAAGAACTTGCCGTCGCTCTCCATTGAGGTACGTGCGTTGGGTCACCTGCTGAAAAAGGTCGTCAAGTTCTTGTTGTTATCTGTGTTGTTTGGGTTCTGCGCTATGTTTTCATTAGCACAGGATGCAAAGGCGAATCGTGAGCCCGCAGAAAACTGCGAATGAAAGCAGGCTGGTTTTGAATAATTTCTTTTTCATTGTCTGTTTCTTCTTTTGTGTGATTTTGTTTTCTTTATCGGTTAATATTCTCTCTTACTCTTCCCATGAAGAATGTTCCGTTGCTTCTTCGCTTTCTGTCATCCAGCTTTGGAGCCTGTTTGGCATCACCAGACATGCCGCCTGGCTGGGCTGGTTTGCTGACCGTGGTAAGACGAGTCCATTAAATAAAGCGGTTTCGCTTACTTGGATTATCATGCAACGTGGTGTAGAATAAACCTTCTGTTCTTGTTTCTTTCTCATTTTTGATTTGATTAAAAATAATTGTTACTGTTCTATAGATGTGGTTTCATTAGGTCACCTTTTATATATACATCCTGACGAATTCATTATTTATCCTTTATGATCGTCTGCCCCCCGAGCACCTACAGGCAGACAGCATTTTACTGCTGCCAGCCTGAGAAATCAACGAGAGAAAACAAACTATTATCAGAGAATTACAATTGTCTTTTATGATAAATTCAGTGCTTAAAACATCCTTATTTTGCTTTCTTTGACAGCTCGCAAACGAACACAAAAATGCGAACAAAGGAAACTCCGTGAAGTCCTTTGTTTATATGTTACGCCACGCTTCGCGCGCGCGTATTGGAGAAGAAAAATGTCTAGTAGACGCTAGGTGCGAATGGTGTGTGTGTGTGTGTTAGCAAAATATCTGAAACAACCAAATATAAAGTGCTAAAAAAAGCATAGAAGTCAAAGTTTCTTTGCTGTACTGGATTGGCAGGATATGTCATTACTAATTGTTTCACGGCTGCAAAGGTAAGAAGTGAAATGGTATAGAATTCTATGTTTAAATTACACGGAATAATCGAGAAAATACAGGATAACAGATTAGCTTTCTTTTTACCTTTAACTTAAATCGGTTTATTAGGGTCTGAACAAAGTTTGTTTTGGGTTGTTCAGGATTGACTCTATATATAATTGAGAATAATAAGCATTATTGTTTACTGAACTAGATTGGAGATTTACTAAGAATAATAGCTGCTGTGATTCCCAAGTCTAATCCAAGAATTGTTTCATTTTTCTTGTTTTTATTTGGTTTTTCAATTATATTTTACTATCTTTGCAATAGATTTTTCAAGCAAGTCACAATATAGGATTATTCCGTTGGAAAACAAACAGAGTGGGGCAACTCACTCTGTATATAGTGCCAAATTTAATATATCTTTTTGTAAACGGCAAGAAAAATATATGATTTAATAAATTTTCCTCTATTTTTCTACTGCTTGTTAGGAATGGTGAAGTATAGAAAGAAAAACGGGCGCAAGGAGTATGCGCCCGTTATTGATTATAGGTATACAAGTATTTATTAAAATCCTTGACTTTTGCAATTCTATTTCAGGTATAGTAAGCCATTTTTATTTTTGCGGCTTGTCCAGTTCGCAGCAGCAGTTCCTTGTTCCAGACCACGGCGAATAGTCAGCTGTACGTTCGCCACGGAAGGCAAGGAATATACGGCGTAGCTAGCTATCTGAACGAGGGTGGAGTAGACGATAGTTGACTGTTTTTACTATATCGGTTGATTATCTTATTAACTTCCAGCAAGGCGTCACCAGTCATAACACCTCTTACGATAAGCTCAGCTTTTATAAGAGTGGATGTCATCTTCGTTTGAGATTATCATTGAACCCTTTCTTGTTAGTGCAGACGCATAAATGTTATAGCGATTAGGATTCTTCTTGTCAACGTTTGCGTGCTCCAAGGGTAAAGCTTTTTCTCTGCTTCAGTTGTTCTTGCTTCTTCTAATGAAGGACTCACTTGTACGTCACGGCTGTTAGGGCCAATAGCACTGTAAAGAGGATTATCTGCACCATCGGAATTGTAGATTACTTCAATGGTTTCGCCATCCTTCAAAGGCTTCTCCGGTCAATGTCTTTGCCTCGTCATACATTCCACGATGCATAGCAAGTTTTTAATTCATAGGTCTTTACTTGTCTGACAGCAGTATCCTGATTAAAAACCTTTAAAGTTTTTCAATGCAACAGATTGAGCAGCTTTCAGTGCAGCCTCATAATGTTCCTTAGCTTGGTTCAGTAAAGTTTCGTGAGATATGACAGCTTTATTGAGAATTACAGAACCTCCTCTTTTTCTCAGGGTGTTTGTTGAGAGATGTTTCAGCAAGGAGTTGAAGTGCGTAGCCCGCATGAAGATGTCCCACGTATTTCCCGTATGCCTTCACAATCTCTGTCTGCTCAGCATTTATACCAGAGGTTTGTTCTGCAATTTCTGTTGAGTTCGATGCTTCGTGCATAATAGTTATGGATTTTATTCCAAAGATCGTTTTGTGTTCCTGACGTTGGTGTCAGATTGTCAGTAGCTATCTGACGGTATAGGGAGTGCATTAGGGATTGTTCCTTCTTTTTAGCTCGTCAACAGTTGTTTCCTAGATGCAAGGAATGCTGCTTTGGATCATGTCTCACCTTGAAGTGTTTTTAAGTAGGCGACCATTGGTCCGTCAGTGATAGCATTTTTGAATGTTAGCTACTCATTGTGGTCTTGTTCAATTGGTCTTTTGTAAGTGTGTTGCTTGGTGTCTCAGCATCTTCTACCCACGAGATCACAACTTGTGAATAGGATAGAGAGGGAGAATTGCATATATTGATTTTTCATTGTGGGTCTTCTATTTTATAATGTAAACTTATAATGTGAAACTTAATGTTGCTCTGTATGTACGAGGATGAGGTGCGTTCGTGATATCACGTGACAGACTCCCAATACCTCTGCTTACGATTGCCACCATTGCCTTCTACCTGTGGGTCAGCACCAGAGTAATTGGTAAGGACGAATGCGTTTTGTATTGAGAAAGAGAAGCGCATACGATTGACAACGTTTTGTGTCCACTTGCGAGAGAGTGCTGACAAATCCTAGCACAAAATAGAGGTTGAAAGGCGTAGGAAGTCGGCTTTCTCTATATAGTTAGCCCTGAGACCTGTACTGTGTGCCAATTCATTAGCAATTTGATTGTATTCATCTGTACCAACCTTTGCGTTATCGAGTGCTTGTAACTCGATCATTGCGTTTCTTGAGGTTGTCACCCACTCTTGCAACGTTGTAGAAGCTCTGGTTGTAAACAGATGCCCTTAAGGCATAATTCCACTTTGTGCCAAAGATAAAATGACTGAACAACTTGAGGTCGAAACCAAATGAACCATTCACAGATGGGAATGGTTTTCCGAGATATTGGTAGTCCTTACTTTCTATAGCTCCTGTTTTCTTGTCGTATGTACCATCGGCATTGAACGCAGGTTTCTCCATGGTGTGGTAGTAGAAGGCATAGACAGGTTGACCTTCTTTCACAACGTTTACAATGTTGGCAATATCCTTTCCGCCAGTGTCAGTTACTTTATTAGCCTGGTAGTTGATGTTTGCATATACATCGAGTGAATGACAGTTTGCTTGTTTCCGAGAGATTGCCATTGTGGCTAAACTCAAGGCCGTGTCCCTTTACTTTTCCTACATTGTGTGGGATACTACCAATCCATCCGTCACTTGATAGAAGCTCGTCGTAGATGATGGCATCAGAGGTGTTTGGGCATATAATGTAGAGTGACAAGGTGTGTTTGTTACGGATGGTCCAATCTGTTCCAAGCTCAATCTCTCTCATGCGCTCAGGTTTAATATTTGGATTCCCCTTAAATTGTGGCTTAATCGTAGAGCCGTATGCGCTGATACCTTCCATAACATATGATGTTCGGGCGTCAGTTGGGTAGGGTAGACGACCACTTTCTCCGTATGCAATACGGAACTTCTGATTTTTGAGATTATAAGATGCACTCAAGGATGGGTGGTAGATGCTTCGCCACATTGCTACCGATAAGGTTGGATGCGTCACGTCTTAGTCCAGCATTGATAAACAAATGGTTGTCATAGTTGAGGAAAGCCTCACCATAGAGTCCCCATGTGCGCTGCTCAAAGGTAGACTCTGTCACAGTACGTTCTGTTGCAGCAGAAACATTGTCGATGTCGCTTCTAAATCGAGAAGCTGAAATACGATTTAACGTCTCATATTGGCGTACAATCTGTGAGAGAAGGGTTGTGAGGTCCCAATTGTCAGCAAGATGGAATTTGCGAGTTGCCTTTATGTCCCAGTTGAAGTTAGAGTTTCGACGGTTACTAATATTCTTCGCACCCTCTGTGTTTTTAGCTAAATCATAGCCAAAAGGTAGGCGATAGATACCTTCTGTGTGGTTGACGCTCTGCACCAATGATAGTCTCCAATTTTACGTCGGCTGGAAGCATATAGCTAAGACGTAGAATTACCGATGAAACGGTCATTACCGTATGTCCAACTTTGTGCTCGCCATGTACTCTCATCGACGTAAGGCCATGGTGTCTGATTAATCATAAGGTTCCATATTGCGTCATATTTACCCATTGCAGTCTGTGGAAGACTGATGTTACCATGTATGTATGAAGCGGTAGCACCAAGTGAGAAACGACCAGAGCGAAGATCGTATGCTAATTTCTGTACTATGACGTTTATCTGTTGCCCGGTACAATACCTGCAATATCGTTCATATTATAAGAGAAGAAGAGGTTCTGATTTCCCTTGAATGATTTTCGATACAGAGGGTGTAGAGGGTCTTCTGCCAACCTGTCTGGAAGAAATTGTTGATAGGGATCGTTATTTACAAACCGATCGTACTTCCTTGCCAGAGTAGAAGCTCCCAAAGACATCTTTACTTGTATATCTGTTTTTCCGTTTTCTGTGTCGGAAGTCTTTCCTCTTTTAGTCGTGATGACAATAACACCATTGGCAGCTTCAGCACCATAACTGGCGGCGGCAGATGGACCTTTTATAACATCAATTGTTGCAATATCATCGATGGTCAGGTCGTCTCAGCGCACTGAGTGCATCCTGTGAAGCTATTAATATCGGAGATATGTGAGTTATTGTATTTTACACCATCAACATAGATGATAGGGTCGCGCTCCATACTCATTGTTGCACCACTACGCATGTTAAAGCGGATTGGCATACCGACTTTACCATTGCTCTGATACATCTGTACACCACCAATCTTACCATCAAGCATATCACTGAGGAATTGGTATGAGCATTCTTGTTTAGATTAGCCATGTCGATATGGTCAACCTTACTTCCGAGTGCTTTCTGACTCACGTGCGCCCTGAAATACTTGCAGTTACTTGGACCTCCTGAAGGTCAATACCAGGGATAAGACGGATGATAGTCTTACCTTTTAGATTTTGAGCCTTTATGCTTTGTTCCTTAAATCCAATATAGCTAATGGAGAGAGTTTGGTCATCTTTTGTGTTGAGTAAGAAGTAACCATCCTCGTTTGTTACGGCTTCAACACCTTCTTTACTATTGCTCCAATAATAGGTTCTCCAGTGTCTTGGTTAATTACTTGCGCCCTATAAGTTGTTTGCGCATTCAAATTACAGCTGAGGTTATCGTAAGTATAGCGATACCTTTCTTAATGTTTTTGTCATAAACGTTTTTTGTTATCCTTCAAAAAGAATATTCTTGAAATAACTACATTGTTTTTGTTTTGTAGTTTTTCCAAATTGAGCCGCAAAGTTAGTTTTTATTTAATGATGGCGCAATACCTAAAAAGTTATGATTTTGCCTTATAAATAAGGAAGTTTAGCGATATTTTTAGTAGTTCGTACACGTAATTATGTATCTTTGTCTACTTTCGTTCAATTTATAGGTGATTTTTGCTTAAGCTTTCACTACTAATAGGTTAAAGTTGTTCAACAGGGGCTAATTTATAATATATATATATGGTGAAAAGTTTTTATTAATATTGTTTTTGGGGATATTTTTGTAAATCTATCGACAAGAATTGCGAAAAGATTCTATGTTTTGTCTTCTAATTCTGTTTTTGAGGGTTTAATTTAAGTTGATAAGGAGGCAATTTGGTGTTAAAT